>Ga0080064_1000109_pt1 | contig 246071 bp, 208 predicted proteins | sample Subgrocontami54m_FD_69260 | JGI IMG/M metagenome (GOLD analysis project Ga0080064, IMG submission 69260) | Subsurface groundwater microbial communities from S. Glens Falls, New York, USA - GMW46 contaminated, 5.4 m (SPADES assembly) (version 2) ...
AACATAATACGTTCTCATAGGGCTCTCCTTCGGTGTCTACTTGAAGTCTTTAGAACAACTCCAAGCTACTACCTTTGGGGCGCCCTTTCATATATAGAGTAGCGACCGGATCATACACGCAACTCGCCTCTGGGATCCGGTCGCTACCGCTCCCGGTTCTGACACCAAAAAGCCCGACTGAAGTCGGTACTCTAAACACCCGTTACCGTGCCACACCGTGATATGATCGGCGAACTTTCGGGAACCTTTGGGTAACCAAAGCGTTGCGATCATCGTCTAAATCATTTAGACCCGGCATCCGTTGAAAGCTTTTCCGCACGTTTTTAGCTTCGAGGTAGACATTAATGCTAATCAAGAAGATCGTTCCTTTCGTAATCGCTTCGGGATTTATTCTGTCCATCGCCGCAGCTTCGGTTGCGCAGGACGCGAACCAAACCCCGGCGACCGCGCAGGCGTCGCCCGATCCGCAACAACAGCAGGAAGAAAAGGCGAAGCTTGAACGCAAGGCCAATGCTTTGCTGGAACAGGTAATCAACGAAGCGCAATCGTTGAAGCTGCCAGAGAACCGTATTCGCGTGCAGATCGCCGCGGGCGACATGCTCTGGGACAAGAATCCCGTCCGTGCGCGCGGGTTGTTTGTCGATGCAGGCGCGCTGCTGGCCCAGATGAACGTCGACATCGATCGCACTGACCGCAACGAGATGCAATCGGTGAATCAGTTGCGGCAGGAGCTGGTGCTAGGCGCGGGACGTCATGATGCGGAGCTGGGCTATCAACTCCTGCATTCGACTCAGCCGCAGAACGCCGGCGCAAACACCGGCGGCCGGCGTCCTGGTCCCGTCTTTGATCAGTCGTCAGCCTTAGAACAAAGCCTGCTCGCCGTAATCGCCTCGACAGATCCAAAGGTCGCGTATCAAAAAACAGTCGAGGCGCTGGACAAGGGCGAGTACCCAAACGCAGTCGCCAGAGTGCTGGCACAATTGCAAGCGAAGGACAAAGATGCCTTTGATAAGCTTTCGAGCAAGGTGCTCAGCAAGCTGAATGCGGACAATCTCACCGCCAGTCGTGAAGCTGACAACATGGCGATGAACCTTTTGCGACCGGGACCTCGACCGGTGGAAAACTCGACCGGCAACTCTTCAACCAACACAACCGCTGGGAGCGCGACTAAGGTTTCGAATCAGGTGCTGAGCGAATCTGCTTATCATGACTTGCTTGATGCCGCAGTTACCGCCGCGCTGACGGCGCAGCGACCAGCGCCTGGTGCGAACCCGACGAGCGGCGGCGTGACAGTCTTCAACGGACCAGGACCGGACGGCCGTCGTGGCCGTGGCGTTCCCTATATTGTTCAAACAGGGACCCCAGACGACGCGCAGATGCAGCAGAACAATGCTCGCTCGCTGCTCATGCAAATGCAGACGATGCTGCCAATGGTCGATCAGCATCTTCCGGATCGCGCGCAGTCAGTGCGACAGAAGCTGACCGAGTTGGGACTGAGCAACAACATGATGGCTTCGATGAGCCAGATGGCCAACGCGATGCAGCAGAACACGAGCGACAGTTTGCTGACCGCAGCCGGCGTTGCGCCACCGCAGATGCAGCCGCGCCTCTATCAACAGGCAGCGCAGAAAGCCGTGGACGAAGGCAACACGGATCGCGCCGTGCAGATCGCCAGCGATCACCTGGACGAGTCGGCGCGCAATTCGATCATGCAGTCGGTGGATTTCAAGCGCGCGGCGATCAACCCGACGCCGGAGAAGCTCGCCGAGATCAGACAGAAGCTGGCGGCCCTGCCGTCGGATTCAGACCGCGTGAAGTTTCTGATCGAACTGTCCACGACGACACAGAAGGACAATCCGAAGCTGGCCCTGCGGTTTCTGGACGACGCGCGGAATCTGGTCAGCAAGAAGGCGGCCAGCTACAAAGACTTTGAAGATCAGATCAAAGTTGCCGACGCTTACTCTGCCCTCGATGCGAAGAAAAGCTTTGAGGTGCTGGAGCCGGGCATCGCGCAACTCAACGAGCTGCTAACAGCCGCGGAGGTGCTGAACGGTTTTGAAGTCGAGGTGTTCAAGGATGGCGAACTGTCGCTGCGCGGCGATAGCGATCTGGTCGGCATGGTCGCGCGCTACGGCCAGGAGTTGGCGTCGCTGGCGAAGATCGATTTCGATCACGCGCGGATGACGGCCGACAAATTTCTGTTGCCGGAACCGCGGCTCAACGCCAAACTCTCGATCGTGCAAAGCGCGCTGGGTGTGCAGCCGCTGGTGAATGCTAACAACCGCCGCCAGAACTTTCAGTTTGTCATGAGGTGAAGGGCTACTTCGCAGATCCAGGCGATACTCGTAAGCGAACAGTCCCGCCGCCGTAGCTCCCAACGCACCGGGGTAAGTCCGCGATTGCAGAAAACCCGTGCCGCCGGTACTCAGCGTAACGTTGTCCGACGTGTCGTTGACGGTAACCGTGCAGGGTGGATTGAAGACGCAGTTGATCGCGGGAGCGCTGACATTGACGACCTTCAGCGGCGCCGCCGTGACCACGATGGGAGCGAAGCAAAGCAGCAAAGCGAACGAGAATCTTTTCATCTTGTGCTTACCTCCAGAAGTGGATTGCACTGCGGCCTCTTTTAGCATGAAGAGCAGTGCGGCGGCGCAAATTCGCCGCCTGCGCGCGCGCTTTGAATTACGCGGAAACGAAAAAGCCGGAGCGCTTTCGCAGCGCCCCGGCTCAATTGACTGACTTCCCAAAATCCGCTTACGAGGGGAACCCTTAGGCAGTGTCCGGCTCAGTCTCTCTCGCTGCCGCTGCGACTTTGCGACGACGACGCGCTGCGCCGGCAAGACCGGCCAGGCCGGTGCCTAGCAGCACCATCGTCGCCGGTTCAGGCGTGGGACTGGCAGCGCCACCGTAAGTGAATCTTTCCGGGCCGCCATTCACGTTACTGAGGGCGGCGGACAATCCGAGCCTCAGGTTGCCGTTGGCATCCATCGCGGCCTGTAATCGAGCCGCGGCTTCGGCGTCTAAGCCAAAGGCAAAATCTGAATTCGCGCCCTGCCCGTGCCGGAATTGATCCAGGGTAATCGGTGCGCCGTTGACCAGATCAGCCGAGAAGACGGCGTTGCCGGCCTGATCGTAGGCAGTCAGTACCAGCGAATCGATCGTAATCGGAGCCTTGTCCAGGCCATTGGCTTCGTTGATATTAAGCAGCACCCGCAGGTCGTTGGCTCGCCCGACTCCCAAATCCGTCAGTGAAACTGTGTGCTGATGCGGCCCGGCGCTAATGTCTCCGGTCGCAAGATCGTTACTACCCGTCCAGCTGACGATGCCCGCTTCGGAGGTGTTATTTCCTTGATGTTGCAGGTTGAGCGCCGCGAGCGGTGGCACCAATTTCTGTATGTCGGGACTGACAAGAACGATGCCGTCAGCATAAGACGTCCCGCTGGTCAGACCGACTAATACAAGCGCTGCGATGACCAGCATTACTTTGGACAAAAGCTTCATGATTTCTCTCCTTGTTTGCGATCTGCTAACCCTTCAATTTGCGTCCCGAAGTGTTGCGGCTTTGCCTTTACCACGGGCTACGTTCTGATGAAATGGCGAAAGAAACCAGACTTTCAATAGCAAATTGGGCGCGTTTTCCAGAAAACCAGAGGAGAAAGTGGGCGGCGCGTGAATGTCGTTAACGGATTCCGAGATTGAGCCGGGGCCAGGAAATCTCTCGCACAGAAAACTTGCCTGATTTAGCTAACGGCTTGTCGATAGCTGTCAACAGATGGGCCGTGCCACTCTTGCGCTAACTTTTCTGTGCGCCGCGCTCCTTTTGTTTGACCGACTCTCGAATCAGTTTCTTTAGCGTGGGAAGGTCGATATCTGAGAGGCGCTTGATGTGCAAGCAGGACCCAGCGACTTTGTGCTTGCCGAGTTTTTTCAAGAGTTCGGTGTGACTGCCAGACCTGGACATTACGTAAAGCGTGAGATTCTGTTTGCGTGGCGAGAAAGCTATCAGCGGCCAATCGCCCTCACGGCCGCCGGCATACTGGATACGGCGCGTGCCGAAACCCACGATGCTGCTGCCCCACATGCGCGGCTCGCTGCGCGTGGCTTCTTTCATGAGCTTTGCGATCGCAAAGCAATCCTCGCGTGTCTGCGGATCAGGAATCTTTTTCATAAAGCTCGCGACGCTTTGATCTGTGGGCTTGGTCTTTGCTTCGGCCACTTGTTGGCTCCCTTCTTAACCGAACGGCTTGTCAATCGATCTGCTTGGTCTTATTTTGAAGCACCACGTTTACTTGCTCTGTTTCTCTTTGTTTCGCGGTTGCTTCGGTCTGAACTCGTAAACAGATTCAGGTAATCTGAGAATACGAACAATCGGTTACGTTTGAAGCCTGTTAGTTCCTTAAATATTCCGAGCTCTTCAAAGCTTCGGGCGAGCGCGCTTGCCGACTGGTGCGTGACTCCCAATCTCTGCGCTATCTGAGCCGTGTTTAAGATGGGTTGTGAATAGAGTTGCTTGAGCAACTCCTGACCTGTCTTGGCGCGCTTCCCCAGCGATAAGAGTTTTTGTTCACAACGGTGCCGCAGCTTTATTATCTTCTCAAAAGTCAGCTTTCCATTGGTGGCAGTCTCGGCCACTCCCACCAGGAAGAAGCGAATCCAATGCTCGATGTCATTGGAGGTTCTAACGACGGTTAGGGCGTCGTAATACGATCCTCTATTCGTCGCAAAGAACTCAGAGAGATAGAGTGTAGGCTTCGTAAGAATCTTTTTTCCCACAAAGTAGAGTGTTATCAAAAGTCTGCCAATGCGACCGTTCCCGTCAAGAAATGGGTGAATAGTTTCAAATTGATAGTGGCTTAGCGCAGCTTTGATCATGTGCGGGATTGGAAGATCCTCGTTATGCCAAAACTTTTCCAAATCGCTAAGCAGATCTGGTAACTCGACGTGAGAAGGAGGAATGAACACTGCGTCCTTCAAGCTCGCGCCGCCGATCCAGTTCTGACTCTTTCGTAATTCACCCGGGCTCCTGTGGTGTCCTCTAGCGCCATGCAAAAGAATTCTGTGCGCTTCCCTGATCAGTCTGATTGAAAGTGGGAGCCGGTCCAACGCACCTATGGCATGGTTTATTGCTCGCGTGTAGTTCTGTACTTCAACCCAATCGTCTCGCCTGTCGGGCTTGATTTCCTCAATCGGAAGGATGGCTTCATCAATGTTGGTCTTCGTGCCTTCGATGCGGCTGGAGGTAGTCGCTTCTTTGACGATGTGCATGTGAATGAAGAAGTCGACGTCGGGCACTAGCTGTGAGTAGGCGTTCAGTTCGCCGAGTGCCCTGGTCGCTTCTTCAAGCAGCACGTGGATATTCGGATCGTTCCAAGTGAAAGGCCGGTTGACCAACGATGGCGTAAAGCTCTTGTATTGATATTGTTGCCGGTGAGAACCGGCTTTGAAGGTTTGAGCTTTCATAACGAACTTTACATACAGGATTTTATATGTAAAGTAAAGCCACAAACTTTACATATAAATATTCGTATGTAAACTTCCGAGCAGGCCCGTGCGACAGGCGTTGCAAATGCTGGTCTTTCGTAGCCAGGGACATTCTGAGCAGTTCCAACCCAACCAACCTCGAGGCTGGCTCACCCAAACGGCTTGTCAATCGACGGGCTCTGATCGGTGAAAAACTTTGGACCAGCGTCGGTAATGTAAAGACAATCTTCCAGACGAATTCCGAATTCGCCGTAGATCACGATCGTTGGTTCGTCGCTAAAGCACATGCCCGGTTGAATCGGCGTCTTGTTGCCGCGCACGAAGTTCGTCCATTCATGGCCGTCGAGTCCGATGCCGTGGCCAGTGCGATGCGGGAGTCCCGGAGTTTTGTAGTCGGGACCAAAGCCTGCGTCGGTAATGACCTTGCGCGCGGCCGCGTCCACTGCCTCGCACGGCGCGCCTACCTTGGCGGCGGCAAAGCCGGCGTCCTGCGACTTGCGTTCGATTTCCCAAACGTCGCGCTGGCGCTGGGTCGGTTTTCCGAAAACGAAAGTGCGGGTGATGTCTGATTGGTAGCCTTCGACGCTGCAGCCGTCATCCATCAAAACCATATCGCCATCGCGCAGGATCTGCGGGGTGCTGCTGCCGTGCGGAAACGCGGTGTACTTGCCAAAGCTGCAAAAAATTTGGCCCTGCACGCCGAGGTTGCGAAACGCCGTGGCGCAGTTGCCGGCGAATTCCTGTTGCGTCATGCCTTCGCGCATCGTCGCCCAGGTAGCGCGATACGCGATGATCGTGAGGTCGTTCGCTTTCTGCATCAAAGCGATCTCAGCCGGCGATTTGAACATGCGACAACCCGCGGTGATCGGAGTCGCGCTGACAAACTCGACTTTAGGCGTTGCCTGACGAATGCCGTCGTAGAGAAAAAAGCGCACGCGCTCTTCGATACCGATGCGCCCCGTGCGAATGCCGCGATCGCTGATGATTTGCGCGACGCGAAGATAAGGACTCTCGTGTTCTTCCCAGGTGCGGATGTCTGTGCCGATCTTGATCAATTCGCGCGCGCGTTCTTCTTCAAACTTGGGACAAACCCAGGCCAGTTCGCCGCGCTGCGGGATGACGAGGGCGAACATGCGCTCGCTTTGGCCCCAACGCATGCCGGTAAAGTAGTACATGCTGGTGCCTGACTCGATGTAGATGGCGTCGATCTTCTGCTCAGCCATCAACCGCTGAGCTTTCGCGATGCGCGCTTTGCGTTCGTCGTCGGTGATCGGCACCACGCCGGCGGTCATGCGACGCAGATTCTTGATCACGTCAGGAGTGTCCTGACGCTGTTGAATTGCATCGATGTCGTCGGAGCGGGCGTAAGAAAGCTGACTGCCGAGCAGCGTGGCCCCGGCAACTCCAGCAGAAAGGCGCAGGAAGGTTCGTCTGTCAGTGCACATGGCTGGTGATTGTAATCGAAGAGCGGCACGAGAAGCCACAGATTCACACGGATAAACACGGATTCAGCAAATCAACTATCAGCCTGCCAGCTTGCCTGATTTCCTGCTGGTTCTGATCTGTGTCTATCCGCGTTCATCCGTGGCTGACTGCTAGACCAGATTCATCGCCGTCGGGTTCTTTGGATCTTTTGTGTAGTCGTAAAACCCGCGGCCCGATTTGCGGCCGTACAAGCCGGCCATCACCATCCGCTTCAACAGTGTCGGCGGCGCAAAGCGCTTCTCGCGAAATTCATTGAACATGATCTCGGCGATGTAGTAAGTCGTGTCGAGCCCGACAAAATCGCCGAGCGTCAACGGCCCCATCGGATAACCACAACCGAGCTTCATCGCGTTGTCGATGTCCACGATCGAGCCGACTCCTTCTTCCAAAGCGCGAATCGAGTCCAGCATGTATGGCACCAACAGACGATTCACGATGAATCCGGTTTTGTCGCTGGCGCGCACTGGAACCTTGCCGAGCTGTTTTCCGAACTCAACCGCCTGTTCGTAAACCGCGGCGTCCGTCAAAATCGTGCGCACGACTTCGACCAGCTTCATGATCGGGACGGGATTGAAGAAATGCATGCCGATAAAGCGCTGTTGGCGCGCGGGCGAAGTCGCCACCATCATCTGCGTGATCGAAAGCGACGAAGTATTCGAAGCAAAGATCGTTTCCGGCTTGCACACCGCATCCAGCTGGCGATAGGTGCTCTGCTTCTCTTCCAGGTTTTCGATGATTGCTTCGATGATGATGTCGCAATCGCTCAGATCGTCGAGCGAAGTTGTCCCGGACAAACGAGCGCGCGTCTGCTTTTGCTGTTCGGCCGTGATCGTTCCCTTTTCGGCGAATCTTGCCAAAGACTTTTCGATCGAGGCGAGGCCTTTTTGCAGCAGTTCTTCCGTGACTTCGCGCACGGTGGTTTCAAAGCCCGCGCTCGCGGCGGTCTGCGCGATGCCGGAACCCATCAAGCCACAGCCGAGCACGCCAACTTTCTTGATTTCCATTTCAGTCTCCTTATTATCCGCAGATTACACAGATAGTGTCAGAACGGCGAGCGGTAGCGACCCGATCCAGACTCGACTTTAAGTAACGACAAACGCATCGACGCTCACCTTCCAGACTGACGCCTTGATCCGGTCGCTACCGCTCCCGGTTCTGACACAATCTAATCTGTGAAATCTGCGGAATCTGCGGACTATTCATGATGTCTTGATGCCATGAAAAAACAAACGAGCATGAGCAACAGCGCCGCGATCTGCAATACCCGCCAGGCGATCGTCACGCCCGTGCGCGCGCCCGGCCGTTTGTAACTAACGACACTCGCCAGCGCCGCGCCTGACAAGAGTCCGCCCACGTGCGCCGCGTTATCGATAAAGCCGCGGCCGAGAAAACCGATGCCGAGATTGAGCAGGATCACCGGCAACAGGCCCGTGCCAAACGCGCGCTTGAAACCTTCGGGCAATTCGCGTCGATACTTTAGACCGAAAACAAACAGCACGCCGATAAGTCCGAATATGGCGCCGGAAGCACCTGCCGAAGGCACCATGTCACCGGTTTTGATCAGAAAGCTTCCGATCAAACCGGGATGGGCGCCGGGAATTACCGTTAAGTAACTCGCCAACACGCCGGCGACGCCGGTCGCGACCCAGAACACGACAAACTTGGCTGAGCCGTAAAGCTTCTCGACCCACGGGCCGATGACCCAAAGGCTGTACATGTTAATGAGCACGTGCGGCAGATTGACGTGAATAAAAATCGGCGTAACGAAGCGCCAAAACTCGTGATTGTAATGGATCGCATAATTTGTCTTCGCGCCGTAGGCGAGCAACACCTGTTCGGGAAACCCGGCCCACAAAACCGACGTCTGCATCCCGCTCGATTCCCACATCAGCATGAAGACGAAAAGATTCGCGACCAGAAAAGCGATGCTGAAGATGTACGGGCGCGAAAGCACCGCGCGCGCGAAGCCCATCGCATAGTGCTCGTGCAATCGCAACGCGGGCGGCGAAGCCTGCTGAAGCGGCGCGCCGCAAACCTGGCAACTGTTTTCTCCGGCGCCAACCAGGGCGCCGCAGTTGCGACAAATACTCGGACGGCCGGCGTAGTTTGGATTGTTGTCAGGCAAGCGTGTGGTGTGAATTGGCCGTAGCGATCCTAATTGCTCAGCTCTTGCAGCAGGCTTACCAGATCGTCCGCATGCTCTTCTTCCATTGCCAGAATGCCTTCCAGCATACGGCGCGTGGTTGGATCGTCATTGCCGAGATAGTTGATCATCTCGCGATAGCTATCAATGGCAATACGTTCGGCAACCAGATCTTCCTTGATCATGTCGAGCAGAGTGTCGCCCTCCACGTATTCAGCATGACTCCGCGCCAGTAAACCTTCCGGCGAAAAGTTTGGCTCGCCTCCCAGTTGGACGATTCGTTGAGCGATTAGATCCGCGTGCCCTTGTTCTTCATTTGCGTGCTGCAAGAACTCGGCCGCGACTCCTTCCGCATTGATTCCGGAAGCCATGAAATAATGCCGCTTGTATCGCAACACGCAGACGATCTCCGTCGCCAGTGCCTCGTTAAGAAGTTTGACCACGGTGACGCGATCGGCACTATAGCCCTCGGTCACGGCGCCGTTCTCAATGTGTTTGCGCGCACGTTCGCGCAACGTTTTGATGTCAGTCAGAAATGGTTTGTCAGCCACGATGTGACTCCTTGAGTTTTTAGTTTTTCCAAAGGGAAGTGAAGATATTACTAGTCGGTGGCAAGCAGAGCAAGCAGAGGTGCCAGAAGCCCGCGCGTGAGCAAGGGCGACGTTGCCCTCCCTCACGGTCGGGCTTCTGACACTCCCCTCAGTCGCCGCTGATTTTGCTGCTCAAGTTGATTTCGTTGGGCGCGGTCGGGTCACTAACAACTTCCACCGGCGCGCGCCACACTAGCGTCCTGATGCGACAGGTGCCGGTGTTGTCTTCGCGGCAATAGACGAACGTGAACGACGCGCGAAGTTCGGCCATGCCGGCGCTACCGACGCCAAAAGGAATCCGGATGGGAAGCGGCAAACCCTTCGTGCTGCGGGTCGAGTTCTTAGGGTCAATCGAGAGCGTCTCGCCGCCTTGCTCAACTGAAACTTTGTAGCGCTGCGGCGCGTCCGGGTTCAGATGATAACCGGCGGGCAATTCGACATTGAGCAAAAGCACTGCGTCGCCCGCTCGCAACTTCTGCGGCGCTAACTTGATCTCCTCGGCGTTAGGCGCGATGTCAGCGTTCGCCGCGGTTGCCTGGTTCGCAGCCGGCGGCCGCAGCCCTTTGATTGGCAGCGTCTTCGTTTCTTTCGTTTTCAAATCAACGACGCGGATCGCATGATTGTTTGTGTCCGCGACGTAGAGTCTATCGCCGGCGACGCTCAAGCCGCCGGGTTCGTAGAATGAAGCCCTGGCCCCATCGAACTGCCCCGGTTTCCCCGAGCCGACAAAATGCTTTACTGATCGAGCTCCGGGATCGAGCAGTTTGATTCGGTGATTGTACGTGTCGGCGATCAGCAAACTGCCGTTCCATCGCGCCAGACCAAGCGGATGCTGTAGGCGAACGTCATCGCCAGTGCCGTCTTCGTCACCGAAATCAAATAAGTTGCCGCCCACCAGCGTGCGCACGCGTCCATTCGGCCGGAGATCGATCGCGCGAATGATGTTTGCCTCAGCATCGGAAACGTATAACGTCTCACCATCGGTCGCTAATCCCGATGGCTGCGCAAACGACGCTTCTTTCAGCTGACCATCAACGCGAGCTTCGCGGCCCGAACCAGCAAAGTCAGAGACCTCTCGCAAAGTGAGATCGAGCTGCCAAATCTGGTGCGGCCCGGCCATCGCGATGTAAAGCGTGCGCCCCACGAGCTGCAAGTCCCAGGGCGAGTTCAAGGCGATGCTTCGTGCCGCGCCGGATTCGCCGTATTCGTGAGATTGTTGCCCGGTACCGGCGATCGTCTTCACGGTCTTCGATTTCAGATCGATCTGGCGAATCAGATGATTCTCAGTATCGGCGACGTACAGCGTCTCGCCGTCGAGCACCATGCCCTGTGGCCGAAAGAATGTGGCGCGATCGAAAGAGCCATCGTCGGCGCCGTGCGCGCCCGTGCCGATGGTTTCAATCAACGTGCCGTCGAGTTTCGCTATGACTAAGCGATTGTGATCTGAATCGGCGATGAACAACCGATCGCTCTTCGCGTCAGCGAGAACCTTGCCCGGAAAAGCCAGCGGCAGATCGCCGATCTTCGCGCGCTCGAGCACGAGTTTGAGCGGAGCTTCGTTCAGCTCGCCGCGCTTGCGAAAATCGGCAATCGTATCGCCGATGACTTTGTCGAGCGCATCGTAACCGCCTTCACCTGACAGACGGCCGATGATATAGCCGGCCGGGTCGATCAGATAGCGCGTCGGCCACGCGTCCACGGCGTAAGCCTTCCAAATCGCAAAGTCCGCATCGTTGACGATCGGATGTTCGATCTCGTAGCGGAGAACGATGCGGCGAATGTTTTCGGTGTCTTTTTCGTTTTCAAACTTGGCAGAGTGAACGCCGATCACCACCAACTCGTTTGGATATTTCTTTTCCAGCTTTTTCAGATCAGGAATGATGTGCATGCAGTTGATGCAGCCGTAGGTCCAGAAATCGAGCAGCACCACCTTGCCTTTCAGGCCGGCGAGTGACAGAGGCTTGTCAGTGTTCAGCCAGCCGCGACCGCCGCTTAATTCCGGAGCGCGAACTCGCGCACGTTCCTGTACGGGCATTTCCAAACCTTCCTGTGAAGCGCGAGTAGTTGCTGATCCGTTGAAGACGAATAGCGAAGCAATAATTAACCACAGAGGACACAGAGAGGCCCAGAGAGCGGGAAGGCTCTTTCTGTCTCCGTGATTTCCTCCGTGTCCTCTGTGGTTAATTCTGCTTTGCATGACCAAGAATCTGATCAAGTTTCTCAACCGCCCTTCGCAAATGCGGTATCGTGATCGAGCCGCCCACCACCAGCGCGACGTTGAAAGCGTCCATGAATTGTTCGCGGGTGACACCGCAATCCGCGCACTGCTTGACGTGATAAGTAACGCAATCGTCGCATCGCAAAACAATCGAGGCCGTGAGTCCCATCAGTTCCTTCGTTTTCTTATCGAGCGCGCCGTCTTCGTAAGCCTGCGTGTCGAGCGCAAAGAATCTTTTGATGCCCAGGTGGCCGCAGTCGAGCAGCTTTTCGTTCATTTCGACGCGATAAAGATCGAACTCATCCATCAGGCTATTCCTTTCACTGCCCGCAAGGTTTCGGTTCACTGCAATTTACCACACGCGCTCGCGCGGGCGAGAACGGGGCCGCAGGTGTGTCCTTCGGAAAGATTGACCGTCAGGCGGGAACCGTGTTCTGATCGTCGCACCGCCGCCGTGCTAAATGCCTAACGCTGAATCTCAATCTGAAATGCTCGCAGACGCAACGCCAGACGCGCGCCGCAGTCCCGTCGATCCCGAACTCCTGGATCTGTTTGTGTTCGAGGCCGGCTCTCGAGTCTTTGCCGTCCCTGCCGATCAAGTCGATGGAACTACGGAAGCCAGGGTGCCGGCGGTTTTGCCGCACGCACCCCAGGCCATCCTAGGGGTCGTCTGCGCGCGCGGCCGAATGCTGACCGTCCTCGATCCGACTGTGCTCCTGACCGGGCAGTCTCTACGTTGGCCGCGCACCTTGCCGTGTGTGATTGCTCTCCGCGGAGACGAACAACTCGCGCTGGTCGCCCAAAGCTATCGCGACAAGATTACGATCGAGGAAGCGGACATCGACCGACAAAGCGAAAGTGGTACGGACGCCACAGGTCTGCTGCTCGGCCGGGTTCGATACGGTGGCGAAGAGATACTCGTCCTCGATGTGCGTCACCTGTTCGCGTCCGTCATGCGGCAGCGAGAGCGCCGCCGTCGCCGTTTCTGAAAAATCACGAAATTTCCTCAGCTTCTTTCGGAATTCCGGCCCGAACGCAAAGAAATCCTCTTGCGCTGTGCGGCGATTATGGTCATACTTCGGCCCGTTTAGATCCTGCTCTCGCGCTACACTGATGGTGGCGCCGGTCCGTGCCGCAAAGCGACGACGTTCGGCTGAAGAGAGAGTGAGGTTAGTTTTCAACTTGTCAGGAGCCGCTCTCGCTGAAGGCCTGAGCACCGGGTGCGTCGCGTTCCACCGCAAAGAGGCCACACGGCCTCGAACCGGCGATCGGGAAACCAGCCCGAGCTTCCATAGCATCCGAAGGATTAGCAAGAGAAATGGCGACAAAACTTTACGTAGGAAACCTCTCGTTCCAAACCAGCAGCGAAGATCTGCGCGCTCATTTCGCACAGGCGGGAACTGTTGAATCGGCTTCAGTCGTGGAAGATCGGATGACGGGTCGCTCACGCGGCTTTGGCTTTGTCGAGATGGCCACGCCGGAAGAAGCAGCCGCGGCGATCGAACAACTTAACGGCAAAGAGTTCGCCGGACGCAATCTGACCGTCAACGAAGCGCGCCCGCGCACTGATCGGCCCGGCGGCGGTTATGGCGGTGGGGGTGGTCGCGGCGGCGGTGGCGGCTATGGCGGCGGTGGTGGTGGCTATGGCGGTGGCCGTGGTGGTCGCGACAAGGACCGTGATCGTCCCTCGCGCAACGACCGCGAACCGCGCTGGTAGCACTCAAGGCAAAAGGAAAAAGTAAAAAGGCAAAGGTGAAGCGGGCGCTCTCGCGTTCCATTTCAACTTTTGCCTTGTTGTTATGTGGCGACCAGGAAAGCCCGATGCTCGATTATCTTCCGAGCAATTTTTGCCTTTTTACTTTTGCCTTTTTACTTTCTCGCCGCCGGCGTAATTTTCAAAGTCAGCCGCTCGCTCCCGCGCACGACTTCGACTTCGTATTCCTGTCCGGCTTTCATCTCGCCCAGCGCGTAAGTGTAATCGTAAACGTTTTTCACTTCGCGTCCGGCCATCTTCACGATCTTGTCGCCGGCTTTCAATCCAGCTTTCGACGCAGGTGAATCGTCGCGCACGCCATCCAGCTTCAATCCGTCATTGGAATCCGCGTAATTCGGAATGGTGCCGAGATAGACGCGAAAGCCCGTCGAGCGGCCCTGCGATTCGCTCTTCGCAACCGTGTACGTCGGCCGCTTATCGCTTCGGTCAACATCGCGAACAATCCTCTCGACGAACGCGACGACGCGCGCTTCGCCTTCATAATTGATCTTCTCGGCGGTGTCCGAAGGCTTGTGATAATCCTCGTGATTGCCGGTCCAGAAAAAGAGCACCGGAACCTGTTTGGCATAGAAAGAGGAATGATCGCTGGGGCCGTAGCCGTCTTCGTTGAGGGTCAGAAGGAATTTCTTGTTTGGGTCGACGCTCACAACGGTCCCGCCATTCGCACCCACAACTATCGGATGACTGGTTGACGATTTCGTCGGATCAAATTGAGTCCCGTTGAGTGAAACCGTCATGCTTTGCAAAGCATTATCCTCATCGATCATCGAGCGCCATTCCTGCGCGGTTCCGACGCCGCCCACGATCAAGCTCCTATTTTTCAACCGCCCAATCATGTCCATATTGATCATCGCGACGGTGTTAGCGAGCCCCACGACGGGATGATTGACGTAGTAGTTCGATCCGATCAGCCCTTCTTCTTCGCCGCTGAACGCGATGAAGATGATCGTGCGGCGCGGCTTCGGATTCTGCGAGGTAAGCATTCGCGCGAGTTCCAGCAGACCCGCGACGCCCGAAGCGTTATCATCCGCGCCGTGATGAATCTCACCTTCGCGCGGCGCCAAACTGCCTTCGCCACCACGACCGAGATGATCGTAGTGCGCGCCGATGACGATGGTTTCGTTCTTCAATTTTGGAGCGCTGCCCGGCAGAATTCCGACAACGTTGAATGAAGGCGATTCGCGGCGGACGACGTTGACATCGATATTCAAGCGCGCCCCGCTGACGGGGACTCTCAAAGCAGCGTTTTTTGGATTTGCCGAACGACTGTCGGCGCCTTGTTCGAAATCTGAGAGCTTAGTATCCCCCGACCCAAGAACCTTCGCCGCCAGTTGCCTCGAAATAACAATCACCGGTAACCCTGCCTCGCCGGCATTGTCATATGAAAGTCGAGATAGCCGATCGTCCTTCAACTTCTCTTCACTTGCAATGATCAAAAGCGCGCGCGCACCGGCGGCACGTGCGGCCGCAACTTTGAAACGAATCTGACCGGCGCTGACAAATTGTCCATGCGGATTGTCGCCGTCGGGCGTGCCCTCGAATACAATCGCAACTCGGTCCTTAACGTTCGAGACTGCGTAGTCGTCGTACTTCAATTCGGCTGACGAAATGCCGTAACCCGCAAAAACCATCTCCGCAGTTTTGATCGAGCCGTTCGACGAAAACCCCAGCGGCATCCAATCCTGGCCAACCAGAAACTGCGCCGTGTCATGCGCGCGGCCCGGATTCACAAAAAATAAGTTGTCCTTGCCCAGCTCAGCGCCGGCGACGTACGGAAACGGCTGCAGATAGCGCGCCTGGTTTTCGCCGCGCGTGCGCGCCGGCCGGGCCATTTGAATTCCCGGTCTCAGGCCGTAGCGATTCATCTCGCCGGCGATGTAATGCGCGGCATCGTTTGCTCCCGGCGTGCCCGTGCGCCGGCCTTCCAGTGCGTCGGACGCGAGATAAGCGATCACCTGGCGCAGCCGATCGGTGCTGGGGGCGCTGGCACTCGGTTGTTGCGCGAACGCGGCGGTGATCGTCAGCGCCGCGATCAGCGCGAGATTGAAAAACTTGCGAATCATGTTTACCTCTTTGGGATCACAGTTGTTTTTTTTGCGGCTCTGCCGCAGCACAGTGCGGAAAGGCTATGCCTTTCCGTCAATCACTCAAAACTCTTTCGGCGAGGCTCTGCCTCGCCTCAATGCAGGCAGGATGCCTGCGCTCCCGGCATCACTCAACCCAATCAGCAATAAAGATATTCGTATCGCCCTGCTTTGCGTCGTGGCGATTAGACGCGAACACCAGCTTCTTTCCATTGGGCGAGAACATCGGGAAACCGTCAAACGTCGGATTGAAAGTGATGCGCTCTAAGCCAGTGCCGTCCGTTCTGATCATGTAGAGATCGAAATCGCGGCCTTTCGGATCGGCGACGTTCGACGCGAAGATGATGCGTTTGCCGTCCGGGAAAAAATACGGCGCAAAGCTGGCTTTGTTCAGATGCGTCACTTGCCGCTTGTTCGATCCATCCGCATTCATCACCCAAATATCCAAAACGGTCGGGCGAATCAGATTCTGTTTTAATAGCTCGACGTAGTCGGATTTCTCTTTTGCGGTTTGCGGATGATAAGCGCGATAGACGATCTGCTTCCCGTCATAAGACCAGAACGGGCCACCGTCGTAGCCGAGTTCATTCGTCAGACGCTTCACGTTCTTTCCATCGGCATCCATCGTATAGATGTCGAGGTCACCGTCGCGCTTTGACGTGAATGCCAACTTTCCGGTGCGCGAGATCGTGGTCTCGGCATCATACCCATCGGTCCTGGTCAGCTGCTTCAGATCCGAACCGTCCGGCCTGGCGGTGAAGATATCGAACGTGTCATAGACGGCCCAGACATAACCCTGGGAAAAGTCAGGACGCGGCGGACACTGTTTCGCGCCGAGATGCGTGGACGAATAAAGGATGCGTTTGTTGCCGGGGAAAAAGTACGAACACGTGGTGCGGCCATCTCCGGTCGAAACCAACTTCACGTCCGAACCGTCGATGTTCATCGTGTAAATCTGATCGCACTCGTGCCCGTCGCGCGTTGATTGAAAAATCAGCTTCTTACCGTCGCTGGAAAAGTAAGCCTCGGCGTTCTCGCCGCCGAAGGTTAACTGTTTCACGTTGCGGAGATGCTTTTCCTGCGGCAGCGCGAGATCTGACGTTTGAGGTGAAACATGCGCATGATCGAGAGCAATTAACAGCGGGAAAAACAAAATGGATGCTAGTACAGATTTCACGAAGTATGGTCCTTATTGTTGAGAGAACGACTCAGCTCGCACCTGCGCTCGCAAGCGTCGCTACTTACGAACTTCTGGTTTCGAGCCTTTTGGCAAGACGGTGATTAGGGCGCGAAGAACAGCATTGACAGATTCGGGGGTAGTAAAAACTTCAGACACCTCGGGTTCCAGCAGCACCACAACACGATCCTTGGCTATCCGCCCGGCAAATCGATTAGGCTTGGCCTTCTTGTAATCAAAGTGATACTCGGCCTGCATATCGTTGGGTTCTTGTCGGTTGGTTTTGTTCCTAGACGTTTTCTTCATAATCTTTCCGCTCCTTCGGAGTCGGCAAACGGGCGCTGATTATGCGAATTATTTCGCTTGGCCGCTCCGTAAAAGAAACGATGAGTATTCGATTGTTTATCGAATTTCCGACAATGATCTCTCGTCGTTCACCGATCGAATGGAGTTCATCGTCAAAGATTCGGGCCAACGAATCGTCAAAAACCGTAGTCGCCTCGTCAAAACTAACTCCTTGCTTGATCAGATTCGATCCGGCTTTGTTAGAGTCCCATTCAAACCGATAACTCATCCTGGATTATCCATGGCTTCAATTATTAATATTCATGGTCACAAAGAACCGTTCCTAATGTCAATTGCGTTCGGTCAGACGGACATCATCCATTCTTACGCTCGAACTCTTTCATGAACGCCACCAGCGCTTCGCAGCCTGCGCGCGGAAAGGCGTTATAGATCGAAGCGCGAATGCCGCCGACTGAACGATGGCCTTTCAAGCCGTCGAGCCCCGCCGCGGTCGCTTCGCTCGCGAATTGCTTTTCCAAATCTTCGGAAGGCAGGCGGAACGTTACGTTCATGACTGAGCGCGAATCCGGATCGGCGTGGCCGCGATAAAAGTCGGTCGCGTCGATCGCATCGTAGAGCAGACTTGCTTTGTCTTCATTCTCACGCTGCATCGCCTCCAGCCCGCCTTTTTCTTTCAGCCACTTGCACACCAAATCAATGATGTAAATGCCCCAGGTATTCGGAGTGTTGTAGAGCGATTTACCTTTGACGTGCGTGCGATAGTCGAGCATCGTCGCCACGCCATCGTGAATGCGCGGCAAAAGATCTTCGCGAATGATCACGAGAGTGACGCCGCTCGGCCCCATGTTCTTTTGCGCGCCGGCGTAGATGAGGCCGTACTTCTCGGTCGGAATTGGTCGTGAAAGAATATTCGAAGAAGCGTCCGCAATCAGCGGCACATCGCCAACCTCAGGCTCGCTCTTGAACTCGACGCCTTCGATCGTTTCGTTCGAAGTGATGTGGACGTACGCAGCTTTCGAATTGAGTTGCAGTTCGTCCTGGCCAGGCACGCGCGTAAAGCCGCCGTCAGCCATATTGGCCGCAAGATTGACGTTGCCGAATTTCTGCGCTTCCTTGACGGCCTTCTTGCCCCAGCTTCCAGTGACGAGGTAGTCAGCGCTCGCGTCCGGCGACAAAAAATTCATTGGCACCATGGCGAACTGCAAACTCGCGCCGCCTTGCAGAAACAGCACTGCGTAGCCGTTCGGTATGCCGAGCAGTTCGCGCAGCCCCGCTTCTGCGCCCTGAATGATTTCGTCAAAAGTTTTCGAGCGATGGCTAATCTCCATCACCGACATGCCGACGCCGGGGAGCGACAACATGTCGCGCTGCGCTGCTTCCAAAACCGGGAGCGGCATGATCGCCGGTCCGGCGCTGAAATTGAAGATTCGTTCAGTCATATTGTCTTTCGTTGTAGCGCAGATTGGTAATTTTGCGAGTCGAGTCGCAAGCTGGCAACTTTCGCTACTAAGTACAGGGTTTCATAAATTCAGTGACGTATTATTGCGGAGACGCAAGCTAAAGCTTGAACTCTGAACTGTGGAATTCACGGCTAAGAGTTCAATCTTCAGATTGTCTTATCCTGCCAACATACGCGACCGTATTTACGCAACAGAGTACTAAGGATGCGTCATCTCTTCGGGTTTGACCAGCGCGTCGAACTTTTCTCCGGTCAATAAGCCTAACTCAATCGCTGACTCACGCAGACTAATCTTTTGCTTGAGCGCGTGCTTCGCAATCTTCGCCGCATTGTCATAACCGATGTGCGGATTCAACGCCGTGACCAGCATCAGCGAGTGGCGCAGGTGTTCGTCAATCTGTTCGCGATTAATCGTCATGCCCGCGATGCAGTATTCGACAAAGCCGTGGCAGGCGTCGTGAATTAGCCGGATCGAGTGCAGCAGATTATGAATCATCACCGGCTTGAAGACGTTCAATTCAAAGTTGCCTTGCGAGCCGGCGAACCCGATCGCGGCGTCGTTACCCATAACCTGCACGGCGACCATGGTTATCGCTTCGCTCTGCGTTGGGTTCACTTTGCCGGGCATGATTGACGAGCCGGGTTCATTCTCAGGAATAATCAACTCGCCGAGGCCACAGCGCGGCCCGGATGCCAGCCAGCGAATGTCGTTGGCGATTTTCATCAGCGACGCGGCGAGTGTTTTCAACCCGCCGCTGCAGAAAACAATTTCATCGTGGGCCGAGAGCGCGGCGAATTTGTTTGGATGCGACTTGAAAGGCAAGCCGGTAAGTTTAGAGATCTTCTTCGCCGCGCGCGCGCCGAATTCAGGATGAGCATTCAAGCCCGTGCCGACCGCCGTGCCGCCGATCGCCAGATCGTAGAGCCCGGAAAGCGTGTCATTCATTCGTTCGATATCGCGTCCGAGCAAGCTCGCCCAGCCCGACATTTCCTGGCCGACCGTTAAAGGAGTGGCGTCCTGTAGATGCGTACGGCCAATCTTGACGACGTCTTTGAACTCTACGGCCTTAGCGTCAATCGCGTTGTGAACCGTTTGAATCGCCGGAATCAGCTTGTTCATCTGCTCGGCGGCGGCGATGTGCATCGCGGTCGGGAACGTGTCGTTTGACGACTGTGACATGTTCACATCGTCATTGGGATGAATGGGCTTCTTTGTGCCCATCACGCCGCCCGCGATTTCGATCGCGCGATTCGAGATCACTTCGTTGGCGTTCATGTTGGTCTGTGTGCCGCTGCCAGTTTGCCAGACGCGCAAAGGAAAATGCTCGTCGAGTTTACCCGCGATTACTTCGTCGCAAGCTTGTACGACAAACTTCAGTTTGTCGCCCGGCAACTTACCCAAATCGTAATTCACCAGCGCACATGCCTTCTTAAGAATGCCAAACGCGCGAATCATCTCGCGCGGCATCACATCAAAGCCAATGTTGAAATGCAGCAGGCTACGCTCAGTCTGCGCGCCCCAATATTTATCGGCGGCGACTTCAATCTCGCCCATCGAATCGGTTTCGATTCGCGTTGGCTGAGTTGGCTGTTCTTCCCGCATCGCCTGTTGTGTCATCGGAAGACTAGATCCCTTTCTTGGCAAGCAGGATTGTACATCAACATTGCTCTCAGGTGATTGAGAGTGAGAGGGGTTAGGCCGAAAAGGAATGCCGGGCAGAGACCGAGCTTGCGAACTACCTACCTAAGGCTTCGGCACTCGAAGTGCATGGGGTCGGTTTGTTCTTCGACTTGTTAGCTTTCGCCCAAAATCATTTTTGTTCAATCAAATTTTGCAGCACATCATGTTTCAGATACGGTCCTAATTGATTTAATGCCCTTGCTGGAATATCAGATGCCGCCACAAACGTTTTCCCCTTGAACGTGACGCCCCAAGGAATGTGATCCTTACCTTGTGACTCAGTAAAAATAACAACAGTCTCTCCTTTGACATTTAGTTCGATGCTAATTGATGGATGATCATCAGTATGTTCAATCTTTGGCTCATATTTTCCCTCTTTTAATGGTAAGGAGGCTAATGTTTTCAAAAACGATTGTGCAACATCTAAGGGAATCTCAATATCCTCAATAGCCTGACGAGGCTGCTCTGAGTTGCGTCGGGCCACGGAGAACTGAGCCTTGCCTCTAAATGCTTTATCATCACGCTGAAGAGAGTGATGTTGTTTTGTAACTAATGCGAGACCAGCCCAAGAGTTTTTGATTTGAATCGAATCAGCTTGTAAGAGATCAGGAACTTTTGAATCAAGAGGGATACCGGTACAACCCGCAAAACACAACCCGCAAGCTATCAAGAAAAGACCTGCTAAAAGTTTCATTTGTTTGAACATCATTCTTAACCTTCCTGTAAGCAATTTATTTAGCTGGAGCTATTTGTCGCCTGAACTGATCGGTCTCGGCCTTCATGCCCCAAGCAACATGCTCCTGGACAAACGTCATGTACTGATCATTTGGATTGCCGCTGCCGCCATAGCCGGGACTGGCGGTTTACGATTGCTGGCCGGGACGAATTTCGATCGTCACGGCGCCGCCCGAAGCAAACGTGATTAACCCGGCGTGAACCGCTGACGGACAGATGGCGGAATCGTCGGTGTAAATTCCGCTTCCAGACTTTTTTCACCGCTGCCGCCTGGGGGACAGTAATAGGTGAAGCGTTGCCCGTTCTGGCCACGGTGATCATCAGCTTGCTTGCTGCGATCAGTCGAACTTTTACCGCTACTCCGGCCGCCGCGGCCTGGCAGGATTGGATACAGACGTCGCATACACACTGTTTGCTGCATACCCGCCACAAATCTGGCTCGCGTCACCCGTGCACTTATAGTCGCAGTTGGTTGCCGGCCCGTACTTGCCATAGCTGTTGCCGCACAGACAACTCTGACCGTACTGCACGCCGGCATAGGCGAAACCTTTGGCCGCGCAGGTTTGCACACATCGCTGTGGGGTGTTGGTTTGACTACCTTCGAGGAAACCATCGAGATCAAACGCGCTCGTGTCCTTGAAACAGCCGATGTATCGGCCGGTAGCGTTGCCGCCGTTCGCGATATTCACAAATGAAATCGGGCCAACGGCGGTTGGGGAAACTTTCACCTGCTGCCCGGCGCCCACATCAAATGGACGCAAGGCCGGATTCTTTGGAGTGACCGCGACGACGCCCTCTTCAACAATTAACGTGCTTACCTGCGTCTGTTGGTCATAGCCCACGCTGAAGATTGTTCCTTTGACGCCGAAGTGTACGGTATGAGTGGAAGCGCCAAATTTTATGATGTTCCCATTCTCGTCTCTCGGTAGGTCGCGGTCTTCATCATGCGGCACAAGAAACCTGACGGTGCCTTGTAACACCTCTAAGGTGCTCGGTCCCTCTGGATGAGTGGTGCCCCCGGGACGGCTATCAGGACCAATTACTATGGAGGCACCGCGCGGGTCTTCAAAATTGATGACAACGTTGCCGTCCAGCCATTTAAGTTTGGCAGTGCCATTGATTCGGACAATATCACCGTCGCGTAGCTGCCTGCCGACGAATGCTTGGCCCTTGGCACTGCGTCCGCCGCGAGTCGTAATGACTTCGACAGTGCCATTACCAATCTCAGATACGACGGCTCGTGCTTTAGGCAGGCCTTCCGGATCGCAAGTCAACATTCTGACTTCCAGCGTTCCAACCTTATCGCCGAGCCGGATCGTAAACTGTCCGTCCTCGTTGCGCTTCTGTCTTAGTCCGTTCTGCGCGACGTAGGCCAGCACGTTGTCCTTCCAGCTCGCGGTTACAGGATAAGTTCCAGCCGGCAACTCCGCTTCGATGACACCATTCGCGTTGCTGGTGAACGTTTTTCCTCCGAGCGAAACCGAAACTCCTTCCTGTACCGAGAACGCTTCATTTGGTGAATCAGTGCAGGATTGAGTCGTGGCGATTTGAACTTTGATTAGACCTGTCGCACCATTGGGATTGCCGCCGATTTTAACCGGGCACTGCTGCTCGATGCATCGTTGGACGGCTTTCAATTTATCAGAGGCGCCTTCAGCTGTTGACTGATACCCGTAATAATCAACGACGGTGCAGTAAGCACGTAATTGAAAAGCGCCTTTCGTGTCGCCAGCCTCCCCGCCGCAACCTTTGAATGCCTGAGTACAACAGGTCGGCCACGCCTCGTCCTGTCCCTGACCGAGGGTCCCAACGCCGACCATCGTCTGTTCCCGGCTTTGTTGGTCTGGAAGTCCATTGGCAGCGAAGCTGGAAAACGCGATTAGGCTCGCGAACAGGCACATCAATCCAGCGATTGGATAAATAGCAAAGTTGATGGCCTTCTGGCGTTCATTTTTCATAATGCTCCTCCCGGTGACGAAAATGCGGGTTGATATTTCCCCGACGAACGAACGCGCGAATCATCTCGCGCGGCATCACGTCGTTGCCGATATTGATATGGAGTAGTGATCGCCGAGTCTGCGCCCCCAGTACTTGTCAGCAGGCACTCCGATTTGGCCCATCGAATCGGTTTCAATGCGCGCCTGTTTTGTGGCGGGTCGTTTAAGTCGAGCCTGCACGGCTATGATCACTGCCTCTTACCGAGGCAGATGCTTGTTTATGTAATCGCGCGCTTTTTCTTGAGTACTAATCTCTGGTCGGAACTGTTCGGTCTCCGGCTTCGTACCCCAATCCACATGCGCCGCCACGAAGGTCATGTATTTGTCGTTTGGATTGCCGTCGGCGTCGTAGATTCCAATCTCTTTGCATACGTCCTTGAAGATATCGGTATCGAGCGGAGACTCACTCGCCGCCAAAACCGCCGTGCATCGACGGTGCCTCTCGTACACCCAGTTGCTGTTCCCATCAGCTTGAACCAAAGTGGCCGCTCAGTTCTGACCCCTGCCGTTGAGACTTATTTATCTTTCGCAGGAGAGCGAGGCCGTACGACCATATCCAGCCTCAGGCTCCACGGTGGCAGTATTCACCCTGGGATCATTTCCGCAGCGCCACTTTGCGACATAGTTCTTGGAACAATTGTGTGCAGGATCACCAAGTACAGTCACATTAACCGCGTAATCGCACCGCATCTTGCCGTTGCACGCACTTGCAAGTTGTGAGGTCATATTGCCTTCGGCCACGCGACAGTTAGCTCCATATGTGCCCGACACGACCTGGATTCCTGTGAGGTTGGTTCTCTGATACTGACCCGCACCTCCTACGAAGATAAAGCTGCCGGGATATTGGCCAGACGTGGAGGTCGTAACCCCGTTAAGCGTGCTACCAACGTATGATGCCTGCCCGGGTCGTATTTCAACGGTCACTGTCCCGCCAGCGGATGTGATCAATCCAGCGTGGACAGCCGCCAGGCAAATTCCCGAATCGTCCAGGTAGACATCGGTTCCATATACACCTCTTATCTCGCTTGCATTCGGGGCAGACGGACAGGAATAAGTGAAGCGTTTCCCGTTCTCACCACGGTGGACGGCAGGGTTTGTATTCCAATCAATCGGGGTCCCACCGCCGCCGCCAGGCGGTTGACCTCTACCGGGCGGCTGACCTGGAGGTGGTGGACCCTGATTTCCCCCACCGCATAAGATCCTGGCGTCCCAAAAGACGGGACCCAGCTTGCCCACACCACTGTTGCAAGTGGCCGTGCCGGTGGCTGCTCCCCCTTTGCCTATCAGGAATCCTTCATAGACGCAGTCGGTGACGAGGAATTTGTTCGGCTCATCTTTCCTTTCCACATACACCTTGTTTCCTTCAATAGTAATAGCGTGTGTAGCATAGGTGTCTGGCTCGCCCTGCCTGACTGCCTTGCTTTTGAACACATTGCTCGTGCCCTGGCGCGTCCAGACGGAAACCCAGCCGGGATTAGTCACGCCCGGCACTATCGCGTCATTCACCCTCCATTCGGTTCCCAGTCCACAGGCTCCTTCGCCAAGCTCGCAGCCAATATTCGCTGACCAGTAGTTAACCCCAGCGCCCGCGCAGCGATAAGTTCCATTCACGCCACTGCCTACGAGCGTGCCGGTGTATTGGCAGTTTGGCCGATCTATGTACACCTGATTGCCTTGAATAGTGATGGTTACCGGGGTGACAACCTTTTGCCCGCTCCGATGAATCCAGATGGCATCAAAAATATTGCTGCTGCCGCGCCTAACCCACCTGCCATTCCAGGCCCAGCTAGTTGGAGAGGCGTAATCAACTACTTCTCCCACGACCCATATGGTCCCCAGACTGTCGCACTCTTGGGCGACAGTTGTGGGAGTCGTTGCCGCTTGAGCAGAATCATGGAGCGTGTATTTACTCGGTGACGAATCGGGACGAAATCCGAATAGGAACATTACTGCGAGAAGAATACAAATCATACTTAGTCGTCGCATTTTCGTTTTCCTCCTATTTTCGAGAAGCGAAATCCTGACGGATGCTAATATCGCGGAAGCAAGCAACAAAGAAATTATCGTCCATCGAGATCTTGCGGCTTCATTTCTTGTTTTTCCTTTCCGCCGGACCAGGAGCAATTACGCTGGCGCTCTTTGATGAGATCGCTTTTCATGATTATTCCTTTCAGCAAGTGCGGTTAGCGAGGCAAGTGCTTATCTATGTAGTCCCTCGCTTTTTCTTTCGTATTGATCTCCTGCCGGAATTGCTGGGTTTCCGATTTCATGCCCCAATTCACATGTTCAGTAACGAAAGGCATGTATCGGTCGTTGGGAGTACCGTCAGCATCGTAGATTCCAATCTTCTTGCACACGTCTGTGAAGAGATCAGATCCAAGCGGCGATTCGCTTGCCGCTAAAGCAGCAGTGTAGAGCCGGTGCCTTTCATCTTTGGTCAAAGAGTCACCACTCCGGACGGCGTTGGGTTTCGCATCCGTCGTCGCGGACCAGCCTGCATTGCCGACGCTACACGCTGATAACGCCATCGCGACCAGAGCTACTGCCAGGAGTGATTTCATTCGGTTGTTTCTCATCTCAGGCCAGGATTCATAATCGAATGCGCTGTCGCCTTCCTTCTTGCTTGCCATACTCTCGCCCGCGGGGCTCGGCCGCGCCACCAGAATTCAGGGCAAGGGCCAATCCCCGCCCTTTGACCAGAGGGAGGCTGCTCCCTCTGGTCACGCATTTCCGGATTCGTCGAATTTAAGATTCAACAGCACCGCGAGTTGCCTTGACCGGCCGCTTAATAGACGACGGTGAGGGACGCCCGCGCCATCACGTCATAGCCATTGTCGAGCAGGAACGCGACCTCGTACTGTCCCGGCGCGGGCGCGGCATAGGTCCAACTGCAGGTGTCCGTGTGGTCGTTCGCATAGTTCCAGATCACGTAACTGTGCGCATCCTTTCCGACCGGATAGACAGCGATCCAGTCGCGGTCGCGGAGCCGGCCGCGAGAGGCGAAGCGGAAGGTGACCGGCTGCCCCGTGCGGACGGTGCCGGGCTCGACGCTGAGGCTGTAGTCCGCCGCCTGGCAGCCTTCCCGGCCGGTCCCGCCGGGGTTACGGCCCGCGCTTCCACCGCCGCCGCCTCCACCCGCTTTGACTCCCGATAAGCAGCAATCGCTTGCCACTGGCTCCGGAACACTGTTTTTTAGCCAGCAATGGGCGTTTGTCCCCTGGACAGTAGGCTTGACATAAGTAAACGCTCGGCAATTTGGATCATTCGCGCAGTCGTTACGGCACTGAGCGGGGTCAGCCTGCGACAGCTCGTAATTCTTATAGTCGGAGCCAGGTCGATTTATGTTGTATTCAAGACTTCCGCTGCCTATAGCACCTGGCTTGATGCCAGATATACAGCACTCGTTCGATACTGCGTCGGGAATACTGCCCTTGAGCCAGCAATGCGCGTTTGGCCCTTGAACACCAGGCTTAACATAAGTAAAAGCCCGGCACGTTGGATCATTTGCACAGTCGCTACGGCATTGCTCTGGGTCAGCCCGTGATAAGTCGTAATCCTTATAGTCTGAGCCCGGGCGATTGGTATTGTATTCAAGACCTCCGCCTTGCGGGGCCGTGGACGGATTGAGTGTCGTTGTTGCGGCAACGGAATGATCCAGAGCGGTTTTGCTGCCTGGTCCAAAGGCCACCGCGCCCAAGAACATCAACGCCACGACAGGAATGCAAGTTACGCTTAACCTTTTCATTTTCCTTTTCTCCTACCTTTCAGGGTTGTGTATAATCCGTCCGTTTCCGCGGACAGTTGGCGAGGAGCTTCGGCGCATCCCGCAAGCATTGTGATCGATTCAATGGTTCGCTTATCTCACAAACAGCGGGCTGAAGTCCTGACAGAAAGCTGAAGTTCTGCTGAAATCTTCTTTAAAGCGGCGCCGTAAATCGCGATGAGCATACAGAACCAACCCATTTACCGTCTCGACGGTATCGAGGTCGATCCATCGCGCGTATGTCTGATTAGGGACGGCGAAGAACGCCATGTCCGGCAGAAGACATTTCAGGTCCTTATTTATCTGCTCGAACAGCGCCATCGATTAATAACGAAGGATGAATTGATTGAGCACGTTTGGCCGGACACAGCCGTAACCGACAATGCGTTGGAGCAGTGTTTGGCAGAAATTCGCAAAGTGCTCGGCGACGACTCGCGCCATCCGCGATTTATCAAGACTGTTCCGCGAGCCGGGTACCGCTTTATCGGAACCGTCGAGGAAGTCAGCCTCGATGGTGTGGTTGTGCCGACGACGAAGGAAGGGGCGACAGGTGATGCTGAAACCCAAGAGAGATCAAGCAATCAAAAACATCCCGCTGCTGTCACGCTACCGGCGGAATCTGCGCGAAAGGCCGGACATTGGATCAGGAAACGCGCGGCACTGACTTCGATTGCGGCCATCTTGATCGCTGCTGCTGCAATAACCATTTACCTTATTCAAAGACACCGATCGCTTGAGCGGTCGCTGTCAACAGTGACGCTACCTCAAACCGCAGGCAAGCGGCCAGTGGCCGTGATGTTCTTTGATAATCAATCGGACAGTGCGGACCTAGACTGGCTGCGCGAGGGATTGGCTGACATGCTGATCACGGATCTTTCAAACTCAAAGCAATTGACCGTGCTCAGCCGGCAGCAGCTTCACTTGCTCCTGGAAAGGATCGGACATCGAGAATCAGAACAGATCAAACTTGATGAAGCGCTCGACGTGGCGCGCAGGAGTCAGGCAAAGATAGTTGTCCTCGGAAGTTTTGCGGGCCTCGGCGGGCAGATTCGCATAGATGTGCATTTGCACGACGCGCGTGACGGCCAACTGCTCGCCGCCGAGCGCCTGGTGGTAGAAAAGCCCGGCGAGATTCTCACGCAGATCGATCTCCTTTCACTCAAGCTGGCGTCATATCTGGGCGCAGCGCCACCCGGCCAAGAGGTCGGTGCTGGCTTAACGAGTGTGATGACCGAGAACCTGGAAGCCTACCGCTACTACTCGCTCGCAGTTGAGAAGGCGCAAGGGTTGCATAACAAAGAAGCCATACAGCTTCTGGAAAGAGCCATCGCGCTCGATCCGGAGTTTGCGATGGCTTATGCGCGGATCGGTTATGTCCACTCCGTGAGCTCGCCCGTGCCGGAGCTGGGCAAGCCTTATCTGGAAAAGGCGTTTCAACTCTCTCATCGCCTCAGCGAAAGGGACAAACTCAACATAGCTGCCTGGTACGCAATCGCCAATTTCGACTATTCGGCCGCCATCAATGCATTTCGCCAAATCATCTCTCACTACCCACTCGAAGTGGAAGCCTACTCCCGACTGGCCCGCTTGCTGCACGGCGAAGAGCGACTTGAAGAGGCTCTTGAGGTGACCAAGCAAGGTCTGGTGATAGACCCGGGTGCTAAAGACCTATACAACGCGCTCGGCGGTACTTACTCCGATCTCGGCAGGCACGATGAAGCGATTGCCATGTGCCGGCGTTATGTTGAGCTGGGGCCGGAAGAACCGAACGCGCACGACAGTTTAGGGATGAGCTACCAGTGGGCCGGACGCTATGACGAAGCGATTCAGGAATATCAGCAAGCGCTTTCGCTAAATCCCGAATTTGAGGTCGCCGTCATTCACCTGGGCAATACCTATTTTCAGCGAGGCCAGTACCAGGACGCGATCGCACAATATGCGCGTTTTATTCAAATTGCATCGTCGGATTTTGACCGCGCCCGCGGCTACAACTCCATTGCCTTCGTTCAGCGGATGAGAGGAAGACCTAATGAGGCAGAGCGGGCCGCGAAGCAGGCGACGAAATATTATAAGACGGTTGTGGACCAACTATTTCTCGGTGCTTTAGAGCGAGGTGACGTGGGAACAGCACGAAAGTTTGAGGAAGTCCTTGAGGGGGTCCAATTGAGAGACCGAGGAGCAAGAGGCTTCCCGCGCCAGCTTTTGTACATCCGCGGATATTTCGATCTTAAGAGCGGACAGGGAGCCGAGGCCATCGAGAATCTCAAAGAGGCTCTGAAGCACCGGGCGCTGATTTGGAACGCCGATCCTTTTGAAGATTGTCTCGCCAACGCCTACCTCGCGCTGGGCCGATGGGATGAGGCCATCGCTGAATACGAACGCATCCTTCGGTTGAATCCCAACTATCCGCTAGCGCAATATCATCTGGGCCAAGCGTACGAGCGAAAGGGACAGCGGGATCAAGCCCGTGCATCATACGAGCGGTTCTTGCAGATTTGGAAGGATGCGGATGCCGATGTTCCTGAAGTCATCTGTGCGAAGAAAGCGTTGTCAAGTTGATCTCATCTAGAATGGTGCGACTACTAATCTGGCGCTGTGTCTCTAGCTAGCAGCTTTGACATGCTGGCACGGAACTCTAAGGCTTCACCGGTTTCTTGTCCTTTGGCACGGCGCGCGGAATGTCGCCATCGTCGAAATTCAATGGTGGTGGATTGCTTTCCTGGCTTTGCAGTTTCGGCGGCCCACCGCCCAGCGCCGGCGGGATTTTCGGAATCGGAATCTTGACGGTGGCGATGGCTGCGCTGCGCCGCAGGATCGCGCCGCCCCGTCCCGCGATCCAGGCGCTCTCGCCGCCGCGATAAGCGACCGCGAACAGCGACGAACTCGTAATCGTCGGTTGCACTTCCCAGGTCAGGCCGCCGTTTTTAGTAGCCAGTACGCGGCCCTGATCGCCGGCAATCAACGCGTCGTCGCGCGACGCGACTGAGACCGCGAACAAATTCGTCTTCAGACTGGTTTCCTGATCTTTCCAGGTCAGGCCGCCATCGTCGGTGCGCAGAATGATTCCTTTTTCCCCAACCGCATAGCCGCGTTTGTCATCCGCGAACGCGACTGCATGCAGCCACTCTTTCAAGTTCTTCGAAACGTCTTTCCAGGTTTCGCCGCCGTCTTCGGTGCGCATGATCGCGCCGCTGGAACCGACCGCGACGCCGTGCTTCTCATCGATAAAGCGTACGTCTTCGAGCCACGCGTACGTGTTCGACTCTTTCTGATGCCAGGTTTCGCCGCCATCGACGGTCGCCAGAATCATGCCGCGCGCGCCCACGGCCCAGCCGCGTTTGTCCGTCACAAAGCAGACGCCCAGCAGTTGTTCCTTGACGTTGGTATCTTGCGGCGTCCAAACGATTCCCCCGTTAGTTGAATGCAGAATCGTTCCCTGATCGCCGACCGCCCAGCCGTTATTTTCGTCGATGAAAGTTACTGCATCCAGATGAGCCGTGGTGCCTGATGGCCGCACCGTCCAATTCTTTCCACCCGATCTTGTCGCCAGGATTTTGCCGTGTGCTCCGACGGCCCAACCGCGCGAGCCGTCAAGAAAAAAGATATCCGCCAGGTCGTCGCGCCCGCCTTCGGTCAGACGCCGCCAACCCAATCCGCCGTCGTCGCTGCGCACGACCAGGCCGTCGCTGCCGGCGGCCCAGCCAGTGTTTTCGTCCGCGAAATAAACCGTGACCAGTCGAGGGCTGGTTTTGACGCTGGCCGGCAACCAAAAGCCTCCACCGTTTGCGGTGCTGAGTATGAGCCCATTGTCGCCCGTGATCCACCCGTGCTGTTGATCTGAAAAATAAACAGAGAGCAGATCGTTCGTCATCCCGACATCGACTGGTTCCCACGTCAGGCCGGCATCGTCGCTTACGATCACGCGGCCGCCATAGCCCACCGCGATGGCTCGCTTCGGCGTGATGAAGGTCACACCGGTAAACGGCAGGACGCCCAGACGCACAACTTCCTTCCAGTGCCGCCCGCCGTCGTTGGTCCGGAGCACCCGGCCGCGATCGCCGGCGGCCAGTCCCGTGTTTTTGTCGATGAATGAAAGTGAATAGAGATGGCCGCGGGTCGAACTCTTCTGCAGCGTCCAGGTTTCGCCGTCATCAGTCGTGTTGATGATGCAGCCGTATGTGCCGACGGCCCAGCCATGCGCCGGATCGTCGGACGCGAAAGTGATCGCGTAGAGATGATCTTTCGTTGGGGTGCGGATCTCGGTCCATTTCTCTCCGCCGTTTTTCGTCGCGACGACGACCCCACGCGCGCCGACTGCAAACGCGCGCTGCCGATCAAAAACGTACAGGCCGTTAAGGGCGGCAATCAAACGCGGGTGCTGACTCGTCCATTCAAACCCGCCGTCCGTGGTGTGGAGAATCACGCCATCGGCGCCGACGGCCCAACCGTGGCGCTGGTCGCTTGCGAAACGGACCGCGCTGATCGCGTTCCCCTGAGGCAGAGGGTTCTGCCATTCCCATCCGCGGTCGAAGTTTTGCGCGCGGGCGGCATCTCCTGCGCAAGCGACGACAATGAGGAATAAGCACGAAGGAATTAAACGCAAAGGACGCAAAGGTTTTCGCAAAGAGCGCAAAGCAGTAATCCTTTGCGTGCCTTTGCGGCATTTCTTTGCGGTCTTTGCGTTAAGATTTCTCACGTGATGCAGTACGCTCCTGCTGAAGTGATGGACGCCTGGGTTGCTGGTTGCCTGATTATAGTTTCGTCGCCGCAGGAAAGCGAGAGCGAGTCAGGAGCCCAACCGAGAGGGCGGGCTAGTCAACAGTTTTCTGCGCCGAGGCTAAAATAATTCCGCTTCGTTGGCGGACAAGTCTTCAGGTTCAATCACGCCGACCTTATCCACGGCGTCCTGCAGCACGGTGGGCTCGACGTGGCCCAGCGCGGCGATCTTGCGCGCGGCGCGATCGGCGGCTTCCTGAATCACGTGTCCGTCGTGACCCTTCGACCAGTTCCATTCGACTTTATGACGGGCCGAGGCTTCGTCCAGACGCTTCCACCATTCGTGATTTGTCTTGCGGCGATAGCGCCCTTCCATCGTCTCAACGACGTAACGCGAGTCCGTGTGCAAACTGACGCGGCAGGGTTCTTTCAAGGCTTCGAGGCCGAGCGCCGCCGCGACAATCTCAGCCTGTTGATTGGTGGCTTTACCCAGATAAATTCCGAAAGCGCGCCACAACCCCTGATAACCAAGCAGAGCGACCGCGGCCGCGCGGGTTACTTCGCGACCGTTGCCGAGGCTCGAGCCGTCACAGAAGATGGTGACGAGCTTTACCGGACGTCGCGCGGATTCTTCGTCGCTGTTCTTCATCTCCGTACGACGGTTTTAGCATGAATGCCTGCCGATGAACACCAGCGAGGCGACCACCGCTGTTTCCGTCGAGAATGGGACTCTTGGATGAGCCTCGAGAGAGGAGTATTATTTGATTCATGCTCAACGCCGGAACTCTTACCTTCAAGGAGTTTGCCATGCGCGAACAACTGCCTCTGGCGACAATCCACGACGCGGTGCTCGAGTTTTTGCGCGGGCGCGACGATGCCGTTGTGTTCGGCGCCCAGGCGGTCAACGCTTATGTTGGTGAGCCGCGAATGAGCCAGGACATCGATCTCATTTCCACCCGCGCGACCGAACTCGCGGAAGAGCTACGCGAATATCTCAGCGAGCGCTTTCACATCGCGGTTCGCGTCCGTGTGATCGGCGCGGGGAAGGGTTATCGGCTGTTTCAAATTCAGAAGCCGCGAAATCGTCACCTGGTGGATTTGCGCGCTGCCGAATCCCTGCCCCACGCGGAACGAATCGAAGACGTTTTGGTAATGTCTCCGCCTGAACTCATCGCGCACAAGGTGGTCTCGTATCACGGCCGGCGTGGTCAACCAAAGGCCGGCACGGACTGGCGGGATCTGGCGATGCTGCTTTTGACGTTTCCCGAATTGAAAAAGGAGTTGGGCGCGGTTAGCGAAGCGCTAAGGTCGATGCAAGCGGGCGAAGAAGTGATGAGCGCCTGGAGGGAATTAGTAGCGCAAGAGATCATCGAGCCTGAGGATGACGGCGAGTTTGAGTGAAGACCCGGCCCTCTCACTAAGTAGCCAGATCGCGTTTTGCCTCAGCAAAAGCTGCCTCTTCGATGTCGACGCGTTCGGCGACGATCTTCTTGACCCAGTCTTCAACGCTTGATTCCCGGTGCAGACGCGTGAAGAATGCCGCGCGCGAAGCAACCTCGGCGGGGATTGAAATTACCCCACTCTTTGATTGTCGCGCTTGCACCGGCTTTTCCCACGCGGAGTCGTTGTCAGCTTGAGCAATCACTAGCTCGTCAATCTCGCGTTCGCTCTTTCCGCGGGTGCCCTTCTTCATATTGTTAGCCAAAAGAGTTCTCCATGAATATTCGCATCTGACCGATCATTTGCTCAACATCGTTCGCGTCGAACTCATTCCACTTTCCGTGTGCAGCCTTATTCCTGATGGCGGCGAGAGCGGAAATCTTTTGCTGAAGGACGATGCCATAGAGACCTGTTTTCGCCAAAGCAACATTCATCGGCTCTATAGTTGCTCTGGCAGGAACGACGGCATTGTTTTGTTGACAAAGCCTTCTCAAGCCGTCTTCGAGAACAGCGCCAGCAACAACTGCGGCTGGACCATAATAACCATTCTCCAGAAGATGCGTAGCTTGATCGAGAAAGTCATCGAACACCTCTGCTTGAATCAAGGTGCGAGTATCGAATAAGTATCCTTTCTCATGATCGTCCTTGGCTGCCTTGAGAATGCTTAGGCCCTGCGCAACATAGCTATAGTTATCAAAGCAACCAAAGCCGGATGATTGTTCCTTGAAGGCTTGGTAATAATCGCTATCAGCGCCGAACACACGCCTGATAACGTTCAGGCACCGCATACCCCATTCGGTGGCGAGCTCAGGACTAACCTTTTCGTAAGTTGTTCGCGAGTTCCCAATATAGCCGTCACCGCACGTTCGGGTTTGCATTAGGTTGGACGCCATTCCTAACAACTCCTGAAAGATTCCAATTATTCTCTGATCTACGGGCATCGTCATTGATTTTCGTTAACCTTAGAATGCGCAGTCGCGCTCGCGTTATGTCTCCGCTGTAGCACTACCTACCTGCAACGGAATACTTCGCATCGGCAATGGACTATAGTAAGCTACAGTTTGTTGACGGCAAAGGAAGTCTTAAATGAGTCAAGCGTTAGAACATCAGATACCAAAATTGCACGGCCTACCTCTTACGTTGCCGCGCGACGGCGCCGTTCAGTTGGAGTTCGAAGAGGGAGTACTAATCTTTCGTGTTTCTACTGCGGTGCAGGATCGCATCGAATCGTTGCTCAACAAACAACGCGACGCCTCTTTGTCTCCGGATGAAACCCAGGAGCTAGAGCAGTACGAAGACATAGACGATTATTTGAGTTTCACCAATCGTATGTTGCGCAACCTCGCTCACTTGTGAAAGGAAGCAGGTGAGCAGTCCTCCCAAGGTACCAGCCGAGATTCGAGAGCAAGTTCGCCAGCGAGCCGGTTATTTGTGCGAATATTGCCACACAAGTGAAAGGTGGCAGTACGTGCGCTTCACGATGGACCATGTGGTTCCGGTGATCGCGGGCGGAAGTGAGACGGTTGAGAATTTGGCGCTGGCCTGCTTCCATTGCAATCGGCGGAAGTCAAACAAACAAGACTCGATTGATCCGGAGACTGGCGCAGCTACCGCGCTTTTCAATCCGCGATTGCAGCTTTGGCTTGATCACTTCATTTGGTCAGCGGATGGATTGTTGGTGATACCGCTAACGGTCACTGGGCGCGCAACGGTAGCCCTGATGGAACTCAACCGTGCGCGCATTCTTGAGATTCGGCGGGCTGACGTTGAAGTTGGACGTCATCCACCTGCTCCTGATCCAGTCCAGCGCTGAAGCTCACTCATTAACCTTCAGCACGGCCAGAAACGCTTCCTGCGGAATCTCTACGCGGCCGACTTTCTTCATGCGCTTCTTGCCTTCCTTCTGCTTCTCTAGCAGTTTGCGCTTGCGCGAGATGTCGCCGCCGTAGCACTTCGCGATCACATTCTTGCCCATGGCCTTCACTGTTTCGCGGGCAATGATTTTCGCTCCGATGGCCGCTTGGATTGGTACTTCAAAAAGTTGGCGCGGGATCAACTCTTTCATTTTTGTCGCCAGGGCCCGGCCCTTCGCTGCCGCCGTGTCGCGATGCAGAACCAGCGACAGCGCATCGACCGGTTCACCCGCAACCAGCACATCGAGCTTGACCAGATCGCTTTCCCAATAACCGGCGAGGTGATAATCGAGCGAAGCGTATCCCCGCGAAGTTGATTTCAAGCGATCATAAAAATCCAGGACGATCTCGTTCAGCGGCAGTTCGTAGGTCAGCATCACCCGGGTCGACGTGATGTACTCAAAGCCTTTCTGTTGGCCGCGCTTTTCTTCCAGCAACGCCAGGATTCCGCCCAGGTGTTCTTCCGGAGTAAGGATCGTCGCGCGGATTGCCGGCTCTTCAATCTTCACTATGCGGCCGGGATCAGGCATTTTCGCCGGCGAATCGATTTCTGTGACCTTGCCGTCAGTCGTAGTCACTACATAGCGCACGCCCGGCGCCGTGGTGATCAGATCAAGATTGAACTCGCGCTCCAGACGCTCCTGCACGATCTCCATGTGCAGCAAACCCAGAAAGCCGCAGCGAAACCCAAAGCCCAGCGCCGTCGACGACTCAGGCTCGTAAAAAAACGACGCGTCATTCAAACGGAGCTTGTCCATCGCATCGCGCAGCTCTTCATATTGGTTTGTATCGATGGGATAGAGTCCCGCGAAAACCATCGGTTTGATTTCCTGATAACCGGGAAACGGTTCCTTCGTCGGCCGGGCCGCTTCGGTGACGGTGTCGCCTATTTGCACGTCGGCAACTGTTTTTATTGAAGCAGTCAGGAACCCAACTTCACCAACGCCCAGTTCGTCAATGGGCGTCGGGCTGGGGCGATTCACGCCGAGCGTTTCCACCTGGTAATCGCGGCCGGCGTTGAAAAAGCGAATCTTCATTCCCGGCCGAATAGAGCCGTCGATGACGCGAAACAAAACGATCACGCCGCGATAAGAGTCGTACCACGAGTCAAAGATCAGCGCCTTGAGCGGAGCGTTTGGGTCACCCTTTGGCGATGGTACGTCGCGCACGATCGCTTCCAACACTTCGGCTACTCCGACGCCGGTCTTGGCGCTGGTGAAAATGGCGTTGTGAGTTTCCAGGCCGATGAAGTGCTCGATCTCTTCGATTGCCCTCTCTGGTTCAGCGCCGGGGAGATCGATTTTATTGATTACCGGAATGAGCTCGAGATTGTTTTCCATCGCGAGATAAGTGTTGGCCAGCGTCTGCGCTTCGACGCCTTGCGACGCATCGACGATCAGCAGCGCGCCTTCGCAAGCTGATAACGAACGCGAAACTTCGTACGAGAAATCGACGTGTCCGGGCGTGTCGATCAAGTTCAAGATGTACTGCTGGCCGTCCTGCGCTTTGTAGTCCAGCCTGACGGCGTGCGCTTTGATGGTGATGCCGCGCTCGCGCTCGAGGTCCATGTCATCCAGCACCTGCGCAGACATATCGCGCCCGGTCACGGCGCCGGTCAACTCGAGCAGGCGATCGGCGAGGGTGGACTTGCCGTGATCGATGTGCGCGATGATCGAGAAATTGCGAATGCGGGATGGATCCATAGCGAGCTGTCAGCCGTCAGCAATCAGCTTTCAGCCATTTAGATTTGCCGTCCGTTTGCAAGTATAAGCTGTAAACCCGAACGCTGATAGCTTAGCTACGGTTTCTTTGGCGACGGTGAAGGTTTCGGTTGCGGCGCCGGCTCGACTTTTAAGCTATTGCGGATCGTGTCCCAAACCGCTGCTGACTTTGAAATATCTTTTTCCGAAGCGATGATCGACAGATTAACCAGCCGATCCGAGATAATGCGAAAGTATGAATCCATGCCTCCCGACGCTCCATCAAGCACAGACTCGCAACCGAATCCCTTCGGCATCCGCGCCCGCGATCTGAGTAGTTATCGCCGATCGCTTCGCATGCATACCGGCTTGCTCAACCTGCGTCGCAAAGCTGTCCACGTATTCGTCCTGAAATAGTTTCTTGGCGTGCGCTTCCTTCTCAGGCGTTTTCAACCACTCACGAGGCGAGCGAACACGAATCACTACATCCGCTTGAGATAGTTCGATAAGCTGCATCTGCTGTGTGCTCTGATCGCTCATCTGCCATTTGGCGGGATAGTCGAACGACAATCCTTCCTTGTCAAAATGTTTGGTGTCTGGAGTCTGCGGCTGCACGCTGGTAACGAACAGCAGAGCCGCGCAGCCAATCAATATCTTAATGAGCTTCATCAATCTCCTCCTGCTAATCTGGGACAGCATATTAACGCCGATTCAGCCAAAGCACGAAGGCGGCAAGGGTAGTGGGTCAGTTTGGTTGTGGCACGCGCATCTTGCGCGTGGATCACGGGCCGGACGCCCGTGCCACGTCGATGCAAATTTTGTTGTATATGCAGGCGATGAATAAGATGTTAGCCTAGCGAACAAATGCCGAAATCCAAGAGGCAGAAACGCCCGCGATATCTTGTGTTCATTAGCCACTCGTCTCTTGATGCTTGGATCGCGCGGGTAATGGTTGAAAAAATTGAAGCATTAGGAGCAGACTGTTGGCTCGATGAGAAGGATTTGGCCGGCGGTGATGTTATCGTCGAAGATATTATTTTCGGTATCGACGCTTGCCACGAAGCTATAGTGCTGATTTCGCCAAACAGTGTGAAGTCTCAGTGGGTACCGTTCGAGATTGGTGGCGTGCGAGCACAGCACAAGCGTGTGACGCCCGTTCTGAATAATGTGAAGCCGCAGCAGATGGCGCCCATGCATGACATTAGGGGAATCGACCTTAACAGTTTCGACGACTTTCTGGCACAATTGAAACGGCGGATCTCTCAGGAGCAACGAAGGAAAGCATGAGGTTCAATCATGGCGTATAAGGTTTTTATTCACTCGTCATCGAAGGATATCGACATCGTGCGGGATCTCGCGAACAGGTTGGAGTTAGCGGGCATTGAAGCGCACTGGGCCAATGAATCCGCCAGGTCAGATAAGACGATTCGGGCCACTAACAAGGCCTTGATGGACGCCGATGAGAATTTCTTCATATTGACGAACGAGTCGGTTGACAATCCCAATCTGATGATTCTTCTAGGTGAAGACGTTTCGTTGCGGAGGCGCGTCACCCCCGTCGTGGTTGGTCTGGAAACCTCCCAGGTTCCGTCTCTGATTAAAAGTCTAAAATATATTAAGTACGCGGACCTCAATCGCTATATCGTCGATTTGGCGACGCGAACAAGAGCGGCTTAGCCGCGAGGCACGCCTGCTACTGAAGGCTATCTAGCGTCCATCACCACATGAGTTACCAGGACATCATCACGATCGAACCCGGAAAGCGCGGCGGCAAGCCTTGCATTCGCGGAATGCGCATCACGGTCTACGATGTATTGGAATACCTGGCTTCGGGCATGACGCAGGAAGAGATTCTCGGAGATTTCCCATGCCTCACGAAAGAAGACATTCTCGCCTGTCTCAGCTACGCCGCTGACCGCGAGAAGCGTTTGATGGTGGTTGAAGTGTGAAGTTGCTGTTCGATCAAGACCTCTCCGCCGCCGCCACTCCCTCACTATTCTCATGATCAAGATTCGGCACCTTTCAAAAAACTTTGGGCCTCAGGTCGCGGTGCGGAGTATTGACCTTGATGTTCCCGCTGGACAATTGGTCGGCTTGCTGGGACCGAACGGCGCGGGCAAGAGCACCACCATCAAGATGCTGACCGGAATGCTCATGCCAACTTCCGGCACGGCCGAGGTCGGCGGCTTTGACGTGGTGCAGGATCCGCTGAACGTCAAGCGAATTGTTGGTTACGTTCCCGAGACCGGCGCGGTCTTTGAGGCCTTGACCGGTTGGGAGTACTTGCAACTGGTTGCCGCCCTGTATCACATCCCGGAAACCGAGGCGACACAGCGGATCGAACGCTTTGGTCAGTTCTTTGAACTCACCAGTGAGACTTTGCGGCAGAAACAGTTGTCAGCCTACTCGAAGGGAATGCGTCAGAAAGTGGTGATCACCGCCGCGCTGCTTCACAACCCTCAGATCGTTTTCCTCGACGAACCCCTGAACGGCCTCGACGCGAACGCCGCACTCAGTCTGAAAACACTGATCACATCACTGGCCCGCGAAGGCAAAACCATCGTTTACTGCTCGCACATTCTCGATGTCGTCGAAAGAATCTGCGAACGAGTCGTAATCATTCATGAAGGATCAATTGTCGCGGATGGCACCGTAAGTCAGCTGCTGGAACAAACGGGCGAGAAATCGCTTGAGCACGTCTTCAACAAATTGACGGCCACCGAAAACCTTTTGGCTCGCGCGGAAGAGTTTGCGCGAGTCCTGACCGGATAAGTGATGAGAGCCGGCCAAACCGCAAGCATCGATCGCCAGCAACTCCGCGCGCTGCTGAAGTGCTACTTTCGTCTGAGCATGCGCGGCCGAGTGGCCCGGTCGATGGGTCGAGGGAACAAGCCGCGCAGCCTGCTTTTCGTTCTGGCGATGTATGTAATTGTCGGTTTGATGACCGGGTTTGCCGCGACGCAACTCGACGTATTCACCTTCTCAATGCTCGTGCACGCGATGACCTTCTTTGTGGTGGGCATGGCCGTCACCTCGGAATCGGGCGACATCCTTTTCAATGCAAACGAGAGCGATGTGCTGGTGCATCGGCCGATTCATCCGCGCACCTTGCTGCTGGCTAAATCGATCAATTTGATTGCGTTCACGCTGATTCTGGCCACGGCATTGAACCTGTTCCCGGCCTTCTTTGGATCGTCTGCCAGGGGCGCGCGGCCCTGGTTTCCGATCGTGCATCTCGGATCGATGATTTTGCTTTGCGTGTTCTGCGCCTCGGCTGTCGTCTGCACTTACGGACTGGTGATCAAGTTTCTGGATCGCGAAAAGTTCGACAACTTCGCGGCCTGGTCACAGGTGGCCATGTCGATCCTGTTCCTCTTTGGATATCAGATTGTGCCGCGATTGCTGCGCAGGTTTGAGGGTCTGAGTTTCGAACCTTACGCGCGATATCTATTTCCTTTGCCTCCGGCGTGGTTTGCCGGAATCGATTCAGGGGTGGCGAGCGATCATCTGGTTCCCGCGGCAATGCCGCTTGGCCTGGTCGGCTTGCTGGCGACAACGGCGTTAGTGTACCTCGCGATTGGCAGACTGGCGCCGAGTTACGCTGAGGGTTTGACGAAGTTGAGTGAGACGCGCAGCCGGATGCCGAAAGCGACTCGAGTTCGAGATCGCGCGAGCACGAATCGCAATCCGCTGCTGCGTTGGTGGCTTCGAGATCCAATAGAGTGGTGGGCGTTCCGGCTGACCGCGGCCTACATGCGCCGCGATCGTGACATCAAACTTCGCCTTTATCCTTCGCTCACGATCTTTCTGGTTTTCCCAATCCTTGGTTTGCTCGACCATGATCGCGGCGGGTTTTCAGCATTCATGCCGCTCGTCACAGTTTGGATGTTGGGGATGATGCCGCTGCAGGCGATGCAAACTCTACAGATGTCGCAGCACTATCTGGCGGCAGATATTTTTGCCATCGCTCCCCTGTCGAGTGCGGCGTCCGTATTTCACGGCGTGCGAAAAGCCACTATCTGTTTTCTGCTGGTGCCGGCGCTTTGCATCGCCGCGCTTTTGATCGTTTACATCGCGCCCGGTGGAATTCAGGCGCTGGTGCTTGCTTTGCCCGGAGTCGTAGCACTTCCAGTCGTTTCGCTGATGCCGGCGATGCTGCAAGAGTACTTGCCCTTGTCGATGCCTGCCACCCGTGGCGAACAGTCCTCACGAAATATGGGCCTCATGTTCCTGACGATGTTTGCCATGGCCGGTGTGCTCGCGATTGCTTATATCTCCTGGACCTTTGAGGTCATCTGGTATGTGCTCGCGGTTGAGTTGTTAGTATCAGTGGTGCTTTATCGAATCCTGAATCGGATGATCAGGAATCGTCCGCTGGCCCGTACAGCTTGATACGTGAAAGATGGCAAAGCGAGGCTCACGGACTAGGTTTCTTCGGCGGCGCGGGTTTCAGAACCGGTGGAGTGTCCGGCTTGGCCGGCTCTTCTTCCGGCTTGTCCGGCGGAAAATCTTTTTCGTCGATGTCTATAATCTTCACTTCCGTGCCGAACTTGCGATAGCCACGGAATAAGATGTCGTTGCGCGTTTGGATCGTCTGGCCGTGTCCCCGATCCGTCAATTCGACAATCGCACGTGAGGGCAGCAGGTGTTGCTGCTGATTGATCGTCACCCAATCGTAATCAATTACCTGACTGGCCGCGGTAATGGGAAAGCCCGGTTCGATCTCAGTGCTGATTTCTTCAAACCTGAGGATGCGATTCTGCTCGCGATCAACCCAAATCCTTCCCCGATACCCCGCGATCGTGCGCAGCGGCGCTGAGCTGCGATCACCCCACGTCAGAGTGCTGTGAGAAAACTGCTTCTTCACTTCATATTCATAGATGATTGTCCGTCGCCCGCGCAGGGTGTCCGTGTCCACCGGATTGAATTCCGCCCGACTCTCTGGACTGAACAATTCGCGCAAAACGGAAACGTATTCGCCGGTGGAAGTTGTCCCACCCAGCTTCTTCTCATAGTCTTGGTTTTCATTGGGTGGGACGCCATTGATGGAAAGAAGTTTGTAATCTTCACCGGCACTCTGCCGATAACTAACGGCCACCGTCAGATGGTCGTCGGGCCGCCAGTTTCTGGTATTGCCTTCGGCCACATAACGAACAATCTGCTCCTTCACTAAATAGTCCGGCATTTTGTCGGCCGCGCCCAGAGTCGCTTTACGAGTTTGCGCGAGCAGTTCGAGTGCTTCGGCGCTGGGCGGCAGAGCCGCAGCGGCCGGATTCGCGCGCCGGCGATCCGCCTCTTCCAACGTGTGACGCAGCAGCGAGTCGTTGCCGCTCTTCGTGGCCACCAGCGACTGCAAACCCGTAGTTACGGGAAAAGCGATTCCGCGTTTGCGAATCTCATCAACCAGCTTGTCGCGTTCTTCCGGATGTGCGGGCAGTTGATAAAGCAGCCGCACGAATTCCTGACTGGTCAGCGGCGGCCCGTGCTGCAACTCAGTGGGTTGCGGAAATGGCGTGTTGTCAGTTTGCGCAGTGGCTGAAGGAATAGAAATAACGAGCAGAGCCGTGCAAAAAAGAATTCGTTGAGCCGACATTGATAATGACATTGTCTAAATTTCCGTTCGCTTCAAGGTGAGTCAATTGATGCGTCTTGAGCCAGCCTTAGTTGTATGGGCAGGTCCATGATAAGCGAGCGAAACCCTCAGCACCTAATGCAGCCGGGTGAGCCTGGTTATGGTTGTTTTGGCGGATAAATAGTGCAGAAGTGTTCGATTGCCTGACGCAGAGTGTTGACGCATTCGTGAAGTTGATCCACGGGAACGAACTCACCGGTGCGGTGAGCGACGCGAATGTCGCCCGGGCCAAAGACGACGGCGTCAGCGCCCAGCGCGATCATGGAAGGCGCTTCGGTGCCAAAAGCCACCGTGCCTGACGCGTTGCCGGACGCCTGTTCCAGAAACTGCACCAGCGAGGAATCCGCGCGCGTTTCAAAACTTTCATCCACGCGCGCCGCGTCGATCTCGCAGACGAAATCTGAATCGTGTTTCTGCAAATCTTCGACAGCTCGCTTGACGAGATTCAGCACGTGATCGCTCTTCTGTCCGGGGATGGGCCGCCATTCGAGGGTGAAGCGGCAGCGGCCGGCGACGACGTTCTTTGCCGACCCGCCGTTGATTATTCCGACGTTCACGGTTGTGTAGGGCGGGTCGAAACCGGCGCGCTGATCGCTTTTCAACTTTTCTGCGATTAGCTCGATACGTTCGATCAAACGCGCTGCGCGGAAGATTGCCGACGCCCCGAGCCCGGGATAAGCGCTGTGCGCTTCGCGCCCGCGCACCGTGATCTCGGCGAGGCAGTATCCTTTGCCGGCGCGCATCGGTTGCAGCGAAGTTGGCTCGCCCACGATGGCGTATTGCGCGGCGAAGGGCCTTGCCTCGGCCAGACGCTTCGCGCCGAGACAACCAATCTCTTCATCGGAAGTGAAGACGAGCGCCAAAGGTTTTTTCAACTGCGAGAGATCAGTGCTTTCAATCGCGGTCAAAGTAGCGGCGATGAATGCTTTCGTGTCGCACGCGCCGCGTCCGAAAAGCTTTCCGTCCTTCGCAGTTAATCGGAGCGCTTCAGTCCAGGTTGGATCGTAAGGGACAGTGTCGGTGTGACCGACGAGGGCGAGTTCAATCGCCAGCTTGTCAGAGAACTCCGCGCCGGCCAGCGCGACGAGATTGGTTTTTTCGATTCCGGCGGCGTCAATGTGGAGGAAGCGTTTTACCGCGAGGCCGGCAGCCTGGCAACGCGTCGCGAGATAAGAAATGATCTCGGTATTCGAGCGCGAAGAAACTGAGTCGATACTAACGAGTTCGGCGAGAGTTTCTTCGACGGGCATCTTTGATGAGTAGGGAGCGGGGGCAAGCCCGCCTTCCTGACCTGAGAGATTATCCGACTCTGACCTTCCTTTCAGATTGAGAGCCTCTCAACCTGATGAGCACGCGTCAAGTAAAAGCAGCTCAAGGTCAGGAAGGGTGGCTTGCCCCCGCTTCGTCTTCCAAGTCTGGTTGCTCAATTCCACAGACGCTTCTGTAACTCAGTGAATCTTTCAACCACTTCATCCTGAATCAGGTGTTGGCCTTCCGAAACGATCGGTTTGCCGCCCACAACAACCTCGCGCACGGCGGCGCGTGACGATGCGAACACGATGCTTGAGAGCAAGTCGTCTGGCGAAGCGCCGGCGATCGACGGATCGTCGAGAGCAACGGTAAAAAAGTCCGCCGGTTTTCCCGCTTCGAGCGCGCCACCCGCCGCGCCGATGCTGCGCGCGCCATTTATCGTCGCGCATTCGAACAACAATGCAGCCGTGTCAGAAGCCCGACCGTGAGGGAGGGCATCATGACGCGACGAGCCCTCCCTCACGGTCGGGCTTCTGACACTTAGGATAGCCCGTTCGAGTTTCTGCAGACGCAGGTGATACTCAAGTTCACGCGCGTCTTCCAGCAAATCAATTTGTGCGTGACTGTCGGTGCCGAGGCAAACCGCGACGCCTTGTTTGAAGTATTCGTCGGCAGGCACGACTCCATCGCCGAGATTGCGTTCCGTCGTAGGGCAAGCACAAACGCTCGCGCCGGTGCGAACGAGCGAGGGAATCGCTTTCGGGGTCACGTGAATCGCGTGCACCGCGGTGAAGCGTTCGCTCAAAAGGTCCTCGGTGTCCAGCAAGGCGATTGGGGTGCGGCCGTATTCCTCGACACAAGCAGAAACTTCCGCCGGCTGTTCGGCGACGTGCATGTGAACCTTCAACTGATGTTGGTTTGCGTAAGCCGTAACCTCGCGCAAGTAATCCAGCGGCACCGCGCGCACGCTGTGCGGTGCGACGCCAACCCACGCTGTGTCAGAAGCCCGACCGTCAGGGAGGGCAACATGACGCGACGAGCCCTCCCTGACGGTCGGGCTTCTGACACCACCGACATCGCTGATGAGTCTCTCCAGACTTCTCAAATAGGTTTCAGGATCACGTTCAATGAATCGCTGCTGTTTCGGGTTTGCTTCGGTCTGATAGCCAGAGCGCGCGTAGGCGACGCGAAGCAGCGCTATCCGCAAACCAACATCGCGCGCCGCGCGCACGACTTCCTTCGCCAGCAGATTCGGATCGTCGTAAGGCGCACCGTCCGGCGCGTGATGAAGATAATGAAATTCGCCGACCGCAGTGATGCCGCCGAGCGCCATTTCCAGAAACGCCATCCGCGAAGCGTCGTAGATATCTTCCGGAACCAGGCGCGTCGCCGCCGAGTACATCATTTCGCGCCACGTCCAGAAACTGTCTCTGGATATCTCGCCGTCAGGAAGGGGGCTTGCCCCCGCAGTCCGTGAGCGATGTTCAGTTCGCCCCCGCAGCACGCGCTGAAAAGCGTGGCTGTGCGCATTGATCATTCCGGGAAGCATGGCACGATTTGCCAAACGAACTTTCTTCTCATCAGTGAGTTCGTCTGCTGGCGCGACCTTGATGATCCCACCCGCTGCGTCACAAACCAGAGCCAAGCCGCGCTCGAATCGTCCGCCGGTGTAGAGCAGATCCGGCAGCCACGCTATCCGTGATTCTTTGTTTGGGTCGGCGCTCATTTGTCGAGTTTAAGAATTCGAACTACCAATGACGGATGCGGCGGCGGCGGAATGCGCGCGAGTTCTTCCGGCGACTTTGCCCGGCGGCGCAACAGTTCCAGCTTCAAACTCTCTCCACCGCGTTGCATCGTCCAGTTATGGTTCCGTCTGAAGATCGGCTTCAAGAGAAACGAAAACTTTTCGATAATTGGTTTGTTCGCGCGAATCGTCCAGTCGTAAGTTACACGGACAAACGGCCCATCCTGCGCAAAAGTCCAAATACCCTTACCCTCAAGATCGCCCGTCGCGTCCATCGTGAATCCATGCGGGTAGCGCGATTCTACCGTGCGAAAATCTATGCGCAGCGTGTACGGGAGCCAACCGCCGGCGCGCACGCTGATCAATTTGCCCGTACCGTGGTTGCCTGCGCCGGGTTCGAGTTCCTTCACTTCGAAATAGACCGAGCTCCACCAGCGCGGCAAGCTGAGCGCGTCTTCAATTATGTCGGCCACCTCTTTACAGTCGGCTTCGACGCGCCAGCGATCGATGAAGTGATAATCGGCTGTGGGCATCAGGGTTCCGAGGCGATCGCGCGCGCCGCTTTCGCGCGGAGCATATCATAAAGTTCCGAAGTTCAACCTTCAGGTCGTCGGTGGCAAAACACAAGCTAAAGCTTGAACTCTGAACTGATCGCGGCCCTTTTTGAAATGTCGATTTGGACGCATCGTTACAAGTCGCTAGAATGAATCGCCAAATGGACGGCCTTTCGTCATCACTCGCGGTTTTGACCGCCATGATTACGCCCGCGGTTTTGATCTCGGCCAGCGGCACGATGATTCTTTCGACTTCGACGCGGCTGGGACGCGTAGTAGATCGCGTGCGTTCGCTTTCGGATCGTTTTCAGCAGCTTGCTGATAGTGGCTCGACGGCCGAGTTTTTCGAAGAACAACGAGCGATGCTCTACGATCAGCTCGACAAACTGACCAGCCGATCGCGTCTGTTGCAGCGCGCGCTGACGACTTTCTATCTGGCGGTTGGCGTGTTCGTAGCGACCAGCGTGGCCATCGGCGTCGTCGCATTTTCGGGCGCGCGTGGCGCGTGGATTCCAGTGGCGACGGGTTTGATCGGCGCGTTCTTTCTCTTCTACGGCAGCATGCTCCTGGTTTTCGAAGCGCGCCTGGCGCTGAGCACCACGCTCGCCGAAATGGATTTCATCTGGCGGACGACCAAGCGCTTCGTGCCGAAGGAATTGGTCGAACAACACAAGACGCATTACGTGCACTTCCGAAAGAAGAGTGACTAGTGGGCAGGATCGTTACAGAACCGGGAGCGGTAGCGACCGGATCAAACACGCAACCTGGATCATGCGCCTTCGATCCGGTCGCTACCGCTCCCGGTTCTGACACATTCGAGAATGAGCAGGTGGTGCGCGTAAACCCATCCTATCTTCGCTTGCTGCAAACGGGCGAGTTGCGCCATCGCGTCGAAGCATTGGAAGCTTTGCTGGAACGCTGCACGGTGTGTCCGCGTGATTGTCTGAACAATCGTTTGAATGACGAGATCGCGGCGTGCTATTCGGGACGCCTGCCGATTGTTTCGTCGTACACGGCGCATTTTGGCGAAGAGCCGCCGCTCACCGGGACGCGCGGCGCCGGCAATATCTTTTTTGGTAACTGCAACCTGCGCTGTGCCTACTGCCAGAACTATCAAATTTCGCAAAAGCACAAAGAGCAAATCAAGAACGAAGTCACGCACGAGCGCCTGGCCGAGATGATGCTGGAGCTGCAGGCGCGCGGCTGTCACAACGTCAACTTTGTTTCGCCCACGCACTTCGCGCCACAGATGGCGCGCGCGATTCTGATCGCCGCCGAGCAAGGTTTGCATCTACCCATTGTTTACAACACGAACGCGTACGATGCGGTCGAAGTGCTGCGTCTGCTCGACGGCATCGTCGATGTTTACCTGCCTGACTTGAAATACGCAGGAGACGACGAGGGGTTTTTCTATTCAAAAGTCCGCAGCTACGCGTCGGTTTCGCGCGCGGCGATCGCCGAGATGCGTCGGCAGATGGGCGACGAGCTCGTCTTTGACCAGGATGGTTTGCTGCAGCGCGGGCTCGTGATTCGCCTCCTGGTTTTGCCTAACGATATTGGCGGCGTGCGCGAGTCGCTGCAATGGATTCACGGCGAGTTAAGTCCGCGCGTCGCTGTCTCGCTGATGGCCCAGTATTATCCCACCAACCGGGCGGAGGCGACTCGGCGCTACGTCCTGCTTTCGCGGCGGATCAACGAATCAGAGTGGCTGCGCGCGGTCGCCGCCCTGGATGAACTGGGAATGCAGGAAGGCTGGATGCAGGAATACGACGGCGCGGCGTTTTATTATCGACCGGACTTCAATGATGATGACACGCCGTTTCGCGATATCAGAGACTTTGAGTTGATCACCTCGTGATCGGCAAACGCGGCCGCTGGCGCGGCGCCGCTTCCGGCGCCTCTTCGTCCTGCATGTTGGCGAGCACGTCTTTGTAAATCTTGATCTTGCCGTTGGTCTCCATCGTCCTTTGCGTCGCGGCAAGGTAATCGTCAAACACCTGGTTCTTGCGTTCAGTCAGCGCGGTTTGCATCAGCGTATCGCGCTGCTTGGCAAACTCTGCCAGATCGGCTTCCGTGCGTTTGTTGACGCCGAGCACGACGTAGTTTCCATTTAGGAAGATCGGCTTTTGAATTACCTCGCCGGCTTTCGAAGTGAAGAGCGGATCGTCCAGCAGCACGCTCGATCCAGCCTCGCCGAGCGGCGTTTCCAGTTTGTAGTTAGCTTCAGCTTTCGCCTCCAGCCCGAGTTTTGCGGCCGCAGCTTTCAAATCGCCCGGAGTTTTGGCATTCGCCAGCAGCTCTTTCGCTTTGTCTTCCAACTGCGCCTTCGCGCGCTCAGCTTTTAGTGCCTTCGTCACTCTGTCTTTCACTTCGTCGAGATCGGGAATGCGCGGATCGCGTTTCTCGACCAGCATTGGAATCGCGAAACCGTTTTTGATTCCCGTGCGCTCGCCGATATCGTTGGGATTGTTGAGCGGAGCAATGGCGTCTTCGAACTGTTGCGAGCTGCCGATGTTCGGGACGTCGTCGCTGGGTTTGACGAAAGGCGTCTCGCGCACCATGTCGCCAGGCTTCATGTTCGCCTCGGCGGCCAGCTCCTGCGCCACCTTTTGCGGATCCTTCGTTTCTTTCAGACGCTCCTGCACCTTTTGCGCCAGCTTCTGCGCCACGGTGTAGCCGCGGCGATTGCGCAGTGAGACGAGCAACTCCGGCTTGGCCGCGTCAAACGTCTTCGGCACGGAATCGCCGCGCCGCAGAATGTAATAAGCGTTCTTGTACTTGATCGGATCGGTGACGTCGCCGGGTTGCAGGTCGAGCACCTTTTGATACGGATCATCAAGCTTGGCTGGATCCTTCTTCATCACGCCACTGACCCGCCCGCCATTCTTAGCAGTGCCAGGTTCTTCGGAATTGCCCTTCGCCAGCTCGGCAAACGAGTCCTCAGTCGCCGTGCCTGACGCGCCGCGCGCCTTGGCGACGAGATCGCCGGCCTTTTTGTTTACTGTTTGGTCGAGATCCGGGCGCGCGATTTTCAAAACGATCTGCTGAACATTGACGCCCGCTTGCTTGAACTCAGGCTTCAGGCTGTCGTATTCGTCGTGTAAATCTTTGTCAGAGATTTGCAGCTTCTCGCCCGACTTGTCCTGATCGATAAAGACATAGCGAATCTTTTTCTGCGGCATCTTGAACTGATATTCGGTCTTGTGCTGTTCATAAAAAGTTTTTAGTTCGGCATCGGTCGGTTGAATTTTCTCGGCCAGCTTATCGATGGAAACCACGACGTAAGTCAGATCGAACGTCGTGTTCTTGCGTTTGTAATCTTCGCGCACTTCATCTTCCGAGACGCGCACGCTGGCCGTAACAAAGGCTTCCAGCTTCTCTCGCGCGATCGTGCCGGCAACGCTGTGCTCAAATTTTTGCCAATCGCCTCGAGTGGCCGTGACGCTCTCCTTGTACTTTTGAAAGTCGGGTTTGCCCGACGCGTCAGTGAACAGAAACTTTCCGGAAGCGTCGCTGTACTGCTTAAAGATTCTTTCGCTGACTTCTGCTTCGGAAGCGCCCAGGCTCAGCCGGTTGGCCTCTGCGGTGACCACGCGATCGCGAATCAAGCCGTCGAGCAGGCGTTGGTCGCCACCGAGTTGGGCCAGGCTCATCTGGCCGCCGAGCATTTGCATATATTGCGCCCTGAGTTGCGCCAGATCGCCGACAGTGACGTCGTCACCGGCCACGGTGGCCAGCACTTCGGTGCTCTTGGTTGCCTCGACCTGGTTGCTGCCGCTGTTCGGCCGAAAGAAAAGGACCAGACTGACCGCCATCAAAGCCACAAATCCCAGAATCAGGATTTTGCTCGTGCGTTCAAACCGGCGTAGTTGTTTGAGCATTGATTAAAACCCTTTTCGCGGTTGATTCCGAAGTCACGAATTCTAATTGAGTTCGACACGTGGCCGCAACTTGCGAAAGGATATTCAGCAAGTTCTCGGTTTTGCGGGTTGCCGCGCGAATGATATTTTAGGGACTAGATGCATCTGGTCGCAAACTCCGCACTGGCCTGGATTGGGTTTTGTGCTTTCATCCTCGCAATGCTGGCCATCGATCTCGGCGTCTTCAATCGCCGGCCTCACGAAGTCAGTTATAAAGACGCGGGCATCTGGAGCGCGGTCTGGGTGTCTTTGGCGCTGATCTTTGCCGCCCTGCTGTTTGGTCCCCTGGGCTGGGAATTGTTTGGGGTCGCGCGGCACCAAAAAGCGATCGAGTTTCTCACCGGCTATTTAATCGAGCTGTCACTTTCGGTCGACAATCTGTTTGTCTTCGTTCTTATCTTTTCGTATTTCAAGGTCCCGTCGAAGTACCAGCATCGCGTCCTCTATTGGGGAGTGCTGGGCGCGCTGGTCATGCGCGTCGCGATGATCATGGCGGGCACCGTATTGCTCAATCGCTTCCACTGGATCATCTACATCTTTGGCGCGTTTCTGATTTACACGAGCGTGCAGATGTTCAGCGAGAAAGAGACGGAGATTGATCCGGAAAAAGGATTCTTCGTGCGTTTGGTCACGCGTCATGTTCCGATCGCGCGACACTACGAGCGCCGGAAATTTTTCACGGTGGTTAATGGGAAGCGCGTCGGCACGTTGCTTTTGCTGGTGCTGATCGTAGTCGAAGTTACCGACCTCGTCTTCGCCGTTGATTCGATCCCGGCAATCTTTGGCGTCACGACCGATCGGTTCATCGTCTACACTTCGAATGTTTTCGCCATTCTCGGCTTGCGCACTTTCTATTTCTTGCTGGCGGGCGTGGTCGAGAAATTTCACTATCTTAAGATTGGCCTGGGCATCGTCCTCGGCTTCATTGGACTGAAGATGCTTTTACCTTTGATAGTGAAACTGCTGTCAATCGGAGTTCATGCGCTCGGCCACGACGGCCTGGTGCCGTACCTTCAGGGGGCTCAGAGCATTCCGACGCTGGTCGCGCTCGGGATCGTCGCCATCGTGTTGCTGTCATCAGTCGCGGCGTCGCTGATTTGGCCAAAGCGGGAGAGTGTACGATAAACTTCAGTTTGTCGTTGTAGTTCGGGTTCAACCCCGGGCGCGAACTGACAAACTGAAGTTTATCGTACACTCCAAACACGACATCGCCCCGAAGGGCTGATCCCTGCGGGGCGACGGAGCGCGCGCCGGAAAGCTCCGGCAGCTATTTTTGGAAACGGTGCTTAAGCACCTTACGCTGTAGAGAGTCTCGGTGTTGACTCTTCGCTCGCTGAGAACCAAGTATTAGGAGCCAGCAAGTACAGCTTTCCAATCATCTTGGTTATGGTGGGAGTTTAGTCCTCGCGCCGAAGAAGTGTCAAGCTTCAGGTTGACCGAATCAGATGCGCGCCTCGGGCCGGCTGCGCTTTCTCAAGAATTTCGCTATTCTGCCGAAACCCCATGGAAATCTCGATCCCTACGCCGCCTGGTTTCAACTTTCGCCGCACCGTGCTGAGCCATGGCTGGTGTGCGCTGCTGCCGTTCGAGTTCGACAAGACCAACTGGACGTTAGTGCGCGTGGTCGATGCCGGCGAACCAGCGCCGGTTACGGTGAAGATCTCGGCGGAGAAAAAGGGCCTTGCGATTAGCACGTCCAGGCGACTCAAGAAAAGAGCCTGCGAAAAGATCGCGCGCGACGTGCGTCACATGTTCCGTCTGGACGATGACCTGCGGGAGTTTTATCGCGTCACCTCAACTGAACCGGACTTTGCCTGGATCGCGCGTGAAGGCGCGGGGCGGCTTCTGCGCTCGCCGACAGTGTTTGAAGATTTGGTGAAGATGATCTGCACGACGAATTGTTCATGGGCGTTGACTGAAAAGATGGTCAGCGGATTGGTGGACGAGCTGGGCTCTGAGGCCGACGATGGACGCAAATCTTTTCCTACCGCCGCAGCCATGGCGCGAAGGCCGGAAAAGTTTTTCCGCGACAAGATTCGCGCCGGCTATCGCTCGTCCTATCTGAGAGAGCTGGCGCAGCGAGTCGCGTCCGGCGAGCTCGATGTCGAAAGCTGGCTTGCCACGGACTTGCCGACGAAAGATCTCATGAACGAAATCAAGAGCGTGAAGGGCGCGGGGAACTACGCTGCTGAGAACCTGCTGAAACTGATCGGACGGTATGACGGCCTGGCGCTGGATTCGTGGACGCGCACGCAATTTGCCCGCGCTCGTAATAATAACCGTGCGGCCAGCGATAAGAGGATCGCGCGCTTCTATTCTCGCTTTGATTCATGGCGCGGCCTCGCGCTTTGGTGCGACATGACGCGCCACTGGCTCGATCCCTAAAAACCTGTTTCAGAACCCCGAGCGGTAGCGAGGGGATCCTACACTCAACTTGATTCTATGATCCGGTCGCTACCGCTCCCGGTTCTGACACTACGCACCGGTCCGGTAACTCAAACCGAGCGCCTTGATTCTGAGCTGACTACGCTAATTGATCAGTCTCGTGAGATCGTACGATGAGGTGGGCGGTTTTTGTGGGCAGGTCAAGCACTGAAAAAGTCCAGCCCCGTCTCATTATCTCGTTCTTTGCGGGTGAACTTCTGCCGCACGCTATCACCTGTGGCTTCTATCGCAAGCGAAAGATTATATCGCCAGGACGAGCTTCTACTGGTTTGACACCCACCGGTTTTTCAGTTACCTCAGGTACTGGGAACATGTCCGTATGAACACCGAAGCTGGCGTGGATACCTTGTCTTAGAATATTCCAAATTGGGTGCACGAGCCTTCGCAGAACACTCGCTCTGATCGTCCGTCGAGGAAATGTGACCCGACCATTCTCATCGGTATTCAAATCTTCCTCATGGCCGCGCGACTCGAGCGAATAGTCTTGCCAGCTCTGTCTGACTGCGGTGGATTGGATGGGTCTCCAGTCTTCAGTTACAACAAGCACATTCTTCGATGGAACGACAATACTCTCGAAAGGATAAAGAAAGCCTGCCACCCCTAACAATAAAACGGCCCAAAATGTCTTCTTTCTAAACATCAAGTCCTTCTTTTTCGCTGTCAGGGATGCCGGAATCCGCGTTGGCGTCCCCAGTCAAACTTCAAGCCTTCTGTTAGTCCATTTCTGTACTCGTAAAGAGCCTCATCCTCGGCATTGACATCGGAGCCTGGTAACGCAAACTTACGCTCAATCGCTTGAACGGTCGGGTCATTTCTCCCCCCCGGCGTGTAACCCGTTGCCTGTTGGAGTTCTGCCGCGCCATTGGTGTACTTATACAAACTCAACGTTGCGCCTACCGCAAGTCCCATGCGATAGGAGTCTATATCCGACTCTCGGTTCCTGTGTGACCTGTACCCTGACACATACCAATACTGATACCCTTCGTGCGCCGGTGACGTCATGTCGCTCACAGTGTGGAATGCTCGTCCAAAGTCATAGAGCGAGCTGTTCAGCCCGTGATGTTCGTAGTTCCATTTCGCGTTATCGACATTCGTGTTGACAAATTGGTCTGCCTTCTGTGCTGCGTCATCCTGCGATTGACCAGGTATTGTCTCACCATGCTCGTTCGCGTGAGACGTCAACTGGCCGCCTCTTGCGGGGTCATCTACGCTCCAACTCCCATTCTTAATCTCTTGGCGCTGAGCACCAGACAAGCGCGGTAATGCGCGATCAATTATGAGTTCGTGAATCCACGTTGGCCACTTTCCATTGTCATCAACGTATGCAAGTGGGTTGTTTAGTGCATACGTGTAACGGTTCCAACTTTGAGGGTTATTGGACACCACGCTCTTTCTTGAGGGATCGATACTGGTGAACCTTCCTTGAGTCGAAGCGAAGTATCTCGCATTGAAGTAATCCAGCCCCGTCTCGTTGTCTCTTTGTTGGCCCGTAAACTTCTGCTGCACACTATCGCCTGTGTAACCCTGCGCGGTTGTTCTGCCCCCGGTGCCGGCGAAGAGTTCCTCACCGAACGGCAGGTAATCATGACGCGAGAGGTCAGAGAGCGAACCACTGAGGTCGGCGATCATGCGCGGCGTGCCCAACTGATCCGCTACCAGCCAGTGAATGTTTGCCGACGGCTCAGCCGTCACCAACAACTGTCCGTTCCGGTAGCCATATTCCTTCTGCGGACTCGAAGCCGCGGTGTTGGCTGCATACTCCGCCAACAATTCACCACCCACGCCATAGACCTGCCAGGTCTCGGTGCCATTCACGCTGCGCTTCACGCGCCGGCCGTCCCCGTCATACGTGTAGGTCTGCCACTGATTGTTCGCCCACGCCTGCTTCATCCGGTTCTCAGCGTCATAAGTGCGAGTGCCGCCAATGCCGTCGCTGTTGTCGAAGATGAGATTCCCGGCGGCGTCATAGCTCATCGTATAACCCGCAGGCGCAGTCAGGCGATTGGTTGCCGTGTCCACGCTAAAGTTTGGCTTGGGTATGCCGGTGCCCCAGGTGTTCGCCTAATCGATGGTCCGATTCCCGAAGCGATCATAGCTGTAGCTTTGGGCAAACTGCGAGATCCAACTGCCGCCGCCGGCAATGTCCAGGCTGGATTCGTTCACTGCGCTGAGTCGATTCAAAGCGTCATAACTATAACTGTCCTGCGTCAGAGTTTGCGCTTGATCCAGCGTGGCGTTGGGTGGAGGCACCCAGTTCTCAGCAAAGATCACATTGCCATTGTTGTCCGTGCCGCTGCCTCCCCACACGTGGTTGCTCGAGTAATAAAGGATCAACCGTCCGCGGTTCCAATCCCAAGTGTCGTTCACGCTGCTCAACCGCGTGTCGAACATCTGTCCCCGAATGTTATAGAAAGACTTATGGTAAAGCGGCGCCGTAGTTCTATACTGTTCTCGGGTTATGCCGCCGAATGAAGAATAGCTGATACCTGTCGCATACGTGCGGCTCGTGCCGTCTCCGAGATTGCCGCTGATGCTGTTGGTTCTGCCGGCACTGTCGTAAGCGTTGGTTACCGTGCGACCGGATGGATATGACTCTGTCAAGATGTGACCCGCCAGATCATAGCTGTAACTCATTGAGTAAGTCTGACTCCCGAGGGTTTGACTTCCTCCCAGGACTTTGCCAGCCGCGTCATAGCCGCTGTAGCTGTAAGTCGAAACACTGGAACTCACCGAAGCCAGACGTCCTTTGCCGTTCGTGATGGTGGTCGAGTCGTAAGTGTAAGTGACCGCCGGCGTGCCATCGGAATAGCTGCGCGTGGTCGAGCGATTCAAAGCGTCGTAAACGTAATTCGCGATCACCCCGCGGGCGTCGGTCTTACTCAGCAGATTCCCATTGTTGTCGTACTGATAACTGGCCGTGCCGCTTTCGGGATTCGTGGCCGCAGACAAACGCTTCAACGAATCGTAGACAAAGTTTCTGGCCTGGCTGCCCTGCGAAACAGTTGTCAGATCGTCAAGCACGTCGTAGCTGTAACTGGTCTGATAATTCAAGCCGCTCGGGTCTTCGTAAACACTGGTCAATCTGCCGAGCCCATCGGTCACGCTCTTTCTCGCTTTGCCAGCCTGATCCGTTACGGTGACAGTGTTACCGGAATAAGCTGTAGACACGACGGCGCTGTCAGGCGTGGTCACGGAGGTCATACGACCCAGGGCATCGAAGGCGCTGGTCGTCCAAACGGCACTCTCGCTTTGCCACGGACGAAACGGATTCGAACCCTTGAAGGCGCGACCCAAAGCGTCGTATTGCGTTTGCACCGCGATGTAGTTCGCCCCACCTTCATACTGCCGACTTTCAATCGTGCGGCCCAAACCGTCGTAAACCGACTGGCTCTTGAGAACGTTGTCGTTATTAGTTGTCTGGTCGCTGGTAGTGGTGACGATCCGGTTAACGTCGTCATAACTGAAAGCAGTCTGACTTTGGATGCTGGTGCCCACCGCGCGTCGAACTTGCGTGGGGCGGTCCAGCACATCATTAAAATACTCGCTCGAAACGATCCCGTTCGCGTCTTCGCCATCAACGGGGCGGCCGAGATAGTAATCAAACTGTGTGTAGGCCGTGTGACCGAGCGCATTGGTGACAAGGGTAGGAAAGGCATAGCTCGACTGTCCCACCGAACTAAGTTCTAAGGGGCAGAGTTCGAGCGCGCTTCGCCATCGGGCGCGCCAAACCGATCGCTGAAATCAAATGTGGTCGTAGAGCCGCGCGCATCAATCGCTTTGACGACGTTGCCGGCAATGTCGTACTGGGCGAAGGCAGAGATCGAGCCGGTGACCGTGCCGTTCACAATCAGATAGCGCGTCGTCGCCGTGGCGTTCCCCCGTGTCGCATATCCCGTCGTGAAGGCAGAGTCGAAACCACTAATGCCAGGACGGTCAAGGAGTCCAGCGTGATTTCCATCCGCCACGTAGTTGTCATACTCAAAAGTCGTGCGCGCCCTTTCCACTCCACTGGCGTCGTAAACCGAAGTCTGACTGGGAAGGCTGCGCAAGTGCGCGCCAGCAGCAGCATCGGTGTAATTCGCCGCTGTTACATAATCCGTGTGCGTGCGCCGCACGAACGGTCCCGGCGCGCCCGCCCCGAAGTCGTACTCGTATTTATCGGTTAAATTACTAAAGCTATCGTAAGTAAACGCAGTTTTCAAAACCAGGTTCGTGTCCGCCAGAGTTGTTGTTGTTTCGGCTAATGTCGTATCAAGAGACGGCGCCGCAGATTGGTCAGATATCCAAGGGACAGTTTTGTTTTGCCAGGTATTTTGAACCCTGCGTAGCAAAGTAATTCCATCACTGGCAAAAACGTCTGTTTGATATTCTCTGCCTGCCTTCCACGCCAGCAGTCCGTATGGAGAATCCGGCCGTGTTTGCGGACGATCAAACTTGGGATCGTCATAAAAATAGGAGACCTTTCGCTGCAAAAGATTATCATTTGGATCGGTCGCATCAACGGTCGCTACTGTTCTGTTAGTTGCCGCATCAGGATATGTAATATTAATTATCCGCGAATATTTTGTTTTGCTTTGCAGCGAGGCTTGGCTTAAATCCGAATAAATTCTCTTTTCTGTAACTTTACGCGAAAATGGAAAACTGTCACAGTTGGTTTCTTTTTGTACTCCATAGTCATGATCGAACTCAACGGCTCCGCCGGTTGGAAGTTCAACGCGGGCAACTTCAACAAAACTGTTATATTGAAATTTGTAAGATCGGCCATCGGGCAGCCATAGAGACGACGTTACCGTGGCATCAAATGGCGTTGATGTACCGCAATAAACCGATGGTATGGTCGCTAACCCACAGGTCGTCGGAAACATGTCATATTTGGTTTGAAGCGAGTATCCGGTTCGGAGGGAATTGCTCAGATTTGCTTTAGAGATTCTTAAAACCCGGTCTTGCCCGCCGCTACCCTTATAAGTAACTCGATCGCACAAACCGTAAGGAGCAACATCCTGAACGTCGTATTCAATGGTCACTGTCCTTCCGATGGAATCGGTAATTGTGTGGAGTTTGCCTGCCGGAACTGAAGAAGTATTGTAATAGCTAAATGTTGTCTTGTTTCCGTTGCGATCCTTGATCCAAGAGATGGAACCGGCATCAATTCTGTATTGTGAACCATCGGAAGTGAACAAAACGCCACTTACAAAGGATACAGGCTCTCCTCCATTTGCGTTCGAGACATAATCATAGCTGATTGGAATATCAGCGTCGGAAATAAAAGTCATTGAAGAGCCATCCGTGCTGACGAATTTGTTTCCGCGTGAAAAATCCTGTCCAGGCGGGTACTGACCACAGTACCCGCTCTGAATTTCCCGAAACCGGCCCATTGTGTTTTGGTCAACCAGTTCATGTTGTGATCCATCCGGAGAAATGAAGCTTAAATAAAAACGGGCAGCACTTGGTCTGTATTCTCCCCCTGTCTGGGTAACTCCCGGTATATCCGGGTCAGAACACCAAACACTATTTGTAGCAATAGCTTTGCCAACCAAGAAGCCTGGACCATATCCGGGGTCTAACTCGTTGTCTAGGTTTGGAAAGATCATGACGCGTGCCGAGTCGGGACTGGTACCAGTCCTATTGCGACTGTCGGAATCTATGCATTCAGCAAGATTAGGAGCGTTTCCTTCTTCGTCCAAAACGCACCTTGAACTATGCTGTTCCCCCGATCCTGTAAGATAGTAAGTATATAGGTATTTGCGCCAATTTTTTCCTAATCTCAACATCAACGGAATTTCAATATCACCTCTTCCGCCAGCACTAAACAATGGAATTCCAAAATTAAGCGAACCATTAAACGGATTGACATCGCCTAAACTCCCGGCTTCAACTTTAGACCACGGAGCCTGAGAACCTCTTGGGACTCCCAAAACACTCATTTGACCTAAAAGGATCGCTAACACCGGCCAGAAGATTCTTTTTCTGTTTTTTGACATGATGCACTCCTTAACATTGTCAGACAGGGCACAAAAACGCCGCAAGCGCACGGAAACCTGCGATTGATTGTCTTACCGAATTTCGCGCGTGAGTCACGCATGATCGAGCCTCCGCGATGAATCGAAAACGAACTCTTAATGACCGGGGGGATCGAAGGCTAAGTGGCGAGTGTGCTGGAGACCGCAGAAGCTCGTCGGGGGTTAGCCCCGGGAACCAACTAAATGAACGAACAATGAAACAGAAAACGTGGGGGGACAAATAACTTAAGGTATAAGTGGGACGTAATTTAACACCAATTGCACATCCTGGGTTGTCGTCGAGTTGAGAAGAGTTTGCAATTCTGTTGCAAACTGCGCAGGAACAAGACTGTCGGCATACGAGCCGGGAAATCCGGGCTTTCTGTGACGCTTTCGAGGAAACATCCGAGGTTCTGAGCCGGAATTTCATTAGGCCCCGGTGCGATAGCTCAAACCCAGCGTCATGATCTTTTGCAAGAGCGCTTCGTAGTCGACGCCGCAATGCTTTGCTGAGTCGGCAAAGTCTTCGTTGAGCGCAATCTGCGGATTTGGGTTCGCTTCGAGCAGGTAAATGCTTCCGTCTTCGGTTACGCGATAATCCAAACGCGCATAGCCGGTCAGAAAAAGCGTGCGGTAAATTCTTTTCGACAGGCGCTCCAGCTTTTTGCGCATGGCCTTGTCGATCTCGGCCGCTTTCGTGACGACACCGACTTTTTCCTGATACGCCGGATCCCATTTCAGTTTCGAGGTCGCGATGTTCGGCGCGCCTTCGGGAAGTTTTTCAATCACCAGCTCCCATGGCGTGTAGGTTTGCAGGCGCTGATTGCCGATCACGCTAACGTAAATCTCGCGGCCGGCGATGTACTGTTCGGCAATCGCGTGCGTCTTTGTTTGGCGGTGAATGAACTCAACGCGCTCGGCCAATTTCTCGTCGTCGTTCACGATCGACGCGCGCGCGATCCCGACCGAACCTTCCTCGCTGATCGATTTGACCAGCAGCGGAAACTTCAAACGCTTCGATCGCTTCACGACCCGGTTCATGTGGAACACCGCGAACGCGGGCACATGAATGTGATGGTAAGCCAGGACCATCTTGGCGAGCGCCTTGTCGTGCGAAATGGTCAGGCCGCGCGGGTTGCAGCCGGTGTACGGTTGCTTCATCAATTCGAGATAGCTGACGACGTGCTGATCGTAGAGCGGATAGCCGTGAAACTCTTCGAGCAGGTTAAAAGCCATGTGCGGCTTGTGTTCGAGCAACGCGTTCCCGATCACGCCCAGGTTATTGTAAACGCCGACGGGCGAGACTTCATGTCCCATTTTCTTGAGCGTCGAGATCACATCCCATTCGGTCTTGAACGGCGCAATCTCTTTCGTGGTCAGATCGTCAATGCTGTCCGGCGGCACGAGATCTTCGTGGCACAGGACGATCACCCGCAGCTTCTTGAAAGACTCGCCGTTTTTCACGACGGTCGTTGCGCTTCGTTGCCCTCCCTTACGGTCGGGCTTCTGATTCTCGCCGTTCACAGCGCAATCCTCTGATAGCCGGAATGAATCACGTTCATCGTTTGCACCGTGAGCATGATCATTACCTGTCGCTTCGCCTGCTCTTCGCGTCCGACAACTCGCAATTTGAGTTGACCGGCGCGCTCGATCATCAACTCCAGCACGTGTCCGATGGCGTATCCGTGCACGCCCGTGGCCTCGCCAACCAGCGTTTCGACTTCGCGGCCCATGCGCCGCAGAAAACTCGCCGCCGTCTGTCGTGATCGATAACGCGGCTCTTGCGAAAAGATGCGGCGCAGATCGTTGTCGAGATACGCCGGCCATTCGAAAGCATACTTTCTTCGCTTGCGCTCGTAATGCTCGCGCAGCGTGAGGCGGATTTCCGAGAGCGTTTCGATCTTGCGGCGCACGAGGTTCCGCGGCCGCGAGCCGGCGATCTCGTGCAGCAACTCGTCGACGAATTCGAGCTTGCGCAGCGCCGGCCAGCCCCGATAGCGGCGCCGCCAATTTGAGCGTGGTTGCAGCCACACGGCGAACGTCTCGGCAAAATCCTCAGCCGGGTGAGCCTGCGCGTACCAGCGATCGAGGTTGAGTACGAACCGCCGGCTGTTCGGTTTCGGCTTGTAGTGTTTCGGATATGCTGCGGCAAACGAGCCGAAGGTTCGCAGCCATTGGCGCTTGAAGTGCAGGCGATAGGCGTTGTCGATCGCATGGCCCGCTTCGTGACGCAGGATGCGCATGCATTCGACGTCCGTGCCGCCTTCGACTTCGAGCATCTGCTTACGCTCGAGCTTCATCAGCCGCGGATGCGCGAGATAGAAAGGAATTGCAAAGCCGGGGACTCCGTCGGGGGTGAACCATTCCGCGGACAACCACATGTGCGGTTTGTAACGAATGCCGCGATCGTTCAACTCCCGGTAGAGACGTTTGATGTGAGGTTCGATGAAAGAGCCCTTGATGCGGATCGGTAAATCGCAGATGCGCGTACCGAGCAATCGCTCATCCGAGATGAGGCTCCATTTGAATCGCGTCGGCACTGCGGCCAATTGTAACTGTGTTGAGGTTGGTTCGCTAGAAGTTTATGCGCCAAAAACAAAACACGGCAGAGCCACAAGGTGAACAACCTTGCAACTCCGCCGTGACTGATACCCAAGAACCGTTGCTTGCTTACTGCTTGTTGAAGACCAGCGTTGAGTCCTGCGCGCCGCGCGGGCTCTCGCTGTGAACAGTAGCGGTCAACACCTTGCCATCACCCGAAAGTTCCAGCTTCCGTGTGTCAGAAGTCGTAATCTCACCGTTGGGACCGTTGAAGGTGCTCTTGCGAGACAGCTCTAAAGCGCTGCCCGCCCAAGTCGCTTTCAGCGTCGACTTCCCCTGACCGGCTTCTACCGTGGTTTCGGTGCCATCGAGGTTGTAAGTGGTCGGACCGGCCGGCCCGCGTCCGCCGCCCATACCACCGCCTCCGCCTGCGGGAGGCTGACCACCCTCGACTTTCTGGTCGATCGAGATCGTCTTGTCATTTTGCGTGATCGTCCACGTCACCTTGTCGGCGCCCGTCATGCGCGGTGAAAGTCCCGTGCTCTTTGTCTTGTCCAGGGCCCAGGTGCCGGCGAAATTAGCCGCGGCGCTGCTCGCCACAACGGCGACGGCGAACGCAGTCATCAATCCGGCAATCAAAAAAACTCTTCTCATTTCGGAAAATCCTCCGTTAGGGTTTGTAATTCGCTTGTCGAGTGCGACTTAATTGCGAGTTCGGTACCTTAGACGCGCGAGAAGGGTGACCGGTTACGGCTAACTTCGCCGAGTAATCCTATAACTTGCAAAGGAAGCCTAGTTTTTGGTGGTCAAAGACGCCGGCCGCAGGCCAGCCGCCGGGCGCCGCCCGCCCACAGTTTGCAGCAGGCTCATCGTGCCCATATAGCCATAGCCAAAACAGAATAGCAGCAGAAACGCAATCGGTCCCCACATGTGCATGCGCACCGCATAGCCGATCGCCAAAACAAAATAGAACGCAAAACTCAACTCGAGCAGCGGCAGCCACCCATGCTTGCGCTTGTACTTCTTGTGCTTCCACGACTCATCTTTCATTTGCTCGACTTGATACTTTGGCGTGCGCACAAAATCTGATTTCACACCAGCCAGCGCTTCGAACACCGCGCGCGCGTTCGAAAAGGCCAGACCGATGCCGAGGCCCATCACCAAAGGCAAGTGCAGCAGCCGCGAACCGCGCTTCTTGTCGAGGTACCACACCGCGCTGCCGTAAAAGAGCACGACCGAGACCGTGGAAAAGAAAAGCAGCGGCACATCGAGCAGCATCAGTTGATACAAACCCTGGTTGTAACGGACCAGCAGCAGCGGGAACTGCATAAAGCTGGCGACGATCATCAGCGGGTAACTGATGTTGCCGGTCAAGCGAAAGAACATCTCCACCTTTACGCGCAGCGGCAGCGGCGCGCCCCAGATTCGCTTGTAAAGTTTGAACCACACTTGCAGCACGCCCTTGGCCCAACGCCGCTGTTGGACTTTGAAGGCGTTAATGTCGACCGGAATTTCGGCCGGCGCTTCTTCGTCCAGCAGATAGACAAACCGCCAACCCATCAACTGCGCGCGAAAGCTCAAGTCCGTGTCTTCGGTGAGGGTGTCGTGCTGCCAGCCGCCGCTCATCTCAATCGCTTCGCGCCGCCAGATGCCCGCCGTGCCGTTGAAATTGAAAAAGTTGCCGCTGCGGTTGCGCGTAGTCTGCTCGATTACAAAATGACCGTCGAGCATGATCGTTTGCAGCCGCGTCAGCAGGTTGTACGACCCGTTGATGTGCGCCCAGCGCATCTGCGCACAGCCGACAATCGGATCAGTGAAGTAATGGATCAGCTTGCGCAGGAAATCCGGCTTGGGCACAAAGTCGGCATCGAAGATCGCGATCAGATCGCCCTTCGCCGTCTTCATGCCATACTCCAGCGCGCCCGCTTTGAATCCCGTGCGATCGTCGCGGTGAAGGTAATGAATATCGAAACCGGCACGCGCGTATTGCGCGACCGTCGCGCGCGCGATGTTGACGGTCTCGTCGGTCGAATCGTCCAGCACCTGAATCTCCAAACGGTCGCGCGGGTAATCGATCTCGATCACCGCTTTCACCAAACGCTCGACGACATACATCTCGTTAAAGAGCGGAAGCTGCACCGTGACGCGCGGCAGTTCTTCCTCCGCGAACTCGCGTTTCGGTTTTGGCGGAAACCTCGAGTACCGCCAGAACTCGATGACTTGCTTGACGCGATACGCGCCATAGATCGAGAGGATGATCAAGATGCCGAAATAAATAACCAGCACAGTCCAGTCGAAAGCGTCCAGCTGGTACAGCGGACTGATGTTGGCCACAGTTTTATCAACCGTGTCGCAGAAACCTGGAATGTCCACGCAAAGATTTCCGGTGAGAGGCTGCGGGTCCGTAACAAACATTAGAAGCATGTTGATCTCGTTCTGGATATGCGCCCGAGACGTCGTCGCCTGCTAATTAAATCGGGGCTGGAATTCTAACGCAGCAGGGCGGTCTGCTCAAAACAGGTCGCAGTTCGGTCAAAGTTGCGTGTCTGAAGCCCGCGCGTCAGCAACGGCTAGTCACGTGCAATGGTGCGCTAAAAAACCTCGGTGCCCCTCTTACGGTCGGGCTTCCGACACGCAGCCATCGTTCAGATTGAAAGTCGCGTCCCCAAAGTGACCCCTTCGTTCTGACCGTCTGCCGTGCCGACGCCCTGGAAATCGGGGTTTTTCGAGCAAATCGCACAGTCCGATCCCTTGGAACGGTCGTTGCAAATCGCGCGACTAGGCGCGGAGACTCTCCGGCCTGCGCCGCGAAGAACCCCGATGATGAATCGCAGTCACAAAAGTCAATTTTATCTTTGGTTGGTCGTCGCCGCCGGCATGTCGGTTGTCGGCTACACTGCCTGGCACTTGCCTTTACACCAGCTTGATGTTCGGTTCCTGTTGCTGGCGTTGGCAACCATCTGCATCGGCTCGCGCCTAAGCATTCAGATCCCGCGCGTCAAGGCTCACATTTCAGTCTCAGACACTTTTATCTTTCTCACGCTGTTGATGTTTGGCGGCGAAGCAGCGATCTTACTGGCGACTGTCGAAGCGCTTTGCTCTTCGGTGCGAATTTCCACCAGGACGCAGGTGCACGTCTTCAACGCCAGCGTCATGGCCTGCTCGACTTTTCTCACGGTCTGGGCGTTGCGGCTCTGCTTTGGCGAGACGATCAGTTGGCACGATGTTTACTCGGCCAACTATCTGATCGCTTTGTGCGTAATGGCGGTGGTGCAGTACCTCAGCAATTCCATGCTGGTAGCGACGAGTGCAGCACTGAGGGCCGGCGAGCCCCTCTGGATCACCTGGCGCAAGAATTTCTTGTGGACTTCGCTGACTTACTTCGGCGGTGCCTCCGCCGCGGGCATCATCGCGCGCTTCATCGGCAACGTCGGATTTTTTGCGTTCAGCGCCACGATTCCAATTATCGCGATCGTCTATTTCACCTACTGGACCTACATGAAGAACTTCGAAAGTGCGGCCGCTCAGGCGGAACAGGCGCGCCGGCACGTCGAAGAGTTGAATCGTCACATCGCCGAGCAGCAACGTATCAGCAGAGCCTTACTGGAAACCGAAGCGCACTTTCGCAACGCGTTTGACTATGCAGCCATCGGCATGGCGTTGGTTTCGCCGCAGGGAACCTGGCTGCGGGTAAATCGATCTCTGTGCGAGTTGGTCGGATACAGCGAAGAGGAGTTGCTCAGATCCAATTTCCAATCCATTACGCATGCCGACGATGTGGGCAACGATTTGGCGAACCTCTATCGTTTGATCCAGGGCGAGACACCGACCTGTCAGGTCGAAAAACGTTACGTCCACAAACTCGGCCAGGTTGTCTGGGCCATGAACAGCGTTTCGCTGGTGCATGACTCCGAAGACAATCCCGCGCATTTCATTTTTCAGATTCAGGACATCAGCGAACGCAAGCGCGCCGAATCTGCGCTGCGTAGTCTGTCGCTGGTTGACGAATTGACCGGTCTCTATAACCGGCGAGGTTTTCTGGCGGTTACCGAGCAGTATCTCGAGTCGTTCCAGCGCAGCGACAACAGTCTGGTAGTGCTGTACGCCGATCTCGACGGCTTGAAAAGAATCAACGACTCTCTGGGCCACCTTGAGGGCGATCGCGCGCTGATGAGGACCGCGGAAATTCTGAAGGAAGCGTTTCGCAGCTCGGACATCATTGCTCGTCTCGGTGGCGATGAATTCGTGCTGCTGGCCAGCGTGGGTGCGGACGAAAGCGCCGAATCGCTCACAGAGCGATTGCAGCAAAAGATTGACCTGGCTAACGCGCAGCGTAATCGTCCCTACGATCTTTCGATCAGTATCGGCGTCACGCACTTCGATCCGGATGAAGCTTGCACTATCGAAGAATTAATGGCCCGCGCTGATAGCGTGATGTACGAAGAGAAGCGCCGGAAGCGCGCTCGCCAACCCGTCAGCCTTCATCTCGAGCCCCGCCAGCTTGAAGCCGTCGCCTAATCATCCCGCCAGTCCTTCTGGCGATATTTACGCTACAATCCGCATCCTGTCAGAAGCCCGACCGTCAGGGAGGGCCAGCCACGGCACCAGGCCCTTGCTAACGCGCGGGCTTCTGACACTCAATTCACGCTCATGAACACGGCAGAGCATCCCGTTGATCTATCGCCGTCGGCTGCGCGCTGGCGCACGCTCGCGCTGTTGGCGGTTGCTGAACTGTTTGGCATGTCGCTGTGGTTCAGCGGCTCGGCAGTAGTGCCCGCGCTGACCAAAGAATGGAACCTCAGCGCCGGCGCGGCCAGTTGGTTGACGCTGTCGGTGCAGCTTGGATTCGTAGCCGGGACTTTGCTGAGCGCGCTGCTGAATCTGCCCGATATCATCAGCTCGCGCCGTCTTTTCACCCTAACGGCGATCGCTGGCGCCATAGTCAACGCGGCTTTCGCTTTGTTCGCTCACGATGCGGCGTTGGGGATTCCACTTCGCTTTCTGACCGGAATGTTTCTCGCCGGAGTCTATCCGCCGGCGATGAAAATTCTGGCGACCTGGTTTCGGCATGGGCGTGGGATGGCGCTCGGAGTGCTGGTGGGCGCGCTGACACTCGGCAAAGCAACACCGTATCTGGTCAACGGAATCGGCAGCACCGACTGGCGGCGCGACGTGCTGTTTGTTTCGCTGCTCGCGGTTGCTGGCGGCTTGATTGTGCTGGTCTTTGTTGGCGATGGCCCGTACGCTTTGCCGGCCGCGCGCTTTGATTGGAAACAAGTCGGCAAAGTTTTTCAGTCACGCAGCGTGCGGCTCGCGAATATGGGCTACCTTGGCCACATGTGGGAGCTTTACGCGATGTGGACGTGGATACCGTTCATGATTCGCGCCAGCCTGTCGCTTCGCAAAAGCGATCCGGCGCTCGCTGAAGTGGCTTCGTTTCTGGTAATTGGTTGCGGGGCGGCCGGCTGTGTGATCGCCGGGTTGATTGCCGATCGCGTCGGACGCACGATAGTTACTTCCTGGGCGATGGCGATCAGCGGCAGTTGTTGTCTGGTGATTGGATTCCTGTTTGGAGCGAATCCAATACTCCTCTTGATCGTTGCCGCGATCTGGGGAGCGAGCGTGGTCGCGGATTCCGCACAGTTCTCGGCCTGCGTTACTGAGCTGGGCGATCCGCAATACCTCGGCACGGCGCTTACGATTCAAACGTGCCTGGGATTTCTGTTGACCATTGTTTCGATCAAATTGATTCCGCGCTTTGTTGACGTGGTTGGCTGGCGCTATGCGTTCATGATTCTCGCGCCGGGGCCGCTGTTCGGGGTGATCGCGATGCTGCGTTTGCGCGCGCTGCCCGAAGCCGTCAAGATTGCGCACGGGCGGCGCTAGCGTGTCCGCGAAGTGGACTTTCGAAAATAGCCCGGCGATTTAGAGGTTGTGTCAAAACTCGCCTTGTGAAGTAGTCAAACCATGATCTTAACCGCAGAGGACGCCGAGGAACTCGCAGAGGATCGCAGAGAGGCATTTCTCTGCGGCCTCTGCGAAAGACTCTGCGGCCTCTGCGGTGAATTCCCTTGATCCGATGGCGTGAAGCTAGTTTTGACACAGCCTCCTTATCGCTGGGAACGGAGCATTATTATCGGACCTTAGTCCGCGAAAGCGGACGGCAGAACGTTTTCAAGCTCGGTTATGCGAGAAACTAAATCCCAACTGAACGAACGAACAACGAAGATCATCCGCCTGTTGAAGCGCGCGCACCCGGATGCGCATTGCGCGCTGAATCACTCAAGCGCGTTTGAGCTTCTGATTGCCACGATTTTGTCCGCGCAGTGCACCGACGAGCGCGTCAACATCGTCACCGCCGATCTCTTTCGCAAGTACCGCCGGCCCGAAGATTATCTGAAAGTTCCGGCCGTCGAACTACAGCAGGACGTTCGCACCACGGGCTTTTTTCGCAACAAAACGAAATCAATCCAGGGCGCGTGCAAAATGCTGGTCGAAGAATTCGGAAGTGAAGTGCCGCGCACGATGGAAGAGTTGTTGCGGCTGCCCGGTGTCGCGCGCAAGACCGCGAACGTTGTGCTGGGCGTCGCTTATGAAATTGCGGCCGGAGTCGTCGTAGACACACACGTCAGCCGTCTGTCACAGCGCCTTCGTCTCACGAAACACAAAGACGCCGGCAAGATCGAACTGGATTTGATGGAGCTTGTGTCGCGCAAAGACTGGATCATTTTCGCGCACTTGCTGATCTTTCACGGCCGCCGCGTCTGCAAAGCCCGCCGGCCGTTGTGCGAAGAATGCGTGGTGGAAAAACTTTGCGCGTCGTCTATGCTGAAAACGGGCAAGCTGCCGAACAACTAACTTTCCTTCTTCGGCCGTTCGTTTGGTTTCAGAACTCTCTTCCGCAGACGGATTGTCTTGGGCGTTACTTCAACCAATTCGTCGCCGGCGATGAATTCGAGTGCTTCTTCCAGCGATAGATCCTTCACGGGCACCAGACGCATTGCCTCATCCGCGCTCGCGGCGCGCATGTTGGTCAGCTTCTTTTCCTTAATCGCGTTCACGTCCAAATCGACGGCGCGCGCGTTCTCGCCGATGATCATACCTTCGTAAACTTTCGTGTTCGGCCGAATGAAGAGCGAGCCGCGCTCCTGCAGGTTGTAAAGCGCATAGGTCGTCGATTCGCCCATCCGATCCGAAACCAGCGAGCCGGTGCCGCGGCCTTTCATCTCGCCCTGCCATTTATCGAAGCGCAGGAAGATCGTGTTGAGCAAACCCGTGCCCTTGGTTTCCGTCAGGAACTCGCCGCGAAAACCGATCAGCCCGCGCGAAGGCGTTTCAAATTCGAGCCGCACACGGCCCGTTCCGTGATTGACCATCTTCGTCATTTGACCCTTGCGCCGGCCCATTGCTTCGGTGACCACGCCGATAAATTCTTCCGGACAGTCAACCACGACTTGCTCGATCGGTTCCTGTAGTTCGCCGTTAACTTTGCGCGTGATGACTTCAGGTTTTGAAACCTGCACTTCGTAACCTTCGCGCCGCATCATCTCGATCAGGATGGCGAGTTGCAGTTCGCCGCGCCCGGACACTTTGAATTGATCGGGCGAAGCGGTTTCTTCGACGCGAATCGCGACGTTGCCCAGGACTTCTCGATCGAGACGTTCTTTGATCTGGCGCGAGGTGACGAACTGTCCTTCCGTGCCGGCGAACGGCGAGTTGTTGACGCTGAAGATCATCGCGATGGTGGGCTCGTCAACGGCGATCACCGGCAAAGGTTGCGGATTGTCTGGTGTGGTGATCGTCTCGCCGATGTTGATGTCTTCGACGCCGGCGAGCGCGACGATCTCGCCGACGCCGGCACTTTCGGCCAGTTGGCGCTTCAGACCTTCGAAAACGTAAAGCTCTTTCACTCTGGTTTTCTTGACCGCGCCTTCGTGCCCGGCGATCACAATTTCCTGGTTGCGGGTAATCTCGCCGGAAAAGATTCGCCCAATCGCCAGCCGTCCCACGTATTCGTTGTAATCGATGTTCGCTACCAGCAGTTGCAACGAATCGTCACGCAGCGCTTGGGGCGCTGGAATCGTTTCAATGATTTGATCGAACAATGGCTTCAGGTTTTTCGATGAATCGGCGAGCTCCTTCTTCGCCACCCCGTCGCGCGAGATGGAATAGAGAATGGGAAACTCAATCTGTTCGTTGGTGGCGTCAAGGTCGAGGAACAACTCGTAGATCTCGTTAACTACTTCGGCGGGGCGCGCGTCATGCCGGTCAATTTTGTTGACGACCGCGATGGCGGGCAGGCCGGCTTCCAGAGCTTTGCGCAAAACGAAACGCGTTTGCGGCAGACAGCCCTCCGCCGCGTCCACCAAAAGCATCACGCCATCGACCATCTTCAAAACGCGTTCGACCTCGCCGCCGAAATCGGCGTGTCCGGGCGTGTCGACGATGTTGATTTTGTAATCGCCGTAACGCACCGAAGTGTTCTTGGCCATGATGGTGATGCCGCGTTCCTTTTCCAGGTCCATCGAGTCCATCACGCGGTCAACTATGGTTTCGTTGTCACGATACGTGCCCGCCTGTTTGAGCATGGCATCGACCAGAGTGGTCTTGCCGTGATCGACGTGAGCGATAATCGCGATGTTGCGAATCTTGCTGGGTTCCATGTGCTTGTACTGCCTTGTCGAGAAAATGCGCCTGCGGGCAAACGATAAGCATAGAGAGGCTGCGGTGAAAGCACAACCTGTCGCGCGAAAGAAATGGTCGTGTAGTTAGGTTCGTGAGTTGAAGCGATTACTTAGTTGGGCTAGTCGGTACAGAACCGGGAGCGGTAGCGACCGGATCCGATACTCAAGCTACCCTTTACAATTGCGCGTTGAGAGAATTTGTAGGAGGCGGTTGAGTGGTTGATCCGGTCGCTACCGCTCCCGGTTCCGTAACGAGCCGCAGCGACAAATCGCGTGAGATATCAAATTCCAAGCTTCTCACGAGCTTCCTCGAATGGAATTCCGGTTTCGCGATCCTTTGCTTCCAGAATGCGGCGCTTCATGTTTTCGCTCTTCAAGAGATAAGCCGTCTCTTTTTCAGACTCGATCTCGCGCCACAACTCGATCGGCACGATGACGGCCGTCGGATTGCCGCTCTCATCTGAGATGTACTGTAATTCGGACATTTGCCTCACCCCCGGACCTTATTCTTTCCTAAGTCTTATTAGTGGTCAATGGTTCGATGGATTAGGTCGAAGGCAAAAAGAGGCGCGCCATAGCCCGCCTCTAAACTTCGATTTGTTAACTTCAGAAGCTACCGATTCGGGCTCGCTTGCGTTGCCGGCATCCCTTTCATCGGAATCGGCAGTCTCCCATCAGCGCCTTTCGTCAGCGCGATGAACTCTCGATCCGTGCGAATCGAATCGAACACCGCATCGACCCGCGCTTCCATCATCTCTTTCGCGCGCACCGAATTGTAACGCTCGTACTGATAGAAATGTCGCCGCAACAACTCGAGCGCTTTGTCGCGCTGGCCGTTCTGCGCATAGATCGCGGCAAGGTTGTACGAAGCGGGCATCAGGTTGACGTTGTCGCGCGCAATCCGGAGCGCCTCGTCTTTCTTTCCGTTTGCCGCCATGAACACCGCCGCGAAGACCAGGTTGTAAGGATCTTTCGGATCGAGCGCCAGCGCCTGTTGCGTGTACGCGTTGCCCTTGACCGGATCGCCTTCGGAGTTCCAATAAACCGCGAGATTGCGATACGCGAGCGCCAACGGAAATTCTTCGACCGCGCGTTCCATTAACGCGAGGCCTTTCTTGAACTCGCCATCGTGAATGGTCATCTTGCCGAGCCCGTGCAGCGCGACCGAGCGCGAAAGCGGATCGGCCGGCATATTCAGGATCGTTTCGAAGGCCGTGCGCGCTTTGTCCCAGGCGCCGATGTTGTGACGATAGTTTTCACCGAGATAGCGCAAAGGAGTTGGGTCCGCTGGATCCATCAAGTGAGCCTGCGTGTACAGTTTGTCGGCGGTGACGTACTGAGCATTCATTTCCGCAATCAGTCCACGCCGCATCGTTCGCTCGATCAAAGCGCTCTGGCGCGGTTCGAATACCGGAGCCGGAGACACGCTGGCGATCTCGCCGGCGCCGAGACTCTTCAGTTGCTTGGCCGCTTCCTTGGCTTTCTTTGGAAACAGACATTTCTGATCGAGCACGGCGCGATAAATCTTGATCGCCGAATCCTTGTCACCGGCTTTCACTTTGTCGGCAGCATCTTTCAACCGTCCGTCGAGCGCGCTTTCGCGCTGCTTCATTTCACCCTCGACGACCTTTTCCACGTCGGTGACTTTGAGCTTGCCGTTTGTGTTATCGATCTTGCTGACGGGCGTGCCGTCGGGCGTGGCCAGCACGGCGACCGGCAGTTTGGACTCGCCGACGAGCTTGTTCGCGTTCTGAATGTGTGTGTCCGCCAGTTCCATCGACACGCACTGGCTGGCGTACAGGGACAGCGCGCGTGATTGACGCAGACTGGAATTGCTTATCTCGTTATTCGAGGCCGGGAACCAATAGAGCACGAGCCCCATCGCCGGCGGATCCTTCGGCTTGCGAACTTTCCACGGCACGATGTAAACGGGCGCGTTCGAACCGCCGCCGCCACCGTTCGACATGCCACCGCCGCCGCCGCCGCCGCCGCCGCCGCAGGTGGCCCAAACCGATTGCGTGGCAAAAAGTACGAGGAGAAGGATCGCGATTGCGCGTGCCAGTTGAGTTTTCATGACCCGGGATTATAGCAGACGAGCTTGCCGGACTGCATGCCGGAAACATCAGACGGAAAGAATTTGATAGCCTAAAGCCTTTGCTTGTGGTAATCCAGCAACAAGGTGGTTTGTTTGAATATTTGCCGGGGTGATGGATCAGATGAAGCAAAACAAATTTGATGGACGCAGTTGGGCGATATTATTCGCGAGGCTCGTGCTGGGCCTGATCTTTTTCATGGCCGGTTTCTGGAAAGTCTTTCAACTCGGACCGCTCCAGCATGCGCGAAAATATTTTCTGCCGTTCGCCGATACCTTTCTACCGGTGTGGTCGCTTTGGGCGGTTGGCGTAGCGATCCCGTTTGTCGAATTGATTGCCGGCGCGCTGGTGATTCTCGGATTGCGGGTCCGTGAAGCGCTGATCGCGCTCGGCTTCGTTTTGGCTATCGTCACCTTCGGACATCTTTTGCGAGAGCCGCTTTACGAATTTCATACTCATGTCATTCCGCGCCTGGCCCTGCTTTTGTTCGTTCTCATGCTGCCGCGCGAGGACGATCGGTTCTCAGTGGATCATTTTCTGACGCGACGCAAATGAACACATGCTCTTGCATCGTCGGCGGTGGGCCGGCGGGAATGATGCTCGGCTTTCTGCTGGCGCGCGCGGGCGTCGAGGTCGTCGTGCTTGAGAAGCACGCGGACTTTCTCCGCGACTTTCGCGGCGACACGATTCACCCCAGCACGCTCGAGCAAGGCATCGACGGCTAAGCTTCCGCCGCTGAAGTGCGCGGGTTCATCCACCTACGGCCCATAAACAGTCTGCAAGAACGTCATGACCGCGGGAATCGTTATCTCCGGCCGCTCTTCCTGTGGCACATGCCCGCATTCTGGAACCCACACCAATTCCGAATGTGGAATGTCTCGCTTCAATCGGCGCGCGCATTCGGGGATGATGATCGTGTCGTCCTCGCCCCAGATGATCTGAGTGGGAACTTTGATGTCGCCGTATCGCCCGGCCAGCTCAGGAAAGTTTGGCGGGATGATTTGCGCTCCGGTCTGCCACAACGCGTGACGCGCGCCGGGTAGCGACAGCGGAGCCGCGTAATTCTCAATCTGGTCTTTGGTGATTTTCTTTTTGTCGTAATACGCCTTGCGCAGAACCATACATGCCGCCAGTTTGCTGGGAACAATGTGAGCCCCCACAAAGCCAACGACCGGCCAGCTCAGCACTTTGAGATAAAAGGGAATCAGATCCGCGTATGCGCCGGCATCGATCAGAACGAGGGACTTGAGCCGAGTGGGATCGTGATCGGTGAGCATCAGGGTCACGAGCAGCGCCAGCGCGCCGCCGAAAGAATTTCCAATCAACGTCAGGTTCCGCAAATCATGTTCGTGAATGAACTCGTAAATCAGATCGGCGTGAGTCAGAATCGAGTAGTCGTTGCCGTAAACCTTTGGTGACTTTCCACAGCCCTTCAGGTCAATCGTGAACACCTTGTATTTAGTGAGTAAGGGCGAGCCGGCGGCAACGAAATTCCGCCATGAATACAAGCTGGCGCCAAAGCCGTGAATGCACAAGAGCGGAGGACCATTTTCTAGACCGTGAACCTCGGAATACATCTTGATCAAACCGTCGCTCATGGGAAGCTCCTTTGCGGGACTCTTCGAGGAATGGCGCAAAGCCTATCACGAACATCGACAATTGCAAGGGTTTGGGAAGTATGGTCGTGGGTCAGTTTGGTTGTGGCACGCGCATCTTGCGCGTGGTTCACGGGCGGGACGCCCGTGCCACCTTTTCAAACTGACCCACTACCGAAAGTATGAGTTTGCGTTGGAAGGGTTTGACAGTTAGATTCCTTCGGAACAATGTAGGGAAATTCTTCGAGCTGGTTCTGGGTCCTGAATGCATCGCATACTGATCAAACTACTCGCGCTCGTTCTTCTTGCGTCACTTGGCAGCAGTGCTGACGCAGGGTTTCGTCAATCGAGTAAGTCCGATATTGTTCCAGAGAAGATCGCTTCCGCCGGATCGCACCGTTTTAGGATCCGCACCATTACCGCCGGCGTCAATCTGAAGAACACATCTGATCTTGCGACGGTCGAATCGGCAATCGGGTTTCTTCAGAGGGCCAGGAAGAAATTCGAAGATGATGGCTATGAGATTCAAACTCTGCGCATCGCCACACAGCCTTTGCCCGAGTATCTCCACGGCAAGTCGCGCGCAGATGCGCTTGCGGATCTCAGGAAGATTGACGAGGTCGTCTCCGCGAAAGGCGTAATTCTAAGCATTGGCCCTGTCATCACAGATGATCGCCACGACCCGGAGTTCGCATCATGGGCAACTCAACTTGTAAGAGAAACGAAGAACATCAATTTCAGCGTTACCGTGGCATCGCCAGAGCGAGGTATTCACCGTCAAACCGCTCTCACTGCCGCTGAAACAATCGTAGCTATTAGCAAAGCTAGTCCCGGCGGTGAGGGCAATTTTCGCTTCACGGCCGCCGCAAATTGTCTTGCCGGCACCCCGTTCTTTCCGGTTGCCTATCATCGCGGGCCCAAGAGTTTCAGCATCGGCCTCGAATCGCCCGGCCTCCTGCAAGAAGCATTTGAACAATCCAAAGACATCGAAGAGGCAAAGGCGAAACTCAAGACTCTCCTCGAGTCTGAACTGGGCCCCGTCGAAAAGTTGGCGTTAGGAATTGCTCAGAACGAACATCGTCAGTACCTGGGAATCGATACTTCACCAGCTCCATCAAAGGACCGGAGCATTGGCGCAGCTATCGAGGCTCTGACACGAGTTCCATTTGGGAGCGCTTCAACTTTGGCTGCGTGCGCGGCAATTACGGATGTGCTGAAAAGCCTGAGTATCAAAACCTGCGGCTATTCCGGTCTGATGCTGCCAGTGCTCGAAGATCCGGTGCTGGCTAAGCGCGCGGCTGAAGGGCGATACAGCGTTCGCGAGCTGCTGCTATATTCGAGCGTGTGCGGCACTGGCCTTGATGTGGTTCCCCTGGCCGGTGACACGCCGGCGAATCAACTCGCCGCGCTGATTCGCGATGTCGCGGCTCTTTCGACCAAACTTCACAAGCCCCTTTCCGCTCGTCTCTTTCTGATCCCTGGGAAGAAGGCGGGAGAGCTGGCCGAATTCGATAACCCTTTTCTGACCAGCTCCGTCGTCATGAAACTGGATTGAGGCAGAGGGTCGCCAGCCAAGTAACCGCGCGGGGTTGTCACGCCCTATACTCCGCATCATATCTGGTCCATAATCCACCGATAACACTCCTGGACTAGACGACTCTCGGAATGATCCATGGATCGAAAACGGCTCGTACGGCAGATCAAATCTAAAGGAATCCCTGTCGATTCAAAAACGCTAAAAATCCTTCGGGAACTGGGTAGTGGAGGTAACGGCGTTGCGTTTCTCTGCGAGGTGGAGGGAGCAGATCCTGTTGTTGCCAAGGTCTACATTCCTCCCGATAGTCGTGATCTCGACGATAGGGCATTCAAGCGATTCAAGAATGAGATTTCACTTATCTCGAAAATGCAGCATCCAAACGTAATCAGAGCCCTTGCTTCTGGAACGATTCAGATTGGTGCTTATAGCCTACCTTTTTACACCATGCCTTTAGCGGCGGGTACTCTACGTCAAGAGGTCGCCGGCTCATCTGGGCCGCATCACTTGGAAAGAAAGTTGCGTATTTTCGTCAGGGCGCTACTTGGAGTTGCTGCGCTTCATTCACACGGAATCGTTCATAGAGATCTTAAACCCGAAAACATCCTAATAAGCAAAGATGGTGTACCTTGGGTTGCAGACTTGGGAATTGCTCGCATTAGCGCACAATTGGCGACAACCGGTCTAAAGACTCTTGCAAGTGAGCGATTGCGGAACCAAGACTACTACGCTCCGGAACAAAGATTCGGTAATGCGACAGACGTAGACCATCGTGCAGATATATACGCACTGGGGTGCATTCTCTATGAACTTTTATCTGGCAGACCCCCAGTTCGTACTAACTCACCCAAGCTTAGGAGCTTTTCCGAGGCCTTTGCTTTGCTCGACTCTGTCATAGACCGAATGACTGCGTTCGACCCACAGCATCGTTACTTCTGTCTGGAGGACGTCCTAGAAGAGTTGTCAATCCAAATTGGAGGAGTTTTAGCGGCACACGAAGGCGGGGGACCACCCATTACGACTGACCTCCCCACTCTGGTGAAGTTAATAAAGAGTTCCAACGAAGCCTTCAGACAACAGGGCATCGAGGTGGCTCGTCGGATTGGTAACCAGGCCGTTCCTTCGCTTCACGACTTATTGGGAAGCGCGCGTCGCGACGTTCGCAACTCGGCGGCCATCGCTTTGGGACACATTGCTTCTCCCGACTCATTGCCTTATTTAGTGGGGGCGCTCTACGGAAACACCGACAAGGCATCTCGGTTTCGACCGTCCGCGGATACCGCCGCTCAGGCGTTAGCTAAGCTGCCAGCGGTGGAACGCCTTAATGCTATTGCCTACATCGCCCAACCGATTAGACCGGTTCAGGTATTGCAGATTCTTGAGGGGATACCTCCTGCGGAAGCATACGAAGCGGTCAAAGGGTTGGCTGAACGGGGACACATTCTCCTTGATTGGGGAGAAAGCCTACTTGAACTTTTGGTTAGACTAGATGAACCCAGAGCGTGGCCCGAGATCAGGCAATCCCTAGAAACGAGAGAGAGTGCATATGGGTTTAAAGTTCGACGGTATATTAAGTACCTGTCGCTGGAACATCAGATCGAGACTCTGAATATATGGTTGATGTGGGAAAACATCGACAGTTACGATCTCGAAAATATCGTGAACATAGTTTTGGAATCCAATTTCGATAGTTTAACTCGATTGGGCTTTCTCAGAACCTTGAAGGCTAGGATCCAAGTTTACCGTGGCCAATTTAGGGACAGGGATTTACTTAGACAGAGAGTTATGGCAGCAATGGACTAAAGCTAGACGTTATTCAGTATCGACAGCGCCGTGCCTTCAAATATTCTCCGTTTCTCGGCTTCAGGAATATCCAGGCCCTCGATCGAAGACACCGCGCGCTCGATTGAACCGAGCAGGTGCGGATAGTCGCTGCCCATCACCATGTGATCACTGCCTATCATTTCGCGCACCATGTGCAGCATGTGCGGATTGAAGTTCACCGTGTCGTAGTAAAGACGTTTCAGATACGTGCTGGGTAGTTCGTCGATCTTCGCGCGGCATTCGGTGAAATCGCGCCAGCCATTGTCCATGCGCTCCATCAGGTAAGGCACGGCGCCGCCGAGGTGCGCGACGATCCAGCGAATGTCTGGGAACTCGCGAAACATGCCATCAAAGCACATACGCGCGACAGCCAAAGTTGTATCAAACATGAACCCGACGATCGGGCCAAGCACATACTCGCGAAATGGTTCCGTATTGGCCGGCAGCATCGGATGCAGCAGGATGCAGAGCTTCAGGCGATTGGCTTCGGCGAAGAACGGGCGATACTCGGGCGAGGTCAAGGGCTTGCCGCTGATGTTGCTCAACAGAATCACGCCGTTCATCTTCAATTCATCAATCGCGCGATGAAGTTCGTCGAGCGCCGCTTCGGGCGCGTCCATCGGAATCGAGGCGAAGCCCTTGAAGCGCGTCGGATGCTTCAAGATTAGTTCGGCATAGGAATCGTTGACCATGCGAGCGATTTCCGGCTGATGACTCGCGTCGGTGAAGAAGACATTCGGCGTTGACAGCGAAACGACTTCCACGTCGATGCCGACGCGATCCATGTCTTCAAGGCGCAGCGCGACGTCAGTCATCGGTGGCGTTACGCCAAAGAAGCGCGCGCCGCGATACTTGATAATCGTTTGCCCGGACGGGCTCTTGTCAAAAGAGAATTCGGAAGGCAGATCGCGAATCTTGTCGAAATAGATCGCGGGATAGTAATGCGTATGCAGATCGAATTTGCGCAGCGGCGCCGTGTTCATCGCGTCGGTCATGATTTCAATATGATCTCTTGAATCGTCGATACACTGCCCAGGAGAACACGCCGGGGATCAGAAAGACGATCATGAGCACAAAGTTAATGCCTTCGATTTGCTCTTCATAGATTGTTCCCAGCACATGGTGAACGGTTGGCCTCTGACGAAAGACACTGATGACGTAGCGTGCCTCAAGCACGGCGAGGCCGACGAACCAAAGGATCATAAAGATTCGACAAGCCATCGCGATGCGTTTTCTATTTGCGTCGGTCATAGCCAGATGGTAAGCCGGAAATTGTGAATCGTAAATGGCGGGCCGGATGCAAGACCGCGCGGCGCGTCGGAGCGGTCATTTCGCCGTCGAAAGCTTTCGTAGGGAATTTCCTGGTCTTAGAGCTTTCTTTGCGCTTCGGTAGTAGCATTGCGCCTTCGCGTGAAATATTGAGTAGCCAAAGAAGTTCGCGCAAAGGCGCGAAGAGGAACGAAAGGCGCAAAGTGGAATTAGGACCCTACCGTCTTCGTACTTTGAGTATTGTTCCGTAAGTTAATAGACTAAGGACATGAGCGAGCCGGACATTCAGACGCTTCTGGACAAAGTTCTCGACGGAGAGCGACTGACGGCCTCAGACTGCACGGCGTTGCTCGAGTCGTATGACGTGGCGCGCATCGGCGCGGCTGCGGATGAGATTCGCCGGCGGCATCATCCGGACAACGTCGTCACCTACATCATCGATCGCAACATCAACTACACGAACATCTGCAACGTCGTCTGCACCTTCTGCGCTTTCTATCGCCGGCCCGGCGCGCCCGATACTTACGTCCGCACCATCGACGAAATTTGCGAGAAGATTGACGAGACGATTGCGCTGGGTGGCACGGGCGTTTTGATGCAGGGTGGATTGCATCCGGATTTTGGCGTCGAGTGGTACGAAGATCTCCTGCGCATTCTAAGCGCGAAGTATCCGGGATTCCAGTTGCACTGCTTTTCGCCACCAGAAATTCACAACCTTCATCTGATCTCCGGTCTGGATTACGAAACGATCATGCGGCGACTGAAAGAAGCGGGCCTTTGCAGTCTGCCGGGTGGCGGTGCGGAAATTCTCGACGATGAAGTGCGCAAGAAGGTTGCGACAAAATGCACCACCGCTGAATGGCTTGCTGTGATGCGCGCCGTGCATCGTGTCGGCCTGCGCTCAAGCGCAACGATGATGTTTGGCATCGGCGACCGCATTGAGCATCGCGTGCGTCACCTGCAACGCATACGCGACTTGCAGGATGAAACCGGCGGCTTTACGGCATTTATTCCGTGGACGTTTCAGCGGGAAAACACGGCGCTCGGCCGGAAGATCAAGGAAGAGCCAACGGGAATTGATTACTTGAAGATGCTGGCAGTGTCGCGTCTATTCCTCGACAACATCGCGAATTTCCAATCGTCGTGGCTAACCCAGGGGTTGCGTCTGGGACAAGTAGCCCTGCGCTTTGGCGCGAACGACATGGGCTCGATCATGATTGAAGAGAACGTGGTCTCAGCGGCGGGCGCGCACAACCGCTCGGACGAGAAAGAGTTGCGCTATTTGATTAGCGAAGCAGGATTTGTTCCGCAGCAGCGCGACATTCTTTACGAGCACGTCAATCGCCAACCAAATGAACTGGCGTCTGCGCCGGCCACGGCCGTGGCGCTAGGCTGACTTCGACCTACGCTTTTGCTTCCCCATATCCGCGAGCCGTCCCAAACGATCGGGTTGCTGTTCTTGCTCAGGAGTCTCGACCAGTACGGGCTCAAACTTTGCGGCATTCATGAGCAGGCCTGAACCTTCGGCGGTAGGTTTCACTTTCGCGATGAGCACGCGAGCGATGCGTCGCGGCATCAGCAAAGGGGCAATCGTGGCCACGGATTCTGCCAGTTGGACCACGTCGCCGCCGCCGCGCCAGTGCTCGCGCACGACCATGTCATCCGTGCGATCGATCAAACGCAGCAGGGTGAGCGAAATCAGAAACAGGTCATCGACCTGGCCCACGAACGGAATCATGTCAGGAATGAAGTCGAACGGAATGATGGCGTAAATCACCGCGCCCGCTAACAGCGCGCGCTCAGTCCGCGGCACGCGCTTATCCACCATCAACTTGCAGCACAGAATGACCATGTTCGGCAGGAACATGAGCAGGTTCTTCATCCGGCTTTTGAGCTCGAGTTTGGACATATTAGTTAGTGGCCAGTGTCAGTGATCAGAGGTCGGTCGCCGATTAAGCCGCTGTTCGTGGGGAAGTCTAGCCGAGCATCCACCCCGGAGCAAGCTTTCGGGCTGGCGCGTCTCGTGATAAATTTGGCCTCGCTTTGAAAACTCAGTGTTACTAATTGGGCACTGACCACTGAACCCCGACCACTGATCACCCCTTGTCGATTCTTGAACACATTCGCCAGCGCGCCGCGGCCAACCTGCAGCACATCGTCCTGCCTGAAGGCGAAGATCCGCGCACCGTCGCGGCCGCCAGCGCCGCCGTGCACGGGCGGCTGGCCCGGATCACGATTCTGGGGAGCGAAGACGGAATTCGCGCGGCCGCGCGCCAGGCGGGCGTCGATCTTGGCGGCGTCGAAGTAATCGATCACGCGCGGGCCGGTGATTACGAGAAGATGGTTTCGCTGCTCTACGAGGCGCGGCGCGCAAAGGGAATCAGTACTGACGAAGCGCGCACCGCGCTGCGCGATCCACTCTATTACGCCAACTTGATGGTGCGCGCGGGCCGCGCGGACGGTTCAGTTGCCGGCGCCACGAATACGACTTCGCATACGGTGCGCGCAGCGTTGCATTGCATCGGCGTGCGCCCGGGATTCAAGCTGGTCTCAAGTTTCTTCCTGATGGCTTTGCGCGATCAGAGCGTTGGTCACAACGGCGCCATGATTTTTGCCGACTGCGGTGTCGTGATCGAACCGAGCGCCGCGGAGTTGGCCGAGATCGCAATCGCTTCGGCGGATTCCTGTCGCGCGTTGATTGGCGCGGAGCCGCGGGTCGCGATGCTTTCCTTCTCGACGAAAGGCAGCGCGCATCACCGCTTGGTTGATAAAGTTATCGAAGCGACGCGCACCGTGCGCGCCCGCGCGCCGGAGATCGAGATCGACGGCGAGTTGCAGGCAGACGCGGCGCTGGTGCCGGCGATCGCGCAATCGAAAGCTCCGGGCTCAGGCGTCGGCGGCCGGGCCAACGTGCTCATCTTTCCCGATCTGCAATCCGGCAACATCGCGTATAAATTGACTGAGCGGCTGGCCGGCGCGACGGCGATCGGCCCAATCCTGCAGGGCCTTGATCGACCCGCCAACGATCTCTCGCGCGGCTGCAAGGCCGAAGACATCGTTGACGCGATTGCCATCACCGCCGTTCAGGCCCAGGCGCGAAAAGCAGCGCGCTGAATGGGCAACGACACCCGGTGTCGCGCATCCAACAGGCGTCAATATCTCAATCCAGCGCTGAGGTCACCCGGCTTGCGACGAGCACTACCAGCTATCTTTTCGTTCGCTCTGATTTTCTTTGCGTCCGCTGCCGCTCGCGCACAGAACTCAAGAGCAGAGCCATCACCGACTCCGAAGCTCGCACCAAAATCCGAAGAGCAAGAACCCGTTCGCGTATTTACTGAAGAGGTGCGTTTGCCCGTCGTAGCGCTCGATCAATATGGACACTATGATCCAACGCTGGTATTAGATGACGTGCTCGTGCTTGAGGACGGCGTGGCGCAGCAGATTCGCAGCATTCAACGCCTGCCGGTTAACGTGCTCCTGCTGCTCGATACCGGCAATCAACTCGGTTTGAAAAATACAAATACTACGAGCGCGGTTGCTCTCCGACTCATTTCCAGCATTCATGATGGCAATCGAATTGCTGTGATGCAGTTTGCGAATCGACCGGAGCTTTTGCAAACCTGGACCACAGATAAAGTGGCAATCGCGAAAGTCCTCAAGACGAAAGTGAAGTCAGGCAAGAGCAGCCGGCTGGCCGACGCCATCGCGGCGGCAAGCGATCAGTTCAAAGATACTCCGGCGGGCACGCGTCATATCGTCTTAATCACGGATGGCGTCGATACGCCGGGCGGCCGAGTCACCATGGCGAACGCTTTGAGACAACTGAATTCGATACAGGCAAGCGTGCACATCATCAGCTACACGGTGCTGGCGCGGCAGACTCTCCAAACTCAAACCAAAGTGATCCGTGGGGGCGACGGCGTGCAGCGCGATGCCAACCCTGCCAGCAATCCCGTGGCCAACGGCGATCCCACGCTGCCGCCCGGTACCACTCGTACACCTGGTTTCAAAATTGCGACGATTGATACGGATGTGGCGATGCGGCGGAAACGCAAAGAATACGAACGCGCCACACGCGCAAGCGAAACGCAGCTGAGAGCCATCGCCGAGGAAAGCGGTGGACAGATTTGGCTGCCAGAGAAGATGGACGATCTGCTAAGCGAGGCAGAAAGCGTGGCGCGCGATATTGGATCGCAGTATGTAGTTACGTATCGTCCTACTCGTCCCCTCGCTTCGGCGAAACCCGGCGAATATAGAAAAGTGGAAGTTGCTTCGAGGCGCGTGGGCTTGTATTTGCGGAGCCGGCGAGGCTACATCGTGCCTAATCCTCAATAGTGAAAAACCAGAGTCTAAATCGCTTCGGTGGGTTGAGCTTGCGAGACATACTACTTTCAATCCTCTTATTGGTTCCTCTTTTGTCGGCGGCCAATTCGTACGCTCAGGACAGACCGCAGCTCAAGCCAAAACCTTTGCCGACTCCGAAGGTCGAGCCTAAATCCGAAGATCAAGAGCGGGTGCGAGTTTTCACCGAAGAAGTTCGTCTGCCGGTTTCGGCGATGGATCAGTACGGCCATTACGATCCGACGCTCGAAATCGATGACGTACTGGTATTAGAAGACGGCGAGCCGCAGAAAATTCGTAGCGTGCGTCACGTCCCGGCGAACGTCTTGTTTATCCTCGATACCGGCGGCGACGGAAACGGTCTCAGCGGGTTGTCGAAAAAAACGAGCACGACGCGAGCCGTCGCTTTGAAGGTGATCTCGCGCCTGCCCGAAGGCGATCGGATCGCCGTCATGCAGTCTTCCAATCAAGCCGAACTGCTGCAATCGTGGACCGACGACGTTGACGACGTCACGCGCACGCTGACGTGGAAAATGTTCGCCGGTAAGCGCTCAAGACTTTTTGAGACGATGACTAAGGCGGCGCAATTACTGTCCGATCAGCCCGAAGGCAGCCGTCACGTAATCCTCGTAACCGACGGGGTCGAAACACCCGGCGGCAAAGTTCCACTGGATGACGCGCTGAAACAATTGCTCGGGGTGCGGGCCACCGTTCACGTCATCAGCTATACCGCGTTCGTGCGGCAGAAAACCGATCAGCACAACGTGACACTCGTGACCAAGGACAATCCGATTGCCGGCGATCCGGTGATTACGAACGATCCCACGTTGCCGCCGGGTGTGAATCGCGGCGGCCCGACCTTTGGCGTGGGCATCACTTTCGATCCGGCGATGCGAAGAGTGCGGAAAGCTTACGAAGCAGAAACAAAGAAGAGCGAGAAGTGGTTGGCGACGCTGGCGGACGAAACCGGAGGCAGAATCTTTCTGCCCATGTCAACCGATGAAATGATCGATGAAGGCGAAGAGGTCGCGCGCGAGATCGGCGCGGAGTATGTCGTTACGTATCGGCCCACACGCGCGCTGGCTGGGGCGAAGCCCGGAGAGTATCGTAAGGTTGAGGTTGCTTCACGGCGCGTCGGGCTGCACCTGCACAGCCGTCGCGGCTACATCGTGCCTAATCCATAAGAGTTCAGAGTTCAAGCTTTCGGCTTGCCGCAGCCTAAAGGCTGAACTCTAAACCTCCGCTTAACTCACCGGGGCACTCAACTGAGATTCAATGGTCGCAGCGACCGGCTGCCAATCAGAGTCGTGAGGTTTTCGCATCAGCGAGCGGCGGCGCAGTTCGTCCCAATCTTCCTGCGGGACGCGGTGAAACGCTTCGACGACTTTCCGATCGAATTGCCGTCCGGCCCATTCATCCAGTTCCTGCGCGGCGGCTTCATACGGCCGGCCCTTTCGGTATACGCGGTCGCTGGTGATGGCGTCAAAAGCGTCGGCCACGGAAAATATGCGCGCGCAGATGTCGATATCTTCGGCTTTCAATCCGAGCGGATAACCCGAGCCGTCCCACTTCTCGTGATGTTGCGCGACAACTTTGGCCGCGCCTTCGAGAAATTTTATTCCACGTAATATCTGTTGACCGTGCACCGGGTGCTCGCGCATGCGCTCCCATTCTTCTTCCGTTAATTTCGCCGGCTTGCGGAGGATCGCATCTGGCACGCCAATCTTTCCGATGTCATGTAACAACGAGCCGAACTCCAGGGCTTTCATATTCGGCCCGGTCAACCCGTATTCGCGCCCGAGACGCATACTGAATGTGACGACACGCTCAGAGTGACCGTGCGTTTCGGCGTCACGTGTTTCGAGCGCCGCAGTCAGCGCTTGCAAGGTGGTGCGATAAGCCTGCTCGAGCGAATCCAGCGCTTGATCCAATTCGGCGGTGCGTTGCTCGACCAGTTCTTCCAGGCGAGTTTCATAACGCTTCTTCGCGACGACCAGTTCGCGATATTCAAGCGCGCGCGAGACGGCAGCTTCCGCCTGGCGCAGATCGAAGGGCTTCATCAAATAATCAAAGGCCCCAAGCCGCAGCGCATTGATAGCGCTTTCGATCGTCTGCATGCCGCTGATCATTACGATCACGGTGTCAGGCGAAACGGCTTTCACGTGCGGAATCATTTCCAGTCCGCTCATTCCGTTCATCGTGATGTCGCTAATCACCAGGTCGAAGACGTGCTCGCGAAGTTGGGCCAGCGCTTCTTCAGCCGAGGACGCTTCTACGCACTCATAGGCGCCGCACAAAAGATCGTGGAGCACACCACGAACCTCGGTTTCGTCATCGACGATTAGCAGGCGCGGCTTGGCAGGGCTGTCAGTCATAAGATCGCTTGAATTGAATTTTAGCCAAGACAATTTGGGAATCGCGTTTGGGGCAGCACGCAGCTTTGTGCTGAGGGTTCGCGGCCGGCCTTTGCCAGCCCGAGAATTGTATAACAGCGGCACGTTATTGGCAAATGTTCTTTTACGCAGCTCCGAGGCCTGATTTTACGGCCTCTTGAGCGATCCCTGGAGGAGGGGGCTGGTCGAAAAATCAGCGTTCGGCGGTTGACGATTGGAAGGTCTGCCCCTAATATGGCGTGACCAACTTTCCCGATCCATGGCTGCCGGAGTGGCGAAATTGGTATACGCACCAGACTCAAAATCTGGCGAGGTCACACTCATGAGAGTTCGAGTCTCTCCTCCGGCACCAGCATTTCAGTTCCTTCGGAAAAATCAGCTTCATCGGCATAAGGTGTCCAAATCGAGGTCAAGCGCATTGCCAGCGACTTTTTCAAGCGCATCCATCGCACGATCCCTGCTTTACGGTGCTCGCGTGACCATAATGCAGAGTCATCGTTCGATCACTCCGCCCAGTGATTGATCCAATGGTCGCCAAGACCTAAAGCATTGACAGCAATTCAGGTTGGGACTATCGTTAGTTCGCCTTAGACCACACGAATTCGCCGCTAACGGAGTATCGCTTCGTTAGCCTCACAAGACCGACTCACAACAGCGATGGTTAAGCAAAAAAAGAGAGGCGCAAGAACCAAGTTACCCCGCCAGTTTGCCGCTCCTAAGCTCAAACCCTTTTTCGACCCAAAGACTCCAGCAACAAGAGGTGATAAGAACGTGGGTATCTATACTGAATATCTTGACAAGCAGATGGGATTCGAAGATCTGTCGAAAGAGCGGAAGGCACAGCTGCGCCGTATATCAGAGCTGCGGAGTGGAAGAGATATTCTTGTTTATGCCACAGACCAAAACCCCAACCCACTTAAGGCTGGGGCGCTTCTATCAATAAACTATTCAGATCTTTTGCCCATTAACGATCAACTTACCAATCTAAAAGGCAGCGCCATTGACTTGATTCTAGAAACCCCTGGTGGAGCGGGGGAGACTGCTGAAGATATTGTTCGTTTGCTTCACGATAAATATGACGAAGTGGGAGTTATCGTGCCAGGGAGCGCAAAAAGTGCAGGAACAATTATCGCGATGGCCGGGGACGAAATTCTTATGGAGCCAGCTTCAGCGTTAGGTCCGATAGATGCACAAATTATTTGGCAAGGGAAGAGCTTTTCAGCCGACGCTCTGATTGAAGGATTGGAAAAGATCAAGGATGAAGTAAATACCACGGGCGATCTGAATAAAGCCTACATTCCTATCTTGCAGAGCCTTTCCCCTGGAGAACTCCAAAGCGCTGAGAACGCGTTGAATTTCGCAAAAATACTTGTGGGTGATTGGCTGGTTAAGTACAAATTCAAAAACTGGACCGAACATAGGACGAGTAAGGCGCCTGTTACAGAAGAAGAGAGGAGAGTGTTAGCTGGGGAGATTGCTGCTAAATTGTGTAACCATCGCTTCTGGTTGACTCACGGTCGTTCAATTAAGATTCCGGATTTAGAAGGGATGGGTTTGAGAGTTACGGATTACTCCAAAACCCCTGAACTCGCGGAGGCAATTCGCCGTTATTACACTCTCGTTCAAATTACATTCGCTACTAATTGTTACAAGTTGTTTGAGACGCCGGATTCTCAAATCTATAAATTCATAGCGCCGCAGGCATTACAGTCTCCAATGGTGCAAGTTCCCGGGGGGTCGATTCCGGCGGGGCCCGCGCAAGCTGAGATAGGGCACTTTGATTTTCAATGCCCAAATTGTAAGAGACCCGTCCGGTTACAGGCCAACCTTGACAAAGCAAAGCCCTTACAGCCAGGATGTATATTGTTTCCAAAGAACAACAAGCTTAGTTGCCCCGGTTGCAAGGCGGAAATAGACCTCTCTGGCGTTCGTCTCCAAATAGAAGCGCAGACGAAAAAGAAAATTGTCTAATCAGGAGAATCCAATGACCGAACCAGCAGCATCCCGCTTTGATGTTATCTTTTCAAGGCTTTCGGAGGAGTCTGAAGAAGCAAAGGAAAAGAACGTCTTAGTGGAATACAAAAGGCTGGTTGACGCCTCTGAAGAGATAGCGGAGCTAAGGCGCGCAGTTTTGGAAATAACAGAACAGCAGCCTAACTATTACACCACGACCTGATAAACTCTTAAGAACTCTTGTTTTCGAGACCCAACGGAGTCCAACCTGTTCCGTTTCATCCTCATTATCCGCGTTATCCTCTCCACTCACACGCAAGGCATAGCCGTAGTAAACTCGCAACTTAAGGCGCTAGATGGATCTACGCTTTAACCGCCAGCGTCGACCTCCGACACCAATCCTAAATTTCTAATATTTTGCCGGCTTATCGTCATCTGCTATTGTGCGCGTGGTGGCGACGGAAGCAACAGCACGGACAACGGCACGTCACACTCGCGATGTCGATTCGCGATCTCTACCATTAACTCCTCCGTTGAAATGGGCCGGCGGCAAGCGCTGGCTGCTCCCGCATATTCAACCGATCTGGCGCGCAAATCAGAATCGTCGTTACGTTGAGCCCTTCTGCGGCGGTTTGGCAGTTGCGCTTGGATTGCAACCTGAGCGAGCTTTGCTGAATGATATCAATCCGCATCTGGTCAATTTCTATCGGCAAATACGGCGGGGGCTGTCAGTTGAGATTGAGACGCGCTACAACAAGAAGTTGTTCTACGCGCATCGCGCGCGCTTCAACCAACTCATCGCGAACGGTTCGGCGCGCACCAAGGAGGCAGCGCAGCTCTTTTATTATTTGAACCGCACTTGTTTCAACGGTCTGTGTCGCTTCAATCGCGATGGCGAATTCAACGTGCCGTTCGGCCAATATGAGAAGATCAATTACGCAACTGACTTTCACGCCTACCAGGAATTGTTTCGGCGCTGGAAATTTGCGAACAAGGATCTCGCGAGGCTTTCGATCGAGCCGGACGATTTTATCTATGCCGATCCGCCATACGATGTTGAGTTCACGACCTACAGCGCGGGTGGATTTTCGTGGGACGATCAAGTGCGCACCGCTGAGTTGCTGGCGAAGCATCGCGGGCCGGTGCTGCTTTCGAATCAGGCAACGAAACGCATCATCGATCTTTACACACGACTAGGGTTTGATTTGCGGTTCTTCGCGGCACCGCGACGGATCAGTTGCAACGGCAACCGCGCGAAGGCTCGGGAGGTGCTGGCCAGCCGTAACCTGTAATTGGCTGGACGAAAACTTGAGGGCTGTGTGATCGAGAATGATCACTCAGCCCTCTTTGTTCTCCGCTCGTGTCAGAAGCCCGACCGTTAGGGAGGGCAACTTGCCCTTGCTGACGCGCGGGCTTCCGACACCGCTTCACGATCGCTACGGCACGTGCACATCTCCGGCCGGACTGCTGGGCGGATCGTCGGGATCCGCGACCGCCTGGCCCGCGGGCGAAACGCCGTGCGTCTTGATCTCGTGCATGGTGTGCTTTGACATCACGCTGTGGCGGCGACCGTAGAGGAGGTAAATCGCCAAGCCAATAAGCAGCCAGACGATCAGTCGCCACCAGTTTGCTGCGGGCAACGAGAACATCAAGAGCAAGCATGTCAGAATGCCCAGAATTGGAACCAACGGCACGAAAGGCGCGCGGAAAGGCCGCTCGGCATTCGGGTTGGTTCTCCTCATCACCAGCACGGCGCCACACACAATCACGAAAGCGAACAGAGTACCGATGCTGGTCATCTCAGCCAAAATGCTCAACGGTATTAGTCCGGCCATCGTCGCGACGAACAGGCCGGTTAGGATCGTAGACTTCCAGGGGGTGCGAAACTTCGGGTGAATGTCGCCGAAGAAACCTTTCGGCACCAGTCCATCGCGCGCTAGCGCCAGCATCACGCGCGGTTGGCTGAGCATCATTACCAGCAGCACGGACGTAATGCCCGTCATCGCACCGAAAGCTACTAGATACTGCATCCACGTCAAACCGGCTCTACGAAACGCATCAACGACGGGCGCGTCGATATTAATGTCCTTGGAAGGAACCATTCCCGTCAGCACTCCCGCGACGAGGATGTAGAGGACTGTGCAAATGATCAGAGATGCGATGATGCCAATGGGCACATCCCGCGCGGGCTTTTTCGCTTCTTCCGAGTGAACTGAGACGGAGTCGAATCCGATGTAAGCAAAAAAGATGATTGCCGCGCCGGCAAACATGCCCAAAGGTTCACCACCCTTTGCGGTCTGGCCCAAAATTGTGTGACCGAAAAAGCTGACGCCGGTGTAGCCGAACGGCGCGAACGGATGCCAGTTGGCCTCTTTGATAAAGAACACGCCGATGCCGATCACCATCAGCACGATGACCAGCTTGACGGCCACCATCACCGCGTTGAAGGACGCGCTCTCTCTTATACCCTTAACCAGAATAACGGTGAGAATGAACGTGATCAGCACCGCGGGCAGATCGAAATACGATCCGGTCGCCACAAATCCGGTATGAGGGCATCCTGCTCCGACGCTGACACAGTAATTGACCGGCGCCGAATGGAAAATGAGAGGGATCTTGGCGGGTATCCATGAAACACCCTCGTGAAATATGGGAATGAATTCCTGAAAGTGCGCCGACCAGCCGTGCGCGACCGTGGCGGATCCGACCGCGTATTCAAGGATCAAGTCCCAGCCGATGATCCACGCGAAGAGTTCACCGAGCGTCGCGTACGCGTAGGTGTAAGCCGAACCCGCGACCGGCACCATCGAAGCAAACTCTGCGTAACAGAGCGCGGCGAACACACAAGCGAGTCCCGCCATCACGAACGAGAGCATCAGCGCGGGGCCGGTGCGATCGTGCGCGGCTACACCCGTTAGGATGAAGATGCCCGTGCCGATGATCGCGCCGACACCGAGCGCCGTCAGTTGCACCGGCCCGAGGATGCGGCGCAGACGGTTCTCGCCCTTCATCTCTTCGAGCAGCATGCTAAGCGGTTTTGTTCTAAAAAGTTGACTCGCCATTAGTGACCTCCGCTGGAGTTCGACAAACTTCAGTTTGTCGCTCGTGTTTAAGCTAACTGACTATCTTATTCCCGCACTCGACAAACTGAAGTTTGTCGAACATCAATACTCGCCTTTGGCTTCGGCCTCGGAAATCGATCCCTGCTCAGGCATAGGAACTCCCACTTTCCGCCAGATGAAATAGACGGGAATTCCTATGGCGACGATCGCGAGTCCCGGCCACGTCTGCGCCGGTTGATAGACAAACAGGACGATCGTGATCACAGCCGCGCCGATAATGTAGAGCACCGGAACGATCGGATAACCGAAGGCTTTATACGGTCGCTCGGCGTCAGGCCGCTTTTGTCTGAGCACTATGATTCCGAGAATGGTAAGAATGTAAAAGATCAGCGCCGCCGAGATCACGTAGGTAAGCAAATCGTTGTAGAGCGATCCGTAGGTTCCGTCCGGTTTAATAGTGCGTGGCAGAACCAGCGCCGCCGCCCAAATTCCCTGTACGATCAATCCCCACGCCGGCACGTGCTTATGATTCAACTGGCCTGACGATTTGAAGAACAGACCGTCGCGGGCCATCGCGTAGTACGCGCGCGCGCCCGAGAGAATTAATCCGTTGTTGCAACCGAAGGTCGAGATCATGATCGCGACCGCCATGATTGCGGCGCCGCGTCCGGGAAAGATCACGTTCATGGTCGCCGATGCGACGCGATCCGCCGGCACCGTCTTGATAGCTTCGAGGGGCAGGGTCACGAGATAAGCAACGTTGGCGAGCAGATACAACGAGATCACCAGGATGGTTCCAAACGCCAGCGAGAGCGGAATGTTTCGCTTCGGGTTTTTGACTTCACCAGCGGTGAACGTGATGTTGTTCCACGCGTCAGCAGAGAAGAGCGAATTTGTTTGGGCCACGCAAATGCCCACGAACAATCCAAACGGAGCGGCCGCCGTCAGGCCACGACCAACCTCCTGCAACTTCCCGCTAACGTGCCAGAGATTGCCGAAGTTCAAATGAACCGCATTCGCATTCCAACCCAGGAACACGCCCAACAGAATTAGCGCGATGAGACTTCCGGTTTTCGTAATCGTGAAAACATTCTGTACCAGCTTGCCCAGTTTCAATCCGCGCGTGTTCATGAAGGTGAGCAGAATAATCATCAGCACGCCGACGAGCTGGGCCGTGGAAAGCGAAATCGCGTAACCAGAGGTGATTCGAATCGGCGCGACGATGTAGTTTTCCACCGAAATCCTGGGCCACAGCACGCCCAGAAATTTTGCGAAGCCGACCGAGACCGCCGCCACAGTTCCGGTCTGGATAACGAGAAAAAGTGTCCAGCCGTAGAGGAATCCCCACAATGGCGAGAAAGCCTCGCGCAGGTAAACATACTGCCCGCCGGCTTTCGGCATCATCGCGGCGAGTTCGCCATACGACAGTGCGGCCATCACGGTGAGCAAACCCGTAACCAGCCAAACGACCAGCAACCAACCGGGGGCGCCGACTTCTCTGGCAATGTCTGCTGAGACAATAAAAATGCCGGACCCGATCATCGAGCCGGCCACAATCATCGTCGAATCAAGCAGGCCAAGCCCGCGAATAAATCCCGTACTTTTTTGAGTGCTAGCGGCTGCTTCGGCCATTCGTTCCTCCAGCAATCGTGCTGAGATTCCGCGATACTGCTTAGCTTGCTCGGGACTGCTTCAGGGAGAGACTTGCGACGCGAGCGGCAATTATTACTGAATTCGCCAGCCGTGTCGAGAGTTTTCGGCTTGGCAAGTGGCGGGGCCGTCCCTTGCTTCGGCTTGGGAGTGGACTTGAGCGCGCCATCTCGGTCAGGTGGTTGTGGCTAACACAAGACCTCGTCGTGGACAGCCGCGTGGCGTGATGACTGTGCGCCGAGTCTAATCACGTCAGTATGAAAAGGGTCTTTCAATTTATAATCGTCGTCGTTGCCGTGGGCCTGCTGCTGGCTGGCTGTCGCGCCAGAATACAGCCACCGACGGTTGCCGGAACGCCCGCACCGACCCCAGCAGCCAGTACGTCTCCGACACCATTGGCTGAAGCGATTGCGGCAAAGCAGCCAGAGCCGGCTCTATTGCCCGGTCCCAACGCCGTGCCCAGAGACACGCGCATCGTCGTCAACATTCCCGCCTTTCGCCTGGACGTTTTTCACGACGGCACGCTGATGAAGTCGTACAAGATCGGCATCGGCTACCAACAGTTCCCTCTGCCTACAGGCTTCCGCAAAGCAGAGATGATCATTTTCAATCCAACCTGGACGCAGCCTAATGAATCCTGGGCGTCCAATCCGGGGCTGGTTGTGCCAGCGGGCAGCAAAGGGAATCCACTTGGGCCAATTAAGATTCCCATCGGCGGCGCAAACCTAATCCACGGGGGCAAGGAGCTGGTGAAGATCGGCACGTTCGCTTCGCACGGTTGCGTTGGGTTGACGAACGATCAGGTCAAGGATTTCGCGAAGGTTCTGGCCGAGGCCTCGAACACGGAACTAAAGGAAGATGCGATGGCGGCGTTTCTAAAGAAGAGAACGAGGACGCAGGTCGTCAAATTGGGGAAGTTAGTTCCTGTCGAACTCCGTTATGAAACGATCGTGGTTGAGGACGGCGTGCTGCATATCTATCGCGACGTCTACGGCGAGAACACGAATACCGAGGAAAATCTGCGCGAAGTGTTCAAGGCCAACGGAGTCGACTGGAACCATCTAACGGAAGGCGAACGAGTCCAAGTGCTGGAAGCGCTGAACGCGATGTCGCCGCGGCCGAAAGAACAATCTGCTCCTAAGCCAACCAATCCAACCTCTTCGGATTCCGAGAACACGATGGCCGCTGCGAATGAAAGAAAAGCCGAGGCTGAGCGTCAGAAAAAACTGCGCAGTCAGAAAGAAATTGTGATTGAGAGTACGGCGCTGAGCGGGAAGGGTTATCCGGCACCGGTGAATCTGGACTCGGGCGCGGGAACAGTGGTCAGCGCTCTGACGTCGCCGCCAGCTAACAAGCCCTGACGCGGTTACAGAACCCGGAGCGGTAGCGACGGGATCATACACTCAACTGGCCTTTGTGATCCGGTCGCTACCACTCCCGGTTCTGTAAAGGACCGGCTAATCGATCGAGCTTTTCATCTCGCCCACAAATGGATCGAGTTTGGCGATGCTGTTCAGCACGACTCTGATTGATGCATCTGGAAAACCTGACTCGAGCGTGAAGTTGTAGCCGGCAAAGATATCAAACGTGTCGTCGGCGCCCCAAAAAAGAAAATTCTTGTCGCTGAATCGGACCATTTGCCGCATCAGCCCCGCGCTATCTCTGACTTTGTCGAGGTTGAGATAGGCGCCCTTGTAATGTGGATAGATGCGAAAATGAATCGTGTCCTGGCCGCTTACCGAAATAACGATTTCAAAACTGTCAGCATTCGTCAGACCCGTGCTCATGATCCCGACAAAGTTGTAGGGTTGCTTTTCGCTCTGCTTAAAAGCGACGTTGATCTTCGGGCCCGTGGCATCGAGTAAAGTGCGCAACTTTTCTCTGGTGGCGTCGCGCGACGCCGTCTCCTGTGACGTGGGCGCGGTCGTAGTCGTCGGTTGCGTTTGATGCGCCGGTTGCGCGACGGCGGCGACGCTTGCCGCGAGCAGGAAAACAAAAGTGGCTGGGACTGTGATGCGTTTCATTTAATGGCCTCCGTTAGAAAGAAATCTGTTTAGAAAGCAAAGACGAGATCATGAGAATGGGTTGACGATCTCAACGCCCGTTGATTTGAAAAGGGAATTATCAAAGTCTTCGGTGTAGAGACGAGTGACTCCGCCTTCCATGCACGCTGCAACTAACATTGAATCCCAAAACGAAAGATTATGCGTGGTCGCTAATTGTTCGGCGCGAAGCAAGACGCCCTCGGAGGGTACGATTAACTCCCATATGTCTCGCAAGCCTTCCAATTCGCGCCATGCCTGAACTTGCGTATAACCAACATCGGTGAGTTTGCGGGACGCGGCGATGAACTCGCATGCTACTTGCCAAAGCAGCCGGCCATCCGGCATGTCAGCGGTAAGCTGTCGCGCCCTTTTGTGTTTTAAGGGATCGCGCGGATCGCGTGCGTAAATCAGCACGTTTGTATCAACGGCGTTCATGCATCTCGTCACGCGTCAGGCGCGGAGCGTCGGCCCGGAGCGGATGAGCATCCCAGCTTGCGAACAGTTCACGCAACGCACGTTGCCGTTCCTCTTCGCTCTTTGCCTTCGGCGGCAAGACATAAGGATCGTGCACGGTCAATTCCACTTCCGTATTTTCAGGTACGTTAACTTTCTCGCCGTCTGCTTTTGGGACGAAGGCGCCGTTTTTGTAGATTGCTCTTAATCTTACAGACATCGCTCGAATCTCCTGCTGCCTAGCTTATCACCGCTTCGCATGAATCCAACACCGGCGCTTCGATCACTGGTCGGCCGGCTTCGCCAAAGTACTGGCGGCCGGCGCCAATCGTTTCGAAGTATTCGGAAATGCGATCGAGAATCTCTGTCACCGAGTGCGAGTGATACATCGCCGTGCGGAACAACGCGCCACCCTTTAGTCCGCGCGTGAACTGCCCGGCCAGTTGTTTCATGCGACCGATAGCGGCCAGCTCCGGCATGTCTTCGCGCAGCATGTCAAAGTATTCAAGCAGCACCGCCCGCTTGTCATCAAGCGTCGGCCGAAAAACGTCGCGGCCGGCAATCGTGTCTTCAATTTGGCGAAAGATCCACGGGTTGGCCATCGCGCCGCGGCCAATCAAGACTCCATCGCAGCCAGTCTCGCTAAAGCGGCCGAGCGCCTGCTCGATCGTAGCCACATCACCGCTGCCAGAGACGGGCACGCTCACGTTTTCCTTGATCGCGCGCACCAAATCCCAATTCGCCTGGCCGCGATAGCCTTGCTCTTTCGTGCGGCCATGCAAGGCGATGTGCTCGACGCCGCAGGCTTCCGCGAGTTTCGCGGTCTCGACTGCATTGATCGTGCTGTCCGAGTATCCGGCGCGAATCTTGATCGTTAGCGGAATCGTAATCACTTTCTTGATCTCTTTCAGAATCGTTTCGAGTCGCGGTAAATCGCGCAACAGCCCCGAGCCACCGCCGTGCTTCACGACTTTCGGCGCGGGACAGCCGCAGTTCACGTCCAGAATATCGGCGCCGACTTCTTCGGCCATCTCGGCGGCCATGCGCATGCGTTCAGGCTGCGCGCCAAAGACTTGCACCGCGAACGGCCGCTCGTCCTGGTAGAAGCGCATCTGGCGTTTCGATTTCGGATTGTTACGCGTCAGGCCTTCGACCGAGATGAATTCGGAAACAGTCAGGCCAATGCCGCCGCGCCGCTTCAGCAAACGCCGGAAAGAAACGTCAGTCACGCCCGCCATCGGCGAAAGAATCAGCGGCGGGTTGATTTCGATGTCGCGAATCTTGAATGGCTTAATCAATGGCGTCACTCCAATCCCACTTCCCATGCGCAGCCATTCTTAATCGTAAACATCTTTGCGGTGGCCGATAGTAGCGAACAACGCAGTATCCGCGTCGACGAACACAAAGAGGACGCGATAAGAGCGAGTGATTCGGAACGAGAACGGAAGCGGATGGTCTTTCAGCTTCTTGACCTTGAGCCTGGGGTCGCGCCAGTTCTCCTTGAAAATATCTTCCTGCTTGCGGTACAGGCGCTGCATGCTAACGGGGAGCTTCTTGAATTCTTTTGCGAATTCCTTGGCGTAAACAATCTTCATAGCCGGGTCTGAACACGACCGGAGCGCCAGTCACCAAGAGCGCGCTCGAAGGATGCCTTAAGACCTTCCGCGTCCTCGTAGTCCTTGAACGACTCTTGAGGAAAAGCTTCATCCAGTTCAGCGAGCACCCTACGCGTAAATTCAGGCAGCGAGAGGCCGTAGCGCAGAGCCAACCGGCTCAAGCGCTTCATCTCCGTCTGATTTAGCTTAATTGTAAGATTCTGACTCATAACCCTCGAACAGATGTTACCGCATTAGGGCTCAATTACGACAGGCGTTCCGACGCTCACCGCGTCGAACAGCTCGTGGATGTCTTCATTCTCCAACGCCACACAGCCCCATGTCCAATCGCTCTGCGCGCCGTTACCGTGAATGTAGATGTCGCCGCCCAATTGTGTGTTTTGTGGCGGCGTCTTTTTTGCCCGCAGTGCGTGCGTGATCGCGTCGTACTGTGCGCGCGTGATCAAGCCGTCGCGCAAACCTCGTTCAGCATGAGCCGTGTTTGGATAGCTCAGGCCCAGCGAAAGATAGAAAGCACTCTTGTCATTCTTTGTGAAGACGTAGAACTCGCCTTCCGGCGTGCGCCGATCGTCGGCGCGCACTTTGTCGCCAATAGGGCTCAGGCCCAGCCCGATCCGATAAGTGCGCACCACCTTGCCGGACGAAAAGAGCAGCAACTGTCGCGGGGCTTTCTTAACCACGATTTTCGGATCGCGCAGCGGCAGCTTCAGTGGCGAACGATTGACGGCGGATGGTTCGAAAGAGCTCTCTTGATTCGCGGCGCGCGGTTCTTGCCGTGGTGCTGATTTCGTCAGGCAGGCCGCCGACAAACAGAGGAGCGACGCAAGCGTTAGGCTTGCTGTCAGGAATTGCTGCCGCGCCACCGGGCGACGCGGGCATAGCCAATTATCGAGGGACGGGTTGAATCGCACCTGTTAGCCTTTCGGGTGCGGAGAGACTGAGTTAATGCGGTGGTTCAGGGTCTGGGAAAGATCCCCAGAATCTTGCCCTTTTTCTTTTCCGGTTTCCTGGTAGAGCCGTCGCCGCTTCTTTCGACGAGGAAGTCCTGCTTGACCTTCAACAAAGGCTGCACCGATTCGTTGTAGTCTTTGGCAACTTTGATGAAGGCATCGTCGCGCAGCTTCTGCAAATATTCTTCATGGGCTTTCGGCGAACGTTCGCTGGACATCGCGAGGCGCACGTTGTTCTCGTGGAACGTCGGAGTGTTGCTGCCTGCCTCGCGCTTATCGACGCGCAGAATTTGATAACCCTCGTCCGATTTCAGCGGATCGCTAACGCCACCGGCTTTTACATTCTTGATCGCGGCCGCGAGATCTGGGCGCAGGTCCGTCGTCTGAAACAGCCCGACCTTGCACGCCTTCTGCCCGTTAGTAGCCTGTCGTTCCGAATAGGCAGCAGCCAGCGTGCAGAAGTCCGCGCCCTTGCGCAACTGATCTGCCAGTTGGCCGGCGCGCGCTTTCACGTCCGCTTCGGGCTTGCCGGCAAGGCTCAGGAATATCTCTGAGAGTTCTACGCTCTCAGGTTTGAGAAACTTATCGTGGTGCGCGTCGAAGTATTTGTGCAGCTCGTCACTGCTAAAGCCATAGAAGAGCTTCGAATCGACCTCGTTCTCGAACACCGCCTGCTTCATGATTTCGGTACGGAGCGTTCGACGCACATCCTCGCAATTCAAACCTGCCTGCGTCATCGCTTCGCACAGCTTGTCCATGCTGGTGATGTTGTTGTCCTTGGCAGTTTCCAGCATGCGCTTGTTGACTTCGGCTTCTACCTTTTCAGTGAAGTCAAGCTCTTTGCCTTTTTGCAGCAGCAACTGTTCACTGATCAAAATGGAAATCATCTCGGCCTTGTGCGCCTGGACTTCGGCGTTGGCCTGCGACTCAGTCATTCCGTTTTGCTTCAGCGTATCGACGCGCTCTTTCATCTCACGCTTCAATTGCGAAAGCGTAACGACGCCGTCGTTGACCTGCGCGATTACTTCATCAACGACGACTGGCTCGCCTTCCTGGGCGCGCGCCGCTGCGGGCAAGAATATGAAAGCGACGATTGTTGACAGCGCTGCGGTAACTAACTTGGATTTCACTGTTTTTGATACTCCTTTAAGTGCGGCCATTCTAATCGCTGGCCCTGATTTGCAGCAACATGCGGCGAGCGACTTCCAGGGCATGATCCTTCTCTTCTTCATCAAGCTCAAGCCGCAAAACCCCGCTGGGGGTGAAACTTGCGCCCGATCGCTGAGACACCAGCTCCATCAACTTTTCCGGCGCCACGCGAGCTTTTTCGGCCATCTTGATGGCCATTCCGTCGCGAGTTCGATCGATCGAAATGATGCCAACGCTCTCGGCCGTTTGCCGCAGCCGCGCATAAGCAAATAGATTCTCGACCGGTTCGGGAATGCGGCCATAGCGGTCTTCGGTCTCGGCGCGAATCGCTGCGAGCGCTTCGTCATCGCGCGCCGACGAAACCCGTTTGTAGGTTCGCAGGCGTTGGCCCATGTCGGCGATGTAGCTCTCTGGAATCGCGACATTGGCGCCGAGATTGATCGACACGCCGGTTTCGTCTTCGACCTGCTCGCCGCGCAACTCCGCTACGGTGCGCTCGAGCATCTGCGTGTAAAGATCAAAACCGAGCGCGTCCATGTGCCCCGACTGTTGGCCGCCGAGAAGGTTTCCCGCGCCGCGCAATTCCAAATCCAGAGCCGCAATTCTGAAGCCAGCGCCGAGATCAGAGAACTCACGGATCGCCGCCAGCCGCCGGCGCGCGATTGGCGACAACTCCTGTTCTGCCGGAATCAACAGGTAAGCGTAAGCCCGTCGATTCGATCGCCCCACGCGTCCGCGCAACTGATAGAGCTGAGAAAGACCGTATTTGTCGGCGCGATTTATGATGATGGTGTTGGCGCGTGGGATGTCTATTCCATTCTCGATGATCGTGGTGGCGACCAGCACATCGTACTTGTAGGCAATGAAATCAAGCATGACGCGCTCCATCTCTTTTTCGTTCATCTGGCCGTGGCCGACGGCCATGCGGCACGACGGCACCAGACGTTTGACCAGCGCCGCGATCGTTTCGATCGACTCGACGCGATTGTGAATGAAAAAAATCTGGCCGCCACGCGACAATTCGAGTTCAATCGCGGATTTGATAACCGAGTCGGACGACTGCACGACCTGGGTTTGAATCGCCAGACGATCGCTGGGCGGCGTTTCAATCAGCGACATGTCGCGCAGGCCGCTCAAAGACATATTCAACGTGCGCGGAATCGGCGTCGCCGAAAGCGTCAGCACGTCAACCCGCTTCTTCAATTGCTTCAGGCGCTCTTTGTGGGCGACTCCAAAACGCTGCTCTTCATCAACGACCACCAATCCGAGATCGCGAAAGCCGACGTCCTTCGAAAGCATTCGGTGCGTGCCGATCACTACGTCGACTTCGCCGCCTTCGACGCGCTTGACCACCTCCTTTTGTTCTTTCGCTGAACGAAAGCGCGACAACAATTCAATCTTCACCGGAAAAGGCGCGAAGCGCTGGCGAAAAGTGTCAAAGTGTTGATAGGCGAGCACCGTCGTCGGCGTCAGGATGGCGGCTTGCTTTCCGTCCATCACGGCCTTGAATGCGGCGCGCATCGCGACTTCCGTCTTGCCGTAACCCACGTCGCCGCACAGCAGGCGATCCATCGGCGTCGCCGTTTCCATGTCCTTCTTCACATCTTCGATCGCGGTTTCCTGATCCGGCGTCAGCGAGTATTCAAATCCTTCTTCGAATTCGCGTTGCCAGGGCGCGTCCGGCGGAAACGCGTGGCCGGGAACCAGCTTGCGCTCGGCATAAAGCCGCAACAACTCGTCGGCCATGTCGCGCATCGCGCGCTTGGCCTTCGCTTTCGTCTTTTGCCAGCCAATCCCGCCCAGACGCTCGAGCGTCGGCTGATGTCCTTCCGCGCTGGAATAACGCTGCACGAGATCGAGGCGCTCGACGGGAACGTAAAGCTTTGCCTCCTCGGCATAGTAAAGCAGCATGAACTCGCCGCGGGTCGCAGCTGGTGTCGGAAGCCCGCGCACAAGCAAAGGGTCGGTCGGCCCAAGATCGAGCGTGACCAGACCGCCAAACCGCCCGATGCCGTGATCGATGTGCACGACGAAGTCGCCAACTTTCAAATCGCGAAAGTCGGAAAGAAACGCCACGGCGCGCGTACGTTTTCGCTTTACTTCCGCCTTCTGTTTTTGAATCGAAAGTCCGCGACGTTCCAGGGCACCGTCCGCTGCCTCGTCAAACAGATCGCTTTCCACGTGAACGACCAAACGCGCCGACGGCAGCTCGAATCCGCCCGAAAGCCGCCCCGACGTAACCAGCGCATCAACCGTCTCCGGCGATTCCGAGCGTTCGGTCGCGTTTGTCAGGCGCACGCCGGCGTCATATTCGCGCAGAATTTCGGCGACCCGCTCAGCCGTGCCTGAACCCGGCATCACAAACAGCGTGGTTGCGTTACGGTCCGCCCGCCGTTCAATCACATCGCGCGTGAGATCCGGCAAGCGCCCGTGATAGCGCATCGCGGAATGCGACTTCCACTCGACTTCCTGCGGCGCAAGTTGCCAACTTGCGCTACTCGGAAACAGAAACAACGGCTTTTTCTTCGCGCGCTCCTTGCCAAGGGAAACCTTTGGCTCTTCAGCTTCCAGCGCAATTTCTTCGTCGATCTTCGCCGCGGTGCGGCCGAGCGCGCGCAATTCGATTCGCGGCCACGCATCAATCCTGGCGCGCAATTCTTCAGGGGTGAGATAAAGCTCTTCCGGGGTCAGAGCGAGATCGTCCGCGGCGTCAGTTTCCGCATGACGCTCTGCCAAAGTTTGAAAGGCGCTGGCCAAATAACTCTCGATCGTCGCGGGCTCGTCAATGACCAGCACCGCGTCCTTAAAATAATCGAGCGCGCTCGCTCCATTTTCGCCCACCAGCGGAAGCAGCCACTCCCATCCAGGAAAGTCTTCGCCTTCATCGGCGTAAACCGTTCTGTCATGGAGCGAGCGCGCAAAGCGTTCATCATGCCAACGCTCACGGGCGCTTCCCGCCCACTCGCGAAAGTCTGAGGGCGTGACGGCAAACTCGCGCATGGGCGCAATCTCGAGCTCGGCTAATTGCGCGGTCGATAATTGCGTTTCCTGATCGAAGCTGCGAATGGAATCAACCGTGTCGCCAAAGAATTCTATGCGCGCCGGGGTGTCGGTGCCCGGCGGCCAGACATCGAGAATCCCGCCGCGAATCGAAAACTCGCCGACGCCGCGCACCGGATCTTCGCGCACATAACCACACGCGAGCAGCTTTTCCACCAGCTCTTCGGGCGCAGCGTCTTCGTCGCGCCTGACGACCGCGCCCATGCGCAAGATCTCCTGGGGCGAAGCGGTGCGCCGCGCCATCGCTCGCGAGGTAAGCAAGACAAAACTTGTGGCACGCGCATCCTGCGCGCGACTTGCCACGGGCGAGACGCCCGTGCCACCTTTCTGGCGTCGAGCCAGACACCAAAGCGCGAGCGCTCGTTTTTCCAACGTCTCCGCGTGCGGGGAAGCGCCGGCGTAAGGATCGGTTTCGGACGCCGGCAGCACGGCAATTGCGCCTTCGTATTCGGCCACGCCGTGCAGCGCGCAGTACCAGAAACTGAGGTCGCGCTCCCAGCTTTCGAGGTCGCGTTGCGCCTGGGTGACTACGGCAAATTGCTTTCCACATTCGCGCTGGAGCGCCGCCAGAACCAAAGCCTTCGCCGGACCTGCCACCAGTCCGCTGATCGAGATCATGCGCGCGCCGCGTTTGATTTCATCGATTACGCGGCGACATTCCGCGCTGTCGATTACTCGATTCAGCGTGTCTTGAAGGGTTGAGGATGTTTCGGTTGTCGCAGCCATTTCTAAGAATCAAAAATACGTCGTTACGAAACGCTTTCTAAACGCAGAGGACGCGAAGGAACTCGCAGAGGAACGCAGAGTGGCTGACTTCCTCCGCGGCCTCTGCGAAAACCTCTGCGACCTCTGCGTTCAATTCTTTTCTTTCATTCGTTCAATCAGGACACTCGACGAAACGCCTTCGACAAAAGGCAAACTCACCACGCGCCCGCCGGCAGCTTCGACTTCTTCGCGCCCGTGAATTTCGTCCAGCGCATAGTCGCCGCCTTTCACCAGCACATCCGGCAGCAATTCTGCGATCAATGATCGCGGCGACGCGTCGTCAAAGACGCTGACGTAATTTACTGAGCGCAACGCAGCCAGAATCTCGGCGCGCTCACCCTCGTTAATCAGAGGCCGGCCCGCGCCTTTCAACTCGCGCACCGATGCGTCACTGTTGATGGCGACGACCAGCGCGTCGCCAAGCGCGCGCGCTTGTTCCAGATAACGCACATGTCCGACGTGCAGAAGATCGAAGACGCCATTCGTGAAAACGAGCTTTTGGCCCGCATCACGCAAACGCGCGCGCTCGGCGAGGAGTTCATCCTTTGGCAGAATCTTTTTGGACATCAGGGTCAAACCAAATTGTACGGGCGCGCGTCCGAAACGGCAAAAAGTGCTAGTCTATTGATGATTTACGATTTACTATTCACGGATTCCTATGAACGTTCCTTTCATCGAAGAGAATGATCAGACCCGCGCGCGTCACGAGCATCTCGACGCTTTGCGTCGGCTCGTCGGCAATGTCTATCCGAACAAGTTTGAGCGGAGCAACGTCACTGAGAGCGTCGCCGGCGAAGACACCATTACTTCGATTGTAGAAAAGTTCAAAAGCTTTGAGCCCAAAGCTAGCGAAGGCCAGAAGCCGTCACCGGAAGCTTTGGAATCCGCGAATGCCGAGCTGAAGAAGGTTCGCGTGGCGTTGGCTGGACGCATCGCGGCGCCGCCGCGCGTGATGGGCAAGGCCGCGTTCGTGCACCTGTCTGACGGCACGTCGCGCTTGCAGATCTACGTGCGCCGCCAGGACGTCTCCGGCGCGCGCAACGATGCCACCAGTACGACAAACTTAAGTTTGTCGAACACCGTCGATGGCTGGGAGCTTTTCGGCTTGCTCGATCACGGCGACTTTATCGGCGTCGAAGGCTTCTTGTTCGTCACCAAAACCGGCGAGTTGTCAGTGCATGTTGAGAAGTTACACTTCTTAGCAAAAGCTTTGCTGCCGATGCCGGACAAGATGCACGGCATACACGACGCCGAGATTCGCCAGCGGCAACGCTATGCCGATCTAATCGCCGGCAGTTTGAAACTTGAGCGCGACGAAGACGGACTGACGCCGCGCGAAGTGTTCGAGCTGCGCTCGAAAGTTGTGCGCGAGATTCGCCGCTTCCTGGACGAACACGGGTACGTTGAGGTCGAAACGCCGATGCTGACCCCGCTGGCCACCGGCGCCGCCGCGCGGCCGTTCAAGACGCATCACAACGCGCTCGACATCGATCTCTTCGCGCGCATCGCGCCGGAACTTTATCTGAAGCGTTTGGTCGTCGGCGGCTTTGAAAAGGTCTATGAGCTGAACCGAAACTTTCGCAACGAAGGCATCTCGACCAAACACAATCCCGAATTCACGATGCTGGAATTCTATGCGGCCTATATGGACGTGAACGGAATGATGGATCTCTGCGAGAAGCTTTTGCGATCGGTGGTGTACGTCGCCCTGGGTCATACACACGTTCGTTATGGCGAGCACGAGATTGATTTCTCGCAACCGTTTCAGCGGATGGCGATGAAAGAGGCGATTGCTCGTTATGGCGATCGCGAAGTCGATCCGGACGAGAGTGCCGGACGGATTGTCGAGCTCTTCGAACAGCTCGCTGAGCCACATCTGATTCAGCCGACGTTCATCACGGATTTCCCTAAACCAGTCTCGCCGCTCTCCAAGGCTTCGCCGACTGATCCTACGGTCGCGGAACGTTTCGAATACTTTGTTGGCGCGCTGGAATCCGCCAATGGCTTCTCTGAACTGAACGATCCCGAAGAGCAGTACCAGCGCTTCAAAGATCAGGTGCAGCAACGCGAGCGTGGCGATGAAGAGGCGATGGTGATGGACGAAGACTACATTCGCGCGCTGTCTTATGGCATGCCACCGGCGGCGGGAATTGGAATTGGCATTGACCGGCTAGTGATGCTGCTGGCGAATAAACACTCGATTCGCGATGTGATCTTGTTCCCTCACCTGCGGCCGGAGAAAACAGAAGGCAGTAGGCAGGAAGCAGAAGGCAGCAAGAAAGAGTCTGGGGAGTAGCCCGCGGTACAGAACCGCTTGCGGTAGCAAGCGAGTAGGAAACCCAAGATGCGTTTCTAAGAACGAGCCCTCCCTCACGGTCGGGCTACTGCCCCGCCGCCACAATGCGCCGTAGTTCTCGATGTCAACCGCTACCCAATCAAACGAGCCCCTCGTCGAATTCCGTGGCGTGAGTTACGCCGTGAACGGCGGCGCTCCGATCATCGATCGCTTGAATCTCTCAGTCAGTCACCGTGAAACACTGGTGCTGCTGGGAGAGTCGGGTTGCGGCAAGACGACCACGCTCCGGCTGGTGAATCGTCTGCTGATGCCGACCGCTGGCCAGGTTTGGGTCGAAGGAAAGCCAACAACCGAATGGGACGCGATCCGTCTGCGACGGCGCACGGGTTACGTAATCCAGGAAGCCGGTCTGTTTCCGCATTTCACTGTCGAACAAAACGTCGCCGTGGTGCCGAACCTGGAAGGCTGGAACGAAGCGCGCATTCAGAAGCGCGTGCGCGAACTTCTTCACCTGGTCGGGCTCAACCCGGAAAAGTTTGCTGAGCGTTATCCACGCGAACTGTCGGGCGGACAACGGCAGCGCGTGGGCGTCGCGCGCGCTCTGGCCGCCGATCCGCCGTTGCTCTTGATGGACGAGCCGTTTGGCGCGCTGGATCCCCTGACGCGCGCGTCGCTGCAAAAAGAGTTTGTCGAATTGAGATCGCGTTTGGGCAAAACGGTCATCTTCGTGACGCATGACGTGCGCGAGGCGTTAATGCTCGGAGACCGCATCGCGCTGATGGCCGCGGGGAAAATCGTGCTGCTGGCGACGCCGCAGGAATTTGTGCGGTCGAGCGATGAACATGTGCGGGCGTATCTGGAGACGTTAAGGAATGAATTTTAGTCCGCAGATTACACAGATTACGCAGAAAGGGAATGGCCACAAAAAAGCACAAAAGGCTCAAGAGCAAGTAAGCGGAGTCTTCTTTGTGCTTCTTGTGCCTTTTCGTGGCTAATTCCGTGGTTATTCTTCTAATCTGTGGAATCTGCGTAATCTGCGGATAATTCCATGCTTGAATTTCTCAAAGCCAACTGGTCCGACATTCTCACGCACATCGCGCAGCACGCGTGGCTCGTCTTTCTCTCGACGGCGATTGCGATCGTGATTGCTTTGCCGCTCGGAATTCTGATCACGCGGCGAAAATCTTTGCGCGGCCCGGTGCTGGGAATCGCGAACGTGATGCAGACGATTCCCAGCCTGGCGCTCTTTGGCTTTCTCATTCCGCTGCCGTTCATTGGCGGCATCGGCCCGCGCACCGCGATCGTCGCGCTGGTTTTCTACGCGCTGCTGCCAATCATTCGTAATACGGTCACCGGAATTCTGGGCGTCGATAGAAACGTGCGCGAAGCCGCGGTGGCGATGGGCATGACTGACCGGCAAGTACTTTTTCAGGTCGAGCTGCCGCTGGCGATGAGCGTTATCCTTACCGGCGTGCGCGTCGCCGTCGTCATTACGATCGGTGTGGCCATCATCGCAGCCGAAGTCAGCGCGGGCGGCTTGGGCGAGTACATTTTTCGCGGGCTGCGGAATGACGACACGCGTTTGCTTTTGGCCGGCTCTGTGCCCTCGGCGCTGATGGCGTTGCTGGCTGATTTTGGTTTCAGTGCGATCGAAAAACGATTCGACACGAGCACTAATCGCGTAACGACTCCAGGTCGAAAGCTCTTGCGCCGAATCGTCTGGACGACGCTGGCGGCGGGAATCGTCCTGATGGGTTACGCGGCCTGGCGCGGGATGCGGAGCCCGTCGAATTCTTCCGCAAGTCAGGCGCGTGTCTCTGTCGGTTCGAAAGATTTTACGGAATCAGCCCTGCTCGCCGAGATCGTCGCGCAGATGCTCGAAGCGAAGAACGTCGAAGTCGAACGTCGTTTGGATCTGGGGGGCAACCTGGCTCACACGGCGCTGATTGCGAGCCAGATCGATCTCTACCCGGAATACACCGGCACGTCGTTCGCTGCGATTCTTCATCATCAACCCATCGCTGATCCGAAGGCGGTTTACGATCAAGTGAAACGTGAATACGCCGAGAAGTTCAATGTCGACGTGAGCGCGCCGGTCGGTTTCGAAAACACGTACGCGATTCTGATTCGTGGCGAAGACGCGCGGCGTTTGAATTTGAAAACGATTTCCGCCGCCGCCGCGTACGCGTCTCAGTGGCGCGTTGGCTTTGGCCAGGACTTCATGTCGCGCGCGGATGGCTATGCCGGATTCTCGCGTGCTTACGGCCTGCAGTTCGCCGAAGCTCCGCACGAGATGGCGCTCGATCTGAGTTACACGGCGCTGGCTTCGCGCAGAGTCGATCTGATTGCCGGCAACTCGACCGACGGGCGCATTGCCAAACTCGATCTGGTCCAACTGGAAGATGATCGTCACTACTTCCCGCCGTACGAAGCTGTGTTCATGACGCGCCAGGATTCGCTGGCGCGCCTGCCGGCGCTACGAGAGGTCCTGCAAAAGCTGGGTGGCGCGATCACGACCGACGAAATGCGAAAGTTGAACTTTGAAGTTGATAGCCAGAAGCGCGATAAGAAGAACGTCGTGCGCGAATGGCTAATCTCAAAGGGCCTAATCAAGTAATGCCTGCCTGAAACCCGAAAGCCCTGAACGTTAATAAATCACCCGCCTTGAGCGTCTTTTAGATGGAACTCCACCCGCGAGTTTTTCGTCTAAAACTTCAAGCATTTGCGGTTGTTTGTTTCATCGGATTCGAAACTGCCCGACCGAAAGCCATGCGTTACTTCTATTCTGTTTACGCCGACTCTGCCCGGATCGCCCTGCAATCGATCCTGGCGCACAAGCTGCGCGCCTTCCTTACTTTAATCGGCATTATCATCGGCGTGGCCGCAGTCGTGGTGGTGGGCGCGTCGGTCAGCGGGCTGAACACCTATGTCACGGACCGCGTCGCCAAGCTCCTGGGCGCAAATCATTTCATGATCGCGCGCATAGCCTTAAGCGGGCACATGTCCGACGACGACTTCGAGAAAATGAATCGGCGCAACAAACGTCTGAACTGGGGCGACTACGAGTGGGTGAAAGAGCACTGCACGACGTGCTCAGAGGTCGGCGTGGAAGTTGGCAGTCAGACTGATTTGAAGCAGGACGGGATAGAGTTTCCGGGCGCCATCATCTGCCGGCATCAATTCCCATGTGGGCCGTCACCGCTGGGGTAACCGTGAGCGTCGGCGTGGGCTTGATCTTCGGCGTGTGGCCCGCGCGCAAAGCCTCGCGGCTCGATCCGATCGAGTGTCTGCGTTACGAATAGAGAAAATTAGGGCGGGCTGACCGTATTTGCCATTCGTTCACAAGGGAGTGTCAGAAGCCCGACCGTGAGGGAGGGCTAGTCTGATTCGGGAGCCAACCATGAATAAGGGATCGTCAGGCACAGCGGGCCCTCCCTTACGGTCGGGCTTCTGAAACAGCCTTCCGCTGCATTGCCTTCAAAGTTTCCGGAATAAAGTTCGTGATGCGATGGGTCGCGGTGTGGCCATCGGCAAATGTCTGGTAGAGCGTGAAGTCAGGCAGCGACAGACACGTGAGTGGCGAGTGCAGGTTGTATCCCGTGTCGATTCCGATCGAGCTGTGGAAAAGATAGATGCCGTGACGGCCCAAACGGCCGCGTAGCGGTAGCAACGGAGTGGGCGTGTGACCAAACACGCACGGCTTGCCGCGATAGCTCTTGTAGAAGTCCATGTCGCGCGTCCAAAGCAGAGCGTGCGGCGAACTTTCGCGCGGATGTTTGCCGCTCTCTAGTCCGGCGTGAACGTAAAGCGCGAAGGTGTCTTCGTGATAAAGAGGCAGTTGACGCAAGAACTCAATCTGGTAGGCGGGAATTTTTTCCGCGATCAGATCGCGCGCGGCAGCAAACTCAGCGTCCGTACGCAGACGAAGCGGCGTTTCCGTGTATTGCCTAAAGGTCTGATCACTCCCGGTTGCCGTAGTCATCCAAATCGTGCTCGCATCGTCGAGAAAATCCAGCAACATCTGCTCGTGATTTCCGCGCAGGCAGAGCACTTGCTCGGGATTCGCAGTGCACAGATTGAGCACGTGCTCGACACAGCCCGGCACGTCCGGGCCGCGATCGATCAGGTCGCCGAGAAAGATCAGCTTGTCCGTCGACTCGTCGCGCGGCAGCATGCCGAGCAGGTTGTGAAGCTGCGCGCAGCGCCCGTGTATGTCGCCAACGACGAAGGTTTTCATGATCAAGATTCCTTCTCCCGTTGGGAGAGGGTTAGGGCGAGGGAGTTACTGTTGCGCGCGATCCTCGGCTAGAGTCCCTCATCCCCAGCCTTCTCCCAAGTGGGAGAAGGGCGCTAAGCGCTCGAGCCCTCCCTCACGGTCGGGCTAATGCACCGGCGGCTCGGCCAATGCGCCGACAATCTCTTGAAACTCCGGATCGTTGCGCAGGGAATCCCAGTTCTTATCTCGCTGGAACCACGGCTTGTTTTCGTTACCCAGTTCGATCGCGCGACTCAGCCATTGCAAAGCCTCTTCGCGCTCGCCTTCCAGCGCGTAAGCAGACGCCAACCAGTACGCGACGTCATGATCGGTGTTCGCCGTGGCTCTGACTTCGTCAGTCAATTGCGCGCGTGCTTCGTCGTGCCAGCCGAGGGCGCTCAAAAACGTCGCATAGATTGGGCGAATGCCGTCGAGTTGCGGATGCTGCTCCAGAACCTGCTCGAGAATCTCCGCGGCCTTGACCGGCTCGCCGTGGTAATAAAGCGCGCGCGCGCGAAAAGTCTTGATCAGCGGATGATCGGGTTCGATCGCGGCGCCGCGATCGAGTTCAGCAATGGCTTCATCGAAGCGCGCCTGATAAGTCAGCAGCCGCGCCCGGTTGTAGCTGACGACGACGCGCTCGGCCGGGTTCAAACGCGCCATCTGATCCAGACTGCGCAACGCTTTGTCGTAATCGCCGTCGAGCCGCGCCACGACCCCGCGCACAAAATGCGCGCTGGCGTCATTTGGCGCTTCGCGACGCAATGCATCGGCGGCGTTGCGAGCCTTTGCTTTCTCTCCGCTCGACAGAAAGATAAAGATCATGTTCATGCGAGCTTCGATCAAGTGCGGATCGAGGGCCAGCGCCTTATCAAAAGCTGTGTGCGCGATCGCGTGATCGTCCGGTTCGCCCTGACCTTTCATCACGCGGCTGGAATATGCGGCGCCTAGCCCGCTGTGTGCCAGCGCAAAATCGGAATCCAAATCAGCCGCGCGCTCAAAATGCTCGATCGCTTCATCGACGTCCTTGCGCGCCACGGTCTTATAAACAAACTGGGCCAGACAGGCGCGGCCACGCAAATATTCTTCGTAAGCTTCGGCGTTGACGGTCTTCTGCTGCTCGAGCCGATCCTTCTCGTCCGAAGTCAGCTCCAGACGCAGGCCGTCGCAAATCTCCTGCGTGATGGTGTCCTGCACGTTGATGATGTCGGTGGCGTCGGCGTCAATGCGATCGCTCCAAAGCAAATCGCCTGACTCTACATCCACCAGTTGCGCGGTCACGCGAATGCGATCGCCGGCGCGCAAAAAACCGGCCGACAAAACCGCGGCGACGCTCATCTCGCGCCCGGCCTGGCGCGGATCGACCTGCTCGCCCTGGTACTTGACGATTTCCGAAGACGGCCGCACGACCAAGCTTCGCACTCGCGCGAGTTCGGTAATCACGGCGTCGGCCAGAGAGAATTCGTAAAAGCTTGATTGCGGATCGTTGCTGAGATTCTTGAAAGGAAGAATTGCCAGGCTCTTGCGCTCGCGATCGCCGGCGCTCGTCGCCGGCGTGTCGTGCATCGGACGCTCAGAGGTTGACACGCGTTGTTGCGAAGTTCGTTCGCCGGTCACGCCGCGCAGCCAGCGCATTGCGCGACCCATGCGGCCCGTGCCCGAAAGATGGCGCGGCGCGACGGGTGTGATTGATTCGAATCCCTGCGGCACTCCTGATTCAACTTCGCGCAGCACGACGCGCAAGTCGTCACGCAGCTCGCTGACTTTCTGATAGCGGTCTTTCGGATTTTTTTGTAGCGTCCGATCGAGAATTACCTGCACCCGCGGCGGCACCGCATCGGGCCGCGCTTCATCCAGAGGCTGTGGCTCTTCATGCAGCACGGCGTGGCGCACATCGACGCTGGTGTTGCCCTGAAACGGCCAGGTGCCGGTTAGCATCTCGTAAAGCAGCACGCCGGTCGAGAAGATGTCCGCGCGGGCATCGACGCGTTCGCCGCGCGCTTGCTCAGGCGCAGCGTAGGTGGCGGTGCCGTAAGGAATGCCAACTTCGGTCAGGTCCGTGTGATGAATTCCGCCGGGGCCAGCGCCTTCGCTATCCATAAGTTTCGCCAGGCCAAAGTCGAGAATCTTCGCCTGACCCGCGGGCGTCACCATGACGTTGCCGGCTTTGATGTCGCGATGAATGATCCCGCGCGCGTGAGCGGCGGCCAGCGCGTCGGCGACCTGAATGGTGATCGAAAGCGCGCTGCGCAAATCCAGAGGCCGGCCAGAGACAAGCTGGCGAACGTTCTTCCCGTCGACGAATTGCATCGCGATGAAGTGGACGCCATCGATATCGTTGAGATCAAAAATCGTGCAGATGTTCGGATGATCGAGCGAGGATGCGAGCCGCGCTTCGCGCTCGAATCTCTTGAGGTTGGCTTCTTTGGCCGTCAGTTCCGGCGGCAAGACCTTGATCACGACCGACCGGCCCAGCTTGGTGTCGGTCGCTTTGTAAACTGTCCCCTGCCCGCCGGCGCCAATCTTTTCGAGGATTCGGTAATTCCCAAGTTTTGCGCCGATCATTTTGGAGTCTATTTAACTCCCGCCGCGGCAGCGACTGCAACCAGCGCGGTACTCACTTAAGTGCTTGGCCGCGCATCCTGCGCGTGATTTCTGGGCGGGATGCGCGTGCCACTGAGTTTTTAGTTGAGGCCTAACAACCGCTTTTCACGCTTTATGTGATTAAGATGTACGCGCTTGCATCCACTAGCTATGTCTATCATCTGGCTCGAGACCACCGAACGCTCTGCGGATTATTCGTGGTCGGGGAGTTGCTTCTGGTAGATCAGAAACCTCGAGATCGGATTCTCTGCAAGCACTGCGAGAGATTGGCCCAGTCAGCCCATAAGCCGAAAACCTGAAGGCGGGCCGGTGAAATCGGGCCACGACGGAGGGAACTCACAGCTAGATTTCTGCGAGATTCTTTTTGGTGAATTCGTTTTCGACGTTGCCGGTATTGAGAGTCGAAGCCGGTTCGAACAGCAGTACCTGCGCCTCTTCGTCGGCGACGGGGCGATGCTCGACGCCGCGCGGCACGGTGATCATTTCACCCTGTTCGATCCAGATCGATTGCTCACGGCCGGAGCTGTCGCGATACTCCATCCGAAATCTTCCCTTCACGACCAGGAACAATTCGTCTTCGTTATCGTGATGGTGCCAGGTGAACGGGCCTTTGAACTTCACCAACTTCAGATACTGCCCGTTCAACTCGCCTATGATGCGCGGATTCCAGTGGTCGTCAAACAGCGAAAGCTTTTGCGCGAGATTGATTTTGTTCATGAGACAAGTGTCAAAAGCCCGCGCGTCAGCAAGGGCTTGGTTCCGTGGCTTGCCCTCCCTGACCGCCCCACCCCAGCCGGGCTGCCCGGTTGGGGACCCCGGGGTCGGGCTTCCAACACCTCGCTTTCATCGTGGTTTGTTACGAATGCGGCTAACTTCATCATCAATCTTGCCGCCGATCATTAGCGCCAGCATCTTCCAGTCGCCCATGAACGACCAGAGCGGATGCGTGAAAGTTGCGGGCCGGTTTTTTTCGATGAAGAAATGCCCCGTCCATGCCAGGCCGTAACCGGGCACAAACGCCAGCGGAAACAGCCACCACTTGCCTATTGCGATCAAAAAAACGAACAGCCCGATCGCGACGATCGTACCCACGGCGTGCAGCGCGCGCGTGGCCGGCTTGCCGTGCTCGCTTAGATAGTGTGGCCAGAAGTCAGAAAACGAATTAAACCGGCTTTGATTCATGACGAGTTGTCCGCGGCCATTCTAGCAGAACCCGCGGTCGGTTCTAACTTGACCAGTGCCGCATGGCGCGGGCAAGATCAGTCGCCATGTTCAAGAGGGTCTTTCATCGCGGGCTTTGTCATCCGGTCTGCCGCCGAACTCTGGTGTTGACTGCTGCGTGTCTCCTGCTGAGCATTTTTCCGGCGCGATCACTCGCGCAAAGTTACGAACGCGAAATTCCGAGCTCCGGCAAATCGCTGTTGACGATTAGAAATCGCCACGGTCGCGTGACGGTCATCGCTTCCGACAGTCAGAAAGACAAGTTGAGTTTGCAGGCGACCTCGCCGGGCGCGCCGGTCGAGCCCAGAGACATCAGCGCCTCGAGCGGCGAGATCACGGTGCGCGAACGCCGCCCGCAGGACCGCATCGATCTGACCGTGCGCGTGCCGGCGCGTGCGCGGGTGAAAATCGAAAGCGAGAGTGGAATGGTTGACGTCATCGGAGACTTTGAAGTCGCCGACGTGATCACCAACACCGGCACAATTCACGCTGACGTGCCGCTCGACGCGCTCAAGTTCAAATTCCTGTGGCAGTCCAGCCACCCGCGTTTCCTGAGCGACGTTGAGTTGCCGGCCATCAAAGAAGGCCGCGCCGGCGCGTTCACGATTGCGGGCACCGTCGGACCTGACGCCAAACGGAGCAAGCACAAGAAAAAAGCGGAGAGCGACGACTCAACCGCCGACGGCGCAGACACCAAAGTTCCGCCGGACAAGCCCGGCGAGCCGACTCCGGAAAACGCCGAGAAGCCGCGCGCAAAACAGGAGTTGGTACAGTTGAATTTCATTACGCAGCGCGGCGTGATCCTGCTGAACGTCGATCCCAGCATGGCGCCCAACGATCTGCGCGAGCGGCCGCTGACCGAAGCGGCGCGCGCCATCGTGCGTAGCGGCAATCTCCCGCTGATGGAAGCAATTCGCACAGTCAGCCCGCGCATGTTCGGCGATTTCGCGAAGACTCTGCCGCCCCGACAGACTGAACCGTCGCTGGTCACGCTGCGTCCGCCCGGCGAAATGGCAACTGTCGTCGCGCCGCAGTTGATGCGCGTCAACGCCAGCGTCGTCGATCGCAACGGGCGGGCAATCGGCGGATTGCGCACGTCCGACTTCAGCGTTTACGAAGACGGCAACGAGCGCCAGATCGTCAACGTGACGCCGACCACTGAGCCTTTTAATCTCGTCCTGTTGCTCGACGTTTCCGGCAGCGTCGAAGAGCGGATCGATTTCATTCGCAAAGCCGCGCGCGATTTTTTGAACACGGCCAGCCCGCAGGATCGCATCTCGATCATCAGCTTTCGCGAAGACATTCAGATTATCTCCGGCTTTTCGACCGATCGTAGTTTGCTTTCGAAAAAGCTAGACGACATCGACGCCGGCGGCGCGACGGCGCTGTTCGACGCGCTCGGTTACGTTTTGAGCGACACGGTGAAGCCTTTGCGCGGTGAGCGCACGGCCATCGTGATTCTTTCGGACGGCGACGACAACAAATCGTTCGTTCCGTTTCCGGCGATCCTGGAAGCGATAATCGAATCGGGTGCTTTGATTTATCCGTTGTACGTGCCTTCGGGTCTGATTCCCGAATCGAGCGTGCCGCGGCCGTCGATCACCGTCGATCCGATGCGCACGCGTTATCTGACGATTACTTCGCGCGCGGCCCAGGAGGGACAAAAACTGGCCGACGTGTCGGGCGGCGTGTTCTATCCAATCAAGCGTTTGGAGGATTTGCAAAAAGCTTACGACGATGTCGTCGTGCAACTGCGCACGGCATACACGATCACTTACGCGTCGGGTGCTGCCAGCCATCGCCGGATTCGCGTGCGCACAAATCGCGACGGCGCGGCAGTTAGATTGAGCCCGGTAGTTTCAGCGCCACATTAGACGAGAACGGCGAACTTCCTGCCACCTTGAAAGCTGAACCTTCAAAATCTTCGGATGGCGATCTCCTGCGGGCGTTGGCGCGCGGCGACCAGACTGCGCTGGCCGGCATTTACGATCGTTACCGGCTAATCCTCTTCGGCCTTGTCATGCGTATATTGCATGACCGCGCCGAGGCGGAGGATGTCTTGCAGGAAACTTTCTTGCAGATTTGGCGGCGAGCCGGCGACTTTGACGAAGCGCGTGGCCGCGCCTTTACCTGGCTGGTGACTATCGCGCGCAGCCGCGCCCTGGATCGTTTGCGCGCTTCGGCATCGCGGGGCCGGGTCGCAACCGAAGCGGCCCAAATGCCGCACGACGATGTCGGCGATGCCGCCGAAGATGCGTTGCGATCGGAACAGGGAAAGGTTGTGCGACAAGCCTTAGCTGAACTGCCCAGCGAGCAGCGTCGCGCGCTTTTTCTCGCTTACTTTGAGGGCTTGACGCAAACCGAGATCGCGGCGCGGCTGGGCGATCCGCTGGGCACAGTCAAGACGCGCATGCGCTCGGGAATGATCAAACTGCGAGAGCTGTTGGGGGACAAATTGGGTAATTCGATGTAATGGATCTAATGGACGACCATCAGCAATATCAAGAGTTGTTGGCTTTGCATGCGCTCGATGCGCTTGACGCGGCGGAGGCGCGCTTGCTCGAAGCGCATCTCGCGTCGTGCGCTGAGTGTCGGGCCACGCTTATCGAGTGGCGCGATGCGACCGGCTTACTGGCGCACGCTTCGACGCTGGCAGCGCCGAGTGATGAACTGCGCGCGCGGATTCTGGCGGCGGCGAGGGCTGAAACTCGCGCGTCGCAAACCGAAAGCCCGGCGAAAGTTGTGCCGATGCCGATTGCGTCGCGCCGATCGAATCTCTGGCCGAATCTTTTGAAGATTGCCGCGGCGATCGCCATCGTCGGCTTGCTCGTCGGGATGATCGTTTTCTGGCGGCGTGACGTGAGAATGCAGCGCGACATTGCCCGGCTTACGCGCGAAAGGAATCGGACGCAGGACCAACTGGCCAGGGAACGCGAGGCGCGCGCGAAAGAGCGCGACGCGCTTGCCATGCTCAACGCGCATGACACAAAGAAGATGGAACTCGCCGGCACGCAAACGGCGCAGAACGCGCGCGGAACTTTCGTCTTCGATCCGAAAACCGGCCACGGCATGCTAATGACCGAAGGCCTGCCGGTAACTCCCGCCGACAAAGCCTACGAAGTTTGGTTTATCCCGAAAGGTCACACGCCGATGCCAGGCAAAATGTTCACCGTCGATGCATCGGGGCGGGCAATGGTGTCAGGAGAAATTCCACTTGAAGCGCGCGCGAACGCAGTGATCGCGATTACGCTGGAGCCGAAAAAGGGATCGGCGGCTCCGACTAGCGCGATTTATCTCAGCAGTCCGAGTTCGTGAAAGGCAGACGGCAGTAGGCAGAAGGCAGGAGGCAGGAGGCAGTAAGCAGGAGGCAGGAGGCAGTAAGCAGGAGGCAGAAGGCAGTAAGCAGGAGGCAGAAGGCAGTAAGCAGGAGGCAAAGACAATCCGGGGCCCTAGCCCGACCGTCAGGGAGGGCTCAAATCCGAATCGCGACTTCATCCGTAGATAAGATCAGATTCAGCACTTTCATTTTGAACCACAACCCAGTCCGTGATGAGCGTTGTGATTCTTTGCTAAAAACGGAGGAGAGTTTAAGTGATGCCAATCGTAAAGAAAATTGCTTTAGCTATTTGCCTGATGAGCACGCTCGCAGTTGCCGCTGCGGCGCAACAGCCGATGAATGCCTCGGACTCCGAAGCGACCAACGGCGGACAGATGAAGAAATCGCTTTACGCCCGGCTGGGTGGATACGACGCGATTGCCGCTGTGGTGGACGATTTCATCGGCCGCCTGGTTGCCGACAAGCGATTCAGCAAGTTCTTTGTCGGCCACAGCGAAGATTCGCTGAAGAAGATCCGCATGCACGTGATCGATCAACTTTGCGCTGCGGCCGGCGGGCCGTGCTTATACATCGGGCGCGACATGAAGACCTCGCATCACGGTCTGGGAATCACCAGCGACGACTGGGACGCGTCGGCAAAGCATCTGGTTGAATCGCTCGACAAATTCAAGGTGCCCAAGGCTGAGAAGGACGAATTGCTGGCATTTGTCGGCACCCTGAAGAAAGACATTGTCGATAAATGATTTTGTAGGGGCGGGCCTGCGTGCGACCAATGTGGCGCAACTTGATAAGTTGCGCACGGAATCGCAAGTTAACAACTTGCGCTGCACGGCGCGCCCTTAGAATCTCCCGCTACTGCCGATCGCGTAAGCTCCAGTGAGAAACGGATTCGTTCGTCGCTCCATACCGATGGTCGTGGTTGGTCCGTGTCCTGAGTAGACTTCAACATCGTCGCCGAGCGGCAGGATCTTTTTGAAGAGTGAGTCCATCAACTGCTCGGTCGAACCGCCCGGCAAATCCGTTCTGCCAATCGATCCCGCAAACAAGCAATCACCGACGAAGACTTTTCTTTCGCTGGGCTCGAACAGAACGACGTGTCCGGGCGTGTGACCCGGACAATGAATTACTTTAAAACTCAACTCGCCAACTTCGTAAGTCTGTCCATCGCTCCAATGCTCGTCGGCCTTCGGCGGCTGCTCATAGTCGAATCCCAATTCAGGCCATTGTGCGCGTGGGATTCCAAGCCACGTCGGCTGATTAGGCAACTGGTCGTAGATGGACTGGTCGGCGGGATGAATGATTATCTTCGCTGCGGGTTTCAGCTTCCGGAGCGCCGCGACTCCGCCCACGTGATCCATGTGCGCATGCGTGCAGGCAATCGCCTGCAATTCAAACCCATGCTTGTCGATGGCTTGAACGATTTCATCTGACCCATCGCCCGGATCGATGCAGATCGCGCGCTTCGTTTTCTCGCAACCAACGACGCGCGTGTGTTGCTGGAAAGCAGTGACGGTGATTTCTTCGATGATCATGACGAGTCTATCCTAGCAGGCTGCTGAAAAACTAAACAATCTTCCCGCAGGATGATCACAGTCAACTATAATCTGGTCCAACGGCAAAGACGGAGGAACAGAATGCGGGGAGAAAACGAACAACAAGCCGGAATGTTCAGTTACACACCGATCATTTACACCATGAACATCAAATATTTTCAGGACACTGACACGCTCTATATCGAGTTCAAGGCAGCCGAAGTAGCCGAATCGAAAGATTTGGACGAGAACACCGTCTTGGATCTCGATCAGAGCGGCAACATCTGCGGCATCACGGTCGAGCACGCCAGTCAGCGTGCAGACATTCCGCACTTCTCGTATGAACAGGTCGCGGCCTAACGTTCGCTCCTGTGAGTCTCTTGCTGCCTGCGACGATTTCTGGTTGAATGCCAGCCAGCAGTCGATCGATAGCGTATGGGACAATCCGAAGACGATATTTATGTTGAGCTACGCGATGCCGACAATTGTGAGAGGAGGAAACGATGAGCACATACGAAGAAATAATTAGCGCCGCCTTGTCTCTGCCTCCGGGCACGCGGGCGATGCTGGCGGAACATCTGCTTGAAAGCCTGGACGCTGAGGATCAGAAGAGGATTGACGCGCTGTGGGCGGAAGAGGCTGAGCGACGTGACAAGGAAATAGAAGATGGTGTAGTAACGCCGATTCCGGGCGAGGAAGTGATGAATAGATTGCGCGCTCGATATAAGCGATGAACTACTCCTTTCACCCTCACGCCGAGAAAGAACTCGAAGAGGTCGAGAAGTACTACGACAACATCCGTGAGGAGTTAGGTTGATCGATTTGCAGGCAAGCGTAGCATAGCAAGCCAAGTTGACTAGTGATATAAGTCCCTGCTGCGCGGTGATAAAACGATGCCAAGGATCAAACCTACGATGACATCACGCCAATGCGAAATAGCTGCAGAGTCTTACTCCGCTTGTTTGTTATCACAGTCGGGCTACCATGTTCTCGTTCAGTACGGCGCAAACCAGCCGGACTACGATCTAGTAGCAGTAAAAGATAAGCGCATCTTCCGCATCTCCGTCAAAGGAAGTCAGGACGGTGGCTGGATGTTGGCCGTCCGCTACGTGAAGCCAGGGGTCAACTATCACGCAGCTATCGATAAGTGGCTCTCCCTCCAGCGAGATGTCGTCTATATCTTCGTGCAGTTTCGCGATGTAGCCGTCGGACAGGCTCCACGCGTATACGTCGCTCGACCAGCAGAAATCGCCGCCCAGCTAAAAATTCAATGTTCAGGGCGAGGTCATGGCTCGCTACAAGAAGACACTCCGCGCCACTTTCCGGGCTCCAAGTACAAGGACCAAATCCCGACGGCGTGGCACTACTCCAGTGAGCGCATCGACGCTATCTAAGACAGCAACAGACTAACGGAGCAGCTACCCTAAATTGAGGTTTTTATGCAAGAAAGAATTCGAGCTGTAGTTAACGAAGGAAGGATCGAGCCCCTGGATAAGCTCGACTTGCCTGATGGTACGCAAGTGCTCGTAACCGTTCTGCCAAACGGCGACGACTTCTTGCTTCGAGCCAGCGAGGTTTCCCTGAACGCCATTTGGGACAATCCCGAGGACGATGTGTATGCCGAGCTACTCGAAAGGTGATGTTGTTCTTGTGCGCTTTCCCTTCTCGGACCTGTCGGGATCCAAAGTCCGACCGGTAATTGTCGTCAGCACGCCCCATGCTTCGCAAGATCTCTTCGTCATCTCGCTGACCAGCAAGACCGCCAGTCTTCTAACAGGCGAATTCGTGCTGGGTGAGTGGAAGAACTCCGGCCTGAATGTAGCGTCAGCCGTAAAGCGCGGCCTCTTCACAATTCATGAAGGCTTGATTGTGAAATCCATAGGCACTCTCTCTACCTCCGATACCGGACGGGTGGACGATTCTTTGCGAGGCTGGTTGGGAATATGAGTCTTGATGAACCGAACGAACGAGTGGGTGCCAACCGCGAAGACACAGGAGCGCGCGACGAAACCTTCTATCCCGGCCCTTCGCGCATTCATCTCGCGGCGTTTCCGCCCAAGGAGCGCTGGGACGATTGGACTGAGCTGGATTCGCAGGCCTGGCCGCGACGCAAGGAGCGGCATTACTCGCTCGTGCCGACCACCTGCTTTAACTGCGAGTCGGCTTGCGGCCTGCTCGCCTACATCGACAAAGACACCGGTAAGGTTCAGAAGTTTGAAGGCAATCCAGAGAATCCGGGGAGCCGAGGACGCAACTGCGCCAAAGGTCCGGCGACGCTCAATCAGATTACCGATCCCGATCGCATACTTTATCCGCTCAAGCGCGCGGGCAAACGCGGCGAAGGAAAATGGGAGCGCGTCGGTTGGGACGAAGTGCTTGACGACATCGCCGCCCGGATTCGCAAAGCGATCGTCGAAGATCGCCGCGACGAGATCATGTATCACGTCGGACGACCCGGCGAAGATGGATTCACTGAACGCATTCTCGCGGCGTGGGGCGTGGACGGCCACAACTCGCACACGAACATTTGCTCTTCAGGCGCGCGCGAAGGTTATCAATTGTGGATGGGATTGGATCGGCCGAGCCCCGATCATGCGAATGCGAAAGTTATCTTTCTAATCAGCGCGCATTTGGAATCTGGCCACTATTTCAATCCGCACGCGCAACGTGTGATCGACGGCAAGGCGAGCGGCGCGAAGCTGATCGTCTTTGACACGCGGCTTTCAAACACCGCGACGCACGCCGATCATTTCATTGCGCCATATCCCGGCTCGGAGGCGGCAATTCTATTATCAATTGCGAATTACCTGATTCAAAACAATCTTTACAATCGTGAATTCGTGCGGCGCTGGTGGAACTGGGAGGAATATTTACAGTCCGACAAACTTCAGTTTGTCGATGAGCCCAGGGAGAGTCGAGAAGGCGACAAACTGAAGTTTGTCGGACATCAGTTTGAAGAATTCGAGCGTGTGCTGAAAGAACTCTACGCTTCGTACACGTTCGATTTCGCCGCGAAAGAATCCGGCGTTGACGCCAGCGCGCTCGAAGAGATCGCCAAAGTAGTCGCGACTGCGGGCACGCGCTTCTCAAGTCACAACTGGCGCAGCGCGACTTCAGGAATCAGCCACGGCTGGTCGGTCGCGCGCTGCCTTTTCATGCTGAATGCTTTGCTCGGCGCCGTGGCGACTGAAGGCGGCGTGTTTCCGAACGCGTGGAACAAGTTTGTGCCGAAGCCGATCCACATACCCCCGCACCCGAAGATGTGGAACGAAAAGACCTGGCCGCGCGAGTTCCCGCTCGCCATGCACGAGATGTCTTTTCTCCTGCCGCACTTTCTTAAGGAAGGGCGCGGTCGGTTAGATACTTATTTCACGCGCGTTTACAACCCGGTCTGGACAAATCCCGATGGCTTCTCGTGGATCGAAGCGCTGACTGATGAAAACTTGGTTGGCTGTCACGTGGCGCTGACACCCGTGTGGAACGAGACGTCGTATTTCGCGGATTACATTCTGCCGATGGGCCTGGGCCCAGAGCGTCACGATATTCATTCTTACGAAACGCACGATGCGCAGTGGCTGGGATTCCGCCAGCCGGTGATGCGCGCGGCGCGGCAACGAAACGGTGATGAAGTTAGCGACACGCGCGAAGTAAACCCCGGCGAGGTCTGGGAAGAAAACGAGTTTTGGATGGAGCTGACGTGGCGCATCGACCGCGATGGCTCGCTTGGCATTCGCCAATTCGTCGAGTCGAAGAAGAATCCGGGCGAGCGTCTCGGTGTGGATGAATACTACGGCTGGATATTTGAGAACTCCGTGCCGGGCTTGCCTGAGAAGGCGGCGGCAGAGAACTTGACTCCACTCGAATTCATGCGTCGTTATGGCTCGTTTGAAATAACCAAGAAGGTCGGCGCGATTTACGAAGAGACTGTGCCGAGCGGAGAACTTGACGACATTCGCGAAGATCCTCTTGGCCGTGTGTTCACGCGTGCGGCGAAGCCTGCATCGCCGAATGTGGTGCCAATTCCGAGTCCCGACGGCGATGAAGATGGCCGGCGACTTGTCGGTGTGAAAGTTGATGGCGAGATCAAACGCGGCTTTCCGACGCCGAGCGGCAAACTCGAATTCTATTCAAAGACACTCGCCGAATGGGGCTGGCAAGAGTATGCGATCCCTACTTACATCAAGAGTCACGTCCATCCTGACAATCTCGAAGCGGATCAAACGATTCTGATCTCAACATTCCGCATCCCGATTCAGATTCACACGCGCAGCGCGAACGCGAAGTGGCTGAATGAGATTGCCCACACGAATCCGCTCTGGCTGCACACCAGCCACGCGGCTAAGCTCGGCGTGCGGACCGGCGATCTGGTGCGCGTGGAAACTGAGATTGGTTACTTCGTCGTGAAAGCCTGGGTAACCGAAGGCATCAAGCCCGGCATCGTCGCGTGCAGCCATCACATGGGGCGTTGGAAGACGCATGAAAGCGGGCAGAAACAGTTAACCGCAACTGTCAGACTCGATCACGAAGGCGACGCATGGGGCATGAAGCGCGAACGCGGCACGGGACCATACGAATCGAGCGATGCGGACAGCTTGCGTATTTGGTGGAGCGATGTCGGCGTGCATCAGAACCTGACTTTCCCCGTCCATCCCGATCCGATTTCCGGCATGCACTGCTGGCATCAGGCCGTGCGCGTGCGCAAAGCCGAAGCGACGGACAAATATGGCGACATTCATGTCGATACTGAGAAGTCTCGCGAGGTTTATCAGAAATGGCTGGCCATGACTCGACCCGCTGATAAGTATTCACCGGATGGAACCCGCCGGCCTTACTGGATGCTGCGGCCTTTGAAACCAGCGCGAGAGTTTTATAAATTGCCTGAATCAGCCAACTCGGCCCCGCGCTGACTTTGCGTCTTGGCGCCTTGGCGAGAAATAATCTCACGCAAAGGCGCAAAGCCGCCAAGGAAGCAAAGGAAGTTTGCAATGTTTTTCAAGCAGTTCTATCTCAATTGTCTCGCTCATGCTTCATATCTGATCGGCTCTGATGGTGAAGCCGTGGTCGTGGATCCACAACGCGACGTCGATCAATACATAGACGAAGCGGCCGCCCACAATCTCAAGATCAAGTACGTAGTCGAAACGCACCTGCATGCCGATTTCGTCAGCGGGCATCGCGAGCTGGCTGCGCGGTCCGGCGCCGCAATCATTTTCGGCGAAAGAGCCAAAGCAACGATTCCGCATCAGGCCGTGAAAAATGGCGACGAGTTAACCATTGGTAAGGTAAAGCTGGGCATCCTGGAAACTCCCGGCCACACTCCGGAAGGCATCTGTGTGCTGGTCATCGACACGGAAGTTTCAGATCAACCGCAAAAGGTCCTGACTGGCGACACGATGTTCATCGGCGACGTAGGCCGCCCCGATCTTGCCGGCGCGAAGGGGTACACGCCGCAGACGATGGCGGCGTTGATGTATGACAGTCTGCACGAAAAGCTTTTGCGGCTTGACGATGCCGTAGAAGTTTATCCGGCGCACGGCGCGGGTTCGATGTGCGGTAAGAATCTTTCCACGGAAACTTCTTCGACTATCGGGGAGCAACGCAAAGTCAATTACGCGCTTCAGCCGATGACCAAAGAAGAGTTCGTCCGTGTGATGACCACCGATCTGCCCGAAGCGCCGGCTTACTTTTCCAAGGACGCGGAAATTAATCGTACCGGCGCAGCAGCCCTGACCCTGCTTCCGCAAACCCCGGCGTTACCGCCCGCTGAAGTCTGCAAACTTGCGGCGCAGGGTTCTGTGATTCTTGATGTGCGCGATGCAAACGATTTCGGCGCCGGCCATATTCCCAGCGCGCTCAACATCGGACTCGGCGGCCAGTTCGCGTCCTGGGCCGGCTCTCTAATCCCTATGACTTCGCCGATTGTGATCGTGGCCGACAACGATGAACGAATTGAAGAAGCTCAACTGCGGCTGGCGCGCGTGGGTTTGGAGAACGTTCAGGGCTATTTGGCGGGCGGGATGAAAGCGTGGCAGGAAGCCGGACTCGAACTGGCGGCCGTTCAGCAAATCACTGTCGCTGAATTGAAAGAGCTGATCGACACTCGATCCGATCTTCAGCTTATCGATGTGCGCCGTCTGGGTGAGCACGACAGTGGCCACGCGCCGCACGCGATCAACTCACCACTGGCAACATTGCGAGAGGCGCTCCCCCATCTGAACCTGAATCCAAACGCACAGACGGCAGTCATCTGCGCCGGAGGCTATCGCTCCAGCGCCGGAACCAGTATCCTGCAGCAGTTCGGTTTCAATAATTTGCTCAACGTAACCGGGGGCACCAGGGCGTGGATTGATGCGGGTTATGAAGTCGAGATGCCGGCTTAGGTTGCCATTTCGAAAACAGTGCAAACGAGAGTGGCACAGACTTCAGTCTGTGATTTTTCTTAACAGGAGTGTGATGATGGTTGAAATCACAGACTGAAGTCTGTGCCACCTTGGTGCGATACTCAATATGAAAACAACCGCACTTGACCGCCGCAACTTTCTTTCTCTGACCGGCAAAGGCCTTGGCCTCGCCGCCCTCTCGTCAACTGCCATCGCATCACTGCTCCAAAACATTCAGGCGGCAGCGAGAAACGTCGCGCATCTGACGCCCGAGCAGGCGGCGATGGACGAAGACTTCTGGTTCGAAATCCAGAAAGCATTCACCGTCACGCGCGGGATCATCAATTTGAACAACGGCGGCGTCTCGCCCAGTCCGCGCCTCGTCACCGAAGCGTTGGTGCGCTACATCTGGCAACAGGAAGACGCGACGGCGTACACGATGTGGCAAATTCTCGAGCCGCAGTCTGAAACGATTCGCACCGGGCTGGCGGAACTGTTTGGCTGTGATCGCGAAGAGATTGCCATCACGCGCAACGCTTCGGAATCGCTCGAGACGCTTTTGCTGGGCATGGACCTGAAGTCAGGCGATGAAATTCTCACAACGACGCAGGACTATGGCCGCATGTTGACGACGATCCGTCAGCGCGAGCAGCGCGAAGGCATCAAGCTGAACCTGATCAAGATTCCGATTCCACCGAAGAACATCAACGAGATCACCAGCGCGTTCGAACACGCCATCACGCCGCGTACGCGTTTGATTCAAATCGCGCATCAGATCAACCTCACCGGACAAATCACGCCCGTCAAAGCCGTTTGCCAAATGGCGCGCGCGCGCGGCGTCGAGACGATCGTTGATGGCGCGCATTCGTTTGCGCAGTTCTATTTCAAACAGCAGGATTTGGATTGCGATTACTTTGGCACGAGCTTGCACAAGTGGCTCTACGCGCCGAAAGGCACCGGCCTGCTGTACATCAGGCGCGAGAAGATCGCGAAGGTCTGGCCGCTGTTTGCTGCCGAAGACAAGCAGAAGAGCGACATCCGCAAGTTCGAAGAGATTGGCACGCATTCAGCCGCGCCCAAGCTGGCCATCGGCGAAGCGATGCTGTTTCACCACGGCATCGGCGGCAACCGCAAAGAAGCGCGGTTGCGTTACCTGTCGCGCTATTGGATGGACAAACTCAAAGACATTCCGAAGGTGCGCTTCAACACTTCTTTCGATCCGGCGCAGATGTGCGCCATCGCCAACGTGCAAATCGAAGGACTGGATCAGGGAAAGATTGGCAGCTATCTGTTCAGCAAGCATCACATCTTCACGACGCCGATCGTTCATGAAGAGTTTCAGGGCTTGCGCATCACACCGAATCTTTACACGACGCTCCCGGAGCTGGATCGCTTCTGCGAACTGATGGCGGAGATCGCGCGCAAGGGCTTGCCGGCATAGCCACAAAAGCTCAGAGGGAAAGAAGGACAGCCACAGATGAACACGGATACACACAGATCGGAATTGCTTACCTCTTATCCGTGAAGATCCGTGCTGATCTGTGGCCAATGCTCTTCTTCTCTGTGTCTCTGAGCCTCTTCGGCTTTCGATTTTCCTGGCTGCCATTGACACGAGGATGTGTTTCTCATAGATTGCCCCGGCAACAAGCTATTCGAAAATCCTCGGCAACCACTCACCTGCCGCATTCACGGCTTCAGACAGCGAGCATCCCGTACGTCGCTGCCCTCCAAAGCGCATTCTTGTACGGGCAGAGGAGTCTCAAAATGAGAACTAAGCGCATCGCGGTAGGTTCGTTTGTTTTGGTGCTAATGATTGCTGCTATCTCGGTCTTTGCTCAGATCAATCGCCCCTATCACAACGGTTCTGTGTGGAGCATCGCGTTCATCCGGATTAAGCCGGGGATGGACACGGCTTATATGAATTATGTGGCCGGAGAGTGGAAGGCCGAGCAGGAGGCGCAGAAGAAGGACGGCAACATTCTTTCCTACAAGGTGATGTCGGTTGAAGGCCACACGACCAATGAATTTAATCTGATGCTAATGACGGAGTACAAGAACCTCGCGACCATGGAAGCCAATGAAGAAAAGGCCGAAGCCGTGGCGCAAAAAGTGGTTGGCAACGACGCGAAACAGATCCAGGGCTACGAGGATCGATCCAAAATTCGCGAAGTGATTGGCGACCGGCTGGCTCGTGAAGTTATCCTCGAGCCTAAGGGTCGTTGATGCGATGGCATCTTTTGATTGTCAGTTAACTTAAATTACGACAAAATGCGGGCGCCGTTCTCAGTCATTGGGAACGGCGCTTTCACTGAAACATCCGCTATTGGAGAAGGCCAGTGTCGCAACGCATCACCTGAAGGCGATTGTTTACCGCACGTTTACACCATAAGCATCGGCGCTGGCTCGCGAGCCTGGCGCCTTTCCTTACTGCCTGGTTGGCCTGTCCGGCCGGCGCCAGCGACCAATTCTCTGAGTTAGCCCCCTTAATTGAAGCGCCCGCAAAAAAGGTTCTTGACTCAGGTTCGCGGCGACCTTCATAATCAATCCGCACGACGGCGCCCCATGCCGTCAAGACTTGAACGTTCCTATCTGCCCCCTCACTAATCGAGCAGGAACAATTTGATCGGAGGACTTTAACTACCGTGAGCGAAGAACTGGAAAACAGTTTGCAGCAAGCGATCGAGAGCTATCTCGGTGATCGTCTGCGCGCCATTGATGAACAACTTTCCCGGCTGCATACCGAATTCAACGAGACGCTCATGCGTCTGCGCGAAAGCTCGGCGACCGAATCACTCGCAGCGACGCCGGTAGCGGAATTGATCGCTGCCCATTTGCAGGCGGCGCGCGAACAGAAACTCACCGAAGGAGTTATGCCCGCGAGCGAGCCATCGGGTGCAGTTGCGGCAGTCAAACGCGGCGTCGAAGCGATTGAAAAGCAACACACTCAGACTGGCGTGCTCGGTTCGCTGTTGACGGGCGCAGCGCCGTTTGCCGAACGCGTTGCCCTGTTCGTAATCCGAAACGAGCAGGCGCTGGGCTGGAAGGAATGCGAAGCCGGCGATCCCACGAACCTCGAATCGATCCGCGGCATCACTCTGCCGTTGTCGGCCGAAACGATGCTGGGCCGCGCGGCGGGCTCTGGGTCGGCGTGGAGCGGCGCTCCCGGATTTAACTCCGAAGATGATCTATTGATTGGCCAGCTTGGCGGCGAACCGCAGAGTGTGGCCGCGTTGCCTTTGGTGGTGCGCGGCAAAGTTGTGGCCGTGCTGTATGCCGACGCGGTGTCCACCGATCCAAACGCGATCAATCTGGATGCGCTGGAATTGCTGGCGCGAGTCGCTGGCATGGCTGTCGATCTGATCTCCGGACCACGCAACGCGCCAGAAACGCAAGTAAGCGAAAGCGCAGCCGTGGCACAGCCGGCTGTTGCCGAAACCGAAGCAGTTCCGGAAGCCGTCGAGGCGGAACACGCCTATGAATCCGAGCCGAGTTACGAGCCGGAAGTCGAGCCGCAAGCTCCGGAAGTTGTCGCGGAATCTGAGTTCGACGTTGTTCACGAAGTTGCCGCTGAGCCGGCGACCGAAGTCTTCGCTGAACCGGCTACGGAAGTTGTCGCCGAATCTGAAGTCGAGGCTGCTCCGTCGCCAGCCCCCGAGATGTTTGTTGAGCCGGTGACCGAAGCTGTTGCTGAGCCGGCGGCCGAAGTTGTCGCTGAATCTGCCGTCGAAGTTGAACCAGCACCTCAGGTCGAAGTCTTCGCTGAACCGGCGACCGAAGTTGTCGCGGAAGAAGTCGCGCCAGAGCCAGTGTCGGCGCCTGCGATGGTCGAGCCTGAGCCGGCGCCGCCGGCTTTTGTGCCGATGGCGCCGGGTTCTGCCGCGCAATATTCAACGCCGCTGGGCAGTACGCGCCGCCGCTCGGGCATAGCTGAGCCGGACCTGCCGATCGAAGTCGGTGAAGAAGAGCGCCGGCTGCACAATGATGCGCGTCGCTTTGCGCGCTTGCTGGTCTCCGAAATAAAACTCTACAACGAAAAGAAAGTTAAGGAAGGCCGGAACCAAAGCGACATCTACGATCGGCTGCGCGACGACATCGAGCGGTCGCGAGAGATGTATGCGAAACGCGTGGCGCCGCCGGTGGCCGCGCGCCACGACTACTTTCATCAGGAACTGGTCAACACGCTCGCCGAGGGCGACTCGGCAAAACTGGGCTCGGGCTATCCGGGTGCCAGCGTGGCGATGAACTAAGCAGGGCCAGAACTCTCTGCGTTCGGAAATCAGGGCACGGTTCGACCGTGCCCTTTTTGTTTTTCGCAATCCAGGCAGAGTAGGGGCCAGCGGTAGTTGCAGCCTCGCCGCTTTGATCATAGAGTCTGCGTTCATTCAAAGAGCCCCACGGCCAGGGCATCAAGGGAAGCAACCGATGAAGCAATCTCTGTCTGACGAAGCGATCAAGCAAATCACTGAAGACCTGCGACAGGCGAACGTCGCGTCGATGCAGTACTTTCCGGGCGAGACGGGTCGCCGCCAGCCGGTGCACACGGTTTATGGCGGCGCACATCTTTTCAAATCCGATTCGGCGCCGCGACTCGGTAAAGTCGCCGAACGCGCAATGGCAGAGTACGCGTCCGACTTCGTCGTTTTTGCGAAGGCGCTCGGTTTGCCGGACGTCGAGCAACTGCCGGACGTGCTTAGCTACGCCCAAGACCTGAAGGAGCAACTGAGAAGCGATCCCGACGCTGCGCGCGAAGAACACAGAGCTGCGTGGCTGGCGTACACCATCTACTCGCGCGTGCAGGAAAAGCTGAAGCGAGAACCGGTCGAGGATTTCCGCATCGATTTCGAAGACGGCTACGGCAATCGTCCCGACACGGAAGAAGACGGTCACGCTGAATCGGCGGCGATCGAAGTCGCCGAAGGCATCAGCGCGGGCACGTTGCCACCGTTCATCGGCATTCGCATCAAGCCTTTCAACGAAGAGCTGCGGGCGCGCAGCATGCGGACGTTGGATATTTTTGTTTCGACTGTGGTGGACAAGACCGGTGGGCGATTGCCGGAGAACTTCGTCGTCACTCTGCCGAAGATCACAACTCCGGAACAGGTGTCGGCGTTGGCGGACCTATTTGATTTATTGGAAAAGCAAACCGGATTGGCGCCCGGCAGTTTGAAAATGGAGATGATGATCGAGACCACGCAATCGATCATTAACAACGAAGGTCGCATCAATTTGCCGCTGCTGCTACAGGCGGCGCGCGGGCGTTGCACGGCGGCGCACTTTGGCACTTACGACTACACGGCGAGTTGCAGCATCACCGCCGCGCATCAGCACATGATGCACCCGGCGTGTGACTTTGCGAAGCACATGATGCAGGTTTCGTTTGCGGGAAGCGGCATCTGGTTGTCGGATGGTGCGACGAACATCATGCCCGTCGGGCCGCATCGCGCGGCGGAGGGAACAACGCTTACGCAAGATCAGGCTGACGAGAATCGCATGGTCGTTCATCGGGCCTGGAAGCTGCATTACGATCACATTCAGCATTCGCTCACGGGTGGTTTCTATCAGGGTTGGGACTTGCATCCCGCGCAACTGGTGACGCGCTATGCGGCTGTCTATGCTTTCTTTCTGGAAAGTCTGGATGCGGCATCCGAACGCCTGCGTAACTTTGTCGAGAAAGCCGCGAAGGCCACGCTGGTCGGCGACGTGTTCGACGACGCCGCGACCGGACAGGGACTATTGAACTATTTTCTGCGGGCGCTTAATTGTGGCGCATTGACGGAAGCAGAAGGTCTGCGTCTTTCGGGTTTGACGCCGGAGGATTTGCGATCCGGATCGTTCGTGAAGATTCTGAAAAACCGGCAAAACCTCTGAATTACTCTGCAGCCTCTGTGTTTCTCCGTGTCCTCTGTGGTTAACAGTTTTCACCACAGAGGAACACAGAGAAATCTAAAACAGCCTTCCCTGTTCCGACTCATCATCCGGCTCGACCGATTCAGCCAATCGCGGATAGTTCTCGACCAACCTCGCCGGACCCGGCACGCGTTGTTCGTCGATCAGCGCCATCACTTCGAACGCATTCACCAGGCTCTGGCCGCGCGCATGGTTGTTGGCGATCACGAAAGTCTGTTTGGCTTTATCTGAGACTTGCTTGATCCGCTCGACCCACGGCTCCAGCTCGTCGCGCGAATACAGATAATCATAGCGCTCCACCACGTCCGCTTCCTCGCGAAACCAGTTCTGATAGTTCCGCCCGTGCAAGCGTATGTAGCCAATCGGTGAAGTCACTTCCGCGGAAGGTTTGATCGAGTCAGCAAACAGTGGCTGATCGATATCGCACAAACCCACGCCGAGATCTTCGAGCGTCTGCAGGATCCGCGGGTCGTTCCATGATTCATGCCGCAGCTCAACAACCAGCGGATAATCTTTGAATCGCTCGGCCAGTTGGTTTAGATAAGCGCGCTCTGCGCGATCATTCCGAAACGACCAGGGAAACTGCATTAGCACCGCGCCGAGTTTGCCTGCTTCCACCAGCGGATCGATCCCTTCGCGAAAAGCTTTCTCATCTTCCCTGGTCGCTTTGCCGCGTTCGTGCGTAAACGGTCGGAAGAGTTTCGCGGTGAAGACGAAATTTGGATTGTGCGCGATTCGTTTCAGCCACGAGCGGGCGGTGACTGGCGAGGGCGGACGATAAAAGCTGCTATTGATTTCCGCGGTGTCGAAATACTTCGCGACCAGCGCCAGCGTGTCGAACTTCGAACCAGCGCCTTCCGGATACACGCGACCGCGCCAATCGGCGTATGACCAGCCCGCAGGACCGATGCGAATGTCGCGGAGAGCACGCATGCTGAAACTATGTCCGTCGAACTTCAGTTTGTCGAACACTGTGAGCGGCTTCGCCGCAGCACATAGCGGAAAGTCTCCGGCTTTCCGGGAGATACAATTCTGTCGATGAAGCTCCGCCTCGGCGTTGGAGAAGGAGGCACAGCCTCCGAATCCACTTGGTGCGCCCGACGGTAAGCCGGAGGCTTACCGCCAGGTGCTGCGGCCGAGCCGCGAAGGCTCATCTGGCTATGATCTCATCGGTTATGCAACAGCAGATGTTGATTTGATTAGAAAGTCGTGAAGCCGCGTCGCGACTGCGTCGAGTTGTAGACTGGAAGCTGCGAGCTTTCCGTTCGCGTCCGAAAACTTTGCGGCCGAGGCGAGTTCGCTGGTATCGATCTTCCACTGTCCGGCAGGATTCCGTTCAGCTTCGTTAAGACGCGCAATCAACGAGCTGAAATCGCGCCGTTCGATCTTCGGCCGCACGATCGTCTCCGCCCATGAATAGTAAGGATAGTCGATGCGATAGGCCCAGCCGCCGTCGAGAGGCGTCGCGATTAAGAAGACTTCGCCGCGCGCGTGATGCGAGATGGCCGTGAACGGCGCACTGTGACGGGTCGGCTTGAAACCCACAGAACTGAAAATGTCCGGCGCGAGTGTTACCAACGAAAGTTTCGCTTCGTTGTCTTCTTCAACTCGCGATCTGCCTTTAGCGAAACTTTCCAGCGCTGACGCGATCCGGTTCCACGGGTCAACCCACAGCGAGGCGTAATCATTCGTGCGCGTCAGGACATGTTCGACAAGCGGCAAAATCAGTTCGTAAGCGCGGGCATCATCATTGACCGGCTCGCCCGCAAGTTGTTGCGCCAGCGGCGAGCCGACATCAGTAGGCGAGTCCGATCCCTGAATCACAATGCTCGCGCGCACGCCTTCCTGCGTGCTCAGCTCGGAGAAATCTCCGGCTTCCGCTGCCGCAATCAACTTGTCACGCAATTCCAGCGCCCGCTCGCCGTTGAGCATTGTCCAGACCGAAAGCACTCCGTCCGTGTCGAAGTGATTGTTCGTCACGAGATCGATTCCGCGCGTTAACTCCTCGCGGTTCGGCGCGGCGGCCAGGTTCAAAGCAATCTCCGTCGAAGTGTCGGCCTTCACCGACGCCGGCGTTTGATTCCCTTTCCAATGTGAAAAATGAATTGCGTTGTCGACCGTGCCGTCAACCGAAAGCTTTGGCACATCGGCGAGGCCATCGTGGTAGTACTCAAATCTCATGATTACTTAGTCCAAGTGGTTTTTCAGAACTATCGATTCAATGAACAGCAGAGATTATTCGAACAAACTCGAATTCTATCATCCCACTCAGCATGTCAGCCAACCCTGATCCACCTCGTTCTTGGCTGACGGCTTCATTCGTGGGATCATGATCTCTGCTCGTAAGCCGACTAAGAATGAAGCGAAACAGTATGAGAGGAAATAACACAATGAAACGCGAGTATGATTTTTCCAAAGGTGTGAGAGGAAAGTTCTACCGGAAGGGAGCTGAGTTGCGTCTGCCAATCTATCTCGATGCCAAGCTGCAAGAACAACTAGAGCGTCTCGCGCTGAAGAAAGGCAAGGATGTGAGCGAGATGGTGAATCAGCTAGTGCAAAAAGAGGTGGAGCTTATTGAGGAATTCACGTGAGCATGGAGAAACATCTGTTCCCTCGAGTAGAAGGCGAAGGTGTTGGGCTCTTATGCAAGAATAGCTCTGAGCTTCGCGTATTGATTCTTATTTGTCTGGCCGGCGTCCCACAGATCGACAGCCTTCTGCAAATTCATCCAAATGTCCGGCGTAGTCTTGAACACTCGCGATAAGCGGATGGCCATGTCCGCCGTCATCGCGCGGCGCTCATGAATCAGCTCATTTACTACGCGCGGCGAGACGGCCAAGACGCTTGGCTAATTCCTTTTGCGTTAGCTAACACCCTGGTCTTGGCGGTGTTGAGTCTAAGATCCGGTCGCTACCGCTCTCGGTTCTGACACGTCTCGTCGGAGATCTTTGGATCTCACTCAGGCTAACTCCCGCTCTTGATCACACCCGGTTTCTGGTTGATCGAATCAGCGCTTTGCGGCACTAAGGCTCTGTGCTAGTCTCACCAAACATTTTTCAAAACGTGTGAAGACGATTTACGGAGGAGCCCCACAATGGATTCCGCGAGTACGCCAATGCAATCAATTACCGCGACCGAGCTGAAGACGCGTCTGGACAACAGCGAAGACGTGCAAATTGTCGATGTGCGCGAGGCGAACGAAGTCGCCATCGGCCGCATTCCCAATTCAATTCACATTCCGCTGGCGCAGGTGCTGGAACGCATATCTGAGATCGATCCCAGCCGCGACACAGTCGTGCATTGCAAGATGGGTGGACGTAGCGCGCGCGCGATTGAGGCTTTGCAGCGCGCCGGCTACGCGGGCAAGCTGGCGAATTTGACGGGCGGAATTATTGCCTGGTCCAACGACGTCGATCCAAGCGTGCCGAAGTATTGAAGACGATCGATTCAAAGCGGGACAAGTCACCGCACTCCAAACTCACTTGAGCTTCTCGTATTCCTTCTTCGCCTCAATCAACACCGGCAGATCCGCGTCAGCGTCCTTCCACAGCGCCAAGAAGTCCTGATACTCCTTGCGGCTCTTGGCGGCGTCGCCCGCGAGCGCCGCCGCGCGTGCCAGTCCGAGATGCGCGAGCGGATAGAGCGGTGACGTGGGATTCCAGCCGCGGTGATCCAGGATCGATTGAAACTCGCGGGCCGCCTCCGCACGCTTCCCTTCGCCCAGGTAGGCTTGGCCACGCAGATAGTTTGAGAAGAAGAAGGTCACACTTTCATAGCGGCTGACGGCTTGCAGCATCTGGATGGCCTGGGTGCGGTTGCCGCGCTGTATCTCAATCGCGGCGTGGATCAACGGCAAGTAGATTTCGTTGACCAGAGTATTTTTGGGATACCGCTTGACGGCTTCGTCGTTCAGCGTCTGGGCCTGAGCCGCTTCGCCACACAGCCCCAGGGCGATGCCTGCTCTGAAAAAGGAGAGCGGTGTGCGGGGCAAGCCAGCCGCGCGGGTGAGGTCTTCGCGGCTCTGCTGGCATTGCCCCACGACGGCAGACCGCTCGGCATTCGATGACACACTATTCCCGGCCTCTTCCTGCAAATTCCGCTGCTGCGCCAACTCAGCCGCGCGGTTAGAGAGTTCCCGCGCTTTCTGCCATTGGCCTGCAAACGCCGCGGCGCCGGCTTGCCAATTCAGATGATCGTATTCACCCGGCCTCGCGCTCGCCCAATCCACCTGTTGCTGCATCGCGGCGGTGTCCCCGCGGATAAAAGCGAGGTGATAGAGGTAACGGTGAATACTAACGGAGTCGAATTTCTGCTCAACCACTTGCTCGCCCATTGCCTTGGCCTCTTCAAAGCGATTGAGGCGCATGAAACTAAGTGCCAGGTTCGTACGGGTAATCCCTAGGCTTGGGTTAAGGCGAAGGGCTTCGCGGTATTCTTCGATAGCCTTCTCGTGCTGCCCAATTAAGCTATATCGGTAACCCAGGTTGTGGCGTGCATCTTGATCGCGCGGATACGTCTGCAAACACAATTCCAGCGCCTCGATTGCTTTGTTTAGTTCTCCCGTTTCTTTCGAGTAGTATTGATCGGCGATGAGAAGTTTCTCGCGCTCGCTGACCCGCTCCCGCAACTCAAATGCCTTGCGTGCCGCTTCAGCCGCCAGCCCTGGTTGATTAGTGCCAGTGTAGTTTGCTGCCAGCAAGGTGTAGGCGCTGGCGAAATTGGGATCGAGTTCGGTCGCGTGCTTCAGAGCCGAAATCGATTCGAAGTACTTGCCCTTCACATTCTGCTCAGCTCCCAGTGAGTAAGCCTTGAGGGCGTCCAGCGACGAGGTCGTGACCTGTTCAAGCGAGAACTTCTGAATCGAGCTGAGCGATTCGCCCAGCTTCTCGCGCAACCGGGTCGCCGCCTCGCCCAGACTCCGCAGCACCTTTTCCTTGCCCTCGGCTTCGCTTTGTTCGCTCGCCAGCACCTCGCCCGTTTGCGCGTTGACCGCTTCGAGGTTGATCACGTAATTGCGCCCCAGACTTGCAATCGAGCCAGTCAGCGTTGCTTTCAACCCCTGGCGCTGGCAGATTTCGCGGCCAATGGTCGACGTCACGCGTTCATCCGGCGAGCGGTTCATCAGGCGCAGCGTCTCGCGCACGCGGTCGTCCGCGAAGAGATTCAAGAACGGCGATTGTCTCAGATGCACCGCCAGCGCCTGTTTGAGCGTGCCATCAAAGACCGCATCGCCGGTCGTGTTGGTGAAATCGGTGAGCAGGATTGTGTCTTTCTCCGTCAACGCCGGCGCGCGGTTGCGGAAAAAGAAAACCGCGACGGCGCCGACTGTCAGAATCGCCATCAGGGCGACAGCCGCCGCGAGTTTGTGCACCTTGATTCCTGAGACGATTGCTTGAGCGCTGGAAGCATTCGCGGTGCTGGCTTGAGCCGTTGCCTGCGCGGATCCAAATGCAGTCGCCAGTGCGCTCAGTCCCTGACTGCCTGTCTTACCGGCACGAAACTCCGGCGGCACTGTCCTGTTGATCTCGGCATCAACGTCGAGCTTGCGGCTCAGGTTGCGCAAATCGATCAGCAAGTCCTTCGCTGTTTGATAGCGCTGGTTGGGATCTTTCGCCAAAGCTTTCGCGACGATGACTTCTAAAAGGTCCGGAACTCCTTCCGCGTATCTCGACAGGGGCGGCGGATCAGTCTCCTGAATCGCGATGATTTGGCGGTACTTGTCTTTGCCTTCGAACGGCAGGCGCCCCGCGATCATTTCATACAGCACGACGCCCAGGCTCCAGATGTCGGTGCGATGGTCCAGTGCCGACCCCGCGGATTGCTCCGGCGAAAAATAATAAACCGTGCCCATCACGACCCCCGGCTCAGTGTTCATTATTCTGGTGCCGGCTTCAGAATCGGTCTGCCCTGAAGCGGACTGCGCGGCTGTCTTGGCCAATCCGAAGTCGAGCACTTTGACGATTGCATCGCGACGCCGGACCATGACGTTTTCGGGCTTGATGTCGCGATGCACCACCTTTGCTTCGTGCGCGGCATCGAGCGCCGCCGCAATCTGGGCCGCAATTTCCAGCACGTCGTGCAACTTCGGCCGGCCCGTGCTCATGGGACCGCTGCCGCGCGCCAATGGGGTCAGATACTCGCGCAGCGTCACGCCGTCAACATGCTCGGTAGCGATGAAGCGCGTCTCGCCCTCTTGCCCGAATTCGTAGATGGTGAGAATGTTTGGATGATTGAGCGCCGAAACAGTCCTGGCTTCCTGAACAAAGCGCTGCATTCGTTTCGGGTCAGCAGCAACTTCAGAGGGCAGAACCTTGATCGCCACGGTGCGCTCCAACTCGGTCGTGTCCAGAGCGAGATAGACCTCACCCATCCCGCCCTCGCCAATCTTCGCGCGGATTTCGTAACGACCGAGTTTTGTGCCGACGGAAAGAGTCATGATTCGGATCACGGCGACGGGATGCCGATGCGGCGCACGAGGTCATTGAAGCGTGGGTCTGAGCGCAGGCTCGCGTATCTTGGATCCACCTTGATGCGCACTATATTCGGGTCGCGCGCTTTGTCTGCCTCGTCAAGCCACGCGAAGGCCTTATCCTTGTCACCAAGAGCGGCATATATGATCGCGATCGAAGTCGGCGACACGTAACGCTGCTTCGATAGTTGCAGCAGCTCATCGAGATTCTTTTGCGCTTCCTCTCGCTTCCCCACCAATGCATACGCGTGTGCGAGCGCGGATACTCCCAGCGGGTTTCCACCTGACAGCTTGAGGACTTGCCTAAACTCGGAGATGGCTTCGTCATACGTCCCCTTTTCTTCGTAAAGTAGGCCGAGCCGGTGATGCGCAAGCATAAAGTTTGGGTCCAGCTCCACCGTCTTGCGCAGTTGCTCGACGGCCTGATCGAGCTGACCCGCAAGACTGAGAATCCGACCTAGCCACATGTTCATAGGGAGCGAGAGCGGATCCAGGTCCTGCGCTCGTCTTATCTCGGCCAATGCCTCGCGTTGTCGCCCGACTACCGATAAGTAAATGGCGTACCAGTGGTGGGCCACGGGATAGTTGGGATTGAGCTCAATGGCCCTTTTGAATTCGCGCTCAGCAGTCGTAAAGTCTCGGTCGTAAAAATACTTAACATGGGCCAGCGAAGCGTGTGGTTCGGCAAGTGTCTCATCGATTTCCAGCGCCTTGAGCGCGGCGGCCTTCGCTTTTGGCAGCACCTCAATTGGCGGCATGCCTCCTCCTGCCTCTGGCACCCCCAGAAGAGCGTAACTGTCGGCCAGACCGCTGTAAGCCAGGGCGAAGTTAGGATCTCTTTCAATTGCCTGGTGATAATACTCGAGCGACTTCTGCAGTCCTTCCTCTGTGCGCTTGTTCCAGTAAAACCTTCCCTTCAAATAAAGCTGATAAGCCTCGTTGCTCTCGGTGTAGTGCTTGGCAAGCCCTTTCTCGTCGCCCGAAACTTTGAGCTTCAGTTTCTCGACAATCTCTCGCGCAATCTCGCGCTGCGTCTGAAGCAACTCCGACATCTTCCGTTCGTACTGCTCGCCCCACAGCAGCTTGTTGTAACGAACGTCCACCAGCTCGGCGCTGATGGTCAGGTTGTCGCCGCGCTGCACGATCCTTCCCGACAGCACAGCGTTCACGCCAAGTTGCTTGCCGACTTTGATCGGGTCGATCTCTTTGCCTTTGTATTGAAAGACTGAGCTGGTGGGACTGACTTTCAAGTTCGGTAACTGCGAAAGTTGATAGATGAGCGACTCTGCCAAGCCATCGGAAAGATAATCAGTGTCCGCTTCAGCGCTTTTATTTTGGAAAGGCAAGACGGCGATAGACTCGATTGCGACCTCGGTGTTGCGCGCGTGCAGATAAAAGCTGAGACCGACAGCTCCAAGGACCAGCACGCCGACAGCAATGGCCGCGGCAAGTTTGTGCTGTTTGATTCCGCTGACGATGTACTCGGCGCTTGAGGCGGGCGTGCTTGGAGTACCGCCTTCAGGCGGCAAGCTTCTCGGGCTACTCAACTGCCCGCCTGAAGGCGGTACTCCAAACTTTTCCGGCGGCGGCACGGTCGTATCAATCCCAGCGCTGCCGGCCAAATCGTGTCGCAATTCTCTCAACTCAATAGCCACGTCCTTAATCGTTTGATAGCGATCGTCGGGATCTTTCGCCAGACATCGCCGCACAATTCTTTGCAGATGATTCGGCGCGTCGGAGCGGAAGTCACTGATCAGCGGCGCCGGCTCGCGAACGATTTTGTTGAGCGAATCGATCGCGTCTTTGCCCGCGAACGCTTTGCGGCCTGTCACCGCTTCGAACAAAATGCAGCCGAACGAGAAGATGTCCGAGCGATGATCGATCTCTTTTGTCTTTCCCTGAGCCTGCTCCGGCGACATGTAGCCGACCGTACCCATCACCATGCCGGGTGTTGAATGCAGGCGCATCACTGCGGTGGCGACTTCGCTGGAGAGCCCTCCCTCACGGTCGGGCTTCTGCCCCGGATGCCCTTGTGGTTCCACCAGCTTCGCCAGGCCGAAGTCTAGAATCTTCGCGTGACCATCGCTGGTGATCATGATGTTGTCGGGCTTAAGATCGCGGTGGACGATTCCTGCGGCATGCGCTTTGGCCAGACCTTCAGCGACGTGCTGCAAATGCCGCAAGATCTTCGTCAAGTCGGACTGTCCGCCGTGAATCACTTCTCGAAGCGTCTGCCCGTCGATAAACTCCATCGCGATGAAGTTGATGCCATCTGTTTCACCGATCTCGTAGATGTGCGCGATGTTCGGATGATTCAGCGCAGCCGCTGCCTTTGCTTCCTGCACAAACCGACGCATGCGTTCTTGATTTGCAGCAACATCCGCCGGCAGAATCTTCAGCGCGACTTTGCGATCCAATTTCGTATCTTGCGCGAGATACACCTCACCCATTCCGCCTTCGCCAATCTTTGAGCGGATTTCATAGCGGCCTAGACGTGTGCCAGCGACAATAGTCAACAGGTTCTCTTCCATCAATCACTGCGGCAGCCCGACGCGCCGCACAAGATCGGCGAAGCGCGGGTCGGAACGAAGGCTGTCCCACCTTGGTTCCACGTTGAGCCATTGCATTTGAAACGAGCGCTCCTCGTAGCCCTTTTCGAGCCAGGCAAAGGCCTGGTCCTTCTCGCCCAGGCCCGCGTAGATGAGGGCTATGCTGGGCGGGAGCACATATTGTTCTCCGGAGAGTTGCTTGAGCTCGTCCAGCACCGCCCGCGCCTCGCTTTTCTTACCTGACACAGCATAGACATGGCCGAGACCAGCCATTGAAAGTGACCATTCACTGCCTCCCTTCAACTGGATCGCGGTTTTAAATCCAGCAATAGCCTGACCATACATCCCTTTTTGCTCATAAGCGGCGGGGAGGAACTGGTGCGCCGGCGGGAAGTTCTGGTCCAACTCCAGCGTCTTTTGAAATTGTTCGATTGCCTGGTCGTAGTCGCGGGCGTAGTAAAAAGCCATCCCCAGCTCAAAACTGATGATGAGCGAAAGCGGATCCAGTTCCTGAGCTTTTTTTCTCTCTGCGTTAGCTTCATTATGGCGGCCCATTGCCTCAAAATATCCGCCATACCATTGGTGAGCTATCGCGTAGCGCGGGTTCAGCTCGATGGCGCGCTTGAATTCCTTCTCGGCGCCAGGCCAGTCCCAATCGTACGCCGCTAAGACACGCGCTAGGGAGGTATGTGCTTCGGCGAGCGTCTCGTCTAGTTCTAATGCCCGCATCGCTGCCGCTTTCGCTTTGGGCATTTTCTCTCTCGGCGGCAGCCGGTTGGCTGGTACAACATAGGAGTCCGCCAAGCCGGCGTAAGCCAGTGCGAAGCTCGGGTCCTTTTCAATCGCCTGGTTGAAATACTCGATTGATTTCTCGTTCGACTCGCCGGTCCGTTTGTTCCAGTAGAAGCGGCCTTTCAAGTAAAGCTGGTATGCCTCGCTACTCTCGGTGTAGTGCTTGCCAAGGCCTTTCTCTTCGCCCGAAACTTTGAGCTTCAGTTTCTCGACAATCTCTCGCGCAATCTCGCGCTGGGTCTGGAGCAACTCCGACAACTTGCGGTCGTACTGCTCGCCCCAGAGTAAACGGTTGTTACGGACGTCCACGAGTTCGGCGCTGATTGTTAGCTGGTCGCCGCGTTGGACGATTCTTCCCGACAGCACGGCACTCACGCCAAGTTCCTGGCCGACTTTGATGGGGTCGATCTCCTTGCCTTGGTAGCGAAACACTGTGCTGGTGGGACTCACCTTCAGATTGGGCAACTGCGAAAGACGATAGATGAGCGACTCAGCCAAGCCATCGGAAAGATATTCGCTGTCCGGTTCCGTGCTTCTATTCTGAAAAGGCAGAACGGCGATGGAATCAATTGGGACCTCGGTATTGCGCGCGTGCAGATAAAGGCCGAGACCGACGCCGCCGACAACCAGCACGACTACAGCAACGGCCGTAGCCAGTTTGTGCTTTTTGATTCCTGAGATGATGTACTCCGCGCTGGACGCGGCAGGCGCGGCGCTGGCCGGTGCCGTTGCTACAAGCGCACCAGACGCAGTCGCAGGTGTGCTCTGCCCGCTGCTAGTTGGCCCAAGCGTGCGAAGCTCCGGTGGCGCGGTGCGATCGATTTCAGCATCAACTTCGAGCTTGCGTTTCAGGTTGCGCAGGTCGATGAGCAGATCCTTTGCCGTTTGATACCGCTCTTCACGATCTTTTGTCAGTGCTTTGGTTACTATGCGCTCGAGTTCTGAAGGCACCTCATTCACATAGCGTGTCAGTGGCGCAGGCTCTTTTTGAAGAATCAAAGAAATGGTCTCGGTCGGAGTCTTGCCGGCGAACGGCACTTGTCCGGTTACCATTTCGTAGATTACGGCCCCGAGACTCCACAAATCCGTCCGCGCATCGACGCTGGTTCCTTTAGCCTGCTCTGGCGACATGTAATTCGCGGTACCCATTACTATGCCCGCGGCGGTGTTGACCATCGCCCTGGTCGGTGCTTCGGTGTCGATGATGGATGGCTCAGTCAGCTTGGCGAGGCCAAAATCGAGAAGCTTTATGTAGCCGTCGGGCCGGACCATGATGTTCTCTGGCTTAATGTCCCGATGGATGATGCCCGCGGCATGCGCAGCCGCAAGCGCGCCGCCCGCTTGAATCGCGACCTCCAACACTTCTGCCAGCTTCATTCCCTTGCTGATGTGCTGGCGCAGAGTCGCTCCATCAATAAACTCAGTCGCGATGAAAGGCGTGGTGCCCGTCGTGCCGATTTCATAGATGGTGAGAATGTGCGGATGATTCAAAGCGGAAGCTGCTTTTGCTTCCTGAATGAATCGCAGCAAGCGCTGCTGGTTCGACGCCAGAGCTTCAGGAAGAATTTTGATCGCCACTGTTCGATCCAGCTCGGTATCAAGCGCGAGATAAACTTCGCCCATTCCGCCTTCGCCAATCTTCGCGCGGATTTCGTAGCGGCCGAGTTTTGTGCCGGCGGCAATGCTCATAGCTGCAAAACGTTCAGGTAGGAAAACTATAGGCGGCGCTGAAACCGCCACATTGTATAGGTGTTTGTGTGAGCGTGCCAGAGTTTTGCAACGACAGTGAAGGGCGTCGATAGGCGTGTCCTTACCGTACCACCACCCCGACATTCGCGATCGTCGCACCCTTCGTCATCGACGGCACGGCGCAAACGTAAAGCACGACACCCGCGACCGGCGCGCGGGCTTCGAAGATCACTTTGCCGAGATAGTCGGTGACGTAACCAACCTTCATTCCAGACTCGACGTAAGTCCCGCGTTTGACCAGTGGATAGAAAACTCCCGTCTGTTCGCTCGCAATCGTCACGACTTTTTCGATCCAGACCGGATGCTCGATCACTGCCGGCGTGCCGGGCAGCATCTTCAAATAGCGCATCACGCCGAGGCAGCCGTTTACCAGCGCGTTCAGATCGTCCGTCTCAACTGTGCCGGCATAGCCGGCTTCGGCGGTGATTGATGGTTTGCCGCGCATCGTCGCGGTGTTTTCCAGATAGCGTGAAGCCTGCGGGTCTTTCGGCCGGTCGGTCGAGATGATGATGTGATCAAGACCGAAAGCCAAAACCATCTCGCGCGAGATTTGATCCTGCTTTTCGTTGCCAGTCTTCGTCCAGTAGCTGTACGGCCGCAGGCTCTCGTCCAAATCGCCGCCGTGCAGATCGATCAAATGATCGCATTGCTCGACGACCTGTTTGGTGATTAGAAACGAAGCGCGGTCGGTCTGGGTCCCGTCCATCTTGCCGGGATACCAGCGATTCATGCTCTTGCGATCGACTGGATTTAAGTGCGGCACTTTCTGCTCGAACGATTGGATATTAATCAGCGGCACGATGATCACGGTGCCGGAGATCTCAGCCGGGTTTAGCGTAGTGATCAATTTCTCGAGCGCAATGATCGAAGTGTATTCAGTGCCGTGAGAGCCGGCGACAATCGCCAGCACCGGTCCCGGTTTCGCGCCATGGAAGACGGCGACCGGAATGCTCAAGGCGGCGTCGCTGCCGGCGGGCACCTCGATCGTACCGGTAGCTTTCTGGCCGCGCGCAGCCGTAGCGGTGCCGACCGTAAAGGTCGCGCGCTCCTGGGCGGCGGTTAGGTTTACAAAGAGAAGCGCGAGTCCGATGGCGGCGATTAGACGTGACATCACGAGAGTCTCCTTTTGCAGTAGCACCTTGAGTCTTGATCGTAGGGGCGGGATCCCGCTGCACGGGAAGCGCAAAATTCACCCATTCCACCCGCGCCGAGTTTGTTGATGATTCGGTAATGGGAGATGGTCCCGGCGATCACTCTGCGTCAACTCCTTCCGCCAAAATCAAGGGCTAAGAGCTGATGTAGTCTTTGGAGTGTGGCTACTTGTTCCAATTTTCCGGGTGTCATAGTTTGATATCAAAACTTTGCTTTATTCCATCGTCATCAGCCAGATGTCCGCTTCCGTTGTTACAAGACTAAAATAGATCAGGCGATTGTCCCGAGAGAGCGCAACCCCAATGCCAAAATCATGCGGAGCGGCCGACAGCACCTCGTGAATCTTTTTTGACTGGCTGTCCACCAAGTAGAGCTTCCCTTGGTGTTTAAATAGCAGCCTGCGGCTATCACTCAACCAGACGGGGCTATTTCCGAAATCCGTGAGCTTCTCGTATTGCTGAGACTCAAGTGAGTAAACGACAATGCCAGCTCCAGTACCAGCAAGTTTCCGCCCGTCGGGAGACCATGACCACGGGGCCCAGTCATTTGAATCACTCATAGGGGGAAGTCTCTGCGGCGACTGCTCTGTCCAGGACTTCCCGACCTCTATAATGGAGGGGCTGCCACCCGCATTACGGTATGCGAGGTGGATACCATCCGGTGACCAGATAGGAATAATAGCTGGCCCCGAGGCGTAAGTGATCTGATGTAGTCCGCTACCGTCTGAGTTGATCGTCCAGATCTCCCACTTGCCGCTCCGATCGGAGAAAAAGGCAATCCGTTTACCGTCCGGCGACCAGGTGGGTTTGCGGTCCTTATAGATGTCATCGGTCAACTGGCGCAGCCCCGTGCCGTCCTGCCTGATGACGAATAGATCATCCTGTTGGCCTCCCTGAGAATCAAAGGCTAACCATTCTCCGTCCGGCGAGAGGTCTGGAGTATTTGCCCGCCTTGAACCTTGAGTGATCCAGACCGGTTGACCCGCGACTGTTTCCTTATTGGGATCAAACCCGACTTGCTGAAGATTGGCTCTGCTTACTATCTGCGCATACGCCATTCGTCGGCCGTCACGGGAAAAGCTCAGGTGCGCGCTATAAGGGGATGGGGTGGTGACCGCCTCGGGCTGGCCCAGTACTTTCCCCGTTTGCTCCTCAATGGGTACGCGCCACAGGTTCATGCTCCCGCCTCGGTCGCTGGCAAAGTAGAGATACTTGCCATCCGGCGACCAGACCGGGTTCCAATCCGTCGCGGCGTCGTTTGTCACTTCCATCGGCTCACCCCCGCCCGCCGGAATGGTCCAGATGTCGCGCTGTGCCGCGTTACGTCTTCCCTGGTAGGCGATCCTAACCCCATGCGGAGACCAGTGGGGCTGCACGGAATCTTCTTTCGTGACGAGCCGTCTCTCTCCCGTGGCGACATTCACGGCCCAGATTCGGCTGTTAGGGTTGGACCGGGATCGGGGCTCCACGATGCTTTCGTCAGCATAGGCGATCTCCTTCCCGTCGGGAGACCAGGCCGGATTGTTACCAAAATCCGTCAGCCGCTTAACACTCTCGCCCGTCGCTCCCATAACGAAGACACCTCCGCCCTCCCGCTCGGAGCGGAACGCGATGCGTTCACCGTCTGGGGAGAAGGCCGGCTGCGTGTCGTCCGAAGGGGAGTCCTTCGTCAGGTTGACTGGATTCTTCCCGCCCACACGTTGCAAGTAGATATCCCAGTTTCCCGCCAAATAGCTGGCGTAGACGAATGACTTGCCGTCTGGTGAAAGAGAGGGGAAGTATTCTGGGCCAGACTGATCGGTGAGCTGCGTGAAGGTGGCGTTGCGCAACGGCGTTGAGGCTTCTTTAGTTCTTGAGCTGAGGCGCGGCAGCACATACCAAATAGCCGCCGAGACCACCAGCGATCCTAACAGAGCAACGGCCAGGCCCCACTTGTGCCGTTTGATCTCGCTGACGATGCATTCAGCGCTTGAGGTCGCGCCTGAGCCGTCAACCGCTGTTTGTGCGGCTGCACCATTTAGAGTCCCGCCTTTAGGCGGCGAGCTTTCCGCTCTACCCAACCGCCCGCCTGAAGGCGGTACTCTAAACTCTTCAGGCGGTGCGCTGCGTTCGATCTCCGCGTCAACCACCAGCTTCTGCTTCAATCCCCTCAGATCGATCAGCAAGTCCTTCGCCGTTTGATAACGTTCCTCTCTGTCTTTAGCCAGAGTCTTCATCACGAGCCGCTCGAGCTCGGCCGGCGCTTCAGGGGTAAAACGCGCGAGGGGCGGCGGGTCCCTTTCAAGGAGCGCAACAATAAGATCGCTCCTGGTCGCGCCGCCAAACGGTGCTCGACCGGCAACCATCTCGTAGATCACAACGCCGAGACTGAAGATATCTGTGCGCGCATCGACCGCCAGTCCGCGCACCTGCTCCGGCGACATATAAGCCGCGGTTCCTACCACTACTCCCGGTTCCGTTTGCACCAGAGCTTTCGTCGCCGCTTCCGCATCCACCGAATCCGGCGGCAGCCGTTCAGTTAGTTTCGCCAGACCGAAATCCAGAACCTTCACAATGCCGTCGTGGCGGCGCATGATGTTTTCCGGCTTGATGTCCCGGTGAATTATTCCGGCTGCGTGAGCCGCGGAGAGTGCGCTCGCAACCTGCGCGGCGACATCGAGCACTTCGCCGAGCTTCACCGGCGCGTCTCGCATACGCTGTCGCAGCGTCTCGCCATCAATGAATTCTGTGGCTATGAAGTTGATCGAATCTGTCTCGTCAATCTCATGGATCGTGATGATGTTGGGATGATTTAGGGCAGAAGCAGCTTTGGCTTCAAGCACGAAGCGCTTCATTCGATCCGGGTGAGCAGCCACATCAGCAGGCAAAATCTTCAGCGCAACTTTGCGATCGAGTTTGGTGTCCTGCGCCAGATAAACCTCGCCCATCCCGCCCGCGCCGAGTTGCGAGCGGATTTCGTAGCGACCCAGTTTTGTGCCGACGGCTATGGTCATCACGGGTTTCTAAGCCGAATCATTCCGGCGGGAAATTCATGCGGCGCAGCAACTCATTCCAGCGCGGGTCGGAATGCAGGTTGTCGAAGTTTGGGTCTTCCTTGAAGAACACCAGCAAAGAGTTGTGCTCCTCAACCGCTTTCTGCAGAATCCTGAATGCCTCGTCCTTGTCACCGAGAGCGATGTGGGCAGCGGCAATGTCAAAGGCTCCCGTCTTCACTCCGTTGAGCATTTGCCTCGCTTCGCGCTGTCTCCCCATCATTGCATAAACGCGGGCGATTCTGGCCGCATGCATTCCATCAGAACGCAATTGCGCGGCTTTCTCGAATTCGTTAATCGCTTCGTTATATCTGCCAAGTTTCGCATAAACATCGCCCAGTCGGATGTACGCGGAGTAGTTCCGCGACTCCAGCTCAAGCGCCCGCTTCAGGTGCGGAATGGCCTCCTCATATTTCCGTGCGCGGTAAAGTACGCGGCCAAAACTTGATTGAATCGGGGAGGAAAGTGGGTCGAGCTGCTCCGCGCTTTGCATTTCACGGATCGCTTCGTCGTGGCGTCCCACCGACATAAGAAAGATGGCGTAATAAAAGTGCGCATCGGGATTGCCGGAATCCAGCTCCAGCGCGCGCTTCATTTCGTACTCAGCGCCAGCCCAGTCCCAGTCATAAATGAATTTCATCCCATGCAGGGCGATATGCGCCTCGGCGAGTTGCGGATCCAATTCCACTGCCTTTAACGCTGCAGCGCGCGCGGGTGATTCGACTTCCTTGAAGCTTTTAGCACCCCAGACGCCTCGTTCTCGCCAAGCATCTGATAGCTTGGCATAAGCAGCAGCATAATCAGGCGCAAGTTGGATCGCGCGCTCGAAGTTTTTGATCGCCAGACTCAAATCATTCTCATTGAGATTGCGCAGATGATAGCGGCCCAGAAGGTAAGCTTCATGAGCTTGAGGATCGATGGAGCGAGAGGAAGCTAGCCGCGCACGTTCATCGGCTGTGACCTGAATCCGAATCTCATCGGCGACTGCGCGGGCGACTTCACTCTCAAGCCTTAAGACATCGGTCAGATCGCGCTCGTAGTCGCGCGCCCAGAGATGTGTGTCGGTCGCCGCGTAAATCAATTGTGCCGTCACCCGCACGCGCCCACCTGCCTTTTGCACCGAGCCTTCAATGACTGCATCAACATTCAACTCGCGCGCAATTTCCGGTAGCGACTTATTGCTTCCCTTGTAACGCATCGCTGAAGTGCGCGAGATCACCTTCAGCGCGCGAATCTGTGCCAGATTGCTGATAAGCGCTTCGGTCATTCCATCGGCGAAATATTCCTGAGCTGGATCGCCGGAAAGGTTGTTCAACGGCAGCACGGCAAGCGATTTGATCTCTGGTGCCCGCGCAGTGGTTGTCGCGCGCCGAAAGACGAGTAGATAAGCCAGCGCTAACATAAACACGAGCGCCAACAGAGCGCCCGCGATCAGCGCGCGGCGAGAAAAAAGAGACTTGTGCTTGCTCACATCGGAAGCCGTCGTCGTAACTGCTGCGCCGCCGGTCATCCGCTCGCCCCGTGATGCGATCGCTTGCGCGGTCTCATGTTCACCACGACAGTTATCCAGATCAATCGCTACATCTCGCATCGTCTGATAACGCCGTTCTCGATCTTTCTCCAGACATTTGCGCGCAATGCGCTGCAACTCTTCCGGGAGGTCCGGCGCATAGCGCAACAACGCCGGCGGCTCTTCATTGAGAATTGCCGAGACGGTCGCCGCCGCGCTCGCGCTCGCAAAAGGCTGACGCCCGCTCAGCATCTCGTAAAGCACCACGCCAAAGCTGAAGATGTCGCTGCGCCCGTCAAGCACCTCACCGCGCACCTGCTCCGGCGACATGTAGGGCATGGTCCCCATGATCGTGCCGGGCGTGGTTAGCAGGCTCTGTGTCTCGGCCTCACTCTCAGCAGCTCCGGCAATCACGCTGGCCAGTCCGAAATCCATCACCTTTGCTTGCCCACGCGACGTAATCATGATGTTCGAGGGCTTGATGTCGCGATGGATGATGCCATGTGCATGTGCTTCGGAGAGCGCGTCGGCGACCTGCGCCGCGATGGTGAGCGACTCTTTCAACTCCAGCGGTTTGCTCTTGATTCTCGCGTCGAGTGTCTCGCCCTCAAGGTACTGCATGGCGATAAAGCTGCGGCCGTCTGCTTCGCCGACTTCATAAATAGAGCAGATGTTCGAATGGTCAAGTGTCGCCGCCGCGCGCGCTTCTTTAACCAGCCGCTTGTTGGCCCGCTCGTCAGCAACCAATTCAGGCGAGAGCAGCTTGATTGCCACGCGGCGGCCAAGCTGCGTGTCTTCCGCGAGATACACCTCTCCCATCCCGCCCGCGCCTAGTTGCGAGCGGATTTCGTAGCGGCCGAGTTTTGCGCCTGGTGAAAGAGCCGAGCCCATGTTTGGATCGACTTATGCTGCGGGTCTGGAGTTTGAGCCTTTACCGCCGATGTTTAGACTGAATGCTGGTTGCGGTCCCTCAATTCCCGAAAGTCGCCGCCGATTCTATCCGACTTAGCGCGCGCGAGGCCAGGTTTTTGTAAGAATAAAGAAAATCTACCGTCAGGCCCGTAATAAGTGTCTCTCCTCGCTTCAATGCCCACTCGCTTTTTCGGCGCCAAGCCCAGTCGACGCGCGCACCAAAAGCTCATCATACTTTGCTTCAGCCGCTGGTTCCCTTCCCAGCAGAGTGCCCAGCACAGCGCCGACGAATCCCAGCGGAATGCTGAGCAGCCCTGGATTTTCGAGCGGGAAGATAGGCCTTGATTGGATCAGGTGAGCAGCGGCGCTAGCGCCGGCTGCATCGACTCCCATGATGCTGGGCCCAATAACGATCAGAAGAATGGATGCAACCAAACCCGTTCCTAATCCAAAGACTGCGCCGCGCGTGGTGAATCGTTTCCAGAACAAAGACAAAACGATTACCGGCAGATTGGCAGAGGCGGCAACCGCAAAGGCCAGCGCCACCAGAAACGCCACGTTCGCATTCGGACCAAGCAGGATAGCGACCGCCATGGCGACAGCGCCGACAACAAACGCCGTGACGCGGGCGACGCGTACTTCCTCTCCGGGCTTGCGCTCAGTCCCACGATGAATCACGTTCGTGTAAAAATCATGCGCAAAAGAAGTCGAAGCGCTAATTGTCAATCCCGCAACCACGGCGAGAATAGTCGCAAAGGCAATTGCCGCGATGAAGGCAAAGAAGAAATCGCCGCCCAGCGATTGTGCCAGCAAAGGGGCGCTCATATTCGTACCACCGCTCGTGGCGATCTTGTCGCGTCCGACGATCGTAGCCGCGCCAAAACCCAGAAACGTCGTCAGGATATAGAAGGTGCCAATCAATCCCATCGCCCACACTACGCTGATGCGCGCGGTCTTCGCATCAGGCACGGTGTAAAAGCGCACCAGGATGTGCGGCAGCCCGGCGGTCCCAAAGATCAGCGCCATGCCCAGTGAAATCAAATCCAGCGCGCCGTACGGAGGCTTGAACCGCAGACCCGGTTGCAGGAAGTCCTTTACGACTTCGACGCCTTTCTCGTGATAGACCACGTGACCAATCGCATTGAAGAAGTTTGGGAAGCTGAAACCAAAGTGCGCCAGCACCAGAATGCTCAACAGAATTGTGCCGCCCATCAGCAGCATGGCTTTGATGATCTGAACCCAGGTGGTCGCCAGCATTCCGCCGAAGACTACGTAGACAATCATCAGCACGCCGACGCCGATGACCGCGGTGCGATAACTGATGCCGGAGTTTTTGAGCAACAAGGCGACGAGCGCACCCGCTCCGACCATCTGAGCAATCATGTAAAAGATGCTGACCGTGATCGTACTGAGCGAGGCCATCGCGCGCACGGGCCGCGCGTTCAGTCGATACGCCAGCACGTCAGCCATCGTATATTTCCCGGCGTTGCGCAAGGGTTCAGCAACGATCAGCAGCACGGTTAGGTATGCGACCAGCCACCCGACCGAATACATGAATCCGTCGTAACCCTGGAAGGCGATGATGCCGGCGATGCCCAGAAACGATGCCGCGCTCATGTAATCGCCGGCCACCGCGAATCCATTTTGCCAGCCTTTGATTTGCCGGTTCGCCGCAAAGAACGCGCTCGCACCGCTCGTGCGCCGGGCGGCCCAGTAAGTGATCAGCAGCGTGATGCCGACAAAGAAAAGGAACATCGCGAGGGCCATCGTCATTACTTGTTCCCTCGCTGCGATCCAAGTTCGGTTTCGGCTTTCTCGATCACCTTGTGTTCCATCTTGTCGAATCGCGCCGCGGCTCGCAGGTAAAGTGCGGCGATGATCCAGGCCATGAAGAACTGTGACAGCGCAAAGAGGTAGGCGATGTTGACCACCCCGATTACGCGCCGTGACATCAGGCCGGGCGCATAACCCACCAGCACCGGCAGCGCGAAGTAATAAACGATAAAGAGGATGACCGCCGGAATTATGAACCGCAGTTTTGCTCGCACCATCGTGCGGAACTCCGGCATCTGAGTGACGCGGCTCCAGTCTACGGGTTGGCTGTCTTCCGCGGCGGTCAGTTCGTGCGGCGGCTTTGTCTCCGCCCGCCCGAGCGGTGCCACGTCGGTCGCGGCTCCTACTTCTGGAGTAAGATCATCGATCCCAGTTTCCGGTTTGTCATCACTTGTCATGAATGATCATTCCTGTGGCCAGTACATGGTCGGGCTAGTGCCCCGAGCCCTCGACGATAGCGATCTCTTCAGGTGTGAGGTCGTAGAGTTCATAGACAAGACTGTCGATCTGGCGGTCGAGCGTGGCGCATTTGCTTTCGTAGAAGTCTTGTCGCGCTCAGTGCGCGCGGTCGCGAGGAAACTATGTTCCGCTTAGCCGGCGAGCGGGAGTGCGGGTCCGAGTCCCTCAATGACGACTTGCTTGAAGGTGCTCTCATCACCAAACCGCTTGACCGCATCCAGCACTTCCAGGCCGGCGAGTCTGCCATCGCGGTCATAATCGGCGGTAATGCCTTCGCCCAGATGCTTTGAGGTCACGGTCGTTTCGCGAAAGATAATGCTGAGTGCGTCCGCTTCGGGGTCATAACTGATTTTCATATTCGTTCAATCGTGAAGGCGGAGGTAAAGGGCATCGGCATCATGGTCGAGTTTGAGCTTCATAACCTGTTTCTCATCCTACCGTCACCGTTTGCTCGCGTGCAGGATCGTGAGACCTCCAGCGGCTATACCGACGCGTATTCAACGGCTCGCGGGTTTTCGACGCGTTGCGAGGCGTTCAATACTTCCAAGCCCACGACGTTTCCTTCTTTGTCGTAGTCAAGAATCACGCCGGGTTTGTCTTCATCGCTCTCTTCGATCGGCGCGCTGCTGAAGAGAATCCGCAGCACGTCCACATCTGAGTCATAGGTTACTTTCATGGTGTTGTTACCAAATACTTGCTGATTTTGCTGGTTCGATAGACCGTCACAACCTTCACTGGTCTAACCGTTTCGTTCACCATCACTCGTAGCAAGTACGGCTTCTGATTCATCTCGATTTTCGATTGGTAGCATACCACATCGCCATGTTCAGGCACTTTTTGCTGCGGCGAATCCAGCACCGATTCAACCAGAGACCGTGGAATTCCGCGTCGGGACATTTCCTGCTGCACATGAATTGAAAGTTGGTAATTCACTTACTGCCCTCTTCGACGATAGCAATTTCGGCCTCGGTTAATCCGTAGAGTTCATAAACAAGTTGGTCGATCTGGCGGTCGAGCGTGGCAATGACCTACCAAAATGAGGGCTGTTGTAAGGTGAAGGCGGTTAGAGTCGGCATAGCCAAAACAATACTATCGGCCGAAACGTTGCCAAGCTCCCTCGGCTCCATTTTGTATAGTCCGCCGCCGTAGACCCGACCTTCACCTGTGAGAGCTTCGGACTTGATTGCTTTGAGGGCCTTCCATAAGGATTCGATAAGCTCGGGCTTCGCCTCGATCGCGTCCGCCAAGGGTTTCTTCGGGTAAAGGAGTAAATAAACATTGGCAGCGATCGCTTTTGAGTGATTGAGAATGAAGCGAAATGTTTCGCCGTTAGTTTTGCTCTTGCGGTTGATGTAGGTGCAAAGGAACAACGGCGGCTGGCGCTCTTCTTGGGAATACCACGGCGAACGGTGCTCAGATAGATACTTCTCGTTGATGCCCTGCTGTTTTCCGCTTTCGAAATAACTCCACAGCGAAGGGTACTTCGCTTCGACTTCTGATTCTGGCAGTTTGCACGACAACAAATATTGCTTTCGCTCTATCTGCGGATCGCCGTGGTGATCAGCCAACACTTCATCCGAGGACAAATACCTCGCGCTTGGCAAAATTGGAATTAGAAATTTCTTAGGCAGTTGAAGTTCCGCAACACTCTCCGGCGTCAAGATAAAGAACTTGTTTGCGCCGGTTGCGATACCTCTCTTGATCGTGAATAAGTCCGAAAGCTTGAGTTCTTGCTGGGCCGGCGCTGGCACATGCGAGTTTTGGGGGAACCTGGTCCACTTGGTGTTTTCGTGAAGAGCCTGCGCCGCCACTCGCATCGACATCGATGGCTTTGTCAGAGTTCCGCCATAGGTGAAGTCTACGAGTTGATCAGGGTGAGGCGTTGCCTTTTCGAACCATACTACTGCTGATGAAACCAATGCGTCGTCAAATTGAACATCAGCGGGATCGAACCGATGAATAGAAAGAAGTGTCACCTGGCTGAGCAAGTACTCTTTGATGGCGCGTCCATAATTAACGTCCATGAACTCGCTGGGAATTAACCATGCCGCTACGCCGCCTTCCGCCAACCAGGAATGGGCAATAGATATGAAATAGCAATAGAGTCCAGCCAATCCACTCAGGGTGACTCCAGCGGACTGCCGCGCCGACATCTTCAATCGGTTCTTATCGTCGTTCGAAAGGTGATGATGGCGGACGTAAGGTGGATTACAGATCAGCAAATTGGCTCGCTCGTCATCAGATGAGGGAGCAACCTGGCTCGTGAAATCTGCGTGGCTCAGTCTCAAAGGCTCGTTGCTCCAAAGCTCCGCTGCACGCTCAGCAAAATGCTTATCGATTTCGTATCCGGTCGCGCTCGCGATACGGGAAAGAGGAAACGTTTTGAGCAGGGCGGAGTAGAACGATCCAGTGCCGAATGCTGGATCGAGGAATCGAATGTTAAGGTCCGCCGGAAGAATCTTTCGAGCGTACTCAAGAATGTCTAATGCCAAAGCGCCCGGCGTCGCAAACTGGCCCAGCTTATTCCTCTCCGCTTGCGTCTTAGAGGAGTCGAGGTGCTTCTGCACCTTCAACCGCGAGGACTCAATAACGTCGATGTGTTGCATTGCCTATAATCCGAACTTCTTAAGATCGTCGATGCGATGTTCCCAAACCCAGTCTATTCCTTCAGCCGCTTCGTAGCCAAGATAGCCGCTATCAAAATATCCGCAGAGAAATAAGATGAACTGAACCCGTGGACCATAGGCTCGTCGCAACTGTGAAATCTTAATGGCTTCCTCTTTCCGCCTCTTATTCGTGTTTGTGAAATCGCCGGCGGATTTGGCTTCGATAAGCAATGGGAGACTTCCGGCGCGCGACTTCTTTGGCATCACGACCGCGTCGATCGGTATATTGATCTGTTTAATTCCATCTTCCAGCTTCACCGGAACGTTCAGTCGAAATGAGAATGTCGCCGGTGCGAGCTGATCGAATGTTAAGCCGGTTCCTGCGTAAGTGTAACCACGTGATTCCAACCACGCTTTGATCCCCGCAAGTTGTCTTCGCTCCTGAGCGTTGCGGATTATGGGGTCACTAGCCGCGCCACAGCGGCGATCTGCAACAATCATTGCCGCTCGATGGATTTCGTTCCTCTCTGGCTTCAGCCCGGTGTCCAGCCAAGAGAATAGGTCTCGGTCGCAAAGTTTGACGATCGTAGTGACGATCTTTTTTAGATTGGCTTCGATCTCACTTGCTCGACGTGGGATGCGCTCGGTCATCTCTATACTGAATACGAGACCAGCCGGCACGCCCGATAATCCGATCAGTCTGTCGCGAGCGATTGGCGGTGCAGTCGACATCCGAAGGATTTGGAGTACCGAAGGATGCTGCCGGAGAATTGATGGACTGAGGTCAGTGAGATTCTTCGTCAATTTCAATGCGTTCTCCACAGCTGCAGTCGCCTCAGCTCTGGCAGTCCGATATGCTTGCGGAGCGAACTTGATGAACCAGTCGTTGTAGAGATCGACTGAGCGAGCAATGTCCTTCTTCTAACCTTGCGGTTTGTCAGAGTTGACAGGCATAGGTGTTGTATTGCGCGAGGCAGAGGATAGCATACGCGAGCCGGCTCGGCTCATATCGCAGCGTTCCTGAGCCTTTCACTGCGACCACGGCGTGGGTTTGCGCACCCAGCGATGTTCTTTCAGTTGTTCGTACAAGTCCGCAGGCAGCGGGCCGGCATCGCTGGCGGCGATGTTCGCTTCGACGTGCGACAGCTTGCGCATCCCGGGAATAATCGTGCTCACAATCGGATTAGTAAGAATGAAGCGCAGGGCTAACTCAGGCAGGTCGATCGCCGATGAGTGCTCGTCATTCCACTGGCGCAGAGTTTCCTTCAAAGCCTCGGCCCGTTCGATGCTCGGAATCAGGTTGTCAGGAACAAAGTAGGTGTTGCGCCAATCACCTTCGGGCCAACGGCTTTCTTCGGTGAGCGTGCCCGTCAGCGTGCCTTCATCAAACGGCACCCGCGCAATCACGGCCACCTTCATCTCTTCACACGCCGGAAACAAATCGTCCTCGGGATTCTGATCGAAGATGTTATAGATGACCTGCACCGAATCGATCTGTCCGGTCCGAACGGCGCGCACGCCGTTCCAGGGTTCCCAACGATTAAGGCTGATGCCGATCGCCTTGATGAGCTTCTGACTGCGCAAGTCGTCGAGCTTGTAGAGCCAGTGATCATCGCGCAACCAGTCATCGTCCCAGGTGTGAAACTGGATCAGATCGAAGCTCTGCAGATCGGCATTCCTCAGGCTGCGGTGTACATACTCTTCAACGTGATCCGGCGGGTAGGATTCTTTCAGCGTAGACTCCGGCCGCGCCGGCCACTGCTTATTCATCGGCGGGACTTTCGTTGCGGTGTAGAGCCGCTTGCCGCTGTTTGCGCGCACGGTTTGGCCGAGCAACTTCTCGCTCCGGCCTTCCCCGTAAGCGTACGCGGTGTCAAAGAAGTTGCAGCCATGATTGACCGCGGCTTGCAGGGACTCGAGCGACTGCTGGTCATCTGAGTTTGACCAGCCGCCCATGCCCCACGTCCCGTAACCAATCTCGCTAACCTGCCAACCCGTGCGGCCGAATTGTCTGTATCGCATGTGGTGAATAGTAAATACCTTTGGAGTGCTGCGCCTTGTCGCAGCTTTTCTATCCTGGGCCAAAAATGACCAACCAAACTCTAACTATGCTCATTAGCTTCTAACGGCTGATACCAAAGCGGTGACAAGTCACCGCACTGCTCCAAATTACGGCTGAAGGCCCATGCGGCGCACGAGGTCGGCGAAGCGAGGGTCACTGCGGAGGTCTTCAAAATTGAACCACCAGGTAATATATGGCAACGTGCCACTTCGTTGCTGAAAATCCCTTTCGAGCCAGGCAAACGCCTGATCCTTGTCGCCAAGACCGGCATACACGCCTGCTAAATGTTGTCCGGTAGCCTCGCGCCTGGCATATTTCTCTTCGAGTTCTTTCAGTATCCGAAGTGCCTCAGCTCGCTTCCCCGTAACCGCGTAGTAGTAGCCTAAGAAGCTCAAATATCTGCCTGCTCTTCCGGATAATTCAACCGCTTTCTGAAACTCCGCCGTCGCCTCTTCGTAGCGCCGCTGTTTGAGGTACGCGAAACCTAAAATTAAACCGTGTGCTTCCGGAAAGCTCGGATCGAGTTCAATAATCCTCTGGCATTGTTCAACTGCCGAATTGAGGTCATTCTTTAGGAGATACACCGCGGCTACGTTCACGCTGATGATTGGCGAAAGAGGATCAAGCTCCTGCGCCCGCTTGATCTCTCTCATCTCATCATCAAACTGCCGTTTTATTCCAAAATAAAGAGAAAACCAGTGATGCGCCGTCGGGTAATTCGGATTGAGGCTGATGGCCCGCTTGAATTCTGCCTCAGCTTCGGCCCAGCGCCACAGCATCTCATATATGAACGCTGAGGACGTGTGGGCCTCCGCCAGCGAGTCATCAATCTGTAGGGCGCGATCAGCGGCGGCTCTGGCTTTCGGTAAGGTCTCACTTGCGGGGACGCCGGCATAATACTCCAGCAACGAATAGCAATCAGCCAGTCCGACATAGCCGAGAGCGTAGTTCGGGTCGCGGTCTATCGCCTGCTGGAACTCTCCTATAGCTTTCCTTACCCCTTCCGCAGTCCTCTTGTTCCAGTAGTAGCGCCCTCTTAAGTAGAACTGGTAGGCTTCCGCGTTCCTCGTATCGCGCTTGGCAAGCTTCTGCTGTTCCTCACCCGAAAGTCTCAATCTCAGCTTCTCCGTGACCTCCCGCGCAATCGCTTGCTTGATCGCCAACACGTCCGAGAGTTTGCGCTCGTATTCCGCGCCCCAAAGCTGCGCGCCTGTGGTGGCATCAACTAGATCCACCTGAATGTTCAGCGTATCTCCTATCTGACGAACTCTTCCCATCAGCACCGCGCGCACGTTCAATTCGCGCCCGACCTGCCGCGGATCAATGTCCTTACCTTTGTAATGAAAGGCCGTGCTGCGGGCGACGACGCGCAACTGCCGCAACTCGGTCAGGCTGTTAATCAGCGCTTCAGAGATTCCGTCCGACAGATACTCCGTGTTCGGATCATTGCTCGTGTTCACCAGCGGCAAGACCGCTATCGAATCAATGGCGCTGGCCGGTCTCGCGAAGTAGAAGAGATAAGTGAGACTGGCAACCGCGACGATCAGCACCGACAGCGCGATTATCAAACTTCGCTTGTGATGCTTAATCCTATTCGCCAGCGATTCGGTGATAGGTGTTGTTTGTGCTGCCTGTCCGTTGGCAGTTGATGATGCTCCGGAAACCGTCGCTTGGACACCTCTTGTTTCCGGAGGTATCGAGCGCTCTAGCTTGGCTTCAAAATCCAACTGCTGTTTGAGGCTTTGCAAATCAAGCAGCAGGTCCTTTGTCGTTTGATACCTCTGTTCTCGCTCCTTGCGCAGTGCTTTCGAGACGATGCGCTCTAACTCTGCGGGCACCTCGTTCGCGTAACGAGCAAGTGGCGGTGGCTCTTTGTCACTGAGAATAGACGCCAGGATTTCGTTTGTATTCGAGCCTTCGAAGGGCAGCCGGCCTGCGACCATCTCATAAATCAAAACTCCGAGGCTGAAGATGTCCGTGCGCGCATCTACTTCCATCCCGCGTGCCTGCTCTGGCGACATGTAAACAGCCGTGCCCATAACCATGCCTGGTTCAGTGTTGACAACACCGCGCGTCGGCGCTTCCATGTCCACCGAATCTGGCGACGATCGCTCCGTTAGTTTCGCGAGACCGAAATCCAGCACCTTAACAATGCCGTCGCGCCTGAGCATGATGTTCTCAGGCTTGATGTCGCGATGGACGATGCCAGCTGTGTGCGCCGCAGAGAGCGCACTGGCAATCTGCGCGGCTACCTCGAGCACATCTCCGAGCTTCAGCGGCGTGCTTCGAATATGCTGGCGCAGCGTCTCGCCGTCGATGAATTCGGTCGCGATGAAGTGACCCGAATCCGTGTCGTCAATCTCATGGATGGTGATGATGTTGGGATGATTCAGCGCTGAAGCAGCCTTTGCTTCCTGCACAAAGCGCTTCATACGGTCTGGATGAGAAGCGACTTCAGCGGGCAATATCTTCAGCGCCACTTTGCGATCGAGTTTGGTGTCCTGCGCAAGATAGACTTCGCCCATTCCGCCCTCGCCGATCTTTGAGCGGATTTCGAAGCGACCCAGTTTTGTGCCGGCGGCAATCGTCATAGCTGCATTAGGTCAGACATCAGTGCAGATAGGAAAGCCAAGATATGGAACCCAGACGCGGACATTCTATCCGCGTTCGTTTCGGTGCGCCAGATTTGAGAGAGGAGATGTACGAATCACTTGAGAATCGGGCGGCGACGCGCGCGGAAATACGCGCGCACATCGTCGTTGCGCGGATTCACGATATAGACTGAGACGCGTCCGTCCGGCAAAGTTTCGATCGTTGCGGGCGAAACCAGCGCGGTGAGATACCAGCCAACCGGCAAGACGACCGTGTTGCGCAAGCGGCCGAAGCTCCGATCCCAGACCAGCTCGTCGCCATCCGTGTAGTAGCTTTTCGGATCGGCGTAAGTTTCTTTCAAGCGAATCCTGTTCGTCTCTCCCGCCTTGATCGCGTGAGCGAGATGAGTGACGACGATTTCGGTGTCGTCCTTGACTGGTTCGCCGATTGGAAGCTTGCGCTCGACGGACTGCTTGCCGCTAATGATTTCCCACTTGAGCTTTTCGCCCGTGTCGAGATCGATGCTTTCCGGATCGGTTACATGGCTGCCCGCGCGTACCACGTTGAAATAGAATCGTTCGCCAACTTTGCGGACGGTGTAGTCGTGAGTGATACGAAAAGCGTGTGACTCGGGCGATTGCAGCTCGTAGACAATCTCGCGATCCTGATACGCGCGTTCCGTGAGATTGGGTTGCGGATTCTGGGCGCTGACGATGATGGCCAGGCCGCAGCAAAGAGCGCCAAGTATTGCGATGATGCGTAGCGGGATTCTCATGATGTCGGTTGCGGACTACTGACTTGACGGGTGTTTAGAGTACCAACTTTAGTTGGGCCTTTCCACGCCCAACAAAAGCCCGACTGAAGTCGGTACTCTGAACGCCTGTAGCTTTCGCGCTTTGATCGTGACTTCGAGTTGCCCACCACTGCCGGGATTCACGAACGCCAGTTTCAAGCGGCCATCCGTTTCCATCAGCACCTGCGCCGCCACCGAGCACGAAACAATTTCATAGCCGCCCGGCAAAACGATGCTGTCACGCGGAATCCCCAGCGGGCGCTTGAAGACGATCTGTTCGCCTTCGGTGTAATAACTCTTGTCGTCTTTGTAAGTCTTGATGATCGCCAGACGATACTCGCCGTTGACGGGAACCGGATGTGCCAGATGTACCTTGATGTAATGCGCGGTCGGGCTGAAATTCTCGGCGGGCGAATCAACTTTCGCTTGCGCTCCCGTGACGACTTCAAACTTCAAAGACCGGTCCGTCGCCAGATCTATCACCGACTCATCTGAGGCTTCGCTGCCTTCGCGGATTTGGTTGAAGTGAAAACGCGCGCCCACGCGGGTCTCCGTCACCTCGTAATAAATCTTGAACTGATGAGTTTCCGGCGCCAACAACTCGTAGCGCGTGTACGTGTCAGCAGAGATGAACTGCGCTGTCGCCGCGCCGCACATCGCGATGATGCAAAGCGACCAAACCAGATTAGAAATTAGCATTCGGTGTTTGGAGTGCGGCGGCTTGACGCCGCTCTGGAGGTCCGCCTCGCTGGCTGCAAACATCGGAAAATTATGACTCATAAATTCTCCATCGATCGGAATTCGAACAAAGACTAACCAAGCGGCGTCAAGCCGCAGCACTCCAAAAACCGCCCTCTGGTTACGGCTTCAGGCCCATGCGCCGCAGCAGGTCGGCGAAGCGCGGGTCGCTGCGGAGCGACTCGAAGGGTGATTCCCATCTGACTCTCACCAACTGGCCACTGCGAGCCTGAAAATCCTTTTCCAGCCAGGCAAAGGCTTGATCCTTCTCTCCCAGACCCGTGTACACCGTAGCGAGGTCTGATCCGAGCGCTCCATGGTTGGCATACTTCCCTTCAAGCTCTCTGAGTATCGCGAGCGCCTCGGCGCGCTTCCCCGAAATCGCGTAGCCGTATCCGAGATGGCTAAGAAGCTGCCTCTCTCCCCCAGAGAGCTCAACCGCCTTTTGAAGCTCTGCGATGGCCTCTGAGTAACGTCCTTGTTTGAGATATCCCAAACCCAGCGTGTGATGTCCTCTTGGAAAACTCGGATCGAGGTCGATGACTCTCTTGGATTGTTCGACTGAGGAAATCACGTCACCTTGACTGAGATAAGTCTGCGCGAGATTTTGGCCGATAATAAGCGAAAGAGGGTCAAGCTGTTGGGCGCGCTTGATCTCTGCCAATGACTCGTCTAAGCGTCCCACATCGCGGAGAAGAATGCTGTACCATTGATGTGCGGTTGGGTAATTCGGATCTAGCTTTATTGCGCGCTTGAACTCTGCTTCAGCCTCTTCCCACTGCCATAGACTAATATCGGCGAACGCTAACGATGTGTGCGCTTCTGCCAGCGAACCATCAAGCTGGAGAGCACGCTGCGCGAAGGCTTTTGCCTTCGGGTACGTCTCACTTGCGGGAGTGCCGGCATAAAGTTCGAGCAACGAGTAACAGTCGGCAAGTCCCACATAAGCGAGGGCGTAATTCGGGTCTTTGTCGGCAGCCTGTTGAAATTGTTCAATCGCTTTCTTCAAGTTCTCTGTAGTGCGCTTGTTCCAGTAATAACGACCTTTCAAATAGAACTGATAAGCTTCCGGATTAGCGGTGGCACGCTTGGTCAACTGCCTCTGTTCTTCGCCGCTCAGCTTCAGTCGCAGCCGGTCGGTAATCTCGCGCGAAATCTCCTGCTGCACGGCGAGGGCGTCGGCGAGTTTGCGGTTGTACTGTTCGCCCCAGACCTGTTTGTTATCGCGCACATCGAGCAACTCTGTGCTGATTGTCAGACTGTCGCCTCGTTGCAAGAGTCTGCCCGTCAACACGGCGCGCACACCCAACTCTTTCCCGATTGCCAGCGCATCGGTCTCTTTGCCTTTGTAGCGAAAGACCGAGCTGCGTGGGCTGACGCGCAGATTAGGAAGCTGCGCGAGAGTGTTCATAATGCTTTCAGTGACGCCGTCGGAAAGATAATCGGTATTCGGATCGCGGTTCTGATTCTCGAACGGCAGCACGGCGATCGAATCAATCGCGACCTCCGTGTTACGCGCGTGGCGATAGCTGATGTATCCCGCGACCAGAATCACAATCGGAACGACGACGACCAGGACAATCAGCGCAACAATAAGGGCGAGCTTGCGGCCGCTCATGGATTTTCGCGGCGCACCGATGGCCGCCGATGATGGTCCAGGCTTTAACGCCGATGTGGTCGGCCTGCCTTCGCCGGTGTTGCGAAATACTTCGGTGGGCGCTTCGCCCGTGGCGCGGGATGCCGGCAGCACGCGCGTTGCTTCCGATTCACTTAACTCTGCGGACGCATTGACTAGCGTAACGCCGTCGACCCGACAGAACTTCACCGTCTCTTCGGTGTAAGTGCGCTGGCATGTGGGGCAACGTTTCATTTTGGAGTGCGGCGGCGATGCTTGGTGCTGACGCGGTCCGGGCAGCCGAGCAACCGCGCGTCACCGTCCGAGTTTGGCTGAGCATCTTAGCCGAGAACCCACGCCTACGCCAGAATTGCTGGACCCAATCAAAGCAAAAACTTCGTCCACCCGCGCGGCACCCGCGTCTAAGGGGTTGGCAAGGGGTTTCGCCGCGAACGTAAACGCTGAATTCGGCGGGCACTGTCGGGTAAGCGTTTAGTCTCCTCCTGCCTCTTCGGAGGCGAACCTGAATCGCTCGAAGTAGTGAGCAAGGTACGAATTCGAAAACCAGGAGGAACCGAGAAGATGAGAAAGATACTTTTCCGTAGTTTATTTTTGTTCGCGGCCATCACGACCGTGTGTGGCGTGGCCGCGGCCGGGCCGAAAGGTCGTGACCTGCGTGCGGATCGCCGTGATATTCGGCGCGACACGCGCGACATCCGCCACGACCAGCGCGACGTTCGCCGGGATGAACGCGAGCGCCGGGCCGATGTACGCGACCTTCGCGACGATAAGAAAGAGGGCGCGTCGAAAGCCGAGTTGCGCTCCGATCGGCGAGACATCGCCGGCGACACGCGTGACATTCGCAAAGATGAACGCGACACAAGAAATGATCGGCACGACCGGCGACGTGATGTGCGCGATTATCGTGAAGACAAGAAAGAGCCGCCGAAGTAAAGACCAGTTGCCCGACCCGGGGTCCCAGCGGGGCAGCCCCGCTGGGGTGGGGCGGTGAGGGAGGGTACAACAAGATCAGCGTGACTAAAGTTTCAACCCGGAGGGGCTGATTCCGGATAACCTACTTGGTCATGCTGTTGGGGGCGAGTGTTGAGGCACACTCGCCCTTTTTTATTTGTACGCCGACCGGGTCAGAACCCCGAGCGGTAGCTACGGGATCAAGAACTCAAATGCGTGAAAACCTCAACGCTTGTTTACTAATCAAAGACGAGCACTTGATCCGGTCGCTACCGCTCCCGGTTCTGACACGCACTCCAAATCTCGCCCGCTTCTCATCCGCCATTCCAAGCTGCTAAACTAACCGCACCCGCGGAGGTAATTTCGAATTGGCATTGGTTATCTACACCAAACCTGGCTGTCCGTATTGCCAGCAGGCGCGCGACTACTACAACTCAAAAGGCATCGCGTTCATCGATCGCGACGCGCAGACCAATCGGGCGTATCGCGCCGAGATGTTCAAGTTTTCGGGCGACGACCCGACCGTCCCGTGCATCGTCGAGGGTGGCAAGTACGTTCAGTCTGGTTGGGGTGATCCGCTCCGTGGTTGAACGGTGCACGACTAACGAGCCGTGCGCTCGTCAAAATGATTGATTGCCGGCAAGAGAAGACAAACCGCAAAGGACGCAAAGTTTCGCGCAAAGAACGCCAAGAGGTCTTGCTTTGCGGCACTTTGCGAATTACCTTTGCGCACTTTGCGTTTATGGTTCAGCTCTAGTCCAAGCCTAAACTGCTAGCTGCGGGGAGGTTCACATGAACTGTCGAAGATTGTTTCTGCTGCTCTTGATTCTCTCTATCTCAACCATTACGTTTATGAAGGTCACCGCCCAGAACGGAAACCCAATGCTGCAACCTCCAGCTACGGAAAAGAAACCGAAAATCACTGAGATTAACGGCGACAAGCTGGTTGATAACTATTTCTGGCTGCGCGACAAATCGAATCCCGCGGTTATTTCTCACCTCGAAGCTGAGAATGCTTACACCGAGGCCACGATGAAACCGACCGCGCCGCTGCAAGCGAAGCTCTACAACGAGATTCTCAGTCACATCAAACAGACCGACGAGAACGTTCCGTATCGCTGGGGCAATTATTTTTATTACACGCGGACGAAAGAAGGTTTGCAGTATCCGATCTTCTGTCGCAAGCATCAGACACTCGACGCCGCGGAACAGATTATTCTCGATGTGAACGAACTGGCTAAAGGCCAGAAGTTCATGTCTGTTGGCAGTTTCGCTCCGAGCGATGACGGTAATCTGCTGGCTTATTCAACCGACAACACGGGCTATCGACAGTACACGCTCCAGATTAAAAACCTGGGCACCGGCGAACTGTCTCCCGAGAAGATCGAACGTGTTGATGACATGGCCTGGGCCACCGACAACAAGACGATCTTTTACGTCACCGAAGACGCGGTCACGAAGCGCAACGACAAAATGTTTCGTCACGTGCTGGGCACCGACAAGTACGATTTAGTCTACGAAGAGAAAGACGAGTTATTTGACATCGGCGTCGGCCGCTCGCGCGACAAGGCCATCATACAGCTTGAGGCTGCCAGCAAGACTTCGACTGAGAGTCGATACATTCCGGCAACCAATCCAAACGCGGAGTGGAAGGTGATCGTCCCGCGGCAGCCGGATCACGAGTACGATGTCGCGCATCGGGGTGACTTCTTCTATATCCGCACGAACAAAGGCGCGAAGAATTTTCGCGTTGTCACGGCGCCGGTTGCCGATCCGTCTGAGAAGAATTGGAAAGAGTTTGTGACTCATCGCCCGGCAGTGAAGGTCGAGGGCGTTGACATGTTCGCCGATCACGCGGTGCTGTCTGAATGGGCGAACGGTTTACAGCAGCTTGAGATCATCGATTTCAAAACCAACAAGCGTCACCGGGTTGAATTTCCCGAACCGGTTTATTCCGCCGGGCTCAGCGCGAATCGTGAATTCAAAACGACCGTGCTGCGCTACAACTATCAGTCGCTGGTAACGCCGAGTTCGGTTTTCGATTACGACATGAACACGCGCAAAGCAACGTTGCTGAAACAGACTGAAGTGCCCGGTGGTTTTGATAAAGTGAACTACAAATCCGAGCGCGTGTTTGCAACGGCTTCAGATGGCACAAAGATTCCGATGTCCGTGGTCTATCGCCGCAATGTGAAGCTCGATGGTTCCGCTCCGATGCTGCTTTATGGGTACGGCTCGTACGGCATCTCGATTCCGCCGAGTTTCTCAGCGAGCCGTTTGGCCTTGCTCGATCGCGGGGTCATCTATGTCATCGCGCACATACGCGGCGGCGGTGAATTGGGCGAACCGTGGCGCGACGCCGGTCGCATGATGAACAAGATAAATACGTTCACCGATTTCATCGCCTGCGCGGAACACTTGGTTGATGGCAAGTACACTTCGAAAGATCGGCTCGTGATTCAGGGCGGCAGCGCCGGCGGTTTGTTGATGGGCGCGGTCACGAACATGCGGCCCGATCTCTTCAAAGCGGTCGTGGCGCAGGTGCCGTTTGTTGATGTGCTGAACACGATGCTCGACGCATCGCTGCCTTTGACGACCAGCGAGTACATCGAGTGGGGCAATCCCAACGAAAAGCCGGCCTACGATTACATGAAAAAGTATTCGCCCTACGACAACATTCACAAGGCGAACTATCCGGCGATGCTCGTGAAGGTTTCGCTGAACGACAGTCAGGTGCCGTACTGGGAAGGCTCGAAACTGGTTGCGAAGTTGCGCGATTACAAGACCGATCACAATCCACTGCTTTTGAAAGTGAACATGGGCGCCGGGCACGGCGGCGCGTCGGGACGCTACGACGCTTACCACGAGACGGCGTTCGACTACGCGTTCATGCTGTGGCAGATGGGGATTACGAACTGATTTTTTTCCACAGATTACGCAGATTACACAGATACCGAACCCAACAAGGAATTGTCGAAGGCAAGGACACAGATCATCATGGCAACCAGTGAAACCCTTGCCGCTTTACTGCTCTTCTAATCTGTGTCATCTGCGTAATCTGTGGATTATGACCCGGCTCTATTCAACCCGCACCCGATCCGTCTTCCCGCGCCCGAAAGTTTCCGGATGGTACATCTCTTCGGCTTTCGCCGGCGGCACCACAAAGTCGCCCGGCGTTGTCGCCCGCGCCACGTAAGAATATTTGTACACGCCTTCCCACAGCAGCGAAGTGAAGGCTTCGGCGCGCTCGTCGCGCAGGTTCTGATGCTCGAACCACTCCGGCCTGAAACGCCACCACCCGTCACCGTATGACCTGCTGCCGAACTCGGCGACGCCAGTTTCATTCTTTTCGCGCGGAATGCTGCCCGTAGTGGCCAGCGAAGGATTCAACGCTTCGAATCCGGCCGGCAGAGGATCGACCAGAGCCACGTGATAACGCCGCGCTGTCGCCACCATCGTCAGACGCACCCGCACACGCGCGCCGGCTTTGATGTGCCACGTGCCGTCGGCATCGCGCCCGACGTCTTTCGGATCGTCCACCGCTTCGTAACTGCGCTCGACCGTGAAGCCGTAGTCCGCCGGCTTCAAATTCAGATCGCTGGGCGCATAGTTCATCCCGATGCGATAGTAAAGCCGGCCCGCGCCGTCTTTGCTGATGATCAGATTCTGCGCGCCGCCCTGATTGACGAGATAACGCATCGGCACGTTCACCTGTTGCCGATCCGTCGAGCGCCCTTTGAACTCCTGCTCGCCCGCAAAGCGCTCGCCTAACCACGCGCGAGCCACAAAGTTCGGCGTCACCTTTTCAAAAGCATTGAAGTAGCGATCGAGCGCCAGCAGGATGAAAACGTTCTCCTGCGTATTCTCCCAACGCCCGCGCGTCCGATGCCCGAGCAAGCCGCGCACGATCTTCGGAATCAGATCGCTGTTTGGCTGATCGCCGATCAAGGCTTCGAGAATCACTCCATCTGCGCGCCGATCGGAATTCAGAATCAGATAGTCGTTGTCGCTGTATGAGCAGACAAAGTGCGCAGTGCCCGCCGTCTCCGTAACGCGATTGTTCAGCAAATGCCGAATCGCCGCTACTTCGTTCACTGAACCGCTATCGCCTGACAAAACCGACAAAAGCCAGCCCACCGACTCGAGCGAAAGCTTCTCCAGTCCCGCTTCGGCAATCAGCTTGCGCGCCCGCGCCGCGTCGCGGTCACCCATTTGCGCGCGCACGTACAACGCGTAAGCGATGATTGCGCGCCGCGCGTCGATGCCGTAGTAAGAAGGAATGTGCGATTCGATCTCGCGCAGATACTTCTGCGACTGTTCGAACATTTCCTGCGGCACGTCGAACTTTTTCTGTTTCGCGCGCGCCAGCGCATGCGCCACGTGAATGCTCAGGTAAGGCCACGATTCATTGCCGCGCTGCCAGAATCCGTAGCCCCCGTCGCTATTTTGCATGCCCTGCAAGCGTTTCAGATCGCGCGTCACCGCCGCTTCCATTTCATGTGGCGATGGCAAGTCCTTCGCCTTGAAAGCCGTCAGCACGTCGCGCAACGCCGCGATCGTGATGATGCGGGAAGAGAGCTGCTCAGAACATTCATACGGATAGCTGGTGAGATAGAGCACCGCATCGGTCAGCTCCTGAAGTTGCGTCGAGGAAGTTTCGATCTCCAGTCCGCCGAATTGTGGAAACACATTCGCCGGCGCCTTAACCGGTTGATTGATCGAGCCGTCATCGATCTCGCCGTAGGTTGCGAACGCTTCAGTCGTCGCCGGCGTCCACACCGGCAACTCGACATTTGCGGCGTCAGACCAGCGGCCTGAGACCGCGCCAATCTGAAAACGAGCTGTGCCGGCTTTGACCGCCGCGGCGGGAATGCGTATCTCGACGCGATCGTTGGCGGGAACAGTCACCCGACGACCGGTCAGTACCGGGAGCGGTAGCGACCGGGTTGTCAGCGATGGATCAGCCGCCGCGCCTTGAGACCAGGTCGCTACCGCTCCCGGTTCTGACAAGAACGCTGCATTGGTCGCCCGCACCGCGACATCAACCGTCATCGCTTGATCGGTTTGGTTCTGCAAGACGATCGGCAATTCAAAGCGATCGCCGAAGTTCAGGAATCGCGGCGCAGATGGTCGGGCCATCAAAGGCAAACGTGCGGTGATTGCCGACTCGCCCGAACCAAATTGTTTTCCGCCGGCGACAGCGACGGCCATCACGCGATAACGCGTGAGATTGTCGGGCAGTTTCACCTGAACTTGTGCGCGTCCGTTTGCGTCTGTACGGACTGAGGGCGCGAAGACCGCGAGGGCGTTGAAGTTTTCGCGGAGGCGGATTCCTGTTTCTTGAGAACCCTGATTATTAGCCCCATCCAACTTGAAGTTTTTGTCGCGAGAGCGAAGTTGGAGGCCGTCAACTGCCATCGGAGCCGGTCTCGCCGAGGCTGACACGCTCACCGTTTCCATGAGTGCGCCACCTCCCCCGGCACCGAAACGCCCTCCAACGCCGCCTGCTGAGAGGAGGGTACTCTTTCGCGAATGATAGTCGCTCGTGTCACTGCTCCTATTTGCATAGAACATAGCAACCGGATCGTCCAGCTTGTAATTCGTGAGCGCCAGCACTGACTCATCAACCACAACGACGGCGACCTCGCTGTCAATCACCGGTTTTCCGTTCGCATCTTTGGCCTCGACGTTGATGACGCTGTTGCCGCCGGGTTCGAGCGTCTTATCGCGCGGCGTCGCAACCACGCTAAGCTTGCGCGAGACCGGCGGAATCGAAAGATTCAATTCGCCACTGGCATAAGCAGGCCGGAGCGCAGGCATCCTTGCCTGCGGTGCGCGGGCATCCCTGCCCGCATTGAGCGCGCCAGCGCGAACTGGCCCGCCCGCTACCGCAGGCGGTTCTGACCCAGCATCACGATCCTCAGCTCCAACCAGATCAACCTGTACATGCACATTCGGCGTCCATGCTTCTTCAATCGGCACCCGCAGCGTGTAGGTCGGCGAGTCTATGCGAAAGCGTTCGGTCTTCACGATTCCCGATCGCCGCAAGCTCATCACCGCTTCGGCTGGAAAGAACGGCGCTTGTACTAAGAGCTGCGCGGTGTCGCCGGCCTTGTATTCCTTTTGATCGGGAATCAGTTCGACTTTCTCTTCTTCAACGCCAGTCCTCGGTGGACGCTTGCCGCCCGCGACCCAGAGCGTCAACTCGCTCTCGTTCGCGCGGCCGCGGTCGTCGCGAATGGTCGCGGTCACGCGATAGGTGCCGCCTTCTTTCGAAGCGAACGTGCATTTCGCGGGATCGGGTCCTGATTGAATTAGACAATCTTGTGGATTGACTTCGACCTGTTTCCATTCGCCTTTGACTTGCTTCCAATCCAGCAGCACCGCGCGCATCTTCGCTTCTCGATTCGCAATCGCCTTGCCGTCGAGATCGGTGACGATCGATTGCACGACCATCGGCTCGCCCTTTTGCACAAAAGTCTTTTCGCTTTTCAGCCCGACATAAAGATCCGCCGGATGCACCAGCATCGTCGCGGTTGAATTCCACGTCTGCCGATTCACATCCTGAACGCTCGCTTCTGCTGTGACTGTCGAAGGTCGCGCCGGTTTTACCGAGTCAAAGTCGATCCGCAGGCGATGCTTTCCGCCAGCGTCAGTGCGCCCGGTCAGCTCTTCGTCGTTGCTGTCTTCGTTATCTCGGTCGCTTGTCCACCACGGTATCCATTTGCCAAAAGTGTAGTCATCGCGATTCGGCGGGGTGAAGTTCGTCGGCTTGGCAGTGACTTGCCATTTGACCTCGGTGTTTTGCAATCCACCGCCGGCAAAGTAATTCGCCGCCACTGAGACCGTGGCGTGATCGCCGACGAACAGCGGGCCTTCGCTCTCAACTTTCGCAGTCACTTCAAATTCAGGCCGGCGAAACTCCTGCACCTGAAAGCTGTGCGTGTAATTCTCTGCGTCAAAGGCTTTCATCGCGCTCTTTGTCTCAAACTCGACCTGCGCTTGTCCCAGATTCATGTTCGCCGGAAGTTTGAATGCAAAATCGAATCCGCCGAGGGCATTGGGCGTCAGCTCGCCCTTAATTATTTCGTTGTCAGCCTCGTCCTTGACCACGTAGTTCACGCGCCTGATCGCGCCGTTCAGTGGACCCACATCGCCGCCTTTGCCAGTGCCGATGCGACGAATCCATCCTTTGATGTGCACCTCTTCGCCGGGCCGATAGAGTTTGCGATCGTCAAAGACGTACCAGCGCAATTGATCCGTCTGCGGCTTCTGCTGCCACGAGCCGGTTGTCGCCCACCAGTTGTCGGCGTTCTCGGGCAGAATCGCCACGTCGTTGCCGCGCCGCGCGACCAGCACGCTCGCGGCAGAATCTGACACGGGTTTCAACGGAAGTTGTGCGAGCCCATCCGCGCCGGTGGCGCCAGAAACATCGGACGGAATGATTTGCATCTGCACATCGCCGAGCGGCGCGCCGTCCGAAAGCGAAGTGGCCCAACCGACAAGCGCATCGTTGTCGACGAACGCATCCAGGCCAATCCTTGTCGATTGCACCCAGGCCAGCAGCGGACTGTGATAGTTGTCGCTAGCGGGAGTGATCGATTCAACCGCAACCAGCACCTGGCCGAAACCATCCTTGAGCGACGGTTTCAGATCGATTGCAGTTTCGATCATTTCGTTCGAAGACGTTTTCAGATCGATTTGCTTTGACGAAACCAGGCGACCCGGCAGCGTGGCCTTCTTCGCTGCCACATCGTTCCCACCGCGATAATGAAGCTGCCGATAGACTTGAAACAGCGCCCAATCGCTGGGCTCGACCGCATACAGACTCACTTTCACGGTTTGGTAATTCACGCTGTAGAGCGAAAGCTGGCGCGGCCCGGCGGGATCGAGCACAACTAAACCTTGACCTGACAAACCAATCCACGGTTGCATCGGCCCAACCTTGAAATCGACTATTTCGTCTTTGCCGAGAGTCTGATCGAATTGATCGCCCAGTGATTTGTTGATGGTAACGCGGTAAGTCGTATCTGGCTTCTGCACGCCACCGATCCGCAGCGCGCTGCCGTAAACACCCAGTTTCATTTGCTCGAGTGCGGGTTCTACGCGAATTTGCGATTCCTGCGAGTCCTCAATCTTGAGAGGATTGGTGAATTCAATCTGCCAGGTGCCATTAGGCGTACACGGCGCGTTCGAGTTGTAGCTGCAGAAGCTCTTGACGAATCGCAGTGGACCAAAAGTCATGAAGGGAAAAGTTTGCGCTTGCTTCGTCAGGAGCGAGCCTTCCACCGAAGGTGTGCCCGCGAGGATGGAAACATCGATATTGGAGCCGGCGGGCAATGCAGTTTCTGTTTTTCCGTTCGCGTCAATCGCGCGAAAGACGAGCCAGCGATCTTTCTCGGCCTTCTTCACCAGGTTCTTGACATCGTCATCGGCCTCGATCTCTTCCTTCGTTGCCAAGCGAGTCGTCGCTTGAGTGTTTCCGGCTGTGACCTTGATGTTTCTCAGGACCGCTGCTGGATCGATGCGCTGATCGAACTCGGCAAACATCAGCACGTTGCGGCGCTGGACGCTGGCTCGGGTTGGATAGAAGTCCTTGACCGTCGGCGGTGGCGTCGTGAAGGTCCAGGTCTTTGAGTTAGCAAGCGCGCTGCCGTTTGCAGACTTCGTTCCCGCAGGCACGGTGACGGAATACTTCGTGGCCATCGGAAAGCGGACGTCGGGTTCGAACAGCAAAGTCTTCGTTCCGATCCAATGCCATTTGCCCGGCGGCTGAGGCGACAGTCTTACCGGAACATTTTTCGCCGCTTCTTCCTGCGAAGTGACCGCAACCATCGGCTGAGAAAACGTGATGCTCAAGTTCGGCGAAATCGGGACGTCGCCTTCGGGTGAGTAACGCAAAACTTCGAGCGGGCCCGTCGCCTTTTGCTCCGGCGGGGTCATTTCGTTTGGCGCGGGAAACGGCTGCAAGATGTTTGCGCCGGTACGCGGTGGCGGCAGAGACTTTTCGCGCAACGAGAAGTCAGCTTCGTCGCTCGGGTCGGTTTTGAGCGGCGGCAGGCGATTGAGAATCGTTTGCGTCTCGGCGTCGGAAAGCGGCGTGGCGTTTGCGACCTTGCTCACTGGCCGCGCTTCCGCCTGTTCTGGCGCTTCGCTCAGACGAAAGCGCAGGCCTTCTTCTTTGTCCGGGTCTTCATCGCCGGGGGAGTTTGTCTGTTTTGAAGAGAAGAGCGACGAGAGAAAATCGTAAGCGCGGCCCAACGGTGTTAGAGTACCAACTTCAGTTGGGCTCTGCGCCTGCGGAAAAATCCCGACTAAAGTCGGTACTCTAACGCCGCTATGTGACGCTGGTTCTTTGTTAGCTGAGATCGAAACGACAAAACAATAGACCAGCAGCAGGGAAACGAGACGTTTCGGGAGAGTCATGAGTTGGGCTCCTTGCTTTGAACTAATACATCTTCATCAGGGAGACCGTCCGCCTGCAAATCCTGGCTGCTGTCCAGGCTTAGACGCAATTGAGCGATATAGGGTTCCCTGCAACGTCGCTCAAGATCGAGAATTCATTTGACGCGCCGGATTTGTATGGCCCCGATTGAAGCCTAAGGTAGTGGCCTAATTTGTAATTCTCTGCTCCTCCTCAGCGCCCTCGGCGTTCCTTGGTGAATGTATTCCAATGCCTATTCACCGCAGAGACGCAGGGATCGCGGAGGCTGCGCAGAGAAAACCGGAAACCGGGGCACTACCAAGCCGGAAGTTTACTTCCGAATCGCGCGCGTGTAACTTATCTTCATCCCAATCGGCTGACAAGGAGAGCGTTTTGCAGACTGACAAAGGCCCGTCCGTTGCTGATATCTTTCGCCGCGCGCAAGCGATTCGCGGCGAGAAGCCCCGGGCTTCACCCAAAGAGATCGCGGCGCAACTGGTGCGCGAGTTTTCCGGCGGACCGCTGCCGCCGACGTACAACCTGACGATTCCAGAACAGGATGCGCGCGCGCCGGAAGAGGATTGGTCCGCGGGCTTGCCGCTCGTGCTGCGCGGTATTCAGCAGAAAGACTGGCAGGGCATCGCGCAAGGTATCGTGCTCTCGCTTGAGCAAACTGAGAATTACGAACGCGAGCGCGGCGGCGAAGGCACGCGCGACGATTGGCACGATCGTTCGGCGGGCATCGAAGGCGCAACCGACAAAGGCGTCGGCAAGTGGATGCCGGAAGAGTTGATGAAATTAGCGGAACGAAGTTCGAAGCACTAGTACCAAGACATGAGCTTCCTTAACAGCCTAATCAAAGATCCCAAGTACCAGACCACCGACCCGCGCAAACCGGAAGAAGTCAACGAGCCGGATGTAATCATCAGTCCGGACACGCAGCGCGAGAATCGGATTCCGCCCGGACAAACGCGGACTAAGAAATGGCCGGTGCTCGACGCGCATGGCGCGCCGCCGGTTGATCTGGCAACGTGGAAATTTGAAGTTGATGGCCTGGTCGAGAAAGCGCTCGAGTTCTCTCTCGATGCGTTCATGCAGTTAAGGGTGGTGAAGGTTTATTCCGACTTTCACTGCGTCACGCGCTGGTCGCGGCTGGATAACATCTGGACCGGCGTGCCGACGCGAGAGATTGCCAAACTTGCCGGCGTGAAACCGGAAGCGAAGTTCGTGGTCGCCGAGGCCTGCGATTACGGCTGGACGACGAACGTTCCCATCGAATACTTCATGAATGAGGATTCGCTTTTCGCTTTCCTGCACGACGGCGCGCCGATTCCACCCGAGCATGGCGGCCCGGTGCGTCTGATCATTCCCCAACTCTACGCCTGGAAATCCGCGAAGTGGGTCAAAGGCGTGCGCTTCCTCGCCGAAGATCAGGCGGGCTTCTGGGAAGAAGGCGGCTATCACATGCGCGGCAATCCATGGACGAGCGGCGATGGTGAAAGGTTCCGTTGGTCGTGATCTGCACGTCTCGTGATGAGCCAAACCCTTGACAGAGTGCGAGAACTTATCAGCCAGGGGCAACTCCTTGTGTCGGATCACGGCTACGATGAGTTGGCAAACGACAACATTTTCGTTCAAGATGTTCTGGATGGAATCGACGGCGCGGTGGTAGTGGAGGATTATCCCGATTATCACAAGGGACCGTGCGTGTTGGTTTTGCAGCGCGATGAAGATGATGAGCCGATTCACGCCCTCTGGGGGATTCCAAAGGGTGCGTCTTCGCCGGCCGTGTTGGTGACGGCTTATCGTCCCAATCCAAGTCGTTGGACTGAGGACTCTTTGAGGAGAAAGTAATAACAATGCACCCGCTAACCAAACTGATTCACGAAGGGCAGTACGCCGCTGAAGTCGACGTACAACTCATCGACGGAGACGACGCGTGGTCACCTTATCTTTCCCTTGAGGATGCGAAAAAGCTGGACGAGGTGCGGAAGGCTTTGCGTCGCGAAGACCTTAAGATGGCCAGCCAACTAGCGCGCGTCTTTGAACTGACCCCTGTCGAACCGTAAATCATTCAGTTTCACTTTTAGTGACCACGACCTCGCAACAACCCAAAGACGCCGGCGCCGTCATCCTTCTTCGTCCCAACACCGATCCAAACAATCCCGAAGTCTACCTCGTGAAGCGCAGCACGAAGCTCGCCTTTCTCGGCGGCTTCCACGCGTTTCCCGGAGGCCAGCGAGAAACGGACGATGCCGAAGCGTCGGTTAAGAACTGCGACGATCCGGAACGAGTAGCGATGATCAGTTGCGCTGCGCGCGAGCTGTTTGAAGAAGTCGGCGTGTTGCTCGCGCGCGGCTCGGAAACATTAACCTCAGGTCAGCGCGCTTCACTGCTCGACGATCTGGACTCAAAGCGAATGACGTGGTCTGAGTTGTTAAGACACTACGGTTTGCATCTCGACGCGAGTGATTTCACTTTCGTCGGACGTTGGCTGACGCCGCCGTTTGCTCCGCGACGATTCGACACCTGGTTCTTTTTGGTCAACTGCCCAGCAAAACAAGAACCACGCGTAACTCCTGATTCCGAACTCGAAAGCGGTGAATGGATCACTGCGCGTGACGCTCACGCGAAGTGGGAACGCAGCGAGGTTATCGCTGTGCCTCCGGTGCTCCACGCACTAAAGACCCTTTCAGGCGGACTAACGGATGATCTGGTCGAACGGTTTCTTTCCGTGCCGGAAGCGCATCGTGAACCGACGCGGCACATGGAGTTCCATCCTAACTACCTCTGCTTTCCGGTGCGGACGCCGACAAAGCCGCCAGCGACCCACACCAACTGCTATCTCATTTACAACTCGGAGGAGTTGCTAGTACTCGATCCTGGTTCACCTTATGAAGATGAGCAAGCGGCATTGGCTGCGTGCGTTGACAGGTTTGTCGCCGAAGGCAGGACTGTGCGTGAGATCGTCCTCACGCATGTTCACCCGGACCACGTCGCCGGCGTTAATGCTCTGAATGATCATTTGGAAAAGGCGCAAGGCGCGCGCGTTCCCGTGGCCGCGCATCGTGTGACCATTGAGTTGTTAAAGAATCAAATCGGCGTCGATCGATTTATCGAAGATGGCGAAGTGTTGGAATTGAATGGCGAGCCCGCGATCAAGTTACGCGCACTCCACACGCCCGGTCATGCGCGCGGGCATCTCTGTTTCCACGATGAACGCACCGGCGCGCTCATCTCTGGCGACAACATCGTCGGATTCGGTTCCGTCTTGATCGATCCGCCCGAAGGCAACATGCTGGACTATCTCGCTTCGCTCGAACGAATGCGCGCGCTGCCGCAGCTCTCGGTTTTGTTTGGCGGGCACGGGCCGGCCATCGCTAATCCTTACGAAAAGATCGACGAATACATCGCGCATCGTCTGCAACGCGAGGAGTTAATTTTGGCGGCTGTGCGCGAAGGCATATCAACGGCGACGGAAATTGTGGTGTGTGTCTACACCGACGTCCCATGGAAAGCCCACGCGATGGCTGAACGGGCAGTACTGGCTCATTTGGAGAAGTTAATCGCTGACGGATTAGTCTCGCACAATTCCGATGGCAAGTATCTCGCCACTCAGACAAGCAATTAACCGCAGAGGCCGCAGAGAATTTCGCAGAGGAACGCAAAGAAAGACCTCTGCGGCCCTCTGCGTTTCCCTTTGCGTCCTTTGCGGTTAAAATCGTGTCATGGAACGAGCAACGACTTTAGGTGAACTCAAAGCGAGCGACTTCAAAAGCGTCTCAGTCAAGGACGAAATGCGCGCGAACTTGATCTGTAAGTTGAAGCGCCACGAACGGCTTTTCCCCGGCATTGTCGGCTATGACGAAACAGTTGTGCCGCAACTTATCAACGCGATCCTGTCAAAGCACAACTTGATTCTGCTGGGTCTGCGCGGGCAAGCGAAGAGTCGCATAATTCGCCAACTGACGAACCTTCTCGACGACGCAATTCCGATCCTCAAAGGCTCGGAGGTTAACGACAATCCCTTTCATCCCATTAGCGCTTACGGGCGACAGATGCTCGAATTGCATGGTGACTCCGCGCACCTCGAATGGGTCGGCCGCGATGCGCGCTTTGTGGAAAAACTGGCGACGCCCGACGTCACGATTGCGGACATCATCGGCGACGTCGATCCGATCAAAGCAGCGAAGGGCGGGCACCTGTTGAGTGACGAACTGACGATCCATTACGGGCTTTTGCCGCGCGCTAATCGCGGCATCTTTGCGATCAACGAACTGCCCGATCTCGCCGGCAAGATCCAGGTGGGCCTTTTCAATATCATGCAGGAAGGCGACGTGCAGATTAAGGGCTACCCGGTGCGTCTGCCGCTTGATGTGATGCTCGTGTTCTCGGCAAATCCGGAAGACTATACGGCGCGTGGGAAGATAATTTCACCGTTGAAAGATCGCATCGGCACGGAGATCATGACGCACTATCCGAAAGAGATCGAGCTGGGTGTCGAGATCACGCGGCAGGAAGCATGGACGGCGCGCGACGGCATTCAGGATCGACTGCGGATTCCCGATTTCATTCGCGAGGCTATTGAACAGATTGCCTTCGAAGCACGCGACGATCAGCGCATCGACAAACATTCAGGCGTCTCTCAGCGTTTGCCGATTTCGGTGATGGAATCAGTCGTGTCCAACGCCGAGCGTCGCGCGCTGTTGACCGGCGAAGAGCAAATCGTCCCACGCATCGCCGACATTTACGCCGCGATTCCTTCCATGACCGGCAAGATGGAATTGGAATACGAGGGCGAACAGATCGGCGCTTTCCGCATCGCCAAAGATTTGATCAAGCGCGCGGCCGGCGAAATCTTTGAAGGCTATTTCGTCGGCATCGACTTCGCCCGCGCGGTCGCCTGGTTCGATCAAGGGAACACCGTGCGCCTGGCCGACACGGCGTCCGCCGAAGAGTGCATTATGTTGCTCGAATCAGTTCCTGACTTGCTCGACACGCTGACTGCTCTCGGCTTTGACCGAAAAGACGCGGGGCAAACCGTCGCCGCTTGCGAACTCGCGCTCGAAGGTCTCTACGCCGAAAACAAGATCAGCCGCAACGAAGAAGGCGGCTACACGGCGGTGACGAAAGCGAAGAAGGATCGGCGTGGGATGATCTATGATGACCTCACCGAAACAGGAAAGTACAGTTAGGCCACAGATGGACACAGATAAACACGGATTCAAACACTCAGAGATAACTGACAAAATCATTAAGGTCTTCTTTGAGGTCTACAACGAACTCGGTCATGGATTCCTCGAATCGGTGTACGAGAGATCACTGGAAATCGCTTTGAGCTCTTTGGGCCTCAAAGTTTGCAGACAAATTCAAATTCCGGTCTGGTTTCGCGGTCAACCTGTCGGCGACTTCACCGCCGATATGCTAGTCGCGGATTGTGTCCTGTTGGAACTGAAGGCTGCTAGAACTCTTGACTCATCTCATCAAGCCCAGTTGCTGAACTACCTTCGCGCTACTGAAATCGAAGTCGGCCTGCTCCTAAACTTTGGTTTGAAACCAGAATTCAAACGTCTAATCTTTGATAATCCTCGTAAGGCAATTCGTGGAAATCCTCGCATCTCAGTGGCGGATCTTCTGATTGCTGATCCCGAAAACGATGACGTGATAAAACCATCTTGAGGTTTAGCTTTTTGCTGATCTGTGTCTATCCGTGTTCATCTGTGGCTAATTCGATGAAGTTCACTCGCTACTCAAAATTCAATGGCCTCGATGTCTCCGGAATCAATCTCGGCGACCTGATGGAAGGTCTGTCTGATTCTCTGCTCTCTTCCGGTTACGACGATGATTACTACTGGACGCGGCAACGAATGCCTCAGGATACGTCGCTCGATGCGCTGCGGCGCGCGCTGTTGCAGGCGCTGATGGATCAGGACCTCCTTTCGCAGCATCAGATTCAGCAGATGCTCGACGAAAACGAAGGCAAGTACGAAGGTTCGCAACTTCAGGAGATGTTGAATCAACTGATCGAGCGTCTGGTCGAAGAGGGCTACCTGACTCTGCACGAAGAACCACAGACTGCGCGGCGCGAGATGATGCGCGGAAACGGCGAAGGCCAAGTCGAAGAGCCTTTGCCGCGCAACATCAAGTTTGAAGTCACTGAGAAGGGCCTGGATTTTCTCGGCTACAAAACGCTGCGCGGTCTGCTCGGGAGTCTAGGCAAGAGTTCGCTCGGTCGTCACGACACTGCGCATCTCGCCACCGGTGTCGAAGCCGAAAGTGCCAGCAAGCCCTACGAGTTTGGCGACACGATCAATCTGGATGTGAGCACTACGTTGCTGTCGGCGATCCAGCGCGAGGGACTATCGGTTCCGTTGAATCTCGAATACAGCGATCTCCATGTGCATCAATGTGATTATCAATCGTCGTGCGCGACGGTGGTGATGCTTGACTGCTCGCACTCGATGATTCTTTACGGCGAAGATCGTTTTACTCCGGCAAAGAAAGTCGCACTGGCGCTCGGTCATCTGATTCGCACGCAGTATCCCGGCGATTCTTTGAAAATTGTGCTGTTCCATGACACGGCGGAGGAGTTGCCGCTGGCGAAGCTTGCCACCACCCAAGTTGGCCCATACCACACGAATACTGCGGAAGGTTTGCGTTTGGCTCGACGCATTCTGCAGGCGCAGCGCAAGGACATGAAGCAAATCGTGATGGTGACGGATGGAAAGCCGACGGCGTGTTTCATCAACGGAGCGCAGGCAACGGCATTTGTTGGCCATCGCTCATCACGCGGGCACGACCCCGTCGCTACCGCTCCGGGTACTGACAGGAGGTTGTACAAGAATTCAATGGGCGGCGATCCGTGGGTGATGGAAGCGACGTTTCGCGAAGTCCAGGCGTGTCGCAAGGCCGGGATCATGATTAATACTTTCATGCTCGCCAGCGACTTTTACCTGGTTGAGTTCGTCAAACAGATGACCGCAATGACCAACGGCAAGGCTTACTTTGCCAACCCATCCAACCTCTCACAATTTGTCCTGATCGATTTTCTGCGCCGCCGGAAGAGCCGAGTCAAGTAAGACCTCAAATCTGGATTACAGGTGTTAGAGTACCAACTTCAGTTGGGCACTTTCTCAGTAACAAAAACCCAACTGAAGTTGGTACTCTAAACACCTGTAACCAACGAGCCTCCTACTTCACTCGAAAGTAATAGCTCGCGACGGTTTTCTTCGATCCATCGGCAGCGCGGCGCAAACTCACTTGATAATCACCCCTCGTCAGCAAAGCTGCGGGCACATCGAAGTCAACCTTGCTCGTGTTAGTCTCAGCCGACTGAAACGCCTGAGAGCTGAAGATGCTTTGACCGTCAACGGTCAAGAGGTCCGCTTGATAGCTTCCGGTTTGATTCAGCTTGAGCGCGAGTTGCAAACGCACAAGGTCGTGCTCGCCCTTTGGGAGATCAATAAGCGGAATCTTGTCGCGGTCGCGCGATGCGTCGCTGAATAAATCGACGCTCAGGATCACTGGCGACCCTGTCGGTTCATGAGGAGGCATCGGTGAAGGAGTTGTGTGATGTTCGGGCGGTGAAGATGGACCGTGCGGATGTTCTGTCTCGCGTTTTGAGCTTGGCGATGGCGAGCTTCTTACAATTGGCGGCGGGCTGACGGCTCGTCTTAGGTGTGACTCTTTCAAAACGAGCCACGCCGTAGCAACCAATACCGCCAATGCCGCAGCACCAAAAGCCAACCGCCACACGCGCTGATTAAGGCCGAACAGAAGTTGCAATCTCTCGCTGATCGAGGCCTTCGTGCCCTTCGACGCTGTGGCTGCTACCGTCGGCGCGGAAGCGAAATGATCGCGCAATGCTGTCGAGATGTTTAGTTGCCGTTTGCGTTCGGCACTCCGCAGGAACTTTTCTTCGAACGCTTCGCGGTCCGCGGCGCTCAGACGCTCAAGCGCGTAATCGTCCGCCAAATCAAATTCAGCCAGACGGACCCGCGCCTCAAGACTATCGTCGGTGAACAAGCGCTCTTCAAGCGTCGCATGCTCCGCCGCGCTCAAGCGGCCGAAGAGAAAGCGGCGGATAGCGTCGTCTGTGAACTCTGGCGAGTTGTTGTTATCGAACTGTTCTGTTTTTTCGCTCATTGAATTCCGGATCCAATGGCCCTCCCTGACGGTCGGGCTTCTGACACTTTCACGTCTCCAAACACTGCTCGATGCATGCCTGCAATTTTCCCCTGATGCGCAGCGCGCGCAATCTCAAAGTGTTCCGACTGATGCCGAACTCTGCCGCGATGCGCTTGCGCAAATCAATCTTTGCTCTCTTGTTCGCGGCGTAATATTGCTCGATCATTTGCCGCGAATGGGGCGACAGCTTGTCCAGACACTTGTCCAGACAGAGATGAGTTGTCTCCTTCTCGTAAACATCATCAACGATTTCCACCAGTCGCGGCATCACCGGACGCTTCAGGTATTCGTGATGCACGTTGTTCATGACGCCAAGAAAGTAAATCGCTTTGTCGCCGAGGTACGTCGCTTGGATATCAACCACCCGGCGCGCGACGCGGTCGATGATGTCGTCCGCCAGTTCTTCCGCTACCGCGCAGCCACGCGACGCGAGGATGGCGATCAGTCGCCAGCGAATTCTTTCGTACAAAATGCCCGCGCGCTCGGGGTCGGGATCGAGCCAGGTCAGCAGTCGATCGAAATCTTCCTGCTTGAGCGTCTGAAGCTTTTTCGCGAGCGACATATTTTTGTCAGTAGCATAGACTTCAGTCTGTGGATCAGCGCTAACAATCACAGACTGAAGTCTATGCTACATATCAGTCGAACGCTTTGATGCCGAGGGCAACCCTTTCGAGTTGCCCTCGCACATCCCGGATACGCGCGGTTGTCGGAGTCTACTGCTTCGTCACGTCGCTGAGAGCGACTGTTTTCTCTTCACCGCCCGACAACTTGACGACGACTTTGCCCAATGTTTCGTCCACGCTGACGACCGTAGCGTCACTCGACGTTCCATTGGACTTCACTTTCACTTTGTCGCCGGCTTTGAATTGCGGCGTGCTCGGCGTGACGGGCGCCGGCGCCGGAGTCGCCTGTTCGTTTGCGCCAGTGTTGGGGCTGGCGGTCGTGCCCGGGCCCGCGTTTCGGTTGGCGTTGGTGGTGCTTTCCGGCGTCGAGCTTGAATCACAAGCTGCCAGGGCGAGCGCTAAGAGTACTACTGCAAAGAGCTTCATGGTCATAGTTTCCCTCCATTCGTGATGTCAGCCTCTCTTCAAGCGGGCTGATGGTTTCTTCACCGGGTGAATGGAGATAACAGGCGAAACATTTCATGCAAATGTCCGACAAACTTCAGTTTGTCGCTCGAAACACGACAAGCTGAAGCTTGTCGGACATTCGAATTGAGCTTGACGCCCACCCACGATCAGACTAAGAATTGCGGCGAACACTTGCGGGATCAATCAGCAATGCGCAGTTCGATTCGAATGAAAGGCGGAAAACTATGAAAACCAAAGCCAGCTTTGCCGGCGAACCGATGCATCCGATGTTCGTTCACTATCCGATCGCTTTGTGGACGACTTCGGTCATCACGGATTTGATCTTTTACTTCTGCCGGAACACCAGTCTGATTCTGATCTCGAAATTTCTGATCGCCGCGGGCATCGTGGGCGCGATTCTGGCCGCGATACCCGGCCTCATCGATTGGACGGGGATTACCGACACAACGGCAAAGAAGGCCGGCAACTTGCACCTTATCTTGAATGTCTCGGCGCTGATTCTATTTAGTGCCAGCCTGTACTTCCGCATGAAGAACTACGGCGCGCCGCTGGTCGGCTTTCATCTGAAGGTCCCATTCGTGATTTCGGTAGTTGGATGGCTCGACATGGCGATCGCCGCGAGCTTCGGCGGCAAGCTGGTTTACGAACATCGCATGGGAGTGAAGGAACCAGGTCAGTAGCACGGGCTTCATGCAGCGACACTTCATCCAGCGCTTCGCTCGGCATTGAAGTCGTAAGTTAGATAGAGCCGCAGCGCTCCTTCCTGCACTTCTGCGCGCACGTCCTTCACGCGCGCGCTTACGCTGCCGCCGCTGACGCGCACCGGCACAGACAGCGCCAGTTGCGTGACGCGCAGCACTTCGAACGGATTGACCTTCTCAGTGATGGTCTTGCGCACGAACGCCGTTACCAGGGCGCTCACGATCGGTGAAGTGTTATCCAGCGTTACCTCGTCGACGTTCAACTGGCCGAACACGGTCTGCTTTTCCTGATCAAATGAAAGATCGACACTGGTTTGGGCCCAGCCGCCGAATTGCGTGCAGGTGTTCAAAATGCTGTAGCTGCCGCGAAAGGCAATCGGCGCGGTAATCTTGCCGCCCGTGAAACGCACTCCGGTTTTCACATTGCTGCCGTCAAGGACCAGCTCAACCACGTTGCTGCAAGCGGCTTGGAACACCGCCGGTTGCATTGGTGACGCAGATTTAGTTTGTGAGAGCTTCAGTTGCGGCGGGCCAAGCTTTTGAAAAACGGTACCTAACAAAGAGTCGAAAAACTTTTCATCGACGGTAACGGTTACGGTGCCTGACGTATCGGCGCTGCGATCGGGCGGCCGGATGGGATTGCCGGGAAGATTGCGCGCGCGGTGTGCGCCAAAGAAGTATGCTGTCGCCACGACGCCGACTAACAATCCGAGAATCAAAAGCGCAGCGCCTTTTTTCATCAGTTTGATTTGGGTGAGACGGATGCCGCGGGCGAAGGGGCCGGGTTCGACGCATTGGCCATCATCGCTTTCAAAACTGCAGCTACGGCGCTGGTCAGCGCGTCGATTTGTTCGCGAACTTTCTCAGGCGCGACTTGCGCGTATCCCGCGGGCACTTCAAACAAGGACGCTTCAATGTCGGTCTTGATGTCGCGCATTTCGGCCACGACGCGCGCCGCTTTCACGCCTTTTACGTCTCCTGAGCTGGCCGCGTTCAATTCGGCGCGCAGCGGCAGCCCGGTTTCCTTGTCCACGTAAACAAACGCTTCGGCTTTTACTTCTCCGGCTTTCGTGTTCGTGTTAGTTGACGCATTGTAGCGATACTTCTCAGCGACGCGCCCGTTCATCGGCTCTTCGCCGGCGCGCTCGACTCCCTTGAGATCTTTCAAGTCTTCGACCAATTGGCCGGGCGTCATGAGCTTCTGCATCTGCACGCCGGTCGCTTCCTGAGTCAACTCGGCATACTGCTTTCGCCCCGGCACGATCACGTAATGATGGTTGTTATGATCTAGATAGACTAGCGGAGTGCCGTCCGGCAGTTTGAACTCGACGCGACGATCGTCGCCGCTGCGCGCGACCTGTACTGACAACGAAGGAATGCCGATCGTTTTGTCGCCGCTCGCTGTCTCGAGGCTTAGCTGAAGCGTGGCGCTGTATTTCGCGGGCTCGCGCGCGTTGATGGTGACGCCGTTCGTCGCGCTCTCTGAGTTGGCGTTTGCAGCGCTGGCTCGTGAATTCGCCGGCTGCGTGTTGGCGTTCGTATTTGCGTTTGAGTTCGGCGCCGGCTGACAACCGACGACGGAAAACAGCAACGCCATACAAAGAATCGCACCCAACTTCGAAAGTAATCTTCGGCCATTCATTCTTTGCATAATTAACCTCTGAAAAGCGGACCAGTTGGATCCTGCTCTAATCAATCGAACCTTGGAGGGGGAACGGCCTAGAGCTTACCACGGGTCTGGATTCTTAAGAAAGATTTGCGTGAACTCGGTGTCAGAAGCCCGACCGTGAGGGAGGGCATCACAAGCGGATCGAGCCCTCCCTTACGGTCGGGCTTCAGACAAGAAAAACTGCGTGCGCGAATTCATTTGACACTTGCGCCCGGTTGGCGTAAAACGCGTTTGCTTTCCGAATCTGCACGCGTTTGGTGATCCAATGAAAAACGTTTCCCTGATCGTCGCGATGGTGTTTGTGGTCGCGGCTTGCAACCTAAGCGAGAAGTTTAAGAAGTCGAGTTCTTCGAATTCGAATTCGTCCTCTTCGTCCGGCAATCCTGCGAAGATTGGCAACGATCCAGTCGAGCAGCCGAACCCAACCGCCGCGCAGACCGCGGCCATTGCCAACGGCCAGACGGTGAAGTGGGACGAGCAGGGCATCACCTGGACGCTGCCGGCGAATTGGAAGAAGCAGACGGTAACCAACGATATGTTCAACTACGGATCGGGCGACGGCGCGTTTCTGATCGTCAGCATTTCGTCGATGGCCCCTGACTTCCCGACCGACATCAGCCTGAAAGCGTTCCACGAAGGCGCGAAAGTGCGCGAGAAGAACGGCCAGGTTGACGAATTGAAATGGTTGCGGCTTGACGGAGTGAATGGCGTCCAGTTTCGCGAATCGAAACCGCAGATGGCTGATGACATTCGCCGTCTGCAGTGGATGACTTATCGCAAGTACGCCGGCCAGACACAACTCGTGAACTTCATCCTGTCAGCGCGCGGCGACAACTTCACGAAACACCAGGACGAGCTTTACGGAGTTCTGTATTCGACGAAGATTGTGCACTAGCGCAAAGGGCAAAGAGCAAAGCGGCAAGAGCAAATCGATGAGACCTCACTTTCGATTTGAAGACTTGGAGATTTGGCAAATCGCTAAGGGCTTGGCCGTAAAATTCCACCGGCTGGCGGATATACTCGACAAACGAAGGTTCTATCGTTATGCAGAGCAATTGAGAGCCGCGGGACTGTCTTTGACGAATAACATTGCTGAGGGTTCAGGCAGCACCCACGCGCAGGAATTTAAGCAGTTCTTGAATATTGCCAGACGTTCCTTGTTTGAAGACGCTTCCATGTTGATGGTATTTGAGAGTCTCGATCTCTTTGAATCCGCTGAGATCGATGGTTTGTTGACTGAGTGTGACATGCTAAGCCGCAAAATCACGAACTTCTCCAGGACCCTAAAGAGCTAGGAGCGAAGGGTCTTTGCCTTTGCCTTCGCCCTTCGCCCTTTGCCGCCTAGTTCTTCTTGATCACATTCCGATGCACCCACACGTCGGATTTCGCGCGGTCGCGAGTCTCAAAGAACACGCTCCCCTCTGAGTCACGCGTGACCATCTGAACGCGGGATGAAACGTCCTTTTGCTTTTCAGTTCCTTTGGACGAATCATCAAGGAAGCCCCGCACTTCGGCCGGGCGCGGCGCATCGAATTTCTCGCCCCGACGCAGCTCAGCCACGGCTTCGATCGCACTTGACGTCAGCAACTTGGGCCAGAGTTTCTTGAAGAGCGCGTTGGAAGCGTAGATGTCTGCGCTGTTGATCTTGCCGTTGATGGCAAAGACATAACCGATGACATCGGACTTGCCGTTGATAATTCCGGCCAGCGCTTTGAAGTAGCTGTCCGAAGTCTTTTGCACCTCTTTGTTTTCCAAAGCAAGTTGGAAACTTGTCGGCGACGCGGCGCCATTCACGCGCGTGCCGGTGTTGGCGCTCAGCTTATCCTGGGCCACCGCGACCTGCCGCCAAACTTCGCCCTGCGAGCCGGCGCTCTTCGCTGCCAGTTTCAGGTCACGGCCCGCGATCACGTTGGCCGAAGAACCAAAGTTTGTGACTTCCTCAGTGCCGCGCCGGCTCCAGCGACCATTCTCGACGCAAAAGGCGGAGATCCCAATCTTGCCTGAGCGCGGCGGCAGAATCAGATCGACGGCCATCATGCGATCCTGCTGGCCGCCTTTCACGATGTCGCCCGACTGCACATAAACTTCTTCACTCGAGATATTCTCGATCGAAAGCTCGTTGACCGAACGCGTCTCGCGCACGATGACTTTCTTTTGCACCAACGCTTCCTGCAGCGTCAGAAAAGTTGCGCCTTTGATTTTGTCTTTGCCGTGAATCAGGAACACGGTCAGATTGTCCTTAGTGAACGGCCCTTCGAGCCGATACTCGTCCTGACTCTGCGGTTTCTGGCCCCCGTGATAACCCCATCCGGCCACGACGCCCAACGGCGCCGCTATCAACAACACAAACCCCGCTATCACACCAAACAAATTCGTTTTCATCATTCTTCTCCTTCCAGTTAGCTGAGACTTTGCCGTGTGCCTTGTGGCGCAAGATCCGCATCTTGCACTACGCAGCTAGCCTGGGGAGACCTACACAGCGCGAAACTCCGAAGCTTCGCTAAAGAGCGCGCGAAGCGTTTGTTGGTTTAAGAACGTGGACGGGGAGGCTTCTTGCGCGGTTGGATTAGAAAGTTTGGTTAGAAGTTGCCACGAAGAGTGTGACTTGCCTACGAAATTACCTTGCGTTACCGATCAATCCGGATGAATCGTCGGCGCGTCGGCGTGCGGCACAAAGCAACTTCGGCAGCGCGCTTCGTACATGCCCTCGCCCCCGACCGCAACGCGCTCTTCAGATTCAAAAGTACGCTGCGTATAGTTGGCGGGCTGCCCGCACCTCATGCAGATCGCGTGGGTCTTGGTGATGTACTCGGCAATCGCCAGCAGTTGCGGCATTGGCTCCCAGGGCTTGCCGGTGTAATCCTGATCGAGTCCCGCGACGATTACCCGCACGCCTCGTTCAGCGAGTTCGTTGACGATCGGGATGAGTTCATTGTCGAAGAATTGAGCTTCGTCGATGCCGACAACTTCCGTATCCGGTTCGATCCTGGCGCGTATATCCTCCGAAGTCTGTACATTTGCGGATTCATGCCTAATCTCAGAGTGCGAAACGATGTGATCATCCGAAAAGCGCGAATCGATCTCAGGCTTGAAGACCTGAATCTTCTGACGAGCAATCTTCGCGCGGCGCAGACGGCGAATCAGTTCTTCAGACTTGCCGGAGAACATCGACCCGGCAATCACTTCGATCCAGCCGGCGGTTTGACGCGTGGGGCCCGGGTGCTCGCTCCGGTTTTGAATCTCAATTTCTTCAGGTTCGTGGTTTCGGATCATCGTTGCTGTGGTGCCCATATAGGTTGAAAAGTTCGATCAATCAGGTTTGTGAAATCACCATCGCTCCAGCTCAGCCAGAGTCATGAAGGAGATTATTGGTAACTGGTTAGAGAGATAAGGAAGATAGAAGGCACCCCGATCGTCTTGCTTGAAAAGGAATGAAACCACATCGGTATCGACAACGATCGCCACTACTCACCCTCCGGCGAATCTTCTTCACGCCACTGACGCAACAGGCGGAGCAGTTCATCAACGTCGTCATTTCCCGAATCGTCCGGCCCCGGCGAACCCTTCAAGTCAGCGAGGTCGTTGACCGGAGACACTCCCTGTTGCGCCGCAAATTCCATTAGTTGCGCGCGTGCCTCCGAAATCTCCCGGCCTCGGTCGATGGTTTCTTCCAGCATCCAATTGGCTTGGCTCATTCTTGCTTCATCTCCACCAAAATTCTACCACGGAACAGCGTGACCCTTTTAGCGAAACAGACTGGGCCGACGACTTCTGACGTTTCTCAAAACCGCCGCGCTCGGTGGTGGCACGCGCATCTTGCGCGTGATCTCACGGGCGGGACGCCCGAGCCACGCTCATTTGCCAAAACCGCCGCCGCTCGGCGTTTCAATGCGCACGCGATCGCCGGGTTCCAGGTTCCAGCTTCCTTTTGAAGTCAGCTTTTCTTCGCGGCCATCGCGGCGAATGATCCAGGCGCGCCCGACTTCGCCGTCGGCGCCGCCGTGCAATCCATAAGGCGCGCGCCGGCGCCGATCGGAAAGCAAAGACATCCGCGCGGGCGCGAGCGTTTCAATCTCGCGAATCGAGCCGTCGCCGCCTTTGTGCTTTCCTTTTCCGCCTGAGCCTTTGCGAATCCGATATTGCCGCACCCGCAGCGGATAAGCGTACTCAAGCGCTTCAGCCGGCGTGTTCAGACTGTTCGTCATGTGCGTGTGTGTCGCGTTCATGCCGTCCTGCGCGGGCCGCGCACCCATGCCGCCGGCAACGGTTTCATAGTAAGAAAACTCTGCGCCGGTGCGCGGATCGATTCCGCCGATGGTCAAGTTATTCATGGTGCCCTGGCTCGCGGCCGGGATTCGATTGGGAATTGCCTGGGCCAGAGCTTTGAAAACTACATCGACGACGCGCTGTGAGGTCTCGACATTTCCGCCGGCGACCGACGCCGGATGAGCGGCGTTGACGACCGAACCTTTCGGAGCGATTACTTCGATCGGTTCCATCAGCCCGGCACTGGCCGGAATGTCACCGCCGACCAGGCAACGGAAAACGTACGAGACGGCCGAAGCGGTAATCGCTTCGACAGCGTTGACTGCGCCGGAAACTTGCGGAGACGTGCCAGTGAAATCAACGCGCGCGCGATCGCCTTTGATCGTGACGCGGACGCGAATAGGAATCTCGTCAGGGCTGATGCCATCATCGTCGAGCGCGTCAACGGCTTCGTAACTGCCGTCAGGAATCGAAAGAATTGCGCGGCGCATCATGCGCGCCGAGTAGGCAATCAAGTGCGCGGCGTACTCGCGCGCCTCTTTCGCTCCACGACGTTCGACAATTTCAAGCAAACGCGACGCGCCGGTCTTAAGTGATCCAATCTGAGCTTCGAAGTCCGCGCGGCGTTCGTTGCTGCTGCGCACGTTGGCGAGAATCAGTTTCATCACGTCTTCGCAAAGCTCGCCTCGGCGCACGATGCGAATCGGCGGAATGCGCACGCCTTCGCCATAGATGTCGGTCGCGAGTCCCATCGATCCCGGCGTCGCCCCACCGATGTCAGCGTGATGCGCGCGATTGGCAACATAGAAAAGGCAGGAGGCAGTCGGCAGTCGGCGGGCGGCAGGAGCAGAGCCCGATTTCTTTCCTGCCGTCTGCCGTCTGCCTCCTGCCGACTCCCCGAACACCCCCGCCACCAAAGTGACATCCGGCAAGTGCGTGCCGCCGGCGAAGGGATCGTTCAGCGCGACGACATCACCTGGGCCGATCTCAACTTCGCTCAGCGCCGCCGCCACCGCCATCGGCATTGAGCCGAGATGCACCGGCATGTGATCGCCTTGTGCAATCACGCGCCCGTCTTGATCAAAGACCGCGCAGGAATAATCGCGCCGCTCTTTGATGTTGGGCGAGAACGAAGTGCGCCGCAGCGCCGTGCCCATCTCTTCCGCCACCGAAGTGTAGAGCGCGCGGTAGATTTCCAGTGTGGTTGGATCAAACTGCCTCATTCGTTACTTCTCAAGTCAGGAAGGGGGGCTTGCCCCCGCTCTTGAAATTTCTTCCATTCGTCTTGTCTGTTTCGCATCACTGCGGGGGCAAGCCCCCTTCCTGACTTGCGAGCCTACTTAACTTGAACGATCAAATTCCGGTGGCCGTCGATGCCAACCTTGACGCCTTCCGGAATCAACGTCGTCGCCGAATACTCAATGACGATGCAGGGCACTCGCAAGTGAACTCCGGCTAGTAACTCTTCCCGGCGATAGACGGCCGCGCGAATCCGCTTTCGTGCGAAATAGCTGTCAGCAAAACCGTGCGGCTTTGTAAAACTAGTTCCGCCTGAAACGCGGGAACGCCGCGCTTTCGATTTCTCGACGACACCAATCGATCGCACACGCGCGCTGACTATTTCCACAATGTTCTTCTCCTGCGCATAGCCGTAGCGGGCGTGGTGGGCCAGATGAAAGGCGCTCGCAACGTTCCCGGCGGTGCGTTTGATTTCGATTTCGAACGATTGCCCTTTGTATCGGACCGCCAGCGACCGTTCGTGTCGTTGTTTGCTTTCCGCAAACCCTTCGCGACGCAGAGTCGCCCGGGCCAGGGTTTCCATTTCACGAAAGACGCGGCTTAGTTTCTTTTCGATTCCAGGCCCGGCCGCGACCATCACGGTCCGACTTTGATCTTTGACGACGTCGGCGGTGACAACTCCGATGGCGGAAAGTGCGCCCGGTGAAGCCGGAACCAGTATCCGCGGAATGCGCAACGCGCGCGCCAGATCGACGGCATGCAAACCACCAGCACCGCCAAATGGCACCAGAGTGAAATCGCGCGGGTCGTGACCGCGTTCGACTGAGATGTGACGCAGCGCGCGCTCCATGTTTGTGTTCACAACGTCGAGCACGCCTTGCGCTGCTTCAGCCGCGATGACTTTCCGTTTCGCCGCCGCGCTCATTTCACCGGCGAGTTTTTTGAGAGCCGCAAACGATCGCGCCCCATCGAGTCTGAATTCACCACCGAGCAACGCAGCGCCCGGAAAATGGCCGAGCACAACGTGAGCATCGGTGACTGTGGGTAGAAGCGATCGACCGTAACATGCCGGACCGGGATCGGCGCCGGCGGATTCCGGGCCAACTCGTAACGAACCGCCTTCGTCGACGCGCGCAATCGATCCGCCGCCCGCGCCGACTGTGTGAATGTCCATCATCGGCACGGCAACCGGAACACCGGCCACGATAGCTTCGCTGGTCAGACGCATTCCGTCGCGATCACAGAGGGCCACGTCGGTGGAGGTCCCGCCCATGTCAAACGTGATGATGTTTTCGATACCCGCGGATCGCGCCGCACTCAGCGCGCCTACCACACCGCCGGCCGGCCCCGACAGAATTGTCCGCACCGGCTCTTCAGCCGCAGCGTCCGCTGAGATACTGCCGCCGGATGATTGCATCACGCGTAACTTGAGACTTGAAACTTGAGACTTGAGACTTGGCTTCGTGAGACGCTTGAGATACTTGCCCATTAACGGCTGAAGATAAGCGTTAACTGCAACCGTTGAAGTGCGCTCGTATTCGCGATACTCAGGCAGAATCTCGTGAGAAACCGAGAGCGGAACGTTGAGTCGCTTCAACGCGTCGGCAATTCGCTGTTCGTGCTCAGGGTGAGCAAAAGAAAAAAGCAGCGAGACGGCAATCGATTCGGCTTGTGCTTTCTTCAGCTTCTCGACGAGCACTTTGATCTCATCGTCGCGTAATGGCTCAAGCACTTCGCCTGAAGCCGCAACGCGTTCCTGGACGCCGAACCTTAATTCAGAAGGGACCAACGGCGGCGGCTTGACGGCATTCAGATTGTAAAGTTCCGGCCGCGCCTGTCGCCCGATCTCGATCACATCTTCGAAACCTGAAGTTGTCACCAGCGCCGTGCGCGCGCCGCTTCGCTGCAGCAACGCGTTCGTGCCCACAGTTGTGCCGTGCACGACTTCAATCTGAGCGAGACGTGCGCCTGCTTCTTCCGAAACTCGCCTCAGACCTTCCGTAATCGCGCGCGAAGGATCGTCCGGCGTCGAGGCAAGTTTGAAAATGCGCCACTGACCGCCGGCTGCGAAAACAAAATCCGTAAAAGTTCCGCCCGTGTCCACGCCGACGCGCACGCTGGCGGTTTGACTGTTCGTTCTTCGGTTCACAATCGCTGATGTCGACTATCGAAACCGACAACCACCCGCTGCCGCAGGTGGTTTCGGACAAGAGCAGCCAACTATAGACACTGGCCGTATCGTTGACAAGACGCTCAGAACTGGCTATATAGACCGCGCTCGCCCCAAATTGAATAGACATAAAGGAGACGACGATGAAACTCTTTCCCCGGCATAACACCGCGCTCGTCTTTGCGTTGTTGGTTGCATGCGTGATCGGATGCAAATCCACCAGTTCTTCAACCTCCAAGACCAGCGAAACCTCCAGCACTACCAAGACAACGAGCAGCACTTCCAGCACGACCAGCACCACGAAGAGTGCGCCGCCGGACATCGCCGGCAAGTACAGCGTAACCGGCACGAACGCGAATGGCAGCGCCTACAAGGGCGAACTCGAAGTGATCAAGCACGGCGATGTCTATCAATTTCGCTGGAGCGGAGGCGCGTCATACGACGGTGTCGGGGTGCAACTCGGCGACGTGATCGCGGTGGCATTTACGACTGGAGAGAACGGCGAAGGTTGTGGCGTGGTCGACTACAACATCGTGGATGACGGCGCCACACTCGACGGTAAATGGGGATACTGGGGCACTGACGAAGGTGGTACGGAAAAGGCGAAGCGCACCATCGGCACCGGACTGATTGGCGAATATGACGCCACCGGTACTAATCCCGACGGCAAGCAATACAAAGTGCAAATTGCCGTCCTGCCGGCGGGCAGCGGTTACAAATTCGCGTGGAGCAACAACAGCGAAGGCTTCGGCATAAGACGCGGCGATAACGTCGCCGTCGGCATCGGCGGCGCGCGCTGCGGCTTTGTGTCTTACGAAGTTAAGTCTGACGGAACGCTCGACGGAGGGTGGGGCGGCTACGGGAGCGAGAAAACCGGGACTGAAAAAGCTACGAAGCAGTAACTAAGCGGCCACAGATGAACACCGATTGGCACAGATGAAGACAGAAAAGAGAGGAGGAATTCGTTCCTCTCTGTTTTCTATCTGTGTAAATCCGTGTTCATCTGTGGCTTATTCTATCTTCGCCCAACAGCCGCTCTCGTATGATCTTCGCGCAGCGTCCAGCACAAGCTGCGTGCGATAGCCATCTTCAAATGTCGCTGCGCCTTCCACCGTCGTGCGGCCTTCGCGCAACGCTTCAAGGATCTGGCGCGAGAACGCTGTGAACCCGCGCGCCCAGTCGTTGTCTCGCATTCCGCTTCCAAGCTCGCCGGGATCAGTTTCGACTCGTTTCCATTCGCCGTCGCCTACACGGGACTGCCACAGCGCGTTGTCTTCGATCATGTATGCTCCGCGCTCGCCAAAGATCTCGAGACGATGCTCCGGCTTTCCCGCCTCGACCATCGAAAGCGAAGCGTTTCCGGTGGCTCCCTCGGTTAATTCACTATCGGCAAATCGCAAAAGCAAGTTCGTCTCGTCGTCCGTAGTCACCTCGCGCAGCTTGCCTGATTGATCCTTGCGCTGACGCACATGTGTGGCGAGATTGCAGAAGACCTCCGAAACTGGAGCGCCCACCAACCAGCGAAAGCCGTCGATCGCATGCGAGCCGATCGCGCCCAGCGCCCCACCGCCTTGCTTGATGTCCGACCACCAATTCCATGGCCAGTCGGGATCGGCACGCGAATCAGCGCGAAGGATCAACCTGACGTGTCGCACCTTGCCGATTTCGCCGCTGCGAAGAAGTTCGTGCAGTTTCACTCGGCCAGTCAGAAAGCGCAGCTCGTGATCGATCAGCGCCAGCACGCCGGCTTCGCGCGCGCGGTCAGTCATGCGTCGCGCCTCGCCGGCATTCATCGCCATAGGTTTTTCGCAGAGCACGGCTTTGCCTGTTTCCAGCGCGGCGAGGGTCATCTCGCAATGCGTGACTACTGGCGTAACGATGCTAACTAGATCAAGATCGTCACGAGCGACTAGCGCGCGCCAATCATCTTCGACGTGATCGATGCCGCATTCGCGCGCGACTTCTTCGGCACGCTCGCGATGCGCGCTGGCTATCGCCACGATGCGCGCGTTCTTGCAGTTTCGGAAGCCGGGAATCTGCGTCGTGCGCGCGAAACCGGCGCCAATAATTCCTATGCGAACTGTCTTATCAGCAACCATCTATCTGTCCTCGTGAAGGTCGGCATTTTAGCAGGCAGCGTCGCGGAACGCTTGCGTGGCGTTGATGTATTTCTGGTAAAGGCTGATCTCTGCACTCGTGCGTTCCGGCGTCCACGCAAGTTCTTCCGCCAGCAACGCTGCCGCGCGAGCCACGGCGCTTTGTCCCTGATCCTGGCTGAATCCAAGTAACGTGCGGCGCAACAGAAAATCAGCGAGTCGAACACATTGCTCCGTGCGCGCGGCGAATACAACTTGCGCCGCGATATCAGGCGCATACGGCGAAAGAGGTTCACGCAAATGCTCCCCTGAAGCGGCGAGTTGCATGACCTGGTTTGCCCGGCTGCCATAAAGTTTAATAAGGTGCGCGATCGTTTCGCTGGTTAATCCGGCACTTGAAACACCAGCAGACTCCAAATCTTCTCGCGCACCGGGAAGAGGCGTGGTAGCCGTCACGCATGCTGTGTTCACCTTCAACTTTGCGCATACTGCGTCAACCGCATCTTCGGCTATGGCGCGATAACCCGTGATTTTTCCGCCCAGCACGGAAAATAGGTTTCCAGCGCCTGAATGCGCTCCGTCCGCGATGCGGTGTCGGCGCGAAGCGGATGACCCTGATCCTCCTTTGACCAGCGCGCGCACGCCCGCATTACTGAAATAAATTTGGGTAGTTTCAAGCGTCGGAAAGTATTCCGTGACTGAACGCAGCACGTAATCAACGTCTTCGGAAGTTGCCTGGGCCGTCGCCGGGTCGGCAGCAAAATCTGTTTCGGTCGTTCCGATCCAACTATAACCGAGCCACGGAATAACGAACATCAAGCGACCATCAACGCGAGAGAAGACGACGACGGCTCGGCCGGCAACCGGAGGGCAAGCAATGTGTACGCCCTTCGTCGTGCGGATTTGCGTGGCCCTGCCGGGGGCGCTTAATCTGCCGGCCACGCGATCGAACCAGGCGCCGGAAGCGTTGACCACGACGCGGCTTTCGACGGTGACTTCCGTCCGATTATCACTTAGTAAATCGCGCACGCGCACACCTTGAATCACTTCGCCCGTGTGAAGTGCTCCGGTGACTTCCGTGTAGTTGAATATCTGCGCGCCGTGTTCGCGGGCATCGATAATGTTTTCCAGACACAACCGCTCCGGCGAATTGGCTTGCGCGTCGAAATAAACCATCGCTCCTTGTAAGTCTTGCTGCCGTAAGTTCGGTTCCATCTTCTTGAGTTCCGCGGGCGTGAGAAAACGATGACGCGGCAAGCTCTTGTCATAGCTCAATAAGTCGTAAAGCGTCATGCCCATCTTCATTTTGCAACGGTAAAAAAGGCTGCTACCGTAAAACGGCATGATGAACTCAAGCGGTTTGACGAGATGCGGCGCGATGCGCAAGAGCGTTTCGCGCTCGCGCAAGTCCATGCGTACGAGGCCAAAATCGAGCATCTCCAGATAGCGCAAGCCGCCGTGGATCAAGCGCGTCGATCCGGCAGTTGTGCCGCTGCCGAAATCCGCTTTTTCAAACAGCGCGACCCGGAGACCGCGAATGGCAGCATCACGGGCAATGCCGGCGCCGATGATGCCGCCGCCGATCACAACGACATCGAAGCGCTCACCTGCGAGGGCTGCCAGCCTGGAACTTGGGGTTAGTGAAACGGACATTAGGGTGTCGATCACCTTATTCAGAGAAGCACGTTAAAGCAAGGCGGAAACCAGGTGTCAAACATGACTCGATATGTTGGCGCAGTTGACCAGGGCACGACCAGTACGCGCTTTATGGTTTTTGATCACGCCGGGCGAGAAGTAGCGCGTCACCAACTGGAACACGCGCAGATTCTGCCGCAAGCAGGTTGGGTGGAACATGACCCACGGGAGATTTACCAGCGTGTCTGCGAGACAATCGAGGGCGCCCTTGCCAAAGCCAAGCTCACGGCGCAAGACCTCGCCGCGGTGGGAATCACCAACCAACGCGAAACCACCGTCGTCTGGAATCCGAAGACTGGTGAACCACTTTACAACGCGATTGTCTGGCAAGACACGCGCACAGACCCCATCATGCGCAGGTTGGAACAATCCGGTGCCGGCGAAACGATTCGCCGCAAAGCGGGATTGCCGCCCGCGACCTATTTTTCCGGCGGTAAGATTCAATGGATCCTTGAGAACATCGACGGCGCGCGTTCTGCTGCTGAACGAGGCGAGGCGATCTTCGGCAACATCGACACGTGGCTTATCTGGAACTTGACCGGCGACATCAATGGTGGCGCGCACATCACGGATGTGACGAATGCCAGCCGCACGATGCTCTTCAATCTCGAAACTCTCGATTGGGATGATGAACTGCTCGGGCTCTTTAGCATTCCGCGCTCGATGCTGCCCGCCGTTCGTCCGTCTTCGGATGCACGCCTTTATGGCTTGACCGAGCGTTCCGGCCCGTTCAAGGGCGAAGTCCCTTTGTGCGCGGACCTGGGCGATCAGCAAGCGGCGACCGTCGGGCAAGTTTGCTTTCTGCCCGGTGAAGCCAAGAACACTTATGGCACGGGCAACTTCATGCTGCTCAACACAGGGACGAATATCGTGCCCTCGCACGCTGGTTTGTTGACAACCGTTGGCTACCAATTTGGTGGCGCTGCTCCCACTTATGCGCTCGAAGGGTCTGTCGCCGTGACCGGTTCCGCCGTCCAGTGGCTCCGCGACCAACTCGGCATTATTAAACAAGCGAGCGACATCGAAGCGCTCGCCTGCACGGTTAAAGATAACGGCGGCGTCTATTTCGTGCCAGCTTTTTCCGGACTCTACGCTCCATACTGGCGCGCCGACGCGCGTGGCTGCATCGTCGGGCTCACGCGCTTCAACGACAAAGGTCATCTGGCGCGGGCGACGCTCGAAGCCATCGGCTATCAAACGCGCGACGTGCTCGACGCGATGGTAAAAGATTCCGGCGTTCGCCTAGCGGTCTTGAAAGTAGATGGTGGCGCGACAGTCAACGATACGCTCATGCAACTACAGGCCGACATTTTAGGTGTGCCCGTGGTGCGCCCGGTCGTAACGGAAACCACCGCGCTCGGGGCGGCTTATGCTGCTGGATTAGCTGTCGGTTTTTGGCGGGATGTGGAAGAGACGCGACTGAACTGGGAAGCGGACAAGCAATGGGAACCGCGTTGGAGCGCAGACCAGAGAGAAGCCGGGTACATCGGCTGGCAGAAAGCCATCGAGCGCACGCTGAATTGGATTGATGTTAATTGATAATTCCCTGCCTACTGCCTTCTGCTTTCTGCCTTCTGCCTTCTGCCTACTGCCGCCTGCCTACTGTCTTATGGTGCCCCCGCAGGGATTCGAACCCCGAACCAACAGATTATGAGTCTGCTGCTCTAACCGTTGAGCTACAGGGGCACAAACGTCTTGCTATTCAAAGCGGGTGATATTGTAAGGCGAAGCGTGCGTATCGCGAAGCGACCGGTAACTCACGTACTGGTTCAGTTTGAAAAGTGGCACGGGCGTCCCGCCCGTGAATCACGCGCAAGATGCGCGCGTGCCAAGACCAAGCTGAACCAGTACCGAACCGGATGTTCACTAGATTAGATCGCGCCGCGACTTTTGCCTAGGATCAGCGTTTGCGCGCCGCCGTCGTTCCAATCCGGGCGCCTTGAATCACAGACTCGCTTAGCACCGGTAATTGATGTGCTGAAATCTCTGCGCGCGCAGGCATGGGAAGTTTCCACGGATAATACGCACAGAAAACGCTGAAGGCCAGCAGCATGATCACGAATACCGCCGCGATCGCGTGCGAGCCGAGCCGGCCGGTTGCACTCGTTCGGACCGACGACGCTACCAGGGTGGTGTCTCCGGTTTCTACAATCTCTACCACCGTCGCCTCAATCGGAGCATGGTGCACAACCAGTTCCACTTCCGGCACACCGTCAACCCGGCCAAGCCGGCGAAGCGCCTCGCGAAATTCAGCGGCGCTGTCGTAGCGCTCGTCAGGATTCTGCGCCATCGCGCGATCGAGGATCGCGGAGAGTTCCGAACCTACCGAGGGGTTGACTTCATTTGCCGGTTTGAGCGGACTCGGTTTGGCGCTCACCAGGGCCGCGGCTCGCGCCAGCGCATCAGGCGGTTTGACGCCGGTGAGCAAATGATAGAGCGTCGCCCCCAGCGCATAGATGTCGCTCTGCGGCGTCGTGCCGAGATCCTGAATCTGCTCCAGGGGAGCATAACGCGGCGTATAGCCAAAAACGCTGGTGCTCGATACCTTGTCGGCAGAATTCGCAATTTGCGTCTTTGCCAGACCAAAATCGAGTAAAACGATTTGGCCCGTCGGAGTGATTTTAAGATTGTGCGGTTTGATATCACGATGAATGACTTGCCGTTCGCGCGAGTGCAGATAGATGAGCGCGTCCAGGAGTTGGTCGGCCCAGGCGACCACGGCGGGGCGCGGAAATGGTCCAGGTTGTTGCGCGATGATTTCAGCGAGGTCCTGGCCCTCAACAAACTGCATCACGAAAAACGCGCGATGGCCTTCGGTAAAATAGTCGCTGACCCGTGGCAGGGCCGGATGATTCAGCCGGGCCATCAGACGGGCTTCACGTTCAAACTGTCTCCAGAGTTCTTCATCCGAGGTCAGTGCTTGCTTGAGCGCGACGGTGTGGCCGAGCCGGAGATCAATGGCTTCGTAGACCGCGCCCATTCCACCGCTTCCCAGGTGACGAATGACACGATAACGGCTTTGAAGAATTGTATCCGGCGCCAGCTGGCGGGCGCTCGCACCCGGAGTTTTCTCGTCAAGAGTGGACATTGTTTTTCCTCAATCGTTTGAGAATATAAACCGTGGGTAGGTCTTTAGGTAGTAACAAGAGGCTCGTGAGTGTTGAACCAGTCAGCCCTTAAAGCTTTGCGGCCTGCGCGTCAGCTTGCGATCTGACCGAGGTTAGGAGGGAAACTGCGCTGACCGGATGAAATGTTTTAGAGAGAGCGGCGAAGTTTGGGCCGGAAAGTATTGGGCGGCCAGCTTGAAGAAACATGATGGACCGACGCCGCCAATCTCAACCGCGATCGGAGATCGCGGATCATGTCGGTGCATCTTTAGCAAAGAATGTGCCGCTTAGCACCGTGAACGCGGCCTGAGCAGACAGCCCTAAAAAGCGCGCTTTACCGCGAACTCACCATTGCCTTACGAAAAGCCGAAGGATTAAGAGAAGGAATGTGTGGCGTTCGGCTGCGGCAAAACCAACCGTCGACGCTAGTTCGCCTCGTCGTCACTGGCTGCCGAGCTGTTCGGCACAAAGCCGTTGGGCTTCTGCCCGGAACGTTTTTCGAAACTTATCTGGTGTCGCTTAATCATGCGGTCAAGCGTCTTGCGATCGACACCAAGCACGCGAGCGGCCGCCTGCTTGTTGCCCGAAGTGTGAATCAATACCCGAGCGACATAGCGCCCTTCAACCGTCGACAACAACGGCCATTCTTCCGGCTCTTCCGATCTTTCAACAGGCCGCTGGTCCTGCTCGTTCTGGGTCAGGTGCGCGTCGCGGTAATTGCGAATGCGTTCCGGCAGATCCTGAACTCGGATCATCCCGTCACACATCGCGGCGGCGCGGACGACTGCGTTCTCGAGCTCGCGGATGTTTCCCGGCCACGGATATTGATCGAGCAGGGTCACCGCCTCAGGCGAAAACCGAACTGCCGGGCTCAGGGAATAGACTCGATCCGCAAAGGCCTGGGCCAGGGGCGGTATGTCTTCGCGCCGCTCCCGCAACGGCGGCAGCATGATCGACACCGCATTCAAGCGATAGAACAGATCATTGCGAAAGCGTCCGGCTTTGACTTCTTCGTCAACGTCGCGGTTGCTGGCCGCGATCACCCGCACGTCAACGCGGCGGGTCTGGTTAGAACCGACGCGGCGAATCTCGCGTTGCTGCAACACGCGCAGCAACTTCACCTGAAACGAAGGCGTGGTTTCGGTAATCTCGTCCAGAAAAACCGTGCCGCCGTCGGCTTCTTCCCAGAGTCCGCGACGATCGCGGTCGGCTCCGGTGAACGATCCCCTGGTATGGCCAAACAGTTCCGACTCGATCAGTTCCGCGGGAATCGCGCCGCAATTTACCGCGACGAAAGTTCTGTCGGCCCGGCCGCTGTGTTGATGAAGCGCCGCCGCCACCAGCTCTTTTCCGGTCCCCGATTCGCCGGTCAGGAACACGGGCAAGCTGGTCGCCGCAACCCGGCCGACTTGCTTCATTACTTCTATGAAAGCATGGCTGCGACCCACCAGGTCGATATCCGAATCACGCAGGCCGCCGCGCCGCCGCCCGGAGAGCCGCTGCGGCCGGCTTATCAACTGCTCGCGCAGCGCGGCCGACAGCGATTGCAATTCCTCGGCGCCAAAAGGTTTCAAGATATAGTCATAAGCTCCGAAGGCCGTCGCATCCAGCGCGCCGGCGGCACTGCCGTGTCCGGTCATCAAGACCACTTTGGCGTCCGGCAACTCGGCCTTAAAGCGTCGCAGCACCGCAAAGCCGTCCGCTCCGCCCAGCATCACGTCACAAAAAACTATTGCCCAGCTTTTCTGGCTCAGCATTTCAAACGCATCTTCGGCGGACGCGGCTCGACTTACTTCCCAGCCGTCACCGGCGAGCACCGTGCAGACAAAGTCGCGCACCTGTTGCTCGTCATCAATTACCAGCGCGGGTAAAGTTCGGTCCATCATCTTCCAGAAGAACGAATCGGTTTAGCAGCCAGGCTGACTACGTTTGGGTAGTCGTTTAGATCCGGCCGCGAACTCTTTGCCGGAAAGTTGAGCTTCCGTTTTGGCCCCAGGGTCAGCGCGGACTCAAAGTCTTCGGCCGGCACGGGCTTGCTGAAAAGGTAACCCTGCGCCTCGTCACATCTCAGCAGCCGCAGAAACTTCATTTGCTCGTCAGTTTCCACACCTTCGGCGATCGCCTTGAGTCCCAGGTTGTGCGCCAGGGTGATGATTGCCATTACCAGCGCCGCATCGTCTGGATTATCGAGCACACCTTCATCCCCTCTTCCCCAGCCCTTCTCCCAGAGGGAGAAGGGAGAATTACTCGCTCGTAACTTGCTCAACATCCAGCACCTCGCGAATTTTCCTGACCAGAGCCGCCGGAGAAAACGGTTTCTGAATGAACTTCACCCCTGAATCCAACACGCCGTGGTGGACGATCGCCTCGTCCGTGTAGCCCGACATGAAGAGCACCTTCATTTCCGGACGCAGCGGGATTAGACGATCGGCAATTTCTTTGCCGCTGGCTCCCGGCATTACTACGTCAGAAAGCAACAGATGAATTTCCTGCGAGTGCTCGACAACTAGGCGGATGGCTTCTTCGCCCTGATCAGCCACCAGCACGTCATAGCCGGCGGCTTCCAGAATTTCCTGTGCCAGCTTGCGGACCACATCGTCATCTTCGACCAGCAGGATTGTTTCCGATCCGTGCTGCGCGGCCTCGTCGACCGGTTTGGCCTCGGTCGTTTCTTCGGCATCGACCTGCGGCAAATAGATCTTGAAGGTCGTGCCGTGACCTGGCTCGCTGTAAACCCAAACAAAGCCGTCGCTCTGCTTCACAATTCCGTACACCGTTGAGAGCCCCAATCCGGTTCCCTTGCCAAGCTCTTTCGTAGTAAAGAAGGGCTCGAAAATTCGCGCCTGGGTTTCCGCGTCCATGCCCATCCCCGCGTCACTGATGGCTAACATCACATACTGACCCGGTTCGGTGGGCAGATGTTCTCGCGCATACTCATCGTCCAAAAAGACGTTGGTGGTCTCGATCGTCAGCTTCCCTCCGCTCGGCATGGCGTCGCGAGCGTTGACGACCAGGTTCATAATGATCTGTTCGATCTGCCCGGGATCCGCCTTGACCCTGCCAAGCTCACTGGCCAGGTGCGTTGCCAGTTCAACGTCTTCGCCAATCATTCGCCGCAGCATCTTGGACATGTCGCCGACCACCTCGTTTAAGTCCAGCACTTTGGGTTCGAGTATTTGTTTGCGACTAAAAGCCAGAAGCTGACGCGTGAGATTCGCGGCGCGATCGCCGGCCTTCTTAACCTCCTCGATGTAGGATCTCACAGGACTCGCGTCATCCAGACGTTTCAGCGCCAGCGCGCTGTAGCCATTGATGGCCGTCAAGAGGTTGTTAAAGTCGTGAGCGATGCCGCCCGCGAGCTGTCCCACTGCTTCCAGCTTCTGCGATTGTTGGAGCTGGAGTTGACTGGAGCGCAACGCCGATTCCGCCTGTTTGCGCTCGGTGATGTCCAGAAAATGACTGTGCATCTCCAGTAATTCGCCGCCCTCATCGAATACACCTTGTAAATTCTGAACGACGAAGATGCTGCTGCCGTCGCGTCGTACAAGTTCGGTTTCGCGATTCTCAATCTTTCGTTCCTGGCGCACCAGGTCGATGAGTTCCTCTCTGGCATCCGAAGTCTTGTAGAACGATTGCGCGGGCGAAGCGAGCGCTTCCTCAACTGACGAAAACCCAAAGATGCGCGCGAATGCAGGATTGGAGGCGAGAACTCTCCCGTCCACGCTGGAAACGCACGATCCCGTGAGGTCCATCTCGAAGATTTCGCGGTAGCGTTCCTCAGACTCGCGCAGGGCCGTTTCCGCCCGCTTGCGCTCGATGGCCATGGCAACCTGCCCGCCTACCGACGAAAGAAACTTAACATCTCGTTCGCTGTAGGCTTTGTCATCCTCGTAATGCTGCACAACCAAAACACCGATCGTCTTGGACGGTGAATTAAGGGGAACACCCAGCCAGGCTGCCGGCGGAGTTCCAATCGACTCGATCTCGCCATGTTCGAGCAAAGTTTCGAACACCTCGTTGGTCATCAGCATCGGCCAGCCGGTGCGGAAAACGTAACCCGTGCGGCCGCGACCTACCTTCTGCGGTGCGGGCGCCGGATCGCGCTGGTCAACGAAGAACTGCATGGTGAGCATGGCAGTATTTTCTTCATACAACGCGACAAAACAGTTCTCGGCATAGAGCACTTTCTGAATGGTCTGGTGAATAAGTTGCAGTAGGGCGTCCAGATTTGCGCTGGTGCTGACTCCCTGAATAATTTCAAAGATGGCTTGACGCTCGCTTTCCATCCTCTTCCGCTCAGTGATGTCGCGCACGACACATAAAGTCATGAGCCCGTCTTCGGTTTCGACGGGGCTGAGGCTGATTTCAGTCGGGAACTCCGTGCCGTCCCGCCGCAGGGCAAACAGCTCGCGGTCCCTCCCCATCGGACGCACGGTGGGCGCTGCCGCGTAACCCGCTCGCAGGTGGACATGCGCAGCGCGGAACCGTTCGGGCAACAGAACATCGACCGACTGCCCCGTCACCTCATCTGCCTTGTAGCCGAACAGCGCCGCAGCCTGTTCGTTGACTTTGGCAATGCCACCGTCGGCCTGCACCAGCAGGACAACGTCCGGGGACGCCTCAAAAAGTCTGCGAAACTGCGTCTGACTTTTGCGCGTTGACTCTTCGCTCCGCTGTCGCTCTATGAGGTCGCGCCGCACCATCATCCCGGCCAGCAGAACCGTGACGATTCCCATCGCTCCGGCCAGAATGAGGAAGATTTCCGTGGTGAGGGCGACGGCCGCGCTGCGGGCGGAACGCTCGCTCAACAACGTCCGCTCTTCACTCGCCACGGCGGCGATCATCTTGCTGATGGTTTCAGTGTAGGACGCGCCCTCGAGAGTAACGGCGGCTTGCCGTTCCGCGTCGTCTCGGCCTTGCCGGCGCGAGGCGATGGAGTCACTGAGTTGCGCCAGCCTATGGCCGATGATCGGCTCGAGCTGGTCGAGGCGCCGTTGCTGGCGGGGATTGTCCGCCGTGAGCCGGCGCACATTTTGCAGCTTGGGCGCCAGTTGCGACACCGCCGCTTCGTAAGTTGTCAAGAACCGTTCGTCGCGCGTCAGGATAAAACTGTTCCGGAAACTCTCGGTTGTGGCTACCAGCGCCGGGATGTCCTCCACTTCATCGATGACCTCGTAGGTATGGCGCACCATTTGGTCGCTCGCCACAAACTCACGCTGGCTGCGCACGGCGATGACCGCCACGGACAGCAGCAACGCCAGCGCCAGGCCAAAGCCGAGATAAACTTTTTGGATGAGGGAAAGTTTCATGTGCGTTCCTTATGCAACCGGATTGGTACTCTTCGAAACCGCCAACTCTTCGACAATCCTTACCAATTGCTTGAGATCCTTTGATTTCGATAAGAAATAATCTGCTCCCAATTCAACGCATTTCTGCTGGTACTGCGGATACGGGTGATTGGTAAACATGATGACCATGGTTGCCGAATTGCGGAGCTTTATTTTGCGCAGCACGTCGACGCCGCTGCCATCCGGCATCTGAATATCCAAAATGAAAAGATCCGCCCGTGTCGTGTTGAATGCCTCAACGGCTTCAGCCCTGCAACTGGCGAGACCAGCGACCCTGACACCCTCGATCGCCGCAAGCGTCGCAGCTAACCGCTCTCGCAACGCTGCCGAATCATCAGCGACTACGACCTTCAACTGTGATGACTCGCGCGCATATGTCATCACGTTCTGTCTTTCGATCTGATCCCGCATGTTGCTCTCTCCAGCTTGTTCTACAGTCAGGGAGCGCGCGTCGCACTTAAGCTTCGCGCTCTACCCGGGACCGCACGCGCTCTCGCCCCCACCAGCGCGTAGCAGTCAGTCGAGCCGGTGAAAACTGAAGGCCCGAACTTCATGACCCGGGTTGAGTTCTCAAACCTGGCCAAGATAGTGGCAGGCTGGATAGAACAATATCAGCCAAGTTGTGATTGTTATGTCAGGTGTGCGCTAGTTTGGGCGTAGGTGTTTGCCCTACAAAGGAGTGAGGCGCGGAGAAGCGGAAGACCGCGAGATGGAGGCCCGTAGGGCCGAGATATTTATAGAATCCACCGATGAAGATCCAACCCAGGCCCGTAGAGACTGTGTGAAAACTCAGGCGTTGACGCTAACGAAAGTCTAGCGGGGGTAAACCACCCTTCCTGACCTGTGAGGTTCCTAAAGTTGCATTGTTCTTTCCCGAGTTGAGAGCCTTTCAAGCTGGAAGAAGATCGCTCAAGACTGAAAATCTCTCAGGTTGGGAAGGGTGGTTTACCCCCGCCGAGCTTGGTTAGCAACAAGATTCGAGTTTTCACACAGTCTCCGTCGGGCCGGGATATATATTATTTTTCGACGCCAGCCCTCACTCCGCTAGCCCATTCCGGATCGCATAGTGGGTCAGCTCAGCATTGGTGTTCATGCCCATCTTGTCGAGGATGCGCCGGCGATATGTACTGATTGTCTTGTCGCTCAGGGAAAGTTGGGCGGCGATTTCTCCGACAGTCCTGCCTGACGCAATCAGGCACAGCACTTCGAGTTCGCGATCGGAAAGCGTTTCGTGAGGAAGCTTGTCTGAAGTAGAGAGGTCAACGACCATTTTCTCGGCGAGTGACGGACTGATATAGCGGCCGCCCTTGATCACTTTCAAAATCGCCGCGCGGAGTTCGTCTCTTGAACTACCCTTGCTGATATAGCCCGCCGCGCCGGCTTTGAATGCGCGCATCGCATACTGTTCTTCAGCATGCATGCTCAATATCAACACGGGAAGTCGAGGTCGTAGCTGTTTGATTTCTTTCAGCACTTCCAGGCCACTGCGTCCGGCGAGTGAAATATCGAGCACGGCAATATCCCAGTCACGCTCGCGCAGATGCTTCAGAGCTTCCGCTTGATTGCACGCTTCGCCAAATTCCGCCGCGTCGGCTGCGAAGATACCTTTTATGCCTTCGCGCACCACCTCGTGATCATCAATGACGAGAATTCTGAACATAGCTAATCCCAAAGGCCCGTAGGGCCGGCATCTTTATAGAAACGAGCGTCGATCATTCAACCAGCCCCGTCAGGGGCGACATATTCCCAAACCCTTGTCACTCGATCGATTTGAAAATGTAGCGGCTATCATAGGGCACTTTGAATCTGTCAAGTAGCGCCACGTATTCGTCGTGAAAAGAACGCTTCAAGTGATGTCTTTGTTGATTCTGTATGTAACGAATTACCGCCCCCAACTGTGAATGGGAATACGAGAAGGCGCCAAAACCTTCCTGCCAGGAGAATCTTCCCCGCACCCATCGTTGTCGATTGATGAAGTTGGTCGAGCCGGATTTTATGTCCCCGACGAGGTCCGACAACACGCTGTCAGGCCGTTGCCCAATCAGAATGTGAACGTGATCAGACACGTTGTTAATAGCTATCAATTTCTGGCGCTGGCCCGTCACAATTCCGGTCATATACTTCTGCAACTCGTCGTTGTGTTCAGGGCGAATGAGGTTTTGTCTGCTCTGTACCGCAAACACGATCTGGATATAGATTTGAGAATAAGTGTTGGCCATGGTCGTCCCTCCTGTGGGAAGTTTGAGTTTCTAATCCTAAGATATGTCGGCCCTAACGGGCCTCTGTTGAACTTAGAATTGTCGCGTCTACAAATATGCCGACCCTAACGGGCCTGCGCTTGAATGTGAATCGTCGCATCTACAAATATGTCGGCCCTAACGGGCCTGTGTTGAATTTGTAAGCGTCGCGTCTCTACAAGTATGCCGGCCCTAAGGGCCTATTGCTCCCACGCCTAAACCGGCACGCGCGCGATAACGGTTGTGCCGAGCCCAGCCATGCCGCTAATGCCGACTTCGCCGCCTACCAGGAGCGCGCGTTCCCGCATCCCAACCAGACCAAGCGAGCGGGCGTCACGCTTTTCGTGTTCGGTGATTCCGCGACCGTCGTCTTTCACACGCAATTCGAGATATCCATCGTGCTCCTTTAATTCGATATCAACTTTGTGCGCGTGCGCATGGCGAATGACATTCGTCAGAATCTCCTGAAAGATCCGAAAGACTGCTGTGGCCCGCTCGCGATCAAAATCAAGCGCCTCCGTCCGAGCAACCAATTCGTATTTGATTCCCGTGCGCGTCTGAAACTGTTGCGCCTGCCATTCAATCGCCGCCACCAAGCCGAGATCGTCAAGCACGCCCGGTCGCAGCTCCGCGGAGATTCGTCGTATCGTATCAATGGTTGACTCCATCAAGCCGCTCATGTACCGAAGTTTTTCGCGGACCGTCTGAACCTTAGCGCCGTTCCCCGCGCCCGACAAAACTTTATCAATTCCTTCAAGATCCCATTTCAGTCCGGTCAGCGCCCCACCAAGCTCATCGTGAATCTCGCGTGCGATGCGCGTGCCTTCTTCTTCCCGCGCCGACTGAAGCCGGGCCGAAAGCGCGCGCAACTGTTCTTCGGAAGCTCTTAATTGTCCCTCGGCCTGTTTTCGTTCGGTGATGTCCCTGGCGACGCCGAGAATGGCCATGGGCTTTCCTTGCGGATTCCCGATCAGCGTGGCGCTCGACTCGACCGCGAATTGAGTTCCGTCTTTCTTCACGCCGATTGATTCGACCGGCGGCATGCCACCCATCTCCAATACCCTCTTCGCGTTCGACCTGACCCGCGCTCGGAGCTGAGGGGCAATAATGTCGAACGCGCTCAAGCCAATCATCTCCGCCGAGTTGTTGTACCCAAACATCTCCACCGCTCGCCGGTTGGCCATTATCAATTTCAACTGAGTATCAAAAACCCCGACGCCATCGGGGGCTGTTTCAAACAGGGTGCGATAGCGCTCTTCGCTCTCGCGCAGCGCCGCTTCCGCGAGCTTGCGCTCAGTAGTATCAAACGCCGTGACAATTATGGTCGGCTTGCCTTCAAACTGAATGGAGCCAATGGTGTAATCTGCCCAGCGTTCCTTGCCACCCTTGTATATGATCTTTGTTTCGTAGCGCGGCGGAATCGGCTCGCCCCATTCGCGCGCGCGTCGGCGCTGCATGATCACGACTTTGAAATCTGGATGCACGAGATCCCAGAGGCTCATACCGACCAGTTCCTCAACCGGATAGCCGGTGAGTGCCGCAGTGGCCGGATTCGCATAAATGAGCTTATCGTCCTGATACATGAGAATCGCCGAGGCGGCGGTTTCCGCCAGGACGCGAAACTTGGTCTCGCTCTCGCGCAGCGCTGCTTCCGCGCGCTTGCGTTCGGTGACGTCGCGCGCCAGGCTGCGTACGATAGGTCTGGCAACTCCTTCGGTACGAAGCGTATTGTGGTATTCCCAGATCCGGCGTTCCCCGGTGCTCGTTTGCACCAGCATCAGACCGCTGGCGACCCCATCCTTGCGAATTCTCACCAAGTAATCATCAAACCGATCACGAACCTCCGGAGCCAATATCTTGCGGAAAGTTTTCTCGCCGAAATCTTTGAGATTGTAGCCCAAGAGCTTTTCCAACGCTCGGTTGGCTGAAAGTACCCTGCCCTCAAGGTCGTGCGTGCAGACCAAATCCTGGATGTTCTCTACCAGGTCGCGATAGCGTTCTTCGCTTTCCCGCAGCGCATCCTCTATCAGCTTGCGTTCGGTGATGTCGCGTACAAACCCTTCAAAGTATTCTGTCACGCCATCAGTGCTCTTGATCGCGTGCGCGGTTAGCTGCACCCAGATAAGAGCGCCATCCTTCCGCTTCCATCTGAGTTCGAGATCAGTTGCGTAGCCGCGGTCTTCGTATTCGCGGATCAACTTCTCGCGCTCATCCTCGGTGAAGTACACATCAGCGAGATTTACTTTCAAGAACTCGTCCACTGAGTCGTACGCGAGCATTTCCGCGAGGGCCTTATTGACAGTGATCAGCGTTCCGTTGCGCAACGACTGGTAGATTCCCACGGGCGCGAAGGTAAAAATATTGCGGTACTTAAGTTCGGAGGCGAGCAGCGCTTCTTCCGCCCGCTTGCGCTCGGTGATGTCCTCCGCGAGTCCGGCGATGCGATAGACCTCGCCCTCGTTGTTTCTTATGGGGAACGACCGATCTCTTATCCAGCGAATTGATCCGTCCGGCTTAACGATCCGGTATTCGAACGGTTCGTGCTTACCCTCAGCTTGCCTTTCCAACATGCGCCGGACGTGCTCGCGATCGTCTGTGTGTATCGCTTCAACGAAAGAAAGCTGGCGCCGGTACAAACTCTCGCACGACTGTCCCCAGACGGCCTCGTAAGCCGGGTTGATATAAAGAACGTTCCTGGCCTCTCGGTCCGTCATCCAGAGAACGTCCTCAAGGTTCTCGGCGATTTGGCGAAATCGCTGTTCATTCTCGTAGAGTAACTCTTCCGCGCGCCTTCGCTCGGTGATGTCGTGCGCAATGCCACGGACGACCGGGTCGGCGACTCCTTCAGTGCGCAGTGTATTGTGGTATTCCAGGATCCGCTGTTCTCCGGAGACAGTCTGAATCCGGGCCAGGCCGCTGGCGCTGCCATCCCGTCGAATCGCAGCGATGTACGCATCGAATTGATCCCGCACCTCCGGCGCCAGAAGGTCGCGAAGATTCATCTTCACGATGCTGTCGCTCGCGCTGGAACCTACCAGCCGGGCAATCGCTGGGTTCGCCGAAAGTATCAGTCCCTGCAAATCGTGGATGCAGATCAGATCCTGGCTATGCTCGAACAGGTCGCGGTAGCGGTCCTCGCTCTCGCGCAACGCGGCCTCCACCTGCTTGCGCCCGGTGATCGTCGTCTTGTCGCGCACCTCTCTGCCGTTCTGCGTAGACTTCCCCGTCACAACTGAAGATGATTTTTGGGTTCGTTTGTTTCGCATGCCTGAACTCATTCAGGTGTGCTCTCTTGAGAAGACTAAGAGAGATATCTAATCACCAACTGCGCGCATCAGCCGACCGCAAGAAAGAGAAAGCCGCGCTGGTCCTTCAATCAGCAAGAGTCAGAGGTTTGATCGGTGCGTGGGAATGCAACGAACAAGTTTAAAGGAAACGATGTTGTATTAACTAACGCATCAATGTCCTCTTGTCATGAGCCGGATTCTAATCCGCTCGTTAGCTTAGCGCAATGTAATTCTTAGATCACGGAACCCCAACCGCGAAGAGCCTTGGCACAAGCATTGCCAACTGTTCAGTGAATGGCGCCCGGGCCATCTTTGCGCGCTTTTGCGGCGAAACGCCCCGCCGTTGTGGACGTTAGTAGGGCGGAATAAGCCAACTTCAAGAGTCCTGCCCGAACGGATCAGTAGCCCGAGACACCCTTGCCACACCAATTTCCCGAAACAGACGACAGGCGCATTCTTATCGTAGACGATGAAGAGGCCATCAGAACTCTTTTTGCCACTGCACTCGGCGAACGGTACGAATGCGTGACGGCGGCGGATACGCCGGAGGCTTTGAAGCTTCTGGCCGCGCAGCAATTCGCCCTGGTTATCTCAGACGTGCAGATGCCCGGCCTGAGTGGCGTCGAACTCTTGCGCAAGATTGTCAACGATTTCCCCGACACCCTCGTCATTATGGTGTCCGGCATCGATCGCAGCCAACGGGTCATCGACGCCCTGCGCATCGGCGCTTACGACTATTTGCTCAAGCCCTGCGATCTCGATGTGCTCCAATTAAGAGTAGAACAGGCGCTCGAACGCCGCACGCTGCTTCAAGACGGCAAACGCTACAAAGAGGAACTCGAAATACACAACGCCGAACTGTCCGCCCAAAAAGCAAAGCTGACCAGCCTGCAGGCGCAGTTGCTGCAAAGTGAAAAGATGGCCTCGCTGGGCCAACTGGCCGGCGGCGTTGCTCACGAACTCAACAACCCTGCCGGTTTCATCTACAGCAACATGGAGAGTCTTGATCAGTACACCTCCAGCGTGGCGCGCCTCCTGAGCGTCTATGATCGCGCGTCCCTTTCACCGGAACTGACGGCTCAGGCGAATGCGATCAAACGAGAGATCAAGTATGAAGAGGTGCTTCCCGAGCTTTCTTCGATTATCGCCGATTGTCAGGAAGGCGCTCGGCGCATACGCGACATCGTGATGAACCTGCGCACCTTCTCGCGCCTTGACGAAGCTGAGGCGACGCAGGTCGACGTTCACGCCGGCATCGATTCGACTATTCGCATCCTTTCGCAGTACTACAACTCGGATCACATCGCGCTCAAACGCGAATATGCGACGCTGCCCCTAATCCACTGCTTTGCCGGCCAACTCAACCAGGTATGGATGAACCTGCTCATGAATGCCGCGCAGGCGATTGGTTCCGGCCCGGGCGAAGTTCAAATTGAAACTGGCGTGACGGACAAAATGGTGTTTGTGAAAATCAGCGATACGGGAAGCGGCATCAAGCCGGAAGACCTGGAAAAGATCTTTGACCCTTTCTTTACTACCAAGCCCGTGGGCGTTGGCACCGGACTCGGTTTGTCGATCAGCTACGGCATCATCACCAGCCACGGCGGGGCCATCACCGTTGAAAGCACCCCTGGCAACGGCACGACATTTACGACTCTGATCCCGCTGGATGCGCGGCCACGCACAATCGCCGCGCCAGCACTTATGAATCACTCAAAGGAGAATAGACATGCCTTACAAAATTCTTATTGTTGACGACGAGCCGGCCAATTTGCGCACGCTCGCCAGATTGTTTCGCGAAGACTACGAAGTCCTCACGGCAGCATCCGGCGACGAAGCACTGGTCCTGCTGGGACAGCATGACGTAGCGCTCTTGATCACAGACCAGCGCATGCCCGGCATGACGGGAATTGAGCTACTCAAGAAAACAGTGCCCCTGCGCCCGCGCATGGTGCGCATCATCCTCACTGGTTACACGGACGTCGACGCCCTGGTCGAAGCCATTAACTGCGGGCAGGTTTACAGGTATGTAGCGAAGCCCTGGAACAATGACGAACTGCGTCTGACTGTCAAACGAGCGCTGGAACATTTCGAAAGCTTTAAGCAGAGACACGAACTCGAGTCTGCGAATGCTCGTCTCGTTTCACGCATCGGAGAGATCCACCAGCTTGCCACGTTGGATGGGGCGGCCCAACTGAACGCCAGTAGGCCGGCGCAATACTAAATGCAAAAATCCAGCTGGACGCGGGAGATTTATGAAGAAGTTGATCTCATTTATTTTTAGCGATTCACACTTGGGCGCAAGGTTAGGGCTGTCCTTTGGGCTGCTCATTGCCCTCCTGCTCTCAGTTGGCTGGCTGGGACTTCACGAGATGCACCGTGTCGATGCGGAACTCAAAAACATTCAAAGCCACTCGGACCAGGTGCGGTTATCCGAAGAGACTCTAGCTTACTCGAACCTCAATAACCGAATCACGATGCAAATCTTTCTCATTAAAGACCAAAAGGAGATTCAGTCGCTATTGGCTCGCAGAGAGGAAAACAACCAAAAGATTTCCAACCTGATAGACAAGCTCGAAAGCACCATTGACTCACCAGAAGAAAAACTACAAGTTGCCGCCATCAAAGAGAGGCAGACGCCGTATCAGGAAAGCTATAAGCGCGCATTACAGTTGCTGGTTGTCGAACACAAGCAAGCAGAAGCAAGGGCAGCGATGGTCCGGGAAGCTCTGCCTCGGCTGCTGGAGTATAACAACGCACTTAGTGTTTTCGTCGAGTACCAGGGCAAAGAAACTAATCAGGTGCGGGATGAAGGCGCTGCCCGCACTGCTGCGGCCCGCCGCAACGCGATTTTACTAATTTCGCGCGCCGTTCTTCTCGCTGCCGGAATTGCCGTCTTCGTCACGCGAAACATCACCTGGCACATGAACAAGCGCAAGCGGGCCGACGCGGCCTTGCGCCAGGCTCACGACGAATTAGAAGAGAAAGTCCGGGGGCGCACTGCCGAACTTGCGAATGCCAACGCTGCGCTGGAAGCGGAGATCTCCGAACGCAAACAGGCGGAAGCCGGTCTGCGCGAGAGCGAAGAACGTTTTCGCGATCTTTTTGAGAATGCCAGCGACCTGGTGTGTACGATGGATTTAGAAGGAAACCTTACTTCAGTAAACAAGAGCGGCGAGAGACTGACGGGCTACACGCAAAGCGAAGCGGTCAAGATGAACCTGGCTCAGATAGTCACGCCGGAGATGTTAGGTATTACGCGGGAAATGATGAACCGCAAATCGGACCAAGACATCACCACCACGTACGAGGTGGACATAACCCGGAAAGATGGAGGCAGTGTGACGCTGGAGATCAGTTCGCGCCTGCTCCTTCAACGGGGCAAGGAAACTGGCATCCAGGCTATCGGCCGCGATATCACCCAAAGGAAACAGGTCGAAGCCGAACTAAAACTGGCACGCGACGTTGCGATCGAATCAGTGCGGCTTAAATCAGAATTCCTGGCTAACATGAGCCACGAGATTCGCACGCCGATGAACGGTGTGATCGGCATGACCGGGCTCTTACTGGACACCGACCTGGATGAAGAGCAACGCGACTGTGCTGAGACAATTCGCGCCAGTGGCGAGGCGCTTTTGACGATCATCAATGACATTCTGGACTTCTCGAAAATCGAGGCCGGCAAACTTCAGTTCGAGACGCTTGACTTCCTGCTGAACAACGCCGTCGAGGACACAATCGAATTACTCGCCGAGCGGGCCCATCAAAAGAAGATCGAGTTTGCCTCCATAATCTACAGCGACGTGCCGACAGGGCTGCGTGGCGATCCCGGCCGGCTGCGTCAAGTGCTCACTAACTTGATCGGAAACGCCATAAAGTTTACCGAGCGCGGCGAAGTCATCGTGCGGATCGAGAAGGAGAGCGAAACCAACGATGACGTGGTAGTTCGCTTTATGGTCAGCGATACCGGCATCGGCATCAGCGAAGCCGCGCAGCGAAATCTCTTCCAGGTTTTCACGCAAGCGGACGGCTCAACGACCCGCAAGTACGGCGGAACCGGGCTGGGACTGGCCATCTCAAAACAATTGGTTGAATTAATGGGCGGGCAGATTGGGGTCACCAGCACGCCCGGGCAAGGCTCAACTTTCTGGTTCACCGCACGATTCGGCAAACAACTTGCCGGCACCGTTATTCCCAAACCGCTGGTCATGAGTCTCGAGAAGCTGCGGGTGCTGATCGTAGATGACAACGCAACCAATCGGAAGATTCTCTCTCATCAGCTTGGCTCGTGGGGGATGATTCACCAGGAAGCCGATTCAGGATTTCGCGCGCTTGAGCTGCTCCGCTCAGCCGCGGCTGAAGGCGCACCATACGATCTGGCGGTGTTGGATTTGATGATGCCGGGCATGGATGGTTTCGAGCTGGCTCGGACTATTAAGTCCGACCCGGGCATTGCCGGGATGCACCTGGTGATGCTGACGTCGTTCGGCGAGCGCGGACACGGAGCCACTGCGCGTGAAGCCGGGGTTGCAGCCTACCTCACCAAACCGGTGCGTCAGTCTCAGTTGTTTGACTGCCTGGCAAGTGTCATCGGCGCGGCGGCCGTCACACCACAGCGAGGCGTGATGCCATCGCAACCGGGCTCGCAGCTACTAACCAAACATAAGTTGAAGGAATCAAGAATGAGTTCGAACAAACTCATTCTGCTCGCCGAAGACAACGTCGTGAATCAGAAAGTGGCCATCCGTCAGTTGCAGAAGCTGGGCTACCGCGCTGATGCGGTGGCGAACGGACGCGAGGCCATCGAAGCCTTGAGCCGCATCTCATACGATCTGGTTTTGATGGATTGTCAGATGCCGGAAATGGACGGATATGAAGCGACCGCGGAGATCCGCCGGCAGGAGGGCATCAAGCGGCACACACCGATAGTCGCCATGACCGCGCATGCACTGACCGGCGACCGGGAAAAGTGTATTGCTGCGGGGATGGACGAATATGTACCCAAGCCCGTCAAGCCCGAAGAACTGAAACGCGTGCTTGAACGCTTCTTCAAGACTCCCGGGACCGACCCAGTTGATCAGGCCGGCCTCGCCACTGCGCCCCTGGTCGACGTTGAGCGAATGCACGAAATGATGGGAGACGAACCGGCAGAGTTTCAGGAGATTGCGAATCTGTATCTGGATCAAATGGGCAAGAACCTTCACCGACTGGACACTGCGGTTGCTTTGGGCGATCACGTCGAAGTCGAATTGATCGCGCACAACTGCGCCGGCACTAGCGCCAACTGCGGCATGAATGCAGTCGCGATTCCTTTCCGCGAACTCGAAACTGTGGGCCGGACGGGCAGTCTTGAGAACGCTCCGGCAAGTCTGGCGCAAGCTCACAAGCTCTTTGAGCAAACGCGCGTGTGTCTTACTCAGCATATCGCCCAGGCTGTGAGCTGAATACAGATCGGTTTTTAGCAACCGAAAACCCAAATTGAAGATGGAAAGAACTGAGGATTATCCGATGGAAGATGTTCGATTCAAATTAAAGCAATCATCTCCGAAGCGGGTCCTGGTTGCTGATGACGATCCAGTCATGAGGCACCTGGTAACAACCATGCTCAAGCAGCGGGAATACGAAGCGGTCGTGGCAAAGGATGGCCGCGAGGCTTATCGCATCCTGCAGACTGATTCACAATTCAGGGCCGCAATTTTCGACATGACGATGCCCTATCTTGAAGGTCTTGATCTCATTCGCTACATGAGATCGGAAAGACGCCTGATGCGGATCCCCATCATGATGATTTCCGCCGAGCAGGACATCAAACTCATGGCCAGCAGCTTTTCGGCCGGGGCTGCGGCGTTTCTTCCGAAACCTTTTACGCCTGACCAGCTTCAAAGCGCAATCCGCATGCTACTCGGGAACGGGTCTTCGAGTCGAAGGGCGGCCTAGGGGTTGTTATCCGCGGAGGAGATGATGATGTCATTTGACCAGGTTACTAACAATGAAAACGCGGGAAGTAATCCCCACCCGCTTGCCCCGGCAAGTGCTTCCGGGATCACGAGCGACGCAGTGGACTTGGAATTGCTCAACGCCTTCGAAGAATTACAGCTCGACGATGGATCCGACCTGATTGTTGAGCTAATCGATCTCTATCTCCAGGATGTGCCACAGCGCGTCACGGAGATCCGTGAGGCTTCGATCGAAACCGAGTGGGTCTTGCTAAAGCGAGCAGCTCATAATCTAAAAGGAAGCAGTGGCAATCTGGGCGTTCGCCAAGTGGCGGAGATTTGCGAAAAGCTGGAACGGATGGATGGTCATGATTCGCCGCAAACAGTCGCGGATCTGGTACGGCTACTGGAGTACGAATCTGCCATGGCGAACGCGGCACTTGCGGCGGTGCGTCAAAGGAGACTCGGTTGAGAGTCTTGATTGCTGAAGACGATGCTGTTTCGCGGCGCATCCTCGAAACGCTACTTCGTAAGTGGGGCTACGAGGTTACTACGACCCTCGATGGCGAAGCTGCCTGGGAGGTGCTACAGGGACCAAGCGCGCCTTCATTGGCGATTCTGGACATCATGATGCCTGGAATTGACGGCTTGGAACTCTGCCGCCGGCTGCGCCAGTCGCAGACTACCATGCCTCCTTACATCATCTTGCTCACGGCCACTCAGGGCGTCCGCGAGATCGTTAAGGGAATTGAGGCCGGCGCCGACGACTATCTAACCAAGCCTTACGATCGCGAAGAGTTGCGGGTGCGCGTGCAGGTCGGTGCGCGGATCATCGAACTCCAGACGAAATTGGCTGAGCGGGTTCAGGAACTCGAAGTCGCCCTGGACCACGTCAAGCAACTACAGGGAATTCTACCCATCTGCTCCTACTGCAAAAAGATTCGTGACGACAGAAACTACTGGCAGAATGTCGAGAGTTACGTCGCCGACCATTCGCAAGCTGAATTCTCACATGGCATCTGTCCTTCCTGTTACGAAACTACGGTAAGACCTCAACTCGAATCGCTGCAAGTCTCTCAATCTTGAGACACGCAATCCCGAAGCCCGTCAATGAGACGCTGGAAGCGTAGCCGCTTTCTTTCATCAGGCGACGAATCGTGCATGGCATTGGCATAATCCCTCTGCCCGCCCACGAAGATTCGCCTGCCCTTCCGGGGCCGGTTCGCCGAACATGTAAAAGGTGGAGGATTCTGAGGTAAGTGCGAGTCAAAACAGAAAAGGCCGGGCCCTCCCACAAGCCCAGCCTCTTCCTTCACAGCTTTATGGGCTGTGTTTTTTGGGCGGAGACGTTCAGCCTCGATACTTGGGTCCTCACCCCACAAGCAACGCCCTTGTTGCGCGTATTCTATTCAAAATTAGGAAGCTGTCAATGACCGGGCTAGCCTGCCGAGCAAAAATCTTCATCCAGACATAGTAACCTCGTCGGTCGTTGAAGTCGGTTTCTCAACACAGACGGCAATGCGATGCCCTCGATCTCGAGCGCCGGACCATCGGTCACGACAGCCTGTGTGCTGACTTCCAATGCTATGCGTTGCCCGTTTTTCGGGATGATATCGATTTCGTAAACTGTTCCGAGTCTCTCGCTGCAATTGCCCGCCGCACAATCGTGCACACTCTGGGCGAACTCCGGGGCTACAAATTGCGCGATGTTCATTCCATAGACTTCCTGCCGTGAATACCCCGAGATCAACTCGCCCGCCTTATTCAAGAAGGTGAGATTGCCCGCAACGTCATGTTTGAAGATGATCTTGCGGTCTTCATCGTCAAACTCGAAACCGCCGCGGCCGTTGCCTGCCCTGGTATTCACGGGTGCGTACGTTTTGTCCAAATCAAACATGAAATCCTCTAGACAGTTTTGAATTTCGTCGAGGAATAACGGGATAGCCGGGTCGATTGACTACGGCCAAATGCCTCAAGACAACTTGCGGGAGCAGGCCGGAGGGCCTGGCTGATGGATCACTAGCACCGCACGTGCCGCGCAATATCGATTAACTCGGGCGATCGATCAACCTCAGGAAGGTAAACTCTCCGGCGGCACAATGGTTGCTCTGTTGATTGACGCCAGTGTCGCCGCGCGAGGTGTAAAGACCGCGGCGATCACCTCACGGAAGAGTTGCCCAAACGCGAAGACCGTCGGACTGCTCGCTCGCAAAAGCCAGTCAAAATGGCCTGCCCCGGCCTCACGACCTTCAAACCAGGAGCGTTTGCACTCAACGCGCTGCCCTGATCCGATCGATCAAACGATCCCCCAGCGCTCACCGATCCACGGTGACCAGCCGGGAAAAGTTACACGGAGAAATTACATGACCTCCTCTACCAGACTAATCCTGATCCCGTCTCTCGTTCTGGCTTTCGTTCTGTGCGACCTCGTCACTAACAGGGTCGCCATCGCGAGCGTTAACGGAGACGCGGCCCCCAACACAAGAGCCGGCGCGTCCGAAAGCTTCGACTCGGCGGTGGGTGAGAGCACCGAATACAGATGGAACGTCGACGACAAGCGGTCGCCACTGCTCGGTCTGCCTGATGCCAATTTGAAGCCGGGCCTGGATCGGTCGATCACTTATCCCATCGCGCAGTCCAACTTTCCGATCTTTCAGTCCCTGAGTTACGACGAAGAAAATGGCAGATATCTCTTGCCGTCAATCTCTAAGGAAAGCAAAGGCGTCCATTTCATCACGCTCGAACCGACCGAGAGCAAGAACACCTACGCGTCAACCGACGGCACGAACCTCAAGCTGATCGACAATGACAGCCTCAAGACTGTGCGCGCCGCCGACGGAACCAGATACACCTTCGTTCGTTATCCCGATGGTGAATTCCGGTGCGCCAGCATTAAAGATGCGAGCGGTGCCAGCCTCAGCATGCTTTACGCCGCGAACGGCTTGATGCTGCACGGAGTGGTTGATTCCTCCGGCCGCACGCTCACCTTTAACTATGCCAGCGCGGGCATCACGTCCGTGACGCAGACATGGATGGCGAACTCGGAAGGTCTGACGAAGACCTGGGCCGTTGGTGATTCGGCCAGCCTCGACACAAAGTCAGTAAAGTACTCGCACGTCGTGGGACTCAACTCGTTGAAAGTCCTGCCTAACAACGCCATGGTTCGCCAGTACACGGCGGAAATGGGAGCGTCGGACAAAATGCTGGCGCAGTTATTCGGTGGACCGAGCGCCGTCGCCGGCGCCAATGGATTCGAGCCGGCCGGACTCGCCGGACAGTACCCGCTCTATCGCGGCGACATCGTCGGCGACGATGGCCTGGTGCGCCGCGGCCATCTTTCATACGCGATGCACCTCTATGGCAGCGCGGACGGCCGTGGAGATTCGCCCCTGTATGTACCAGCCGGTTTCACTTCGCACAGCGCTCAACCGTCACCGACCGACGGCGTCGTGACTTTCTACTATCCCCAACTCGGAAATTTGTCAGATGTCACGCTGGCCGTCTTTCACGTCGCCGATTTTCAAATCAGCAACGAAGGCGAGCGCGTCAGAATCGGAAATATCGGCGGCCCTGGCGGCGCGACTCTCGCTTACAAACATTCGCACATTGAATTCTACCGGGGCAATGCCGGCCTACCCGCACTTTCAGCGCGACCAGGTCTGCGCATTGATCCATCAACAGTCTTTGCACCGCAATCATCAGAGAGTGCCAGGCCAGCGATCGGAGCGAACTAGCGATCGTAGCCGGCGCGCATTGATCGCCCGGTAGTGGGTTAGTTTGAAAAGTGGCACGGGCGTCCCGCCCGTGAACCACGCGCAAGATGCGCGGGCCACAACAAACTGACCCACTACCGATCGCCTGCGCCGTTGACAGCCAACCAATCAGCAATCAAGAATCGCCTGACGGCTAATCTCTGATGTATCCGGCAGGAAACCTTTTCATTCCCGCGCCGCACGGGCGGCTGGAAGCAATTCTTAAAGAGCCCCGCGCTGGTTTGGTTCACGGCGTCGCGCTGGTGCTGCATCCGCATCCGCTCTTTGGCGGCACCATGCATAACAAGGTCGTGTTTCGCGCGGCCGCCGCGCTGAATGATGCAGGGTTGGTAACACTGCGTCTCAACTTTCGCGGCGTCGGCCAAAGCACGGGCGAACATGACGAAGGTCGCGGCGAACGCGAAGACGTGCGCGCCGGGTTGGATTATTTGTCGGCGAACTATTCAAGTGAGGCGATCACGCTGTGTGGTTTTTCTTTCGGCGCCCGCGTCGGATTGGAAGTGGGACTCAGCGACGAGCGCGTCTCGCGAATGATTAGCATCGGCACGCCAGTTGATAAGTACGACTTCAGTTTTCTTGAGCAGAGTAGCAAGCCAATCCTGTTCGTTCAAGGTGATCGAGACGAGTATGGCGATGTTGACCGCCTGCGTGAGTTAGTTGCAAAGATACCCGCGCCGGCCGAGTTAAAGGTTATCAAAGGCGCGGGCCACTTCTTTGATGATCAACTCGACGAGTTGAAAGCGGCGATTACTGAGTGGGCTAGTGTCAGAAGCCCGACCGTTAGGGAGGGCCTGTAATCCAAACGTGCCCTCCCTAACGGTCGGGCTTCTGACACTTCGCTTACTAACCCAGATACCCGCGCGCCAACAGCAACTCCGCATTTAGAATCGCCGCGCCCGCGGCGCCGCGAATCGTGTTATGACCCAACGCCACAAAGCGATAATCAAGCACGTTGTCAGGCGCGATCCGTCCCACCGTCACGCTCATCCCGTTACCCGCGTCGCGATCCAGACGCGGCTGCGGGCGATCCACTTCATCGCGCACGATGATTGGTCTTGCCGGCGCTGAGTGCAGTTTCAACTGCTGTGGCAGCGAAGTGAACGAGGCCAGCGCATCGCGCACTTCATCCAGTGACGCCGGCCGTGAAAGCTTCACGCGCACGGAAGCCATGTGGCCATCAGTCACGTTCACGCGATTGCATTGCGCGCTCACCAGCATCTCAGCCCCGCTGATCGCGCCGTCACTGACGCGGCCGAGGATCTTCACGGTCTCGCTTTCAATCTTCTCTTCCTCGCCGTCAATGTACGGGAGCACGTTGTCGTTGATATCCAGCGATGCCACGCCCGGATAACCGGCGCCCGAGATCGCCTGCATCGTCGTGGCGATGCACGACGTGACGCCGAAACGCGCGTGCAGCGGCGCCAGGGCCATCGCAATCACAATCGTCGAACAGTTCGGGTTCGTAACGATGAACCCGCGATCATAACCGCGGGCCGCGCGTTGCGCGTCGATCAGCGCGAGGTGTTCGTGATTAACTTCGGGAATCAGCAGCGGCACATCCGGGCTCATGCGATGCGAGGACGAATTGCTGATCACCGGAAAGCCGGCCCGCGCGAAACTCGCTTCTGCTTCCTTCGCCACCTCGCCCGGCAAACTGGAAAAAACAAAATCACAATCGAGCGGCGGCGCCGGCGGCTGCACCATAATCTTTTTCACGCGCTCAGGCATTTCGCCCGGCAGACGCCACGCGCAGGCTTCTGAATAGACTTTGCCCGCCGATCGATCGGATGCGGCGAGGGCCGTGACCTCAAACTGCGGATGATCTTCCAGCAGTTGAATGAAGCGCTGACCGACGACGCCGGTGGCGCCTAATATTCCCGCGCGAAGTTTTCTGTTCATTGAGTGATGCTAGCTTGCTTGTCTTTATCTTAGACCAAATCTAAACCGCAAAGGGCGCAGAGGATTCCGCAAAGGGACGCAAAGAAATCCCTTTGCGTTCTTTGCGATGACCTTTGCGCTCTTTGCGTTGAATTCTTTTCCTTCATCACAACGATTTCAACGCAGATCCCAAACGCCGCACGCCCTCCGACAGCTTTGATTCGTCGGCGCAGAACGAGATGCGCAAGAAGCCATTGCTCTCGCTGCCAAACGCCGACGCCGGAATTGTAACAACACCCTGTTCTAATCCAGCTTCAGCGACGCGCAGTTCATCGCCATGACCGCTCACATCAACCATCGTGTAGAACGCGCCGTCAGGCGTAACGCAACGCAGACCAAGTTCGCTGCGCAGCAAGCCGAGCAAGTGATCGCGCCGGCGATGGAAAATCTCGCGCATCTCTGCACGCGAGACGGCCGCTTCCTCTGTCCACGCAGCCAGCGCGGTTTTTTGCGAAATGCTCGAAGCGCAAGTAACTACGTATCCGTGCAGCACCAGCGCCGCGCGCATCACTGCTTCGTCTCCCGCCAACCAGCCAATCCGCCAGCCGGTCATGCGCATCGATTTCGAAAGTCCGCTGACAATGATCGTGCGCGGATAGAATTCCGAGATCGACGCCGGTCGTTCCGCGGTGAAATACAGCTCGCGATAAATCTCATCGCTGACGATGAAAGAGTTCGATCCGCTCGCCACGACCGCCTCAGCCATTCCTTGCAGATCGTTCCTCGATAAAGTGCGCCCCGTCGGATTCGACGGACTGATGCAGATGACTACTTTGGTTCGCGGCGAAAGCCGGCTCTTGAAATCCTCGAGATCGAAACCGAAATCGTCTTTCGCCGGCAGCCGGTAAGTAACAGCTCGCGCGCCGACCATGCGCGCAATCATCGGATACGCAATGAACCCCGGATTCGGCATCAGCACTTCATCGCCCTCTTCGACCAGCGTCCTCAAGATGAGATAAAGCGATTCCTGCGAGCCTGCGGTAACGATGACCTGCTCCGGAGTCAGGTTCAATTGCGGATAATCTCCGGCGATGCGTTCGCGCAGGGGGAGTATGCCCGCTTGCAGCGTATACCCATTCTGCTCTTCCTGAATTACCCGCACCGCTTCGCGCCGAATGACGTCGGGCGTGGGCAAATCAGGTTCGCCGAGACCTAGACTGATGCTGCCCGGCTTTGCGCGATCCGAGATCTTCCGGATCATGCTCTTTTCCATTCCGCGCAGGAATGGTGGTGGTTGAAATTCTTTCAACTAGAGAAATCCTTCGTCCAGTGGTGTTGGCGTGCTCGGGAACCTAGAGACCGACATTGGCGGCGACTTGTAGATTAGGCTTCATAGCGGACTGAACAGAATATCAATCTGCTGAAGAGGTTCCTTGAGACGCTCGTCGGTTTGCAGCACGGTGCTGGCCTACGCGACCCTTCGCTGGCTGCCCGCAAGCCGCTGATTCACTACGCGCCAGAATGTTGCGACGGCCTTGGCCTTTTGATCGAAGAAGTCTTCAAAGAAACCAGACTTGTTGAGCGGTGGTGAATATGAATATCGCTCGCCATCGTCGCCGAACTCAGTGATCCAATCGACGGGTACTTGTGAATCGACCAAGGAAAACAGGCCAGGCCGATACAGGAAAGGCCGGCCGGCGTCGTTCAAGATGCGCAGCTCATCGGCTTCAATGCCAATCACGACATACGGCTGCCCAAGCGTCAGGTCTCGGTAACGGCTATTCTTTTTCTTCAGTTTGACGATCATGATCGATTCACTCGCACTTGCTTCACGATCTAAATCAAAGCACCTGTATGCCGTGAGTCGTGATCAGGATATCAACTTGCCGCAGAGACTCCTTCAGACGTTCTTTGAAGTCTTTGAGGAACTTCTTTGTGACCCTGTCGCCAGAAGTGATGATCTCGACCTTCACGATTGCGTCGACATACTCAACACCACGATACTTCCACCTGCCCTGATATGGTGTTGTCAATCCGCTCACGGTGATCGCACCAAAAGTTGCAGCCAACTCATCACAGATTCCCGTGATTTTCGTTGATTCGATCCGTTCGCCGTTGTTGTAGTTCAAAGGCAAGTAGATCTCGTATTTTCTCATACGGCGAGGCTGGGCTCTGGTATCCGAATCTTACTGGCGTCCAGTTTCTTGAAAGGAATTCGCTTGCGCTTGAGAAACTTGAGATGTTCTTCGCGGACCCCATAGATTTTCCCAGCGAGACACACAACGGAAAAGCCGCTCTTTACCAGCAGCAGGAAAGCATCTGGCCTGTGTCGCTCGGGAATTTGAATGTAGATCATTGGAAACCTCTTGACCGAACATTAGGAGCGTTATTCTAATGTGTCAAGTAACAAAATTTGCAAGGATGTCACGCAGGTCAGCGCGGGTTGATGGTAAAGGGACTACTTGATAATCCATGAAGGAAGCTCCCGCTCGACTTCCTCAATCGGGATCCGCTCGCCTCGATCAAGCTCGTCCAATCCCTGGCGCACCGTGTTGACGAAACTCACGCCATCTTTGATATCCGCACGATTGGCCCACATACCAGCAAAGCCAAGCTCTCGAATAGACTGCACCCTTCGTTGAGTTTCTTCACGATCGACGTGAATCTCCACCAAGGTTCCCTCCTTGAGTTTTACTTCGCCCAGTGGCCTGAAGACACCGTTTTCAAATTTTGCTTCGATAACCATAAGCTCCGCCTTCAATGCGATCTCTTAGCAATGTTAGGAGTTACTGTGATGCCGGTCAAGTAATCAAATTTGCATCTCACCGCAGCAGATCCTCCAGTTGCGTCGCCGCATCTGTTTTCTCATCGCGGTACTTCACGATCACCGGGGCGTACAGTGACAGGCCCCACTCGCGGCCTTTCTCGGTTTGCACTGCGCGCGCGCCGGGTACGACGACCGCACCCGCGGGAATTTCGAGCGGCGCATCGTCACTGCGTCGATACACTTGTTCGCGCACCAGATCGAAAACCGGAGTCGACCCGGTGATGATCACGCCCGAAGCCAGCACCGCGCGTTCGCGCACAATCGCGCCTTCGTAAACGCCGCAATTGCCGCCGACGATCACATCGTCTTCGATGATCACCGGCATTGCGCCCGCCGGTTCCAGCACGCCGCCAATTTGAGCGGCGGCCGAGAGATGCACGCGTTTGCCAACTTGAGCACATGAACCGACGAGCGCATGACTGTCGATCATTGTGCCTTCATCGACGTAGGCGCCGGCGTTGACGAACATCGGCGGCATGCAGACGACGCCGGGGGCGATGTACGCGCCGTCGCGTATGCTCGAACCGCCGGGGACGATGCGCACGCGATCATCCGGCGAAAATCTCCTGATTGGATAAGTGTGCTTGTCGAGAAACTGAAGACCGGCGTCGGCGGGCGACATTTCCACAATCGCGCCCATGCGAAAGCCGAGCAGGATGCCGCGCTTCACCCATGCATTCGCTTGCCACTTGCCATCCGGATGACGCTCAGCCGCGCGCACCTCGCCGCGGTTGAGCGCTGATTTGAAATCATTGAATAGCGCGAAGTCTGCGGCAGAATACTTTTGAGTTTCGCGCGCGGCCACCTGCTCGATCTGTTCACGCAGTGACATGCGCACTCTCCAGAATCCCAAGTTCGTCGATCACCTCGCGAATGCGCGCGCGACTCTTTTCCTGAATCGGCACCAGCGGCAGGCGAAAGTTTTCTTCCAGCAACCCCATCATGGCCATCGCAGCTTTCACCGGGCCCGGACTTGATTCAATGAAGTTGATTTCCATCAAAGGCAGAATGCGGTAATGCAGCGCGCGCGCCTCGCCCCATTTTCCGACGAGCGCGAGTTCGGTCATGCGCGACATCAGATCGGGAATCTCGTTCGAAGCGACTGAGACGATGCCTTCTGCGCCCAGCGCAATCAGCGGGAGGGTCACCGCGTCGTCGCCCGACAGCAGACGGAAGTTTGCGGGCCGCTCGCGCAAAATCTCCATAATCTGCGCCAAGTTTCCTGACGCTTCTTTGATCGCGACGATATTCTCGCAATCGCGCGCCAAACGCAGCACGGTTTGCGCCGCGATGTTTGACGAAGTGCGGCCCGGCACGTTGTAGAGCATGACCGGCGTTTCCGGAATCGCTTCTGCGATGGCGCGAAAGTGCGCGTACAAACCTTCCTGCGTCGGCTTGTTGTACCAGGGAGCAACTTGCAGCACGGCATCAGCGCCGGCATCGCGCGCGCGTTGCGAATACTCGATCGCCGCAGCGGTCGCGTTACTCCCTGTGCCCGCGATCACCTTCGCTCGGCCGCGGGCGACTTCGATTGTCAGCGCAATTACGCGTTGGTCTTCGGCTTCGGTCATCGTGGCGCTTTCGCCCGTGGTGCCGCACGGAACCAGCAATCGCACGCCGCCATTGATCTGCCGGTCGACGAGCACACGCATGCGATCTTCAGCAATCGCGCCATCGGAAGTGAATGGCGTCACCAGCGCCGTCGCACAACCGCGCATCCAGTCAACTCTCATCGTCATCTTCACACCTCCAGGGAACAGGGCAAAGCCAGATCATTTTCCATATATCATTTTCCATTTCTCATTTGTCATTGATCGGCCTTGTCATACATCACGTGCTCAACCCACCCCACCAGCAACTCCAAATTGACAAATAATTTCTTCGTTGGTCAATCCGTCAAGCCCATGGTGACGAATGACAGATGAGAAATGGAAAATGATATATGGAAAATCTTCTTCATCCGAATCAACTCATCAATTCACTTCCGCAATATTTCGTCAAAGACCTCGGAGAACTCAAACACGCCCTTGCGCCCGACGATCCACTTCGCCGCCACCAACGCTCCCGCCGCGAAGCCTTCGCGTGAGCGAGCTTCATGCGTCAAAGTGATTTGATCGGCGGCTGAATCAAAGCCGAGCCGATGCGTTCCCGGAATGTAACCCGCGCGGGTCGACGTGACCGGCACTTCGTGGCCCAGCCTTTCGGCGACGATCTTATGAACCTGAATCGCCGTGCCCGAGGGCGCGTCGCGTTTGCGTTTGTGATGCGCCTCTTCGATGAACCCGTCGTACGAATCGAGATCGCGAAACAGTTCAGCCGCGCGCGCCGCGATGCGATAGAACACCTGCACGCCGACCGAGAAGTTTGCGCCATAGATCAAGGCGCCGTCGTGGTCGCTCACGACGCGCTGGACTTCCGGAAGTTGCGCCAGCCAACCTGTTGTGCCCACAACGATCGGGACCCCCGCAAGAGCGCAAGCCTCGGCGTTCTTCGGAACGGTGTCGGCAATGGAAAAGTCGATGGCCACGTCGCACCCGCGCAGCGCTTTCGCCAGATCCTCGACGCGGCGATCGGCGTCTTCAACATCCAGCGTCAACGCGATTTCATGGCCCTGCTCAATGGCCAGCCTGCCGACCAATTGACCCATCGCGCCATATCCGATCAGTGCAATTTTCATTTGAGTTCTGAGAGGACCGTTGACGCTTGCAGCAACGTTGAGCTAAGTCTAACCAAACTCAGTCGTCTTTCAATAACCTTCGAACAAGATCGCCGTAGATGTTAACTGCTTTGGTCAAATCGCTCTTCTTCACTCTTTCATGCTCACTATGCGCATCCAGGATCGAGCCCGGCCCAATCAGCAAAGCCTTGCCCCAGTTGGTCAAATAGGGAATGTCAGTTGTAAAACGCACAATCGTTTGTTCGAATCCGTCGAGCGCTACCAATCGCACCGGATCGTGAGTCGACTGGTAATCCAACGAAGCGCGTCCGGCAACTGCATTTTCCAACAACCCTTTTACGGCATCGGCGCCGGTGGCGAGCCGGATCTGCAGAGTCGTCTGGGACGCATCAGGGATCACGTTCGCGCGCGTGCCGCCTGAGATTACCCCGATGTTGCAGGTCGTGTCGCCGAATACATCGTCCGCAGGCCATCCGATCCTGCGAATATCGGCAAGCACGTCGAGTAACTTTTCAATCGCCGAGTCGCCCTGCTCGGGATAAGCCGAGTGCGCCGCGCGCCCCGCGGTCGTGATCGTTACTTGCAGCGAGCCTTTCGTGCCCACGGCCAAACGGTTGTCGGTCGGCTCGCCATTGATCAGATACTGACAGCCGGCTGCCAACGGATGGGCGTTCGCAACTTTCGCTCCCGCGCTGGTTACTTCCTCGTCAACCGTGAAGAGCAAACCGATTTCGTTCACGCCGTCGGCGCGCAACCTTTCCGCGGCGGCGATCTGTGAAGCGATAATACCTTTGGCGTCGCACGCGCCGCGGCCATAAATGAATTCTTCATCTTCGCTCGAAACGACGTGTGGCGGCACGGTGTCCATGTGCGTCGAGAGCACAACGCGCGCCGGCGCTCCGGTCGTAGCGATGACGTTGGCCCGATCATCCGCCACTTCCTGCAACTCAACCTGATAGCCAAGACGGCTTAGCAATTCTCCGAGGGAGTTGCCGACTTCGAATTCCCCGCCGGTCACTGACGGAACGTCGATCAGTTCGCGCGTGAGTTTGAAAACGTCAACAGCCGGATTCACGAGCTATTCCTCAGATCGTAATAGCACAACTCTTTGCGGCTTTGCGCCTTTGCGTGAAACTCCTATGTTCGCCCCGCGTCTGTGCATACAAGAAAAACTCTCACGCAAAGGCGCAAAGCCGCAAAGGATCGCAACCCGTTCAAGCGCGCGCCTCTGCACCTAGATCTGCATACGAGGTTTGGCCGAACTCCCCTTCAAAACAGGCCCGATGCAGCCGCATGATCGTTTCCCGCGCGCGCGCGTCATCCACCATGAAAGTCAAGTTCACGCTCGACGCTCCTACCGAGATCATCGATACGTTGATGTCGCTGATAGTCGAGAACACCCGCGCGGCGATTCCCGGAGTTCCGCGCAGTCCTTCCCCGACAACTGAGACTATGGTGCGGCCTGCTTCGACTTGAACCGCGCCCAACTGTTCGAGATCTCGAATTAGTTCCGGCAGCGCGCTCGCATCATCAATCGAAAGTGACACGCTGACTTCCGAAGTTGTCACGACATCAACCGCCGTTTGATGACGGCCGAACACTTCGAACAGCGCGCGCAAGAAACCATACGCGCCGAGCATGCGCGCCGAGGTTATCTGCACGGTCGTAATGCCGCTCTTGTGCGCGATCGCTTTGATTGTTTGCGGCGCGCCTTCGGATTCCCACACGATCAGCGTGCCTGCTTCCCGAGGCGCGCGCGAGTTGCAAACGCGCACGGGAATCTTGCGATCCATCGCAGGCTGAATCGTTTTTGGATGCAGGACCTTTGCGCCGAAGTAAGCCAGCTCGGCCGCTTCCTGGTATGAGAGAACCGGGATTGTCCTGGCATTGGTGACGACGCGCGGGTCGGCCGTAAGCACGCCGCTGACGTCAGTCCAGATCTGAATCTCGCGCGCGTCGAGCGCCGCGCCGATAATCGCCGCCGAGTAATCTGAACCTCCGCGGCCGAGCGTCGTAGTGGCGCCTTTCGCGGTGCTGGCGATGAAGCCGCCGACTACCGGAATCTCGCCGGCTTCGATCAGCGGACTCAACTCGGCTTGCGTCGCGGTCGTCGTCTCCGCCAGAGGCGCCGCCCCACCGTAGCTCTCGTCGGTTTTGATCAAGCGGCGCGCGTCGACGTAGCGCGCGGCAATTCCATTTTCACCCAACACCGCCGTCAGCAATTGCGACGAAAGCAATTCACCGAAGGCGACAATCTCGTCCCGCAGCGGCGCATGCGTGGATGGATGCGCCGCCACAATCTTATGTAGTTCGCTAATCTGATCGCGGGCGTCCGCAATTGCTGATTCAAGAGTTGCCCGCGCGTCGTCACCGAGCAACTGATTCGCGATGGCCCGGTGCCGCTCAAAATCCTGCTCGAGTGACCTGGTGGCGGCGGGCGCGTCGCCATCATTTGCCTGGTCGACGCTCGCCAGCAACGCATTGGTGAATCCCCCGACAGCCGACACAACGACCACCATGCCCTGATGCGACGCCGACTTCACTATGTGCGCGACGTTGCGAAAGGCCGAGCTGTCTTCGACGGACGTGCCGCCGAATTTCATGATGGTTGGTTTCGGTAACATCAGTATCACTTTTCTCTGTGACCTCTGTGGTGAACATAATCTAACCACAGAGGTCACAGAGAAAGACGAAAAGGGCCAGTCGCAAGCATACGACTGGCCCCTCAAACTTGAGAAACTTTCGCGCCGTAAAACCTCGGCGCGTTATGCTGGTCGTAGCTCTCCACCGCTCTTGTAACGGTGACAGTCCTGCGGATTTAACCACAGCAACCAACTCGCCGCGCCTGAAGACGCGCCGACGAGCTTCGGCGACCTCTCCCTTTCACCAAATCTTCGTCGAACCCTTCGCGTTCTCAGATCGGGTTACTCTTGAAGGCCGCGCCTCTACTTAAAATGCAAAGATCGATACTGAACTAAACCAAAGTTAGCGATAAGCAGTCATCGTTGTCAAGAAGACCAGCGACCACCGACCAATGCCGGTCAGCGGTCTGCCGTCGTCCGCCTAATTATTTCACGGCGGCCCGAATCTCCGCCGATACTCGAGTGAGTTCACAAAGCCAGTGACCATCCTGCGCGGGTCGTTCGCTATTTCAGTTTGCTTCTCATTTAAGCGTGGACCACGCCGTCACGAGTGTCAATTCTGAGGAATATGATTCGCTAAATGCGAATTCTTATCGTGCCGGCGTTGCTGACTTGGCCATGCGCGTTTATCTTAATAGTACATGTACCGGCGGGTAAATTGTTCGGCAACCTGAAAATCACTTGCGTAAAGTTGAAGTTAGGTACAGCGCGCACGTCTTCCGCAGCTATATCGTAAACCTGATTGTTACTATCGATCAGATTGACCACGACCGCAGAAGCTGTTTCGCCCTGATTCAGTTGCAGGTTCGCCACAAACACCATCACTCTCGTATTTCGATCGGGTCCTGGTCCGAAATCCCACCAATTGGCGACACTTTGAACCGGGAAAGGATCTCTGAGCAAGAGCAATGAATCAAGTGCTGCCACCTGGTTGGGATCAGGACCTGATTCCTCGAGGATCAGCTGAATCGGAGAAGGAGTAGGTGTTGGCGTCGGTGTTGGAGTTGGAGTGGGCGTTGGTGTCGGAGTGGGCGTTGGTGTCGGAGTAGGTGTTGGCGTGGGTGTCGGAGTTGGCGTTGGTGTTGGAGTTGGAGTGGGCGTTGGGGTCCCGCCCTGCACCTCGAACGCGCCGATGTCGCTGTTGTCTCCGCCCGATGCGGGCGGGATACTGGTGTTGTCAACCGGACGCATCAAACCGCGCTGGTCTGTCGTCAAGCCGAAACTGTTGCCTTTATCAATCGCCGGACTGCCCGGGAGCAAAGCGTGCGTCGGTGTAGGACCGCCGTTGAGCGAAAGCGCGGCGAGCATTGGGGTGAGGACGCCGATCTGATCGCCGGGTTGATTAAAGGACGTCCCATCCGCGCCGGCGTTGCCAATCAGATTGTAGCCTTGCGAGATAAGCCGACCGAAGCCGTCAAGGTCGAGATTGGTCGAGCTATTGCGATTGCCCGCGACGATCGTGTTGCGAATCGTTACGCTACCTGACAGACCGCCTGGGAGGCTTGGATCAGACGTTTCGTTGTCGGTGATGGTCGAACTCGTGATGACCGAGCCGCGGCTGCGGATCAAGATGCCGCCGGCGGCGGCGCTGGACCTATTTCCGCTGACGGTTGAGTTCGTCAGGGTGAGACCGGTCGTGGATTCATCATCGATGCCAGCGCCTGAGGACAAAGATGTGTTATTTGAGATAGTGCTGTTGATGATCGTCATCTGACCGTTATTTCTAATGCCTCCGCCGCCGCTATCCGCGGAGTTGCCCGTGATATGGCAACCGGTGATCGTAGTGGTCACCCCGATGCTGCTGGTCTGTATCCCACCGCCCGCCGACGGGTGGACCGCGCCGCTGATCGTCATTCCGGTCAAATTCACGGTCACGTTGGGGCCGATGTTGAAGATTTGCATTCGGTTATTGATTCCATGGTCCGTCTGCGCGGGGCGGCCGACCGTGAGCAGCTGCGCTCCCTTGCCTGTAATCGTTAGACTCTTGTCGATAACCAGGCCACCCAGCCCGCCCAAACCGAGGGGTGTGAGCGTGATTGTCCGGGGCGAGTCAAAAAACGGCGAGGCAAACACGATCTCATCCCCGGGAGCGGCTGCGGCAATCGCTTCGCGCAAGCTGCATGCCCCCGGTGCGCAAGAACCCAGGTTCGTGTCGGCCGTGGTCGTTACGATAAGCGTTGCCGGCGTTGGCGTCGGTGTCGGCGTTGGTGTCGGAGTAGGTGTCGGCGTTGGTGTAGGCGTAGGAGTCGGCGTTGGAGTTGGAGTCGGCGTCGGAGTTGGCGCGGTGTTAAAGGACAGGATACTGACAATGTTGCTGGCGCCGCGTCCGACAAAGAGGCGGTTGCGCGTCGCGTCGTAGGAAAAGTCGCTGATGCCGCCAGCCACTGTGCCGAGAACGCTGTTGGCGGAGCTAACTAAGCCTACTGTGCCGCTCGTGCCGTTGCCCAGGGTCGCCGCCCCGGCATCCACAATCGGTCCCGCCGGATTGTCCCAATCTGGACTGCTCACCACATAGTTCCCGTTGGTCAATGCCGTCACGCCGCGAAAGCCGTTGCCAACACGATCACTTGCCGTGCCGCCGATGAGCGAGTTGCTGGACGTGACCAGGCCGACCGTGCCGCCCGCGCCGTTGCCCCACGTCGACGCCCCGGCATTCGCAATCGGTCCCGCCGGATTGGTCCAATCCGTACTGATCACCACATAGTTGCCGTTGGTCAGTGCCGTCGCGGGGAAAGAGCCAACCCGGTCACCCGTGCCGCCGATGAGCGAGTTGCTGGACGTGACCAGGCCGACGGTGCCGCCCGCGCCATTGCCCCAGGTCGCCGCCCCGACATTTGCGATCGGTCCCGCCGGATTGTCCCAAAGCGAACTGCTCACCACATAGTTGCCGTTGGTCAATGCCGTCGCGCTGCTGCCAACCTGGTCATTTGCCGTGCCGCCGATGAGCGAGTTGCTGGACGTGACCAGGCCGACGGTGCCGCCCGTGCCGTTGGCCCACGTCGCCGCCCCGACATTAAGAATCGGTCCCGTCGGATTGTCCCAACCTGAACTGATCACCACATAGTTGCCGTTCGTCAAGGCCGTCACGCCGTTGCCGCCAACCTGGTCGCCTGCCCTGCCGCCGATGAGCGAGTTGCCGGACGTGACCAGGCCGACCGTGCCGCCCGCTCCGTTGCCCCACGTCGTCGCCCCGGCATCCGCAATCGGTCCCGCCGGATTGTCCCAAAACAAACTGCTCACCACATAGTTGCCGTTGGTCAAGGCCGTCACGCGGCGAAAGCCGATGCCAAGAAAGTCACTTGCCGTGCCGCCGATGAGCGAGTTGCTGGACGTGACCAGGCCGACTGTGCCGCCCGCGCCGTTGCCCCACGTCGCCGCCCCGACATTCGCAATCGGTCCTGCCGGATTGGTCCAACCTGCGCTGATCACCACATAGTTGCCGTTGGTCAAGGCCGTCGCGCCGCTGCTGCCAACCCCTTCATTGCCAACACTATCACCTGCCGTGCCGCCGATGAGCGAGTTGCTGGACGTGACCAGGCCGACCGTGCCGCCCGCGCCGTTGCCCCACGTCGCCGCCCCGGCATTCACAATCGGTCCGGTCGGATTGTCCCAACTTGAACTGATCACCACATAGTTGCCGTTGGTCAATGCCGTCGCGCCGCCGCTGCCAACCTTGTCACCTGCCGTGCTGCCGATGAGCGAGTTGCTTGACGTGACCAGGCCGACCGTGCCGCCCGTGCCGTTGCCCCACGTCACCGCTCCGGCATCCGCAATCGGTCCCGCCGGATTGTCCCAACTTCCGTTGGGGTCGCTCACCACATAGTTACCGTTGGTCAATGCCGTCACGCCGAATGAGCCAACCTGGTCATTTGCCGTGCCGCCGATGAGCGAGTTGCCGGACGTGACCAGGCCGACGGTGCCGCCCGTGCCGTTGCCCCACGTCACCGCGCCGACATTAAGAATCGGTCCCGTCGGATTGTCCCAACTTGAACTGCTCACCACATAGTTCCCGTTGGTCAACGCCGTGACCCTGCTGCCAATAAAAAGATCGTTTGCCCTGCCGCCGACGAGCGAGTTGCTTGTTGTAACTACGCCGTTGCAACCCGTCGTCGCGCTGCACCACGTCACCGCGCCGGCATTCGCCACCGGTCCCGTCGGATTGTTCCAATTTCCACTGCGCACCACATAGTTGCCGTTGGTCAAGACCGTGACGCCGCTGCCGCTAACCTGGTCATTTGCCGTGCTACCGGTCAGCGTGCTGATCACCGTGAGCGTCGCCCCGTCATAGAGATAGACCGCGCCGACGTTTGCCGCGCCGCTCGGAATACTATAAGACGGGTCGATCACGACGATATTCCCATTCGGCAAGACCGTGACCGTCGTGCCAAACCTGACGCTGCCCGCCGGACCGGGAATGTCCGTCTGCGTTGCCGCTGCAAGAGGCGAGTTGACTGAAGGTGAACGCGGGTTCTTCGAGATCGCGGGCGGAGTGCCGCTGCTTCGATCAATGTCGGCCGCGAGGCTGGAAAAATGCAACAAACCGCTGCCGACCAGCGCCAACACTAAACACAGAACAACCCACTCGAGACCCGATCGAACTCCGTTAGGGCGGTTATTGATTTTGGTATGTGACATCATCTACTCCTTACTCCTCACGAATCGTGTACACCCCAGGCAAGCCCTCCACTGCCGCCGCCGCGCACCACAAAGTTAACGGCCTTATCCGTCTGGCCCTCATTGGCTTCGAAGGTCAACGGCAGCTTGCCGTAAGCCACGCTTGCCTGATAAACGGGTGCGGGTCACGGGGTAAACTTTCATGGCTTCCTCTCTAATTCTTTAACTCATGTGCTTTTGCTCAGGAGCGCGGGATCGCGCTGGTCTGGATCTCCGGAGCGCTGCTAATTTCCTTTGCTCTACGATACAAAGCGCAAACGAGCGGCGAAAAGGCTGGTACATGGTCAACTTTATTTTTCGGCTGAGGGCGTGAGCCTTTCTCAAACGAGCGCGTTTCGGTACTGGTTCACTTTGAAGTTCTCATTCACACCTGGCTTCAGCCAGGTGACTTGGCGGCCGGCTAAACTTCCCTAGCCGTTTCAACGGCTTCAGACCCAAACCGTTGAAACGGTTATGGGATTGTGGAGGGCTTTCGGATCACCTGGCTGAAGCCAGGTGTGAATGAGAAAGTGTCTCACTTGAAACTGAACCAGTACCCGCGTTTCTGATCGCTGGGTGGCCCACAGGCGGGTTTGCTATACTCCGGGCCAGTAATTTCCTGACCTAACGCGTGAGGTGTTGTTGAAGTGTCCGCGCCGGATGTCACTCAGATTCTGCAAGAGGTTCGCGATGGCGACCGCGACGCGCCGGCACGCTTGATGCCGCTCGTTTACGACGAGCTGCGACGCCTGGCCGATCACTACCTGCGCCAAGAGCGACCGGACCATACCCTGCAACCGACGGCTTTGGTCCATGAAGCCTATCTCAAACTCGTTGATCAGACGCGGGTTGATTGGAAAAACCGAGCGCACTTTTTCGGCGTTGCCGCCCAGGTGATGCGCCGGATTCTGGTGGACCACGCGCGCCGTCATCGGGCCTCGAAGCGCGGCGGCTTGCGGCAAAAACTTACGTTGGATGAGGCGGTAGATTATTCGCAGCCGCGGGATGTTGATCTGGTGGCGCTCGATGATGCGCTTACGGCGCTCGCGCAACTTGACGCACGGCAAAGCAAGATTGTTGAGTTCCGGTTCTTCGGTGGACTGACCATTGAAGAGACGGCCGTAGCGCTCGGCATTTCGCCAGCCACCGTCAAAGTTGATTGGAGCATGGCGAAGGCCTGGCTGCGCCGCGAGATCCGAAAGGAGGATGACGGTGGCGACGTCGGCTGAACAGTACAGACAACTCCGGGAAGTGTTCCGCGTCGTCATCGAGCATGAACCGGAACAGCGCGCAGCATATCTCGATCAAGCTTGCGTCGGCGACCCCGCCCTGCGCGCGGAGATTGAATCCCTGCTTGCCTCGCATGACGCCGCGGAGAACTTTATCGAGGCGCCTGCTTTTGGTCGTCCTTTGCAGGGAATTGCCGAACAAGATGGGGATCGGATCGAAGGACGGCGCCTTGGGTCGTACCAACTGATTCACGAAATCGGCCGCGGCGGTATGGGTACCGTCTATTTAGCGCAGCGCGCCGACGAGCAATACCAAAAACTCGTGGCGATCAAGGTGGTGCGGCGAGGCCTGGATACTGAAGACATCCTGCGCCGCTTTCGCAACGAACGCCAGATCCTTGCCAGCCTCGAACACCCGAACATTGCGCGACTGATCGACGGCGGCACAACGGACGACGGGTTGCCATATCTGGTGGTGGAATACGTTGAAGGCACGCGTGTCACCGATTACTGCGATGATCATCAACTGCCGACGAACGAACGCTTGCGAATGTTTCGCACCATCTGCGCCGCTGTGCAACATTCCCATCAGAACCTTGTTGTGCATCGTGATCTGAAACCGTCAAACATTCTGATCATGGCAGACGGCACGCCGAAGCTGCTTGATTTTGGCATCGCTAAGCTGCTCGATCCGGAAACTACCGAGAAGAGTGAGCACACGGTGACAGTGCTCGGCGTGATGACGCCTGAGTATGCGAGTCCGGAGCAAGTGCGTGGCGAGCAAGTGACTACGGCGAGCGATGTGTATTCGCTCGGTGTCTTGCTTTACGAACTGTTGAGTGGTCAGCGCCCTTATCGCATCACCAGTCGGCGGCCGGATGAGATTGCGCGAGTGATTTGTGAAGTCGAACCGGAAAAACCGAGCACAGCCGGCAGGAGGCAGCCGGCGGACGGCCTTCAGTCAGAACCGCCTGCGGTAGCGGGCGGGTCTTATTCACGTGGCCTTAACCCACCCGCTACCGCAGGTGGTTCTGACTTGAAATCGTTGCGGGGCGACTTGGACAACATCGTGCTGATGGCGATGCGCAAAGAACCGGCACGGCGCTATGCTTCAGTCGAACAATTCTCAGAAGACATTCGCCGCCATCTCGCAGGCTTGCCGGTCATCGCGCGCAAGGACACGTTCGGTTATCGCACATCGAAGTTTGTGACGCGGCACAAAATCGGAGTCGTTGCCGCAACGCTGGTTGCGCTTTCTCTGATCGCCGGAGTTGCCACGACGCTGTGGCAATCATCGGTCGCAAGAAGACAAGCGAGAATCGCCGCGGCGGAGCGCGACAAGGCTCGCATGGAAACAGCGAAGTCTGACCGAATCAATTCTTTCTTGCAGGAGATGCTCGGCTTTTCTGACCCGAGCTGGAATTCGCCAAATGCGAACCCGGGCCATGAGTTGAGCGTCCGGGAAGCGCTTGACGAAGCGGCCAAGCGCGCGGAGAGTGAATTAGCAGATCAACCCGAAGTGTTAGCCGAAGTAGAACGCACGATGGGCAACAGCTATAGAGGTCAGGGTCGGCTCGACAACGCAGAATCTCACTTGCGGTCTGCGCTTGAGCTATACCGCCGGACCAGGGGCGAAGGTAGTCGACAAGTTGCCATCACCGCGATGAATCTGGGGTATGTGTTCAGCTTAAGGGGTCAAGCTGACGCGGCCGAACCGTTGCTGCAAGAAGCATTGTCGATCTATCGCCGGCAACTCTCTGCTGAAGAGACTGTGGACCGTCTCAGCTTTGTTGAGACGCTCGGGATAATAGGAAATATCAAGCGACTGAAGGGAGACACAGCGGCAGCCGAGGCTTTCTACCAAGAGGCATTACAGCACGCAAACAAGTTAGTCGGCAAAGACCGAATCATGATACCGACGATCTCTGTTAACATTGGCGCGACACGCGAAGATCGAGGCGATCTGGATGGGGCGCAAGCGCTGTATCGCAGCGCTCTTGAGGAGTGGCGCAGGTTACTCGGCGAGCAACATCTCGAAACGGCGATCTGTTTGAGATCTTTGGCCATAAATCTCAAGACCAAACGCGAATTGGCGGAGTCCGAGCATCGATTTCATGAGGCGCTCGATATTTTCCAAAGATTGAACATTGATGAGGGTCCATTTGCAACAGTTACTGCGGTTGAGTTTGCTGACCTGCTCTATCTCAAGCGCGAATATACAGCGGCCGAGAAAGAAGTTCGACGCGTGTTGGAGATTCAACAACGAACGCTTCCCAAAGACAGTCCGTATTTTGCTACGTCGTGGACGGTGTTGGGAAAGATTCTGACCCAAACGGGAAGGGCCGTCGAGGCGGAGCGCTATCTGCGCGACGCACTTGCTCTACGAACGCGTACCGTAAAGAATGGCCACTGGTCCATCGCGACTACGGAAGGGGCGCTGGGCGAGTGTCTGATCGCTAGGAAGCGTTACGCTGAAGCCGAGCCGCTACTGCTCAGAGGCTACACTGGCATGAAAGGCAGGCTCGGTGAAAAGGATCCTCGTACCATCGAAGCCCTTAAGCGTCTCGTCACCCTTTATCGAGATTGGAAGAAGCCCGACAAGGCAGCACAATTTAGCGCGATGCGCTCTCAGTAGTTGAACCCCCGCCTTCTATTTTAGCCTCTGATTCAAGAACCTGCGCTTGATTGGCAAGTCGGCGCTCTCGTACAATCTCCAATCGAGTTTAGAGTTCATGCTTTAGCATGCCCCGGGCAAAACCAACCTAAAGGTTGAACTCTCAACATTAGTAAACAGCCATTATGAATTTCGATAAAGCATTAACCAAAGTCTTCGGCAGCAGCAATGAACGCTTTCTGAAAAGCATTCGTCCGACCATTGCGCTAATCAATGAATTCGAGCCGCAGGTTCAGAAGCTTACCGACGAACAGTTGCGCGAGCGCACGGCTTTCTTTAAGGCGCAGATCGCCGACGCCGTCAAAGACGCGCGCGACAAAGACGATCGCCGGTATCGCGAACAGGAAGCGCTGAACGAAATCCTGCCTGAGGCGTTTGCCCTGGTCCGCGAAGCGAGCAAGCGCACGACCGGCATGCGCCACTTCGACGTGCAAATGATCGGCGGCATTGTTTTGCATCAGGGCAAGATCGCTGAGATGCGCACCGGCGAAGGCAAGACGCTGGTCGCGACGCTGCCGACTTATCTCAACGCGTTGACTGGCCGCGGCGTGAATGTCATCACGGTGAACGATTATCTCGCTTCGCGCGACGCGGAATGGATGGGCCAGATTTATCGCTTCCTCGGACTGACGGTCGGCTGCATCCAGAACGACATGGACGATTTCGAACGCCAGACCGCGTACGCCGCCGATATCACCTATGGCACGAACAACGAGTTCGGCTTCGATTATCTGCGCGACAACATGAAGTTCGATCTGGCGACCTGTGTGCAGCGCGATCACTATTACGCGGTCGTCGACGAGGTTGACTCGATCCTGATCGACGAAGCACGGACGCCGCTAATCATCTCCGGTCCTTCCGAAGAATCGACCGACAAGTACTATCAGGCGAATGCGATCATTCCGCAGCTTCAGCGCGGCGAAGAACTGGCTGAGGGTCAAAAAACCGGCGACTACATCGTCGATGAGAAGAACCATTCCGCGGTGCTGACGGAAGACGGCGTGGACAAAACTGAAAAGCTTTTGGGCGTCGGCAATCTTTACGATCCTGCGAACATGGAATTGCTGCACTGCGTCGAGCAGGCGTTGAAGGCGCACACGCTTTACCGGCTCGATCATCAATACGTCGTCCAGAACGGCGAAGTGATCATCGTCGATGACTTTACCGGACGTTTGATGAAGGGCCGGCGCTGGTCTGACGGACTGCATCAGGCCGTCGAAGCGAAGGAAGAGGTAAAGATCGAGCGCGAGAACCAGACGCTGGCGACGATCACTCTGCAAAATTATTTTCGGCTCTACCAAAAGCTCTCAGGCATGACCGGCACGGCGGAAACGGAAGCCGGCGAGTTTCATTCGACTTACAAACTGGAGGTCATCGTGATTCCGACGCACATGCCGATGGTGCGCAAGGACAATCCCGACGTGATCTATCGCACGCTGCCGGAAAAGTGGGACGCGGTCGTCGAAGAGATCCAGGAGCGTTACGAACACGGCCAACCCGTGCTGGTCGGTACGGTTTCAGTGGAAAACTCGGAACTGATCGCGCGGCGCTTGCAGCACGTGGGCGTGCCGCACAACGTCTTGAACGCGAAGCATCACGAACGCGAAGCTGAGATAGTCGCGCAAGCGGGACGCAAAGGCGCGATCACGATCGCGACGAACATGGCCGGCCGCGGCACCGACATCCTGCTGGGCGGCAATCCCGATTTCATGGCCCGCGAGTTTTTGAAAGAGCAGGAGATCGATCCGGACGAAGCGACTGACGACCAGTGGAAGGAAGTATTCGCGCGCGCGAAACGCATCGTCGAATCGGAACACAAAGAAGTGGTCGGGTGCGGCGGTCTGCACATCCTCGGCACTGAGCGGCACGAGTCGCGGCGCATCGACAACCAGCTGCGCGGGCGCTCTGGCCGCCAGGGCGATCCGGGATCGTCGCGTTTCTTCCTTTCGCTCGAAGACGATCTGATGCGGATCTTCGCCGGCGACAAGGTGAAAGCGCTGATGGCGCGTCTGGGCATGGAAGAAGGCGTCTCGATCGAATCGAAGATGGTTTCCAAGCGCATTGCGGCCGCCCAGAAGTCCGTCGAAGGCCGCAACTTCGAAACGCGCAAGCACCTGCTGGAATACGACGACGTGATGAACAAGCAGCGCGAGACCATCTATGGTCTGCGCCGCCAGTTGATGGAAGAGCCCGATCAGCGCGAGTACCTGGTGGGCGAAACCGGAGTCGCGCGCGACCTGCTCGCAGACCTGACGCAGCAATACCTCAATCCGGATCTGTCGCCCGATGATTGGGACGTCGAGAATTACAAAGTTCAGATCCATTCGATCTATGGAATTCATTGCGACGCCGAAGGGATCGACTTCCGCGACTCTACCTCCGCGGAAATCGATGAAACGCTCTGGGAGAAACTAAAGGTCAGGTATGCGGACAAGGAAAAGCAGATCGGCGCCGAAGCGATGCGCACCTACGAGCGCATCATCATGCTCAACATCATCGATGCGCAGTGGAAGGATCACCTGCTGGCGCTCGATCATTTGAAGCAGGGCATCGGCCTGGTCGGTTATGGCCAGAAGGATCCGCTGGTCGAGTACAAGAAAGAAAGCTTTGATATGTTCAAGGCAATGCTCGACCGCATCGACACCTTCACGATCCGATCGCTCTTCAACCTGCAAGTCGTTTCCGAGCAGGCGCCCGATGAACTGCAACGTCGCCGCGCCGCGCGCCGTTCGGCGTTGAGCTTCACCGGCCCGAATCAGGGCGCGGCCCCGGCCGGCGAAGAAGCCGGCAAACCAAAGACCATCGTACGCAGCGAGCCGAAGGTCGGCCGCAACGATCCGTGTCCCTGCGGGTCGGGGAAGAAATATAAGAAGTGCCACGGCGCGGCTTGAGTCGTCAAACCGTGACCTAGTCCTTTCGCCTTTTCTTTGCTTCCAGCAGTCTGGCTATCGTCGAAGAAAGTTGGTCAACCGCTTCTGGCTTGCGTAAGAAGGCGTCAACGCCGGCACGCCAAGCTTCCTTTTCGCAATCGTCTCCCGAAAGCATGATGATCGGAGTATGGCGGCGGTGTGCCATGCTCTTCGCACGGAGTACCAACTCCAACCCGTTGAGGCCCGGCAGATCGTTGTCAACAATGATCGCGTCGTAGGGAGCGTCGCTCCTTAATATTTCCAACGCCGTAGTGCCGCTGAGGCAAGAGTCTACATGCATTCCCTCTGCGCCCAATGAGTCGGCGACCAGCCGCGCCACAACCTTATTGTCCTCAACATGCAGAATTGAAATCTGCGATGTGGCCCGCTCCGCGCTGAGCTTTGTGACCTTCCTGGGAATCCTTCTGGGCTTGGAGAAAATGTGGCGTCTTCGCTTCCGAATCGCGGATCTGGTGTTGAGCAAATTCTTGTGGCGGGTATTTATTAAAGCGATGAGGCTCTGATGATGTTTGAAGCCGAGCAATCGCGCCGCTTTGGTTACAGACCCGCCGGTGTCTCTGAGCGCGCGCTCGATCAGGGCCCTTTCAATTTTCACAACCTCCTGTCGGAACGAGAATCCCTCCCACGAGTGTTCTTTCGCTTCTGAATCCTGGTCGTCCTCTGCGGCTGTCAACGCAGCAATCACCGCGCGCGCACAAGAGACGAGGCGCTTTTTCGCCGACGGATCTTGAGAGCTTTCCAGGAGATCGACCGCGGATTCGTAGATCGAGGCCAGCTCTCTGGCCGAAGTCTGCTCGCCAAGCTCTTCGATGATGCTCAACTTCGCTCGGCCCGAGCCTTCCAGGTCACCCGCCGTCTCGGCAACTTCGATCGCCCGTTCCAGTAACGCTTTCGAACGCGAGTAGTTGCCGAGGCGCGCCAACGCGGTCCCGTGCGTGGTCAGGGCTTCGGCTAACAACGCCTGCTCGCCGCCCTTCTCCAGCGTCTTTACGGCCTGCCTAGCAAACCGCTCCGCCTCAACCGTGCGACCTTCGGCGAGCAGCGTCCGCGCGCGAGTATCATCAACCTGGGCAACCGTTCCTGCGTCTTTCAGTTCAAGGAACAGGAGACGAGCGCGATCGAGATGCTGGTGTGCGTCTTTGTATCGTCCGATCGTGAAGAACAGATAACCAAGATTGTTTTCCACCCGCGCGAGATAGCGTTCGTTTCCTGCTTGCTCAAAATGAAAACTCGCGGCTGCGTATTCGATCAATGCCTTGTCTAGATAATCCTCTCGGTTCTCCGGAGCTGCTAAACGCCGAAAGACGAGCCCGAACGCGATGTGAAAGCTTCCTTTGAGAGCGTGATCGTCGCTTCGGTCTACTTGAGGGGCGGCTTCGTTATAGAACCGCACCGCCTGATCCAATCGCCCTGCGTCTACTTCCACAACGCCAGCACGAATGAGTACTACCGCCTTGAGATCGCTATCCTCATCCTTCAGACAGCTTAATGCTGTTGACAGATTGACGCGTGCCTCATCAAGGGATCCTTCGCGCCAATAACACAGCGCGAGATCGCCACGCGCCTCAGCTACGCGTGAAGAATCTCCAAGTCTTTCGAAGACCTCAACGCTCTGAGTGATCCAGTTCTTCGCCGTCTCTTGATTGCCCTCGGCCCGATGGGCGCTACCCAGCCACCCAGCCAGAGCGCCCGCGCGCAGCAGTACCTCCGCCCTTGTCGGTTCGTCCAGATCATCGAGCTTGGGTGGTCCGTCTCGATCGGGCCAAAACTCACTTAGTGCTTCGCACGCAACTTCGTACTCGCCGGCCTTCTCAAGCTGCTTAGCCAAGCTACAACAATGATAGGCCCTCTCGGCAAGCGTGCAACCGCGATTTTGCTCTTGAAGCGCCGTGAGCTGAGACTGTAAGTTCATGTGAGGGTTACCTTTCTGTATACTCGATAAAAAGGTTGCGTCGGAACCAGGGTCTGCGTCACTCTTGATACGAATGCAAAGGCGGCTCTGAAGACAGCTTCCTCTTGTTCGTTTCTAAACATGCACTGTAACACCAACCACGAAGTTAAGGAGAATACTCATGAAGAACCTAAAAAAGCTCGTCGCGGCTGTCGTTTTGACCTGCGTCCTTGGCCTTTCCGCTTTCGCCGGGGAGACCCAAGCGCCACCTTGTGCGCCACCTGAACCGGGTGAAACACAAGCACCGCCCTGCTCCGGTGGTCAGATGGCAAGCGATAGCTCGGCAACTTCCGAGGTAGTCCCAACTCAGTCGGCGTCGGACGCAGGGTACTTGGTCGCCGAAGCAGCGATAAGTCTGTTCGAGAGCCTGCTGCTCTTCTAGTAGTAGTAGCCGCTTTTCTAGCAGCCGCTTGAATATCAAATAAATCCTCAAGTTGCCACTGATACTTTCACTGGCAACACGGTCGTAGTGTGCTTACTTCTTTCGAGAGTCCCCCGATGCGGCCTGAGTCCCGACGAGGAGGCCCTCTGAGCCGGGAGAATAAACCGAACCCCATTCTTGATGCAACTCGATGAGTTTGCTCAATACCCAAACACCTGAATAGTAGTGTCTTAATTTAGGTTGCAACGCAGCGCGCAAGCAGGTACTGGGGGAAAATTTGTGTTGCTCTCTTGAATCTGCGGCACGCCAATGATATAAGGTTCGATCAATCAGGCAGATGCTCAACGCATTTGCCCTCGCGTCTGGTGTAGTGAGGACATCGGGCGCGGCCTTGCATCGAAAGATGTGAGAAACGGCGGCGGAGTTGTGGGAGGCTCCGCCGCTTTTGCTTTGTACGTTGCCAACAACACACAATTACCGCAACTACCCAGGGCGGCAAAGTATTGCTTCAAGTTACATCTCCCGCTCCAGTTTGCATTTAGGCTAGACTGTCTTCGGTGAGCACTGAAGTCACATCAACCGACCCGACTGTTCAAGCGATCATTTCCGGCAAGGCTCCGCCGGCGGCGCGTCTGGCAGCGGCGCGCGGATTGTTGCCGCTGCCGCAAGCTGACCTGCTCGAAGCGCTGGTCCACTTGAGCGCGGAAGGCGACGCGGAAGTTGCGCGGGCAGCGCAGGCGACTCTCAACGCACAACAACCAAACGATCTGTTGAGCGTGGCCACCGCGGACAACGTGGCGCCGGCAGTGCTCGGTTACCTTGCTTCGCGGTCCGACCTTGGTCAAGACATTCATCAAGCGGTTGCCGGCACCAACAAGACGCCGGACGAAGCCATCGCGTTGCTGGCGCGCGCCACGTCGGACGGCTCGCTCCTGGAACTCATCACACTGAACCAGCAACGTCTGATCCGCGCTCCCGAAATCATCGACGCCATTCTGCTCAATCCGGCGCGCACGGCTGAAGCCGAACGTCGAGCCAAGGAGACGCGGCGTGAGTTTTTTGAAAAGGAACGCGGCGCGCGCCAGATTGCTCAGGAGTTGCGGGCCCGTGGCAACAGCGCCGCGGCTGAATTCTTTGAGAGCGCTGAGTTGATGGCGGCGTCCGGCGCGATGTCGGCTGACGATGCATGGGTGATCGCGCAGCACATCGAGGTCTCAGATGTCGACGTTGACGATTCGTGGCTGGCCCGCGAACTCATCGAAGGGATGCTGGTTGAAACTCCCGAACAGGTGGCGGCTAACGTGCAGGCAGTCATCAACGCCGAGCGCCTGGAAGGGGATGCTTCGCCGGAGCGCATCTCGCTGATTCGGCGCATCATGTTTATGAACGTCAAGGATCGCGTCAAGCTGGGCATGAAGGGCGACCGCGAGGCACGTGGCATTCTGGTTCGCGATTCAAATAAGATCGTGGCCTGCGCGGTCATTCACAATCCGCGCACCACAGAGCACGAAATCGAGAACATCGCCAGCATGCGCACGGTTGCAGATGAAGTGCTGCGGCTGATCGGCAGTAATCGCGCCTGGGCCCGTTCGTATCCGATCATTCACAACCTGGTGCGCAATCCGCGCTGTCCGATGGCCACCGCGGTTCATATTCTTCCGCGCATTCGATCGAAGGATCTGAAAGTGATCTCGACGAGTCGCAACGTCTCTGAAGCCGTCCGGCGTCAGGCTTATCGACTATCTGAAATGAGAGGTCCGACGGGCTAGTAGCGAGAGTGAACCGCCTGGCGTGCGTAGTGTCAGAACCGCGAGCGGTAGCGACCGGAACCTACCACTCGCTTTTGAACAAACCACGAACCGCTTGTGTTTAGTTCCTTCAACGTTGACTCTGTGATCCGGTCGCTACCGCTCGCGGTTCTGACACTTCGCTTTCGCGATAGCCTCAAATTCCTGCTTGACGCGATCATCAGACGCGTGTAGGTTTGGGGGACTTGGTTACCTTTGCGGAATTGCCCGTGTGATTAGTCGCGCATTGAGTTGCAATCGCAAATCAAAAATCAAAAATCCGCTTACATCGCCAATCCGCCATCAAGCTGAATTACCTGGCCGGTGATGTAACGCGCGTCGTTTGAAAGCAGGAAGCAAGCGACGCGCGCGACCTCGTCGGTATCAGCAAAGCGCCCCAGCGGAATCTGTTCCAACAGCTTCGCGCGATAGCCTTCGTCGAGCGTCGCCGACATGTCGGTTGCCACCAGGCCCAGCGCGAGCGCGTTAACCGTGACTTTGCGGCTGGCAACTTCGCGCGCCAGAGATTTAGTCAAGCCGATCATTCCCGCTTTAGACGCCGAGTAATTTGATTGACCCGCCATGCCCACCACTCCGCTGATCGAAGTAATGTTCAGAATCGATCCACCGTCTTCCTGCCGCAACATCACGCGCAACGCGGCCTTTGAGAAATTCCACGCGCCCTTCAAATTCGTATCAATAACCGCGTCCCAATCTTCTTCCTTCATGCGCAGAATCAAAGTGTCGCGCACGATGCCGGCGTTGTTCACCAGAAAATCAATCCGCCCAAAAGCGTCTTTGACCTGCTTCACCATTTCCGCGGCGGCTTCGGTATTGGCAACATCAACCTGCGCCGCCAACGCGCGCCCGCCGAGGCGTTCGATTTCGGCTTTCAAAGTGTCGGCGGCCTCGGCGCTCTTCGCATAGTTGAACGCCACATCCGCGCCGCGTCGCGCTAGCTCCAGCGCGATTGCGCGCCCGATGCCGCGGGTGGCGCCGGTGACGATCGCAACTTGCCCAGCGAAAACTTTTTCTTCGACAGTCAACGGTCGTTCACCTCAAATCAATTGATACAAATCAGTGCTTGAATTTGACCGACTATACCAGAGCTTCGATCCGGCGCGGAAGCCGGCGACGCCCAGAGCAGTGTCTTACTTTGCGGTTTTTCTTTGCGGCTTTGCGCCTTTGCGTGAAACGTTCTGCCTGAAATCTCACGCAAAGACGCCAAGGCGCGAAGATACGCCAAGTCAAACTAAAGCCGTACCACCTACAGGCGCACGTTGCCCACGGCGTTTTTTTATTGTAAAGATTCACCGTGGAGGACATGTGAATCTAATTATTCTCGGCGCAGGTTACGCCACACGTCTTTACCCGCTAACGCTCAACCAGCCCAAGCCTCTGCTCGAGGTAGCGGGAAAGCCGATGATTGAGCACGTGCTGGATAACCTGAAGGCGATCACTGACATCGATCACATCTACATCGTCACCAACGCCAGGTTCGCCGAACATTTCGAAGCGTGGGGGGATGAATACCAAACCTCGCATGCGGGTGCGCCAGTTACGACCATCAACGATCGGTCCACGGATGACTCGAACAAGCTGGGCGCCATTGGCGACATGAATCTGGTGCTGACTGAGGCGCAGATCGACGATGACATCATTGTCGTGGCAGGTGATAATCTCTTCAGCGAGCGCCTCGATAATTTTGGCGAGTTCTGCCGCGCGCGTGACGCGCCTGTCGTGGGTGTGTACGATGTCGGTAACCTCGATGAGATCAAAAAGTATAACGCCATCGAGATAGACGATGCTGATCGGATCACTTTCTTTGAAGAAAAGCCGGCGCACCCCAAAAGCACGTTGACCGGTATCGCTTTGTACTACTATCCGAAGTGGGCGCTGCCGCTGATTCGGCAGTATCTAGCCGAAGGCAACCACGCCGATCAGCCGGGGTTGCTCGTGCAGTGGCTCTACCCGCGCACGCCTTTCTTCGTCTGGCGCGTGCCAGGGGTTTGGTATGACGTGGGCTCGAAAGAAACATTGGAAGAGGCGAACCGAATCTTCGCTCGCCCGACCCTTGCCGACTGAAAAAGGATAATCAATGCTCGATCTCAACTACGTGCGGGAGAATCTGGAAAGCGTGCGCGCCGCGCTCGAGAAGCGCGGCATGCCCAGCACAGCTCTCGATGATTTTGCCCAAGCCGACGCCGAGCGCCGGCGGTTGATTGGCGAATCAGATCAACTTAACGCCGAGCGCAACGCTGCCAGTCGCGAGATTGGCGCGCTGATGAAAGACGGCCAGCGCGAAGAGGCCGACGCGCGTCGCAAAGCGGTTAATGAATTGAAAGATCGCATCGCCGAACTTGATCAGAAACGTGAACAGGCCGAAGCGCGCATTCACGAGCTGCTTTCGACTTTGCCCAACATCCCTCACGAAAGCGTGCCCGTAGGCAAAGACGAATCAGCGAATGTCGAAGTCCGCCGCTGGGGCACGAAGCCTGAATTTGATTTCACGCCGAAAGATCACGTCGATCTGGGAACGGCGCTGGGCATTCTCGACCTGGAACGCGCGACCAAGATCGCCGGCGCCCGCTTCGCGATCCTCAACGGCGCCGGCGCGCGGCTGGAACGCGCGCTGATCGATTTCATGCTCAACCTGCACACGAGCGTACATGGTTATCAGGAGACTTTGCCGCCGTTCATCGTCAATCGCGATTCGCTATTCGGCACGGGGCAGCTTCCAAAATTCGCAAAGGATCTTTTCAAGCTCGAAGACGAACGCGGGCTCTATCTTGTCCCCACGGCGGAAGTGCCGGTAACGAATTATTATCGCGAAGAAACTCTCGACGCGTCGCAATTGCCAATGAAGTGGGTCGCTTACACGCCATGCTTTCGTTCCGAAGCCGGCAGTTATGGCAAGGACACGCGCGGCGTGATCAGGCAGCATCAGTTCGAGAAAGTCGAGCTGGTGAAGTATTCGCTGCCGGAAAACTCTTACGATGAACTGGAATCACTCACAAGCAATGCAGAGACGGTGTTGCAGCGGCTCGGCATTCACTATCGCGTTGTTGCGCTCTCGACCGGCGATCTCGGTTTTGCTAACGCAAAGACTTACGACATCGAAGTGTGGCTGCCTTCGCAGAATACTTTTCGCGAGATCTCTTCCTGCTCGAACTACGAAGCCTTTCAGGCGCGCCGCGCCAACATTCGCTTCCGTCGCGCCGGCGGATCGAAACCGGAATTCGTACACACGCTCAACGGCTCAGGCCTGGCCATTGGCCGCACCTGGCTTGCCATCCTGGAAAACTTTCAGCAAGCGGATGGCTCGATCGTGATTCCGGAAGCGCTGCGGCCTTACATGGGTGGAATGGAGAGGATCACTAGCCCGAATTATTCATGAAGAGCATTTGTAGCAGAGTTCGCGGGCGGACGATGTTCGCGAAAAGAGCGCCAGTGGTTACAGAACCGCGAGCGGTAGCGACCGGATCCCGACGCTCAACTTTAGCAGGATGAAAAAACAGATCGTCCAGTTGATTGGTGGCATCCGGTCGCTACCGCTTGATGGTATGAAGCAGGCGTCTCCTGCCGTAAGTTGTTAGACTGACGGTGTTGGAAACAATCTGCGTTAGCAGAAGGAGACGCCTATGACAGTATATATCGGAGTCGAC
>Ga0080064_1000110_pt1 | contig 245544 bp, 222 predicted proteins | sample Subgrocontami54m_FD_69260 | JGI IMG/M metagenome (GOLD analysis project Ga0080064, IMG submission 69260) | Subsurface groundwater microbial communities from S. Glens Falls, New York, USA - GMW46 contaminated, 5.4 m (SPADES assembly) (version 2) ...
ACATCTCAAAGGATTCCGTCAGAAGATTCGTCATTTCAGAAGCACCGTGTCGTATCACCAGTTGCTGGGGTTATCAAAAATCTCAACGCGTCGATTTAAATGAAATTTGCAGAACTCAAGTTAAGATGTCATAATTTATGGAGCGATTTCGGTGGGAATAACCCACTTGACTCTATTCCCACCATAAGGTAATATTTAGATCAAGAAGGAGAGGTGATGATGGGTTTAGATATTGTGAAAGATGATCATTTCGAAGAAATCGCAGAAGTAAAAGCGGATTCCAAAAACCGTATTACTTTGGGTAAAAAAAGTACGGTCAGAGTAAATTTCTACAAGGTCTATCGGAATGCATTAGGTCAGATTGTTCTTGATCCTCAGGTTACGATTCCGGCACATGAGCAATGGCTGTTTAAAAATAAAAAAGCAGCTCAAGCTGTGAAGTCGGGTTTGAAGGACGCTAAAGAAGGGCGTTTGGTCAAACCGAAAGAAGATTACTCAAAATATATCGATGAAAAGTAAATGTTTAATCTTCAATTCACGGCAGCAGCCGATAACCAATTAAAAATCCTTGAGAAAAATTCGGCCAAGGCTGGATTGGTAAAGCAAATCAAGAAAACGCTTGGATTTCTTCAAACAAATCCAAGGCATCCTTCCTTAAATACTCATCCATACGATTCGATACCTCATCCTTTTAACCCAAAAGAGAAAGTATTTGAAGCCTATGCTCAAAATAACACACCTTCCGCCTATCGGATTTTTTGGTGCTACGGTCCTCAAAAGAATCAAATCACAATCATAGCCATAACTGCCCACCCTTAAATTTCCAGAACAGTTACAAGACGGGATTTGATCTCGCATTCTCGTCGGAAGACAACGTTGAATAACCGCTCTAAGCCTATAAAGCTCATTTAATCTTGTGCGTTTACGGTCTTCCCGGTTTGGGGTAAAATGCCCTACGTGAGCGACATCAAAGCCCTAACCCAAAAAATAAAAAAGTTCCGTGATGACCGGGACTGGTTGCAATTTCACAACCATAAAGATATGGCTTTGTCTTTGGTGCTTGAAGCCGCGGAAGTCCTTGAGCACTTCCAATGGAAGAAGCCCGAAGAAGTTGAAACGCACGCGCGGAAGTGTAAAACCGAGATAGCTGAAGAGCTAGCTGATGTGGCGATGTATCTTCTTGAACTTGCTGACAACTTGGGCATCAACTTATCTGAAGCCATCGAGTTGAAACTGCACAAAAACGCACAAAAATATCCCATCAAAAAGGCAAGAGGTTGTGCTAAGAAGTACACTCAATTATGACAGCCTTTGACCTTCGCAAAGCGCTCTACAATCGCAATTTCTACCGGTTTACGGGGCCGCCTGAAAATTGGCTTACCGCGATCAAATTCATGACTTGGGGACTTGAAGAAAAGTACATGGATCGATGGAAACAAATCGAAGAAGGTGACGTTTTTTTGATGCATTCGACCGTAGATTCCTTGTTTTACAAACGACCTGTTTCAGCTATTGTCGGCTTGGGTGTTGTCGGTGGGCAGTTTCGTATAAAAAAGGATTTTCTATGGGTCCAAGAAATAAAAAATCAGGTAAACAAGTGGCCGCTCCTTGTTCCGTTTTCAGAAGTTTATCTTTTCAGTGAATTACCTGAAGCATCAACTTGGGAAGCGCCAGGCTTGGGAAAAGATGATCAAATACCAAGTTTAATTGGCGCTCTCCTCAAGAACGCTATTCCAACAAGAGCATTTGAAGAGGCGAAATTTCCTGTGATGGGCAGCTGGTCGGGTGTTAAGGGACAATTGGTTGATGAACTTTTCTCTAAGGCGACACCTGTTTTGTATGGCGAGTTTTATTCAGATGAATATACTCAAAATGAAAAGCCGGAATTTTTCAAAATTAAAGATGCTGAAGATTCCGTAAGATACGTGCCTTCGCTTAAATTTCTAGATGGCAGCAAGGTCAAAGTTAGAACGATAGCTGCGGAACGAAGTTTATTTGAAAGGAATAATTCGCTTTTGGAAAAGGCAGAAAAGAGTCATGCGGAAATACTGGAAGCCGCGATCCATTTTTTCCAAAGCAAGGGTTTTGATACATGGTCGAATCGGCATGTTGATCTACTGGCTGAGTCCGAAAATCAAGCATTTCTGGTTGAGGTGAAAAGTACCGTGAGTGCAAGTTTTAGAAACCAGGCCAGGCGAGCCATTGGTCAATTGTTTGAGTACGAACACTTTGATGTGCGAACCTATTTTGAAAATAAATCAAAGATGACCCCTGTGGATAAAGTAATGATGGTGACTGACGATCCTAACGATATAGATTACCCAGCTTTTCTAAATACTTTAAGGGTCCATGTCGCTTGGCCAACCGGAACCAGAATTAGCGTGCGTGGCCAGCCCGGTGAACTGGCGACACTCATTCAAAATTAACCCATGTTCGAAATCGGAGAAGAAATAAAGATGCCCGGTGCCCAAAATTAACGGAGTTGAATTTTGACATCTTTAAACTTTCAAGATTCACTCGACGCAAAAATCCGCCTTTTGGCTTTTGTATGGCTTGAAGAACAATGCGGGGTTTATGGCGAGACCTTACCAAGAAAGCTGCTTGGAAAGGGGATGATCTGGGAGGGTACGCAAATTCCGTTAATTGGTCCGCAAGGCATTTTTAAACCCAAAGTCCTTCCTGAAATTCCGCTGACGATAACCACATCACCAGAATCACCGTATAGAGATGAATATAATCCTTCCGATCAATATCTGTTGTATAAATACCGAGGGACGGATCCAGACCATCGAGATAATAAAGGATTGCGTGCGGCGATGATAAAAAACGTGCCGCTTATCTATTTTTTCGGTATCGTTCCTGGAAAGTATATGCCAGTTTGGCCGGTCTATATCATCGGGGATGATCCGGCTCACTTAACTTTCAAAGTGGCGGTCGACGAGAAAATGCAGGGGCAGGATGGATCTCCGATGAAAAAATCTTATAGGGTTCGCGATTCATCAATCGAAGATCCCAAAAGACGATATTTAACGATACAAACGCGGCATCGCTTACACCAACAGCAATTCAGAGAGCGTGTGCTTCGTGCTTATCAAGAGCAATGCGCGATGTGCAGATTAAGACATTCGGAGCTTCTTGAGGCGGTTCATATTATCCCGGATGCAGAGCCTAGCGGTGATCCCATTATCAAAAATGGCATTGCCCTGTGCAACTTGCACCATACCGCGTTTGACCGGTTTGTGCTCGGAATTAGGCCTGATTACGTTATCCACGTTAGGGAAGATATCTTAAAGGAGAAAGATGGGCCGGTCTTGTTGCATGGATTACAAAATCTAAACGATCAAAAAATTCAACTACCACATTCCCAGGAAAATTATCCTGATCCTTCTCGATTAGAGGTGCGGTATCAGAAGTTCAAAAGCTTTGCGGCTTGATAGCATTGGCATAGGGACCATTTGTTTCGATGGTGCCGTTTTTTCCAGAGATAGGTCTGAATGAAGCCCGGCCCTCCGAGAACCGATACCAAAGGAGTATATGATCAGGTTAAAAAGGAAATTGAACCCGGTACTTCAGCGAAGCAGTCCTTTGGGATTGCAAACGGTACAGAATTTATATGAAAATCAAAAATATTGAGCAAGCAATTAAGGATAAAATCATTGAATGTTGTAAAAGAGCACGCCTTCTGCTTAACGATGCCAAGAAAGTCAGCGAGCAGACGTGCTTAGTTTTATGCTCGTTCGCAGTAGAAGAGTTTGGCAAAGCCATTAAATTAGAAAATGATTTGAAATCAAAACGATTTAATGGGTATCGGGTCCCAAATTGGTATGGTGACCATAAGAAAAAATACAAAGCAGGCATAAAATATTTAAAAGATCGAGGTTGCCGTAGTGTTTTTGAAGTATCCGTTTACGTTTCTAGTAATATGTCAACCGCGGATACGAAAATAAGTTACGGGGACCGCAAAAAGAACGCCGTAATTTCAGTTATGGGCATGACAACGGGTTGGTTTGCTGATACTACAGATAGGAATATTGAAACATTAATGCTTTCTCCGAAAAGTCGCGAAGGAAAACTTTATGTTGATTTTGATCGCGAATCTCACGAGGTGCAAGTTTTAAATGCCCCTAAAGGATTAGCGGTCGAAATTAATTTCCTCACAAGTCGTGATATTGAAGATATGATTAAATGCATTGAAAGTAAACTTGAAGAATACTAATAGCAGAACCGGGACAGTCCCCAAAGAGACAATTTTCAACTGATGTCGGCTTTTCCCTCAATTGCTACATTCGAAAATTAGGATATAACCGCTCTCTGAGGGCCTACATTCCACAGGGATAGAAAAATCTTGCAATTTTAAAGTATAACTTTAAAATGGTAGCCATGTACATTCGGCGACTGCTCGAAGAATCTCTCAAGAAAGCTTTGAAGACATTTCCTGCCGTGGTGGTAACGGGTCCGCGCCAGGCGGGGAAAAGCACCTTGGTTCAAAAGGTGGGTGGGGAGCGGTACCGGTATGTCTCCCTGGATGAAATGGATATCCGATCGCTTGCGATCCATGACCCCCGCGGGTTTTTAGCAAAATATTCGAATCCCGTTATCATCGATGAAATTCAGCATGCCCCTCAACTTCTTTCTTATCTGAAGGCGGTGATTGACCGTGACCGGAAACCAGGGCAGTGGCTTTTGACCGGTTCGCAGGCTTTTCCGCTGATGAGGAATGTCGGTGAATCCCTGGCTGGCCGAGTTGCAATCTTGACCTTATACCCTTTTTCTTTAAGCGAAATGAACCGTAATTTGCGAACCGGGCTTAAAACCGCGGAGGCATTTATCAGGAATTTATTTTCCGCGGAGACTCCGCTAAGAAAATCTCTTTCCTGCGGCGAATGGCTCTTACGGGGCGGGTATCCGCAGATTTTCACCGAGAAAAAAGTTTCCTTGAAATTGTGGTTTTCAAGCTATCTGCAGAGTTACATCGACCGGGATGTCAGAGGAAATATAAAAACCGCAAACCTGAATGAATTCGAGCGTTTTGTAAGACTGCTGGCAAGCCGCACGGCACAGGAGATGAATTATTCCACTTTGGCAAGGGACGTCGGAGTCACGGTTCCCACGATTAAATCATGGGTGTCTTTTCTGGAATCCAGTTCTCTGATTCATCTGCTGTACCCGTATCATCGGAATTTCGGTAAGAGAATTGTGAAATCCCCCAAGTGCTATTTTATGGATACCGGGCTCGTGTGTTATTTGGTGGGATTGCAAGATGAAGACCATCTTTTGCAGGGACCGATGGCCGGCGCACTTTTTGAAACGGCGTGTGTAACCCAGTTCATCAAACGCTTCTCTGCTTTTCTAGATCCTTCAAGCCTTTATTTTTGGAGGAGTATCGATGGGTTTGAAGTGGATCTTTTAGTGGAGGTTTCGAATCGAATCTTCCCGATTGAATTTAAGTTATCTTCAACGATCACAGACCAGCACACCTCGTCATTGAAGGCGTGGCTTAAACTATCGGGAACGAGGAGTTCCGAAGGGCTTGTTGTTTCGAATTCCAAGCAAATGGGTCTTGTGGGCCACCATGTCCATAATTGCCATTTTTCTCTGATCTAAGGGGTTACGGACTGACCGAACAGCTCAGTCTGTGGAAAAGTCGGATAGACACGATTCGCCCTCCTAACCTTTTGGGAGGGCCGAATGAAAAGACAAAGAATTCGCTATTTTACCGCCGAAGAAAAAAAGAAGTTTTTGACTTACCTTGAAAGCCATCCTGCCGCCAAGCGTGCCGAATTTTTGTATAAATTGATGTTTGCTACTGGGCTTAGGCTCCATGAAGCGGTTAATCTGAATGTCTGGGATGTTTCCGGAAAAGAAAGGCTGGATATTATCGGCAAGGGGGGCGCCGGGAGACGAAAAATCCCTTTTATTCGATCGCTTGAAATTAATGAAGTAATGTGTTATTATTTTAATGAAATAAGGAGGTATTAATTATGGTGAAATTAGGGGATGCAACGATTACGAGCCAAGGTCAAATTAGCGTGCCCAAAAAAATTCGAGAGCGACTGAGTCTCCAGAAGGGCGCCAAAATCGTCTTCCTGGAAGATGAGAAAGGCCGCGTCATTATTCAAGAGGCGGAAACACCGGTTGAGTTCACAAAGGACGAGTGGCAGAAGTTCCTTGAAAAAACTCAAAAAGAGCCGGTGACACGGGTGCATAACCGCAGCGATGCTCTCAAGCATCTTGATCGTTTGGCCGGCAAATAGTGAATATTGAGTTTACAAAAAGCTTTGATGAAGGCTATTCGGGGCTGGATCAAACGCTTCAACTTAAAAGCCGGAAGGCGATTGATCAGTTTATCCGGTCCTATGAATCCCGCCAATTCCCTAAGGGGTTGCGAATTCACAAATGCGGTCCCTTCTTGAGCATTTCTGTCACCATGAAGCACCGGGTCTTTGCCTACCCCATTGCGGGTGGCATTCGGTTTGTTTTCATTGGAGATCATGAAGATGCGAATCGTTATTTGAAGGGCAAATGACAGAAAAGAGAACAGGTTACTGGTATTTATTCGAAAGTCGCAAACAGCAGTATAAAACCGCTGGCAGTTTTACGCTGAAGTGGCGATACCTTTTAAAATCAGGAGTAATTAATATAAAAAAGAAAGAGGATTAAAAATGAAGAAAACTTTGATGATTGCGTTTGTTATCGTGATCGGGGTTATTGCCATGGGCGCAATGACTTTTAGCAGCGTGTACAATCAATTGGTCAAATCCGACGAGGCGGTCAAAAGTGCCTGGTCGCAAGTGGAAAATGTTTACCAGCGCCGCCTTGACCTTATTCCGAATTTGGTCGAAACCGTGAAAGGGTATGCGGCGCATGAACGGCAAACTCTGGAAGGAGTTGTCAACGCCCGTTCCAAAATTGCGCAGATGAATATATCCCCCGCTATTGTCAACGATCCCAATATGCTTGCGAAATTCCAACAAGCACAGGGTGAGCTATCCTCAGCACTCAGTCGGTTGCTCGTTGTCATTGAGCGTTATCCTGACCTAAAGGCGAATCAAAATTTTCTTACGCTTCAGACTCAGCTTGAAGGAACCGAAAACCGCATTACCGTAGAAAGAAAACACTTTAATGAAGCGGCTCAGCAATTTAATGTTCTGAGACGCACATTCCCTAATGTGTTGATTGCGCACTTTATGGGATTTAGGGAAAAAGTTTATTTCCAGGCCGACGCGCAAGCCGCCAAAGCGCCCCAAGTCAAATTTTAATTCATGCGGCACGCAGTGCAGCGGGCGTCAATGTTTAGGAATTTTCAGGCCTTTATAAAGAAACGCGGTGTCGTTCGTTGTCCGGGGCGCAGTATTTTTCTTTTGTTGCTTCTTATCTTCTGCATTCTTCCTCCGGTTTTGGCTCTTGATATTCCCAAGAGACCGGACGGCTATGTCACGGACAGTGCGGGGTTATTGTCGGGTGCCGCAAAAGAAAAGCTTGAGAATGTTTTACATTCCTATGAACTGAAGACAACCAATCAGGTTGTTGTCGCTACATTTCCTGGTTTGGGAGGAGAATCCCTTGAAGATTTTTCTATCCGACTGGCTGAAACGTGGAAAATAGGTCAAAAGGGACGAGACAATGGTATTCTTTTCCTGATTTTTAAAAATGATCGGAAAATGCGGATTGAGGTTGGGTATGGTTTGGAAGGGGTACTTCCCGATGCTCTGGCTGGACGAATTATTAGTGAGATCGTTGCGCCTTATTTCCGCCGAGGAGAATATGAGACAGGGATTTTGGCGGGCGTTCAAGCTATTCTTCAAGCGGCCGCAGGAGAATTTCGTTCCAACTCCGATCAGGGCTTAACTCAATCAGAGCTGGAAGCATTAAAAGCTCAAAGGAAAATCCTTTTTTGTGGGGTGCTTGCCGTCATTGCGATTATTTCCCTCGTCGATTTTTCCCGCTATCAGGGTTATCGATGGGGTCATCAGAACTATCCTCACCGCTATGATTTTTTAGAGTGGTGGTTTCGATTTGCCGTTTTGTGTTTTCTTTTGAACTTTATTTTTCAGATGCTGTTTAGACTGGCCGTTTATTCCCGTGGCAATTATTATGGAAACCGGAGCGGTTGGGGCGGAGGCGGATTGGGTGGATTTTCAGGGGGAGGGGGAGGTTTTGGTGGCGGAGGCGCAAGTGGGAGCTGGTAAAGTTAAACGCAGTCGTCATCCCAATCTGTTTTTCTCAAAGAAAGAAGGACGGAAGATTGTTGCCGCTATTCGGGAAGCAGAAAAACACACCTCGGGTGAAATTAGAGTTCATTTGGTAGCGAAAGCTAAAGGGGATATCCTTTTTCAAGCCAAAGAAATTTTTGAGAAAATCGGCATGGCAAGAACTCAAGAACGTAACGGCGTTCTCATTTTTCTGGCGCCGCAGAATCGGCAATTTGTTGTCCTCGGAGATGTCGCAATCCATGAGAAAGTGCCGGCAGGTTTTTGGGAGAACATTGCGCATTCTATGGAGAAGTATTTTGGGGAAGATCACTTTGCCGACGGCATCATTGAAGCTATTAAAAAAAGCGGTGAGGAATTAAAAAAGCATTTCCCTCACGAGGGTACTGACGTCAACGAGTTATCGGATAAAATCTCATATTCCTGGTAAGCACTTCGCAAGGCCAATTGAAGTTGAGTTGTATCGAATATAATCTTATATAGTTAAAATATAAGATAAGGATCTTAGCAATGTCCCTCATCGGAGCCAATGAGCTTAAGAAAAAGTTGATGATTATCGTGGAGGGGAAGCCCTACATCGTGGTTGATGTCACGTTTGCTTCTCCTTCAGCGCGAGGGGCCTCGATGATGGTCAAGGCCCGGCTTCGTAACCTGCTTTCCGGCGAGGTGCTGGATAAAAATATCAAGTCCGGGGAAAAATTTGAGGAAGCGGATATTGAAAAAGTGCCGGCCAACTTTCTCTATTCCGATGCCGGGGCCTATTATTTTATGGATGAAACCACGTTTGAGCAGTTTGCGATGCCGCTTGAGAAGATGGCGGAGGTGAAAGGGTATCTCAAGGAAAACTTTCCGGTGGAGCTCGTCAAATTCAACGGTACGCCGGTCTCGCTTGAGCTTCCGCAGTATGTGGAACTCAAGGTGGTTTATACTGAGCCTGCGGCCAAAGGGGATTCGGGGTCGGGAAGCGTCACCAAGCTGGCCCGGCTTGAGACCGGCATCGAAGCGCGCGTGCCGCTTTATGTTAAGGAAGGCGATATCGTGCGCATCAATACCCAGACCGGCGAAACTGCCGGCCGCGCTTAGCCCACGCTAGCAAAATATTGTATTAAAATATACAATAAAAGGAGGCATGTCATGTCGCACTATGTGATTCTGGGAAGTTTTACGGAGCAGGGAATTCGGGGAGTTAAAGACACGGCCAAGCGGGCCAAGGGACTCCGAGATTTGGCCAAGGGCATGGGTGTTACGGTAAAAGATATTTTCTGGACGCTTGGCGGGTATGATGTGGTGCTGATTATGGAAGGGCCCAATGACGAGACTGTGGCGTCTCTTATGTTGAAGGTCGGCGCGCTGGGAAATCTGAAGTCGCAGACGCTCCGCGCTTTTCCCGAATCCCAGATCGAGTCCTTGCTTTCCAAAGTTTAATGGAAGAGAAAAATGATTTCGGAGTGCAGCCGCTCGATGGCGTGATAACGCGCCTCGGACTTTCAAATTCCGGCCTTGTTCAGGCTTCCATAGAACAGTTGACGCATAAGATGGTTCAGAAAGGCCGGAAAGGAAGGCGGCTCACGCAGAATGCGAAGTTGAAAATCCTTCGTGCGTTGCAGGCCGCAAAACCTGACGAAAAGTTCACGCTCAGACTACTTTTTAATTATTAATCTCTTTTAACTTTGGCGGGATTTATGCTCGAGCAGGATGACTCCTTCCCATGTTCTACTGCGGCGAGCGCTTAAGAAAGGATAAGATATGAGCAGAAAACATAGCAGATTAACACGCAAGCGGATGAGTTTAAAAGCAAAAGGCCGGAAGAATCCTTTTTACAGAAGACGACATTCCAGCGCGTCCAAGAAAAAACTCAGGACGGCAGCTAAAGGAAAGAACAATCCCATGTATGGCCGCCGGCACACCCAAAGCGCCATCGCCAAGATGCGCGCCGCAGCCCGGAAGCGTAGCCATGCCGGGCACTTTTGAGCCGGCGTGGTGGTGCCGCGGCGCGCACACGCAAACGATTGCGGGCGCGCTGCTTCGTCCCAAGCCGCGCCTCACATTAAAGCGCAGGCGCTTTGAAACTCCAGACGGAGATTTTCTTGATGTTGATTTTCTCGCCGGCAGCAAAGCCCCGCTCGTTCTTATCCTTCACGGTTTGGAGGGTTCCTCAAAAGCGTCTTATGTGCAAGCCCTGCTTGCCGCCCTTCAAAAGCGCGGGGCCGCCGGGGCGGCTGTGAATATGAGAATGTGCAGCGGCGAGGCCAACCGGTTAAAGCAAACATATCATTCGGGAAAGACCGAGGATTTGGATTTTTTGATCTGTCAATTGCTGAAAGAATTTCCGGAGCTGGAAATTTATCTGGTGGGCTATTCCATCGGCGGCAATATTGTTTTGAAATGGCTCGGAGAAAACGGGCTCGAGGCGCAGGGAAAAGTTCGAAAGGCGGCTGTGGTTTCAGTTCCCTATGATTTAGCGCAATCAGTCGAGCAGATGGACCGGGGATTTAACCGTGAGGTTTATACGCGCACGCTTCTCGGGCGCCTGAAAAAGAAGGTGGCGGTCAAGCAAAAGGCCTTTCCGGATGCCATTGCCTACGGCCGCCTCAAAGACTGCAAAACGTTTAGGGCTTTTGACGGGCTGGTGACCGCGCCGCTCAACGGTTTTCAAGACGCGGACGATTATTGGACAAAATCGAGCTGTAAACCTTTCTTAAAACATGTCAAAGTGCCCACGCTTTTAATTCATGCCGAAGACGATCCTTTTTTCCCGGGTCCGCTTATTCCGCGTGATGAAGTGAAAAAGTCGGAGTTTATTAAAACCCTGTTCGTGCCTTACGGCGGGCATGTCGGCTTTATCTCGGGCCCGTGGCCTTGGCAGCAGCAGCCGTGGCTTGAGCGCAGCATCCTGGATTTTTTTTAAAATGTTGGTTTACGTGACGGTAAAAATGGGTACAATACAACAACTGTTCTTTATTTTCTCTAAATTTTCAAAAATGGTATTTTCGAAAAAGGGGACTCGAGATGAAATTTAACGGGCGTTTACTTATCATAGGCTGCGGTTCAGTTTCTCAGTGCGCCGTTCCGATCATCCTCAGACATTTTGAAATGCCTTCCGATAAGATTACCATTATGGATTTTGTCGATAACCGTCCGCGGGTCCAGGAAGCGATTAAACAAGGTGTGCACTATATTTTTGACCGGGTTACCAAGGAAAATTACAAGGAATTGCTGGCAAAATATGTGGGGCCCGGGGATATGATTATTGATCTTGCCTGGAATATTGAAACTTGCGCGATTCTCCAGTGGTGCCGGGAGAACCAGATTCTTTATGCCAATACCTCCGTGGAAGAATGGGACCCTTACCGGGACGAACAACGCAATGACCCTACCAAATACACGTTGTACACGAGGCACATGGAGATCCGCAAGATGCTGGCCCGTTGGGGGGACAATGACGGGACCTCCGCGATTGTTGATCATGGCGCCAATCCCGGGCTTGTTTCGCATTTTACCAAGTATGCCCTGGTGCAAATCGCGGAGAAAATTTTAAAGGAGAAGCCTGACGATTCACGGAGATTCGGGCTTGAAACCGCCATCGCGAATAATAATTTCGCCAAGCTCGCGCAGCTTTCCGGCGTCAAAGTCATTCACATCAGCGAACGGGACACCCAGATCACGGATCACCCGAAGCAAGTAAACGAGTTTGTGAACACCTGGAGCATTGAAGGATTTTTTGAAGAAGGGGTGGCGCCGGCGGAGTTGGGCTGGGGGACGCATGAACGTTATGTTCCCGCGGGGGCTTATTTTCACAAAGAAGGGCCGCAAAATCAAATTTGCCTCGATACCATCGGAATGAAAACCTGGGTTCGGTCCTGGGTTCCCTGCGGCGAAATCACCGGAATGGTGATCCGGCATGGGGAATCCTTTAGCATTTCTGACCGTCTTACGGTTTGGGAGGATGGGAAGGCGGTTTACCGTCCAACCGTACACTACGCTTATTGCCCAACAGATGCGGCTATCAATTCGCTGCATGAACTGGAGATGCGTCAGTATCGTTTGCAGGAAAAGCAACGCATTATGAACGACGAGATCATCGATGGTGCCGATGAGCTGGGTGTTTTGCTCATGGGACATGATTTTACATCCTGGTGGTGCGGAAGCCTTTTGGATATTCATACCGCGCGTAACCTGGTCCGTCACCAGCAGGCGACAACGCTTCAGGTTGCCATTTCGGTTGTTGCGGCGGCCATGTGGATGATCGAAAATCCCAAGCGCGGGGTCCGCCTGCCGGATGATATCGATCACAAATTCATTTTGGATATCTCGCTTCCTTATATTAGACCTTTTATCTCACAACGTGTTGATTGGACGCCCCTCAAAAATCTCAACACTAAATTCACGAAGTTCGATATTAAAAGACCCCAGGAAGAGGATGTGTGGCAATTCACCACCTTCATGGTTGATCACAAGGAGAGAGTACGTGCCCATAGCGCTGCCAGCGCTCCCGCTAAACGAGAAGCTATCACCATCTGAAAGGCCTGCCACCCAGCGGGCAAGCGATCCGAACGGGGTTGAGACTTTAATTCGGGCCATGCTTAAGAAACATCACACCCCGTTCATGGCCATTCGCAAAGAACAACTGATCAGGCAATACCGCAGGTTCCGCAGAGCCCTTCCGCAAGTAGTACCTTTCTATGCCATCAAAGCCAACCCGCATCCCAAAATCATAAAGACCTTTATTCGGCAGGGTTCGGGTTTTGATGTGGCCAGCGCCGCGGAGATGCGCCTTGTGCTTGGTCTCGGAGCGAGGCCTGAGAAAATCATCTTTGCGAATACGATTAAGTCGGTTGAGGATATTATCGCCGCCAGAAGATGCCGTGTCCGGATGATGACCTATGACAATGAATCGGAACTTTATAAGATATCCGAGCACTACCCTGGCGCCGAGGTCCTGTTAAGGATCAAGGTGGATAATTATCGAAGCGTTGTCAATCTTTCCCTGAAATTTGGCGCGGATCCCGATATGGCGTTTCCGATGATCCGCAAGGCCAAATCCCTTCGACTCACACCGGTAGGCGTCAGCTTTCATGTCGGATCCCAATCCAAAAATGTGGAAAATTATCTGCAGGCGCTGGAAATTACCGCGCATATCTTTAACGAGGCAAAGGAAAACAATATTCCTTTAAAAATCGTGGATATCGGCGGAGGTTTTCCTATCCCGCATTTTGACGGAGAAATCGGGATCAATTTTGAAAGAATGGCTTCACAGATTCACAAACAGATGAAACAGCTCTTCGATAAGAAAGTAAGCTTCATCGCGGAGCCGGGACGTTTCTTTGTGGGCCCCGCGGGAATTTTGGTCACCCAGGTTGTCGGCAGGACTTTCCGGAACAACAAAAATTACTATTATCTGAATGACGGAGTGTATCAGGATTTTTCCGGCATTGTTTTTGATCATTGCAAATATGAATTCAAAACATTGCGTCGCGGACAGAAGTTTTTAAGTACACTGGCCGGACCCACCTGCGATTCTTTTGACACCCTTTGCCTTGATGCCGAAATCCCCGAGCTCTATGTCAACGATACCGTCTATGTCAAAAACATCGGCGCTTATTCTTCTGCCAGTGCTGTCTCGAATTTCAACGGTTTCCGTCCCGCAAAAATTATTTTTACGTAGTATCGCAAACGAGATTACCAATCGGTAGGCTTGTAGTCTTTCAGGAATTTTCCCCACACATGCTCGCCGGTTAAGATTCCTGAAAACACGGGATCCAAAAGGCGGGCGGCGCCGTCGACGATATCAAGCGGCGGTTCAAAATCGTGCATGTCTTTTTTGGCCTGGCTCAGATGAGCGGGGTCTTCGTCGGTGATCCAGCCCGTGTCCACCGCATTCATATAAATACCGCTTTGCACATAGTCCCTGGCGGAAGTGAGCGTCAGCATGTTGAGCGCGGCTTTGGCCATGTTGGTGTGCGGATGTTTGTCGGTTTTATTGTGGCGGCTGAATTTGCCTTCCATGGCTGAGGCATTGACGATGTGTTTGTCAGCCGACGGATGGCGCAGCATGAGGGGCTTGAGTTTTGAGGCGAGAATAAAAGGCGCCACGGCGTTGACCAGATGCACTTCAAGCATTTCGGGCGTGGAGACATCTTCAAGCGCAAGCCGCCAGCTATTCATCTGTCTGAGGTCCACCTGCTGCAGGTCCTGATCGAGCTTTCCTGAGGGAAATACTTCGGGGTCGGGTTTGGCCTCTTCATCAAAGTTATAAGGAATCATGGAGAGCCGGGCTGAAGCGCGGATGCCGATGGCGGGACTTTTTCCCGGCCAGGCTTTGAGCAGCGTGTTTTCCAGCGCTTCTTCATTCAAAGGAAGGAGTTTCGATTCAAGGGCGTGCTTGCAGTTTTCGTGGGCCGCGAGCAGGGGATGCAATTCCGCAGGCAGATTCTGAAAAGGCGTTGTTTCCCATTCCATGAGGTGGTGGTAAAAACCCGGCGGCTTGCGGACGGTTTGGGCCGCATTATTGATCAGAAAATCCAGCCGGTCTTCAACCGTCAAAAGATAACGGGCAAACATTTCAACGCTCGGGGAATGCCGCAAATCTAGGCCGTGGATTTGCAGGCGGAGCTTCCATTGGCCGAAATCCGTCTCTTTGCTGAAGCGGAGCGCGGCATCGTGAGGGAAGCGGGTGGTTACAATCGTGCGCGCTCCCGCGCGGAGCAGCTTGAGCGTCGTGTAATAGCCGATTTTGACCCGGCCTCCGGTGACAAGCGCCGTCCGGCCTTCAAGACTCGCAGTCTGATACCGTTTTTGATAATTCAAATCGCCGCATGGCGGGCACATGGCGTCGTAAAAAAAATGAATTTGGCTGAACTCGTCTTTGCAGATGTAGCAATCTCTCGAATTAATCAGTTTGCGGGGTTGATCGGTTTTTTGTTTGAGCTGTTCTGGTTCGTGGAATACGGGCTTTTGCCGTGTTTTGCGGATGCCGGTGGTCTCACGCAGTTTTCGGTCGTAATTTTTACGGTTTTCCCGCCTTAGTTTTCTTGAAGCGCGCGCCATGCGGCGGCGCTCGTCCACCGTGGGGCGGGAGAGGCGGCCTGCCGCTTTCATGAAGCGGATGCGGTCTTCCTGGCTGAAATCCTCAAAAGAAACGGGGTTTTCGATCAGGGCCTCAAGCACCTGAAGGCAAGCCTTGAAATCCTCGGTTGAAACCGCGCTTGATTGCATCCGTGCATTATGCCTTAAAAAGAGTTATAAAAAAATCCAAAATGTATCTTTTTTCGAGGGTATACTACCACAAATATGAGGATAACCATGAAACCTAAACTGTACCAATTCGAAGCGTGTCCGTTCTGTAATAAGGTGAAGAGTATTCTTGATTACAAAGGCGTGGCCTACGACACGGTTGAAGTGAATCCCTTGAATATGAAGGAAATTGAGTTTTCGAAAGATTACGATGCGGTTCCGATCTATATCGATTCAAAAGGGAATCAGGTCAATGACTCAACCCCGATTATGCGCTGGATTGATCAGGAGTTTCCGGAGCGCAAGGTTTTCAGGACTGATCCGGCCGAGGCTCAAAAAGAAAATCAGTGGCTCGAGTGGTCGGAAAAATTTGTCGCAGGTCTTCCAACCGTGATTTACGATTCTTTGCCCGAAGCCCTAAGGTCCTTTGATTATATTACCAAGGTCGGAAAATTCGGCTGGCTTGAAAAGCGGGTGATTAAATATTCGGGCGCGCTGGCCATGACTTTGGTGGCGAAAAAGATCAGGAAGCGTGAAGGGATTGATCAGCCGGATTTATTTGTGAGGCAGAAGACAAAGGAATGGACCGATGGTTTGAGCGGGCATTCTTTTATGGGAGGCGACACGCCCAATGGCTCGGATCTCGCGGTTTTTGGGATTGCCCGGTCTGTTGCCGGCCTCCGGGCGGGGAAACTCTTCAAGGAAAATCAGGAATTTGATGCCTGGATGAAACGAATGCAGGAAAGCATGGAGTATCAAACGAAAGGACTCGATTATGCCAAAAGCTAAAGCTCGTCACATTCTTGTGAAAGATGAAAAGACCTGTCTTGAGTTGAAACAGCAAATCGAGGGAGGCGCAAGCTTTGCCGACCTTGCGAAGACGCATTCGCTTTGTCCCTCCGGTAAAAAGGGCGGAGATTTGGGAGAGTTTTTCCCGGGGCAGATGGTCCGGGAATTTGACGAAGTGGTTTTTTCCCAGGAAGTCGGTAAAACGCACGGTCCGGTCAAGACTCAATTCGGCTATCATTTGATTCTGATCGATAAACGCGGCTAAAAAATCCCACGTAAACGTGGCTACCCTAACACCGCCCAACCAACATTTTTACGAACAATTGCCGGCGGTGACTGATTTTTCCGCCTTGGCGGATGCTTCTTGTTATCAAGAAATCCCTCGGGATTGGGCTGTTGTCGTGGCGGATATCAAGGACTCGACTGAGGCCATCCGCAAGGGAAAATATAAAGATGTCAATGCGGTGGGCGTGTGCCTGCTTACCGCGGTTGTGAATGCTGCGAAACCGCTTTGTATCCCTTATGTTTTTGGCGGAGACGGGGCGTCTCTGTGTATTCCGCAATTTTTGATGCCGGAGGCTCGCAAGGCGTTGACAGCAACACGGCAACTGGCGCGCGAAAGTTATGGGCTCGAGTTGCGTACCGGGATTGTTCCTGCGGCGGAAATTTTTAAAGCCGGTTACAAAGTGTTGGTGGCTCGTTTTCAGACTTCTCGGTATTGCACGCAGGCTGCTTTCAGCGGCGGCGGAGTGGCTTATGCGGAAGACTGTTTGAAAAATGGTAATCTTCCGGAGGAGCCCGGTAGCGGTGAGAAGGCCAAGGTTGATGCGGATTATTCGGGCCTTGAATGCCGCTGGAAAAATATTCCCAGCCCGCGCGGCGAGACGGTGTCGCTTCTTGTCCGGCCTCATCCTGAAACCGCCCCAGAGTCCGCGGCTGAGATTTACCGCGAAGTCATTGCGCAGATTGAATGGGTGTATGACGGTTGGCCGGAATGCCACCCGCTTGCACAAAAGGTGCTGCGTCTTACCTTTGCTATAAGGCGGCTTATGGTGGAATTCAAATGCCGTACCTTTGGCAAAGGTGTCAGTGGGCGTCTGGGATACGGGCTGAAAATGGTGATTGCAAATCTGTTTGGCTGGGTTGTGATGATGTTTAAAGTGACGCTGGGTGGTGTCCGGTGGGGAGATTACAAAAAGCAGGTGGTGGAAAACGCGGATGTCAGAAAGTTTGATGACATGCTGAAGGTCGTGATTTCCGGCACTTCCACGCAAAGGGAAAAACTTCTTTCTTATCTCGATACCGGTTATCGCGTGAAAAGGCTGGTCTATGGGGCGCACATATCCAAGTCAGCTTTGATGACTTGCCTTATCAATGATTACGCGGGGGAACATTATCATTTTATCGACGGTGCGGATGGCGGGTATGCAACCGCTGCGCTTGAAATGAAACGGCGCTTAAACAAATAAATATTGATGAGGTGCTGAATGGTTTTGCTTACTAATTTATTTCCGTTGTGGGTACTTATGGCGAGTTTTCTCTCGCTTTGGAATCCCGCTTTATTTTCCTGGTTTAAAGGCTCGATGATCACCGGGGGGCTTGGCATCATCATGTTGGGCATGGGGCTCACGCTCGGCCCGGATGATTTTAAAGAGGTGGTGAAGCGTCCTGGGTTGGTATTGCTCGGCCTTGTTTTGCAATACACCGTGATGCCGGCCTCGGGCTGGGTCTTTAGTTACCTTTATCATCTTCCGGCGCCTTTTGCGGTGGGGCTTATTCTCGTCGCCTCTTGTCCGGGAGGCACGGCTTCCAATGTCGTCAGCTATCTGGCCAAGGCCGATGTGCCGCTTTCCGTCACCATGACCTCGATTTCCACGCTGGTGGCCGTGGTTCTGACACCTTTGCTGACCATGCTGCTTGCGGGAAGCCGCGTGAATGTGAACGGCTGGGGACTTTTTTGGAGCACCATTCAAGTCGTGATTTTGCCCGTGACAGCCGGTGTTTTGATGAACCGGTTTTGCCACCGTTTCACGCAAAAAATAGTCACGGCCGCGCCGCTGGTGGCGGTGATTTTCATCACCTTGATTGTGGCGAGCATCGTGGGTGCGGGACGGGATCAAATCATCAAGGCCGGGCCGGCGCTTATTCTCGCCGTTTTTTCACTGCATGCCTCGGGATTTTTTTTCGGATATATACTCAGCCGGCTCACATCAAAAAATGAAATTGCGTCCCGGACTATTTCCATTGAAGTCGGGATGCAGAATTCGGGTCTCGGAGTGGTGCTTGCCCGGCAGAATTTTGCCAATCCCGCGACAGCGATTCCGAGCGCGATTTCAAGCGTCTTTCACTCCCTCATCGCGAGTCTTCTTGCCGCCTACTGGCGCCGCCGCTTGCCGGGATGAGTGTCAAACAGGTTCTCTCTAAATCGGTGCCGGGGTGGACGGGGCTCGCGATTGTTGCGGCCACGCTCGTGTTTTGGCACGCGCTGGTTATTCATGGCAAAGCCGAAATAAAACGGCTAACGTAGCTCTAGTACCGGTTCTCTGAGAATCGGTACCGCGGGGACAGGTATTAAGCGGCTTGATTAAGACGGTTTGCGGTTTTCATGCGGTTGTAGACGGTTTCGAGTAGGGTGAGAAAGCCGCTGCTCATTTCCCAGAAGCCTTTCTTATCAAGACGGAACTGAAGCTTGGGAAGATTTTCGGGATCATCCACGATCTGTCTTAGAATCGCGATGGCCGTGGACCAATCCATGCCGCTTTGCCGTAAGATTTTTTCATTCACGCGGATTCTGAGGAGTTCTTCGATCTCAAGTCCTGCATCTCCCGCATGCTCCAAGGTGCTGATGGATGCGGGAGCGGCCTGGAGAGATTTAGAACGCAGGGCAAGTGTCGTCTCGGTCAGGAGCTCATGCGGTACGGCTTTGGCCCGGAATCTTCCGTCAGCGGCTTCATGATAGAGTTCTCCCATGAGCTGTCTGTCCTTTTCTCCCTTGACCACACCGATAAAAAGATCCCCGGGATTTATGCTGGCTGAGATGGTATGAGCCATGGACGCGATTTCGCCTTTAGATAATTCGGTTCCGGTTTCTTCCAAAAATTCATTCACAAAAACAATCAGAGGCTTGGGATTCCCGGTTTGCTGGCCATTCACAAAGTCAAGAATATCCCGTACTGTCATTTGGCCTGTTTGCAGGGCGTGTACCGCTTCATTCACCGAAGGCGCGGGCCTCTCATCCGCAAGGCCGAGCGCATTTTTGTAATAATTCACCACGATCACATTCGCGCCGGGCAGGGAATAGAGCTTGAAAGTTACGTCCCTTGCGATTTCAAGGATGGCCTGCGGATTGGAACGCCTGTTTTTCAGTGAATAATCCCGGGCCTGAGATTCGGATCCCAGAGACTCGGCGGAGATATTAGGGGGTCCCAACACAGCCAAGGCGATACTATGAGTTTCATCCATGATGGCCGTCGTGGATTTTCCTTTCATCATGAAATCCTGCACCACGGCATCAGCGAATCTCTGATAAACCGCCTGTGCCGGAGCGCTTTCTGCGGCCAGGATATGCAACAGCAAATGTTCCATGTGTCTTAAAACCTGCAAGGGTTCGGGCATTTTCCGGTGCCTCCCTTCGCCGCCGGTGTGGGATTCAATTTTCTGCTGAACAGTCCTCAATGCGGCTTGCGCTCGTTTAGACAATGCTGCATCCAGTGTTTCGCTGATCACTACGGGCGTCGGCGCGGCCGGCTCTTTTTTTTCTTTCTTGTCTTTACGTTTCTCTGACGGGCGTCTTTCCACCGTTCCCATTTTTCCGGGAGCAGAGGTTGAGGGCTGGGGGGCAGTACGCCGGGCTCTTGACTGCTCCATTTCAGCCTGCCGTTTTCTAATCTCATCAGGTAGTTCTTTGACAGCCGCTTCATAAACATGTCTTGTCTCCAGGAGAGTCACGCGAAGCTCCCCTTTGCGCGCGCCGGCGTTTTCGGGAAGCTGCTGGGCGATAAAATCCTGGATGGCCTGAACCCGGGTGAAATACTCCTCGTGAAGGGCGCGCGTCAGGGAATCGATGTCCACCACGCCGCTTACATCAATACGGATCGGTCTAAAACTTTTGACATCGGCGGCAAGTTTATGGATATCCGTTTCAATCAACGCGGCGGTCAACGTGACCCACGCCTCGGTATCTCTGAAATCCCCCCTGAAGGTATGGATATTTTCACGGATTTCACGGGCGAGTTCGCGGTAGCTTCGCATGTCAAGCTCAGGCAAATCGCGTTCCAATGCCGAAATAGCGTAAAAAATTTTCCGGTAAGCCTGGGCTTTGCGGACAGAGCCGTCTGCGGGTAAGAGTTTAAGGATTCCGGTTTCCAATTTCTTGATCTGGTCCAGGTTTTCAAATTGCATTCCGTAATGCAGGGCGGCGTATTGACTCCTAAGCTCCTGGAGCACGAAGGACTGTTTCTGGGCATTTCTTTTCGCGAGAAATTTGTTTTCAGGATCAAATCCTGCAATCCAGCTTTCAATCTGTTGTTCGCGTTCATGATCTCTTTCTTCGGCCTGCTCCCGGTCAAGAGCCTGCAAGGCTTTTTCCGCATGACCCGCGGCTCGGGTCAAAGCATGCCCGGCTTCTGTATCATCGCCCATTTTCTGAAAAAACAGGGACGTGTAATAAGCGGCAATGGAATTGAGCATTTCAAGTTCTCTCAATTCGGCCGGCGTCAGACCGTCACGGTAGTTCTTTGTGTCAAAAGCTTGCAAAATATCCGCCATGTGCGGAATCAAAAGATCCGTATTCCATTCAGGATTGGTTTGGCCCGCCGCCTCCTGCCCTCTCAAGGTTTCTATTTCATCCATGTACTGACTGACAAGTTCCCACCCGTGGTCGGGATTTTCCCTGGCTTCAACGATTTCTCTTTCAAATCTGGAAAGCTCTCCTACCGGCTGTGCCGGCTCAGCGGTGGCAACCGTTGGCTCGACGGCCGGCTCTACTACCGGTGAAGTTTCTGCGCCGCCCGGCGCTGTTTCACGGGTTGACTCCGGAGTCAAAGAGTCTGGCTGAGATTCTTCGTTAACCTCTAATTCTGTTTCTCCATCCGCCTCCGATGCTGCTTTCTCGCTTTCCCCAACTTCAGGCTCGGGCGTCTTTTCTGTGGGTTTTCTGGTGACAGTGCGGGGAAGTTTGCCTGTGATTTTGTAAGAAACCGGATACGGAGATTGGCTCAAGTCCAGAATTTTTTGGGCCAAGACCTTGGTCCACCGGATAGCTTCCGCCGCTTCGGCCGCAGGGCTCTTGCCTGCGGCACTCTGCCAGGCTTTTTGCAGCCCCTGAGCGAACGCGAAGGGGTCGGCCTTGATGGCCGTCGCTTCGCTCTCGATTTCAAGCCGGCTTTCGAGAATATTGGCGATTTTACGGCGCGTGTTTTTTTGGTATCCGAAGATGGCATTGAATTCGTCACTGTCCGCCACTTGGTTGAGAAACAGCGCGGCTGATTCTTTGGACAAGTTCGCGGCTCCGGACACGGCTTTGGCCGCTTCATAAAGAGGTTTGAGCCGCGCGGACGGGAGAAGAAAGAGAAAATCAAGAATGCTCGTACCGGTACGATCTCCCGCGGCCTTTCTTGATTCGATCAAGTGAGTGATCCAATCTTTTTTAAAATATTTCCCGATCAATTCGGACACGGCGGGGTCGGTCAGCTCTTTTCTTTCCTCCGTCAGGAGAAGGTCGATATCATCGATTAATTTTTCAGTTTCATGAATTTTTTCAACGAGGTCGAGCCGCGCGCGCACGCGTTTTTCCAGGTGGTTTTCGTCCTGCGGGAAACGGTATCCGTGTTCGGCGATAAATCCGAAAATTTGACCGGAAAGGTCAAGATTAGCCGGGCTTGAGGATTTTTCAAATACGTCCCGGCGGGGCTCAATCAGGCGCAGGACGGTCGAGGCCTGTTTTCTTTTTAAATCCACGCCGGCGATGTAAATGGCCGGATGCTGTTTAATCCCCGTCCCGAAGGCTGGCGCCATTTCCACCCAGAAGTATTCCATTTCCGGATGCTTGGCCTGGATTCCCTTGACCGCTTTTTCAAGTTCGTCCGTGGCCACTTTGGCGGAAAGAAAATCTTCGCTTTCTTCTTGGCTTTTCCCGTCATTTAAAAAGGGTTCCCGGGCTTTGTTCCAATTATAGGAGCCGGGCCTCCAGATCAAGGCTAGCCGTCTTCTTGCTTTTTCAGGATAGTCTTTTTTTCCGGAGCCGCGGCGAAAACGCACCCATTCCCGCCCAAAATTAAATGCGGGGAGCGGGGAAGTTCCCGCCAGTTGACCCGCGCGCTGACTCGCTTTAAGGGCTTGAAAGGATTGTCTCAACGCCTCCCTTTGCGCCTGGGGAAGGTCGACGTCCGCGTAAAGGCCGAAGAAATTTTCTTCCAAAGCGACGATATCAGGCTGGGGATAGGTTAAAGTTCCGGCTCGATTTTTTTCAAGCACAGCCTGGTAAGCGGCAGGCACGGCATCCGCGAGGCTTTCAACGCGTTTTAAACGGCTCTTCATTATCGGTAAGTCTCCGAAAAGGAAGCGGTCCGCGTCCGTTAATTCTTTGGGCCATAAGGTAAGCACCGGCTGCTCGCCGAGCGTTGCCGGAGGGACTGCGGCCACAGGTATTGTTTCCACAACTTTTGCGGGCAGAAGAGCCGGGGGGAGTGGAACCGGCTTATCTTCCACAGGTGTTGCGATCTCTTCGGCGGGCGGAGTCGGCGCTGCCCCGGGTCTTGTTTTTGAAATGGGCGGCAGAACAACACGAGCCGGTTTTGGGCCCACATGACGGGCCGTCGGAATCATCGGCGCTGCGACAGGCGGAAGAACATAGCCTTTCGCTTCCAGGCCTGTGACTTCGGCTTCTCCGATGGCATCGTGCGCGGCCATCATCTGGCCCCTTGCTCCACGCCTGGGTCTTTCGCGAAGTTTGACGGGAACAGGCAATACTTTTTCAAATGCGACGGCCGGCAGTCCCTGTGCGAGAGAGACAAGTCCGGCCGCGATTTTGTCTGTGATTTGAGCCAGCTCTTCCGCGGAATGATCAGCCTGCCCGCTCTGACCGAGCCGTTCAATCTGTTCAGAGAGATAACGGAGTGGCCGCAATCTCCAGGGCTCTTCACGGATAAGGCGCTGGATGTCGGGGTTACTTTCAAAAGCCGAAAGAAATTCAGCGACTTTCGGATCGCTTAGAAAATCAGCCGGAGCCGCGCTTCCGGTTTGGGAATAAAGTTGATGCACTTCCGCCGCAAGCCGGGCAAGTCCTTCGCGGAATGCCTGGGAGGCAAGATAAAAATAAACTTCGGCCCAGTTTTCGCCCTGAGAATTGAAACGCCTGGCTTCAAGCAATTGGTCCAGCAAACTGATTTGAGCGAAAGACTGCAGGCCTTCCCAGCCGTCTTTGGGTCTTTTTTCAATGTTGATTTCACGGTCAATGAGCCGCAGCCGGTTTTCGAGAAGTTCAGGATAAACCACGGCGCTCACCGGCCTGAAATAGCCCCGCTCAATCGCCCTCGGAATCACAAGGTTAGAAACATCCTGCCCGCCTTCATATTTGTCATAGCGGAAATAGTTATCCGCAATTTCCACCACACGCACGGCCAGCATGGCCTTTTTGTGTTCTTTATCCAGACTGATAAAGTACATGACCGGCAGGGTACGCCCGTCCTCCGTGATATAACCGTATTCGATCCAGACATAGTCGGTCGAAAATCCCATTTCCTTGATATCCTTGAACGCATTGTTAAAAACATTGGTCCCGAGTTTTCTGCCGGTTTTGCCGCGCACGCCGTCAAAAAGCTCGAACCGGCCTTCGCCCATTTTCCAGCTTCCCGGTTGGTGCATAAGCAGGGGCTCCGAAGGTTCGGGTTGTCTGTCTTTTAATGCTGCGACGCGCGGAAAACGGCGTATGGCTTCCAAAAAAGAATTGATGCCGAGAGGAGCTTCTTCGCTGTAAAAACCCCTTTGCGCGGGATAATCGTTGTTTTGGTGATAAAGATCAAGCGCCTGCTCGCCGAAAAATACCGACTCCGCACTATTCCGCCATGTGACAGCTTGGCCTAAAGTTCCTTCCGTGACCCTGAGTTTAGAAGCATTGGCTACCTCAGGCGAAGGTGTTGGCATGGGGACCCCTCTTTGTGTGATGACATCCGCATCCACAAATTCTCTCAAGGGTAATTCTTTGCCATTCACCCAGGCGCGCAGGGATTCATTGCGGCTGGGCACGTAGTCATAGCCGGCAAGCTCCTTCAAGGGCCCTTCGGTGCCGCGGTCAAAACCCAGGAGCCCTGTAGGCTTTGTAGCCAGGATTTGGGGATCATCGGCAATCCATGGATAGCTTCCGATTTCATTGTGTTCCGTTAAATTTGAGCTTCCGTAGGCGGTCACGACTTTTTGTCCGTTCCTTTCTTCAGCGCGGAAATAGAGGATGGGCCCGACTCCCGAAGTCCCAAAAGGGAAGAAGCCTTCATGCATTTTTTCTTCAAAAAGAGCGGTGCCCATATTGATGGCGCCGAAAATTCTTTGCTCGCCTGATGCGGCGGTTTCATCGGGCGTGGCGGGCTGTATTTCCTGATCTCCCGCGACATTGACGCCCGCGGTGCCGCGCACGAAATAATTGAAGATATTCACCTGGCCGCCCTCAGTCAGAGCCGCGGCAATCATGTCGCCGGGAATGCCCAGACGGCTTACGCCTGCGAGCCAGCGCTTCCATTCTTCTTTGGAGTCCACAAAGCGGTTCAATTCATAATCAAAATAATAGCTGTTGAGAGGGGTGTCCAGGCGCGCCGGATCATAAATGCGCACGCGCAGATGAATTTTGCCATCCGGCCCTTTGGCCTCGGATTGGACGGTCACCACCACATTGTCTTTAGAATAATTACCGAGCGGAATCCACGGGCCTTCCGGTCCTGCGGGAAAAAGCCGGGAATAATGTTCACGTTTATCCACGGGAAGGATCACGCCTTTGAATTCATCGCCCGGTTCCGCTGTTTTGACACCCGCGGCAACGGAGTTTAAAAAATTCCAATCGCCGTCTGTTGATGCGCCTCTCATCGTGCGGTCAATGGCGTGCATGAAATTTTCTCTTGAGGCCGTATCGCCGGCAAGCTCCTGCTTCGCGAAGGAGACAGTCCACAAAAATCCGAGGGTTTGTTTCAGGTCCTCTTTGCCAGAGAAATCTCCTGTTGTCTGGATGTCCCGCAAATCAGAGGCAAGAAGCAGAAGACTTTCCATTTCTAATTGGATTTTTTCCAGGGCATTGATTTTTTCGCCGTTTATTCCCTCGAGGATTTTTTTAAGTTCGACGTCCAGCTCTAAAATCCTCCGCTGAATTTTTCTGCGCTCCTTGATAATCTGAAAGCGCTGTTCTTTGGTGAGTGAGGCATGGAAAGCCACAAATCCTTCGCTTTCTTTTTTAACCGCAGCGGAGGTTGTAGTGGAAGCGGGAGCCGCGGAAACAAGAGCCTCGGCCATGCCTTCTATTTGCTCAGAAGTGATTTCTTCAGGCAATTGAAACTGGTTGCCTTTATAAAGAATAAAATATTTCTCAGCTTTGACTTCACCATCCTGAACATTTTGATACCGCACGCCGCGGATGTTCTTTTCTTTGGAAAACGTGACCCATGAACGGAGCGTTTTTCCTTTGGCAAACGCGGAGTCCAGAAGAGGCTGCTGGATTGCATTCTTGAACCGGTAAAGGTAGGCATCCCGCCCATGTTTGACCGTAATTTCTTCCTCATCGGGCACAAGATCGCCGCCGTTGGCAAGCCAGTACACATACCACCTCGCCTGGAGCGCATTGTGGAAGGTGCGGCTTACATCCGGAATTTCACCTTCCACGTGTTCGAAACCCACGGCCTTGTCGGGTAATTCTCTTTCTTTGATGCGGTATCCCTTTTTATCCGGCGCGTACAGAATAAGGCCGTTCAGGGGAATTTCAGGCCGCGTGATTTTATCGGGCAAATCTTTACCCTGTGTGACTTTTCGGGCCGGCGCCCACAGCGAAGCAATCCAGGTGCCGTTTTGATCTTTGTGAATTCTGAGAATGGGGTCTTCCACGCCCGCGACTTTGGAAAGCGCTATTTCTTTTTCAGCCGGATTTTTCCAGAGAATAATTTTATTTTCCGTGAAAAGACCGCTGCTGCCCGTTTCGACCAATCCCAGGTCTTTGAGCTTGCGCAAATCCTCCTCTTGGATTTTTGCCAGTTCCGCGGGAATAATGCCGAGTGAAAGCCAATAAATAATTTCCCGGACAAAAATAGAAATGGTCGTGGGCATATTTTCGGTGGTGACCGCGTCATTGACTTCCATATTGCTTTTCGGCGCTTTGCCCGTGATGGGCTCGCCGTTGCGGACGAACACGTAGCTTGCGATGATAAAAGGCCGGTGGGTTAATTTGCTGATGACTTCAAAGCCGATGGCGTAGTCGCCGTTCTTCATTTTGCGCACCACAGGAGTCACCCACTCGCCTTCTTCGGCGCCTGTGGCGGTGTAATTTTGCGAGGATTTATCACCGTGAACATTCTCACCTGGCTGCGGTTCGCGACCTGGCGAAGCGGGAGCCGTTGTTCTTCCTCCGGGATATCCTCGCCGCGTTTGATGTATTCTATGACTTTCATCAACTGCTCATCATCTTGGGTCCGGATGGTGTGCCAGCCCAGCCAGGTTTCAAAGTATTCATTGCCGCCCGTGGTTCCCATCGCGGACCTGCGGGTATAAGTTTTTTGCCGGGGTTTTGGGGGCTGGGGAATGCGTTGGGCGATGGGAGCAAGCACGGCGGCCTGCGGATTGATTTTCAGGACCAGTTCGAGGATTTTCTGCTCGAGAAATTTGTAGGAAGTATCACCCATGTCCACGCGGATCGCGAAATCCAGCCGGTCATCAAGAATAAAAAGCTGCCAGCGTTCATGCGTCCAGGCAGGGAGGCCGGATGAGGCAATATCCTTTTCGCTGGGGCGATCCTTACGCATGACGAGCTGGTGAAGCGCCCGCCAGAAAGCCGCGGTTTCATTGCTGCGGATAAAATTTTCGGGTGTCGTGTTTTGCGCATGGGCCCTAAGCAGTCCCGGAACCGTTTCTTCCACGGCTTTGACTGCTTGCTGCACGGTGACATTTTCATCCCCCAGAGAAGCGGCGGTAAAATACGGGCTGTACTGGGGAGTTTTCGCGGCGATGCGCCGTAATTCCGCCAGCTTTCCATGACGGTGGGCAAGATTCAATAACACCATTGCGGCAAAACGCGTTCTGGCATCCAGATGATTTTTTTCCGCTAGATTTTGCTGGGCGGCGTAAGGGAGAAGCTGCATGAATAAAGCGATTTGCGATTCGTCAATCGCGGCTTCCGGCCGCTCATTTATTCCCATCATAGCTTTTAGGTAATGGTCGCGGCTTTCTTTGGCATCGCTCAGCTTCGGGCTCACCAGCGCGTAGGAAATTCCCTTTTGCTTCATGATTTCCTGAAGGCCTTGCGTGTGAAATCCTCCTGTGATCAGGACAGCCTTGGTTTCATGCCGTTTTTCCATTTCGCCCAGAGTCTTTTCCAAGAAGAAATTTTCCCGCTCTTTTGCCAGGCGATAGAATTCCAGAGCTTCTTCAAAGCGGCTGTCCGCATCTGATTTTTGGGAATCAGCCCACGGCGAGACTTTGCTGCGCGACCCGGCCGCGAGCTCCTGAATTTTTTCAATCAGAATGGACGGTTTGAACGCGTAAGGGGCCTTTTGAACGCTTTCGTATTCTTCTCGGGACAATTCAAGTGAAAAGAGCTTTTTTAGCTTGGCAAGATTTCTAACGAGAAGCAAAAGTTCTTTTTCGGCTACCGTTTTGGGGAGGACCTCGAATAACTGGTCCGCGAGGCTGTCCATTTCTTTGAAAAGCTGCTGCGATGTGATTTCATGCTTAAAAATCAGGCAGGCCGCGAAAAGGGAAAAATGGGGATAGTTTGTAAAAGAAAAACCCGAGTCTTTTGCCTGTTCCGCGATTTTCTCTAAAAGGTAGCGCGGGTTGGTACGGCTTTTTTCGGAAGCGGGTGAGCCCAACGCTTTAAGATTTTCGTAGGATTCCGTGTCGAGCTTGCTTTTTAGTGCTTCCAGGATGGCCGCCTTTTCTTTCTCGATTTTTCCGGAATCAAGGCCGCTCTGGACTTTCTTTAATTGAAGCATCCGGATTAGCACGGGGTAGGTGTCCTGATTCGCGGGATCGCGGAGGTTTAAATCCAAATGTTTTGCCGCCTGCTTTGCCAGAAACCCCGCATAGCGAAGAAGTTCACCGCCCTCGTTATGCCGTTTCCAGGCGTTCATAAAAGTATTGAGTTCTTTAGTGAAAATAGGGTCTTCGAGAATTTGGGTTTGCAAAAGGAGACCTGCCATAAACTGCGCGGCTGTTTCATTTTTATTCATAATCTTGCGGAAGAGAATCAAATCATGGCGGTAGAGATCCGGCTGCTCGATTCCATAACCCGTGGTTAGGCCGGAACCTCTTGGTTCCGGCACGCTTGCTGAAGCTCGAAGCTTCAGTCTTCGCAGAGTTCCTTTATTTTTCAGAAAGCTCTGCTCTAGCAGAAACATTTCCGCGCCGGAAAACTCCCCGTGGCGCATGAGCGTGTCGGCGGCTTTCAAATTCAAGGAGGGATCTTCGAAGAAATGGAAGAGATTGGGATCCAGAGCGGTTTGAGCGCCTTCCACAAAGATCAGCTTGATTTTGTGCTGTTCAGCCAGGGTCCGTAGAATGTCACGGATATTTTTTTGCGCCTCGTAACTTCCGTGCGCGTCCTGAATGTGAATCAGCGTGACGCTATTTTCAGGGGCCGCATAGGTTTCTTCGACGCTGCCCAGAGATTGGGGAAGATCGAGAGGCAGCGCAAAACTGGAATTTTCTTGAAGGGGCGCAGTGACAAGTGAAACGGGCGCAGAGTAAGCGGCGGTTTGGGTAACGAATAAAATAACAGTGATGAGGGAAGTGATTTTTCTACCGGGCATTTTTAGGTACTTATTTAATAATATTTAATTAGTTATAAATTATAACTAATAACCCTATATTTTTCAATTGGTAATAAAAAATTATTGATTAATCAAAATATAGTAATTTTATACATAAGGCGCTATTTTAAAACTTCTTCAGCTGCTCGAACTTTCCAAGAACCAATTCTCCGGAAACCGAATGCGTGATAAAATGCAAGAACAATGGGAAGCCTTGAGGCCAACAAAAAGTTATGGAACCAGGATTACGCGTGGGCCCCAGCACGGGGATGAATGGTCTGTGTCCTGGGGCGGTTCCGAGATGCTGTGGTATATTACAATTCTCCCCCGCATTCATTCCTTTCTGCCTGCCGAAAATGTTTTAGAAATAGCGTCCGGTTTTGGACGCGTGACGCAGTATCTTAAGCAGTTCTGCGGGCATTTGACCGTTGTTGATTTGAGCGAAAGATGCATTGAATTTTGCAAACAGAGATTTTCCGCGAATTTTCATATCTCTTACCGTGTCAATGACGGGAAATCCCTGGCCATGATTCCCGATAATTCCCTTGATTTTGTTTTCAGTTTCGACTCGCTTGTGCATGTGGAAGAAGACGTGATAGAAGCTTACCTTTTGGAATTAGCGAAAAAACTGAAAAAAGATGCCATAGGTTTTATTCACCATTCTAATCTCGGAGACTACCGCAGGGACTACGCGTGGGAGAATTCGGTTCCAAAATTCGCGGAGCGCTATCCCCGGACTAAAGGAATTCTCCGCAAAATATGGCCGGCCGAATTGCATCATGGACGTTCTTTCAGCGTTACCGCTGAAAAATTTAATGGTTTTGCTCAAAAGGCGGGCTTAAAATGTGTCAGCCAGGAAATCTTCAACTGGGGAACGCGGAATCGTTTCACGGATTGTTTTTCCGTCATTGCGAGGGTTGAGTCCAATCGGCGTTGTGCCCCCCAAAGTATTAAAAATGGAGAGTTCCCCAGGGAGGTAGGTTATTCGGCCTATTTGTCGTCCATATACGGAGAGAAAAAGGGGGGTATAAAATAATTCTTGCATTCATTCCGGGAAGTGGTTATACTTTCACCGTTGTTAATTTATGTGGGGCTTTAAGGTCAAGTCAGATAAATGTTCTGCCGCGAGCTTCAAAAGCTTGCGGCTTTTTTTTTAGGGATTTATTTGCTTATCTTGATGCTTCGCAAGAAAGGAAGCAAAAAGTTATGGCAAGTGGTAAAGTAAAATGGTTCAGCGACCAGAAAGGTTTTGGATTCATCACTCCTGACGGCGGTTCGAAAGATGTATTCGTGCATCATTCGGCGATTCAGGGAAGTGGGTTCAAGAGCTTAGCTGAAGGCGAGACAGTCGAGTTCGACATTGTCCCTGGACCCAAAGGCGATCAGGCCGCGAACGTTCACAAACGGTAATCGCAGTCAGGTTAGCTGAACAAAGAAAAACCCCGTTCTGCTTTCGAGCAGGACGGGGTTTTTTATTTACGGATAATTACCAGGGAATAGGAGTCCGGTCGCGGAAAAAGCCGCCGGTTGAACCGTTGTCTGGCAAAGTTGCTAGCCAGAGAATCGTGTCTGCTCCTTGTTCCGGAGAGCGCTCGGCGTTGGGGCCGCCCATGTCGGTGCGCACCCAGCCCGGGCACATGGAATTGACCAGAATATTCGTCCCTTGAAGCTCGGCCGCAAGCATCCGGGTGACGGCACTCAGCGCGGTTTTGGAAATGCGGTAGGCCGGCCATCCTGTGCCCATGTCGGTAAGCTGTCCCAGGCCGCTTGAGACATTGATGATTCTTCCGTAATGATGTTTTTTCATGAGGGGAATGACGGTCTGCGCGAGGCGTAGCGGGGCAAGGGTGTTGGTGCGGAAAGTCTGTCCAATCATCTCGGCATGGATTTTTAAAACTCCCGGCCCGTCTTTGTCCGTCATGATTCCCGCGTTATTCACCAGAACGTCACAGCGGCCGTAGCCCTTTTCCAGTTTTTCCTTCAATTCTTTAATATGGAATTCATCCGTCACATCCAGATGACAATAGGAAACGTCGAGGCCTTCTTCTTCCAGCTTGAGGCAGGCGGCTTTGCCGTTTTGAACCGAGCGGCTTGTCAGCACTACATGAAAGCCGTTTTGCGCCAGAAGGCGGGAGGCCGCAAACCCGATACCCTTGTTGGCGCCCGTTATCACTGCGACGTGTTTATTCATGAGAAGCATTATAGGCTTTTTGACAGCGGAAGATACCCCGGGCTTGCCGGGGTATCTGGAGCAGTACCAGCCCCGATTTCAGGCCGCGGGCTGGTGGCGACGAAGCGAAGCGGAGCCGTCCCTTGACTGCCTCTTTTCAAATAAGGAAGTTGGGCGCATAATAGAAGCACTATGAGTGCGGCAAAAAAAATTGTCATTATCGGAGGGGGCATTTCCGGTCTCGCGATGGCTTACCGGCTTTCCCGTCTTTCAAAACAATCCCATTTGTCTTTAGACATTTCAATCCTCGAAGCGCGCTTCCGCTTCGGTGGCGTCATTGAGACAAATATCCGCGATGGATTTCTAATGGAGGGCGGGCCGGATTCCTTTATTTCGGATAAGCCATGGGCGCTTGAGCTTTGCCGCGAACTCGGGCTCGAAAGCGAAATTATTCAAACCAATCCGGATATGCGGCGGAGTTTTATTCTTTCCGGAAAAAAACTTGTGCCCGTGCCCGCGGGATTTTATTTAATGGCTCCGGCAAGTCTGGGTGCGCTGGCCAGAACTTCGCTTTTGAGTGTGCGCGGAAAAATGCGCATGGCGTTTGAATGGATGGTGCCGGCTAAAAAAGGCGCGGAGGATGAAAGCGTGGCAAGTTTTATCCGCCGCCGTTTCGGCCGCGAGGCATTGGAAAAAATCGGTCAGCCCATGATCGGAGGCATTTATACTGCGGATCCGGAATCTTTGAGTTTGCAGGCCACGTTTCCCAAATTTCTCGACATGGAAAAAGAATGCGGCAGTGTGAGCCGTGCTTTGATGCAGCAGAGAGCGCCGGATCAGTCCGCGGAGAAGAAAGCGAGCGGTCCGCGTTACAGCCTTTTTCTAAGTCTGAAACGGGGCCTGGATTCGCTGGTGTCAACATTGATGGAAAATATGCCGGATGTCGAGCGTTTGGTTTCGGCCGAGGCTGCGCATGTGGCGCAAAATCTGCGAAATCAGAGCTGGAAAATTTATTTGAGGGACGGCCGGGAATTTCAGGCCGACGCGGTTTGCTTGGCTGTGCCCGCGCCTCATGCCGCAAACCTGCTGGCGGACTTTTCACCGGAGCTTGCCGCGGATTTGAATAGCATTCCTTATGAATCGGTGGCCACGCTTCATTTGATTTTTTCCCGAGAGGATATTAAGCATCCGCTGAACGGCTTCGGTTTTGTGGTGCCTGCGCAGGAGAAAAAACTCATGGTGGGCTGCACCTTTTCCCACGTCAAATTTTTCGGCCGTGCTTTGGAAGAAAACAGCGTGCTTCTGCGCGTATTCCTGGGCGGCGCCATGCAGCGGGACGTTCTGGACCGGGATGATAAGTCTCTCGAGCAAGCGGTTCTTGAGGAACTGGACCAGGTTTTGGGCATTGAACGCCCGCCGCGCTTCAGCTTCCTCCGGCGCTGGAATCAGTCCATGCCGCAATATCATGTCGGACATCAAAAAAGGGTGCGGGAAATTTTCAAAAAAGCGGAATCGTATCCCGGCCTTTTCCTCACCGGGAATGCTTATGAAGGCGTGGGCATCCCGGACTGCATTCATCATGCGAACCGGACCGCGGAAAAGATGTTTTCTTTCCTCAAATAAGGAGTTGGGAAAACCAGGATTTTTGGCTACAATCATTATAAGCCATGCCACAATTTATCTATAAAGACCCCTTTCCGATTTTGAAAGACGACACGCCTTACCGGCTGTTGAGTCGCGATCATGTCAAGCTTGAAACTTTGGGCGGCCGCAGCATTCTGAAAGTTGATCCCCAGGCCCTGACTTTGCTGGCGCGGGAGGCGTTCGTGGATATTTCTTTTTATCTCCGCACGCCGCATCTTGAAAAAGTAGCGGCTATTCTCAAAGATCCTGAGGCCTCGGAGAATGACCGGTTTGTGGCGCTTGCCTTTTTAAAAAATGCGGCTATTGCCGCCGAGGGCCAGCTTCCTTCCTGCCAGGATACGGGCACAGCCCTGGTGTTCGCGGAAAAAGGCGAGCAGGTCTGGACAGGCGGTGAGGACGCGCTTAATCTTTCCAAAGGAATTTACGAAACTTTTCAGAATAAAAACCTGCGCTACTCCCTGCTGGCGCCGCTCACCCTATTTGAGGAAAAAAACACGGGCACCAATCTTCCGGCGCAGATTGAAATCGAGGCCGTCTCCGGAAGGGAATATCATTTTCTTTTTGTCGCCAAAGGCGGCGGCTCGGCCAACAAATTTTTTCTCTATCAGGAAACCAAAGCCGTTTTAAACGAAAAATCCCTTCTTGCGTTTCTCGAGCAAAAACTTTTTACCCTCGGGACAGCCGCCTGCCCGCCTTACCATATCGCGGTGGTGATAGGCGGCACTAGCGCGGAGGCGACCTTGAAGGCCACGAAACTTGCGTCCACGGGATATTACGATCAGCTGCCGGTTGAGGGCAATGAATGGGGCCAGGCTTTCCGCGATCCGGAATGGGAGGCGAAGATTTATGAGCTGGCCTGCCAGACGGGAATCGGCGCGCAGTTCGGCGGAAAGTATTTGGCGCATGATGTCCGAGTGCTCCGCCTTCCGAGGCATGCGGCTTCTTGCCCGATCGGGATCGGCGTGAGCTGCGGCGCGGATCGCCAGGCCAAGGCCAAGATCACGGCGGAGGGTGTGTTTCTCGAAGAGCTTGAGAAAAATCCGGCGAGGTTTATGCCCGATGAAACCACGATCAAAATGCAGAAACCGGTCGCGATTGACCTGGACCGGCCCATGAAAGAAATTTTAAAGGAGCTTTCCAAATATCCCATCAAAACGCGGCTTTCCCTGAACGGGACGCTGATTGTGGCGCGGGATGGGGCGCATGCCGAGATCAAAAAAATGCTTAATGAGGGGTGCCCCATGCCGGACTATTTTAAGAATTACCCGGTTTATTACGCCGGGCCCGCGAAAACGCCGCAAGGCCTACCCACCGGCAGTTTCGGGCCGACCACGGCCGGCAGGATGGATACTTATGTGGAAGAATTTATGTCGCATGGCGGCTCCATGATCATGCTCGCCAAAGGGAACCGCTCGAAGGCGGTGACCGGGGCGTGCAAGAAATACGGCGGATTTTACCTGGGTTCGATTGGCGGCCCGGCCGCGATTTTGGCCAAAGAAAATATCCTGAGTTCCGAGATCGTGGATTTTGAGGATATGGGCATGGAAGCCATCCGCAAAATCCACGTGAAAAATTTTCCCGCCTTTATTGTCTGCGACGACAAGGGCAATGACTTTTTTGAACATCTCAAACGTTGAATTCTTTTGATGAAATTGCGGAATGTCCAAAATCCTTGTCGTTGATAACGGCATAGCTGCGTCTCAGGGGTATGTCGGGCCGTTGAGGGCCGCAGGTTTTGAGATCGTTTTGGCGGCGGATGGCATTGAGGCCATCCGTAAAAGTTGCAAGGACAAGCCGGACCTTATTTTGCTCGCCGACCAAATCCCGAAAATCAGCGGTGATCAGGTGTGCCGCATTTTGAAAGATCTTCCTGCCACAAGATCAATTCCCGTTGTGATAATGGCCAGTGCGGCGAAATTCCATTTTGAAACCGGCGCGGACGGTTATTACGATAGGAAGGGCGGGGATCTTGTGTCTTATGTGAAAAGCCGGATCGAGGTCGCGCGGCGCGGCCGGATGCCCGGTTCGAATCCCGTTGAGCATTCTCTGAGCGATGCGGAAATCATCGAAGCACTCTCCCGGCTTCTGGACCGGCAGCTTCCCCAGGATCTGACCCTTTTGAAGGAACTCGATGAAAAGAAGAATGCTTTTGTGGACAATGTCGCCCACGAATTCAAAGCCCCTCTGATGATTATCAAGGGATTTGCAGAACTTCTCCAGCAGGGGCTGGGCAGTTCCGCAACTTTACAGCAAAAGGAAGCCCTGCAAGCAATTCAGGACACGGTGAAACGTCTGAACCGGCTGATCACTGATTTGCTGGACATTTCCAGAATCGAGGCGGGCATGCTTCCCCTCCGTCACCAGCTCTTTGATATCGCATCCATGATCCGGACAACGGTGCAGTCCTTTGAGATGGAGACAAACAGGAAGAGTCTTTCAGTTAAAATGGAAATGCCCCCGGAGCCCGTTATGTATGCGGGCGATCAGGACCGACTCACGCAAGTGATGGTCAATCTTTTTGGCAATGCCGTGAAATATTCGCCTGAGGGAGGGATCGTCAAGGTGCAGCTATTGTGTTCTCCGGATTGCCTCAAAATTTCGGTCGAGGATAGGGGGAATGGGCTGGACGAGCAATCTCAGAAAAAACTTTTCGACAAATTCGAAAGAATCGGCCAGGAAAAGGCCGAAGGAACTGGACTGGGCCTTTGTATCGCGAGGGACATCGTCGCACTTCATAAGGGCAAAATCTGGGTCGAATCCCAGAAAGGGAAAGGCTCCAAGTTTATTTTCACCCTTCCGGTTAAGCCCGCGGCGTAGGATTGGAATTCATCATGGAACGATTGATTTCATTGTCCGGTATTTTAATTTTGACCGGGGCGGCCTATGCCTTTTCGGAGAGGCGTTCTTTGGTCCCCTGGGGAACGCTGGCAGGGGCTTTAACTCTTTCACTTTTCCTGGGGGGCTTGGTTTTCCTCGTTCCGCAAAGCGCGATTTTTTTTCTTTGGGCGAATAATGTCGTGCTCAAACTTTTGTCTTATGCAGGGGAAGGGGCGAAATTCCTTTTTGGTGCGCTCGCGCTTCCGCCCGGCGAAAAGGGACAGGCGGGAGAGCCTTCGCTTGGGTATTTCATGGCCTTTCAAATGCTTCCGGCCGTAATTTTTTTCAGCGCCTTCATGTCGCTCGCCTATTATTTTTTTCTGATCCAGCCGGTAGTCCGTTTATTTGCGAAAATATTCCGGCGTTTTATGCGGCTTTCCGGCGCGGAAGCGCTTTGTACGGCGAGCAATATTTTTACGGGCATTGAGGCGGTTTTTTCGATCCGCCCTTTTTTGGAAAAATTAACCCGTTCCGAATTTTTCACCATTCTCACGGCCTGCATGGCGTCGGTGGCGTCCACGACCCTGGCTATTTATGTGTCTTTTCTCAAAGAAGCATTTCCCTCGATTGCGGGCCACCTCATCTCGGCTTCAATCATTTCCGTCCCGGCTTCCGTGATAATTTCCAAAGCCATGATTCCTGAATGTGAGTCTCCTCTCACCATGGGTGAGCTTCCCAAAGAGGGCAAAGGCCCTCATAGCAATTTTATGGGCGCGGTGATTGACGGTGCTTGGGAAGGCCTCAAACTGGCGGCGGGGATAGGAACTCTTTTAATTGCCGTCCTCGGGCTGGTTGCTCTGGTGAATGCCTTGATCCATAAAGGAGGATCCTTTTTGCCGGGGCACCCGGAACTTTCATTGCAGAAAATATTGGGCTGGCTGATGATTCCTTTTGCGTGGTGTCTGGGAATAAGCCAGCATGATCTGATTCCCGCTTCCCAATTGCTTGGCGAGCGTTGGATTTTAACCGAGGTGGTGGCCTACCGGGATCTTGCCCGGTTCGTGGCCGAAGGATTGATCCGGGACATGCGCACGGTCGTGGTCATGAGTTATGCGCTTTGCGGATTCACGCATGTGGCCTCGGTTGCGATTTTTGTCGGGGGCATCAGCGCGCTGGTCCCAAGCCGGCGGGATGAAATCGCGGGGCTTGGGATGAAAGCTCTTTTCGCTGCTTTTCTCGCCACGTTGATTACGGGATGCATTGCCGGTGTCTTTTTCATTTCCGCGCAAGGACACGTCTTGTCTTTGTGAGTATCTACCCTCTATGCAGAATAAAAAAATACTAATTTTATTTGGAGCCGGAGCAAGTAAAGGATGCCTTGGTATCAAATCACCACCACCACTCGGTGATGAGCTTTTTAATGATTTGTGTGTTAGATTTCCCGCCACATGGAACCTCCTAAATCAGGACGTTACTTTTAAGGAAAAATTCGAACGAAATTTTGAAGAGGGCATGGAATGGCTTTATGAAACCCGTAAAGATAAACTTGCTTTTTTATGGGATATGACAATGTTTTTTGCCGGTTTTAAATTTGATAATTTAAAGAATAGCCTTTACTTTAAACTGATTGAACGATATCAACGAGCGCTTTTAGATCAGACTATTGTTTTCTCAACGCTTAATTATGAATGTTTGTTGGAGCATGCCATAAAACCTTTCTGCCTGCCAATTTACAGGGGAGATGGGAAAGGAATAAAAGTTTTAAAGCCTCACGGTGCCTGTAATTTTAAGAAAGAAGGTGTCACTGTCGCACGCGCAGCTTCAATTGATCCGCAATCATTTAGCATCAATGGGCCGATTTCATTTCTTGATCCAGATAAAGTTGTGGAACACTTTACGAATAACCAGCTACCCGCAGCTATGTGCCTTTATCTGCGTGGTAAAAAGTCAATTATAGCCCCTGATCAAATAGAACTAATTGCAGCGGAATTTAAGCAACTTTTGATTTCTGCGGATACGGTTGTTCATTCCAAATATTCCCGCGCCACCAGCCGTGACTGCGATCTTGAACATTTGGCCTATTGGGGCCGCAAAAAAGGCATCACCGTTATTGGTACGGGCGATTTCACCCATCCCGCCTGGATAGCCGAAATCAAAAAAAATCTTGTACCCGCGGAGCCCGGGCTTTTCCGCCTGAAAGAAGATATTGAGCAGGCAATTTTTGAAAAAATTCCGCCTTCCTGCCGGGGAACCACCCGTTTTATGCTGTCGGTGGAAATCTCCACTATCTATAAGAAGGGCGACAAAACTCGGAAGGTGCATCATCTGGTTTACGCGCCCACCATTGAAAAAGCAGAAGCCATCAATCAAAAGCTTGGCCGCATCGGCAATATTCGTTCTGACGGCCGTCCCATTCTGGGTCTTGATTCTCGTCATTTGCTTGAGATTGTGCTTGAGGCAGGGGAGGACTGTTACATCGTACCCGCGCACATTTGGACGCCGTGGTTTTCAGTGCTTGGTTCAAAATCCGGCTTTGACCGCGTGGACGAATGTTATGGAGATCTTTCGGACCATATCTTTGCGGTTGAAACCGGCCTTTCGTCAGACCCGGAGATGAATTGGCGCGTGTCGCATCTGGACCGCTACCGGCTCATGTCCAATTCGGACGCGCATTCGCCGCAAAAGTTGGGCCGCGAGGCCAATGTGTTTGAAACCGAACTTGATTATTTCGCGATACGCCGCGCGCTTCAAACCGGCAAGGGCTATGGCGGCACAGCCGAATTTTTTCCCGAAGAGGGAAAATATCATCTGGACGGCCACCGCAAATGCGATGTCCAGCTTTGGCCGGAAGAAAGCCGGCAGCATAAGGGGCTTTGCCCGGTTTGCAAAAAACCGCTCACACTGGGCGTCATGTACCGCGTGGAAGAGCTCGCGGACAGGCCGCTCGCCAGTGCCTGCTCGCTCAAGCCGCCAACCGCGGCCGGATTCACAAACCTTGTCCCTCTTCCTGAAATGATTTCCGAAATTGTCGGCACCGGTCCCGCAAGCCGAAAGGTCGAGGAAAATTATGAACGCATGCTTTTTAAGCTGGGCCCGGAGCTTGATATTCTGAACAATATTCCCATGGACGAAATCAAACGGGCGGGATCCTCATTGATGACGGAAGCTATTTCCCGGATGCGTTCCGGAAATGTGATTCGTGACGCGGGCTATGACGGGGAATATGGAAAAATCCGTCTTTTTAAAGACGAGGAATTGAAAACGCGCACGATGGCATCGGTTTTGTTTGAGATACCTGCCAGTCATTCTGAGCCCTTGGCATTGCCAAGGGTGAAGAATCTAAAACCTCAAACTGGATCCTTCGCTGCGCTCAGGATGACGAAAAAGAATATCAGGGAGACTAAAAGGGATAAGAGTGTTGAAACTATTACTGAAAATCATGAGTCCTCTCTTGATCCCGAGCAGCAAATGGCAGCAGGGATTGTTCATGGGCCGCTTCTTATCATTGCCGGTCCGGGATCGGGGAAGACCCGGACGCTCACGCACCGTGTCGCTTATTTGATTCAAAACGGTTATGCGGAACCAGGGCAATGTCTGACCATTACGTTTACCCGCCGCGCGGCGGAAGAAATGCGTGGACGCCTTAGGACACTTTTGCCGGAACAATGGCAGAAAGTGCCGGTGATGACATTTCACGGACTGGGATTGAGAATCCTCGAGGAAAACCGTGTGGCCGCTGGACTTGGCCCGCCTCGCGGCCTTCGTGTAGCTTCCGAGGAAGAAAGAAGGACTTTGATTTCAGAGTCGTGCGAATTGTCTCCGGCCAAGGCCGCAAAAATCCTGAAAAAAATATCGATCGCCAAGCGAAAAGAGATGACATTCCCGCCGGGGATGGAAGAAGCCAAAGCCTGGGCTGTCCTTGAGAATCAGCGGGACAAGGAGGGCTGGCTGGATTACGAGGATTTAATCACGCTTCCGGTCAAATTGCTGGAGGAAGAATCTGGACTAAAGGAAAGGTATCGCGAGCAATTTCCTTATGTCTCCATTGATGAATATCAGGACGTGGATGAGTCTCAGTACCGGCTGGTCCGGTGCCTGGTGCCTGAGGGCGGGAATATTTGTGCTATCGGCGATCCGGATCAGGCCATTTACAGCTTCCGCGGCGCGAATGTGGGATTTTTCCTGAAATTCGAGCAGGATTTTCCCGGCGCGAAAAAAGTGCAGCTCACGCGGAATTACCGTTCCGGCGAGTCTATTCTTTCCGCGTCTTCGCAGATGATAGCTCCCTCGAGTTTGGTCGAGGACCGCGCCATTGAAGCTTTGATCGAGGACACGGGGAAGGTGGTGATTTATCAAGCCCGTACGGACAAGGCTGAGGCGGAATTTGTGGTGGAAAGTATTGAAAAAATGGTAGGAGGTGTTTCTTTCTTTTCGGTGGATAGCGGACGTTCAGGGGATCAATATGAGAAAGCCTATTCCTTTTCCGATTTTGCGGTGCTGTACCGCACTGAAGCGCAGGCTGATGTTTTGGAACAAGCGCTTGAGCGATCCGGCCTGCCATTCAGGCGATTCTCGCACCAGTCTCTGATGGAGGATGCGGATGCCTGGGATGAACGAGCGGACCGCATCGCGCTTCTCACGCTTCATGCGGCCAAGGGGCTTGAGTTCCCGGTGGTTTTTATCACGGGCTGCGAGGACGGCCTCATTCCTCTTCAATGGGGAGAGGGGTTGTCCGATGATGGAATGGCTGAGGAGAGAAGACTTTTTTACGTGGGCATGACCCGCGCCAAAGACCGGCTATTTTTATCGCATGCCGGAAAGCGGTTTTGGAACGGTAAACTGAGAGAGCAAAAAGCATCGCCTTTTTTGCGCGATATCGAAGACGAACTTTTGGAGAGAAAAGAATCCCTTTTGAAGGGCGGCAGCCGGAAAGAAAAATCGCAGTTCGAGCTTTTTGAGCCATAGGCTCAAAAAGCCGCCCCAATACTTTGCTAAGCAAAGTATTGGGGTTACCTTAATTTTTTGAGGAGGTGAAGTGTTATGGGAGTCAAAGACGCAACCGAAACAAGAGTAGGAAATGTTCTCAAAATCGATGGAGTCATCAGCAGTGTGATTTCGCAGGAAATCCGCGGCACCGGGAAATTTGGAAAAACGGTTCATCTGAAAGTCAAAAGCCTCGCTGACGGCCGTATCATGGAAAAAAGCATCCGCGCCGAAGAGCGCGTGGAGGAAATCGAAGTCCATCATGCGAAACTTCAATACCTTTACCGCGACGGGGAACAGTTTTATTTTATGAACCATGAAACTTATGAACAGACGCCGCTTTCCGTCAAGATCATCGGTAAACAGGAGGTTTTTTTAAAAGAGAACATGGAGGTCGATGCCCTTTGCATTGATGATAAACCGGTGAGCATTGAGTTTCCGAAAATTGTGGAGCTCAAAGTGTTAAACACGCCGCCGGGAGTCAAGGGGCAGTCGGATACCACCTATAAGGAAGCGGAGCTTGAGAACGGCGTTAAGATACTGGTCCCTCAATTTGTGAAAGAGGGCGAGACCGTGCGCGTGAACACCGGTGATTTTTCTTACCTGGACCGGGTCACGGTGAAAACCATGCAGCCCAAGGCCGACCCCCGGGAATCCTCAAAAGAAAAACAGTCTTCATCCGAATGATTTTTTTTATTAAAGAGCGCGGTTTACCCGGCACCGTGGAAGGCTTCCTCACTTCCTTTCTTTTTTTCCCGCTTCTTCTTTCCTATCTTCCCATTGGATTTAAAACTTCGGCTGTGAATTTTACTTACGGCGCCCGCGGGCTGGATCCCGCTTACCGGGCTGCGCTCCTCCAGCAGGCGGTGGTGATGCTTATTTCGGCTTACGCCTTGGAAGCGGGTGTCCGTGGACTGCTTCTCAGGTCCTTGTTTTCACGGCACGCGTGGCAAAAAGCGTTTTGGATTCATCTGTCCGCGATCAATCTATTTCTTTTTCCCTGGGCGTGGTATTACGGTTCCCGTATGGAATCCATGGGGTTTTTTCGTTTTTTTCTGATGGAAAATCTTCTTCAGTGTTTTTGGGCCCTTTTATTCATGAGAACGGGGAGCCTCTTGGCGACCGGGATTCTGCACGGGGCTTACAATCTTGTCCGCTACCGCATCATCAATGACGTGGCTGGGCCTTTTGAAACGCTCTATTTTTATTCCGCGGCATCCAATGATTTTTACGGGCTGATGCTGGCAGTTACTTTTGTCGCGATCGCGGCCATGCTGGTTATTATCAGAATCTGGGGAGCCAGGGAAGCGGGGAGTCATGTCTGACGGGGTGGACCGCCAAAGCGCCATTTTTGGGAAGCTTCTTTATTTTTTCGCTGGCTACACGGTGACTATCAAATATATTTTGCCCGTTTCCTGGGCCCTGATTCAGAAAGTGCCGCTTGCCACCTATATTTATTTCTGGGATGCCTGGTGGATCGCGCATGTGGCCGTGGGAAGGGGATTGATTCTCAGAAAAAAAGGAATTTGGCCTTGGGCCTTGCTTCTGACCGCTGCGGAGATTATTATTATTACCGTCAAATTCGTTTTTTATTTTAAAGCCCCAAATCTTGGCTTCTGGCATGTGAACTGGTTTGTGAATAAGACTTTCCTTCTGATTTATTTCAGCGTGCTTCTGGTCTGGCTTTTCAAACAAGAAACGCGGAAGGTTTTATGAAAAATAAAAATAACCAACATGTATCAAATCCGGAACGGAGACGGTTCCTTAAAAAATCAGCCGCGGCCCTGTCCGGTGCTTATCTTGGTTTCTATGTTCCCCGTTTTGTGCGCATGGCGCCCCATGCCGGCGTGAATGCCAACATGCAGTACCGTATTTTGGGCCGCACGGGATTCAAGGTCTCGGAAATTGGATTCGGCGGATATCCGGTTTCGGATCCGAACGCTGTCGATTACGCAATCGACAAGGGCATCAACTACCTTGACACCTCGGATTGTTACCGCGCAGGGCAGAGCGAGGAAACCATCGGAAAGGTGATGAAGCGTAGGCGGAATGAAGTGGTACTTACCACCAAATTCGACGCTTTCGCCCACACCAAAAAAGAGGAGATGATGGGATGGATTGACGCCTCGCTTCGCCGCCTTCAAACCGATCATATCGATTGCCTTTTAGTCCATCAAATCGGCAAAAATTCCGGAGGCGAATCCATCGAGCGGCTGCAAAATCCCGAACTTTTTGAGGCCTTTAACACGGCCAAACAGCAGGGAAAGGTACGGTACCTCGGCTGCAGCGGCCATGACCCCGATCTTATGGAAGTCATGAACTATGCCATCAGCGTGCCTGAAATTTCCGTCATTCTCTGCCGTTACAATTTTCGCGTTTTTCCGACCGAGCCTGACCTTTTCAAAAAAGCCAGAGAAAAAGGCATCGGCGTGGTTGTGATGAAGACATTGGCCGGCGCTCGCGAGGCGGATCTTTCCCGGTTCAAGGACCGTGGCGCTAATTTTAAACAGGCTGCCTTGAAGTGGGTGCTTTCCAATCCCGATCTTTCCAACCTGATTATCAGCATTTCCTCGCGGGAGCAGGTGGATGAATATATCGGCGCTTCAGGGATCTCGCCGGCAGGCCGATAATCTTATCATGAAGTTCTCTTCAAAAAGTCTTGCGGCGGCCATGTGTCTCGGGACGCTTGCCATGCTTTTCACACCGGCTGTGTCCCTTGCGGACGACACGGGCCGCTTCGCTCAAGGTCTTTACAACACGACCACCGGCGCGTTAGAAATTCCCTACCAGGTGGTGAATTCCACTCTCACCAAGCCATTCCCCTTCGGAGTTGTCGATGGCGTTCTGCGCGGGACCATGTATTCAGTCAGCAAAATATTTGGAGGCCTCTTTGACATGGGTGCCGCCGCCGCTCCGTACGCCAAGTACGCTATTTTCTTCGTTTGATGGTTGCCAAAAAATCCTCAATTTCATAGAATACTCTTCGCTAAGGAGCACTTCTTATGAGCGGCTTTGTCAAGGTGGCTAAAACATCCGATTTTGCCAGCAATCCCTGTAAACACATTGAATTGGAAGACAAGGGAATGGCCGTTGCCTTGTATTGCATCAACGGGAAATTCTACGCCATGGACGGCACCTGTCCGCATGTGGGCGGCCCGCTCGGCGAAGGCGACCTGGACGGCAACGTGGTGACCTGCCCCTGGCATGGCTGGACCTTTGATGTGATGACGGGCAACTGCATGATCCGGCCGGGCGTGAAGCAGGCGACTTACGAGGTAAAAATCGAGGTCGACGATATTCTCGTAAATCTGCCTTAGGTTTTGCTTGCTTTTTCCCACCTTTTCCACTATATTACCCCCGTTCATTCGGTGCGCTGTTCAATCCAGAAATCCATTCCTAACTTGTTTTAATTAATAAAGTTATGAAAAAAATAAAAATTGGCCTTTTGGGCTTGGGCCAAATCGGAAGTGGTGTTTACAAAATTCTCACCCGAAAAAAGTCCCTGCTCGTAAAAAAATCCGGCGTCTGCTTTGAAATCGAAAAAATTGCGGTCAAGCATCCCGGAAAAAAAAGATCTCTCTCTGTCCCATCCAAATTAATCACCCGGGATGCGCTGGGCATGGCAAGAAACGGCCATGTGGATTGCGTGATTGAGTTGATCGGTGGAATCCGTCCGGCCAAAGATTTTGTGCTCGCAGCGCTGAAAAGCGGCAAGGACGTGATCACGGCCAATAAGGCGCTTCTTGCGGAATGCGGCGTGGAAATTTTTAAAGCGGCAGCCCGTTACGGACGGCGTATTTTTTTTGAGGCAAGCGTGGGCGGCGGCATTCCCGTGATCAAGGCGCTTCGCGAAGGCCTGGTGGGGAATGAAATCCAGAGCGTGCTCGGGATTATCAACGGTACCTCGAATTATATTTTGACGCGCATGACCCGTGACCAGCTCGAATTCAAACAGGCGCTGGCCCAGGCGCAACGCGAGGGCTATGCGGAGCCCGACCCCCGGCTGGATATTGACGGCATTGATTCCGCGCACAAGCTTGCGATTCTAGCGTCACTCGCATTTGAGGAGCCGGTGCGTTTCCGCGATGTGGCCTGCGAAGGAATCCGGGCGATTGATCAGAACGACATCAGTTTTGCCAAACAATTCGGCTACAGTATCAAATTATTAGCGATTGCGAAAAAAACCGCTGACGGTCTTGAGGCGCGAGTGCAGCCCACGCTTCTTTCCAAAGATCATATTTTGTCCAAGGTGGATGGCGCGTACAACGCCATTCTTTTTCGGGGCGACGAAGTGGGCGACATCCTTCTTTACGGAAAAGGCGCAGGACCAAGACCCACAGCCAGCGCGGTGGTGAGCGATTTGGTGGATCTTGCGCTGGGAAAGCAAGATAAAAAGGCCAATCCCTGGCTGGCCAAAAGCCGGCTGAAAATCAAATCCGGTTCGTCCATTCACTCGCGTTATTACTTGCGTTTTTCCGTGATCGACAAGCCCAAGGTTTTGGCAAGGATCTCCGGAATTTTGGGAAATCACGGGGTGAGCATCTCGGATGTGATTCAGACCGAGCGCAAAATCGGCAACGTGGTGCCGCTTATCATGCTCACACATCATGCGAGTGAGGGGGCCATCCGCGGAGCCGTGAGAACCATTGATCATTTACCCGTGATCAAAGGGAAATCGCATCTCATAAGAATTGAGGATTGATGTGGTGATGAAGATCAGTAGAAAAATTCTGGAAAGAAGAATCGGGATTGTGGAGCGTTATCAGGAATATCTTCCCGTAACTTCCAAAACTCCGGTGGTGTCGCTCAATGAAGGCAATACGCCGTTGATTTTGAGTGAGGCGCTTCCCGAATTTTTAAAGATCCGCGTCAAGATTTATTATAAATTTGAAGGACTGAACCCGACGGGATCGTTTAAAGACCGCGGCATGACGCTGGCCGTGTCCAAGGCGCTCGAGGAAGGCGGACGCGCTATCATGTGTGCTTCAACCGGAAATACTTCCGCCTCGGCCGCGGCCTATGCGTCCCGCTGCGGATTGAAGTGTTTCGTGATCGTGCCCGAAGGCCAGATTGCGAAAGGAAAACTTTTGCAGGCCTTCCGCTACGGTTCCAAGGTGATTTCCATCCGTGGAAATTTTGATGACGCGCTGAAGCTGGTGCAGGCTATCACGCAGAAGTATCCGATCAAGCTGGTGAACTCGGTCAATCCTTTCCGCATCGAGGGACAGAAAACCGCAAGTTTCGAAATCATCGATGAACTGGGCGATGCGCCGGAGTATCACGCCATCCCTGTGGGCAATGCAGGCAATATCACGGCCTATTGGAAAGGGTATAAAGAATATCATCATGCGGGAAAATCGGAAATTCTTCCCCGTATGATCGGGTTTCAAGCAGCCGGATCAGCGCCTATTGTGGACGGCCGGCCGGTGGCGAATCCAAAGACCATTGCGACTGCGATCAAAATCGGAAATCCCGCAAGCTGGCAGGGTGCTACGAACGCGCGCGACGAATCGGGCGGTTTAATTGAGGCCGTGACGGATGAAGAAATCAGCTGGGCCTACCGGTTCATTGCGGAAAAGGACGGTATTTTTGCCGAGCCTGCTTCCGCGGCTGCGGTGGCCGGTGTGATCAAGCTCGCAAAACGCAATTATTTTCAGAAAAATACGCGGATCGTGATCACGCTCACGGGGTCAGGACTGAAAGATCCTGATTTTGCGCTGAGTTTTGATGATAAAATGGAATGCGTGGAACCGGAGATTAATCGGATTGTTGAATTGATCGGACAAAAATAAGGAGTAGCGAAAAGCCCGTGAAATACATTGTTCTTGTTCCGGACGGGGTGGCAGATCAAAGTTACGAAGAATTGCAGGGGAAAACGCCGCTTGAAGCGAGCCGTATTCCCAATCTGAATTTTTTTGCCCAGAACGGCTGTGTGGGAATGGCCAAAACCGTGCCCGATAACATGGAGCCCGGATCGGATGTGGGCAATCTTTCCATCCTTGGCTACAACTCCAAAGAATATTATACGGGCCGTGCGCCGATCGAGGCCGCGAGCATGGGCATTCGCCTGAAAGAAGGAGAAGTGGCCTTTCGCATGAATTTTGTAACTGAGGCGGAAGGAAAATTAGTGGATTACAGTGCGGGGCATATTTCTACGCAGGAAAGCAAGGTGTTGGTAGCCTATCTCAATAAAAAACTCGCGAATGACGCGGTGAAATTCTATCCAGGCGTGAGTTACCGGCACATTGCGGTCATCAAAGACCGGATGGGCCGCCAAGGACTTTCCGCGTCCTGTGATCCGCCGCACAATATCATGGGCCAGAACATCAACGATCACTGGCCGATCGGCCCGGGCGATGCGCTTCTCAAAAAACTTATGCTGGATGCGCGGCTCTTTCTGCAGGATCATGAAATCAATCACGTGCGCCTTGATTTGAAGGAAAATCCCGCCAACATGATTTGGTTTTGGGGACAGGGAGTGACGCCCGAGCTTGAAAGTTTTCAGGACCGGTTCGGGCTGCGCGGATCACTTATTTCAGCCGTGGACCTTTTAAGGGGCCTGGCCAATCTTACGGGCCTTGAAATCATCGAAGTGCCGGGAATCACGGGGTATCTTGATACGAATTACGAAGGCAAGGCCCAATATGGCCTGGATTCTTTGAAGGAAAAGGATTTTATCTTTATTCACGTGGAAGCCACGGACGAGGCGGGCCACGAGGGAAATCTGAAAGGAAAAATTCAGGCCATCGAGGATTTTGATCATCACATCGCAGGCGCGGTGAAAAAGTATTGCGAGGATCATCCGGACACAAGGGTGCTGGTAGTGCCGGACCATCCGACTTCGTGCAAGACCCGGACGCATATGCGGGGCGCTGTTCCTTTTATCATGTTCGGGGAAGGAATCCCTTCCAACGGGATTGAAAGTTACAATGAAGTTCAAGCGCAGGCTTCGGACATGCGCTTTGACGAGGGGTATAAAATGATGCCGTATCTTTTGCAAAACCAAGCAGTGACGAACTCAAAAAAGAGGAAATGACGGGATGCCAAAATATATCTTTGTGACCGGCGGGGTGGTTTCGTCTTTAGGAAAAGGCATTGCTTCGGCTTCCATCGGAAAATTGATCGAGGCCAAAGGATTGAAGGCGGCGGTGCAGAAACTGGATCCTTACATCAATGTGGATCCGGGCACCATGAATCCCTATCAGCACGGCGAGGTTTATGTGACGGAGGATGGCGCGGAAACGGATTTGGATCTTGGTCATTATGAACGGTTCACCAACAGTACCATCGGCAAGCCGAATAATGTCACGACTGGCCAGCTCTATTATTCCGTGATTGCCAAGGAAAGACGCGGCGATTATCTCGGCGCCACGGTTCAGGTGGTGCCGCATATCACGGATGAAATCAAGGAAAGGATCCACGAGGTTTCTAAAGGGAAGCGGGTGGATGTGGTGATTGTGGAGGTGGGCGGCACGGTGGGCGATATCGAATCGCTTCCTTTCCTTGAGGCCGTGAGACAGCTTCGCCTGGAGGTCGGCCGCGACAATGCCGTGAATATTCATCTCACACTGGTTCCTTATATCCGCGCGGCCGGCGAGCTCAAGACCAAGCCCACTCAGCATAGCGTAGGCCGGTTGCGTGAAATCGGAATACAACCCGACATACTTCTTTGCCGCACGGAGAAAAGACTTTCCAAAGCCATGAAGGAAAAAATTGGGCTTTTCTGCAACGTGGAAAATGATGCGGTGATCGAAGCCCGGGACGTGCAGTCGATTTATGAAGTGCCGCTGATTTTTCAGGAGCAGGGTCTGGACCGCGTGATTTCACGTTTTCTGCACCTTGACGCAAAGCCGGGAAATCTTGCGGACTGGAAGAAGAATGTGGTGGATGTTGCGTTGCATCCAAAATACATGGTACGCATCGCGGTGGTCGGCAAATACATGGAGCTTCAGGATGCTTACAAATCCATTTATGAAGCGCTCAAGCACGGCGGCATTGCCAACAACGCGGGCGTGATTTTCAAAAAAATCGATGCGGAAAAACTAGAAAAGGGCAAGGTTGAAAAATATCTCAAGGACTGCGATGGGCTCCTGGTTCCGGGTGGATTCGGAAGCAGGGGCGTGGAAGGAAAAATCAAAGCGATCCAATATGCCCGCGAAAATAAGATTCCCTATTTTGGAATCTGTCTTGGCATGCAGTGCGCGGTGATTGAGTTTGCGAGAAATGTGATAGGTATGAAAGGGGCCAATTCCACGGAATTTAATAAAAAGACATCCTATCCGGTGATCAGTCTGCTGGAAGAGCAGGAGAAAATCACGGAAATGGGCGGCACCATGCGGCTGGGCGCCTATCCGTGCCACGTAAAAAAAAGCACGCGGGCCTTCAAGGCTTACAAGAGCGAAAAAATTTCGGAACGCCACCGGCATCGCTATGAATTCACCAATTTTTATCTCGACGTGTTTGAAAAGGCGGGTATGAAAATTACGGGCACGTGCCCGCAGCCGCCCCGTGCCAACCGCACGGGACTGCATAACCAGGCCGCGGGTGGCGGCTTGTCCGAGCTGCAAGGCAATTTGGTGGAAGTGGTGGAGATTGAGGAACATCCCTGGTTCCTGGCCTGCCAGTATCATCCGGAATTCAGCTCCAAGCCGGACGCTGCTCACCCTCTGTTTCGCGAATTCATCCGCCACGCGCTGGATTACCGCGAGCTTCGTCTGGGCTCCAAGCTCAGCACGAACGGCGATTTTGACACGCTGCAGAATGCGAGCGAAGTGAAGGTCAGTTGAGATGGTCCGGGAAGTAAAACTCGGAAAAATCACTTTCGGAAAGCCGGGCCGGCTGGTACTGATCGCCGGGCCGTGCGTGATCGAGGATGAAAAAACCGTCCTGCGCCACGCTGAAAAAATTTCCCGTATCGCCCGCGAGCTTTCGATTCCTTATGTTTTCAAAGCAAGCTATGATAAGGCCAATCGTTCCTCCGTGCATTCCTTTCGCGGCCCTGGATTAAAGCAGGGACTGCGCATTCTTGCCAAAGTTAAAAAGGAACTTGGGCTGCCGGTTTTAAGTGATGTGCATTGCGAGGAAGAAATCTCCGAAGCCGCGGAGGTCCTGGATATTCTCCAGATTCCCGCTTTTCTCTGCCGCCAGACGGATATGCTTCTTGCCGCCGCAAAGACCGGAAAAATAGTAAACGTGAAAAAAGGGCAATTCCTTGCTCCGTGGGATATGAAAAACATTGTGGAGAAAATCGAGAGCGCGGGAAACCGCAATATTCTTCTGACCGAGCGCGGCGTGTCTTTTGGTTATAACACGCTGGTCAGTGATTTTCGCGCCATTCCCGTGATGCGGGGTCTCGGTTATCCGGTGGTGTTTGACGCCACGCACTCGGTGCAGCAGCCGGGTGGTCTGGGCAAAGCGACCGGAGGCGAGGCGCAGCATATTCCGCTTCTTGCGCGCTGCGGTGTGGCCGCCGGCTGCGACGCTCTTTTTATGGAAGTTCACGAAAATCCACCTGCCGCCAAGAGTGACGGACCGAATTCTCTTGTGCTCAAAGAGCTTAAACCCCTGCTTTTAACTTTGAAACGCATGAAACAGATTGTGAGTTCCCATGTCTGATTCGCGGAATGTCCGGATCGCTAAAAAAGTTTTGCGCATTGAAGCGCGCGCTATTCAGAACTGTTTGCCGAAAATCGGGAAAAGTTTTGATGCGGCCGTGGACCTGATTTATGGGGGCATGGCACGTTTGGTTGTGACCGGCATGGGCAAACCGGGAATCATTGGGCGGAAAATTGCTGCCACGCTGGCTTCCACGGGAACGCCGAGTCTTTTTCTGCATCCGGCCGAAGCCATTCACGGCGATGTGGGCATGGTGACCCGGCAGGATGTGGTGCTGGCCATTTCCAACAGCGGGGAGACGGAAGAAATCGTTAAGCTTCTTACCACCATTAAAAAAATCGGGGCCAAGCTGATTGCCATGACCGGCGATGTGAAATCAACGCTGGCCAGGAATGCCGACGTGATTCTCGATATCGGCATCAGCCGGGAGGCGTGTCCGTTGGGGCTTGCGCCCACGGCATCGACCACCGTCACGCTGGCGGTGGGAGACGCGCTAGCCATCGCGCTTCAGCAGAAGCGGGGTTTTAAATCCGAAGATTTCGCTTTTTATCATCCCGGCGGTTCTTTGGGTAAGAAATTGCTTAAGGTCCGGGACCTGATGCGTACCGGAAAAGCCAATCCGGTGGTGCGGCAAGATACTCCGGTGAAGGAGGCGCTGCTGGCGATCACGGAAGCGCGGGCCGGTTCCTGTGCGGTAGTGGACCGGGGAGGGTACCTCAAGGGGATTTTTACGGACGGGGATTTGAGGCGGCATTTGGAGAACGGGCAAGGGAATATCATGTTAAGGCCTATTGGGGAGGTGGCAACGCTCAAACCCCTTAGAATTCATAGGGATAAGCTCGCTGCCGAGGCTTTGAATCTTCTTAAGGAAAGGAAAATCGACGAGCTGCCGGTGGTGGATGATAAGGGAAGAGTGGTCGGGCTTTTGGATGTCCAGGATTTGCTCAAAGCCGGTTTTATTTGATACAGCAGACGATGTGCCACAGCGGTGGCATCGCTGCAGTACTTGCCTGAGATCAGGCAAGTGGCCGAAGGCTGCCCTTGACGGATTAGTGATTACCCCTTAAAATTACTAGCTTTATGAAAAATAGACCCCGGCGTTATCTGCTCTATCTCCTTTTGAGAGGGGCAATGGCCCTTATCCGGATGATGCCCAGGTCTTTTGCTTTGGCTGTTGCCAGGGTTTTGGGAATGGCTGCATTTTATTTGGTGGGCCGGCAGAGAAAAAAAGTTTTGGAGCATCTTCGCTTTGTCTGGAAGGGTGAGAAGAGCGAGGCAGAGTTAAAGGCGATAGGCCGGAAGGTCTTTGAAAATTTAGCGTTAACCGCGGTGGATACGATCCGCTTTCCATCTCTGAATAAGAATAATCTCAGGGAGTGGGTTATCTATGATGACGAATTTCTGCGCATCAAACGCATCCTGGATGAAGGCAAAGGCGTTCTTCTTTTGGGTAGTCATATCGGCAATTGGGAGCTTTCGGCTGCAGCTTTCGGACTGATGGGGTATATGGAGGGGGGCGCGGTCGTGGGACGGCGGATTTATTACGAGAAATACAATCAAATTATTACTGGCTTGCGGGAAAGCGTCGGGATACGCACGATTTACCGGGACGAATCGCCCAAGGAAATGCTCCGGATTTTAAAGAATAATCATACTTTGGGCATGCTGGCGGATCAGGATGTGGGAAGCGTTGACGGCGTTTTTGTGGATTTTTTAGGCCATCCGGCTTACACGCCGACCGCGCCGGTCAAGCTGGCGATGGCCGCGAAAACCGTGATGGTGCCGGCCTTTATGATCCGTGAAGGAAGCCGTTACCGTTTGATTCTTGAGGAGCCGATTGTGCCGAAGGCCGTGAAGGGATCCAAGGATGAGGCGGTCCGTGAATTCACGCAACAATGGTCTCGTGTGGTGGAGAAGTATATCCGCCGGTATCCGGAGCAATGGGTTTGGATGCATAACCGGTGGAAGACCTCTCCGGAAGATGTTTCCGCCGCCGAAAAAAAAGGTGTCTTAAAATGATTAAAAGATTTCTTATTATCAGTTTGATCGTTTTATTCGCTTACGTAGGATTTCTTTCCTTCAAGCTTTATGTGGGGGCTTCGGGATCGGGGTTGGAACCTGCCGTGGGGGACATTCAATCCGAGGTGCACAAGGTTTACAGTTTTTCCTTTTCCAAATATGCCACGAGCGGGAAGAAAGAACTTGAAATTGAGGGCGACACGGCCAATATTCTGGCCAAAATCGTGACGCTTAGCAATGTGATTGCCAAGGCCTATGCGGATGACAACCCGGTGACGATCACGTCGGATGAGGGGGTTTTTGACAAGTCGACCAGCACCGTGCATCTGGCCAACAACGTGGTGGCCACGACCCAGGAGGGAGCGCGGCTGATCACCAATAAACTGAACATTCATCCCACGGAAAAATCCATGGATACGGAAGATAAGGTTTCCGTGAAAAAGGACAATATTGATGTGGACGGCCAGGGCGCGCGCGGGGATTCGCAGCTCAAAAAGGTGCAGTTTCATAAAAACGTGACCGTGGTGATTCAGAGCGATGATCCCAAGTCCAACGTGCCTACGGTGATTACCTGTGACGGGCCGCTGGATCTTCATTATGAACAGAATATCGCCCATTTTAACAAGAATGTGGTGGCCACGGATCACAGGGGCAAGCTGACTGCGGACCACATGGATGTTTTTTATGACAAAGTAACGAGAAGAGTGGATCATATCGTGGCCACGGGCAATGTGGTGATCACGACACCTGAGGGCAATGCCACTTACGCGGATGAAGTGACCTATCTGGCCAAGGAGGGCCGCGTGATCATGGGCGGAAGCACGGAAGCGGTTTATTTTCCCGGCACCAATCCCGAGGTCGGAGGGGTCATGATTCCGGGAGAGAAATAATCATTCGGGACCCAAAAGCGAGGTATTGTTTTGTATCTTCTTGAAACCGAAAATATAGTCAAGTCCTACCGCGGCCGCTGCGTGGTGAACAAAGTTTCCGTTCAGATCGGACGGGGCGAAATCGTCGGCCTTTTAGGCCCAAACGGCGCAGGGAAAACAACCACGTTTTACATGGTGGTGGGCGTGATCCGGCCGGAAGAAGGGCGTATTCTTTTCCGCGGCGAGGATATCACAAGGCTTCCTATATATAAGAGAGCTCGGCTCGGCATCGGATATCTTTCGCAGGAGCCTTCCATTTTCCGCAAACTGACCGTAGAGGAAAATATCATGGCTATCCTCGAAACGCTGGACATTCCGCAGGCGGAACGGGACCGGCGGCTTAAGAAACTTTTGAATGATCTCGATATTGCCTATCTTGCGAAGAGCAAGGCCAATACGCTCTCGGGCGGGGAAAGGCGGCGCCTTGAAATCACGCGGGCGCTCGTGACCAATCCTTCCCTCATCTTGCTGGACGAGCCGTTCAGCGGCGTCGATCCGATCGCGGTGTTTGAAGTTCAGAAAATATTGGCAAAACTCAAGGCCCAGGGGCTCAGCATTCTACTCACGGACCACAGTGTAAGAGAGACCCTCGCGATCACGGACCGGTCCTACATCATGTATGAAGGAAAAATCGAAGTCTCCGGCACCTCGCAGTATCTCGCGACGGACCGCAAGGCCCGGGAAATTTATCTGGGCGAAAAATTTGTTTTATCGTAGCACCGGTTTCATTTGATATTGGGGTTAGCGGTGCAATACTGCGTACCCGTACATCATCGTAGTCGGACATCCAGTCCGACACGATGAGTACTGGTGCACATAATCGTAGGCGAACTTCAAGTTCGCCACGATTAGTGCTTGCGCAAAGGCGCATGCAAAAAGCACCGGTAAAATCAAATAAAACGCAGTATAAAGGAGTCTCATGCGAATTCAGGTGATTGGAAAACACATCAAAGTGGCTGTCCGCATGAGGGAGCACATTGAGGAAAAACTGGAGAAGCTCGCCAAATTCCGGGGGCTGATCGAAGCCAAGGTGGTGCTCAAGAGCGAGAAGTATCTTCATATTGCCGAGATCACGCTGCTCGGAAGGGATCTCCGGTTTTACGGCGAGGGACGGAGCTCGGAGCATTTTTTTGCGGCTTTTGATGCGGCAGAGATCAAGGTGGCCTCGCAGCTTAAAAAGCGAAAGGACAAAATCAAAAATCATCACAAGGTGATGGCCCAGCGTGAAATCGCGGACATGGTTCTTGTCGGTGTTGAAAATGAGGCGGAAGGATTCCAGGTTGAGGAGTCCGTGACGGGAAAGGTCATTCCGGAGAGAAATATGACCGTAAAAGCTATGTCCGTAGAGGACGCGAAGAAGAAACTGGCGACCACGGACCGGCAGTTTTTCGTGTTTCACAACGCCGAGACCAGGACGGTTAACGTGATTTACCGCCGGGATGACGGCAATTTCGGTTTGATCGAATCAGAATCGTAACGCGAGGAAAGGGGTAAGAGAATGAAAATCACGGATATTCTCGGCAAACAGGCCATTAAGATAGGCGTCGAAGCCGCCGATAAGGAAGGGGCCTTGAAAGAACTCGTGGAAGTGTTAGCCAAAGTCAAGGATATCGGCGACAAAAAGGCGATCGTGAAGGGGTTGATCGAGCGCGAAAGTCTGGGCTCTACCGGCATCGGGCAGGGGATTGCGATTCCTCACGCCAAGACCGACCGGTTGAGTGAGCTCATCGCTGTTTTGGGGATCAGCAAAAAGGGCGTTGATTTTGACGCGCTGGACGGAGAACCTGTTTTCATATTCTTTCTTCTTGTGGCCCCCAAGGATTCTGCAGGACCGCATCTCAAGGCGCTCGCCAAGATATCGCGTCTTTTGAGAGACAACTTTTTCTGTGAGCTTCTGAAGCGCGCCAAGGACGCTTCGGAAATTTACGAAATTATCCGGAACGAAGAAGAAAAAAGACATTGAGAGTTTTGTGACGGACACGGCTCGTTTTTTAACCATTCAGCGTCTTTTCGATTTTTTAAAAGGCAGACTAAAACTCAAGCCTCTTCTTCCTGGGCTTGCGCTCGACCGGAGAATCCGTTCGGCGGAGATCCACCGGCCCGGCCTGGCTTTTTCGGGTTATTATGATTACTTTGCCTTTGACCGGATTCAGATTCTCGGCAAAACGGAAGTGTCTTTTCTTCACAAGCTGTCGGTGAAGGAGAAGAAGAAAAACCTGGCTAAGTTTTTTAGCTACAAAATTCCCTGTATCATCGTTTCGAAAAATCAGAGACTACCCGAGGATTTCTTGAAGCTGGCCGAGGCGCACGGGGTGCCGGTTTTTAAATCGCCGCTTCAGACCTCCAAGCTAATCAGCCAGATCACGGTGTTTATTGAAGAGGAAAATGCGCCTTCGGTGACGGTACACGGCACTTTTGTGGATGTTTATGGCACCGGAATTCTTCTCCTGGGCAAAAGCGGTATCGGAAAATCGGAAAGCGCGCTTGAGCTGGTGGAGCGGGGCCACCGTCTGGTGGCGGATGATTTGGTGCATATCAAACGGCAGAGCACGGACGAGCTTCTGGGGGCCTCAAGTGAAAAAATCGAACATCATATGGAAATCCGGGGCCTTGGCATCATCAATGTCAAAACTATTTTTGGCGTGGGAGCAATCCGCAACCAAAAAAGGATCAACATGGTGGTGACCCTGGAGCATTGGGACCAGAAAAGCGAATATGAAAGGACCGGTCTTGAGACGCAATATTATGAAATTCTGGGGATCAAGCTGCCTCATCTGGTTTTGCCCGTGCGCCCGGGCCGGAATATTCCTGTGCTGGTGGAGATTGCGGCTTTGAATGACCGCCTGAAGCGGATGGGCGATCACAGCGCGCGGGAATTGAACCGGAAATTGATCGAGGCCATGGCAGCAGACAATGCCACGGCTGAAAGCCTTGGCATTGCTGCAGTACCTGCCCGTGGTTTCAGGCCGCGGGCTGGTGGCTGGGCAAAGCCCGGTCCCTTGACCGGCAAGGAAGAGGCATGACGGAAGAGAAAAAATTACAGTTTTTTAAATGGTTTTATCCCGGGATGGGCGTCAAACGCTGGATTTTTCTCTGCGCACTGGGCCTGCTTATGATTGTTCTGGTAGGGCTGTATGCGGTGCATGCATTTTCCAAAACCAGCGTGCTTTTTGCGGCGTTTTCCACCGCCCTTTTGATTTTTGGCGTGTTTTTAATCATTATGGCCATCAAAAATATTCTCAGGATTTTTGTGAGAACACTCATGCCGCAGCGCACGGAGGAGCTTGTGGATATCGTCTATCAGAAGCGGCAGCATCGCTTTCTTGAAAAAGGGCCGCGCGTGGTGGCAATCGGCGGCGGGACCGGTCTTTCGACGCTTTTGTCAGGCCTGAAAAATTACACCAAGAACATCACCGCCATTGTGACGGTCACGGACACGGGCGGGAGTTCGGGCCGGCTCAGGGACGAGCTTGACATTCTGCCTCCGGGCGATATCCGCAACTGTCTTGTGGCGCTTGCGGACGCGGAGCCCCTGATGCTGGAACTTTTTCAATACCGTTTTGAAAACGGGCACGGCCTCAAGGGGCACAGTTTCGGCAATTTGTTTATCACGGCCCTTTCCAAAGTGACCGGTGATTTTGACAAGGCCATCAAGGAATCAAGCAAGGTGCTCGCCATCCGCGGGAGTGTGATTCCCTCCACCCTGGAGAAGGTCGCGCTGGTGGGGGAATTTGAAGACGGCATGGTGGTGGAAGGGGAGACGAATATCACGGCCCGGTCGGTTGCCTTGAAAAGAGTCTGGATCAAACCCGAGGATTGCAGCGCCACGCAGGAGGCCCTGGATGCGATTGACAACGCGGACCTGATTATTTACGGTCCCGGCAGTCTTTACACCAGCGTGCTCCCGAACCTTTTGATCAAAGATATTCTGGATAGAATTCTCGAATCCGAGGCCAGAAAATTTTATATCGCCAATGTGATGACGCAGCCGGGCGAGACCGACGGATTTTCCGTGTATGATCATCTGAGCCAGCTGATTCAGCACACGGATCCGCGCATCATCGACGCGGTGTTTGTGAATACAGCCGCCATTCCCGACTACCTTCTCTCCCGCTACGGCGCGCAGAACGCTTACCCCTCCCGGCTGGATCTCGACCGCATCCGCGAGCGGGGCTATGAAGTGGTGGAGGGTGAGATGGTGCGGTTGGGAGACCAGGTCCGGCATGATCCCGAAAAGCTGGCCAAATTTATTTTTGAAAATTTTTTTGAATTGAACTCGCACGAAAGAAAGGCCTCTGTCTTAAAATGAGCAGCAAGGAAAAGTCAGAAAATCAGAACACAGAATCGGTGCTGGACAAAAAGTTTACGGTGAAAAACAAGCTGGGATTGCACGCCCGGCCCGCCGCCATGTTCGTGCAGCTGGCTAATAAATTTCAATGCGATATTTATATCCGCAAAGGAAGGCAGAAAGTGAACGGCAAATCCATCATGGGGCTGATGACACTGGCCGCAAGTCCCGGAAGCCAGGTGGTCGTGTCAGCTCAGGGCGCGGATGCCGAGCAGGCTATTCTTGCGATTGAGAAACTTTTTGAAACTAACTTTGGGGAGCAATAATCCGTGATGGCAACGCAAGGTATCCCGGTTTCTCCAGGCATCGCCATTGGCAAAGCGCTTCTCCTGCATGGCGAGGATTTGTCCGTTCCCCGCGTGAGCATTTCCGAGGACGAGGTACCCCGCGAAATCACCCGCTTTGAGGACGCCCTGACCAAGACACGTGCGGAGCTTCTCGGCATTCGCCGCAAGATTTCCCAGGAATTGGGCCGGGAACACTCGGATATTTTTAACGCCCATCTTCTGATTCTTGAGGACAGGACGCTGATCGAGGATGTGATCGCCAAGATCAAAGGAGAGCGTACCAATACGGAATATGCGTTCAGCGGCGTGATCCAGAAATATTTTCAGGCCTTTTCCAAAATTGACGACGAGTATCTTAAGGAAAGAATAGCCGATATCAAAGATATTGCCCGCCGCATTCTCCAGAATTTAATGGGCCAGGCCAAGGACCTTCTGGCGGATCTCAAGGAGAAAGTGATCGTCGTGTCTCATGATTTGTCGCCTTCAGACACGGCCACCATGAACCGGGACAAGGTTATCGGGTTTGTGACCGACATCGGAGGCCCGACCTCGCACACGGCGATCATGGCCAGGTCCCTTGAAATTCCAGCTGTGGTGGGGCTTGAAGGCATCAGCAAGGAGGTCGTTAACGGCGACTTCATTGTGGTGGACGGCAGCCGCGGCATTGTGGTGGTGAATCCGGATGAGGAAACGGTTCAGCGGTACCGGCTTGAAGAGAGAAAGTATATTGAACTGAACCGGGATCTTGAACGCCTGAAAGATCTCAAAGCCGAAACGCTGGATCATCATCAGGTAGAGCTTTCCGCCAATATCGAATTTCCGGACGAAATCCCTTCCGTGATTGCCCACGGCGCGGCCGGCATCGGCCTTTACCGGACCGAATATTTTTATTTAAACCGGGGGGATCTTCCCACCGAGGAGGAGCAGTTCCAGGCCTACCGCAAGGTGGTGGAAGATATTTTTCCCCATCCGGTGATTGTCCGTACCCTTGATCTGGGCGGCGACAAATTTCTTTCCTCGCTGGAGCTTCCCTATGAAATGAATCCTTTTCTGGGGTGGCGGGCCATCCGGTTTTGTCTGGCCCGCGTGGATATTTTTAAAAGCCAGCTCCGGGCCATTCTCCGGGCCTCCAAATACGGCAAGCTGAAAATCATGTATCCCATGATTTGCAATCTTGAGGAGCTTCAACAGGCCAATCAAATTCTGCAGGAATCCAAGGATGAACTTGCAAAGGAGAATATCCCCTTTGACGATGACATTGAAGTGGGAGCCATGATCGAGATTCCTTCGGCCGCTTTGGTGAGTGGCGCCCTGGCCCAGGAGGTGGATTTTTTTTCCATCGGGACCAATGATCTTATTCAGTACGCGCTTGCGGTGGATCGGGTGAATGAGAAGATCGCCTATCTCTATGATCCGGCGCATCCGGCCATTCTGCATTTGATCAAAATGGTGATTGATAACGGCCATGCCAATGGGGTGTGGGTCGGGACCTGCGGGGAAATGGGCGGCGACCCGCTGTTTGCCATTCTTCTGGTGGGGCTGGGCATCGATGAAATCAGCACCAGCCCTCTGGTTTTACCCAAGGTCAAGAAGGCCATCCGCGCGCTTACGATCGTCCAGGCCCGGGAACTTGCCGGGGAGGCGATGAAGTTCAACACGGGCCACCAGATTAAAAAATATCTGATCGAACGGCTCCGGGAAATGATTCCGGAGCTGATTGATAATTTATCATGAATGTTTCTTTGAAAATTCTAGAGGATCCGGCAAAAATAGCCTCCAACGATCCAGGAGGGGTGCTCAAGCTGATTGAGGAGTTTCCCCGGCAGCTTGAAGAGGCCTTCCGCCTCGGCCGGGATTTTTCGCCGCCGTCCGGCTGGGGCCGCGGGGTCAAACAGATTACTTTTACCGGCATGGGCGGTTCAGCCATTGGCGCGGATGTGATCGGCGGGTACACGCAAAAAGAAATCCGGTGCCCGGTATTGGTGAACCGCGGATATACGCTTCCTCAGTTCGTGGGGCCGGAAACCCTGCTCGTGGTTTCCAGCTATTCGGGAAATACCGAGGAAACCATTTCGGCTTACCGTGACGGCAAGGAGAAAAAAGCTTTGGCTGTGGCCATCAGTTCGGGCGGGGAAGTTGAGAAAATGGCGAAGAGTTTTGGCGATCCGCACATTAAAATTCCCGGCGGTTTTCCGCCGCGCATGGCGCTCGGGTTTCTCACGATTCCGCTTCTGGTACTTTTTGACAAGCTCGGATTGATTCGTCTCAAGGCCTGGGATTTTGAAGAAACGTTGGCTGTGGTCCGAGGTATCCAGAAGAAAATGAATCCGGCGGTTTTATCCGGCAATGAAGCCAAGGAAACAGCGGCGTTTCTTTATGGCAAGTACCCGTTATTTTACAGCACTTCGGATCATTTTCAGGCCGTGGCGCTCCGGTGGAGGGGCCAGGTGGAGGAAAATGCCAAGACCTTGGCCACGCATCATGTGCTTCCGGAGATGAATCACAATGAAATTGTGGGTTGGAAAAATCCGGCGGAGATTTTGAAACACTTTGCCCCGGTTTTTTTGCGGGACGCGGAAGAGCATCCCCGTGTTCAGCTTCGTATGAAGATCACGCAGGAACTCATCGAGAAAAAAGGGGTGGCCATCCGGCAGGTTTTTTCCGAAGGGAAATCGCTTCTTGCCAGGATTTTTTCGCTGATTTACAAGGCAGATTATGTGAGCGTTTATTTGGCCGCCCTTTACGGCGCGGATCCGATTGAAATTAAGGCCATTGATTATCTTAAAAAACAGCTTGCAGCGGAGGTTTCCGGAGCAGTACCTGCACGTGGTTCCATGCCACGGGCAGGTGGCGACCGAAGGGTCGTCCCTTGACTGACAGGAGGGTTTAAATGAAGGCGGTGATTCTTTGCGCGGGATTTGCAACCCGGCTTTATCCTTTAACGCTGAATACTCCCAAACCACTTCTTCCGGTGGGAGGGAGGCCTCTTTTAGATCATATTATCGGGATGCTGGAGGATATCCCCGGGATTGACGATGCCGTGGTCATTACCAACGCCAAATTCAAGCAGAATTTTCTCGACTGGCAGAAAACGGCCTCGTTTTCAAAACGCATTAAGGTTATCAATGACATCTCGATGAGCAATGACGACCGGCTTGGCGCTATCCGGGATTTACAGCTTGCCGTCAAGGAAGCGAAAATCGAGGACGATGTTCTGGTGATGGCGGGCGACAATCTTTATGATTTTTCGCTCAAGGCATTTGTGGATTCGGCGCTTCGGCACCGGCCGGACATCACGGTCGGTGCCGTGAATCTTGAGGACAAAGCGCTTGTTGCAAAAAAATACGGAGTTTTGCAGACAGATGCCGGCGGGAAGGTCACCCTTTTTCTTGAGAAACCGGAGAATCCTCCGAGCACGCTGGTCAGCATGGGGCTTTATTTTTTCCCCAAGGCCAGACTGGGACGAATTGACGAATATTTAACTAACAAGGAAAACTCGGATGCTCCGGGCTATTTTATTAAATGGCTTCTCGCGCGGGATACGGTGTGGGCTTATCCATTCAAGGGAGGAATCTGGTACGATATCGGCGACCTGAATTCCTATGAAAGCGCTAATAACATGTTTAAATCAAGGAGGTCTTAAGAATGAAAACGGACAAGCATTTATTCACTTCAGAATCAGTCACGGAAGGACATCCGGACAAACTTTGCGACCAAATTTCGGATGCGGTCCTGGATTCCATCCTCGCGCAGGACGCCTACGGCCGCGTGGCCTGCGAGGCTCTGGTGACCACCGGCACGGTGATGGTGGCGGGTGAAATCACCACCAAGTGTTACGTGGATATCCCCGATATCGTGCGACGAATAGTAAAAGAGGTCGGGTACACGGACGCGACTTTCGGCTTTGATTACAAAACCTGCGGTGTGCTTACCCAGATTCAGAAACAGTCCCCGGACATTGCCATGGGCGTGGACAAGGGCGGCGCGGGCGACCAAGGCATGATGTTCGGATACGCCACGGATGAAACTCCGGAGTTTATGCCGCTTCCTATCAGCATGGCGCACAAACTCACGCGCGGTTTGGCCAAGCTCCGCAAAACCGGCGCGCTGCCTTATCTCCGGCCGGATGGAAAAAGCCAGGTCACGGTGGCGTATGAAGACGGGGCTCCGAAAGAGATCACTGCGGTCGTGGTCAGCTCCCAGCATGACGGGAAGGTGAAGATGAGCACGATTGAGCGGGATATTACCCGCCAGTTGATTCACAAAATTATTCCTGAAAAGTATCTTTCTTCGAGGACTAAGATTTATATTAATCCCACCGGACGTTTTGAGGTGGGAGGCCCGCATGGAGATACGGGGCTTACAGGAAGAAAAATCATTGTGGATACCTATGGCGGCGTGGGCGCGCATGGAGGCGGGGCGTTCAGCGGCAAGGATCCAACAAAGGTGGACCGTTCCGCGTCGTATTTTGTAAGATACGTGGCCAAGAATCTTGTGGCGGCCGGCGTGGCAAAGCGCTGTGAGATCCAGGTCGCCTATGCGATTGGCGTGCGCGAACCGGTGTCCATCATGGTCAATACATTCGGCACCGGCGTTGTTTCGGATGAAACGATTGAGGCGGTGATTAAAAAGATTTTTGATTTTACGCCTTACGCAATCATCGAAAAACTCGATCTCAGACGCCCGATATACAGAAACACGGCGGCTTACGGGCATTTCGGCCGGGAGGAGAAAGAGTTTACGTGGGAACATCTCGATGCAGTCAAACAAATTCAAAAGGAAATCGGTAGTTCAGCCAAGCGGACAGTATCGGCCGGCAAAAAATCCTTTTCGCTGCGTCATGCTGTGCTGGTTTAATGGCCGCCGTTTTAATCGGGAGGAAAAAAATAGAATCCATGAAACACGACGTTAAAAATATCCGTCTGGCTCCGGGCGGAAAACTCAGAATTGAATGGGCCGGCAAGGACATGCCGGTTCTGGGACTTGTCCAGGAGCGCTTTCTTAAAACCAAACCCCTCAAGGGGCTTACGATCGGGGCCTGTCTGCACGTCACCTCCGAGACCGCGAATCTGATGATTGCGCTCAAGGCCGGCGGCGCCTCTCCTTTTCTCTGCGCTTCGAACCCGCTGAGCACGCAGGATGATGTGGCGGCCGCGCTGGTGCGTTTTTACCGGATTCCGGTATTCGCCATCAAGGGGGAGGACAAAACGACTTATTACAAACACATCAACCAGGTTCTGGATGCCAAGCCGGATATGACGATGGATGACGGCGCGGATCTGGTGTCGATTTTGCACGGCAAGCGAAAAAATCAAGCCAGCAAAATTTTGGGGGGAACGGAAGAAACCACGACCGGCGTGATCCGGCTGCGGAGTCTTGCGGAGGAAAAACTTCTCCTTTTCCCGATTATTGCGGTCAATGACGCCATGACCAAACATTTTTTTGACAATCGCTACGGGACCGGCCAGTCCACGCTGGATGGCGTTATCCGGGCGACCAATATGCTACTTGCGGGTGCGAAGGTGGTGGTCTCGGGATACGGCTGGTGCGGCCGCGGTCTTGCCGAACGCGCCAGAGGCATGGGTTCGCATGTGATTGTGACCGAAATAGATCCTCTCAAGGCGCTTCAGGCCGTGATGGATGGATTTCAGGTCATGCCTATGTCCAAAGCCGCGTCACTGGGTGATCTTTTTATCACGGTCACGGGTAACACCCATGTGCTCAGACGTGAGCATTTTCTTCAGATGAAGGATGGCGCCATTCTGGCCAATTCCGGCCACTTTAATGTGGAGATTGATATTCCGGCTTTGGATGAACTTTCGGTCCAGAAACGGAAAGTCCGCGAGTTTGTGGAAGAATACACGTTCCGGCGGAAAAAGCGGATTTATCTTGTGGCTGAGGGGCGTTTGGTGAATCTTGCGGCCGCCGAAGGGCATCCTGCGTCCGTGATGGATATGTCCTTTGCCAACCAGGCCTTGGCTTCGGAATACCTAGCCCATGAATGCCGTTGTCTTGAGAAAACCGTGCACACGGTGCCGCAGGCCATTGATCTTGAGATTGCCCGCCTCAAACTCAAGGCCATGGGCGTTCCCATTGACGAGCTTACCCCGGGGCAGAAACACTACCTGGCTTCGTGGGACATGGGGACCTGACGCATCAGGTGAAAACTGCCGGTGCAGGACAGATAATCCAATAAGTTGCGGCCGGACAATTTGTCATGCAGGATGTCTGTCAGGAGAACGGCTGTCTTTAGGTGCAATACCTGCTATGTTCAAGAAAGTAATCTCCCTGCTTAGGGGAGCATCTTTTTTTCAGTTCACAAAATTTGAATGCCCTATTTGCCTCGGAAGATTTCGCAGATTTTTTCCTTATGGAATTTCTCCGCGTCAGAATGCCTTGTGCCCGCAGTGTGGCTCTCTGGAAAGGCATCGATTGCTGTGGCTGTATCTCAGAAATAAAACCAATTTTTTCTCACATTCGCTTAGAGTTCTTCACTTTGCTCCGGAACGTGTTTTGAACAAGATTTTTGGTCAATGCCAAAACATTGATTACGTGAGTGCGGATATTTCCTCCCCTTTGGCAAAGGTGAAAATGGATATTACGGATATTGCGGCTCTCGACAATTCATTTGATGCTATTTTATGCATTCATGTCCTGGAGCATGTGGTCGAAGACCAAAAAGCGATGAGGGAACTTTTTCGCGTCCTCAAGCCGGGCGGATGGGCGATTCTTCAGGTGCCCGTTTTGCGGGAAAAGACTTTTGAAGACCCCACAGTTGTCCTGCCGGAGGACAGGGAGCGTATTTTTGGACAAAAAGACCACGTGAGGATATACGGGCGGGATTATTCGGAACGACTCGAAAAAGCTGGATTTGCGGTCAGGGTGGACAGCTATTCAAGAAGCCTGGGCCAAAGCCAAGTCAAGAAATACTGCCTTTTCGCCAGCGAAGATACTTATTTCTGCACAAAATAAACCAGCCATTCAGCGTTTCTAAACGCCGCCAATCTTTCCAGCAGCGCCAGCCGCCGAAATTTTTTTGTGGCCTTACTTGTTCCTTTTAATCGTTGGCGCGGTCGAGGAAGAAGACCGAACCCACGGAAAAGATAAAATTATTGCTCCAGGCGCTGATAAAAGGGGGAAGTGTTCCAGCTTTTCCCATGGCAAGCGAAACCGCGCCTATCACGTGAAACGCGAACACTAGCCCGAGGCAATAAAGAACGTTGAAGGCAATGACTTTTTTCCTCCGCGCCACGGTGAGAAAAAGGATGGCGATCAGCATAGTGATCAGGCTGTGCCATGGCGCGGAAAGCTTATACTGAAGTTCCACCATTTCCGGATAGGCTTGCAAACCGTTTTCCTTGAGCTGTTCAATATAGTATTTAAGCTTCTTGTAGCTTAAAAGAGCCGCCTCGCTTGAGGCGTTGGCAAAATCCTTGGGCGACTCGGTGAATTCCGCGTAAACTTTCTCCGGATAAGTCCGCGGATCTCCCCGCATTTTTCCCGTGGCTGTTGATTCATAATCCGTGACGTTCTTGAAGCGCCAGCCGTTTTTCTCCCAGTGAGCCTCCTTGGCAAAGATCCGGCGCGTGACCCGTTTTTTCTGGTCAAAGAAAATAATGATCAACCCGTCGAGTGTTCCGGTTTGGGTGTTAAAGCTTTTGGCGTAATAAAGCCGGTTTGCCATTCCAAAATAGGTGAAATTATTCACAACCGGCGTGGACGGGTTCTCGCGCTCGGAATGTTCGATACGCTCCTCCAGGATGGCCTGCGCCTTTTTGAAGGTTCGTGGCACCAGGCGGTCATTGACCAGGAAGGAAACAATGCCGATCAGGAATCCGATATAAAGGATGGGAAGTGTGATTTTTGAGATGCTCAGCCCCGCGACTTTCATGGCCATGATTTCATTGTGTGCGTTGAAGTCCACCAGGAGAAAAATGGTTCCCAGAAAAGTTGCCCAAGGGATGGTTTGGACAAACGCAAAGGGAATCAGATGGAGATAATATTGCATGATATAAAAAAAAGAGGTTTGATTTTTCATCAATTCGCTCAGGTGGTCAAAGAGATCCGCAATCACCATGAGAAAGATCAGAGTGAAGGAGCAGAAGATAATCGGAACCAGGAGGTGCCTGATCAGGTAGCGGTCAAGGATTCTCATGGCATGTCCCGGCCTAAGAGTGCGCGAGCCAGCGTGAAGGCGCATACCGAATCTGCGCCGGCCTCTTTAAGGACACGGGCGCATTCATTCACCGTGGCTCCGGTGGTGTAAATGTCATCCACAAGAAGGATACGCCGTCCGCGGATTTTTTCAGCTTCCCGGACTTTGAAACTTCCCCGGATGTTTAAAAGGCGTTCTTTTTTGGGAAGGGTGCTTTGAGGGGAGGCAGTGCTTTTTTTCTGCAGAATACGATGATCGATGGGAATCCTGAGGAATTTTTCCAACAGCAGGGTAAGAAGATACGATTGGTTGAAGCCCCTTTCCCATTGCCGGATCCTATCCAAAGGAACCGGAATCATAAAGTCAAAGGCCGGCCAGTCAGTTACTTCGGCAAAATCCTTCAGCTTATTTTCAAATACACGGAGGAGAGCCGGCTTGCCGCAGAATTTGATTAAATGAAGTATTTTTTTAAACGGTTCATTATAGGAAAAAAGGGTCCAAGTCCTGTCCACCTCATGCCGGCCGTGGCGGCAGTCCCCGCATACCGATACCCCGGAAAAAGGGGGCAGTTCCTGGGCGCATTGCAGGCAGAGCGGCGCCCGCAGCTCACAAAACAAGCCTTCGCAAGAGCCGCATATTTTCTTTTCCCAGGTGCGCAGGAAATTAGCACATAAAGGGCAGGTCTCGGGGAAAAACAGCCGCGAAAACGCCCGGCCATAAAGTGTCAAGGGCCTCGCCTTCAGCGGGCCACTTGCCCATGATATCATTCCATGGGCAAGTACTGCAGCGGCGCCATGGTTTTTAGTTTTGGCGCCGTCTGCTGTAACAGGCTTTGCTGTCATGGGATACATAGAAAGGTACTATATCGGAGTTTAAAGCGGGTGTCAATGAAACCAAAGGGGCGGGGAAGGTTAAATTGACAAGAAGAAAGCCCGTCGTATAATGAAATTAAAATAAATTCTATGACCATTCGCCCTCCTTATGTCGCCGGCCAATTCTATCCCGGCCAGAAAGAAAAGCTTCTCCAGTTTTTGAGCCATGCGATTGATTTTAAAAGCGCCAGGATCCCGGCCAAGGCGGTGCTGGTCCCCCATGCCGGCTACGTTTATTCGGGAGAAACTGCGGCCAAAACTTATTCGCAGGTTGAGCTTTCCCGTACGGTCCTCTTGATCGGTCCTAACCACACGGGAATGGGCAAGTCTCTCTCACTCATGTCCCGCGGAATATGGCAGACTCCTTTGGGCGAGGTGCCGGTTGACGAAGAATTGGGCGCTCTTCTTTCGGAGAATCCGCTTCTGGAAGAGGATGAGGAAGCTCATTGTTATGAACATGCCCTTGAAGTGCAGCTTCCGTTTCTTCAATCCCTGCGGCCGGATATCCGGATAGTGCCGTTGATTGTGGGGACTCTCGATCTGAAAAAATTAGAGGAAGCGGGATATTTTATCGGAGAAGTGTTATCCCGCTCAGCGGACCGAATTCTCATCATTATTTCCAGCGATATGAATCATTACGAAGATGAAAATTCGACGCAGGAAAAGGATCAAAAGGCCCTGGCGGCTTTGCTGAAACTGGATGCAGCTGAGTTTGCGAAAGTGATCAGCCGCCATGACATTTCAATGTGCGGATTTGCGCCGGCCTATCTGGCGCTTTCGGCCTTCAAACTTTTGGGCGTGCATAAGGCCACGCTGGTGAATCATACGACAAGTGCCCGGGTATCCGGCGACTATGAACGGGTAGTCGGCTATGCCGGCGTTTTATTCGAATAACGAGTCCTCCTGCGAAGCTCCCTCAACAATTGAAGTTTTAATAGCGCCATGTTAATATGTTGCCGCTACTTACAGCGAGGCCCTTGACAACTATGCAAAAATTTCAGGCGTTGAAAGGTATGCGGGATATCCTGCCGGGGGAGATTGAGCAGTGGCAGGATATGGAAGGAAAGGCGCGTTATTTTTTTGAGGCCCATGGCTTTGAAGAAATAAGGACGCCGCTTCTTGAATCCACGGAGCTCTTCGCGCGCTCCATTGGCGAAGGGTCGGATATTGTTCACAAACAAATGTATACCTTCGAGGACCGCGGCGGCCGCAGTGTCACGCTACGGCCTGAGATGACGGCCTCGGTTCTTAGGGCGGCGCTCGAGAACGGCCTTTTGCGGCCGTCGAAAACCTCGCGGCTTTATTACCTTGGGCCCATGTTCCGTGCCGAGCGGCCGCAAAAAGGCCGGCAGCGGCAGTTTTATCAGCTTGGCGCCGAAATTCTGAATGCCAAAAAAATCGAGGCGGATGTGGAGATTGTAGCTCTGGTGCAGGGACTGCTCGCTTTTCTGGAGATTCCGGGGTTTCAGATCAAACACAATTTTCTTGGCACGGAGAACGAGAGGCAGGCCTATATTGAAATTTTAAAAGATTATTTTTCAAAGGCAAAAAGCCGGCTTTGCGAAGATTGTCACTACCGGATTGAGAAAAATGTTCTTCGCGTGTTGGATTGCAAGATGCCCGGCTGCCAGCCCTTGATTGAGGCTGCTCCGTTTCTTGAACTCAGCGCGGAATCTCAAGAAACGTATAAGGCAATTCAAAAAGCCCTGGAAACGCGCGGAATTCCGGCCGCGCATGAGCCGCGCTTGGTGCGAGGGCTGGATTATTACACGGGTCTGGTGTTCGAAGTCGTGGCGGGCGGTGATTTGGGATCGCAGGACGCGGTGGCGGCCGGCGGCAGGTATGATAATTTAATTAGATCCCTAGGCGGACCGCTGATGGGCGCCATTGGTTTTGCCGCAGGCATGGAGCGAATTTTTCTTGCCCGGCAATCGTTTCAGGCGGACGGAAGCCGGACCGTGTATGTGGCCGCGCTGGACACCCATCCGGAAACGGAGCGTTATCTTGACGTCATTTTGAAAAAGTTGTATCAGGCGGGCCGAAAGGTCAAGAGGGATCCTTCGGTGCATTCGATCGGGGATCAATTGAAGAAAGCCAGCAAGCTTGGCGCCCATTTTGCCGTTATCATTGGCGAAAAGGAAGTTAAAAATCAACGGCTGACCGTGAAGGATCTTGTCAACAAAAGCCAGGAAGAAGTGGCTGTGGATGCGCTTCCGGTGTACCTTGCAAGTCATTCTCATTAAGTAAGGAGGAATTGTGCTGAGGACTCATCATTGTGGAGAGTTGAGAAAAGGCGATGTGGGCCAGGAAGTGACTTTGTGCGGCTGGGTGGACACGCGCCGCGATCACGGCGGGCTTATTTTTATTGATGTGAGAGATCGATGGGGCGTCACGCAAACGGTTTTTAATCCGGCCGTGAGCAAGGAATTGCACCGCAAGGCCGAAGAGCTGCGTTCCGAATATGTCGTTCAAGTGAAAGGAAAAATATCGGAACGGCCTACCGGCACGGAAAATACCAAACTGCCTACGGGACAGATTGAAATCGTTGCGGCCGAGCTTGAAATTCTGAATACATCTCCGACTCCTCCCTTTGAAATTTCAGGCAATGAATCGTTGTCGGAAGAAATCCGGTTAAAATACCGCTTTCTCGACATCCGCCGTCCGGCCATGATGAAAAATTTGACCACTCGCCACAAGGTGACCCAGATTGCGAGGGAGTATTTTAACAACCTGCAATTTATCGAAGTGGAAACCCCTTACCTTACCAAAAGTACGCCGGAAGGAGCGCGCGATTTTCTCGTGCCGGCGCGTTTGGCTCCGGGTCAATTTTACGCGCTGCCCCAGTCGCCGCAGCTTTTCAAGCAAATCCTGATGGTTTCCGGCATGGACCGGTATTTTCAGATTGTGCGCTGTTTCCGCGACGAAGATTTGAGGGCGGACCGCCAGCCGGAACACACCCAGATTGACGTGGAGATGTCTTTCGTGACCGAGGATGACATCCTGGGCGTGATTGAAAATTTAATGAAAACGGTGGTTAAGGGTGTTCTTGGCCTTGAGGTGAAGACACCTTTTGTGCGCATGCCTTATGATGAGGCCATGAACCGCTACGGTTCCGACAAGCCGGATCTCCGTTTCGGCATGAAATTGCATGAGGTGACGGATATTTTAAAAGGATCTCAATCGAAAATTTTCGAAGAGAGTTTCGCCAAAGGAGGCGTGGCCAAGGCCATTTTAGTCCCGGGTGCCGCAACCTATTCACGAAAAGATCTGGATGACCTCACGCAATACGCCAAGGATTTTGGCGCGCAGGGATTGGCCTGGTTCAAGATTCAGGACGAGGTAGAATCGCCGATCCGCAAATTTTTTTCCGAGGATCAAATGAAACGATTAGCGGCAGAATTGAACGCGGAAAAAGGCAGTTTGATTCTCGTGGTTGCGGGTGAATGGAAAATGGTATGCACCGTGCTCGGCGCATTACGCCTTCATCTTAGCCAAAAGCTGAACCTGATCCCGCGCGGTCAAGTTTCGCTTCACTGGGTGGTGGATTTCCCGCTCTTTGAGTGGAACGAGGAAGAGAAACGGATTCAGGCCTGCCATCATCCTTTCACTTCGCCGCAGGATAAGGATGTGCATCTTCTTGAAAGCGAGCCGTTGAAGGCCCGCGCCCGGGCTTATGATCTTATTTTTAACGGCACCGAGGCGGGCGGAGGCAGCATCCGTATCCATCGCCGGGACACGCAGAAAAAAGTTTTTCAAATTCTGGGAATTCAAGATCAGGATGCGGAGGAAAAATTCGGTTTCCTATTAAAGGCGCTTGAATTCGGCGCGCCACCCCATGGCGGTATTGCGCTCGGATTGGACCGCCTGACCGCGCTTCTTCTGGGTCTGGATTCCATCCGTGAAGTGATTGCTTTTCCTAAAACCCAGAAAGGAATATGCCCTCTTTCCCAGGCGCCTTCGCCGGTCAGCCCCAGACAGATGAAAGAATTGCACCTTGCGTTTAAGGGATGACGGAGAATTTTTCAATATGCTATAATTTTACAGTGAAGGCTGCCCCGGCCATGGCCGGGGCAGCCGGAACAGTACCTGCCCGGGGTTACAAGCCCCGGGCGGGTGGCCGAGCGGAGCGAGGTCCCTTGACCGGCGCTAAAAAAGGAGGTTGATAGCTCGTTGGAAAAAATTATTAAATTAAGTACGGACGAAGAAGCGATCAAATTATACGGCAGTCTCGATGAGAATTTGAGACACGCCGAGGAAAATTTTAATGTAAAAATTTACGCCCGCAATCACAAACTCACCATTTCCGGCGACCATGAGGATGTGGTCCGCGCAACGGATTTTTTCAATGATCAGCTCACCCATATCCGATCCATTACAGATGCTCCTCGGCACAAAGCCCGTGGTTCAGAAGATGAAGCAGAAGGCGATTCTTCCGCAAGTGCGCCCGGGCGTGGCGATTTTTTTCATAAAGGGAAAATTATCCGCGCCAAAAGCAAAAATCAGGAAGAATACCTCAAGGCCGTCAGGGAGAATGATATCGTGTTCAGTATTGGTCCGGCCGGAACTGGCAAAACTTATCTGGCCGTGGCCAGCGCGATCGATCATTTGAAGAAAAAAAGAGCGAATCGCATCATTCTCACGCGGCCTGCGGTGGAGGCGGGGGAATCCCTGGGATTTTTGCCCGGGGATCTTTTTGCCAAGATCAATCCCTATCTCCGGCCTTTGTATGACGCGCTTTATGATATGATGGACATGGAGGAAGTCGCCCGCTCGATTCAGAGGGGTCTTATCGAAATCGCACCGCTCGCTTACATGAGAGGCCGTACCCTGAATGACGCGTTTGTGATTCTGGATGAGGCACAGAACACGACTCCCGAACAGATGAAAATGTTTTTGACCCGGCTTGGACCTTCTTCCAAAGCCGTGATCACCGGGGACGTAACCCAGATTGATCTTCCCAACGGCAAGCGGTCCGGTCTGGTCGAATGCCAGAAAATTTTAAAGGGGATTGAAGGCCTCGGCTTTGCCTATTTTACGGAACGCGACGTGGTTCGCCACCGGCTGGTTAAGGAAATTGTAAAGGCTTATGAAAAACATCACCAAAAAGAATCTTCTTCGGGCTGAACTTTTAGGCCCACTGGGGATTTTCCTGGTCTCGTATATCTTTGCGGTTCTTATTCTCTGCTGCGAGACAGAACCCCGGCAAGGCGTTTTTCTTTTTCCGGAGGGCGAGCCGTCTTCCCGCAATGTTTTTGCCCCGTTTGAGATTTCCTTTGTGAATGAAAAGGCCACGGCTGTCCAAAGAGATGCGGCGAGCCGGACGGTTCCGGATCTTTATGAAATCGACGCCAAGCTGAATGAAAAAGCTTACTCGGCCCTGAACGAATTATTCGAATCCCTAAAACAGAGCAAGGCCTCTTCCGCCCATCAGATTGTCTGGGACCAGATCAAAGTCAATATCTCAAACTCCGCGGCGAAGACGCTCATGGCGGAGGATCTTGCGTTTCTTCAGGAATGGTCCAAGCGCACCGCACGGCGGTTTCTCGATCAGGGTATCATGGATTTTTCCCGGAAGATGGAGCTCATGAATGAGGGCAAGAAGATGGTCATGGCGCGGGGATTCAGCGAAGGCGAGAAGGAAAGGCTGGTTTCACTGAAATTGTTAAAAACCAAAACCGAGGTTGCTCAGGAAATCGAGAAGCTGGCGCAGGAGGATTTTTCCAAAAACCGCAAGCTGAAGGCGGTCCTTGTGGAGTTGATGGGAGAAGTTTTGCCGCCCAATTTTGTTTTCAATGAAGAGGAAACGCAGGCCAGGCAGAAACACGCTTACGGCGAGGCGTTGCCGGTCATGGAGGAGATCAAAAGAGGCGAGATGATCGTGCAGAAAGGTGCGATCGTGACTCCCGATATCTTTCAGAAACTTGAGGCCACCGCGGCCAAGCAGTTCACCAAGCAGGTGCAACTCAAGATATTGGGCACGGGATTGCTGGTGTTTCTTCTTTATCTTGTTTTCGGGTTGTTCCTCCGCCATTATGAGCAGGCTACTTTTGGAAGTTTCAAAAAACTTGGTCTAATTCATGGCTTTCTCCTCATGGTGCTTCTGGGCGAACGGTGCGCGCTGAATATTCCGTATGGATATATTCATTATCTTTTGCCTGCCAGTGTTTATCCGCTGGCGTTGAGTCTTCTCCTGAACCGCCGCATCGGCTATTTTTCAGCCATCATCATTGCCATGTTCAACGCGCTTCTCACCAATTTTGACACCGAGGTTTACCTTTACTCGTTTCTGGGGAGCGTGATCGGGACATTCTCCGCGATTGGGCTCAGGAAACGAAGCCAGTTTCTGTTGGTAAGTTCCGCGATTGGATTGGCCAATTTTTTTGTCATTTTCAGCTACAATATTCTGGCTCAGGTGCCTTTTCAGGAGGCGGTGCAGCTCGGCACATTCGGTATCGTGAACGGCTTCGTTATTTCCATGCCGCTCGCTTTCCTTTTGCTTCCGATCCTGGAGCATATTTCCGGGCTGGTCACGGATATCACGCTTCTCGAACTTTCAGATTTGAATCATCCGCTTCTCCGGCGCATGGTGATTGAGGCGCCGGGCACTTATCATCATAGTCTGGTGGTGAGCTCGCTGGCTGAATCCGCCTGCGAAGCCATTGGTGCCAACAGTCTTTTGGCCCGGGTGGGCGGGTATTTCCATGATATCGGAAAAATGGAGAAGGCCGAATATTTCACGGAGAACCAGGCCAATAAACAGGATGACCGCCACGGCAAGCTCAGCCCCTCGATGAGCTACCTTGTGATCGCAAGTCATGTAAAGGACGGCATTGAGTTGGCGAAAAAGTACAAGTTGAAGCAGGCAATCGTTGATTTTATTCCCCAGCATCAGGGAACATGCCCGGTCTACTATTTTTATAAAAAGGCATCGTCCAGTCCCAACATGGATGAGAGGATCAATATCGACGATTACCGCTATCCCGGGCCCAAGCCGCAGAGCCGGGAGACCGCGGTGGTGCTGCTGGCGGATTCCGTGGAGGCCGCGTCCCGTTCGTTGACCAATATTACGCCGTCCAGCATTGAGGATTTGGTGAAGGAGGTTATTAACATAAAATTTATCGACGCCCAGCTTGAGGAGTGCGACCTCACGCTTCAGGACGTGCGCAAGATTCAGGAAAGTTTTGTCCATAATCTGATTGGAATTTTCCACACCCGCATTCAGTACCCCAAGTCGGATGCCGAACCGCTCTGGCAGAAAATCGTTGACCGTAAGACTGAGTAATCAGCAGAATCGCATCCCTCTCCCTTTTTCAAAACTTAAAGCCGTGGGCGCCGTGATTCTTGAGGCTCTGGGATTCAGGCATGCAGAAGTGAGTTTCCTTTTTATTTCCGGCCGATGCATGAAAACTTTGAACAGGCGCTATAAGGGAAAAAATAGGACTACGGATGTTCTCGCCTTCAGCCAGCTGGAAGGGAAGCAAGGGCCAGCTTTGAAGAAGATTTTTTTGGGTGATGTGATCATTTCTGCGGATGATACGCGCCGCCAGGCACCCCTTTACGGAAATTCGTTTGAAAAGGAGCTTGTCCTTTACATGGTGCACGGTGTGCTTCATCTTTTGGGCCATGATGATGAGAGGCCTGGCCCGAAAAAAATCATGCGGTATGAGGAAAAAAGAATCATGAAAAAAATTCATACGCGTTTGCCTTCGTTGTGGCCATGAGCACGTAATTACATGAGTATCCAAAAAACGCAGGCACTCGTCCTTCGCTCCATCAAGTTCCGCGAGACTTCCCTCATCACTTCTTTTTTCACATCCGAATTCGGAAAAATCAAGGCCTTGTCCAAAGGGATCCGGAAAGAGAAAAGCGCGCTGATGGCGTATTATGAGCCTTTTGCGCAGGTGGAGATTGTTTTTTACGAGAAGATAAAATCAGACATCCATTTTCTTTCCGAATGCTCGCTGGTTTATTTTTTTTCTAAAATCCGCTCTGACTTTGAAAAAATCGGATGGGCCAGCTATCTTGTGGAGCTTGCAGATGCCGTGCTCCCGGTGCATGAGAAAAATGTACGCCTTTTCGGGCTTCTTCTTGAAGTATTGCGCCGGATGGAAGACGGCTCGCCGTCCCGGCTGGTCAATATTTTTGAGTTGAAGCTGCTTGAAGAAATTGGATTTTTCCCTCGTCTCGAAAGCTGCACCCGCTGCGGAAAAGAGGATATTGACGGAATGCTCAATCTGGCCGATGGCGGAATAGTATGCGCTAATTGCCGGCGTTATTCGGAGGAATATTTCCCGGTGTCCAAGGGCTTGATCAAGAGCATGCAGTATCTTGCTGAAAATGAGCCGGCCCAGGGATTGCAATTAAAAGCCAGCAGGGAAATGGAAGAGGAAATTCACCGCATTGTCTACCGGTGGGTGCGGTTCCGGTATGAGCGCGACTTATCCGCGTTTCGTTTCTTGCGCGAAGTTGACCTGATCAGGCAGCTTTAAGCCCCTTTAGTCCACGTAACTTAAAACCACCAAAACGACCACCATCAGCACAATTTGGCTCAGTTCAAATAGATACATGTGTTTGATCTTCCCCATTCAAAAATTTACGGCCATACCGTTTAAAACTTAAATCGTAATATTTTACAATCCTTATCTATATATACTCAAATGTGTTACAGGCTATTAACGCTATTTAGTAACAAAATTTGACACCCATGTATCCAAATGTTAAACTTGATTTTGAGTACTTTGTAAAGTTATTTAAAAGTATTTAGTACTAAAATCAGGATTAACCCATGAAAGAAAACGAAGACCTGTATTTTGACTTTTCCAAGGAAGAAAAGGATTACGCCATCCGGTTCCTGCTGGATGCCGTACTTCGTTCAAGAGGCACCTGCGGCTTTCCTTCCAACCGGGAAATTTATGATGAGGACGTTAATATTTACCTGGCACATCTTCTATTTGCCGTTTCCACCTCGGCTTACCAGAAACTGGTCAAAAAGTATCTGGTTTCTTACCCCAGCGATTTAACTAATCTTGTGGACACTTCGGACGATAACTATATCAGGTATTTCATATACAAGATCAATGCTGATAACCTGTTGGTCCACTTGGGGGTTTTTCAGGACCTGAGGCAGAGTATGAATCTCCCGCAGCACAATATATGCCCTAAAACAGAAGAACAATTCAAGGAAGCGGCACGGGCTTATTACGAACAGGCGGCGATTTACAATCAGCGAATTTACCGGAAAAAAACAGCCGTAGGCGAAGTTCTGGGAAAACTGGCGGATCATTTTGACCAATATTGCAATGTACTCCAGGTCACGCGTAAGGATTTTTTCCATTTTGCCAATCATTTCAAGGATCGGGAATTTTCCGATTTTCTGCAGAACGTGCAAACGTACGAAAGCAAGACCTGTTTGAAGGAGAAGCAGGACGCTTTTCTTGACCTTTATCTGGAGTGGCTTAAGGACAAGGAGAATCAGGAATTAAAAGAGCGGCTGAACAGTATGGGTGAAGAGCTCAGCCGTCTTGATCCGCAGTTTCGATTCCGCAGAATGTAGGGCTTAAAAGCAGGGAGGGTGAGATGGAAGATACAGCAACGGCAACCAAAGTGAAGGACCCGAAAGAAATGCGGCTGGAAATTAAAAGAAAACAGGATGAGTTTCTGGATGTCTATTCGCTCTACCTCAGAACCGGTCTTCAGTGGATCAAGGAAGAGGTCTTTCTAAAGGCCTACGAACTGCACATGCTGGACCGGAATTTTTCGTTTGAAATTTAAACCGCAAGCTGAAAACTCGCCGCATATTCGAGGGTGCCTTTTCTTGACAGCGCCAGTACCCTTTGTTATAATTCCCGCCCATTTCTAAATAATTGAATTGATTGAAGTTATCTTGATTTTCCGGAGGAATCCATGATGGCGCTCAATATTCAGGCCGCGGAACGGCTGACGAAGCTCCCCCCGTATCTTTTTGCAGAAATCGATCGTCTCAAAAGGGAAGCCCGCGCTCAGGGCAAGGACATTATTGATTTGGGAGTAGGCGACCCCGATATTCCCACGCCTTCCTTTATTATCAATGAGCTCGAAAGAGCGAGTCGTGATCCCGAGAACCACCGCTATGCCCTGGATCAGGGCTTGCCCGAACTTCGCCGCGCCATTGCTGAATGGTACAAGAAAAGATTCGGCGTGGTGCTGGACCCTGAAAAAGAAATCCTTCCTCTCATCGGATCCAAAGAGGGAATCGCCCACATGCCGCTTACAGTGGTAAATGCAGGGAATGTTGTTCTTATCCCGGATCCGGGCTACCCCCCTTACCGTTCCGGGACCCTTTTTGCGGGCGGAGTTCCTTATTTTATGCCGCTTTCCGAGGGAAACGGCTTCTTGCCTGATCTCAAGGAAATCGAGCCGCCTATTTTGGAAAAAGCCAAAATGATGTTTCTCAATTATCCCAACAATCCCACAGCCGCCTGCGCGCCCAAGTCCTTTTTTGAGGAAGTCATCCGGTTTGCGGACAAAAACAGCATTCTTGTCTGTCATGACGCGGCCTATACGGAAATCAGTTTTGACGGTTACCGGCCGCCCAGTTTTCTGGAATTCAAGGGTGCGAAGGACGTGGGTCTTGAATTTCATTCGCTTTCCAAGACTTTTAACATGACCGGCTGGCGCATCGGCTTTGCCGTGGGAAATGCGGAGGCCATAAAGCTTCTGGCCAAGGTGAAGTCCAACATTGATTCCGGCATTTTTCAGGCCATCCAGTATGCGGGCATCAAGGCCCTGCGCGAGGGAGAGGCGGAAACGCAGAAAAATATTAAAATTTATGAGGAGAGGCGGAATATTCTGGTGGAGGGAATGCGGAATCTCGGCTGGAATGTCCGTTGTCCGCAGGCGACTTTTTATGTGTGGGCGCCGGTTCCGCCGGGATACACTTCCCCGGAAATTGCCATGAAATTTCTTGAGGCGGCAAACATCGTGGTGACGCCGGGCAATGGTTTTGGGATGAACGGGGAAGGGTATTTCCGCATGGCCATCACAGTCCCGAAAGAAAGAATTCAGCAGGCCCTGGAACGCGTCAAAAAAATGGGGCATAGCCGGGGAGGGAAATGAAGGTGGTGCGCGCCTATGTCGGCGTCGGTTCCAATCTGGGTAACCGCCTTGGCATGATGGGCAAAGCCAAGGAGCGGCTTGAGGCCAACCGATTTATTTCCATACGCAAGGTCTCGAAGGTCTATGAGACTCAGCCTGCGGGATATTTGCCGCAGAACCAGTTTTTAAACGCCGTTTGGGAACTGGAAACGGAGCTCCCGCCCGCGGCCCTTCTCCGTGAACTGGTCACGGTGGAGAATTATCTGGGCCGGAAGAGCGGTGTGAGAAATGGACCGCGGGTCATTGACCTCGATTTGTTGGGATACGGTAATTTTATTTCCCAACAGAGCGAATTGATGGTTCCGCATCCGCGGCTTCATGAACGGTATTTTGTGCTTAAGCCGTTTTCGGAAGTGAATGCCCGCTGGATTCATCCCAAATTTCATTGCACGGTTCGGGAACTTCTTGCCAAAGTTTCGAACCGTCCCTAGTGTTGTGAAAATTATCCGCTCCGGCCGTAAACTTTTTGTCTTAATAGCTTCCCTCAAGGCCCGCGGCAAGAGCATCGGGTTTGTGCCCACCATGGGTTATCTTCATGAAGGGCATCTCTCTCTTTTCCGGCGGGCCCGCCGCGAAAATGATTGCGTGGTGGTTAGTATTTTTGTGAATCCAACTCAATTTGGACCCAAGGAGGATTTTAAACAATATCCCCGGGACATGAAGCGGGATTTGCGGTTGTGCAAGAAGGAGAAAGTGGATTTTGTATTCACGCCTTCAGTCAAAACCATGTATCCGGAAGGTTTCGAGACTTATGTGGAGCCGGGAAAGCTTGCAGAGAGCCTTTGCGGCCGAAGCCGGCCCGGGCATTTCCGCGGAGTAGCCACGGTGGTGACCAAGCTCTTTAACCAGGTGCAGTCCACGGTTGCTTATTTGGGCCAGAAAGATTATCAGCAGGCCTTGATCATCCAGCGGTTAGCGGCCGATCTTAATCTGCCGGTGCGGGTCAAAATTTGTCCCATTGTTCGTGACCCGAGCGGCCTGGCCTTGAGTTCGCGAAATGTTCATCTTGACAGCGAGGGCCGGCAGCGGGCGCTTGCCCTAGTCAGAGCCATCCGCTGGTTCAGGAAGGAAGTGAAAAAGGGAAGCCGGGACGTGGCTTTTCTTAAAAAGGGTGTGCGGCGGATTCTCGTGCAAGGCGTCTTGCGTATCGATTATGCCGAGATTCTGGACGCGCGAGAACTGTCGCCTGCCCCGAGACTTTCTGGTAAAATAGTGCTTGCCTTGGCTGCCTTTGTCCCAGCCGGCAAAAAGCAAGCAAGCCCCGGCGGATGGACAGGGCCTGCCGGGTCGAGCCGCCACCCGCGGTCCGGTCAAGCAGGCCGCGAAGTCCGTTTGATTGATAATTGTTTAGTGCAAGTTTTCTGAAAGTACGCAGGTTAAAAAGGAGGATAAATTCAGAATGTTCCGTCAGATGCTGAAGTCGAAAATTCACCGGGCGACCGTGACCGAAGCAAACATCAATTACGAGGGAAGCATCACGATTGACATGGACCTCATGGACGCGGCCGACATTCTCATGAATGAAAAAGTCCTTATCGTAAATCTGAATAATGGATCCCGGGTGGAGAGCTACGCCATTCCCGGCGACCGGGGGTCGGGCGCCATTTGCCTCAACGGCGGTGCCGCGAAACACGGCGCCAAAGGAGACCTTCTTATTATCATGAGCTTCTGTGTCCTGGATGAGGATGAGGTCAAAACTCACAGCCCCAAGGTCATCCGGGTTGACAGCAAAAACAGGATTCTCGAGCCCGCCGGAAAAAATTTTAAGTCCCGCAAATGAAAAAAAGGATTCGCGTCGGAATTGTCGGATGCGGAGCAATCGGATCCTATCTGGCCAAGACCGTCACCGGCCGGTTCCAGGCCTTCGCAACCCTTGAAGTCCTCACCGATCTTCATCCGGAAAAAGCCCATACCCTTGCCGGAAAACTCAAAGCTGGTGTCAAAATTCTAAATCAAGATAGCCTGGTCCGCCGTTGCGACCTGATCATTGAAGCCGCTTCCACCAAGGCCGTGGGGCCGCTGGTGCGGAAAGTGCTGCGCCATGGGAAATCGATTTTGGTGATGAGCGTCGGGGGGTTGATTTCGAATCCTTCTCTTTTGAAAAAAATTGAGTTCTCAAAGGGTAAGGTTTTTGTGCCGTCCGGCGCTTTGGCCGGGATTGACGGGCTTTTGGCCGCAAGAATGGGAAAGATTAAAAAGGTCTCCTTGGTGACGCGCAAGCCGCCGGCAGCCTTCACGGGCGTGGTTTTTTTGAAGAAAAGAAAAATTGCCGTTGAAAAGATCCGAAAGGAAACCCTTCTTTTTAGCGGGCCGGCGATTCGCGCGGTGAAAGCTTTTCCGCAAAACATCAATGTCGCGGCCGTGTTGAGTTTAGCCGGAATAGGTCCGGCCAAGACACAGGTCAAAATTTATGCCGTGCCGTTTCTGAAAAAAAATATTCACCGCGTCGAAATCGAAGGCGATTTCGGGCGCATGATCGCGGAAACCGAGAATATTCCGGCTCCCGGCAATCCCAAAACAAGCTACCTTGCGGCTCTTTCGGCTGCGGCCATGCTTGAGAAAATTTTCGGAACCCCGCAGATCGGCACCTGATTAAGAGCGACTCCCATGGAAACTCAGATTGTGATTCGGGGCGCCCGGGAGAATAATCTCAAGAATATCAACATCTCGCTTCCGCGCAACCGCTTCATCGTGATCACCGGGCTTTCGGGATCCGGCAAGTCCTCGCTTGCTTTTGACACCCTGTATGCCGAGGGCCAACGGCGTTACATTGAAAGTCTTTCCTCTTATGCCAGGCAATTTCTCGAAAAATTAAAAAAGCCGGACGTTGATTATATCTCCGGCCTTTCGCCCAGCATTTCCATTGAACAAAAACATTTCACCCACAATCCACGCTCAACCGTGGCCACGGTGACAGAAATTTATGATTTTCTCCGGCTTCTTTATGCCAAGGTGGGCGAGGTCCACTGTTATCAATGCGGCACGAAGCTCGGGAGACAGACGGTGGAGGAGATGCTCGCGCAGATTTTTTCTCTCAAGTCCGGCGCGGAATTTTATGTGCTGGCGCCGCTCGTCCGCGGGAGAAAGGGCGAGTACCGCAAGCTTTTTGAGGATCTCAAAAAAAAGGGATTCGGAAGCGCGTCGGTGGATGGAAAGATTCATGACCTTCAGAAAGTGCCGAAACTGCACAAGGCGCGGCGGCATGACATTGAGCTGGTGGTGGATTTTCTTAAAGCGGAAGACCGTTATAAAAAGCGGATTGAAGAGTCCCTGAAAACCGCGTTGGAGTTTTCGGGCGGAAGCGCACTGGTCCAATCCGTAGCTCGCGGCCAGCGCGAAATCCTTTTTTCGGAAAAGCTGAATTGCCCCCGCTGCGACATCAATCTGGGGGACCTGGCTCCCAACATGTTTTCCTTTAATAGCCCTTACGGGGCCTGTCCCGCCTGCCGGGGACTTGGCCGCGTTTCCCAGGTGGTGACCCATCTGGTGATCACGGACCCAACCAAACCTTTGCTGCGCGGAGCCATTAACGAAGATATTTATTTTTCTTTTAATCGTTATGTTATCAGCGATCTGGTGTATGAGCTTAAAGATTATTATGGTTTTGAATTAAAAACTCCCTACCAGGATCTCCCAGATGAAGTGAAAGACGCGTTTCTTTGGGGCAATGACGAGATCAGCGGTTTGATTGAAGAGCTGAGGGAACTTTTTTACACTACGACTTCGGAAGAAATCAAAACCAAGACCGCGAAGTTTTTAAAAGAAGATGTCTGCCCGGTATGCCATGGCGGACGGCTCAAAAAGGAAATCCAGGGAGTGCGGCTGCGCGGCAAAAATATCATGGAGCTTTCGCAGTTTTCCGTGGAAGAGGCGGACCGTTTTTTTCAGGCGTTTCAGCCCGCCGGGAAAACCGCGCAGATTGCAGCGCCTATTCTTAAAGAAGTCAAAGAGCGGCTGCGTTTCCTTCTCAATGTGGGCCTGGGGTATCTCACGTTGGACCGTCCGGTGAATACTTTGGCCGGAGGGGAAATTCAAAGAATCCGCCTGGCCCGGCAAATCAGCGTGGGGCTCACGGGAGTGCTTTATGTGCTGGATGAACCGAGTATAGGGCTTCATCCGCGCGATAATGAAAAACTTCTCAAGACCCTGCGGAATTTGTGTGAGCTTAAAAATACCGTGATTGTGGTGGAGCACGACGAGGAAACGATCCGGCAGGCGGATTATGTGGTGGATTTGGGTCCGGGGGCCGGCGTAGAAGGCGGACGGGTGGTCGCGAACGGCTCTTTGAGTGAAATGAAAGACGCCACCGAGTCGGTCACGGTTCAGTATCTTTCCGGAAAACAAAAAATCGAAGTTCCGGAAATGCGGAAGGATTACCGCAAGGCCAAGAAACTTATGATTCGCGGAGCTCGGGAACACAATCTAAAAAAAATCAACGTGGGTTTTCCTCTCGGCCTTTTTATTTGCGTGACGGGCGTTTCAGGATCGGGAAAAAGCACCCTCGTTTACGACATTCTCTTCAAGGCGCTGCACAACCGGATCTGGAAAACCTCCTACCGTGTGGGGAAGTTCCAGGCCATGACAGGCGCGGAGGAAATCGACAAGGTGATTGCAATCAATCAGGCGCCTATCGGCAGAACGCCGCGTTCCAATCCTGCCACTTACACGGATCTTTTTGTGCATATCCGGCGCCTTTTTGCGCAAACCTACGAGGCCAGGATGAAGAATTTCACGCAGAGCCGCTTCAGTTTTAATTTAAAGGAAGGCCGGTGCGAGGCCTGTCAGGGCGACGGCCATCAGCGGCTTTCCATGAGTTTTCTTCCGGATCTTTATGTGATTTGCGAAACCTGCCGCGGCAAAAGATACAATGATCAGACGCTGGAGGTAAAATATAAGGAGAAAACCATTGCGGATGTTCTGGATATGTCCGTCAAAGAAGCCCTGGAGTTTTTTCACGCCATTCCTATGATTCGCGAGAGACTGGATTTATTGGACCGTATCGGCCTGGGCTATCTTAAGCTCGGTCAATCTTCCACCACCTTGTCGGGCGGAGAGGCGCAGCGTATCAAGCTGGGCAGTGAATTGGGCAAGCGGGCAACCGGCAAAACCCTCTATATCCTGGATGAACCCACCACCGGCCTCCATTTCGGCGATATTCAGAACCTTTTGAAGGCGCTTTTTGCGCTCCGGGACAGCGGCAATACGGTGCTGGTGATTGAGCACAACCTGGATGTCATCAAAACAGCCGACTATCTCATTGATTTGGGCCCGGAAGGGGGTTCCGGGGGCGGGGATATTGTGGCTTGCGGGACTCCGGAGGAGGTTGTCCGGGACCCCAGGTCCTTTACGGGGTTTTACCTCAAAAATTGCCTCAAAAATTGCCTTGCGAAAAGCAGCCGCAAGGTATAAACTGAAACAAATCCAATTTTTCCGGCTCGCTTCTGCGCGCGGATCAAGGAGCTTAACATGAAAAAGTGGTCATTTTTTTTCACAGGAATTGCGGTTCTGGCAGGCCTCCTCTATTTTGCAATTCAGAAAAATTTGTTCCTTGTTAGAAATAAACCAAATGTCTCTCCAGCCCGGCTTCAGGAAGTGATCCGTCCCATTCCAGTTCCCGAAACGCCCGCACCCCAGACGGTTATTCAGACTGCGGTGCCGGACAAATCGCAGGAAACGGTAGCAACGGTCGCTAAGATTGTCAAGTTGAAGGAAAAAGCCGTCAAGGAGCCGAGTTTTATCGAGGGCGTTTTCCGGATCATGGAAATTTACCGTGAAGGGAATCAGAAGTTTCTTAATGAAGACGTGACCAAAGCCGATCCTGTTTTTGAACGCGCTTTTGAATTATCCTCCGAGCTTCAGGCCACAAATTCTGCCGAGGAAAAATTGAAAAAGCAGCTCATGGAAGCCACCTGGGCACGTCTCGGCAGTATTCGTTTCTCAAACAAGATTGTCGAGAATCCCGACGCCGAGACCGTGGATGCCTGGTGGCACCGCAATATCGATCTTCTCAAAAAGGCCAATGAATCCATCATCAACGTGGTCCGCATGACCGGGCAGCTGATTCAGGCTCAGTCCGAAACCCTGGCGGATGACAAGGATTCCGGGCTGCTTCTCCAAGACCTCGAAAGAAATGCCAAGGGCGTCCTGGTGGTGTCCAAGAGCCCTCATTCATAAGTCGCTTCCTTTAGAGAAATAAACGATCCCGCAAGAAAGATGAGCGCCGTTCCGGCAATCATCGACGGCGTGATTGTTTCCTTCCAGAAAAGAAATCCCCAAAAATAAGAAAATACGGGCGTGAGATAGGAAAAAGGGCTCACCAAAGAAGCCGGTGCCTTGCGGAAGGCGATGGTCATCCACAATTGCCCGTAGAATGAGCCGATAGCCACTCCCAGCAATCCTACCCACTCTGGCGGTCCGGGCCAACGGACTCCCGGGACCAGAAAAAAAAGAGATCCCACCATGGAAACAAAAGTGAAGTTAAAAATAATGGTGAACGGCGATTCGTGATGTTTAATAGCTCGGATCGAAGTATAAGCCACGGCTGCGGCCAGGCCGGAAAGCAGGCCGAGCACGATAAACAGAGTTTTATGGCCGCCGGTGTGTAGATTCGCGCTGGAAGGAAAGGTAAGTAGGATGACACCCGCAAAAGACATCAGGATCATGCCCCATAAAAATAATCCGGGTCTTTCTTTCAGGAAAATAACAGCGATTACGGCAGCAAAAAAAGGTGCTGTGAAATTCAGCATGACGGCTAGGCCAAGCGGCAGTTTTGAAATGGTGAAAAAATGAAGCGCCAGGGCCGTGAATCCGCTAATTCCTCTTAAAAAAAGAAGCCCGCGGTCCTGGCCCCAGAACGAAACCCTTTTTCGCAGAATAAGAATGCTGATGAGAAGGGTTCCTGAAAGACTCCGGAAAAAAACCACTTCAAAAACAGGCAAAGTCCTGACTGTCCATTTCACGCACAAGGCCATGAGCGCAAACGCGAGCGAAGCGCCTGTCATGTAAAAAATACCGGAAAGATGATGGTTCGGTTTTGAGAGCCGGTTCGGCTGAGTCATCCGGCTGAGGCGGTCACGCGCACGGCATTGGCCACGCCCTGCGCCACTTTGCAGATAAAATCAAGATTAAGCGTGCTCAGGGTGTCGCTTGAAAGGTGATAATGCGGGTTACGGAAAAAAGAAGTGTCCGTGACCAGGAGTGCGGGATACCCCGCGTCCCAAAAAGGAGAATGATCGCTTAGCCGTGAAGCAGGCAGAAGCCAGCCGTTAAAGGGGAGTGTGAGAGGCTCGACCGGCAATCCTTCGATTTTTTTCATTTCTTTATAAAATAGCTCGAGAAGATTTTTGGATTTGCTGTTTGCGAGCAGTCCGATGAAATCGCCCGTGTCCCGGAAGCGGCCCTGAAGCGCAGGCGGAAGCTTTTGCGCGCCCTTTCTTGCATCCGTGTACCCGATCATTTCCAGCGAAATCATTCCGTTAATTTCCCTTTTTTCTTTTTTCAAATCTTTGGCATACTGGGAACTTCCCGCCATGCCGAATTCCTCCAGATTGAAACTGACGAACTCGACCGAATGGCAAAATTGTTCTTTGGCCAGGACGCGCGCGGTTTCGAGGAGCGCGGCAACCCCGCTAGCATTGTCGTCCGCACCCGGGCAATTGTCCACCGCGTCAAAATGCGCTCCCACGATAAAGCAGGATTTTTTCTTTCCGGCCAGCCTCCCAATCAAGTTCGGAAAAGACTTTCCTTCGTAATCAAAAAAATGTTTTTTGACTTCCAGACCGTAACTTTGAAATTCGCAGCAAATATAATTTTCAACTTGAGCGAGTTTGGATTGAGGAGAAAAAGGATAGCGGTTGCCTGTAACGGATTCCAGATGCTTGAGAATTTCTTTTTTAGAAATCAATTCCGCCATGGGCGCATTATAGCATAGCGAAATTTTCTTTTTAAATCTTGAACAAACAAGTTATATCTTGTATTCTGATAGTCATGGGCAAGGCCATCGCAATAAGATTAAAAGAAACGCTTCCTCTTTTTCAAAAAGTGGGAGCAGAGATTTTACGCCTCAGAAAAGCAGAGGCGCTTACCCAGGGTGCATTGGCGCAAAAAATCGGAGTGACCCAGCAGGAAATATCGCGGGTGGAGAAGGGGGACAATTGTTCGCTTTCCACGCTCCACCGGATCGCAAGGGCTCTGGAACATGACATTGAAATTCTTTTTAAAGAGAAAAAATTATGAAAAAGTTTGATGCCGTAGTGGTGGGCGGAGGCATTATCGGCTGTTCCATCGCGTGCGAGCTGAGGAAATCCAAGCTTAAAGTGGCGGTTTTGGAAAAGCATGTTCCGGGCGCCGAAGCTTCGGTGGCTGCGGCAGGCATACTGGCTCCGCACGGTGGCCCTCGCGGAAAAACCATTTTTTTCAGCCTTCTGCGGGATAGCCTTGCTCTTTACCCACAATTCATTGAAGAGGTGGAAAAGGAAACCGGGCTTGAGACAGAGTTCCGCAATTCAGGATTGTTTTATTTAGCGTTCAATGAGGAAGATGAGACGTCGCTTCAGGAAAAGTTTGACTGGCAGAAGAAATCCGAGGTCGAGGTGGAATGGATTTCCGGTTCGGAGATCCGGAAAAAGGAGTCCTGGGCCGGCCCGAATGTGACCAAAGGGCTTTATTTCCCCGAGGATTGTCAGGTGGACAACATTAAACTGGTCCGCGCCATGGAGGCCTGGGCCAGAAAACTTGGGGTTGAATTTCTTCTCGGGAGCACGGTAGTCAAGATATGGATTGAGGATTCCAAATTACGGGGAGTGGTCGCGGGAAGCGAGAAAATTGAAAGTCCGGTGGTGATCAATGCGGCCGGCGCATGGGCTGATTTTGACAAGACGTTGCCTTTTTCGATTCCCGTCAAGCCGTCGCGGGGACAGATTCTCGTGTTGCATCAGCACAAGCCGCTTTTCAGCCGCATGATTTATACCCGGAAAGTTTATATGGTGACACGGAATGACGGGCGGATCATCGTGGGATCCACGGTGGAATCCGTGGGCTATGACAAGGATGTGACGGTCAAGGGGCTTCACAAGCTGGTCAGGGGCGTGATGGAGGTGAATCCGGACCTGGGGGCGCTATCCTTCCGGGAATGCTGGGCTGGGCTTCGGCCGCGTTCCAAGGATAACCTTCCTATTTTAGGTAAAACTCCGGTTGAGGGACTGTTTCTTGCGGCCGGTCATTTCCGCAACGGCATTCTCCTGGCGCCAATTACTGGACGTTTAATCACTCGCCTGGTTTTGGGAAAACAGGTTACCCACGATTTGACGCCCTATGATATCCGGCGCTTCGCGACAAAATTTTTTGCACCTCACACCGAGGTTTGATATATAATATCTTAAATTTCTGCATGGAGGGCATTCGATGATCACGGAAATTGGAATCACGGCAGGCCATATCTGGCATTATCTGGATGAAAAGCGGCAGGCAACCCTGGACGAGCTGATAAAGAGTATCGGTGTCAGAAGGGAATTGATTTTGATGAGTTTGGGATGGCTTGCCCGTGAAGGTCATGTGAATCTCCGCGAAGACAAAGGCGTTTATCGCGCCACCCTGGCCCGCAAGTAAACCTTTCGAAACGTGAAGTTTTGCCTGGTTTTATCCACCGTCCCTTCCCCTAAGATAGCCCGCAAGCTGGCGCTTGCTCTGGTTCAAAACCGCTTGGCCGCCTGCGTCAATGTCATTGACGACCTTGCTTCTTTTTTCTGGTGGCAGGGTCAAGCGGATAAAGCCCGGGAATCCTTGCTGGTGATAAAAACAGCGAAATCCCTTTTTCCCCGCCTGGTGAAATTTCTGAAAAAGCAGCATCCTTATCAGGTTCCCGAAATTATCAGCTTACCGATTGGAAAAGGAAATAGCGAATATCTGCGCTGGATGGAGGAAACTCTTAAGCGGTCAAAAAAAAGCCGCTGAGAGATCAAATCGTCGGCGGGGATACGGCGCAAAACACGCGGGCCTTTTTCGAGCCGCGGTTGCCGAGCTGATGGGCCAGGGAAGCGTCAAAATAAAGCGTTTCGCCTTCCTTTAAAATAAATTCTTTCTTATCTATTTTGGCAGTGACTTCACCTTCGAGCACAAAATAAAATTTTTCCACGCCCAGCTCCAGTTTTTCAGAATCGGTTTCCACCCGCGGCTCCAGCGTGAGAAGAAGAGGCGTGATTTTCTTTTTCATGGCTTCATGGGTCAGGAGTTCACACCGGATTTTTCCGCTGCGGAGTGTGATGGGATTGCGTTTGGAGTCATCCTGATGAACGGCCTTATCGGCCCGGTCATCCAGGGAGGCATAGAATTCCGCGAGCGTGAGGCCCAGCGCTCGGGCTATTTTTTCGTGACTTTCGACCGTGCCGCGCATGATGCCGGTTTCTATTCTTGAAAGGGTGGCCTGTGCCACTCCGGTTACCTGTGAAAGCTCAACCAAGGTGATTTTTTTGGCTTTTCGTAGTTCGCGGATTTTTTTCCCTATTTCCATGTCTTGCTTTCTTAAAGTTAATGGATTCATTATAGCCTACCCTTCTTATCAACGGCAATAAAATTATAACTTTTTATCATAGATTTAATTAAAAATATATCAAAAAATTATTGATTAATAATTATATTCCTGTTATTCTATCCTCATCTTTTAGAAAAGGAGGTGAAATTATGGTGGCAAGAAAACAGCCTTTTGTCGTATCAGCTTTGGTGCTGGTGTCTTTTCTGATGCTGGCCGGCGTGAATCCGGCTTTCAGCAAGGAAGAGAAGGCAGCATCTTCCCAGCCGCAAATTGGGCAGGTGAACTTGAACAAGGCGTCTTTGGAAGAACTTGAAAAGGTCAACGGAATCGGACCTGTGATTGCGCAGCGTATCCTCGATTACCGGACCAGCAATGGTTCTTTCAAGTCGCTTGAGGAACTGTCTCAAGTGAACGGTATTGGGAGAGTCAAGTACGAAAAAATGAAGGAACAACTGACTCTGTAATTACTTACAGAGTGAAAACTTTGAAGGCAGGTAGGTAAAGGCGGTGGTTGCAAAACCACCGCCTTTTTATTGGTTTTCTTGATTTGCGCCCCCCTTTCTGATACAATTTCCGCCCATGTCTAAACCCGTGACATTTCAAGACTTAATCCAAAAATTAAATGTTTATTGGGCTCGCCAGGGGTGTCTGGTAGTACAACCCTATGATCTGGAAGTGGGCGCTGGTACATTTTCTCCACATACTTTTCTTCGTGCTCTCGGTCCGGAGCCGTGGAAAGCGGCTTATGTGGAGCCCTCCCGCCGTCCGACCGACGGCCGGTATGGCGAAAATCCTCTCCGCATCCAGCATTATTTTCAGTATCAGGTGATTATCAAGCCCTCGCCGGAAAACAGTCAGGAGCTTTACCTCAACAGTTTGCGGGAAGTGGGGATTGACGTGGGCAGCCATGATATCCGTTTTGTGCAGGATGACTGGGAGTCGCCGACCCTGGGAGCCTGGGGGCTGGGGTGGGAGGTGTGGCTGGATAGTCTGGAAATCACCCAGTTCACCTACTTTCAGCAATGCGGCGGCATTGACCTGGAGATGGTTTCCTGCGAAATTACCTATGGATTAGAAAGAATCGCCATGTTTCTCCAGGGAAAACAGTCGATTTTCGACCTTAGGTGGAATGACGAGGTCACGTACGGCGAGATTTATATTGAAAACGAAAGGGAATTTTCGCGCTATAACTTTGAAGAGGCGGATATTGAAATGCTCTCCCGGCATTTTAATGATTTTGAGGCCGAGTCCAAACGGCTGCTGGAGAAAAATTTGATTCTGCCGGCTTATGATTTATGCCTAAAAACTTCCCACACCTTCAACCTTCTCGATGCCCGCGGAGCCGTCAGCGTGACGGAACGGCCCCGCTATATAGCCCGGGTGAGGGCCTTGGCCAAGGGCTGCGCCGAGGGGTATCTCAAACTCCGCGAAGAGATGGGACATCCGTTGAGTAAGATGAGCAAGAAAAAACCAAAAAAAGTGACTCACGCCTGAAATTTCCATGACGCGAAATACGCAAAATTTTCTCCTTGAAATAGGCACCGAAGAATTGCCCACCGACAGTCTGGATTTGCTGGAGGCGCATTTCCGCGCCAGGGTTGAGGCCAAATTGCGCGAAGAGCGGCTGACATTTGACAACAGCAGAGTTTTTACCACGCCCCGGCGCGTGGTGCTTTTTATTCAGGGATTGGCGCCGCGGCAGGAAGCGCAGGTGGCGGAATGGGTGGGGCCGTCCTGGGACAAGGCCTATGACGCGGCAGGTAAGCCTACGCCCGCGCTGGAAGGATTTTTACGGTCAAAAAATTTGAGTGAAAAGGATATTGTCAAAAAAGAAACTCCGCGCGGTATCTACGCCGCGGCTCAGAAAACCCTGGCCGGCAAGCGGGCGGAGCGAATTCTTCCCGGATTGTTTGCAGAACTTCTCACATCATTTTCTTTTCCCAAAACTATGCGATGGGATGCTACGCGGTTTTCTTTTCCCAGGCCCATCCGTTGGATCGTGAGCGTTCTGGATTCCAAGGTTCTGCCGTTTTCAGTGGGTAGTGTTCGGGCCAACCGTTTCACTTTTGGACACAGATTTCTTGCCCCGCGCAAACTTGCGGTGAAAAAAGCCGATGCCGCCGCCTTTTTGAAATTGCTTGAAAAGGCCCATGTCATCCTTGACCTGGAGGAGAGAAAAAGGCGTATCCGGCAGCAATTTGCGGCCCGGACCCAAAAAAGCCCCTGCGATGAGGAGCTGGTTCATGTGACGGCTCAACTGGTGGAAGAGCCGTATGTGATCACGGGAAAGTTCAGTCCCGATTTTCTTTCGCTTCCGCCGGAAATTCTTTCGACCTCCATGAAAAAACATCAGAAGATTTTTGCGGTTTATGATGCCGGACACAGACTGAAGCCGTTATTTGCCGGGGTGCTCAACGGAAAAAAAACTAATCTGCCGAAGATTATCAAGAATTATCAGGGCGTGCTGGAGGCCAAACTCCGGGACGCGCAATTTTTTTACACCGAGGATACCAAGGAGCCTCTGGAGAGAAAGGTTGAAAAGCTGAATGGCATTATTTTCCTCGGCAAATTGGGAACCATGCATGACAAGACCCTCCGGCTGCTTAAACTTGCCGCAACTTTGGCGCAGGGCTTGAAGCTTTCAGAACAGAAAACTGCGGGACTCAAACGGGCGGCTTTTCTCTGCAAGGCCGATTTGCTCACGCACATGGTTTACGAATTTCCCGAACTGCAGGGCGTGATGGGGCGAGAGTATGCCAAGGCAAGCGGCGAACCCGAAGAAGTGGCCGAAGCCATCGCGGAGCATTATTTGCCCAAGAATCTTTCCCAGCCGTATGATGAGCTGACGAAGGAGCAGACTGGTTTGGGTTCTTCGCTTGCTATTCTTGAAAAAATGGATACTCTAATAGGGGCTTTCGGCGTTGGCCTTGAACCGACCGGAAGCCAGGATCCCTATGCGCTGCGCCGCGCAGCAGGCGGCGTGGTGAAAATCATCCGCGCTTTCAGCCACCGTTTTGACCTCAAGGAGATCATTCAAACGGCGGTACGGCTTTACGGCAGCCGTCTCAGCAAAAGCGAGACCGAAATTCTCATCCGGCTGGAGGTATTTTTCAGGGAGAGGATGGCTTTTGAACTCGGCGCGGCAGCCGGTTCCAAAGAGGACCAAATTTTGAAGGCCGTGCTTAAAACGTCCTGGTCTGATGTGGGGGGCGTTTTCCTGCGCTATAACCTGCTCAAATCCCTTTACGGCAAGGACCGCGCGGGATTTGACCGGGCGCACAAGGTGATTGAAAGAACTCATAATATTTTGAAAGGCGCTTCCAATATTCAGGAAGAAATCAAAGCGGAGCTTTTAAAAGAGAAGCCCGAACAGAAATTGTACGATCTGGTGCAGGAAAAAATTTCCGACTTTGACCGTTTGGCCAGTGAAGAGAAATTTGACAAGGCGACGCATCTTTATGGGGAAGTGTTTTATGAGCCGGTTCATGAGTTCTTTGACAAGGTGCTCGTGAATGTGGAGGACCTCCCCCTGCGGGAGAACCGCCGTGCCTTGATGAAGAAAATTAATCGAATTTATGTTGATCATGTCGCTGATTTGTCATTGGTGAATCAGCAAGATTAGAACAAAGGAGGAAAGGAATGTCTGTTATGGCTAAGAAAAAGTCGGGAGCAAAAAGCAAGGGAAAGACCAGCAAATTTGTTTATTTTTTTGGAAGCGGCAAGGCCGAGGCCAATGCCACCATGCGCGAGCTTTTGGGAGGTAAGGGAGCCAATCTGGCCGAGATGACCAATATAGGCATTCCGGTTCCTCCCGGATTCACCATTTCAACCGAGGTGTGCGATCTTTTCTATAAATTGGGCCGCAAATATCCTGCGAGTTTAAAAGAGCAGATTGACGTCAATCTGGCCAAGCTTGAAAAAGCGATGGGCGCCAAGTTCGGCGACAAGGACAATCCTCTTCTTGTTTCCGTCCGGAGCGGTGCTGCTGTTTCCATGCCCGGCATGATGGACACGGTCCTCAATCTTGGTCTGAATTCGGAAACTGTTCAGGGGCTTATCATCAAGACCGAAAATGAAAGATTTGCCTGGGATTCTTACCGCCGTTTCATTCAGATGTTCGGCAATGTGGTCATGGGCGTGCCTCATGAGAAATTTGAGGAAATTCTTTCTCATAAGAAACACCAGTTGGGTGTAAAAAATGACACGGATCTTACGGCCAATGATCTTAAAGAGGTGGTGCGCCTCTATAAGAAGGCGTACAAGGACGGCACGGGAGAAGAGTTTCCGAGCGATCCGCGCGAGCAGCTTGACAAGGCCGTGGGCGCTGTGTTCGGATCGTGGAATAATCCCCGCGCGCTCAAATACCGCGCGCTTTATGATATCCGCGGTCTTTTGGGAACCGCGGTCAATGTGCAGGCCATGGTATTTGGCAATATGGGCGACAGCTCGGGCACCGGGGTGTGCTTTACGCGTAACCCTTCCACCGGCGAGAGAATTTTTTACGGCGAATATTTGGTGAACGCTCAGGGAGAAGACGTAGTGGCGGGAATCAGAACCCCCGAGCCCATTGTGACTTTAAATGAGCGGATGCCTGCTGTTTATAAGGAGTTGGTGAAATTAAAGGACAGGCTGGAAAAACATTACCGGGACATGCAGGACATTGAGTTCACGATTCAGGAAGGAAGATTATTTATTCTGCAGACCCGTTCCGGCAAAAGAACAGCGCCGGCCGCCGTGCAAATTGCCTGCGATCTTGTGAAAGAAAAGCTGATTGACTGGGACACGGCGATTTTGCGTGTCGATGCTAAGAGCTTGGACCAGCTTTTGCATCCCACCTTTGATCCCAAAGCCGCCAGGAAAGTGATTGCCAAAGGATTGCCGGCTTCACCGGGCGCGGCTTCCGGCAAGGTGGTTTTTTCAGCCGAGGATGCGGAACACAAAGCCAAATCGGGCGAAAAAGTGATTCTCGTCCGTATTGAAACCTCTCCGGAAGATGTGGGCGGCATGCATGCGGCGCAGGGAATTCTCACGGCCCGAGGGGGCATGACTTCGCACGCGGCCGTGGTCGCGCGCGGCATGGGAAAATGCTGTGTGGCAGGTTGTGGTTCCGTGCAGATTGAGTACGACAAAAAACTTTTTATCGCAAGCGGCCAAACCGTTCGCGAGGGGGATTATATTTCCCTTAACGGTTCAACGGGAGAAGTTTATCTAGGCGAAGTGAAGACCGTGGAGCCGGAACTCAGCGGCAGTTTTGCCAAGTTAATGGTTTACGCGGACAAGGTCCGCCGGCTCAAGGTCCGCACCAATGCGGATACGCCGCATGACGCGCAGGTGGCGAGGAAGTATGGCGCTGAAGGAATCGGGCTTTGCCGCACCGAGCACATGTTTTTTGAGGGCGACCGGATCGTGGCCATGCGCGAAATGATTTTGGCCGACACGCTGGAGGACCGCGAGAAGGCATTGGCCAAGCTTCTTCCCATGCAGCGCCAGGATTTCGAAGGGATTTTTAGGGCCCTGGAAGGATTTCCGGTGACCATCCGTCTTCTCGATCCTCCTCTCCATGAATTTGTTCCCCATGAGGAAGAGGCCCAGAAAGAAATGGCTCAAGTCATGAATGTTTCGCTCGATAAAGTCAAGAACCGGGTCCGCAGTCTTTCGGAATTCAATCCCATGCTTGGACAGCGCGGCTGCCGTCTTGGGATTATGTACCCGGAAATTTACGCCATGCAGGTTCGGGCTATTATGGAAGCGGCCTGCAACGTGAAAAAGAAAGGCGTGAAGGTCCAGCCAGAGATTATGATTCCGCTGGTGGGTATTAAAGCGGAATACACCCGGTTGAAAGAGCAGTCGGTCAAGATTATCGAAAAAGTTTTTCAGGAAAAGGGAGAAAAGGTGCCTTACATGATCGGCACCATGATTGAAATCCCGCGTGCGGCTGTGATTGCGGATAAAATCGCCGAAGAAGCCGAGTTTTTTTCCTTTGGAACCAATGACCTTACCCAGATGACCTTTGGCTTTTCAAGAGACGACGTCGGGGTTTTTCTTGGCAAGTATATCGAGGAAGGCATTGTGGAGCGCGATCCGTTCCAGTCGCTGGATCAGGAAGGCGTGGGCGCTCTGATTCAGATGGGAATTCAGAAAGGACGCAGCGTGAGAGAGTATCTCAAGGTGGGCATTTGCGGCGAGCATGGCGGGGATCCGGCTTCTGTGGAATTTTGCCACCGGGTCGGCATGAACTACGTGAGCTGTTCCCCGTACCGTGTTCCCATCGCGCGTCTTGCGGCCGCACAGGCCATGATTCGTGAAAAAAAGGCGGCTAAAAAGAAGAAATAAGCCACATGGCGAAAAAAAAGAAGAAAAGGGCTGCGAAAAAAGCCGCAAAAAAAGCGAAGAAAAAGCTTCTTCGCAAAAAAAAAGCTTCCAAACGCAAGTCCAAGGTCGTTCTGAAAAAGAAAAAAGGACGAAAACCTGTCTCCGCAAAGAAAAAGGCTGCTCCGGAAGTTGAGAAAAAGAAGAGCCGCAAAAAACGCGAGGACAAGGAAAAACTTGGGATTGAAGAAAAGGGCAGCGCGGAAAAGATAAAGGTCAAAGTTCCCAGGCGGCGTAAATCCGATGCGGATGATGAGACCGAAGCCCAAGCCCCGGGTGCAGATGACGCACGCGGTTTTGAGCAATCCCCGCTTCAAATTTATCTGAAACAGATTGAGAAGATTCCTCTCCTTACGCCGCAAGATGAAATTGACCTTTCAAAGAAAATTCGTTCTGCAACCCGAGGTTCCAAAGAGGCGAGGCACCGGATGATTCAGAGCAATCTCCGGCTTGTGATCAGTATCGCCAAGCGGTACGCGAATATGGGGCTTCCGTTTTCGGACCTGATTGAGGAGGGCAATATCGGCCTCATGCGTGCGGTGGACAAATTTAACTACAAGCGCGGGTACCGGTTTTCGACTTACGCCTCCTGGTGGATCAAACAGGCCATCATGCGTTCACTCTCCAATCAGGGCAAGACCATCCGCATTCCCGTGTATATGTATGATCTAATCTCCCGTTGGCGCAAGGTCCGCGATCATCTCATGCAAAAGCTGGACCGCATTCCGACGCGCAAGGAAATCGCGGATGTAATGAAGGTTCCGCTTGGAAAAGTGCGCGATATCGAGAATCTTGTGACCAAGCCGAGTTCCCTCAATATGCCGGTCAGCATTGACAGCACGGCGGAGCTGATTGACCTGATTGAGGATGACTCGTTTGAGGCGCCGGAGCAGATAGTGGACGAGCTTTTCAAGAATGAGCGCATTGACAAATTACTTGGCTACGTGGATGAACGTGAACGACAGATCCTTCTTCTCCGTTTCGGTATTAAAGGAGGGGAGAGGCACACGCTTGAGGAGGTTGCGCAGAGTTTCGGGATTACCCGTGAAAGAGTGAGGCAGATTGAGCATACGGCTCTGAAGAAAATCCGGGTCCGCGTCAAATTGGAACAGGATAAACTGGAGGACTACATCTACTGATGTCTGCGACACTTAATCCCGAGCGGTTGAAAAATTTTATCCGCGATATTCCAGACTTTCCGAAAAAAGGAATCGTTTTCAAAGATATCACACCTCTGCTTAAGGACCCGGAAGCGTTTCACGCGTCTGTCACTTTGTTGGCCGAATCCTTTGCTACCCGGGGGATTGAACAGGTGGTGGGCATTGAATCCAGGGGATTTATCTTTGCCGCGGCCGTGGCCTATCAGATGAAGGCCGGTTTTATCCCGGTACGCAAGAAAGGCAAGCTGCCTTCTGTCACGGAAAGGATTTCCTACCAGCTGGAGTACGGAGAGGATGTTCTGGAGGTTCACCGGGATTCCATAGAAAAGGGAATGACCGTCCTTCTGATCGATGATCTCCTAGCCACAGGCGGTACCGCTTCCGCCGTATGCGAACTGGTTAAAAAAATGGGCGGACACGTTGCCGGCATAGGATTCCTGGTGGAATTGTCATTTCTGCATGGCCGGGAAAAGCTTAAAGGTCATGATCTTCGGGCTCTGATCACTTTCTAATTATTTTTCTTAAGTTATTATATACATTAAGGTTATAGATTTTTTATAACTATTCTTTACAAACCCCCTCTCCTCAAGTATAATTCCCTCTCGTTTATAGGACGTTATTTCCCCTCATAAATACATTTAAAGGATTCCCCGCAAAGGGACGTTTAAGTCGAATACCAAATACAAATTCCTGTGAGCGAATTAGCGGCAGACAAAATTTGGGTCCGTGTGAACGGCCAGAAAAGGGAGTTACCCCAAGGCATGAATTTATCCCATTTTTTGAAGGAGTTAGGCCTTAAACCCCAGGGCGTGGTTTTGGAATTAAACCGCCGGATTGTGGACCGTACCCAATACGATTTAACCTTCCTTTCCAACGAAGATTCCCTGGAGATTGTGCATTTTGTGGGAGGGGGCTCTTTATGACAGCAAAAGCAGCTAAAAGTCCCGCTAAAGGCCCTAAAAATCTCGTGATTGTGGAGTCGCCTTCCAAGGCCAAAACCATCAATAAATATCTGGGAAAAGATTACATCGTGGAGGCCTCCATGGGGCATGTGAGGGATCTCCCGCGGAGCCGGATGGGGATTGATGTCGAGAAAAATTTTGAGCCCCGGTACATTGTTCCTGCCAAAGCCAAGAAAACCGTGAGCAATTTGAAACAGAACGCCAAGGGCAAGGAGGCCATCTATCTGGCACCTGATCCGGACCGGGAAGGGGAGGCCATCAGCTGGCATCTGGCCAGTATTTTGGGCAGCATGGCCAAGAAAATCAAGCGAGTGGTTTTTAATGAGATCACGCCGCAGGCTGTGCGCGAGGCGTTTCAGCATCCGCGGGATATTGACGTGAAACTGGTGGACGCCCAGCAGGCCCGCCGGGTGATGGATCGCATCGTGGGTTATAATCTAAGCCCGCTTCTCTGGGAAAAGGTCGGCTCCGGATTGAGTGCGGGCAGGGTCCAGTCGGTTGCCCTCCGTCTGATCGTGGAAAGGGAAAAGGAAATCCGCGCGTTCAAGCCGCAGGAATACTGGAGCATTCAGGCCCTTCTTTCTTCCCAGAGAAAAGAAGTCAGGGCGGAGAAGTTTCTTGCCAAACTGGAAAAAATCAAAGGCGATAAATTTGAGATTAACAATGCGGCCGACGCGCAGGCCGTGAAAGAAATCCTTGAAAAGGAAGCCTTTTCTGTTGCCGACATCGAACAGAAAGAGCGAAGAAGGAAGCCCGTGCCCCCCTTCACGACGAGCAAGCTTCAGCAGGAGGCCTACACCAAACTCGGATTCACGGCGGCCAAGACCATGCAGGTTGCGCAAAAGCTTTATGAAGGCATGGACATTGGCTCCAAAGAAGGAAGCGTAGGTTTGATTACCTACATGAGAACGGACTCCGTGAATATTTCCACCTCGGCGCTTGACGAGGTGCGCAAATTTATCGGTTCCGAGTATGGGAAACCCTATCTTCCCGACGAACCCAACCGCTACAAATCCAAAAAAGGTGCGCAGGAAGCGCATGAGGCCATCCGTCCGACTTCGGCTTTCCGGCCGCCGGAGAAAGTAAAAGAATATCTGGAAAAAGACGAGTACAAACTCTATGAGCTGATTTGGCGGAAATTCGTGGCTTCCCAAATGACCGAAGCCGTGGACCAGGTTACGACCGTGATGATTCAGGCCGGAAAAGATTATCAGTTCAGGGCTGCGGGCACGCAGAATTTATTCCCGGGTTTTCTTCTTGCATACGGCATGGTGGAGAACAAATCTAAAAAGAAGAAAAAAATCGAGGAGGATGAGGCGGAGGAGCAGGAGGAAGAGAATCTTAAACTGCCTGCTCTCGTAAAAGGCGAGGACTTGATCCGGCATGAGATCCGGAGCCAGCAGCATTTTACCAAACCGCCTGCGCGCTTCAATGATGCCTCACTGGTAAAAATCATGGAAGAAAAAGGCATCGGCCGGCCGAGCACATATGCCCCTACGATTTACACGCTTTTATCGCGCTGGTATGTGGAAAGAAAAGCGGGCGCACTGATCCCCACGGATTTGGGCGAAACCGTGGCGGATCTTCTCGTAAAGCATTTTCCCACAATTCTTGATTATGAGTTTACGGCCAGCATGGAAGAGGAATTGGACAAGGTGGAAGAGGGAGAGCTGGAGTGGACCCAGGCAGTCCGTGATTTTTACACGCCTTTCGCTGTGCATCTTGAAGAGGCGAAAAAGACCATGCCCAATGTCAAAGAGCAGGCGGTTGAAACGGAGTATAAATGCGATATTTGCGCTAAGCCCATGGTGATACGGCGCGGCCGTTTCGGAAGGTTCATGGCCTGTTCCGGTTTTCCGGCCTGCAAATACACCCGGTCTATTCCCACCGGATTCCGCTGTCCCAATGAGGGATGCGGCGGCGACATTGTTCAGAGGCGGTCCAGAAAAGGCAGAAGCTTTTACGGCTGCTCCAAATATCCGAATTGCAACTACATCACCAACAAGCTTCCCCAAAAGCCCGAGGAGGGGCCGCCTGAACGAGCGGCAGGCGAGGGGCAGCCTGAACAAGCGGCTATCCAGCCGCCGAAGAACAAGCAGTCCCGAGCGGCAGGCGAGGGGCAGGCGGCCCAGGAGGGCGCCGCCTAGGAGCGGCCACACCGCCATGAATCTTGAGAAGTCGAGGGATCAATTTCTCCTTTATCTGCAAGGCGAAAAGAATGCCTCCCCTCACACGGTTAAAAATTACGGCGTAGATCTGGCCGAACTGATCGGCGTGACTGACAAGAAAACGGCCCAGGAAGTTGATTACATTGAAATCAGAAAATTTCTTGCCCATCTCAAGGAAAAGGGTTATTCCAAAAGCACCATTTCAAGAAAGCTCGCCTGTCTCCGTTCTTTTTTCAAATTTCTGACCCGCGAAAATATTGTCAGCAACAATCCCGCAGTTGGGATCGCCACACCCAAGCGGGAAAAAAAGCTTCCGGCTTTTCTTGAAATTAAAGAGATTGAAAGCTTGCTGGATGCGGCGGCTGGCGTTACGGCGGCTTCCAAGCGCGACCGGGCGCTTCTTGAAACGCTTTACAGCTCCGGCATCCGGGTGAGCGAATTGGTAGGACTTAATATAGAAGACGCGGATGTGCTGGGCGGGGTCTTGCGCATCCGGGGCAAAGGGAAAAAGGAACGGATGGTCCCGATCGGAAGGCCGGCGCAGGAGGCGATTCAGGAGTATCTTGAGAAGTGGGCCAATGATAAGGGCAAAGCCAATGGCGCGCTTTTTTTGAACAAAAATTTCACGCGGCTTACGGACCGTAGTGTCCGAAGAATTCTTCTCAAATACGTGCGCAAAGCCTCGCTTCAGAAAGATGTCTCACCGCATACGCTCCGCCACAGTTTTGCGACGCATCTCCTGGACCGGGGCGCCGACCTGCGCAGTGTGCAGGAGCTTCTCGGGCACGAGAGCCTTTCCACTACCCAGATCTACACGCATGTGACTACCAAGCGGCTCAAGGAGGTTTACGAGAAAGTCCATCCCAGGGCTTAAATTGGCCATGAGAATTCTTTGCGATTTTGCTTTTATAGGGTTTTCCATTTTTTATTTCCCATTTTTTCTGCTCCGGCTCAGACAGGAAAAAGAGAAACGGCGCCTGATTGCGGAAAGATTCGGATTCTTTTCTAAGCAATTTCTGAATCGCATCGAAGGCAAGAAAGTGCTTTGGGTGCATGCGGTAAGCGTGGGGGAGGTTTTTGCCGCCCGCCCTTTGGTAGAAAAACTTAAAAAAGAACTGGCGGGCTGGGAAATTGCGGTTTCGACCGTCACGCCCACGGGCCAGGCCGTTGCCCGGAAACTTTTTTCTAATCAGCCGGTTTTTTATTTCCCTTTTGATTTAAGCGGCGTGGTCAAAAGGACAGTTGCCAGTATCCGGCCGTCTCTCATTTTGCTCATGGAAACCGAACTTTGGCCCAATTTAATTCTTGCAGCGGATGACGCGGGCGTACCGGTAGGCGTCGCGAATGGCCGGCTTTCTCCGGCCTCCTGCCGGCGCTACGGATGGGTAAGGTCTTTGATTAAGGACATTCTTGAACGGATCAGTTTTTTTCTGGTGCAGTTTCAGTGGGACAGCGACCGTCTTCAGGAAATCGGCGTGCCGGCTTCGGCGATTGAAATTACGGGCAACATGAAATTTGACGTGGGCATCGACATCCGTGAGGAGGAAGCCAGGGCCCTCAGGCATCAATTTTTTCCTTCGGCAAAAGCAAAAATTCTTCTGGGCGGCAGCACTCACGAAGGCGAGGAAAAAATTCTGGTCAATGTATTCCGCAAGCTCCGGTTTGAATTTCCGGAGCTTAAACTGGTGCTAGCTCCGCGCCATGTCACGAGAGCCGGCAGTATTTCTGAAATGGCTCGAGAGAACGGATTCCGCTGCCAGCGGATTTCAGTCCGGCCTGATAAAGCCGCGGGTCCGGTCGAGGATGTGCTGATTCTGGATACCATGGGTGAGCTTAAAAAATGGTACGCCATCGCGGATCTGGTGTTTGTGGGCGGCAGTCTGATCAAGCACGGCGGCCAGAATCCGATTGAAGCTGCGATTTTCAAAAAACCCGTTCTTTTCGGACCCCATGTGTTTAATTTCCAGATGATTTACGATCGGCTCAAGGCCGAGCGGGGCGGTTATGAAGTGTTGAATGAAACGGAGCTTTATGATTTCCTTAGGCGCATGCTGCTGGATACGCCTCTTGCAAAGCAAACCGGCCTCAGGGCCTACGAACTGGTTCAAAAATATCAGGGCGCCACACAGAAAAATGCGGAATTGATTTTAAATTTTCTAAGGAGCGGGAAAACCGCGGGATTGCCCGAAGAAGTCAAGGGACTGCTTCGCTTCGCTCCGCCGCCACCTGCCCAACTACGGGCAGGTACTGCTCCGGATGATTCAGGCAATCCCGGGAAATCCGGAGCTGTGGGAGCCGCGTTGTGATCCGGGAATATTATTTGTCACTTATCCGCGGGGAGCGGAAAGATCCGTTGATTTGGGCGCTCAAAAAAGTTTTGGGCCTGCTCGGCATGATTTATGGCGGAATGGTCCAGTGCCATGGAGCTCTTTATAACGGCGGTATTCTGCGGCGGCAAAAACTTCCTGTGCCTGTCATCAGCGTCGGCAATATTACCTGGGGCGGTACGGGCAAAACTCCCTTGGTGATTGAACTCGCTGGCATGATTCAGCGGCTGGGCAAAAAACCGGCCGTGCTGACGCGGGGATATGGTTCGGATGAATGGAAAGAAATCACGGCCAATCTTCCGGGTGTGCCGGTGGGCGTAGGCAGGAACCGGATTCAAAGCGGCCTTGAAATTCTGTCCAAAGAGCGGGTGGACGTGATGCTTTGCGATGATGCGTTTCAGCACCGGCCGCTGGAAAGGGACTGGGATATTGTCACTATCAATGCGGCATCTCCCTTTGGCAACGGCTGTTTGATTCCGGCGGGTGAGCTCCGTGAATTGCCGGCGGCTCTGGCCAGGGCGCAGACGATTGTTCTTACGCATGTGGATCGCGTGAGTGCCTCCCAGCTTGCGGGGCTTAAAGAAAAGCTGCTGCATGAAGCGCCTCAGGCGGAATGGGTGGAGGCGGTTCATGAGCCGGTGCATTTTTATGAGGCCGCATCCGGCGAGATAAAGGCGATGGAATCATTTCGCGGAAAGCGTGCTGCAGCCTTTTCGGCTGTGGGGGCGCCGAGGTTATTTATCGAAACACTGGAGCGTCTGGAAATTCAAATCGTGAAGGCGTTCGAATTTCAGGATCATCATCCTTTTACGGCGCAGGATATCACGGGGATCCGGGATTTTATGAAGCAGACAGGGATTGAAACGGTGATCACCACGGAAAAGGATTTGTTTCGAGCGCCGGAGCTTTTAAAGAAATCGCTCCATCCCTGGATTCTCAAGGTGAGAATGAAAATTGTTTCCGGGGAAGAAAAAATGACCGCAAGATTTTCGGAACTACTTCAGGGCCCGGTAGCGAGGGAGAAGGTTTATGCTTGATACCCTTGGTTACTTTTTGTTGCGCGGTTTCGCAGCTTTTATGCGGGCGCTTCCTTTGGATGCGGCGCTTGCGTGCGGCGCTTGGATCGGGCGCATTGCTTATTACTGCCGTACGGGAAAAAGCATCGGCTACCTTAATCTAAAAGCTGCTTTTCAGGGAGAGAAGACACTTCCGGAAATAAAACGGATTGCCAGGGAAAGCCTTGAAAACCTGGGACGTTCTGCAGTCGAAATTTTACGTTTGCCCCTGACGGATAAAACTTATTTCGAAGATTATGCCAAAATACCCGAAGCTTCCAGGGTTTTTGAGGCGCTGGAAAAGAAGCGGGGTTTGATTTATCTCAGCCCGCATTTTGGGAATTGGGAACTCCTGCATGTTCGCTCCGTTTTTTTGGGAGTCCCTTCAAAGGTTTTGGTCCGCGGACAGAAATGGGGAAAAATCAGTGAATATTTCGACCGTTTAAGGACCGTCCACGGGTCGGAATTGATCGGCCGGGAGTCGTCCGTGAAAGAATTCATCCGCGCGCTTCAAAAAGGCCATACCGTCGCCATTGCGGCGGATCAGTTGAGCAGGACCGGAGCCACCGTGGAGTTTTTTGGCCGTAAGACTTTGGCTCCCGCGGGATTTATCGAAATTGCGCGGCGGACGGGATCGCCCATTTTGCCCATTTTTGATGTCCGCACGAGCGGCAAGTCTCATCGGGTTGATGTTTTGCCGCCCCTGGAAATTCACGGGGAGGATAAGGCGGAAGACGATTTGCAGCATTACTACCGGATCCTTGAGGATTATATCCGTAAATATCCGGAACAATGGCTTTGGGAGCATAAACGTTGGAAGTTTTGTTTCACCAAAAATATTTTGATCTTGAGCGACGGAAAAGCAGGGCATGAGTCTCAGTCTAGGGCGGTTGCGGAAATTTTGGAGAGCGTCAAAGAAGATAAACCTCATTATGAATTCCGGAAACACGTGATTCGCGTGGAATTTAGAAGCCCGTGGCATCGTTATTTGTTGGCCGCAGCTTTGCCCGTTATGCTGCCTTTTATTCGGAGCAGAATAGAATTGCTTCGCTTTTTCCTCAGCCGGGAGTGCTATGAAAAACTGGCGCCCTGCTATGCGGATTTTGTGATCTCCTGCGGGTCTTCGCTGATTCCGCTCTCTCTTTTAATCGCCAAGGAGAACAAGGCGCGTAAAATTCTTTTGATGAAGCCCTCGTTTCCTTTTCATCAAACCAAATTTGATTTAATAGTGGCGCCGCGGCATGACGCGCCCGTGCGCGGAAAAAATGTAATTTACACGGAGATCACGCCGAATCTTGTGTCTGATACCACGGTTCAAAAGGAAGCGGAAAAGCTTACGGCTCGCGTTGGACTGAACGGGAGGCGGGTGGTGAGCATTTTTATCGGAGGCGACACCTCGCGATATTCCATGCAAAGAGAGAACGTTGCACAAGCCATGGACCGGATTTTGGAGGCGGTCCGGGCCTCGGACGCTCAGATTCTTGTGACCACATCGCGCAGAACCCGGAACGATATTGAGGCGCTCGTGAAGCAGAAATTTTCCGCCGACAAATCCTGCCGGCTGGTGGTGATCGCCAATGAGGCCAATATCGAAAATGTGACTTACGGCATGATGGGCGTTTCCGACACGGTTTTTGTGACTGAGGACAGCGTTTCCATGATTTCGGAAGCGGCCAGTTCTGGAAAAAATGTCGTGATTTTGAAAGTGGGCACGGGCCGCATGGCCCCGAAGTTTACGCGGTTTCAGCAGAATTTGGTGAATAAAAATTTGGCCCGGATTGTCGGCCCCCAGGAAATTTCGGTAAACTGTCTTGCCTCCGCGCGTGTGAATGGAAAACCGGATCCGGTGGAGGAAAGCCGGCGCTTGATCCGGGAAAAAATGATGGAAATGTTATGAAGAAACGGCGATGAGAATTTTGCAAATGCTTCCCCGGCTTCAATCTGGCGGGGTTGAAACAGGAACCATTGATTTGGCCAAGGCGCTCAAAAAAATGGGGCATGAGGTTTTTGTCATGTCTGGCGGCGGCGAATTGGTGCGGGAGCTGGTCAAGGCTGGCATCCAGCATGTCACGCTTCCCGTTCATGCCAAGTCGCTCACGGCCCTGTTTTTGATCAAGCCCGTGGCGGATTTTATCCGGCAGGAAAGAATTGATATTGTCCATGCCCGGAGCCGGGTGCCGGCCTGGATCGGCTATATGGCGGCGCGGAAAACGGGAAGCACCTTCATCACCACTTGCCACGGTTATTATTCCGATCATTATTTAAGCAAGGTCATGGGATGGGGCAAGGAAGTGATCGTGATCTCGAGGATTATCGGCCGGCATATGATTGACGATTTCGGAGTGTCGCCGGCCAGGATTCATCTGATCTACCGGGGCGTGGACCTTAGCCAGTATTCTTTTCATCCCGCGAAATATTTTTCGGAGCGGCGCAGCCGCAAGGCTCTTGCTTGCGGACCGGAAGCCCTTGCTTCCGGCACTCCGCTTGACCTCGTCGGGTCTGCGCTCCGCACTCCGCCGGGCTTTTCGCCGCCCCTGAGCGAACGCGAAGGGGTCGGCCCTGATGGCCTCGGGCTTTCCGCCGCCCCTGAGCAACTGCGAAGGGGTCGCTCCGGGAAATTCGTCATCGCCAATATCGGGCGGCTCACTCCCATCAAAGGACATCCTCATTTTATCAAGGCCTTTTTGTTTGCCCGGCAGCGCATTCCGAACCTTGAGGGCTGGATTGTGGGCGGACCGGATAAGGGAAAGGAAAAATATCTGGATGAACTCAAAGACCTGGTAAAAAAACTCGGGCTGGAGAAGGAAGTCCTTTTTTTGGGAAAGCGGGATGATATTCCCTCCATCCTTGAGCAGGCGGATGTGCTTACCCTGACTACGAATGTGCCGGAGGCCTTTGGCCGGGTTTTGATTGAGGCTGGCGCGTCAGGCACGGCCGTGGTAGCGACCCAGGTGGGCGGCGTGGTGGAGGTCGTGGAGCATGAGAAAACGGGACTGCTGGTTCCGGTCAACGATGAACAAGAGCTGGCGCGTTCGTGGATAGAGCTTTATGAGCACCCGGAAAAGGCGCGGGAATACGCCGAGGCCTTGCGTGAAAAAGTGGAGCGGGATTTTTCGCTTGAGAACATGGTCGAGAAAACCGTGCGGGTGTATGAGCAGGGAATAACCCATAAAAGAATTTTGATCACCAAGCTGGGATCCCTGGGAGATTTGATTCTCGCCGTGCCGAGTTTCCGGATGATCCGGAAAAAATATCCCAAGGCGTTCATGACCCTGCTGGTGGATTCCCGCTGGTATGGCGTGATGAAATTGTGCCCTTATCTTGACGAAGTCTGGACCTTTGACCGGCATAGAAAACAGGGAAGGTGGGGCAGGCTCTTTAAATTGGCCAAGCGTCTGAGGACCGAACGTTTTGACATGGCGGTTGACCTTCAGAATAATTCCAAAACGCATCTTCTCACTTTTCTTGCCGGCATTCCTCTCCGCTATGGCCATGACCGCGGACTCTCGAGCCGCCTTCTCACGCATCGCGCCCCTTCCATGCAAGGGCCTCTTCCGCCGGTTGAGCATCAATTTAAAGTCCTCGGCCTCATGGGCATCAACGATTTTCAAGACCATCTGGAGTTTTGGGTGAAAGAGGATGACAAGAAGAAAATCGGTTTGCTCCTTGATGATGCCTGGATCAATGATACGCAGAAGCTGATCGCGTTTTCTCTGGCCGCGAGCCCGGGCTGGCCCACCAAAAACTGGCCGGTCGAGCATTACATGAATCTTGCCATGAAACTGGGCACAGAAATGAACGCAAGAATTTTTCTTTTGGGCGATGAAAAAGCCAAAGAACTTACGGATCAATTTAACCCGGAGGATTTTCCGTTCGTAACGAATCTGGTGGGAAAAACCAGTTTGCAGGAACTTATTGCGCTGATTGCAAGGATGGACCTTCTTGTGACCGGCGATAGTGCGCCTATGCATATCGCAGCCGCGCTCAGCACCAAATTTGTGGCGCTTTTTGGGCCCACGGATTCCAAAAGGCATTTGCCTCCGGCCAAGCATTTTAAAGTGTTTCAAAAGGATCTCGCCTGCGCGCCCTGCTATTCCGGGAAGTGCAAGGCCAAGGAATTTCTATGCATGCCGTCGATTTCGGTGGAGGAAGTGTTTCAGGCGGTCAAGGATTTGCTTCCGGCTGAAAAACGCGCTGTTCCCGTTTCATGAAAATTCTTGTATTCACCAAAAACTGGCTCGGAGACGTGATTTTCGAGAGCCCCGCCATCTGCGCCATCAAACGGAATTATCCGGATTCAAAAATCGTCTGCGCCACCGTGCCTCGCTGCGAAGAGATTCTCAAAAAAAATCCATACGTCGGGCAGGTGGTGCTTTTTGACGAGCGCTCCACCCATAAAAATTTTGGCATGAAACTCCAATTTGTGCGCTGGCTTTGGAAAGAGAGATTTGACAAGGCCTTTATTTTTCACCGGTCCTTTTCGCGCGCCTTGCTCACTTTTTTAGGCGGCGTGAAGGAGCGCATTGGTTATGCCACCAAATGGCGGGGGCTGATTTTGACCAAGCCCATTCCTGATGACCGCGAGGACAAACACCACGTCTATTATTTTCTCGATCTTTTGAAAAAAGCCGGCCTGAAAGTGGACGTGGATCCCTGCTGCGAATTTTATTTTTCGGAAGAGGATGACAAACGCGCTTCGCGGCTCCTGAGCGACAAGGGGCTGGATTTGAGCCGCCTCGTGGCCCTGAATCCCGGAGGAAACCGCTCGAGTAAGCGCTGGCCATCTTACCATTTCGCCCGTCTGGCGGATCTCCTGGTTGAAAAGTATCATTGTTCTCTCGTGATCACCGGACACAGCCAGGATGACGCGCTTGCCTCCGACATGATTCATGCCACGCGCCGCGCCAAACCCATTTCCCTGTGCGGCAACACGCGGTTGGGGGATTTGGGCGCGGTTTTTTTGCGATGCCGGCTTGTGGTTTCCGGCGACAGCGGGCCTCTTCACATTGCGGCGGGCGTGGGTGCGAATGTGCTGGCTCTATTCGGCCCCACGGATCCCCGGCTTACCGGCCCTATGGGGCGGGGGAGAAATATTGTGATTGCGGCTGAAGCCCAGGATGACCGGTCCATGGGATCCATTGATCCGGCGCGGGTGATGGAGATTATCGAGAGGGAAAAACTTTTATGACTCAGGTGCAGCGTATTCTTTTCATTACCTTGAGCAATTTAGGAGATGTGATTCTCACCACGCCCGTGCTCTCGCTTCTCCGCGGCAATTTTCCGGAAGCGAATATTACGGTGCTGGTGGGTCCCCGCGCCCATCCCGTTCTTGCTGGAAGCTCGCTTACGGATGAAATCATTATTTATGACAAGGAAAGTTCATGGTTGGATAAATGGAAGCTGGTGAAAGGATTGAGGAGCTCTCATTTTGATTTGGTGGTGGACCTTAAAAATTCGGCGGTTCCTTTTCTCTTGAATTCGCGGGTGAAAACCAGCTGTTTCCGGAGCGGGTTTAAAGAAATTATTTCTAAAAGAGAACAGCACCTTGCGATGCTCCGCCATTTTGAAAAAGAGCTTCCGCTGGATTACGGAAAGAGTGTCCCGTTTGATTTTTTCTCGGAATCGGATCTTGCGGCCGTAAAAAATAAATTGCTGGCACGAAATATTGAAAGCCACCATCTGATTTTGATGGCCCCGGGCGCCAATACCCATCTCAAACGCTGGCACGCGGAGGGATTTGCAAGCGTTGCGGACCGGCTGATCCGGGAGCAGAAGAAAAAGGTGGTGTTGATCGGCGCCGCGAGCGACCGTGCGGTCATTGACGAAATCCTGCAGTACGCGCATGAACGGCTGGCCGATTTTTCCGGGGAAACCACCATGCGCCAGCTCGCCGCTTTGCTCAGTCTCTCGGACCTGCTGGTCGCCAATGACAGCTCTCCTATGCAGCTCGCTTATGAAATGAAGATTCCCGTGGCGGCCATTTTCGGGCCCACGGATGAACGCAAATTCGGAAGAGAAAATGAGACGAGCGCGGTGATCCGCAAAAAACTTCCCTGTGCGCCCTGCGAATCCGCACAGTGTATGATTTCCGAGATCAAGAAATGCCTTTTCGAGATTAAACCGGAAGAGGTTTATCAGGCCTGTGTGAAATTATTGTCCCACCGTGAGAGATCAAGAAATGCCGTGGCCCCCTGATTTAAAGAAAATACTTCTCACCCGTATTGACCGTATCGGCGATGTGATGCTGACCACACCTGTTTTACAGGCGGTGCGCCGGAAATTCCCGCAGGCATGGATTGCGGTGTTGGTGAGGCCCGAAACGCGCGAGATTGCTGAGGGTAATCCTCATGTCAATGAAGTGATCCTTTATGACAAAAAGGGAAAAGAAAGAAGCGTGTTTGGAACCGCCCTCTTTTCCCTTGCACTGCGGCGCCACAATTTTGACGCGGTGATTCATTTTCATCCCACCCATCGCGTTCACTGGGTTTCTTTTCTGGCGGGAATTCCCGTGCGCATCGGTTACCGCAAAAAATCGGGCTGGCTTCTCACGCATTCTATGGAAGATTTTAAAAAGGAAGGGCTTAAACACGAGACCGCTTATAATTTTGATCTTCTGCGGTTTTTGAATGTTGCGGAGCCGGAGCGGCTGGAACTTCATTTCCCTATGAATAACTCAAAGCAGGCGGCTTTTGAGGCCTGCGCCAAGCAGGAGGGCTTTCATCCTGCCGGCGAACCGTATGCCGTGATCAATCCCAGCGCCAGCTGTCCTTCTAAGATGTGGCCGGCGGAAAAATTTGCGGTGATGGGCGATAAACTTTGGGAGCAATACCGTTTCCGCACAATTTTAATCGGCGCAAAAGCAGACAGCGTGCGGTCTGAAAAAGTGCGGGCCCTCATGAAGCACAAGCCGCATGACCTGACCGGAAAACTCACCATCGGCATGCTCGGTGCCTGCCTCAAAGACGCGCGATTGCTCGTGTCCAATGATTCGGGTCCGGTGCATATAGCCGTGGCCTGTGCTACGCCCGTGGTTTCTATTTTTGGCCGGAATGAGCCGGGCTTGAACGCCAGGCGCTGGGGCCCTTTGGGTGAAAAAAGCGCCGTAGCGCAAAAAGATGTGGGCTGCTATTTTTGCCTGGCGCATCGCTGCCGGATCGGATTTTTGTGCCTGCAGGCGCTGGGAGTCGAGGATGTTCTCGATCAGGTCCGGCATCTGGAGCCGTTTTTCCTCTCTCACGAAACGCAAAAGGCACTTTCATGAAAAGAGTTCTTGTGGCCCAGCCCTTTGGTATCGGCGACGCACTTTTTGTCACTCCGCTTTTGCGGGCCCTTAAAGAGGAAGCCGGCGTGGAGCAATTGGATTTGGTTCTTGGCAGCCGCACATGCGAGATTTTCGAGACCAACCCTTTTATTGACCGGATTTTTACCGTGGACATGGATCATTTGCGTGAGCAGGGAAGAGTCAAAAGTTTTTTAGAGATCGTCCACTTGCTTTTCGAATTGCGCAGCCAGAAATATGATCTTTTTGTGGATGGCTCGCTTTCTCGGCGTTATGCCTTTTTTGCCGCATTTTTCCTCGGCATCCCACAACGCATAGGATTTAATTATAAAAAAAGGGGCACCTTTCTCACCCGCTCGATTCCGCTTCCGGAAGGATACCGGGACAAACATGTGATCGAATATTATTCCGAAATGGGAAAACTTGCAGGCGTGGAAGTTCGCATCAACAAGCCGGATCTTTTTCTGAATTCTGATGATGAAATCAAAGCAAGAACCTTGCTGGCTGGCGTTATTTTTTCAAATAGTTTTTCTTATCTTGCCGTGGCGCCAGGCGGCGGGGAGAGTTGGGGAAAGGACGCGCATTTCAAGCGCTGGTCCCCGGATTTTTTTGCTCAGCTCCTTGAGAAACTTAGCAGTGAAATGGAATTTGACGGCGTTGTGGTTCTCGGAAGCAGGAACGAATTCAAACTCGGCGAGCAGGTGCTTGCCGGTATCAAGAAGCCGGGACTCAATCTATGCGGCCTTGCGCCGGTGCGGGAATCCGCGGCCATTCTCAAGAACGCGCTTCTTTTGCTGGCCAATGATTCGGGCCTGGTGCACATGGCTCGGGCGCTGGAGGTTCCTACCGTCGCTCTCTACGGCCCAGTGGACGAAAAAATTTACGGCCCTTATCCCCCCGGTCCCAGCTATCTTGCCTTGGGGCGGGAAGGGCTTGAATGTCGGCCTTGCTACCGCAATTTCCGTTATAATGCGGATTGCAGCCACCGCGAATGCCTGACCCGGTTTTATCCAGATGAAGTTTTTGAGAAAATTATTTCAAACGGTTTTTTGAAACGCTGGAAACAAACCTCGAAAAAATGAGTGTGCCTGATTTCACAGCCGTACTACGAATCGAAAAAAGCGGCCGCAACGGCAAAAGCGTAACCGTGATCGACCGATTGCCGCGTTCGGCAAATTTTCTGGACAAACTGGCAAGGATGCTCAAGACACGCTGCGGTTCGGGTGGCACTTACAAAATCGAAGAAAACGGCATGATTGAAATTCAGGGCGACAAGCGCGGCATGATACGCAGCATTTTTGAAAAGGAAAAAATTCGATTTAAAGGATAGAGATATGTTCAAGAATATTTTCAACCGGTTTGTGGAGCATAAAAAGGGTTTAAAAGTGATCAGCGTGGCTTCCGCGGACCGCCACGGCAGGCCGAATTCCGCGCACAAAATGCTGGTGGATGTGGTCCCGCCGAATGAAATCCTTTTTCTCGATTATAAATTCACCCAGACTTTTTCCAATATCCATGAGAATCCCCAGCTTTCGGTTTCCTTCATGGATGATGTAACGTTCACGGGTTACCGCCTCACGGGCCGCTGCGAGGTTCTCGAGACAGGCGCCGAATTTGACGAGGCGCGGGAAAGCTGGTCAAAACGCCTTATTTCTTACGAAGCAGACCGCATCATCAAGCGCCTCACCGGCCATTATTCCACACGCGAGGCGGAAAACACCCTTCCCAAAAACTTTGTGATCGTGAAATTCATCGCCGAAGAGGCCTCCATGATAAAGCCGGACCGCGTCTTCCGCGCCCGCCACAAGTCATGAAGGAGCTTTTTGAAGGCATTTTCAAAGCCGGGATTTATGGTATAATACACCCCTTCTTAAAGGAGCTTTAATGCAGAAATCGACTCAACACAACAAATCCGCAGCGGATCCTTTTACCGAGAGAGCGAAGAATATCGAGCTTTCTAAGGAAGAGGTGCGCCGCTATTCGCGCCATCTCATCATGCCCGAAGTGGGCATGGAAGGCCAGAAAAAGCTCAAGGCCGCGCGCGTGCTTTGCATCGGGACGGGCGGTTTGGGCAGTCCGGTTTCTCTTTATCTTGCGGCTGCGGGCATTGGCACTCTTGGCCTCGTTGATTTTGATGTGGTGGACGAGACCAATCTTCATCGCCAGGTGGTTCATGGCCAGAGCAATGTGGGCCAGCGTAAAGTTGATTCCGCCAAGCAAACGCTCAAGGAGATCAATCCTTATATTGAAATCAAAACTTTTGACACACGCCTGACCAGCGAAAACGCTTTTGAGCTTTTCCGGGATTTTGATATCGTGGTCGACGGTACGGACAATTTTGCCACGCGTTATCTGGTCAATGACGCTTGCGTGCTCCTGGGTAAGCCGAATGTTTACGGCAGTATTTTCCGATTTGAGGGTATGGCCACGGTTTTTGATTCTTCGCGCGGTCCGTGCTACCGTTGTCTTTATCCCGAGCCGCCTCCGCCGGGATTGGTGCCTTCCTGCGCCGAAGGCGGCGTGCTGGGCATTCTTCCCGGTATTATCGGCGTGATTCAGGCCACGGAAACCGTGAAATTTATTCTCGGCGCTGGCGAGCTCCTGATCGGCCGCCTTCTCAAATTCGACGCCATGGGCATGCGTTTCAAGGAATATAAATTAAGAAAAGACAAAGACTGTCCTGTGTGCGGCGAAAAGCCCACCATCCATGCCCTGATTGATTATGAGCAGTTCTGCGGTCTTGGCCGGGGGGAAGAGCAAAAAGAGGAAAGCCAGGAAATCCCCATCGAGGAAATCACGCCCACGGATTTGAAGGAACTTCTCGACGGCCCCCATCCGCCGCTTTTGGTGGATGTGCGCGAGCCCCATGAATACGAAATCGTGAATATCGGCGCCAAGCTGATTCCGCTAAGCACTATCCAGGATCACATGAATGAGCTTCCGCTGGACCGGGACATTGTGGTGCATTGCCATCACGGCGGGCGAAGCGCCAGAGCCATTGCCATTCTCAAGGAAGCGGGTTTTAAGAAACTGAAGAATCTTGCCGGCGGTATTGACCTCTACGCCATTGAAGTCGATCCCACCCTGCCGCGGTATTAAAGCGAATCGATAAAGTTATGAAAACATTGGCCAAGAATAACCGGAACCAGAGTGCAGCCGTGAACCGCAGCCGTTTAATGAACGTGGTCCAGAATTTTCGCAAAGCGAAAATTTTAGTCGTGGGTGATTTTATTCTGGACCAGTTTATTTGGGGACAGGTCGACCGGATTTCTCCCGAAGCGCCTGTGCCGGTGGTTCAGGTAAAACGCGAATCCTACATGCCCGGCGGCGCTTTGAATGTGGCGCAAAATATTCTGACGCTCGGCGGCACGGTCATGCCCTGCGGTGTGGTGGGCCGCGACCTTTTCGGGCGCATGTTGGTTAAGGTGATGAAGAATCATGCGGTGGATACGGGAGGTGTGATCTATGATGCCTCCCGTCCGACCACGCAAAAAACAAGAATCATTGCGCATTCCCAGCAGGTGGTGCGTTTTGACCGTGAGGATGCCAAGGATATTTCCGCGCTGGATTTGGAACGAATTTTGAAATATATCCAGAAAAAAATCCAGGATGTGGGCGGTGTCATCCTTGAGGATTACGGCAAGGGTGTGGTGGGGCCGGTATTGATCCGTGAAATTCTCAAGCTGGCCAAGAAGTACAAAAAATTTGTGCTGGTGGACCCGAAAGAAAAGCACTTTCCTTATTATAAAGGGGTGACGGCCATTACACCCAACCGGAAAGAGGCCTGCGGAGGCCTGGCTGTTTTTGGAGGAACGGATTCGCGGGACGGCCTAACCATTGACGAAGTGGGGCAGAGGCTTCTTAAAAGGCTCAAAAGCCAAATGGTTTTGATGACGCTTGGCGAAGAAGGTATGGCGCTTTTTGAAAAAAATCAGAAAGTGGTGCGCATTCCCACGGCCGCGAAAGAGGTTTTTGATGTTTCCGGTGCCGGCGACACGGTGATTGCGGTGTTTGCCCTTTGCCTGGCAAGCGGCGCAAGAGCTCGTGAGGCCGCGTACATTTCCAATCTGGCGGCCGGCATTGTGGTGGGCAAACTCGGAACCGCAACCGTGAGCCGGGAAGAGTTGATCCGGTCTTTTTCGGAAGGCGGAGGACAGCCCGAACGAGCGGCCGTGAGGCCGCCGGCGGCGAAGCAGCCCCGCGCGGGAGGCGCGGGGTGAAAATCGTGGGCGTGATTCCCGCGCGTCTTGAGTCCACGCGGCTGGCCCGGAAAATGCTGAGGGATATTCTCGGCAAATCCCTGGTTCAGAGAACGTATGAAAATGCGCGTAAAGCAGGCCGGCTGAGTGACGTGATTGTGGCCTGCGACCACGAAGAAATCAAGCGGGCTGTCGAGGGGTTTGGCGGAAAGGCCTGGCTGACGGATAAAAATCATATGAGCGGCACTTCCCGCATTGCCGAGGTGGCGAGAAGAATGGATGCGGATGTTTTGATCAATATCCAGGGCGATGAACCGCTCATGGATTCGAGCGCGATCGACACCCTTGCAAGTGCGTTTTCCGGAAAGGTAGATTTTCAGGTTGCCACGCTGGCCATCAGCAAACAGGATGAGGAGGAATACCGGAACCCTAATGTGGTGAAGGTGGTGAGAGATCACCAGGATTTTGCGCTTTATTTTTCGCGGTCCCCGCTCCCTCATTACCGGGATTTAAAATTTCGCGGCTTTTTAAAGCACTTAGGAATTTACGCGTACACACGGGAATTTCTTTTGAACCAATGGCATCAATTGAAACCGTCGGCTCTTGAAGACAGCGAAAAACTCGAGCAGCTCCGCATTCTCGAGAGCGGATTTAAAATCAAAGTGCTTCTTACCGCCAAAGATTCAGTCGGTGTGGATACTGAGGAGGATCTCAGGCGGGTGGAAGCGGTGTTAAAACAGTCGGCGTAGGCGAAAGTTCATGGCATTGATTGTACAAAAATTCGGGGGCTCCTCGGTTGCCAACCCTGAAAGAATCAAAAAGGTGGCCGAGAGAGTCGTGGAGACGAGGCGTAAAGGCAACCGCCTCGTGGTTGTGGTTTCCGCACTGGGAGACACAACGGATAAATTGATTGATTTGGCTGCCGAGATCACGGACAAGCCCATTGACCGGGAAATGGACATGCTGCTTGCGACCGGAGAGCAAATCTCCGTCGCGCTTCTGGCCATGGCCATTCATGAACTGGGCGTCAAGGCCATTTCATTCACCGGCCCGCAGGTGGGCATTTACACGGACACGACGCACCGCAAGGCACGCATTGTCAAAATCAACACGGACCGGATCACGAAAGCGTTGGCCGAGGGATATGTCGTGATTGTGGCCGGCTTTCAGGGACAGACAAGCGACAATGAAATCACCACCCTGGGCCGCGGCGGCTCGGATCTTACGGCCGTGGCGCTGGCGACCTCGCTTCAGGCCAAGGTATGCGAAATTTTCACGGACGTTGACGGTGTTTATACCGCGGATCCCCGCATCGTGAGGGATGCGCGCAAACTCAACGTCATCAGCTATGATGAAATGCTCGAACTTGCGTCGCTCGGCGCGCAGGTGATGCAGGCCCGCTCTGTGGAAGTGGGGAAGAAATATGATATGCCGATTCTGGTCAAGAACAGCATGAATCATTCGTCCGGAACTTTAATCACAAAAGAGGTGAAGTCCATGGAAGATGTCTTGGTAAGAGGCGTTGCCCTCAACACGAACGAAGCCAAAGTTACGATTTTCGGCGTGCCCGACAAACCGGGAGTGGCGGCCAGGATTTTTAAACGCCTGGCAGATTCCCATGTCAATGTGGACATGATTATTCAGAACAAGACCAAAACCAACACCACGGATATTTCCTTCACGGTCTTTAAAAACGAACTCAAGAGTTCTCTCGCAGCGATTCAGGCCGCGGTGAAGGAAGTGGGCGCCAAGGGCATGATTTGCGACGAGAAAATTGCCAAGGTGAGCATTGTGGGTGTGGGCATGCGCTCGCATTCCGGCGTGGCCTCGAAAATGTTCGGCGCTTTGGCGAAAAACAGAATTAATATCGACATGATTTCAACGTCGGAAATTAAAATTTCCTGCGTGATTGAAAGCAAACACGGCAAAAAGGCCGTGCAATCCATCCACCGGGAATTCGGATTGGGACGGAACTGAAAATGGAAAAAATTTATCTTTACGACACCACGCTCCGCGACGGAGCCCAGACCGAGGGGATCAGTCTGTCGCTGGACGACAAGCTGAAGATTGCCCAGCGTCTGGACGCCTTCGGCATCGATTACATTGAGGGCGGATGGCCGGGGTCCAATCCCAAGGACTTGAGTTTCTTCAAAGACGTGAAGAATCTGGCCTTGAAGTATTCCAAAATTGCGGCCTTCGGTTCTACGCGCCGGGCGAATCACAAAGTGAGCGAGGATTCCAATATCCAGGCGCTTCTTGAGGCAAAAACAAAAACGGTTACCATTTTTGGCAAAAGCTGGGACATGCATGTCACGGACGTGTTCCGGACTTCGCTCAAAGAAAATCTGGCCATGATTCATGACTCCGTGGCTTTTCTTAAGGACAAAAAACATGAAGTGATTTATGACGCGGAACATTTTTTTGATGGATTTAAATCTAACCCGGAATACGCGCTCCAGACCGTGCAGGAAGCGGCGCACGCGGGCGCGGATGTGGTTGTGCTTTGCGACACGAACGGTGGTTCGCTCCCGGAGGCGGTGGCGGAAGCGTTTGACATGGTGAAGATCCGGCTCACTACCGCGCTCGGTATTCACTGCCACAATGACATGAACCTCGGTGTGGCCAACTCGGTGGCCGCGGTCCAACATGGGTGCGTTCAGGTGCAGGGCACCATCAACGGCTACGGTGAGCGCTGCGGCAACGCGGACCTGACTTCCATTATTCCCATTCTTCAAACCAAACTTGGATTTCAGTGCGTGGCGCCAAAAAAACTCGGAGAAATGACGGAACTAAGCCGCTATGTGGCGGAAATGTGCAATATGCCTCTCCGCGCTAATCAGCCCTTCGTGGGGACCTCGGCTTTTGCCCACAAGGGAGGGGTTCACATTGACGCCATGGTCAAGAATGCCAAAACTTATGAACACGTGGATCCTTCGGTGGTCGGCAATAGGCGTAAATACCTTGTTTCCGAATTAAGCGGGAAAACCAATATTTTATTGAAAGCCAAAGAGTTTAATGTGGATTTGGACAAGGAGACGCCGGAGACCAAGGACATTCTCCACAAAATCCGCCAAATGGAAAGCGAAGGCTATCAATTTGAAGCCGCGGAAGCCTCTTTTGAGCTTTTGATGAAAAAAATGACCGGCAAATACAAAAAATATTTTGACGTGCTGGGATTCAAGGTCGTGGACGCGGAAACGGCCGGAAGCGGCGTGATCTCGGAAGCCACGGTGAAACTCAAAGTGGAAGGCGAAGAGGAACATACCGCGTCCTCCGGCGACGGCCCGGTCAATGCGCTGGATAACGCCCTCCGCAAGGCGCTCAAAAGATTTTACCCCGTGATTTCCGCCATTCATCTCACGGATTATAAAGTGCGTGTGGTCAATTCTCAGGCCGGCACGGCCGCCAAAGTCCGGGTCTTCATTCAATTCCAGGACGGCAAGGACACCTGGCAGACCGTGGGTGTTTCCACCAATATCATCGAGGCCAGCTGGTTCGCGTTAGTGGATGCCATTGAATATAAATTGCACCGAGAATAATGGAAACGCCGCAGGAAATTCTGCCTTCGTCTTACTCTTCCCAAGAGGTTGAAGCCAAGTGGTATGCCTTTTGGGAATCCAGGGGTTTTTTCACGCCCAAGATTAATAAAAAAGTAAAACCTTTCACCATTGTCATCCCCCCGCCCAATATTACGGGCATCCTTCACATGGGGCATGCTCTGAACAACACCATCCAGGATATTTTGATCCGCTGGCAGCGCATGAAGGGCGTGCCCGCGCTTTGGGTGCCGGGCACGGACCACGCCGGCATTGCCACGCAGAATGTGGTGGAGAAAAAATTAGCGAAAGAGGGAAAGACTCGCTTTGATTTAGGCCGCAAAAAATTTGTGGAAGGAGTCTGGGAATGGAAAAAGGAATACGGCTCCACCATCGTAAAACAACTCCGGAAACTCGGCTCTTCCTGCGACTGGACCCGCGAACGATTCACCATGGACGAGGGGCTTTCGCGCGCCGTGCGCCATACCTTTGTGAAACTTTACGAAGACGGCCTTATTTATCAAGGGCATCGCATTATCAACTGGTGCCCTCGTTGTCAAACCGCGCTTTCGGACGAAGAGGCGCCTTATCAGGAAGTAGATGGAAAACTTTATTATTATCACTATCTTGTTAAAAATCCCAAGACTGGAAAGCTCGAGAAGGATGAAAAAGTGGTGATTGCCACCACGCGGCCAGAAACCATGTTGGGCGACACGGCGCTCGCGGTGAATCCCAAGGACAAACGTTACAAAGGATTTGAGAAAAAGGAAATTTATCTGCCGCTACAAAACCGGAAACTTGCAGTCATCAAGGATGAATTGATCGATCCTGAATTTGGTACTGGCATTGTCAAAGTTACGCCCGCTCATGATCCCAATGACTTCATCATGGGACAGAAACACAAGCTTGAGTTCCGGAATATTTTTTATCCGGATGCGCGCGTGAATGAAAATGGCGTGCCTTATCAGGATCTGGACCGGGGCGAGGCCAGGCAAAGAGTGCTGGAAGATCTCAAAAAAGAAGGGCTCTTTGTCAAAGAAGAGGCGCACCGCCACAAAGTGCCGCATTGCTACCGGTGCAATACGGTGGTGGAGCCCTATCTTTCTAAACAGTGGTTTGTGAAAATGAAACCACTGGCCGAAAAGGCTTTAAGAGCGCAGAAAGAAAAAAAGATAGAATTTTTCCCCAAACGCTGGACTAAGGTTTATCTTCACTGGCTCAATAATATCCAGGATTGGTGTATTTCCCGGCAAATCTGGTGGGGACATCAAATTCCAGCGTGGTATTGTTTAGAATGCTACCCTGACATCCAGACAAAATTAGATCGTAAAGGTGGTCCATTGGAGCCCAATAAGCCTATGCCAAAAGCTCACCTAGAAATCAATACCGTTTCTCAGAGTGAAGCAGTTCCTTTGGTTGCCCTGGAAAAACCTTTGAAATGTCCCAATGAGCATACTCAGCAAATTGTTCAAGACCCGGATGTGCTTGATACCTGGTTTTCTTCCTGGTTGTGGCCCTTTTCCACGCTTGGATGGCCGGACAAAACCGAAGACTTGGCTTATTTTTATCCTACCACTGCGCTGGCTACAGCCCAGGAAATTATTTTTTTCTGGGTGGCGCGCATGATCATGGCCGGGCTTCATTTCATGAAAGAGGTTCCGTTCCGCCATGTTTACATTCACGGCACGGTGCGCACGGATTCTGGGCAGAAAATGTCCAAATCCCTCGGAAATGCCATTGATCCTTTGGCAGTGATTCAGGAAATCGGGGCCGATGCCCTGCGTTTCAGCATCATCATGCTCACCGCGAGCGGCCAGGACGCCTATTTGTCCAAGGAAAAATTTGATGTCGGCCGGAATTTTACCAACAAAATATGGAATGCCTCCCGTTTTTCTCTCATGAACCTCAAGGATCAGGCTACTCGCCAGGACCGGCCCGGTAAAGCCGCGGATGGCGGCCTATCCAAGCCGGTCTTCAAGGAAGACAAGGATGGCTTGGTTCCGGACCTGAAGTCACTCAGTGTCATTGACCAGTGGATTTTGTCTTCGCTCGAGCGCCTGATCCGGGACATGGAAAAGTCCCTGACCGCTTATCGGTTCAACGACGCGGCCTCGGCGCTCTATCATTTTTTCTGGCACGAGTTCTGTGATTGGTATCTGGAGCTTTGCAAGCCGGTTTTCAACGGGAACGATGCTGAGGCCAAAACGAAAACCTCCGGCGTCCTGCTTCATGTCCTGGAAACCTTCCTGCGCCTTTTACATCCTTTCATGCCCTATATTTCCGAGGAAATATGGCAATTGCTGAAAAATCGGTTTGATAAACCGGGCGCCATGCCAGAATCCATTATGCTGGCCGCATGGCCGGAAGCGGACCGGAAAAAAAGTTCGGCCGCGGTGGATCGCAAAGTCGGAATGATGCAAGAAGTGGTGGTGGGTATCCGCGATTTGCGCGCCAAACTCAATGTGCCGCCGGTCAAAACATTGCAGGTGGCGGTGAAAGTTAAAAATCAAGCGGCAAAAAAGGATTTGGAATATTTCGCTTCCCTTATCCGGCATCTTGCCAAACTGGAAAAATTGGAAATCGTCACGGATTTTGAGCGCCGGCCGGCTTATCTCAGCAATATCCTAAAAAATACCGAGGTTTTTGTGAAAACCGAAGGCGTGGTGGATATTGCGGCCGAGAAGGACAGGATTCATAAAAAAATCGAGGAAACTTCCAAACATCTGGAACAGCTTGAAGGACGGCTTAAGAATAAAGATTTTGTCCAGCGGGCGCCTGAGGAAGTGGTTGAAAAAGAGAAAGCCAGGCGCGAGGAACTTCAATCCGTTCTGGCCAGGCTGCGCGAAACCCGTGAACTTTTCAGCTCCCTCCGATGAAATTCCCATCCACTCCTGAGATTAAGCAATTGGTCAAGACCTCCCTGCGTGAAGACGTTGGGAAAAAAGATTTGACCACGGATCTTTTGATCCCCGCAGGTGCCAGGCGTGAAGCTTATCTTGTGGCCAAGTCCGCTGGCGTGATCGCGGGGCTTCCTTTGGTCCGGCTCGTTTACGCCGAGCGCGACCGGAGAGTACGCGTGATTGATTTAAAAAAGGACGGGAACTGGGTGAAGGCGGGAACCCGGATTGCGCGGATTGAGGGGCCGCTCCGTTCCATTCTCACGGGAGAAAGGGTAGGACTCAATTTTTTAAGCCATCTTTCGGGCATTGCTACCATCACGCGGCAATTTGTGAAAAAAATCAAGCCGTACAAAACACAAATCATGGACACGCGCAAGACCCTGCCATCCTTGCGGCTTCTTGAAAAATACGCGGTCCGCTGCGGCGGCGGCGTGAACCAGCGCATGAATCTTTACGAAGCGGTGATGGTCAAGGACAATCACCTGGAGGCCATTCAGTATGACTGGAAAAAACTGGCCCGGAGTTTATCCAGGGTGCGGGGGAAAAAAATTGTCATTGAGGTGGACCGGCTTTCTTTTCTTCCTGAGGCGATTCGTCTTTATCCCCATGTGATTCTTCTCGACAATATGACGGTGGCGGAAGTCAAAAAGGCAGTCGGCAGGGTCCGTTCTTCCGGCAGGAAAATACTGCTTGAAGTCTCAGGCCGGGTATCTTTTGATAAGGTCCGGGATTATGCGAAAACCGGCGTGCAAAGGATTTCCATCGGCGCCCTGACCCATTCCGCGCCGCATCTCGACTTCTCGCTCGACATCTTTCCCGAAAAGGCCTGTCCTGTTGCTTCCGCTCAGCCAGCCATCTAAAAAGCATTGATTTAAAAAAGGGGTTCGATGGCTGCCCCAAGCTTCATTAAATTTTTATAGGATGCTTGGGGCTGTCCTGACTACATTGATTAATATTTCAATGAAAGTCAGGGCTGAATTCGCTTCAGCAAGCAGGCCGGGAGGCCTCTCCCTCATCAAAAATGCGGCAAAATTTTCCGGCTTGAGGCGTGAATGCCGAAGGCCCGGAAAATTCTGCGCATGAAATCGTTTGATTGCATTTTGGGCGGGGAGGGGATATATTTTAACTAACGTTATGAAAACTATTTGTTGGTTATTTTTTTTGCTTTTTGTTTTGACCCCATCCCTATTTGCCGCTTCTCAGAAAGGTTTAAAAATCGAGGGGATAGTGTATGACGGGAAGGACAAGGACAATTCCTATGCCGTGGTGGGCGGCAATTTTTTGAAAAAAGGGGATACCTACCAGGGGTACAAAATCACTTCCGTGGGATCGACTTCCATCCAGGCGGTGGATGCGACAACCGGGAAAGAGCAACAGTTTCACATCACGGGAGGGGAGCCTTCATCTTTTCTTCCGCCCGTCGCCAATATTTTTTCCAACAAAAAGAAACAGGAATCTGGACCCAGCAGCACGGATGCTGCCGGCCAGAAGCAGGAAGGGCCTAATCCAATTTCGCAGATCATCGAACAGTTTAGAAGTATGCTGGGGGTGAAAGAAGGCGGGGGCATGCAATTTCCGGGAAGCGGCGCTAAGGCGAAAAAAGGAGATTCTCCGAATCCTTTAGCGCAACTCATGAATGTTGCCTGGGAAATCAAAGCCGTCGTGGAACTCAAAAATATGTATCAAATGGCGGCGTATTACTATTTAACAAAGGGCGTGCATGCCAAGGCCCCGGCTGATCTCGTGCAGGAAAAAATGCTTTCCGAAGAATTCAAGGACGGCGAAAATGGCCTCTACCGTTTTTATATTCAAGGCTCTTCGGACAATCTCATCGTTCATGCAGACCCCGTCGAGCCGGATTCCGGGCTCAAGTATTTCTGTGTCGAGGATGGCGGCCCGGTCCGGGTGGAGCAGAGAAAGCCCGCGACTCCCGAAAGTCCTGCTATCGCCCCTTCCAATATGCTTCCCTGGATGCAGAAATAACCTGGACCTCATGCTTGCTTTTCAAAAGCATTAAAACCTTAAATTTATGAGTGTGTTCCGCCTGGTATCTGATTATGAACCGGCCGGCGATCAACCGCAGGCTATTGAAAATCTTTCCCGCAATTACAGGGAAATGAAGGAGCAGGTACTGCTCGGCGTCACGGGATCGGGCAAAACCTTCACCATGGCCAATGTGATTCAAAAAATGGGCCTGCCCGCGCTGGTGATTTCCCATAACAAAACTTTAGCGGCCCAGCTCTATAGCGAGTTCAAGGAGTTTTTTCCGGATAATGCAGTGGAATATTTTGTCTCGTACTACGATTACTACCAGCCCGAAGCTTATGTCCCGCACACCGACACGTATATCGAAAAAGACGCCTCCATCAACGATGACCTTGACCGGCTCCGGCTTGCGGCTACGAGCGCGCTTCTTTCCCGCCGAGACGCGGTAATTGTCTCCAGCGTCTCCTGCATTTACGGCTTGGGATCTCCCGAGGATTGGATGGGAATGTTGGTTCAGGTTTCAGCAGGAGAAACGATAAGCCGCGATGAACTGCTCAAAAAACTAGTGGAGATTCAATACGCCAGAAATGACCGGGTTTTTACCCGGGGATGCGTCCGGGTGCGCGGGGATGTGATCGATATTTTTCCCTCGTATGAAGAGGCGCCTTTGCGCGTGGAATTGGAAGGCAAAACCGTCGCAAAAATATGCCAACTCGAAAAAAATACTTTCCGGCCCTTGAAGGAGATTGAAAAAATCGCAATTTACCCGGCCAAACATTTTGTGACCCCGTCCGAGCGTCTGAAGCAGGCCGTCCGCTCCATTGAGGAGGAACTTGCGGAGCGGATCCAAGAGCTTGTCCGGCAGGGAAAGAATCTTGAGGCTAAACGGCTGGAATCAAGGACTCATTATGACATGGAAATGCTCGAGGAGGTCGGGTACTGTTCAGGCATTGAAAATTACTCGCGGCATCTTTCCGGCCGCGCGCCGGGCTCCAAACCCTACACGCTTTTGGATTATTTCCCCAAGGATTTTTTTATCATCATCGACGAGTCGCATGCCACGATTCCGCAGCTTCACGGCATGTATCACGGCGATTATTCCCGCAAAAAAACGCTGGTGGATCACGGGTTCCGCCTGCCCTCGGCGCTCGACAACCGGCCGCTTAAATTTGAAGAATTTGAGAATATGACCGGCAAAATACTTTATGTTACCGCCACGCCCGGCCCTTATGAAATGAAAAAGGCGCAGGCCGTGGTGGAGCAGGTGATCCGGCCCACGGGATTGATGGATCCTGAGATCGAGGTCCGGCCCACGCAGGGGCAGATTGATGATCTGATCAAGGAAATCAAAGCGAGATCCTCTCAAAAAGAGCGCACGTTGGTCACGACCCTCACCAAACGGATGGCCGAGGATTTGTCCCGCTACCTCAAGGACGTCAATATCAAGGGCCATTACCTTCACTCGGAGTTTGACGCCATTGAACGGGTGGAAATTCTACGGGATTTGCGGCTTCAAAAATACGACTGCATTGTGGGCATTAACCTTTTGCGGGAAGGGCTGGACCTGCCGGAAGTTTCTCTGGTCGTGATTCTTGACGCGGACAAGGAGGGCTTTTTGCGCAGCACGACTTCACTCATTCAGATCACTGGCCGTGCGGCCCGGCATGTGCGCGGGAAAGTGATTATGTACGGTGACCATGTGACGGATTCCATGAAGAAAGCTATTTCTGAGACGCGGCGCAGGCGGAAACTGCAGGAGGAGTTTAACCGGAAAAACGGCATTGCGCCGCGGAGCATTCAGAAAGCCATCCGGGAAGGCATTGAAAAGGTGCGCGAGGCCGAGCGAGTGGTATTGTCCGCTTCGGGCCAGTCGCGGAGCGAGTATGAAGCCGAGACTTATCTTTCCTATTTGAGGGAACGCATGGAAAGGGCCGCAAGCGCCCTTGACTTTGAGAAGGCGGCCAAATTCCGCGACCAGATCCGGAAAGTTGAGGTTGAGCTCAAAAAGTGATGCGGCCCCGCACAAAAATCTTTTCATCACCTGAAAAGGATGTATAATTGGCCCAAGTTGTTTTTAATTTCTTGCCTGGAATTTTTAAGGGAGGAGACCCTGGAATGAATCAAGACACTTTCAAGCAGATTGACGACAACAAATTGTTGGCTTTTATACGCACGTCGGTTCCCGAAGATTCTGAAGCGTTGATTGGAGTTTTGCTTGACGGGGGCATCCGTCTTTTTGAGGTTTCGGTCAACATTCCCCATTCCTACCGGCTGATTGAAAATTTGGCCAAAAAAGAAGGAGTCCTGGTTGGAGCCGCTTCTGTGGTGGACGGCGAAATCGCGCAGCGCGCTATCAATGCGGGCGCGAAATTTGTGGCGTCGCCTTATACGGATAAGGATGTGATTTATGTCTGCAAGAACAACGAGACCCTGGTGATTCAGAGTGCCCTCACGCCCACGGAAGTGATGGATGCGGTAAGACTGGGTGTCGACATTGTGGAGGTTTATCCGGCCGATCTTTTCGGCGGGCCGGCCTATATCAAAGCCCTCAAGGGGCCGTTGCCTTCCCCCAAATTAATCCCCTCCGGCGGCATCACGCCGGAAAATGCCTTAGAGTATCTTAAACTGGGCGTCACGGCCCTTGTCCTGAGCGACGGGATTTTGGAAAAAAGTCTAATCCGTGCCGACAGTTGGGATACCATTCGCGACCGCGCTAAACAATTGGTGGAAAAGGTCGAATCTTTAAAGGCAGTCAAAAGCAATTAGCCATCCTCTTCGTCCCGGCATAAGGTAAGCTTAGTATAGAGGGTTTCTTATGGAGCCAATCCTCATTGGTAAAAATATCTGCCAGGACTTTGCCCGGTGTATCCAGCGCGAATGGCTGGATGCAAATGGTTTGGGCGGGTTCTCGTCCTCCACCATCGGCCTGATCAATACGCGCCGCTATCACGGCCTTCTCGTGGCCGCAACCAAACCCCCCGAAGAACGGTTTGTCCTTCTTTCCGCGCTTGAAGATTGCCTCCAGATTGAGCAGGACAAGTATTTTTTATCCGCCCATCTTTATCCGGGCACGGTTTATCCTCGCGGCTACGAATATCTTGTCCAGTTTTCCATGGACCCCTTCCCGACGTTTATTTACGAAGTCGGTGACACCCAGATTAAAAAAACCATTTTCATGCTTCACCGGGAAAATGCGGTTCTCATCACCTACAAAATTTTGCATAGCGAAGTGCCGGTCAAACTCGAAGTGCGGCCTCTGATCGCTTTTCGGAATTATCATAGGCTCGCCGCGGAAAATCCGGCCATGAACCGCCGTAGCGAGGCGGCCAAGGGCGAGATTAAAATTCACCCTTATGAAAGTCTTCCCCCCCTGCATTTCATCCACAACGCGGTGATCACGGACAAGTCGGGGTACTGGTACAAAAATTTCGAGTACGCACGCGAGCTGGAGCGCGGGCTGGATTACCGGGAAGATCTTTACGCGCCTTTTTCACTGAGTTATTCCTTTGTGACCACGGATGAGGTTTATCTTTTGGCCTCCACACAGGCCCAAAAGAATTTTGACCTTTCGGAAACCATCGGCCAGGAGCTTGAGCGGAGGATGCGGATTGCGGCCGGTTTTCCCACCAAGGACAGGGTATGGTCCTATCTCTGGCAGACGGCAGAAACCTTTTTGGTGGACCGGCGCGGCGGCGAAAAGGGCGTGATTGCCGGCTACCACTGGTTCGGAGATTGGGGCCGCGATACCATGATATCGCTTCACGGCCTTTTGTTAATGAGAGGCAAGTTCGAAGAGGCTCGCGACATCCTCGTTTCCTACTCTCATTACGTGAATCAGGGTATTATTCCCAACCGTTTTCCGGATTTCGGGGAGACGCCGGAGTACAACACCGTGGACGCGTCGCTTTGGTACATCCACGCGGTGTACGAATATCTGGAATATTCCGACGATGTGAGCACGGTCGAGACCAAACTGTATCCCGTGCTGAAGAAAATCATGAAGTATTACCGCGAGGGAACCCATTTCGGCATCAAAATGGACAAGGACGGCTTGATTCAGGCCGGAACGGGCAATGTAGCCTTGACCTGGATGGATGCCCGCGTGCGTGAAGTGCCGGTCACGCCCCGGCACGGCAAACCGGTGGAGATCAACGCACTGTGGTACAACGCGCTTTGCATTCTTGCGGGATTGGCGGGCCGTTTTGGCGAAAATAAATTGAAGCAGGAATACACTGCCTTGGCAGAGCAAGCGAAGGAAAGTTTTAACCGGCTTTTCTGGTGCGCGGAACAGGGCTACCTTTACGATGTGGCAGCGCAGGAGCCCGATTCCTCGCTCCGGCCCAATCAGATTTTCGCCATCGGACTGCCGTTTCCGGTGCTGGATGAAAAAAAGTGGAAGGAGGTACTGCGCGTGGTTGAGGAGGAGCTTTTAACGCCTTTTGGCCTGCGCACGCTCTCGCCCAAGGATCCTAAGTATGTGCCTTTTTATGAAGGGGATGCTGAGAAACGCGACTCGAGTTATCATCAGGGCACCGTATGGCCCTGGCTCATGGGAACTTATGTGGCGGCCTATCTCCGCGCTTTTGGAAAATCTAAGGAGGTCAAGATGAAGATCCGGCGTCAGCTCGACGCGCTTCTGGAACATATCGAAGACATTGGCCTGGGAAGCATTTCCGAGATTTTTGATGCCGAATATCCCCACACCGCGCGTGGATGCGTGTCCCAGGCCTGGAGCGTGGCCGAGCTTTTAAGGGCTTACGAGCTCTTAAAAGCGGATGAAATCAAGCTCCAACAGCCCAAAGAATTCATTTTGCGCTAGTATCGCGTTTCCCTACATCATCGTAGTCGGACATCCAGTCCGACACACTTTCGGAGAAGAACTTCAAGTTCTTCCCGAAAAGTGCTCGCGCATAAAGCGCGCAGTGCGATTAGTACTTGCGCAAAGGCGCATGCAAAAAGCGCCGGTAAAAGTTAAAATGATACGGTACTAGACACCCATTTTTCTTCTGCTATAATTAAGCTTTGTCTTTTCAGCAGGTTACGACAATTCAAATTGCATTTTCCAAGAGGAGAGGGTTCGATTTGCATCCCTTGAAAAGGAATTTTTTTATTCTTTTATTCGCAGGAATATTCTTGGCTGCCAAACCTGCCGCCCTATTGGCCACCTTTTATGGCCAAGTCCAGACTGGCCTGCAGTTTATACAGGAAAATAAGAAGGCGGGCTATTTTCTTTATGTGCCCGGTTCTTTTTCCCAGGAAAGAAAATGGCCCCTGGTTTTGGCTTTTGCCGAGGGAGGAGCCAACGGCAGCAACCTTAAGCCCTATGCGGAGCAATGGGGAGGGGATGCCGAAAAGCGCGGGTATGTGGTGCTTTGCCCTGCCTGGTGGAATTCCCGGGATTCTGTGCCCGAGCAGGGCGATCAGATGGTATTCAAAATTTTGGATAAGGTGATCAAGGATTACCCTATCGACAAGTCCAGGATTCTCGTGACGGGATTCGGAGACGGTGCGGATTATGCCTTTTATCTGGCGCTTCGTTATCCCGACCGGTTTTCGGCTGCGGCGCCGGTGGGCGGCGGCATCACGCATGTGTATGAAAATGTGATTTCCTTTCGCAAGGTGGCGGGCAAACCGCTGGCTTTTTGGGTTCTGAACGGGAAACAGGATGTGGGGCTTCAGGACCGGCAGATGACACTGGAGGATGTGAAGCAAAGCGTGGAAAAATTGCGCAGTTCCGGTCTCCAAGTGGATTATAAAGAAATTGCGGGCCTTGGCCATGAGTACAGGAAAAATTTCAACAAAAGCATTTTGGATTGGTTTGAAGGAATTAAAGGGAAACCATAAATTATGAAACTCACGGGTGCCGAGACATTGATTCGTTGTTTGGAAATGGAGGGAGTCGAATACGTTTTCGGAATTCCCGGTGGCGCAATCCTTCCGACTTTTGACGCGTTGTATGATTCCAAACTTAAATTCATCCTGGTACGGCATGAACAGGGCGCATCGCACATGGCGGACGGATACGGACGCTCAACCGGCCGGCCCGGTGTGTGCATGGTGACCTCCGGCCCTGCGGCGACTAATACTGTGACTGGCTTGGCCACCGCGCACATGGACTCGGCGCCGATGGTGTGCATTACCGGCCAGGTTGCGACCACGGTCATCGGAAGCGACGCGTTTCAGGAAGCGGACGTGATCGGTATTACCCGCCCGGTGACCAAGCACAGTTACCTTGTCCGCGATGTGAAAGATATCCCGAGAATTGTCCGCGAGGCGTTTTATATTGCTTCAACCGGAAGACCCGGACCGGTGTTGATTGATTTTCCCGTGGATGTGAGCCGCGCCGAGGCGGAGTTTATTTTTCCGGACAAGGTGAGCATCCGTGGCTATCATCCTGTGACCGATCCGGATTACGCCCAAGTGGAAAAAGCAGCGGAGTTGATCCGCCATAGCAAAAGGCCTTGCCTTTATGTGGGCGGCGGGGCGGTGGGATCCGGCGCGCAAAAAGAAGTGGTTGAGCTGGTGGAGAAAACGGGAATTCCGATCACGACCACGGTGCTCGGGCTCGGGATTTTTCCCGAGAATCATCCGTCATCGCTCCGGATGCTGGGCATGCACGGCACGCATTATGCGAATTACGCGGTGCAGGGCTCAGATCTTTTAATCGCCGTGGGCGCGCGTTTTGACGACCGCGTGACCGGGAAAATCAGCATGTTCGCGCCGCACGCTAAAATCATCCACATGGACATCGATCCTTCTTCGATTTCAAAAACCATCCGCGTAGATGCGCCGATTGTGGGCGATATCAAAAGCACCCTGCGCGAGCTTAATAAGCTGGTCAAGGACAAACGTAAGGATATCAAACCATGGCTGGACCAGATCGCGGAGTGGAAGAAAAAGCATCCGTTGAAATATGATCAATCCGATGACATGATCCGCCAGCAGTATGTGATCGAGCAAATCGGAGAAATCACGAAGCACAAGGCCGTGGTCACGACCGGCGTGGGTCAGCATCAGATGTGGACCGCGCAATGGTACAAGTTCATGGCGCCGAGGAGCATGCTGACTTCCGGCGGGCTTGGGACCATGGGCTACGGGTTCCCGGCTGCGATCGGGGCGCAGCTCGGACGGCCGGGTGAAACCGTGATATGCATTGACGGCGACGGTTCGTTTCAAATGACCATGAGCGAGCTAGCCACGGCCGTTTATTACAAGATTCCGGTGAAGGTGTTTATCATGGATAATTCGCATCACGGCATGGTGCGCCAGTGGCAGCAGCTTTTTTACCGCGAAAGATATTCCGGGTCTCAATTAGGCCCTTCGAATCCCGATTTTATCAAAATCGCGGAAGCGTGCGGGGCCATGGGGATTGAAGTCCGGGAAAAGAAGGAAGTGATTCCCGCAATTAAAAAGGCGCTCGCGCACGATGGCCCGGTGGTGGTGCGCTGTCTTGTGGCCAAGATGGATAATGTGTATCCCATGGTGCCGGCGGGGCATGCGCTGGATCAGGTCATGGACATGGCTTAAAGCATTGCTTCATGACAAGAAATTTAGAATAGAGAGGATCTTATGAATCACACAATAGCGGTTCTGGTGGAAAATCATTTCGGAGTTTTGGCGCGCGTTTCGGGCCTTTTTTCCGCACGGGGTTTTAATATTGACAGTCTGACCGTCGGTGAGACGCAGGATCCGGCTGTCTCCCGCATGACCATTGTGGTCAACGGCGATGAGCGCGTTCTGGACCAGATCATGAAACAGCTCGACAAGCTCGTGGACGTGATCAAGGTCGTGGATCTTACCAAAGAGGAAACGATTGACCGGGAACTCGTGCTGGCGAAAGTGAAGGCCTCGGCGGCGAGCCGGGCGGACATTATTCAAATCGTCAACACGTTCCGAGCCAAAATCGTGGATGTGAATCCCCATTCCATGACCATTGAGGTCACGGGAACGGAGAGCAAACTGGATGCGATGCTGGAATTGCTCCGGCCTTTCGGCATTGACGAGCTGGTGAGAACAGGGCTGATTTCCGTGGTGCGTAAAAAAATCATCAGCTGCGGAGAACCCGTCCCGGAGCAAAACAGCCATCCGGCAAAATCAAAATCCAAAAAAGTTAAAGAGGCCAAGGCCTCGGAAGCGTAAAGGCAGGGAAAGACCATGGCAAAAATTTATTACGATCAGGACGCGGATTTGAATCTTTTGAAAGGGAAAAAAGTGGCCATTGTGGGCTACGGCATTCAGGGCCGGGGCCAGGCGCTTAATCTCCGGGACAGCGGTGTGGACGTGATTATCAGCCAGCGCAAGGGCGGAAAGAATTATGATCTCGCGGTGCAGGACGGGTTCGAGCCCGTGGAGGTGGAAGAGGCGGCGCGTCAGGCAGACATCATCCAGGTCCTGACCCAGGACCATCTTCAGGCCGAAATTTATACCAAGAGCATTGCCCCTTATTTAAAGGAAGGCAAGGCGCTTCTTTTTTCGCATGGTTTTAATATTCATTTCGGATACATCAAGCCGCCGAAAAATATCGACGTTTACATGGTCGCCCCCAAAGGGCCGGGCGCGCTGGTAAGGTCGCAGTTTCTTGAAGGAGGAGGCGTGCCGTGCATCGTGGCGGTTCATCAGAATCCCTCGGGAAAGGCCCTGTCCCTAGCGTTAGCGCATGCCAAGGCCATTGGCGGAACTCGCGCGGGCGTGATTGAAACCACCTTCAAAGAAGAGACGGAAACCGATCTTTTCGGCGAGCAGGTGGTGCTTTGCGGCGGATTGTCCGCGCTGATTCAGGCCGGGTTTGAGACGCTGGTGGAAGCGGGATATCAGCCGGAGATTGCTTACTTCGAGTGCCTGCATGAAGTGAAATTAATCACGGACGCGATTTTTGTTTCCGGAATCAGCGGCATGCACCGCCGGGTCTCGGACACGGCAGAGTACGGGGATTATACCCGCGGCCCGCGTATCGTGAATGCGGAAGTCCGCAAAGAGATGAAGAAAATTCTTGCCGAGGTTCAGTCCGGTGCTTTTGCCAAGGAATGGATTGAGGAGAACAAAAAAGGCCGGCCGAATTATAATAAACTTCGCGACCAGGTGGATCAACATCCGGTTGAAAAGGTGGGGGCCAAACTCCGCCAGATGATGGGCTGGATCCGGCAGTCCTTGGAAAAGCCAGAGCCCGCCCCGCATAAGTAATTAGAGCCTGACCTTTCTCTTCGCGAACGCTCGTCTGAAGCGAGCGGCTTCAGACTCTCTCGACTATTCGGCCTGCGCTCTCGACTTGCTCGGCCGAATAGACGCCGCTCCGAGAAAGTCCATGCTCTCGCAGAGTAAAAAATGGAAGGTTGGAGTTGTCTTTTATGATTGCACCCAAAACCGCTGAAAAAAGAAAAATTTATATTTTTGACACCACGCTAAGAGACGGGGAACAGTCTCCGGGCGCTTCGCTCACGCCTTTGGAAAAATTGGAGGTTGCGAAACAGCTTGAGAGGCTGAACGTGGATATTATTGAAGCCGGATTTCCGGCCGCGTCTCCGGGCGAGGTGGAGGCGATTCAGGCTATTTCCAAAAAGGTCAAGCGGCCCGTGCTCTGCGGCCTGGCCCGCATGGTGCGCCGGGATATTGATACCTGCCGCCAGGCGCTCAAGTATGCGAAGAGAAAGCGGCTGCATGTCTTTCTTGCCACGTCCGTGATTCACCGCCAGCACAAACTTAAGAAAGACAAGGGCGAGCTGATCAAAATCATTCAGACGCACATGGACTATGCGCGCCGTTATTTCGATAACATTGAATTTTCGCCCGAAGACGCGGCGCGCACAGAGTGGGAGTTTCTTTCCGAAGTGGTCGGCATCGCGATTGAAGCCGGCGCCACGACGATCAATGTTCCGGACACGGTAGGATACACCTTCCCGCAGGAATTCGGAGACTTGATCCGGTTTCTGGTCCGCATGCATCCTGAGCTGGGGCATAAAGTCAATCTTTCGGTTCACTGCCACAATGATTTGGGCTTGGCCGTGGCCAATTCGCTGTCGGCCGTGATTGCGGGCGCAAATCAGGTGGAATGCACGATCAACGGCATCGGCGAACGAGCGGGTAATGCCTCGCTCGAGGAAATTGCCATGGCCATTGACACACGCCCGGATTTGGTGGACTGCAGAACGGATTTGCATCTTCAGGAAATTATCAAAAGTTCGCGCCTCGTGTCTCATCTGACGGGCATGCTGGTCCAGCCCAATAAAGCCATCGTGGGGCGGAACGCCTTCAGTCACGAGTCGGGCATTCACCAGGACGGGATTTTGAAGATGCGGGAAACTTATGAAATTATGGATCCCAAGCGCATCGGGCTTTCGGAAAGCCAGTTGATTTTGGGCAAGCATTCGGGGCGACACGCATTCCGCGAGCGCTTGAAAAAGCTTGGGTTTTCTCTGACGGAAAGGGAGCTTGAAAAGGCTTTTTCCCGCTTCAAGGAGCTTGCGGACCAAAAAAAATATGTATTTGACGAGGATATCGAAGCCATCATTGAGGATGAAATTGCCAAAGTCCCGCTGACTTGGGAATTGGTGTACCTTGCGACCCAAAGCGAAACCGGCAAGCCACCTCATGCCGTGATCCGTTTGAAAAAGGGTGACAAGGTGCTTCAGACCGAGTCGACCGGAGACGGTCCGGTGGACGCTTGTTACAAGGCCGTTGAAAAACTGACCGGCATGAAAGCCAAACTTTCCAATTACGCCATTCAGGCGGTCACGGGCGGCAAGGATGCCTTGGGTGAAGTGAGCGTGAAGCTCATGTTCAAGGGAAGGGAAATCACGGGCCGCGGCGCGAGCACGGATATTATTGAAGCCAGCGTCAAGGCCTATCTTCAGGCCATCAACCGGGCCCTGGCCCATCAGTTTAAATTGAGCCGCGGGCGGCTGGTTTGATTTTTTATCCAACAATTGCCGGTGTCCCTCGCGTATGAAAATTTACGGAATCTTCGGGTTTCCCCTGAAGCACACCCTTTCTCCTGCCATGCAGGAGGCGGTTTTTAAGAAATTCAGGATAGACGCTGCCTACCTCGCTTTGGAACTTGACCCGCCCGCTTTCAAAAGACTGGCCAGGAATTTCCCAAAAACTTTTCTTGCGGGTTTCAATGTGACGGTTCCATACAAGCAAACCGTGATGCCGTACTTGGATGAAATTTCCAGGGATGCGATGGCCATTGGCGCTGTCAACACGGTCAAGCGGACGGGCAAAAAATTCAAGGGATACAATACAGATTGGCAGGGATTTGTCGATGCGCTTAAGGAGGCGCATTTCAACCCGACGGGGAAAAAAGCCGTGGTGCTTGGAGCCGGTGGCGCGGCCAGGGCGTGTGTGTACGGCCTCATGAAGAAAGGCGTCCGCGAAATTGCGCTTTTCAACCGTCATCCTGAACGGGCGGAAAAAATCAAAAAGGATTTCAGAAAAATATTCCCGCGAGTTGCGGTGAAGGTGTCCGGCTTCAAGCGCGAGGTTTTAAAAACCGAGCTGGGCAATGCGGACCTGCTTCTTAACACCACCAGTGTGGGGCTTAAACGCGACGATTCCGCGCTGGTGGAAGCGAGTATGATACCGTTTAGGAAGTTATGGGTGTATGATTTGATTTATAATCCTCCGGATACGCCGCTTCTCGAAATGGCGCGACGGAAAAAACAGCGCACCTTGAACGGGGCTTCCATGCTGCTCTATCAGGGCGCACGGGCTTTTGAAATCTGGACCGGCCGCAAAGCGCCTTGCGGTTTGATGCGAAAAGTATTGCATGAAAAATTAGGACAAAAAGGATGAGGCATCAAATTTTGGATTTTGTTCAAATGTATCCTGCGATCGCCTACGGTTTTATTTTTCTTTTCGGGCTTTCGGTGGGAAGTTTTCTGAACGTGTGCATTGTCCGGCTTCCCAAGGAAGAATCCGTGGCCAAGGGGCGGTCGCATTGTCCCAAGTGTGCAAAAATGATTACCTGGTATGATAATATTCCCCTTTTGAGTATCCTGCTTCTCAGGGGAAAGTGCCGGCAATGCGGTGAGCCCATTTCGCTTCGCTATCCGCTGGTGGAGCTTTTTACCGGCGTGATGTGGGTTTGGCTTTATCATAGTTTTGGGACGACGGTTCATTTTTTGTTCTTCGCGTATTTTGCTTCGTCACTTGTGGTGGCGACGTTTGTGGATTTTGAGCATCAGATTATTCCGGATGAGGTGAGTCTGTATGGAGTTCTCGCGGGACTTTCCATGAGTTTTCTTTTTCCCGCGCTTCAGTATGAGACGGATGCGCGTTATGCGCTGGCGGATTCCTGCCAAGGCATGCTGGCAGGTATTGCATTGATTTGGGGGATTGCAATTTTTGGAGAACTTGTTTTTAAAAAGGAAAGCATGGGTGGCGGAGATTTGAAGCTTTTGGCCATGATTGGAACATTCCTAGGATTTAAAAAAACCCTGCTCACATTTTTTATCGCGCCCCTGCTCGGCGCGCCGGTGGGGTTGGTGGTGTGGAAGCTCAAAAACACGCGGTACATTGCCTTCGGGCCTTATCTTTCGCTCGCGGCTGTTGTGGCGCTTTTCTGGGGCGATGCCATCATAGCCCGGTTTTTGCCGTATTACGTACCTTAAAGGGAGGATGAGTTTTTATGCTTCAATATATTACCTGCGGGGAATCGCACAATAAATATCTTGCGGCCATTCTGGAGGGTATGCCGAACGGCCTGAAGGTGAATGAGGCCGGGATTCAGGAGGAACTTGCCCGGCGACAGAAAGGTTACGGCCGCGGCGGCAGGATGAAACTTGAAAAGGATGAGGTGGAGATTATTTCCGGCGTTCTGAATGGAAAGACAACCGGTGCCCCCATCGGATTTCTTCTGGCCAACAAAGAAGTCAAGATTCATGAATTGCCCGAACTTTTCCGTCCCCGTCCCGGGCACGCGGATTTTACGGGCTCTCTCAAATATCACACCGGCATCCGCTCCATTCTGGAAAGATCCTCCGCGCGCGAAACTTCGATGCGCGTGGCGATTGGCACCTTGACCCGGCAATTCCTCGGAGAATTTGGCGTTGCGGTAGCATCGCATGTGACGCAGGTCGGCAAGACCATTTTGCCGGGCCAAGAAAAAATCACGTTTGAACAGATTAAAAAGGCTCGGGCTTCGGATATGAATTGTGTTTCCAGCGAGTTTGAAAAGGCCATGATCGCGGAAATTGAGCTGGCCAAGAAAAAGGGCGACACGCTGGGCGGAATCTTTGAAGTCCGGGTGAAGGGTCTTCCAGTGGGCCTAGGCTCCCATGTCCATTATCAAAGGAAGCTGGATGCGCGGCTCTCCCTGGCAGTTGTAAGTATTCAGGCGGTCAAGGGCGTGGAATTCGGCCTTGGCTTTGGCATGGCACCGCGTTACGGCTCTGAAGTTCATGACGAGATTTTTTACAGCAAGGACAAAGGCTATTTCCGGAAGACCAACCGCGCGGGCGGCATTGAAGGCGGCATGACCAACGGCGAAGAGGTGGTGGTCCGCGGCGTGATGAAGCCGATTTCCACCTTGATCAAGCCGCTCCGGTCCGTGAACATGAAAACCAAACAGCCGGAAGAGGCCAGCTACGAGCGTTCTGACATCAGCACGCTTCCGGCCTGTAGCGTGATTGCCGAAGCGGTGGTGGCTTATGAAATCGCGGACGCCTTTCTGGAGAAGTTCGGCGGTGATTCCATGATAGAAATTGAGCGAAATTACAAGGGTTATCTCAAACAGCTTGCCAATTCCTGATCCCGAGGTCATGAAGAATCTGTATCTCGTAGGCATGATGGGTTCCGGCAAAAGTTCGACAGGCGAGGCGCTGGCCTCGGAGCTTTCGCTTCCTTTCGTGGATCTTGATGAGGAGATTGTCCGGAAGGTCAACATGAGCGTTAACGAAATTTTCGAGACGCGCGGTGAGCCCTATTTCCGAAAAGTGGAGAAGGAAGCTTTTCTTTCGTTCACAAAAAAAGGAAATCAGGTCATGGCGACCGGCGGCGGAGCGGTTCTTGATCCCGAAAATGTGGCTCTCATGAAACAGACCGGCCTTATTATTTATCTCAGGACGCCGATGGAGGTTCTGTGGCAGAGGGTGCAGCATAAATCTGACCGGCCGCTTCTCAAGGCGGCCAAGCCGCAGGATGTGTTTGCCCGGCTTTTTACGGAGCGCAGGGCTATTTATGAAGCGATTTACGATCATTCGGTGAATACGGAGTCTAAAACTCCGTTGCAGGTTGCACGTGAAATTGCGGAGCTTTTAAAACTGAAATCGCATGAAAAAAATTAAAGTCCGGCTAAAAAAAAATGGCTACTCTATTCTGGTGGGACGCGGCATTCTGCCTTTGCTGGCAGACCGTCTCAAACGTCTCGGCCTGGACGGGAAAGCCATGATTCTTACCAATGAGGTGGTCGGCGCTTTTTATTTAAAAAAAGTACTGGGGGTTTTAAAAAAGGGCGGTTATGAGACGGGCTATGACGACACGCTGCCGCTCAATGAATCGGCCAAGTCGGAGAAAACGCTTTTCCGGATTTATTCCCGGCTGGTTAAGTCGGGATTGGACCGTTCGTCTTTTTTGATTGCGCTGGGCGGCGGCATTGTCGGCGATGTCACGGGTTTTGCAGCGGCCACCTACATGCGCGGTATCCCGTGGGTGGGGCTTCCCACCACGCTTTTGGCCCAGGTGGACAGCGCCATCGGAGGCAAGACCGGCATCAATCTGCCTGCGGGCAAAAATTTAGTCGGCGCTTTTCATCAGCCCCGGCTGGTGCTGGCAGATATTGATTTTATCGAAACGCTTCCTTCGGGCGAGGTCTGCCACGCATTGGCCGAAGTGATTAAATACGCTGTGATTTGGGATGCGCGTTTTTTTTCTTTTCTCGAAAAAAATATGGCACGGGCGCGGGCTAAAGACCCGCGGGTTTTAGAGCGGATTGTTTACGAATGCGCGCGCATCAAAAAGACCGTGGTGCAACAGGATGAAAAAGAGGAAAAAAACATCCGGGCCATTCTGAATTACGGCCATACGTTTGCGCACGGCTTTGAGGCGGCCTATGAAGCATGGACGGCCTCCATGCCGCATGGGGAAGCTGTGGCCCTGGGCATGCTTGCCGCGGGCGAACTGGCCTGCCGGATGGGTTTGTTCTCAAGAAAAGAGCAAAAGAGACAGGCCTTGCTGATTCGTGCGGCGGGACTGCCACTCCGGCTCAAGAGGAATTTTTCCGTCCCGCAAATTTTGAAATACATGATGCATGACAAAAAGGCGCAGGCCGGGACACTCCGGTTCATCCTGCCGATTAGAATAGGACAGGTGGAGGTGCGCAAGGATGCCCCTCTGCCGCTAGTGCGGGATGTGATCCAGTGGCTCCGGACCCACCATGAATCAGGATCTTAAGGCGCTCCTCATTCTTAACCGCTTGCCGGGATTCGGTAGCCGGACGTTCAAAGCCCAGCTTGAAATATCCCCTGCGCCGTCGGAGATTTTGCGCGCTTTAAAAGAAAGCGAGAATCCGGTCTGGTGCGATGAAATTGACCGGATGCTGGAGGACCGCGAGGCTGAAAAGGAATTCGAACAGTGCTCTCAGCAAGGGATCCGGATTTTGGGCTGCGGCTTGGAAGGGTATCCGAAGAGTTTGCAGCAGATTTATGATCCGCCCCTGGTTTTGTATGTTTCAGGCGATTTGCCGCCGGAAGATGTGTTTTGTTTCGCGATCGTAGGCACCCGGCAACCCTCCATCTATGGCATGGAAACCACCCGCAAGTTTTCGTCTTTTCTTGCCGGCGCGGGCATCACGATTGTTTCCGGTTTTGCGCGCGGTATTGACTCGGAGGCGCATAAGGGCGCGCTCGCGGCCAAAGGCAGAACCGTGGCTGTGCTGGGCTGCGGCGCGGACATTATTTATCCGGCAGAAAACCGGGTGCTGTATCACGAGATCCGGGAGCAGGGTGCGCTGGTGAGCGAGTATCCGCTTGGCATGCCGCCGCTAGCGTCGAATTTTCCAAAACGCAACCGTCTGATCAGCGGTTTTTCCCTGGGAGTACTGGTGGTGGAGGCGCATGAAAAAAGTGGATCCCTGATTACGGCCTCTCAGGCGCTGGAGCAGGGCAAGGAGGTTTTCGCGGTTCCAGGAAGGATTGATTCGATCCGTTCACGAGGAACCAATCGGCTGATTAAACAGGGAGCTTGTCTCGTGCAATCGCCGGAAGATATTTTAACCGAGCTTCAGCCTTTGCTCGAAGGGTATCTCAAATTGCTGCGTAAACCGGATGCTCAAGAAGGAACCGTTTTGGAAGATCCGATTCTCGGGGCTCTTGGCATTTCCCCTCTTTCGGTTGAAGAATTGACGGAGAAAATGGGGCTTGAAGCGGAAAAAGTGACGGCTGAGCTGACCCTGCTGGAGGTCAAACGCCAGGTGGTGCGGCTTCCGGACGGCAAATATAGGATGAGAGCCCAGCGAGTCGGGGAGATAAAAATTTAAGGAATCGTAAATCCTGTCGAAAATGCAACTTGAAACTGTTTTTGTTTCAAGTTATACTTCGTCCACAAGTTAAGTCATGTTGTTATGATTTGTTTAAGGAAAGGAGCATACCATGGTTGAGGGCGCAAATATTTCAGGAGGGCCTCAGGGTCCGGCTTCGGCATCAAAGGGTAAACGCTTTGCCGCGGGCATTGTGGATTTGATCATTATTCCCGTTGTGCTTGGAATTTTGGCAGGCGTTGCGCTTCTGGCAGCCAATGACGCCGTGAGAAATACGGTGCTTATCCTGGTGAATATCGGATGGATGATTTTCAGGGACGCTGTTTTTTCTCCGGGAAGAAAAATGGTGGGGCTAAAGCTTGTTAGCACGGCCACGGGCGAGAAGCCATCACTAGGGCAGGCTTTTATCCGCAATGTCCTCCTGATCATTCCCTTTGTCCTCGTGTTAGGGTATGTGATTGAGATTATTTCCCTGGTTACTAAGGGGGATCGCGTGGCAGACGGCTGGGCCAAGACCCGCGTGGTGGAAGCTTAGTAAACGATTGAATGCCTCCGCGAAAAAAAAAGACCGGATCTAAAGAAAAAAATTTTCGCCACCTTCGCGAAGATTTCCGGAAAAAAGAAAAAACCCTTCACGATGCTTTGGATTACAATAAAAAGCACGTGGACAAGCTTTGGGAATACGCCACTGAAGCCCGCGAACGACTCCAGGATTTAGAGATTCAGGTCAATTTAATCACCCGCCTTTTGACCGCCCTTTGCCTTGATGTTTTCCACATGAAGCCGAAAATGCTGCGCCGGCTGATCAAAAGGGTAGAAGAAGAGGCTGTTGCTGATTCCGAAGTCATGCACCTGGAAGAGCTTTTCAAGCTGGAATCAGAACGTAAAGATGACAAGCCGAATTCTCCGCGTCCGCCCAAGCATTAAAGCGTCACTTTTCAAGGGCTGTTATAATTTGCCGGCAAATCGGCGGCACCGCACACGATTTCCTTAATCGCGGTGGTGCAGTACTTGCACATAAGTGCAAGTGCGAAGCGAAGACCATCAAGGTCTTTGCGGAGTGCCGGAAGCAAGGGCTTCCGGCCGCCTGCCCCGCAAAAAGCGCGGGGCTGGCAATATTTAGCCCGCGGCTTCTGCGAAGCCGCCAAATTTTACGCGCCTGTAGCTCAGATGGATAGAGCACCTCACTCCTAAGGAGGTTGTCGGCCGTTCGACTCGGCCCAGGCGCACTTGCTGTGATTCAGCAAGTGCTACAAAGCACCGATTCCTACCGAATCGGTGTCTTTGTGGCACTCTTTTTTGTGATACAATACGCCCCCTATGGAAGACGAGAAAAGCGTGGGGGAGGAAAAGGAAGAAATACGCCGGGACATGCTTTCCCGGTTGAAAAATCAGCCCGCCGCGGATAAAATCACCAAGTCCTCCAAAATTAAAGACTTAGCACTGAAGGGACCTTTTTTCAAAAAAGCCGGAGTGGTGATGTTTTATGCCGCAACTTCACTGGAGGCGGACACTTCCGAATTGATCAGGGAATGCCTCCGGCTAGGAAAAAAAGTGGCTCTTCCAGTTGCGGATCCAGCGAAAAAAGAACTCATTCCAGTTGCAATTGAAAATATAGATTCCCTGGTGCGGAACTCCTTAGGAATTATGGAACCGGCCAGGGCTAAGAATAAAATTATTCCCCTTGCACAACTTGATTTAGTCGTGGTGCCGGGCTTGGCGTTTGACAAATGGGGAAACCGGTTAGGCCGTGGCGCGGGATATTACGACCGTTTTCTCGCCAAACTTTCTGCACGAACCATGAAAGTGGGATTGGCTTTTGATTTTCAAATGATCGATGATGTGCCGGCCGTGGACGGGCAGGATGTCGCGCTCGATCTCGTGATTTCCGGATAAAGAAAAAACGATGAAACCATCCGAAAACATCATTCGCATTCTTGCGGCAGGAGACACGGTCGGAGAGCCGGGCCGGAAAGCGTGTTCGGTTTTAATCCCTCGGCTGATTGAAGAGGAAGGCCTGGAGTTTGTGGTCGTGAACGGCGAGAATCTGGCCGGCGGATCGGGAATCACTGAAGACACGGCTCGGGAGCTTTTTGAAGCGGGCGTAGATGTGATCACTTCCGGCGACCATTATTTTGACAAAAAAGAAGCATATGACTACCTCAAGGCCGAGCGCCGGATTTTGCGGCCTTTGAATTACCCTCCGCAGGCCCTGGGGCATGGCTCCATCATCGCAGAGACAAAAAAGAAAAGAAAAGTCGGGGTTTTTAATCTTCTGGGGCAGGTTTTTATGGGCCCGCATGTGGATTCGCCATTTTCAAAGAGCAAGGAAGAAGTGGAGCGAATGCGCAAGGAAACGTCCGTGATCCTGATCGATATGCATGCGGAAGCCACGTCGGAAAAAGTGGCGCTGGGCTGGTATCTGGACGGAAAGGTCAGCGCTATTTTCGGAAGCCACACGCATATTCAGACGTCGGATGAATGCATTTTGCCGCAGGGTACGGCTTACATCACAGAAATGGGCATGACCGGCCCTTACAAATCCGTGTTGGGACGCGACATTCACTCGGTTCTGAGCCGTTTTCTGACGCAGGTGCCCACGCGCTTTCCCGTGGCCAGTGAAGATGTGCGGCTTTGCGGCGTGATCATGGATGTGAATGCGGACACGGGAAAGGCCGTGGCTATCAAACGCGTGCAGGAAAGGCTTCGATGAGCGTATGACACTTTCCCCGGCTGCAACCAAAAAAATTCTTTCGGTTTCCGAAGTTACCCGCGAAATCAAAAGCGTGCTCGAGAACCGGTTTCCCTATGTGTGGGTGGAAGGCGAAATCTCCGGGTTCAAACATCATCAATCCGGCCACATTTATTTCAGTTTGAAGGACGACAAGGCGCTTCTCAAGGCGGTTTTTTTTAGCCGTTATCACCATGACGTACGCTTTGATCTGGAAGACGGCCTTAAAGTGATTTGTTACGGCAAAATTTCCGTCTACGAAGTCCGCGGGGAATATCAAATTTATGTGGAAAGAATTGAGCCCAAAGGCCTGGGCGCCTTGCAGCTGGCGTTTGAACAGCTCAAGGCCAAATTGGCCCAGGAAGGGCTTTTTGATCCGGTGCGGAAAAGGCCCATCCCACCTTATCCTAGGAAAGTAGGCATTGTCACGTCGCCGACAGGTGCGGCGATCCGCGATATTTTGAATATCGTAAACCGGCGCTTCGCGGGAATTCATATTTTGATCAATCCGGTCCGCGTGCAGGGCGAGGGCTCGGCGGAGGAAATTGCGCGCGCCATTGATGAATTCAACGAGAGGGAGGATATCGACGTTTTGATTGTGGGAAGAGGCGGCGGCTCACTTGAGGATCTTTGGGCTTTTAATGAAGAAATTGTGGCCCGGGCTATTCACCGTTCGCGGATTCCGGTGATTTCCGCCGTGGGCCATGAGATTGACTGGACGATTGCGGACATGGTCGCGGATCTTCGCGCGCCCACGCCTTCGGCTGCGGCAGAACTCGTGACCCGGAGCCGCGAGGAATTGGAGCGGCAGATTAAGGATCTTGCCTGGCGCGCGGAAAACAGCATCAAGAAAATATGGAAACAGCAGGATGATTTGATTCAGCGTTTGATGGCGAGTTCTGCCTTTCGCCAGCCTCTTTCGTTGGTCGAACAGTGGGCCCAACGGCTGGATGAGCAACTCCGTCAGCTTGGCAATTACGCGCGGAATCTGGTGTTGCTTCAACAAAGCCGCCTGAAAACTCTGGCCGGCAAATTAGACGCCTTAAGTCCGCTTGGAATTTTAAGCCGCGGATACAGTCTTGTTTTTGACGCCAAGGGACGTTTGCTGAAAAATGCGGAAACGCTGAATGCTGGGGAAGTGGTGAAAACCCGCCTTGCGCGCGGAACCTTTGAATCTAAAGTCTTAAAAACCGAAACCTAAGAGGAAGCTTCTATGGAAGAATTTAAATTTGAAAAAGCGGTGGAAAAACTGGAGAAAATCGTGGAGGCGCTTGAGAGCGGGGAAATTCCTCTGGATGAAGCGCTGAAAAAATATGAAGAAGGCGTTAAGCTGGCCCGGCTTTGCAACCAGAAACTTGCGCAGGCTGAAAAGAAAATTGAAATTTTGACGCGCCAATTGAGCGGCAATACGGCAGCAGAACCATTCAACCCGGAAGAGGAGGAGAAAGCTGTTCGGAAGAAAGCCGGGTCGAAAAAGGGATCTCCGGCCGGGGAAGATGCGGAAATGAAGGGGGGCGGGGCGGATGAAGACGCGGAAGGACTTTTATTTTGAATCTCCAAAAATATCTGACCGAAAAATCCAAACAGGTTGACCGGGAACTCAAGCGGATTCTTCCTTCGGAAAAACTTTATCCTTCACTCATCCACCAAGCCATCCATTACAGCGTTTTAAACGGCGGCAAAAGGTTTCGCCCGATTCTTGTTTTGGCCTGCGCCGAGGCTTGCGGGGGTTCGTTCGCGAAGGCACTTCCGCCTGCCTGCGCAATCGAGTGTTTTCATTCTTATTCCCTGATTCACGATGATTTGCCGTGTCTTGACAATGATGATTTCAGGCGGGGTCATCCCACCTGCCACAAGAAATTCGGCGAGCCCTATGCGCTTCTTGCCGGGGACGCGCTTTTAACCTATGGATTTGAAATCCTTTCCCAAGTTCCCGATCCGAAAGTCTCGGTCCGTTTAATCGGCGAAATCTCGCAGGCCATTGGGACCATGGGCATGATCGGAGGTCAGGTGGTGGACAAGATTTCCGAGACCGGCGATGTCAGCATCCCCGTCCTTGATTACATCAATGTCAACAAAACCGGCAAGCTGATCCGGGTAAGCTGTTTGGCCGGGGCTGTGAGCGCTGGCGCAACCAAGCGCCAGGAAAGGGCTTTAACCCATTTTGGGGAATATTTGGGCTTGGCCTTTCAGGTGGTTGACGATATAATAGATAACAATGGTTACAGGAGGTTCATGACGGAAGCCCAGGCCCGCGACAAGGCCCTGAAGCTTACTGCATCTGCCAAAAAATGCCTGCAAATCTTTGGAAGCAAAGGAGAAGCGCTGCGAAATCTTGCCGATTTTGTTTACGCGCGGAAGTACTAACCAAACCCCATGAAATATCATCTACTAGACCAAATCAATAGCCCGGCTGATCTTAAAAAGCTAAAAGTCGAGGAGTTGCCTCAGCTAGCCGCCGAGCTCCGTGATTTTTTAATTAAAACCGTGTCCAAAACCGGTGGCCATCTAGGAGCGGGTCTGGGAACAGTGGAACTCACCATTGCGCTTCATTATGTGCTTCAGTCTCCAGCGGATAAAATTATTTGGGACGTAAGCCATCAAACTTATCCCCATAAAATCCTGACCGGCCGCAAGGACCGGATGCACACGCTCCGGCAATACGGCGGCATCGGCGGATTCACGGATCCGGCCGAGAGCGTGCATGATCACTTTCTTGTGGCGCATGCCGGTACCGCGATTTCGCAGGCGCTAGGCCTGGCCTGTTCGCGGGATTTTTTTGGCAAGGAGGGAAAAGTCGTCGCGGTTGTGGGCGACGGAGGCCTCACTTCGGGGCTGGCGCTGGAAGGTCTTAATAATGCGGGACATCTTAAAAAGCGGATGCTTATCATTCTCAATGACAACAAGATGTCCATTTCCAAGAATGTGGGCGCCATCAGCCATTATTTGAACAAGGTCATCACCAATCCGCTCTACAATCGCATTCGCACAGAAGTTGAGAAGTCTCTCGCGCGCTGGCCGCGGATAAAAAATCTGGCGCGTTACGCGTTGGAGAGCATGAAGCATCTTGTGGTCCCGGGCATTTTGTTTGAAGAACTCGGGTTCCGTTATTTTGGGCCCTGCAACGGCCATGATACGGCGGAGCTGGTGAAAATGCTTGAAAATGTGGCCAAGATTAACGAGCCGTGCCTGCTCCACGTGATCACGGAAAAGGGAAAGGGTTATGAATTCGCGGAAAGAGACATCGAACGGTTTCACGGCGTGAATCCCTTTGATGTGAAAACAGGCGGCAAACTGGGCGGCACTTCGGATGGCAATCAAGCCCGATCTACCCAGGTCCAGTCCAAAGGAATTACCTACACGGAAGCGTTTGCCCGTTCGGCTGCGAGAATTGCGCGCGAGAATGAGAAGGTGATGGTTATCACCGCGGCCATGCCCTCGGGAACCGGACTGGTGAAATTTCAGGAAGAATTTCCAGGCCGCTTTTTTGATGTGGGCATTGCCGAGCAGCATGCGGTGACCTTCGCAGGCGCGTTGGCCAAAGGCGGCAACCGTCCGGTTTGCGCGATTTACTCCACGTTCCTTCAGCGCGCCCAGGATCAATTGATTCACGACATCGCTTTGCAGAAACTGCCGCTTATTTTGTGCATGGACAGAGCCGGCCTCGTGGGAGCGGATGGGCCGACCCACCATGGCGTATTTGACATCAGTTATCTGGGGCATATTCCGGATTCGGTGATTGCCGCGCCTGGGAATGAAGGGGAGATGTACCAGATGATGAAGTTAGCACTTTCGCACCAAGGGATTTTTGCTATTCGGTATCCCCGCGCTGAAGTGCCAGCCATTCTGGAGCAAGAAACCAAACCGTTTGGGATCGGAGAGGCCGAGATTCTGATGCAGGGCGAGGACCTGGTTATTCTTGCGCTGGGCAGCCTGCTGGAGCAGGCTATTCTCGCGGCGGAGCGGCTGGCGGAAGAAGGTCTCAAGGCCACGGTGTGCAACATGCGGTTTGCCAAGCCCCTTGACCGGAAACTCCTGCTTGAACTCGCCACAAAATCCCGTCCTTTTTTTACTGTGGAAGATCACGTGCTCGCCGGCGGTTTTGGCGCCAAGGTGCTGGAGTTTTTTGAGCAGGAAGGCATCAGCGATGTCCGTCTCAAACGTTTTGCCCTTCCGGATCAGTTTATCGAGCATGGGACGCGGGATTTTCTTCTTCACAAGTACGGCCTCTCGGCTGAAAAAATTGCCTCGCGCATTCTGCAGGCCGTCCGCCTGCCCGACCGCGAAGGCATCCTTCATTGAACTCCTCCATGGAAAAAGTCGGCCTGGTGATCAATCAAAAGAAGCCCGGAGCACGTCTACTGGCGGAGTCCTTGAAGGGATGGCTCAAGAAAAGAGGCAAAAAAGTTTTTGCCGGCTTCCGTGACGAAGTCCGTTCTCTGATTCAAAAATCGGATTTTCTGGTATGCCTGGGCGGCGACGGCACTATTCTGAATGTGGCGCATCACATGGATCAAAAATCTATCCCTGTGCTGGGCGTGAACCTGGGCGGGCTGGGATTTATGACCGGCGTCAAGGGCAAGGAGGTTTTTAAGGAGCTGGAAGAAATTTTTGACGGTTCCTGCAAGATCGAGGAAAGAATCATGCTCCGGGCCCGGCTCGTGACGCGGCGGCGGACAGAGGTGTTTCAGGCGCTCAATGACGCGGTGATCAACCGCGAGGGGTTGACGCGATATCTCAGGATCCATGTGAAGGCCGGCGGCGATGACCTCATGAGTTTTTCAGGCGACGGCGTGATTGTGGCCACGCCCACCGGTTCCACGGCTTATTCGCTCTCGGCCGGCGGACCCTTTGTGTATCCCACGCTGGACAGTTTTGTCGTGACTCCGCTTTGCGCTCACGCACTTCTGGTACGGCCCATTGTGCTGCGCACCGAAAATGTCATCCTCGTTTCGCTTGCGGCTGAAAAAGACAACGGTCATGCCTCGTTGACGGTGGATGGCCAGACCAAACGGGTGATTTCGCCCCAGGATAAAATTGAAATTACCAAAAGTCCGGTGCGCTTCAAGCTTATCGGAAGCTCCCAGAGGAGTTATCTTGAAACTTTGAAAGAGAAATTCGGAATGGTGCAGAATGGATAAGCGCTTTATCAAAGGGGAGGGCCTTGAAGTTTTTACGGGGACCGAGCTTCTATGGAAAGGCGCTTTGGAAGGAGGGGTTTCCCTCCTCACCGGTTATCCCGGCTCTCCCGTGGCTGATTTTTTCAACACCCCGCGTGATATTCAGGATCTTCTCAAGGAAAAGGGTATTGTTTTTCAAATCGCCAACAATGAAGCCCTTGCCGCCGCGCGTTTGAACGGCAGCCAGATGGCGGATATCCGTGCCATGGTGGTGATGAAGAGCGTGGGATTTCACGTGGCCTCGGATGGTCTGGCGCTGGGAAATCTTTCCAAATCCGGCCACCGCGGCGGTGCGCTCGTGGTGGTGGGGGATGATCCCTGGTCCGAGAGTACCCAGGTCCCCACGGATTCGCGTTTTATGGCCCGGCATCTTCAAATGCCGGTGATGGAACCGAGCACTTTTCAGGAGCTCAAGGATTGGGTAAGCATCGCCCTTGATCTTTCCGAAAAATCGGATCTTTATATCACTTATCTGGTCACCACCAACCAGGCGGATGGCGGAGGAACGGTGAAGGTTTTTTCCAATGTTTATTCCCCTATCAACACGCATCATCCCATCACTTTGGAAACGAACCGTATCCCTGTTGAAGAAACCGTGATTCTTTCCCCGAGGACAGCCAAGAAGGAAGAGACTCTCGAAAAACGTTTTTCGGATCTTCTCTTTCATGCGCGGCAGTCCAATATCAATGCGATTTATCACAGCGAGGCGGGGCGGCGCAAGGCGGGATTTATCACCTCCGGACTGGCTTTCTGCTACCTGGAGCAGGCGCTGGGAGAGTTGGGGCTGGCAGGAAATTTCCCGATTCTGAAACTGGGTATCACCTTTCCGGTCGATCCGGATCTTGTGAAGGAATTCGCCCGCCGGGTGGACGAAGTGGTGGTGGTGGAGGAGAAAAGAAGTTTCGTTGAGGATCAAGTGATGCGGATTCTCAATGCTGCTTATCAGGCCGGGGAATTTAATCATTTTATTCCCGTCTGGGGAAAAAAATTTCCTGAAGGGTTGAAAGGATTTCCGGAAACACGCGGTTTGAACACCTCGGTTTTAATCGAAAAGCTGGTCCCTCTGCTCAAACTTTTGCGGGATCCGAGGGTCAAACTCGATGAAGCCCGATATGACCGTGAAGTCGAGCTTATTGAAAAGACCTCTTCCTTTAAACTAAACATCCCGCAGAGGACTCCTACTTTCTGTCCCGGCTGTCCGCATCGCGACAGTTCCAGCGTTTTTCTGGAATTAAAAAAAGATTTTCTAGAACCGGCTTATATGCAAAAGCATCACCGGATGAAACCGGTGGATGTGGTTTTCCACGGGGATACCGGTTGTTACACCATGCTCATGTTTGAGCCGAATCAGGGGCTCATGCATAATTATTCGGGGATGGGGCTGGGCGGCGGCACGGGGGCGGGCATCAATCCTTTTATCACCAATAAACAGGTTGTTTTCATGGGGGATTCCACCTTTTTTCACAGCGGGATGGTGGCTATTTCGGATGCGATTAAAAACAATCAAGATATCACCTTCATGATTCTTGACAACGGGACGATTGCCATGACCGGCCATCAGCCCACGCCGAATTCGGCCTGCGACGGAATGGGAGAGCCGACGGTGATCCAGGATATTGCCAAAGTGGCGGAGGGAATGGCGGCGCATGCCGGGGTGAAGGTGCGCAGAGTCAATCCCGCTTACCGGGAGAGTTACCGTCAATTGCTGGAAGAGACTATTTTGATGAATGGGATCAAGATTATCATTGCCGACAAAGAATGCGGAATCACTTTTGACCGGAAAGTGGTTCGTGAAGAAAAGCGCATAGCCAAGAAATTGGGGTATCTGCCCAAAAAAAAGTATGTGAATGTGACCCCCGAGGTTTGCGAATACTGCTTGGAATGCACGAAAATGACGGGCTGTCCGGGGCTGGCGGTGGTTGATACCCATTATGGCCCCAAGGTGGTGACGGACCTTTCCTCCTGCAAATCGGACGGCGCCTGTGCCAAGGTGAAAGCCTGTCCTTCGTTTGAAGAACTGACTGTGATCAGGAAAAATCCGGCCAAGAGCAAAATCGATCTTATTAACGCTTTGGAAATTCCGATGCCGAAGCCGCGGAATTTTGAGGAGCACTGGTATGCCTATTTAGCGGGCATCGGAGGCATGGGAATCGGGACGGCCACGGCTATCCTTGTGCGCGCCGGTTTGAGGCAGGGGTATGAAGTGCGCTTTGCCGACAAAAAAGGGCTGGCCATCCGCAACGGCGGCGTTTACTCGCATCTTATTTACAGCCGGAATCCGAGTTATATTTCTCCCATCATCCCCTACGGCAAAGCCGATCTTTTGCTGGGGCTGGATATCCTGGAGAGCGTTCGCAGCGTGGATTGCACGGTCAATTTGAGGATCGGCAGTCCCGACCGCACCTCCGCGGTGATCAACACGCACAAAACCTCCACCATTGCCGGTTTGACGGGCAAAGAGGATTTTAATCCGCGTGAGCTTGAAGATTTCATCCGCCAATGCACCATCCGCGAAAATTATTTCGGCATGGATGTCTCCGACGTCTCCGAAAGGCTTCTCGGCACCAAGCTCTATGCCAACCTCGTGATTCTGGGAATGGCTTATCAGAAAGGGCTGCTTCCGCTTGAGCTTGAGAGTGTCGAATGGGGGATTAAGCTGTCCGTCAAAGCCGAAGATTTGAAGGAAAATATGCAGGCGTTTAATCTGGGAAGAAAAATCGCTCTCGAACCCGGATTGTTTTCCGAAGAAGACCGTTTTGGAACTTTCAGCTCTATTTTGCAGGACAAGAGCAGTCTGCTTCGTAAAACATGGCCGGGCGGAAAACGCCTGGCCGACCGTTATGAAAGCTTGGTCAGGGAAACGGTCCGGACGCTGCATTTTGATGATTCCCTGGAGGGGCAATTGGCCCTGCGCGTGTATGATTTGATCCGGCACAGCGGTTTGGCTTATGCCCGGCAATATGCGGAGAAGCTGAAGGAAATTTATCTTAAAGATTCGCGGGAATACGGATGGGCGGCCGCAAAGGCCGCTATTTTTTATCTCCATAAAGTGATGCTGATCAAGGATGAAATTTATGTTTCCTATCTTCTTACCAGCCCGGAAAAGATAAGGCGGGACAGGGAAAGATACAACATCCATCCGGAGAACGGGGATCGCGTAGTTTATGAGCATATCAACCGCCCGGCTTTCACCCTTTTTGGAAAAAACCTGGAGTTTGACCTGCGTACCCGGAATTGGCAGCTCCATCTCATGAAGCGCATGAAATTCTTAAGAAAACTTCTTCCCGAATGGCACCAACAAGAAAAGGATTTCCGGGATTGGTACTTCAGCCTGGTGGATGCTTTTAATTATTCTGACCGGGCCAGCTACCTGGCCTATGTGGAAGCCTTGAAGACGCCGGAAGAAGTGCGGGGGTACCGCGAAATAAGATATCCCAAAATGGAAGAGGCCCGAGAAGCGGCTAAAATGCTGTTGAGCCAGGAGAAGATTCTTTCCCTCAGGGAAAATCTAGCCAGGGAAAGTTCATCCAACGTCCTTAATTTTCAAAAATAGAAAGTACATTCATGCCACGCGTTCGAGTGCGTTTTGCTCCTTCCCCGACAGGGTACCTTCATATCGGCGGTGTCAGAACCGCGCTTTTTAATTACCTTTTTGCCAAATCGCAGGGCGGCGAATTTTGCCTCCGCATTGAGGACACGGACCGGGAAAGGTCCAGGCCCGAATTTGAAACCGAAATCCTGCGTAGCATGGAGTGGCTTGATCTCCGGTGTGACGGAACAATTGTCCGGCAGTCGGAGCGGTTCGAGAAGTACCGCGCGGTTTCCGAGGTTTTGGTGGAACAGGGAAAAGCCGTGGTTTCAACCGAGAAGGGCGGCCGGGCCATTGTTTATAAAATCCCCAGCACGCGTATCAAGTTTCCTGATTTGGTGCACGGCGATATCGAATTTGACACTGCCACGTTGGGAGATATTGTGCTGATCAAGTCGGACGGCAGTCCGGCCTATAATTTTGCCTGCGTGGTGGATGACCATGACATGCAAATCACCCACGTGATCCGGGGTGACGACCATATCTCAAACACGCCCAAGCAGATTCTTTTGTATCAGGCACTGGATTATCTGGTCCCCCAATTTGGGCATCTCCCTCTGATCGTGGGCCAGGACGGAGCTCCGCTTTCCAAAAGGCATGGCAACGTGTCGCTCCGCGCCTATCAGGAGGAAGGTTTTTTGCCCGAGGCCTTGCTGAATTATCTCGCGCTCCTGGGATGGAGCTCCGGCGATGACCGGGAGATTTTCAGTCCGGATGAGCTGATCCAAAAATTCAGCATGCAGGGTGTCAATTCCAAGTCCGCGTGTTTTGACAATGAAAAACTGCGCTGGCTGAACGGCGAACACCTGCGGGCGCTTGCGGATCCGGTTTACCAAACCCGGCTCGCGGCCTTTCTCAAAGAGTTTTCAAATTTTGAAGCGCTGCCTGATAAAAACTCGGTTTTTAAAGCCGCAACGCTTTTCAAGGAACGCATTAAAACATTTAAGGAGGTTGTGGATCAGGCCGATTACTTTTTTAAATCCATTCCGGTGTTTGACCCTGCCGCGGTCAAAAAATACTGGAAAGACGAAAAGGTGAAAGAGCATTTGGAAAAACTTTGCCGTGATCTGGGAGGATCGGGCTTTGGAGATCCTGCCGCGCTTGAGAAAATCACGCGGGATGCGGCTGCCGGCCTGGGCGTGTCGGCCGGGGCGCTTATTCATCCGCTTCGCGTAGCGCTTACCGGAAGAAGTGTGAGTCCCGGCATTTTTGAACTCATGTCGGCTCTGGGAAAAGAAAGAGTGATTGAACGGATCAAGTATGCGACTCAGCATTTTGTGGATTTAAGGGAAAAGCTTTGCGCTTGAGGGACAATGACGGACTGTCTTTTTTGTAAAATCGTTGCGAAAACCATTCCAGCAAAAATCGAATATGAGGATGAGCATCTTGTCGTCATTCATGACATCAATCCTCAGGCGCCATTTCATAGGCTTCTTATTCCCAAACAGCATATCGCCCGTATCGCAGATGTCAAAGAATCCGACCTTGCCATGATCAGCCGGCTGATTTTTCAGGCTAAAAAAATCGCAGAAAGCAAAAAATTTTCCGAAGCCGGGTACCGCCTGGTGTTTAATTCCGGCGCAGATGGCGGGCAAACCGTGTTTCATATCCACCTTCACCTGCTGGCAGGGCGGCCCATGCGCTGGCCGCCTGGTTAACCTTATGATTGAAGACAATGCCGTCTTACATAAACTAAGAGTTACTTTTTGGCTCTGCTTCACTTTTTTTATAGCCGGGTTTTATGTCTGGTACCGTGCTGAGATCAATCGTCAGGCCGTCAATCCGTTGCGCGAGATTCATGTTCCGAAATCCACCTGGAATCCGGGGCAGATTTTTAATCCAACCAATCATATCCGTGTTCCGTTTCCAAGAGCGGTGGTGACGGATATTCTGGCTGCGGACAGCTTTGTCCTTTCGACGGGTAAAAAAGTCAAATTGGTCGGCATCACGCTTGACGGTGAAAATGCCGAGATCACGAAAGATGCGGCCGGCCTTGCGGACCGTCTGGTGGGAAAAAGGGAAATATTTTTTGAATATGAGCCAGGTTATAAGCATGACTCTGAAACTAATTATATTTACCTTTATTTCCGGATTCCCATCATCCAGTCCACTCCGCAGGTGGGGCCCGAATACGTCCACTGGTCGCTGAATGCCGAACTTTTAAAACTGGGACTTGCCAAGGTGGATGATTCCGTTCCCTTCCAGTTTCTTGACAAATTCCGGAGCTACGAAAACGAGGCCAAAAGCCAGCGTAAAGGATTGTGGAGGAATCTGTGAGACGTATTTTTTTAACGGGCATTTTGCTTTTTTTTGTCACCGGGACTTATGCTGCCGACCCGGCCCGGATGGATCATCAGGCCATCAAAAAGATCAGCGCCCATGAGCATTATCGCGTGGGCGGGTCTATGGAGATTTATCTTCAAACTGCCGGCGAACTGGGTATTGAAAAGGCCGTTTTCGTGCCTACGGGCATTGGCCCGGACAACCGGGGATACCGCAAACATATGAAGGCCCTGCTTGAGCTTCAAAAAAAATATCCTGATCAAGTGATCGCATTTGCAACCATCGACGAAGCGGATCTGAATGCCGCAGCTATTCTTGAGGAGGCAGTCAAGGATGGCGCCAGGGGATTGAAGCTGATCGGCGGGCATGATCATTTTTATGACGAGCCGCTGGACAGCCCGAATATGGTCAAAGTCTACGAAGTGTGCCGGAAATATAAACTGCCTATCTTAATCCATGCAAGCCTGGCCAAATATCCCAAGCAAAAAACGGAATTGGAACATGTGCTCAGAGACTTTCCCGATATCACCATTGTCGCGGCGCATTATGCCAAAACCTCGCCGCATCTTGAAGAATGCCAGGAGCTTCTTGACCGCTACCCCAACCTCTATATTGATATCAGCATGGGCGGCGGACTGGCGCGCTATCAGAATGAAATTCGCCCGGATCCCGGGAAATTTAGGGATTTTATCATCAAAAACCAGGACCGGATCCAGTGGGGCACGGATATTATTCTGACCAGGAAAAAAACGGCCGAATTTTTAAGGCGCCGGATTTCCGCGGATTTGGATATGTTTGAAAAAGAATCTTACGTTTACGATGCGACCATGCCCGGTCAGATCCAGCCCGGTCTACATCTTCCCAAATCGGTGCTTCAAAAAATTTATTACGATAATCCCAAAAAGATTTTCAAAATCTGAATTTATGCCTGGCGCTCAGGACTCGCTTCATTTTCCGAATAATTTTTTGTGGGGAGCCGCGACTTCTTCTCATCAGGTGGAGGGCAACAACCGCCTGAGTGACTGGTGGCAGTGGGAGCAGGACGGCCGGGTGAAGGACAAATCCGGAGAGGCCTGCCGCCAGTACGACCTTTTTAAGAGCGATTTGGACATTGCCAAGTCCCTGCATCACAACGCGCACCGGCTTTCTATTGAATGGAGCCGGGTGGAGCCCGAACCGGGAAAGTGGAATGATGAGGCCATCCGGCATTATCAGGAATTGATTGCGGCGGTCCGGGAAAGAGGCATGGAGCCTGTGGTCACGCTGCACCATTTCAGCAATCCCGTGTGGTTTGCCAAACTGGGCGGGTGGGCTTCGGATGAATGCATGTATCATTTCGAGCGTTACACCAACACCATGGCCAAGGCGCTGGGGAGCCAGGTCCGCTTTTGGCTCACCATCAATGAGCCGCTGGTTTATATTTATCTCGGGCACATTATCGGCGAATGGCCTCCGGGTGAAAAGTCCCCGAAATCCGCACTTAAAGTTTTTAAAAATTTTCTTCTTGGGCATCAGCGTGCCTATCAGGTGCTGCATGGCGTTTATCGCGAGAAGGGCTGGCAAAAACCCATGGTGAGCTTTGCACAACATGTGGCCTATCACGCACCCTGTTCGCCTTGGTCCGTGCGTGACTGGCTTGCGACTTATATCCGCCATGTGTTTTTTACACGCCTGCCTTTTGAGGCCCTGCTCCGCGGTTACCTTTTTTTCCCGGGGATTTTTTCGGAACGGCTGCTGATGAAGGGAAGCCTGGATTACATCGGCATCAATTATTACACGCGGGAATTTATTCACTTTGACAAGCTGTCATTTCCCGAGATTTTCGGGGACATGTGCTCTCTCAAACATCATAAGGACATTGCCAAGCGCGATGACATGGGCTGGGAGTCTTATCCCGAGGGCCTCTATCACACCCTGCTCGAGGTTAAACGCTACAACCTCCCTATCTTTATCACGGAAAATGGGACATGCCCGCCCGACGACAAGGACCGCTGGGATTTTATTTTGACGCATGTTCAAAAAGTGAAGCAGGCCATGAATCGGGGAGCCAATGTCATCGGCTATCTTTACTGGTCGCTTTTGGATAATTTTGAGTGGGCGAGGGGTTTTGGGCCCCGATTCGGCTTGGTCGAGGTACATTACGCTTCACAAACCCGGAAAATCCGCGAAAGCGCGCTCAAATACGGCAAAATTTGCAAAGAAAATTCACTCCCTCTCTGACGTTGTTTATTGAACGGGAGTTGTGATAAAATACACCCTCTTTATTTTGGCATCAACGGTGGGAGATGGTGCAACGGTAGCACTCCTGACTCTGGATCAGGCAATCTTGGTTCGAATCCAGGTCTCCCAGCCATTTGACACTCCGGAGCGAACCTGATTTCCGCTCATTTTTGACGCCTCTACCCTTTTTGGAGAAGATCCCTTTGGAGGGTAGGGGCTGTCATCATTCCCACCGGGCGGCGGGGTCCAATCGGGCGGGTTCTTTAAGTCCAAATTCATTTCTGGCAGGTCTCCCCAAAATTTCACCGTGAGCTTGGCAGGCGTATAAATCACTTCTTTGACGAGCAGCAAAATCAGATTTCTCTTTTCTTCAAAGGGGATAGTTTCAAAAACCTCCGGGAACTCGCGAAAAAGCTTGGTGAAGGTTTCAGCGTCAATAACATACTGGCTTAGGTGATGCATATTGGTATTGAGACGGTGAGTTTCGTTTTCCAGTTTTTCTTTTGAGGCTTCTAAATCCGACATTTCATTGAGGACGGTTTGCACTCTCTTTTGAGGCATATCCTCGGACTTTAGGATATCAACAAGCCGCCGCAAGCCTTGGTTTATTTTGGTAAGTTGTGCCTCTGCGCTGTCCTTCTCTTTTTGTAAGGGCTCAATGCCTTTCTTTGCCATGACATTGGCCTTTTCAATAGACTTCTTAAGCAGCCTCTCATTTTGTCCCAGCTTCTTAAAGTCACTTATGAGAAAGGCCTCCAGTTCGTCGCCCGGCATGGTGCGTATCGAGCAAGCGCCTTTGCCTTTGGCAATGGCTTCCACACAACGGTAATAGAGATAGACCTTTCCGTTTTTTCTTTTTGAGGAATTGGTCATCATGCTTCCGCAAACTCCGCAGCGAATTAGACCCTGAAAAAGCATTTCGTATTTATTCTGCTTAAATGTTTTTCGGGTATCGCGATTGGTGACAAGAATATTCTGAACTCCTCCCCAAGTTTTAGCATCGATGATCGGTTTGTGTTCACCGTCAAAGAGGTATTCTTTTCCATTTTTATTATCCGTAAATCGGACTTTTCCGAGGTAAAGAGGATTCGCAAGAATATTTGAAACCTTCTTTTTATCGAACTTGGTGCTCCCGCCGCCCCTCTTGCCTTTGATGTAAAATTTTTTCGTGCGGTATCCCATTTCATTTAATTTCTTGCTGACTGATCCCATTGACCCAAGCTTCGGGTAGAGTTCGAAACAAAGCCGCACGATTTTGGCTTCTTCCGGGTTAATGTGCAGTTGCTTTTTCTTGGAATCATAGCCAAGCGGAACCCGACCGCCGCAATACATGCCTTTCCGTGCCATAGCAAGGCGTTTGTCGTAAGTGCGTTCCTGCGCCATTTCACGTTCAAACTGAGCAAATTCCAGCATGATGTGAAGGAGCAGCCGGCCTGCCGAAGAAGTGGTATCGAAATGTTGAGTGGTGGAAACGAACGTCACGCCGTTTTGATTAAAGACCTCAAGGAGGGAATAGAAGTCTTTATGGCTTCTTGTAAGCCGGTCAATTTTATAGACCACCACAACTTGAATGTTTTTTTTCTTAATATCCTGAATCAACTGTTTCATGGCCGGGCGGTTGAGCGATCCGCCGGATTGTCCCGAATCCTCGTAAGCTTTGAAGACTCTCCATCCTTGCGATTTCTGGCTCTTGATGTAAGAAAGGCAGCTATCCCGTTGATTATCCAGCGTTGAGTAGGCTTGAGTCTCGGCCCGCTCATCTACGGAAACACGGGTGTATACAGCGCAATTGATAATCTTCAATTTCGGCTCAGCGTGCATGAAGGAATAATAGCCTATTTGTGGGTAAAAAGGAAGGGCGATCTTGGGTCATGAGATGCCCTTATTTTCTAAAAGACTTATTGCTGAACTTACTTTCCCGGGGCCCTTACCCGGTTTAAAAAAATCGAGAAACAGATTTTATGAAAATCTTATGGATTTTTCTCTTACTTTCACGAACTTAAGAGTGAACTTATTTATAAATAAGTTTTAACCCGATTCTTCATCTCGATCATCCGCATAGAGAGATTCCTCGAACTTCGCTTTTTTGTCTTTGGCGATTTCCTTTTTCAACGAGTCAATAATGTGCCCGTCGATCCTCTTCCAAATATAGGAAACGAATTTGACCGGTTTAGCATGGCCACGTTTATCCCGGTATTTGAGGTCATAGGTTTTAATTTTTTGATACAAAATTGGTAGGGAGTCGGAAAGCAAATCCTCTCCGAAGCGCTTTAGATATTCCGGAAAGACTTTTCGGTGGAGCCTGAAAATAACAAAGCCAATATGCCGAAGAACAATTTCCTCAACGCATTTCTCGGAACCCTTTTGAGCCCGTGCGATCAAACGCCGTTCCTCGGCAAGCGGGATTTTGCCATATTGCTTTGTGAGGTTGTGATAATTTTTCCACATACTTTTTTTCTCTAAGGGTCCTATGTATAGGTACTATTTTAATATTATTTTAATGCTTTAGGCCTGCCTTTTAATTAGCACCCGCCAAATAGCTGCTGTACGATTTAATCAGGAGCGAGCGGCTATGAAAATCTCAAATTTAATCCATTCAATTTTGTTGTTGGGAATTATGGTAATGACATTTTGCCAGAGTTCCGAGGCGGTGGTTTATCCAATTTTGAGCAATGAAAATCAGTCTACCTCGGAAGGCCAAATCGATCAAAAGCTCAAACGTGTCAATGCAGAACTCCAAGAAATTGTTTTGGAGATGAAAGATACGAAAGACCAACGTAAAGATAAAGTTGAAAATATCCGGAAAGATTTGGAGCGAGTCTCGAGAAATCCTACGCCAGAAAAATCCTACTGCGTGGGGAAAATAGCCTGGGCACTAGATGAGCAGTGCCCCGAGTAATGGAGGGAACAATGGATATCTTATTTATTGGACTTATTGCAGTACTGACGATCCTTTCGCTGGGATTGATCAAATTGTGCGTCAAGCTTGGGGGCGATTCATGACAATCATTTATTGGATCGGTGGAATCTTATCAGTTGTTTTATTTGTCTATCTATCGATCGCGTTATTGAAGCCGGAGGCATTTGAATGAATACGAATAACCTTATTCAACTTGGCTTATATTTGACCGCGCTAATTCTTTTAGTGAAGCCTCTGGGGATCTACATGGCCAGGGTCTATGAAGGGAAATCCGTTGGCCTTAACAATATCTTCCGGCCGTTCGAAAATTTTATCTACAAAGCCCTTGGAACGAACCCTGAAGAAGGAATGGATTGGAAAACGTATGCGATTGCGATGATGCTTTTCAATGCTCTTGGGCTGCTGGTAGTTTATGGGATTCAACGGTTGCAAAATTTTCTTCCACTTAATCCAATGGCTCTTAGTGCAGTTTCTCCTGATTCCTCATTTAATACGGCGGTCAGCTTTGCGAGCAATACAAACTGGCAGGGATACGGCGGGGAAACGACAATGAGCTATCTGACCCAAATGGTTGGCCTGAATGTGCAGAATTTTGTTTCGGCTGCCGCGGGTATGGCTGTACTTGTAGCTCTCATCCGCAGTTTTATTAAAAAGCAGGCCCAAGAAATTGGAAATTTCTGGGTCGATCTTGTTCGTACCGTCCTTTACATCTTGCTTCCTCTTTCTTTTCTTTATGCAATTGTTCTTGTATGGCAGGGAGTGCCTCAGACATTTTCTCCGAGCCAAACGGTTTCGCTTGTTCAAAGCACAAAAGACTCGAATGGCAAAGCAGTTGTTGAACAAGTTTTGGCGATGGGGCCGGTCGCCTCTCAGATTGCGATTAAACAATTAGGAACAAACGGCGGCGGATTTTTTAATGTCAACTCCGCGCATCCCTTTGAGAATCCTACGGCTCTCTCTAATCTTCTCGAAATGCTTGCCATCCTATTGATTCCGGCCGCGCTTTGTTACACCTTCGGGGTGATGGTGCGGGATAGACGCCAAGGATGGGCAATTCTCGCAGCCATGCTGATTATTTTTATTCCGTGCCTTTTACTTTGCATCCGCGCGGAACAATCCGGCAACCCACTTTTAACTAAAATGGGTGTTGATCAATCAGCAAGCATGCTTCAGCCGGGCGGAAACATGGAAGGAAAAGAGGCGCGATTTGGAATCGTCAATTCTTCGATCTGGGCAACTGCCACAACCGCCGCCTCGAATGGTTCTGTTAACTCGATGCACGATTCTTACACGCCAATAGGGGGCCTTATTCCTATGTGGCTGATTCAACTGGGCGAAGTTATTTTTGGCGGTGTAGGTTCCGGCCTTTATGGAATGATTGCCTTTGCCATCATTGCAGTATTCATTGCCGGTTTGATGGTCGGAAGAACGCCTGAATATTTGGGAAAAAAGATTGAAGCGTATGAAGTCAAAATGACTTCGCTCATTATTTTAATTCCATGCATGCTAGTTTTGCTTGGAACCGCGATAGCGGTTGTTTCGCCTGCAGGTAAAGCGACTATTTTTAATCCTGGCATTCATGGATTCAGTGAAGTCCTGTACGCTTTTTCATCGGCAGGAAACAATAATGGAAGTGCCTTCGCTGGATTGGGAGCGAATTCACTTTTTTACAACACAGCTTTGGGTATTGTGATGTTCTTTGCGCGTTACTGGCTTGCGATTCCCACCCTCGCCATTGCCGGATCGTTTGCCAAGAAAAAAATTGTTCCGGCCAGTTCAGGGACTCTGCCAACTCACACGCCTCTTTTCATTGTTTTTTTGGCTTCGGTTGTTTTGATCGTCGGTGCTTTAACATTTTTTCCGGCGCTGGCACTTGGACCGATTGTCGAGCATCTCATGGTTGCAGGTTAAGGAGAAACAAATGAGCAAAACTCTCAAATCAAGATCATTACTCGATCCGTCTATTGCCGGTCCCGCGATGCTTGAATCATTTAAGAAACTGGACCCCCGGCATCAAATCAAAAACCCGGTTATGTTTGTGGTGCTCGTCGGAAGTATTTTGACGACCGGTCTTTTCTTTCAAGCGCTGGCTGGACACGGAGAGGCGCCCACAGGTTTTATCCTTTCGATAGCGCTCTGGCTTTGGTTCACGCTGATTTTTGCCAATTTTGCGGAAGCCATGGCCGAAGGCCGAGGAAAAGCACAGGCCGCAAGTCTCCGGCGCACGAGAAAAGATACGCTGGCAAAAAAGCTTTCAAAGCCTGTTTATAGTTTCGGAGACCGCTACGAACTTGTATCCGCAGCGGTTTTGAAAAAAGGCGATACAGTACTGATTGAAACCGCAGACATTATTCCTATGGATGGTGAAGTCATCGAAGGAATCGCATCCGTCGATGAAAGTGCTATCACAGGCGAAAGTGCTCCTGTCATTCGTGAAAGCGGAGGAGATCGCAGCGCTGTTACTGGCGGCACGCGGGTTCTGTCGGACTGGATTGTTGTACGAATTAGTTCTAATCCCGGCGAAACTTTTTTAGATCGGATGATTTCAATGGTAGAAGGCGCAAAGCGTCAAAAAACTCCCAATGAAATTGCGCTTAGTATTTTACTTGCGGGGCTTACGATTATTTTCCTTTTGGCGACTGTGACGCTGCTTCCGTTTTCAATTTATGCAGTAGTCAGTTCTGGAAATGGAGCGCCAATCACCGTGACAGTTCTTGCTGCGCTTTTAGTGTGCCTTATTCCCACAACCATCGGCGGCCTTCTCCCAGCAATCGGCATTGCAGGAATGGACCGCATGATCCAGGCCAATGTGATTGCAACCTCCGGCCGGGCCGTTGAAGCCGCTGGTGATGTGGATGTGTTGCTCCTGGATAAAACAGGAACCATCACGCTTGGTAACCGTCAGGCCGTGGCTTTTATGCCCACAAATGGCGTAACTGCTGAAGAGCTTGCCAACGCAGCACAGCTTTCTTCTCTTTCAGATGAAACTCCGGAAGGCCGGAGTATTGTGGTGCTTGCCAAAGAAAAATATGGAATTCGTGAACGACAAATACATGATCTGGGAGCAACCTTTGTTCCTTTTACCGCGCAAACACGAATGAGTGGTGTGAATCTCGGCGATGGAAAGGAAATTCGCAAAGGAGCTTCAGACGCTATCGAAGCTTATGTACAAAGATCAGGCGGTTTTTTCCCAAGCGATTTAAAACATAATATCGAATCGATTGCAAAAGACGGCGGAACTCCGCTTGTTGTTGCAGACCATACTCGAGTCCTCGGCGTTATTCAATTAAAAGACATTGTAAAAGGCGGGATCAAAGAGCGTTTTATCGAGCTTCGCCGCATGGGAATTAAAACAATCATGATTACGGGTGATAATCCTTTGACCGCCGCTGCAATCGCCGCTGAAGCGGGCGTGGATGATTTTCTTGCCCAGGCCACGCCGGAAAACAAATTGAAATTGATACGGGAAATGCAAGCCGGGGGCCGTCTTGTCGCGATGACGGGAGACGGCACTAATGACGCTCCAGCCCTTGCGCAAGCAGATGTTGCAGTTGCCATGAATACAGGAACCCAAGCGGCCAAAGAAGCCGGTAACATGGTCGATCTGGATTCCAACCCCACTAAACTCATGGAAATTGTGGAAATCGGGAAACAACTTCTTGTGACTCGTGGAGCGCTTACGACTTTCAGTATTTCGAATGATGTTTCCAAATATTTTGCGATTATTCCGGCAGCTTTCGTCGGAACTTATCCGGCGCTTGCAAAGCTAAACATCATGCATCTTGCGACACCGGCAAGCGCTGTTCTTTCGGCTGTTATTTTCAATGCGATCATTATCATTCTTTTGATTCCACTCGCATTGAAAGGTGTGAAATACCGGGCTGTCGAGGCCAGCCGTCTTTTACAGGACAATCTTTTGATTTATGGAATCGGCGGCATTATTGCGCCGTTTATCGGAATTAAACTGATCGATTTACTACTCGTTGCGCTACATCTGATTTAAAGGAGAACTAATATGATTCGTGAACAAATAAGACCTGCTTTGGTTTCCTTTATGCTGCTGACTTTGCTGACAGGTGTTGCTTATCCGGCTCTGGTGACTGGAATTTCTCAAGTGCTTTTCAAAAATCAAGCTAATGGGAGTTTGATTTTTAAGAACGGCAAGCCCATCGGCTCTAAACTCATCGGCCAGTTATTTGATGATCCGAAATATTTGTGGAGCAGGCCTTCGGCAACATCGCCAGCCTATAATGCATCCTCTTCTTCGGGTTCTAATTACGGACCGATGAATCCTAATTATTTAAAAGCGGTGGAAGCCCGGATGAAAGCATTAAAAGTAGCTGATCCGGGAAATGCCGCACCTATTCCTATTGATCTCGTGACTGCTTCGGCGAGCGGACTTGATCCTCACATCAGTTTGGCAGGGGCTTATTATCAGGTTTCGCGAATCTCGCGAGTAAGAGGGATCTCCGAAAATGCGGTCAAAGCAATCATTCGCAAAAATACCGAGGGCCGTTTTCTGAAAATCATCGGAGAGCCCGTGGTTAATGTCTTAAAAGTGAACCTGGATCTGGATTCTTATAAACAGTGATTTTGCCGATGGATACATTATAATTCCTATATGGAGCGCGACCGTCCAAATCCCGATGAATTATTGACTTCTATCCAAAAGGAAGAAGCCAGGCAAAAGCGGGGCAAACTCAAGCTTTTCCTTGGGATGTGCCCTGGCGTAGGGAAGACTTATGCCATGCTTCAGGCTGCCCGGCAGCGGCAAGACGAAGGCATTGACGTTTTACTCGGTGTCGCAGAAACCCACGGCCGCAAGGAGACCGAAGCGCTTTTGGAAGGAATGGTTGTTGCTTCCAAAATGAAAAGGCAGTATCGCGGCATTCAGCTGGAAGAAATGGATATCGACACCATTCTGATGATCCGGCCGCAACTTGTGGTAGTCGATGAGCTGGCTCATAGCAATGTCCCCGGAAGCCGCCATCCGAAACGTTATCAAGATGTCCTCGAACTTCTCGCCGCAGGAATTGATGTTTATTCCACTTTAAATGTCCAGCATGTGGAAAGCCGTGCGGAAGCCGTAAGCCAATTCACAGGCATTAGAGTTCAAGAAACTATTCCCGATTCAGTTCTGGATGAAGCGCATGAAATCACTCTTATTGATCTTTCTCCTGAACAACTCCGCCAGCGCTTGAAAGAGGGAAAGGTCTATATTGGCGAACGCGCTGCCACAGCGGCTGATAATTTTTTTCGCGAACAAAATCTGATGGCTTTGCGTGAAATGGCGCTTCGGATTACCGCCGAACGCGTGAATCAGGAATTGCGCGAAATCATGACGGAGCAGCGGATTCAAGGACCGTGGAAATCCGGTGAGCGGCTTATGGTGGCGATTGGACCGACGCCATTTTCCGAGAGTCTTATCCGCTGGACACGGCGCCAGTCTGCGGCTCTCAATGCGCCCTGGATTGCGGTTTATGTGGAAGATTCTGAGCTGGGCGATGAAGAAAAAAAGAGACTCGCCCGGAATTTGACGCTAGCAAGGCAGCTTGGAGCGGAAGTGATTGTGAGATCTGGGACAGATGTTGCCCAAACTTTGATTGAAGTGGCGCGTCAAGGCAATGTAAGCCAAATTTGCGTTGGTAAACCTTCCGGTAATCCCTTTTTGGAATGGCTGCGTGGCGGATCTTTGGCTCACCGACTCATTCGTCTTAGCGGAGACATTGATATTCATATGGTTCGGGTGAAAAGTCTTGGACCGGATCGATCAAAAGCGGTCCAGCGCAGATTGCCGCTTTCCTTGGGCCGGCCCCGAGAATATGGACTTGTTTTCATCATTGTAGCTGCTGTAACTGCGGTGTGCCTTTCTCTTGAAAAAATAATTGGGTATTCTTCAGTCGCATTGGTTTATCTGCTTGCTGTTGTCATCTCCGGCATTTATCTGACCAGGTGGCCGATGCTCGCATTGGGTGCTTTGAGCGCCCTATTGTGGAATTTTTTATTTATTCCTCCGAAGTTTACTTTTTTTATCAACAAGCCTTACGATGCCATTATGTTCGTCATGTATTTTGTGATCGCAATTGTGATGGGTCAAATTACGACGCGGTTGCGTGAAAGAGAACAAGCCGAACGAAAACAGGAAGAAAGAGTCAATACCCTTTATCAATTAACGCGCATTATTGCGATGACCCATGACGCAAATCAGTCGATTTCAAATGCGCTCATAAAACTGGAAGAAATTTTAAAAGTCAAAACCGCCCTTTTTCTTACAGATAAAAAAGGAAGGCGTGTGGATTTGGAAAAACCAAGAGTCGGAACTCTGGCCTTATCGAGTAAAGAAAGGAGTGTTGCAACCTGGGCCTTCCAAAAACATGAACCCGCTGGCCGATTCACAGAAACCCTTCCCGAAGCAGAAAATTTCTATCTGCCGCTTGTTTCGAGAGACGAAAGCATCGGAATTCTTGTAATTCAGCCTTTGCAAAACCAAGTTTGGAGTTTGGATCAAAGAAGTTTAATCGAATCTTTTGCTTCATTTATTACAGTTATTTTAGAAAAAGACATGCTGACCAAACTAGCGGAAGAAGCCAAAGTCAAAGCGGAGTCTGAAAAACTTCAAACCGCGCTCTTAGACAGCGTTTCTCATGAGCTTAAAACTCCGCTCGCGGTCATTGCCGGCTCGGCCGAACATCTGGCAAAAGGAGGAATCCAAGCGGAAACATTTCAAAGACTGGTCTCAGAAATCCGCGCGGCAAGCCAGAGGCTTCTCCAGACAGTTAATGGGCTGTTGGATATGACGCGGCTTGATTCCGGCAGATTACAACTCAATTTAGAGTGGCATGATATCCGGGATATTCTGAATCAAATTCTTGAAAATCTAAAGGATCAGCTCAGCCATCATCATGTGAATGTAAAATATGAAGGCGATCCGTCAGTAGTTAAAATTGACGCCATGATGGTTCAGCAGGCGCTCATGAATTTAATTTCAAATGCGGCCATGTATTCACCACAGAACACCGAAATTTCCATTGCCGTTCATTCTAATCAAAATGTGCTTTTTATCAGCGTCATGGATCAAGGGCGCGGTATCCCTGAAGAAGACCTTGATAAGATCTTCGATAAATTTTATCGTGGAAAGAATCCTCAGACCGGAGGGCTGGGACTCGGACTTTCAATCTCAAAACGGTTTATTCAGGCTCATGGCGGAGATATTGAAGTTCGCAATCAAGAAAAGGGCGGTGCCTGCTTTACGATAAGCCTTCCCGTGGAATTCTTCCAAATTGAAGCAAAGGAAATTAATGAATAGTCAGCCTCTTATTTTAGTGATCGATGATGAAGTGCAAATGCGGCGTCTTTTGCGAACAACGCTTGAGACCGGCGGTTACCGCTTTTGTGAAGCTGAAAATGGTGAACTAGGCTTGATGGAACTGGTGCAAAAAAAGCCGGATGCAGTTATTCTTGATCTAGGGTTGCCCGATTTGGATGGTGCAGAGGTCCTTAAGAGACTACGGGAATGGAGCCAGGTTCCTGTTTTAGTTCTTTCAGTCCGGGATGCTGAAAAGCAAAAGGTTGCAGCATTGGATAGCGGGGCGGATGATTACGTTACGAAGCCATTTGGGCAGGAAGAACTTTTAGCCCGGTTGCGGGTGATTTTGAGACATGCTCCGGAGAAGCCGGATCTGCCTTTATTTGAAAACGGAGATTTGGCGGTCGATTTTGCAGAACGGCGCATGCTTGTAAATGGCAAAGAAGTAAAATTAACAACTACCGAATACTCGCTTTTAAAACTCTTGATTCATCATGCAGGAAAGGTATTAACGCATCGCCAAATTCTCCGTGAGGTATGGGGTCCCAATTCCGAGGAAAGAACCCAATACCTGCGCGTTTATATCACGCATCTTCGCCAAAAAATAGAGTCAGATCCTAATAAACCGCAGCGCATCAAAACAGAATCGGGAGTCGGTTACCGATTTTGCCTTCTCTGAGCGCTAGTCCTCGGTTTCATTCCGAGCGCCAATAGCATCCTTTCTTCAATAGATTCAATTTTAATATTCTTTTAATGCTTTTCGGCCTCTTTTTAATTAGCCCTTCGTTCGCCTCATTGCTACGATTTCCGAATGGATTTTATTTTAAGGTTCACTCTCATATCCTATGCCTCGATATTTTTCTTTGTTGTCGGATTGCGTGGGGCATTCTTCCGCCAATTTGACCTGAATTTGTTAAAAATCCTTTTCATTTTTATCGCGATTGCCACTCCCTTAGCTTTTGCCTTCAGAACGCAGCCTCTTCAAGACCGTCTTCTTATCTCTGGGGTATGGACTTCGGTAATTATTATTGGTTTCCGTTTTGGAAGAAAAATGACCAAAGGGTCGTCCAGCTAGATTTATGCGAACAAAACAAGGTTTTCGTCTCCTTATTGTTGATAAAGACAAACGTATAAAGCGGTCTTTAAAGATTGCGCTAAGTGCGCAAGGGTACAATGCTTTTAAGGTTTCCAGCAGGGTGGAAGCATTGAAAAGCTCTATCTCTTTGCATCCTGATGCGATTATTCTCGATCTCGATTTGCCGGATAAAGATGGACTTGATGCCATAAAGGAAATTCGCAAGAGAACTAAAATACCGATTATTGTGTTGTCCTCAACGGATCGGGAAAAAAATAAGGTGCAGGCGCTTGATGCCGGAGCGGATGACTATCTAGTGAAGCCTTTTAAAACAGGAGAGCTTTTAGCCCGGCTGAGAGCTGTCATGAGAAGGCTTGTGCCGCATAATGAAAGTACTGCTTTTAAAGCTGGAAAATTATTGGTTGATATCGCGAGGCATAAAGTTGAATTGAGCGGCCGAGTGCTGCCTCTCACCCCCATTGAGTATGACATCCTTAAAGTACTCATCCTGAATGCGGGCAAAGTGGTTACGCAGGAGCAGATTCTAAAAGAGGTTTGGGCTAAAACTGAGTCTTCGAAGAGCGTAGCTCATCTTCTCCGTGTCACGATGAGTAATCTACGGAACAAAATTGAGCCAAATCCGGACCACCCCCGCTATGTTTTAACTGAACCTGGGGTTGGATACCGTTTAAACTCCAAAAAATAATTCCTCGAAGTTTCTTTCGAATTAGTTTAAGGAATCGCCATTTCGACATCAAAAAATCAATTTATGGTTGACGCTTTTTTGATTAGGTAGTTGACAGCTTTTTGATGTAGCGTGTCTAAATTCATGTGCCGAATCCCGAAAGGGATCGGGGGACCCATTAACAAAAAGGGGCGAATCACCGTAAGGTGAAAGGTTTATCCACTCAACCTTAGCCCGTCAGCTAACCCCGAAGGCGAAAGTGAGAGGGAAATGAAAATGATCTCCAGGCTTTATCCCCTTATTAGTATCCCATCCGATCCACCTCCTCGGATCTCTCCATAAATCTCCCAAAAAAGAAAACCGGCAGTTATATCTGTTAGGTTTGGTTATTTTTGATTTTCATAATCATTTAAATTAAGGAGTCATAAAAATGTCGCTAAGAAAAAAATGGTTAAGAGATAAATTAGTAAAAGAAAGAAGTGTTAGAAAATTTGATAGTCCGATTCAGGAGATGAAGCCAATTTTTGTTTCAGATCATTTAAGCTCGAAGAATATTTGCTTTTTTGAGACTGCCTGTACACAGGAGTTTGTTCTTAATGAATTGGTCAGCATGCTCTCATTTGATGATCCCGTTTCAATTTCTAACGCGATTCGAGAACGAGAAGAAAGTGGCAGCACGGTTGTTACATCTGGAATCGCATTCCCGCATGCCCGGATATCAGGTTTGGGTGAAATTAGGGCGGCATTAGGTATTTGTTCAACTGGCATCCAGACCAATTCTGAGGAAGACCCTATCCGTTTATTTTTCCTTTTTGTCAGCCCTGCGGAAGATACAAGAAATCATTTGAGATTTTTAACAAGTGCTTCCTCTCTATTTCTGAAGGAAAATTTTTTGCATGACTTGATGGAATTAAAGACCCATGAAGCGGTTTGGCTGAAAATATTGGAAAGCGAAGTGAAGAATAAAAAAGTAAAGGTAGAGATGGCCCTCAGCAATGCCTAATATTCCAGGAAAGAAAACCACCGCCAGCAATGTCATTTTAGTTACGACCGCCATGCTGAGTTTTATCAGCTTTTGGCGGGCTTCGGCTATTGTCCTTTGTGATATTGCTTCCACGGTTTATTACATCGGCGGTATTGCCGAACACGCCATCGGAAAAGCAGCGCCGTGGTTTGTGCTCGGCGTAATGCTTTTTTCTTATACGGTTCGTTCGCTTTATATTGAATCCTGCAGCATGTTTGTACGCGGCGGCGTGTACCGTGTTGTGAAAGAAGCCATGGGCGGAACGCTGGCAAAGCTTTCCGTTTCCGCTCTCATGTTCGATTATGTTTTAACAGGGCCCATCAGCGCCGTCTCCGCAGGGCAGTATATGGTAGGTTTGCTCAATACCAGTTTTCCCAATTTTCATATTCATTGGCATTTACCACCAGATATTTTTGCAGTTCTATTTGCCATTGCGATCACTGTCTATTTTTGGTGGGAAAATATTAAGGGAGTGCCGGAATCCAGCGACAAGGCTCTCAAGATTATGGTAATGACGACAATCATGGCGGTCCTTGTGATTGCCTGGAGTCTTATCACTCTTTGGTCTCGCGGATTTCATTGGCCACCCTTTGCGCCTGTTTTTAACAAAGAATCTTTAGGCTGGCTTCATCCCTTTAAAGATAACATCAAGCCTCTTGGAGTGATTGGAATTACGATTGCCTTTGGACATTCGCTTCTTGCGATGAGCGGGGAAGAGTCTTTGGCTCAGGTTTACCGTGAGATCGAAGCGCCCAAGTTAAAGAATTTGGAAATCGCAGGTTTCATTGTTTTTCTTTACAGCATGCTTTTGACCTCGCTTGTCACCTTCTTCGCTATCATGATTATTCCCGATGCTGTGAGGATGAGCCAATATTCAGACAATCTGATAAGCGGCCTTACCATGTATTTTGTCGGGCCAATGCAATTAAAGCTTCTTTTTCAGGCCTTTGTCGTCTTCGTCGGATTCCTCATTTTGTCCGGCGCAGTCAATACTTCTATTATCGGCTCCAATGGGGTCATGAATCGTCTTGGCGAAGATGGCATTCTTCCGGAATTTCTCCGTCATCCTCATCCCCGGTTTGGAACTTCGCATCGGCTAATCAATGTTACTGTGGGATTGCAGCTCCTTACAATTATTTTATGCCGTGGAAACATTTATGTCCTCGGTGAAGCTTATGCCTTTGGCGTCATTTGGAGTTTTGTTTTTAAAGCGCTAGCCGTTTTGATCCTGCGCTACAAAGATAAAACCCCACGGGAGTTCAGAGTGCCTCTAAATTTCAAAATCAAAGGCGTTGATCTCCCCGTCGGGTTAAGTTTGATTTTTCTCGTTCTTTTTTTCCTTGCCTCAGCTAATCTCGTTACGAAGCAAGTTGCAACCGTCTCAGGCTCTATTTTTACACTTGTCTTCTTTATCATCTTTGTTGTCTCTGAGCGAATTAATGAACGTAAACACAAAAAGAAAGCGGTTCCGGAAATTGCCGGACATATCGGGCATGTGGACCGAGTCAATCTTAATCAAATGGAGTTATTGACTCCAGAAGCCTGCCGTTGCAATAAACCAAAACGTATCGTCGTAGCAATCCGCGGTCCCAGAGTGCTTATCCACCTCGAAAAGATTTTGCATGAGATTGATCCTGATGATACCGATGTGATTGTGTTAACTTCGAAAGTAGCAAAGGGATATCAACTGGAAGGGGATGTGAGCCAGCCGTTGCCGGAAGAAGAAGAATTGTTTACGCATATTATTGCGATTGCGGAAAAGGTAGGGCGATCCGTTACGTTGCTATCTGTTCCAACCAATGATCCTTATTATATTATGGCGCGTACAGCGTATGATTTAAAAGCACAAGAACTTGTCCTTGGTAAATCGGAAAAGTTTTCCCCTGAACTTCAAATGGAAGAAATTGCGGTGGCCTGGGGATCTGTCAATGAAGAATCCCGGCCATTAAAAATCAGAATCATTTGGGATGGCATGGAGCTAAAAGAAGATCTGTAGATTTTAAACAACATATAAGATGCTCTGATTGTAAGTATAAAAAAAAGAGTTACTTCAGCTGCGCCCCCATTTATCCTATTTTATTAAATCATAGATCATGGCTTGATATAAAAATTAGAGAGATTCTATAGCTCCAAAAATTCTTGGTTTAGAGTTCCCGATAAATTCCCTTAACCGGGTGAAGCCATTCAATTTCGCCCTGGGATAAGACATGAGGGGGAAAAGAGGGATTAAGTGCGGTGAAAATTACGTTTTTGTCTTTCCGATTGTAATAACGGACGATAATGCCAAGCCCTTTGACTTTGGCAATAATAACTTTCCCGATTAAATCTTCTAGTTTTTCAATACCACCGGTTATTCCAATGACTCTATCCCTGGATTTTAGCAAAGGGATCATCCCTTCGTCCTTGATTTGATAAACAAAAGGAGTGCTTGAGGGTGATTTTTCAAAAGCCAGCTTCCACGTTTTTGTTTTCTTTTTCTCAATAAGTATCGGCATCATTGGATCAGCGTCATCTTCATCGGTCACTAAAGGTAAGTCGATGGCAAGCAGATCTTTTTTCTGTTCTTCCTTTTTGCGGTAAGCCTCTAACTCCTGATTCAGGCGTTCAAAACGTTGGAAAAGTTTTTCTTGTTTTTTCTGCTGCCGAGAATCTCTAAATCTTAAAAACATCCAGTTGGCTACCTGTCTCTGGGCTTCCCTGAATTGATTCGTAAATCCGTTTTCCTTTTCGATAGCTTCTTTGCCCCAGAGAGTCGTTTCCTTGGCAAGTTCAATGTACTTTCGAGAGTAGCGATTTTCATCGACATACTCAGGGGAAGGCATTAAATCAAGAAACATCTTAGGAAGCGAACGGACCGATTTTAGAGGTCTTTCACCGAAATAATTCTTGGCTTCTTCAGGAGCGCGATCGCGATAGGAAATAAACAGAAGTTCCTTTTTGTCGATTTGAAGAGCTTCTGCAAGTTTTAAAACTGTTTGTTCTTCTGGTTTCCGCTCGCCTTGGATGATTTTATAGACATAATCCTTGGTGATTCCTGCCAGCTCAGCCGTGCGCTGGTAGGTGAGTCCCAAAGCTTCCATCCTGTCCTTAATTATTTGGCCTAATTCAAGTCCCATCTTGGACAATCTCCTTTAATCAATATTATACTAATAGGGCTACAAAATCAATGAAAAATTCAACATTAGGCCCTTGACGTAATACTGTTAGTATAGTATTATTTATTTTGGCTTAGCCTGTGTGCCGCTCGCATGGCTCTCATTTTTTGATGCGAGGAAAACATGGGAAACGCCGCTAAAGGCTGCGTATGACTCAAGGAACGTGAGAATTGCCGTCCGGGTGCTTGATTCGGATCTTTTATGATCCCCGCCAAAAGCGCCCACGCGTTTCGGCAAAGGTGAAGTTCCAAGCTGGAGTCTCGCTTTGGAGGTCTTAAAGCCTCTGTCCGTGGAGACACACATCCACATCGCAAGGCCTTCCCCTGCCTCAAACGGGGACCCTGACGGAAATGCCTTTTCTTTTTCGCAGGGCTCTACAAGGAGGAACATGCGATGGAAACCAGCAAAACAACCTTTGCCGCCAAGCAAAGTATCATTCAGGTAAGCAACCGGGATTTGGAAATTCTCCGGTTTGCCCAATCGGGTAGTGCTAAGACTTCGGGAGAAATTGAGAAGAAATTCTGGAATGAGAAATCAAGGAAAGCTCACGCCGGCTTTCAGAGAATCCGGAAGCTGATTGAAACGGGATACCTTGAACGCGGAAATCCAAAACTCCTTTACGTGACCACGAAGGCATCAGAAATTTTGAGTAAGACTTCGGGTGTAGAGGAGGTTCGGAATGATGCGTAATCCTCCGCGGAGAAGTCCGGCTTCCAGAGTTTTTGATCACTTAAGCGAGGAAGAGCGAATCGACCAGGCCTGTGAAATTCTGGCTTTGGGTGTGTTGCGGCTTGCTGAAAAACGCGGGCTTTTAAAAGAGCAAAAAAACCCCTCTTCTGAGAATTCCGATGAATCCAAAAAGGCAGCTTGAGATGTCTGGAAGAACTCTACACCGATTCGATTTTCCAAGACTGTTAAAGAATGCCTGGGATGACGAGATTTTAAGAAAAAACAGGCTGAGTTTTGATGGTCTGCATTTGTTTCTCATCCACTTCGGTATATACGTCTTGCGGCGTATATACCGGTGGAGGGGCAAATGCGCGCTAAGTTGTGCCGCCGCCTCGTTTCGCCAATCGCACTTCCGGTGCGATTTCCCGAAGACCACCCTCTCCCATAATAGTACGAGGAGATGGTGGTCTTCGGTGGCTCCACTCGGCGGCAAAATAATAGCACACAAAGGAGAAAAACTTTTTCATGAACTCTACACTTTCAAGCAGTAAATATAAGAAACCCAATTGGAAATATGTCGAGATTGGAGAAAGAGATCGATTGTTGTTTAAAACCATTTGGGGACAGAAATCTCTGACAAGAGATCAGGTGATATGCAATATCTTCGGAGACTGTCCAAGCTACGGAAAAATCAGGATTCGGAAACTCAAGAACTTCAAATATTTGAAAGCAATAGAAACTTTGGCGGGTGAACCGGAAAGCTATCTTCTGGGACCGCTGGGTGTAGAAGAACTTCGAAAGTTTTTTCCTGCCGGAATCCGGGGATGGGGCTGTGCGGACGTGCAAGATGATATCGAAATTGCAGCGTATAAGCACGACAAGATGGTTACAAATGTGAGATTCCTTTTTCAAGATCTTAAGCTCTGCACAGATTGGAAAAGCGAAAAAATATTAAAGGCGGGTGTAAGGGGCGAGCGCAAAACCCCGGATGGATTTTTTACAAGAAATGGGAAAGGCATCGCTGTGGAATTGGAGCGCCGCGATAAGAAACCCGCCACCTACCTAAAAATTATCGAAGGATACGAAAACGATCCCAAAACCCACTACGTTTTCTACGTCTGTGAAAGGCTTGAAGATATGCAACTGATCATGAAGATCGCTACCAAAGCAGGCTCCAAAAAGCTTTGCTTCGTTCTATATAAAAATCTGATGGAGCTGCGGGGAGAAGTCCAGATTTGGACGTGCAAAGGCCATTTCAAACTGAAGGAAATCCTTTGATGACGATTTTGAAATGGTATTTTGCGGGAACTTACCGGTTTGCTCAGGGCGCAGCGCGAGTAAGCCGGTGTAACGGCCTTTCATACCTGGGGCTCCTTTTGTTTATGCTTCTATTGGCATTCTGGACTTCGGGCTCAATGATTGTTGTCCTCGCATGGATATGGCGGTATGGATGGCTATGGGGTTGCTTTCTCTTCTTGATTTGGGCTCATTATTTCCTGCTCTGTTTTGCGCTTTCATCCTGGGGTTTAGAGAAAAAATCGAGAAATATGAAAGCCCTGAAGGAAAGACTGGATCAATCGAATCCTTATGAGGTTATAGGGTTGGATCTGATCAGGGCAAAACAAATGACCATTTCGGAGATCGATTTAGATGAAGATTTGCAGGTATTGGGCTCCGGGATTCTGGCTAGGAATCTTTTGCAAAAAGCCCTTGAGGCGGACGTGAGGATCGGGCATCAAATTTTGATCTTTGCTCCTGAAAGCCAAAATCTTTTGGAGGAAGTGACCCATGTTTTAAGAACAAGAGAGACTGCGGAAGAGATTCGGCCTTTTTTCTATTTTTCGCTTAACCGGCCGGAAATCTCGGCAAGCTATTCTCCTTTTTACGGCGATACCTTTGATTTTTTAAGGGATTGGCTCAAGCTTGTCAAAGACAGCCGCGAGGCCGCTGTGTTAGAACGGCTGATGAAGTCGCTTGCAAAAATTGGGAAACCTTATGAACTCGATGATCTTTTGGTGCTCTTAAAAGATAAACGAGCCGCAATGGCCCTTAATGAAATCGAGCTGACCCGCGAATATCTTTGGAACTTCGATTCTTTTAAAAAATCTAGGAATTCTTTAGCCGAAAAGCTCTCTAAATTCGGAACAAAAATGAAGTTGGATAAACACCCTTTGATACAAGGACGCCCTCTGAACTTTCAGGACATTTTAGAATCAAAAAAGCATTTATTCGTTGAGCTGAACAAGAACTCATTTTTTGTGATGTATTTCCTTACGCATCTTTTTTATGAAATAACCCGAAGGTATAGGAATCACCGCTATGATGCCTCGGTAATTTATTTGGTATGTCCGGAAGAATTCGAAGATCGATACCCGTTGGAGCAATATTTCAAAGACTTAAAGCTTAAGGCAAAGCTCCGGATTTTTTCATCGAGGTTCAGCTTGCTTTACTCGGAGAAAGACCGTTGGAACACCTTGATGCTTCCAAGCCTTTCAGAAATTCAGCGTAAGAGGCCAGAATGCCAATCGTTGATGCAGGAAATAAACAAAGAGAGGGAACGTCTTCAAGAACAATCTGATTTCAAGGCTCTTTTCAATGAAGAGACTATTGAATCAAGTGCTCAACTTATTAAAGAAATAGGAATGCCCACCTGCGCCGGTTTCTTTTCAAAATATGGTACGGGACACTATTTAGAATGCCGTCTTTTCTATACGCCGGAAACGGAACCGAAGAAGATGGAATACGAGCCTTATCAGAAAAAATTTAAGCCTGAAGACATCCTCCGCCTTCGCCAGCGCATCGGCCGGGTTAAACTTGATCTGTCGAAGCATGATCCCAGCGTCCTCGAAATCATCCATGATTTAAAACCAAAGCTCGATGACCATCACAAGAGCCTGTGATAGAATACGCCTCAATAAGCTGAAGGGAATTTTATGAAATTTAAAGAGACAGAAACCGTAGAACTGAAGACTTCCACCTCGGAACTTAAAGAGGCGGTCATTTCAATTTCCGCGATTCTTAACAAGCACGGCAAGGGCAAGCTTTACTTTGGAGTCAATGATCATGGCTTGGTGATCGGACAATCGATTGGCAAGAATACGTTACGGGATGTGACTGAGGCCATTTCTGCTCACATTGAGCCGAAACTTTTTCCAAGAGTAACGGCCCGGACTTTTCAGAAGAAGCCCTGCATCCTCGTTGAATTTGAAGGCAGCGATAGTCCGTATTTTGCTTACGGCCGTGCTTACATGCGGGTTGCCGATGAAAACCGGCAGCTCTCCGTTAAAGAAATCGAAAAGTTGCTCATAAACCGGAATGATTATCGTTCAAAATGGGAAGCGGAGATCTCCGGTACAGGAATCAAGGAAGCGAGCGTTCCAGCGATTCGGCGTTTTGTTAAGCGTGCCAATGATGCAGGACGCATGAACAGCCGTTATGACAATGCGAAGAATGTCCTCAACAAGCTTGGCCTGATCAAGGGAAATAAACTCTTCAATGCGGCACGTGTTTTGTTTTCTTCGCATAACGAGGTTGAAGTCCAGGCTGCTATTTTTGCTGGAACAGAAAAGATTACCTTTCTTGATATCCAAAATTTCCGCGGCAATTTGTTTGATCTGATTGGGAAAAGCGAATCCTATTGCAGAGAACATATAAACTGGCGTGCCGATCTTTCTGGCAGCAGACGGGTAGAAATTCCGGAAATTCCCGTCCGTGCTATCCGGGAAGCCATCGTCAATTCTCTCTGCCACAGGGATTTTGTAAACCCAAAAGGAAATGAAGTCGCAATTTTTAAAGACCGCATTGAAATTTATAATCCAGGCCGGTTTCCGGAAGATCACACCCCGCAGGAATTCATTACCGGCAAGGAACGAAGTATCTTGCGCAATCCCTTGGTGGCTAACGTATTTTTTATGGCCAGCGATATTGAACGCTGGGGATCTGGCTTGAAAAGAATTCATGAGGCTTGTCAGGAAGCAAAGGTAAAGGTGACCTTCGAAAATTTGAAGACAGGGTTTCTTGTCACCTTTTACCGCCCTGAAATTGGCATCCGGGAAATCAAAAAAATCGGGGGTTTGGGTGAGGGTGTAAGTGAGGGTGTAAGTGAGGGTGTAAATTTGCTGCTCGTTTATATCCGGAAAAACCCTGGCCAACGAGCCCCGCATATTTCTCAAGCTCTTAAGGTGCCGCAGAAGACTTTGGAGCGTTGGCTTAGAAAATTGAAGGAAGAAAGAAAAATCAAGTATAAAGGCAGTGCTAAAACGGGCGGCTATTGGGAACTACGGAAATAAAGTGTAGAGGCTTTGGCCCTACACCTTGGTCGCTTAGCTTGGAAAAGTTTGGACTTTCAGCGGATCTTTTTGATAGAATTCAGGTCTTAACGGAATCTGGATAGGGAGCTCGGACGGTCTTCGGTGTGTGTTTCTTGTCATTGTAAACCCGTCTTTTAACCGCCGTCGTGTCATCTTCTCTCTGGAGCTTCCATTCGCCCTTCGCCGCCCGGTACAGCAGAATGGGAATTTCAATGCTGAAAGTAGGTCGTCTGGGAGTGGCGGTCGGGCAGCCATTCCTCTACACTTCACTAAAGTACAGATGAGATAGTGTAGAGGCTCAAGTTTGCCACTGCAGGGTTTGATAGCGTTAAAGGCAACCCCCTCATTTAAATCCAACTTGACTTCCTTTTCCCATGGCGTAAAATTGCTGTTCAAATGGCTAAAATACGCTACCTATGATTCCACGCATTCTTCAGAAGAACATTTCAGAGCAGGCCTTTCATGGTCAGGTTTTGATTATTCAGGGTCCCCGGCAGGTGGGCAAAACCACCCTCGCTTTGAAAATCGTGCGAAGCCTGAAAATGAAGGGGCCGATCCGCGTTTTTAATTGTGATGACCCGGACCATCGTGAGCTTCTGGAGAATCAAAGTCTCGAAGCGCTTAAGAAGACCATTGCAGATGCGAAGATCGTGTTTATTGATGAAGGGCAAAAACTTTCAACGATAGGGCAGACGCTCAAACTTTTGGCGGATCATTATAAAAAGAAGCTCCAAATCATTGTGACAGGTTCCTCCACCATGAATCTTTTGGACAAAACGCAGGAATCCTTGACCGGGCGGAAAAAAGTTTACACCTTGTATCCCGTTTCATGGGAAGAGGCGGCTAAAAGGGGATCTGCTTCGACGACGACGAAGAAATTAGAAACATTTCTTATTTATGGGAGCTATCCGCAAGTTGTCACCGCTAAAAAGAATCAGGATAAAGTAGATGTGCTTAAGGAATTAAAAACAAGCTACCTTTATCGCGACGTGTTTGATTTTCAGGGAATGAAGAATGCGGATGTTTTTATGAGTCTTGTAAAAGCCCTGGCGCATCAAATCGGAAACGAAGTTTCGTACACTGAGTTATCAAATTTGCTTAAGATTAACCGCGCGACCGTTGAACGCTATATCCATGTACTGGAACAGAGTTTCATTGTCTTCCGGCTTCCTGTGTATACGCAGAACAAAAGGCGGGAACTCTCGAAATTGCGAAAGATCTATTTCTACGATGTGGGCATCCGCAATGCTGTGATCAATAATTTCAACCCCCTTGATAAAAGAGACGACCTCGGTGCCTTGTGGGAAAATTTTATGGTGGTGGAGCGGATGAAATACCGGGAATATCATCGTATTGAGGCTAATCAGTATTTCTGGCGGACCTACGATGGCAGCGAGATTGATCTTGTGGAAGAGCGCGAAGGACTGCTTTACGGTTTCGAGTTTAAATGGAAACCGAGGGAGCATGCGCGTGTGTTGGCGAAATGGAGCGAATATCCTCATAGCTCCTATCAAGTGATTACGCCGGGTGAAATGCCGGGATTTATCAGCGAAAGGAATTTGTGATGCCAAAGACAAAAAAGAAGCGATGGGATCCAGAAAAGGAGTCGGATTATCAGAAGCTGAAAGAGGGTATCGTCGATCTTATCCGCACAGCCCGGGCAAAGGGCATTCCACTCTTTGAGCGCGATGACCTTTTTGAATGTCAAAGCTGCGGAGCTTATGAAGATGTCCTTTTCGATGGAGCCCGAAAAATTTTTCTTAAATCCGGAAGAGAAACTTCTCATGAATTTATTTTGATTGATAAAAAGGAGACATCGCGCTCAATTAGCCGTAAAATTTATTTTAAAATCTGTTATCAGTTTATCTGCGGGGTTTGCGGAGTGCACCAGGGCGCCACGTTTAAAGCCTCATTTGATCAATGACGTTGAATCGCAAGTGTAGGCCTTTTGCCCCTACACCTCGGGCTAAATTTAAAAAGTTTGGACTCAGGGAATCCTTTTTGGTAGCATTTTCTCCTCACATGGGGGATAAGGAGCCCGGACAGTTTTGGGCGCAATCTTACGTTCTTTGTAGTGTTTCGCTTGATCTTCGTTCCCGGCGCTCTTAATCTTCCATTCGCCTTTACAGATTCGGTACAGCAGAATCGGGATTTCAATGCTGAAAGCAGGTCGTCTGAGAGTGGCGGTCGGGCAGCCATTACTCGCATGCCAACCTCACCTTTCCACTCGGACTGATGCCTCTAGACCTTTTAGAGTCCTTTAGGAGGGTAATGAGCATCATCTCCGGCAAAAAGCCGTTGATATTATCTAGACGGGGAAAATATAGGAAAAAAATTCAGCGCGGCTCGAAACCTGTGCTTTCTCAAAAATCTCTGTAATATGGTGTTTGACCGTTTTTTCAGAAATCCCCAATATTGTTGCGATCTCGTGACTTGATAAACCCTTCAGTATATAGAGTGCGATGCCGCTCTCTCGTGAGGTGAGGTTTAGTTGAGCGATGCCGCGGTCGACGCAGTGCTGGATGGAGCTTGGCGTCACGATGATCTTTTCTATGATTTGCCGGAGTGTCCGGTAATTGAAGGGTTTTTCCAGCAAGTAGTTTGCGTTCGAGTTTAGAGCTTCTCTGGAATATTCCAGGCTATTAAACGCAGTAATCAGAACGCAGGGGGTATGAATTTCCCGTCTTCGGAGTTCTTTTAGTAACTGGATTCCTGATTGCCCCGGCAGTTGGATATCGATGATGAGCGCGTCATGCGATCCCGGGTGAATATGGTCAAGAGCTTCTTCTGCCGAGGAGTAGGTGTCGCAAGCAACGTGATCCACTTTGAGTTTCTGTGAAAAAATAGTCCGCGCGTCCATGTCGTCTTCGACATAAGCGATTCTCATTCGGCTTCTCCCGGAACAATCAGGCTGACTTCAGCATGTCCAATAAAATTAGACAAAATAACTTCACCTTCCACCAGCTCAAGAATTTTTCGTAGTAAAGTCAGCCCGATTCCTAAGCCGGTTTTACTTTGGATTGGGGACTGGGCTTGCTTTTTCAGCGCCTCCTCGCTAAATCCCTGCCCTTGGTTAATGATTTTGATTTCAATGTTTTTGTAAAGCGGAGGCTGGAGATGGGCAATCAGACGCAGCTGTCTTTCACGGGGCTCTTTAGCCAATGCCTCGCAAGCATTAGCTAAGAGAGTTGTAAAACACTGGTCTAAGAGAACCGGATGCATATTAATTTGCAAGGGGTCGATATCCAGGAAATATTCTATTTCCAGCTCCCGAAGTCTGGAGCGAACTTTGTTCTCGATAAATTCCTTTACCCATGAGCGCAGTTCGGTTTTTTCTTTTGGGTCGATTTGGTCGAAGAGAGAGCCCCATTTACGGTATTGCTGAGATGTCTCCTCTAGCCGCTTTAAATTTCGGTTCAGCATTTCCGCGATTTCATCGGGCAGGCTGACGCGGGTATCCTCTAATGCTGCTGTGATATTGTGAATCGGATTACGGATCTCATGCAGAAAAAGAGAGGTAAGTGTGTTGACTAATAAATCTCTCTGAAGTTTTGCGTTTTGAAAGGAGAGCTTTTGGTTCAGTTGGGCCTGCCTGTAAATAGTGTTAATCGCCAATCCGACGAGGATTCCAAAGAGAACGGGCAGCACGAAATCAAAAATATCATGCGCAAAAACAATCGATGCAGGTGTTGCAACCCCGAAGAGTCTCTTGATGAGCGCTTCATCAACGGTCGCATAGATGATTCCTCCGATCCCGCCAAGAATGGGTGATAACCATGAAGGGCGAGTTTTTGTTGAGAAGTATTTTCCCATGGCGTGGGCATTATAGCATGATTTTATCCCCCCATTTCTATCAGACTAAAGTCTGATGTGCGATAAGGAAAAAAATGCTATTCTGTAGCAGAATTTCGCAACCCATTTCAGCTTGAATGTTCTTTATCAATGAAGGAAAAAAACTTAAGGAGTAAAATGAAAACGCAATTTTTTGACCCAGCGGCAACTCAATCAGTGAATTCTGCCGAAAGGGATTTGCTTGCCCGCGAGAAAGAGGTTTGTTCTTACGGTGACACGGTTCATTACGCCGAGCATCCCAAAATGTTTAACCGGTGCGACGGCAGCTATCTTTATGATATGGAAGATAAGCCGTATCTTGATCTGCAAATGTGGTATTCCACGGTTAACCTGGGTTATGCCAATCTGCGTCTCAATAATGCTTTAAAACGGCAAATTGACAAGCTGCCTCAATTGGCATGCCAGTATTTGCATCGCGAGAAAATCGAACTCGCCGAAATTATTGTGGAAAGTGTTAAAAAGAAATTTGGCCTGAAAGGCCGGGTGCATTTCAATGTTGGGGGAGCGCAGGCGGTCGAGGACGCGCTTAAGTTAGTGCGTAAACATACGGGGCGTTCCCGTATGTTTGCTTTTGAAGGCAGTTATCATGGAAGAACTTTGGGGGCCTCGGCCATCACATCTTCTTATCGCTACCGTGAAGCTTTTGGGCCTTTTCCGGACCGGGCAGAGTTTGTTCCTTACCCCTACGTTTTTCGGTCGCCCTATTCGCATAATCCCGAAGCCGCCGAAGATTACTTTATCTATCAGTTCGAGCGTAAGTTCGAACATGAATGTACCGGAACCTGGAACCCCAAAACGCGTTCTTCGGAATTTGGAGCATTTTTCATTGAACCGGTTCAAGGCACTGGAGGATATATTGTGCCCCCGCGCAATTATTTCAAACGGCTTGCGGAAATTTGCCGCGAGCATGGCATTTTGTTTGTCGATGATGAGGTCCAAATGGGTGTTTTTCGGACCGGTAAAATGTGGGCGCTCGAACATTTCGATGTCCAGCCTGACATCATCATTTTTGGTAAAGCCATAACCAACGGGCTTAATCCATTGTCGGGTATTTGGGCGCGGGAAGAGTTGATTGCGCCTGACAAATTCGGCCCCGGTTCGACCCATTCGACCTATTCCTCAAATCCGCTTGGAACCGCAGCGGCTCTGGAAGTGATGAGGGTTTTGCAGGAAAAAGATTATGAATCCATCCTCGCCGTCAAATCCGCGCATTTTTTGAAGCATTTGATGGCGTTGCAGCACAAACATCCAGAAATCGGGCATGTTGACGGGCTGGGGCTTGCGCTTCGGATGGAAATTTGCGAAAAAGACGGAATCACCCCCAATCGTAATCTGGCGAACAAAATATTTCTCACCGGAATGGCAGGCGATCTTGAATGGAAGGGTGAGGCTATGGGATTAGTGTTGAATATTGTGGGCTATCACAAGCACGTCATTGCATTAGCGCCTTCGCTGGAAATCACGGAAGAAGAAATCGATAAAGCCTGCAAACTTCTTGATATGGCCATCAGTCGCGCAAAAAAGTCATAACTGAGTGAGACTCTTATGGCATTAAAGTTTTGCTTCCGGCTACCCAAAACTCCCCGGCCCGCGGATTTGGGAGACGGTTTGGTATTTAGCGCTGAACCTTCAAAGGGAACTGTCATCTTGATTCATGGGCTTACGGGAACGCCCAATGAGATGAAGTTTCTCGCGACTCACTTGCGCCGGAACGGTTATTCAGTCCTATGCCCCAGACTCGCCTGGCACGGGGAACCTCTTTATATTTTGAAACGCTTGAAATGGCAGCAACTTTATCAGTCTGTAAAAGAAGCGCTTTTGAAGATTCCCGCCGATCAAACTATCTTTGCCGGAGGACTTTCGATGGGGGCGTTATTGGCCTTGCTGCTCGCCGAGGAATTTCCCGATCGAATTTCCGGAGTCACTTGTTTCTCTCCGACGCTTTTTTATGACGGGTGGAATACTCCCTGGACCAGGCATCTTCTTCTTCCCCTTGCCTATTACACGCCATTCCGCTATTTCGCTTATCACAAAGAAGAACCTCCGTATGGTATCAAAAATGAACGGGTTCGTCAGAAAGTTCACCAATATTATCAGAAGGCAACTCTAAGTGATTCTTCCAAAGCGACCGAGTACGGTTATCCTTATATCCCTGGAACACTTTTTTATGAGTTGCGTAAGGTTATCAAATTCCTCGAGAAAAAACTCTCTTGCATTCAAACGCCGGTACAGTTGGTTCAGGCCTATGAAGATGATATGACGAGTATTAAAAATTCACAGTTTATTTATGGCCACATCGGGTCCCGTCAAAAAGAAATCGTGTACTTATACAATTCCTACCATGTGATTACGGCTGATCAGGAAAGGGATGAGGCCGCCCAAAAAATGTTTGAATTTTTTGAACGGATTCGTTCTTCCGGCGGGGGTTTGGAAACCGATTGTAAAGAGGAAGAATCGAATTGTTTGATTTAATCCGAATATATATTTGCAAAGGCGGATCTCAGGATGTTTAGGGCGACCTGTCCTATGTCCACAACGAAATCAAAAAGAATCAGGCCGCGGGATTTCATCCCCGGATGGAACTTACTAGAGTATTTTCTTTTGCGCGGTCTCGCGGGAATTATAAATGCCCTTCCGATAGCTTATTCGACATGGATTGCAAGAAGGATAGGGGACCTTATTTTTCTCTTTATGCGAAAACGGAGAGAAGTTGCTTTGCGAAATCTAAATATTGCTTATGGGGACTCTTTGTCTATAGAGGAAAAGAAAACTATTGCCCGGGAATCCATGAGGAATTTTGCCACCTCTCTTATGGAGTTTTTTCGAACCCCCGCCATGCTCCGTCAGGCCAAAGAATGTTTTGAATTTGAGGGGCTTGAAATTCTTGACCAGGCGTTTGCTAAAGGCAAGGGAATCATTTTCGTTATATCCCACTTAGGGGCCTGGGAATATTTAGCTTTTGTCCCCTATGTCTGGGGTTATCCCTTTTCTGTGGTGGTAAAAGAAACGAAAAATCCTTATGTTTTTAAATGGATTCAACAGTTGAGAATAAGCATGAAACTCAATCCCATTCCTCGTAAGAAAGCCATAAAACAGGTGCTTTCAGAGCTAAAGAAAAATCATCTTGTCGCTATTTTGATTGATCAATGGGCTGCCGGAGAAGGCATTGCAGTCGATTTTTTCGGTAAACTAACATCGACGACTTCCATTCCAGTCCGACTTGCCAAAAAAACGGGCGCGGCATTAGTGCCGGGGTATTGTCTGAGGAAAGCCAGCGGACGTTATAAGATTGTTATTCGCCCTGCGGTTGCGATTGCAGAAGAATCTGATAGTTGGGAAAGACAAACGACTCTTAACCTCAATCAACTGCTCGAAAAGGAAATTTTAAAGTATCCGGAGCAGTGGCTTTGGACGCATCGCCGGTGGAAAGAATTAAGTCATTAAAAACCAGCATTTCTAAATCGCCTGCCAGTTAGATTCCCGGTAAATTACTTTAACCCGATGTCTCATTCGATTCGCTAGCGGCAAGAAGTCCATATCCGGAATGAGGAAACAAAAAAAGTCTTACGGTTCAGTCCCTTTTCTGTTAAAATTCACCTCTTAATAGCAAGCATATATTGATTGGAAATCTATGAGTAAGAAAATTATTGCATTTCTCCTTTTGTTGTTATGCGGTTGTGCGACCACTCCGGGAGGGAAGGGAACAGCTCCCAAATACAATGCGAAGACCGGCACTTCTCAAAAGACCTATACCACGGGTGAATTGGGCGGTCATTTTGTGAAAGACCTGCTCGGAATTGGCAACGATTGAGATACATACCATTTGAGCGCGAGTGGTGGAATCAGCCCCAAGCCACCTTGGTTTTTATAAATAAGTTTGGAGCAGCACCTTGACTTCGCGAAGTGAAGTCAAGGTGTGGCAGAGCAACCGTAGATTCACAAAATTTGTTTTAATCTCTAGCGCGAGTGGTGGAATTGGCAGACACACCAGCTTGAGGGGCTGGCGCCGCAAGGCATACAGGTTCAAGTCCTGTCTCGCGCACGATATTTTTGACAATCATAAGACAGGACTTGAAAGGAGCACTTGATAACGCGACCTCATGGGAGCGTTGGATTATCAAGTGCGGGTGGCCGACCCGGAGCCCGAAGGGCGTAGGGCGCCAAGTCCTGCCCTAATGCCTTTCTTGTGAAAGGGCATTAGGGCGGCACTCGCGACAGGATATAAAAGAATGCGAGTGCTCGTCTCGCGCAGTATCATTTTTGGGACTATAACATTTGCGGCGATGGCACTAGCCAGCAGGTATCCCTTGGTTAAAATCAATCCACAAATTTTCAGGGAATACGACATCCGCGGCGTGGCGGACCGTGATCTCACGGATGAGGCCGTACTTCATATCGGCAAGGCCTACGGCACATTTCTTAGACGCCAGAAAAAGTTTTTTGTGGCGCTCGGCAGGGACTGCAGAGTTAGCTCGCCGCGCATTCATGGAGCCTTTTTAAAAGGGGTTCTTTCCACCGGCCTTCACGTGGTCGACATCGGATTTTCCACCACCCCCTGCCTGTATTTTGCCATCCGTTATCTGGCCATGGATGGCGGCGTGATGATCACAGGCTCCCACAATCCTCCTGATCAAAACGGCCTCAAAATGTGCATTGATATAGCCAGTCTTTTTGGTTCCCAGATTCAGGAACTCCGGCAGCTGATTGAAAAACAGGATTTCGAGACAGGCCAGGGCCGGGTCAGCGAGCGTCCCATGGTGGAGGATTACCGCCAATACCTGGAGAAGGCCTTTAGCTTTAAAAAGGCTCTCAAGGTAGTGGTTGATTGCGGCAACGGGATGACCGGGCTTTTTGTTCCCGAGCTTCTGAAAAAGTTGGGGCATCGAGTGATTTCGCTTTACACCGAACCGGACGGCAAATTTCCCAATCACCCCGCGGATCCGAGTGAGCCCGAGAATCTGAAAGAACTGATCGCAACCGTTCATAAGGAAAAAGCGGATATCGGCCTCGCTTTTGACGGCGACGGCGACCGCGTGGGCGTAATCGATTCAGAGGGAAATATTATTCCCGGCGATAAATTGATGATTCTTTTTTCCCGCAATGTTCTTAAGGATTGTCCCGGCGCCACCATTATCGGAGATGTGAAATGCTCCAACCTGCTGTTCACGGATATTGAGGCGCATGGCGGCCATGCGATTATGTGGAAAACCGGGCATTCTCTCGTCAAGGCTAAGATGAAGGAGGAGAGCGCTCTTCTTGCCGGCGAGATGAGCGGCCACATATTTTTCAGGCACCGTTGGTTCGGCTTTGACAGCGGGGTTTACGCGGCCTGCCGTATGCTTGAGATTTTGGACCTGGAAGGGAAGAAAATATCCGCGCTTTTGGCCGATGTGCCATCCACCTTTGCCACGCCGGAAATCCGTGTACCCTGTCCGGACGATAAAAAATTCGAAGTGGTCAAGAGAGCGGTCGAGAGTTTTAAAAAAGACCGGTACCGCGTGGTGGATATTGACGGGGCCCGGGTGGAGTTTCCGGACGGCTGGGGGCTGGTGCGCGCTTCCAACACGCAGCCGGTGCTGGTGATGCGCTTTGAGGCTGTGTCTAAGGCGCGGCTGGAAGAAATCCGTTCCATCGTCGAGAAAAAAATTCAGGAAATTTCCCATCTATGATTTGGGCTGTGATCATGGCAGGAGGGGCGGGCACGCGTTTCTGGCCCATGAGCCGGCGCAACCGGCCTAAGCAGCTTCTTCCTATTGTCAGCAAACGCACCATGATTGAGGAAACGGTGGCGCGGCTGGCGCCCCTGATTCCTACTGAAAGAATTCTGATTGTCACCCAGGCTGAGCATCAGCCCCTGATACGAAAAGTTCTTAAACGCTTTCCTTCGAAAAATATCATTGCCGAATCCTGTCCGCGCAACACCGCGCCCTGCCTTGCGCTGGCCGCGCTGCATATTGAAAAGCAGGATCCGGACGCGGTTTTTGCCGCGCTTCCGGCCGATCACCTAATCCGCGATGCCGGCCTTTTCCGGCTTCATTTAAAAGTGGCCTGCAGGCAGGCGGCCGGCCACCGCCATGTGGTGTTTGGCATTCCTCCGACAGTTCCGCATACGGGTTACGGTTATATTGCCTGCAAGGAAAAAACGGGTGTTGAAAAAGCCGTTGAGATTTACGAGGGCCTGCGCTTTGTGGAAAAACCAACGCTTGAAAAAGCCAAGGAATTTTTGAAGTCGGGAAAATATTTTTGGAACAGCGGCATGTTTGTGTGGAGCCTTTCCTTTTTTCTCCGCTCCATGGAAAAGACGCTTCCGGAAATGAACCAGGGCCTGGCCGCTATCCGTTCCGCCATCGGCACAAGAAAAGAACAGGCAGTTGTAAAGCGGATTTTTCCTTGTTTTCCCAATATTTCTGTTGATTACGGCCTGATGGAAAAAGCCAGCAGCCTTTGTGTGATCAAGGCCCAGTTTGACTGGAGCGACGTCGGAAGCTGGCAGGAACTGGAGAAGATTTCCAAGCTGGATGAAGGCGGCAACGCCTTGATCGGAAACACCCTCAGCCTGGATAGCCGCGGGAATATCGTGAAGGGCGGCAAGCGGTTGATTGCGCTTCTCGGAGTTGAGGATCTCATTGTAGTGGATTCGGAAGACGCCCTTCTTGTGGCGCGCAAAGACAGGGCGCAGGATATCCGCAAACTGGTGGATGAACTGGGCCGCCGCAACCTCGGCCAGTATCTTTGATCTAAGCTCCGCTAAATTATCATTCCATGAAAGAAATCAAAGTCATTCTCAAAGCGGAAAGGGAAAAACCCGTGGAAGCGAGGCATCCCTGGATTTTTTCCGGCGCCATTGACCTCATCGATGATGACCATGCGGCCGGGGATGTGGTGCATGTTTATTCTTCCAAAGGCCAATTTCTGGGCAAGGGATATTTGAGTCCGCGTTCCGAAATTGCGGTCCGCATGCTCACACCGCATGATGAGCCCCTTGACCGTGATTTTTTTAAAAAACGGATTGAAGGGGCGCTGGAATTGCGGAATACCTTCATGCCGCCGGATACCAATGCTTACCGTTTGATTAATAGCGAAGGGGATTTTCTCCCCGGACTAATCGTGGACCGGTACGGTTCCTACCTTGCCGCGCAGGTGATGACAGCCGGCATGGAGCGTTTTCAGCCGCTGTGGGCGGAGGTTTTAAAAGAGGCGCTTCCCGCCATCAAAGGAATTTATAAAAAAGGCGACAGCTCGGAGCGGGATGCCGAGGATTTGCAGGATTCGCAAGAGACGATTTGGGGCGGGGAATGTCCGGATGTGGTGGAAATTAAGGAATGCGGCGTCAAATTTTTGGTGGATATCAAGAGAGGGCAGAAGACAGGATTTTTTCTGGACCAGCGCGAAAACAGGCAGACACTTCGTAAGCTTGCCGGCGGGAAAAAAGTTCTGAACACGTTTGCTTACACGGGAGGGTTCTCGGTGGCATGCGCGCTGGGCGGTGCCGTGTCCGTGACTTCCGTGGAAGCATCAGAGAGTGCGCTCAATACCAGCGTTCACAATTTTGAAATCAATGGATTGGATCCGAAACAGCATGAATTTGTGCGCGAGGATGTGTTTGATTATTTAAGAAAAATTCCCAAAGAAAAATACGACATCGTAATTCTCGATCCTCCGGCCTTTGCCAAATCCAAAAGCCAGGTCACACAGGCCAGCCGCGGTTACAAAGACATTAATCTTTGGGCCATGAAATGCGTGAAGCCGGGCGGCCTTCTATTCACGGCCTCTTGTTCTTCCTATGTTTCAGCCGACCTTTTTCAGAAAATCATATTCGCGGCCGCCAAGGACGCAAAACGTTCGCTTCAAATGCTGGCCCGGGCCGCGCATCCGTTTGATCATCCGGTGAGCATTTATCATCCCGAAGGCGAATATCTTAAAGGCCTCTTGTGCCGCGTCCTGCCGGTTTGACAGGTTTGGAGCTTTCAGATACAATATTGCGACTTCATAACTTATTTAAAATAAAGGGGCTATGGAAAATAAAAAATTAAGGATTTTAAGCGGCATGCGTCCCACCAACCGGCTTCATCTCGGCAATTTGTTGGGCGCGCTTGAGAATTGGAAAAAATTCGAAGGCGAGGACTGCTTCTACATGATAGCAGACTGGCATGCGCTCACGACCGAGTACGAATCTCATAAGTCCATTAAAGAAAATGTGTTGGAAGTGGCTATTGATTTTCTGGCTGGCGGCCTTGACCCCGGCAAGAGTACGATTTTTGTACAAAGTCAGGTCAAAGAACATGCGGAATTGGCCCTGCTCCTTTCCATGATCACCCCACTTCCCTGGCTGGAGCGCAACCCGACTTACAAGGATCAGCTTCAGGAACTTAAGGACCGGGACCTGCATACCCACGGATTTTTGGGCTATCCCGTGCTTCAGGCCGCAGATATTCTCCTTTATAAAGCGGATAGGGTGCCGGTAGGGGAAGACCAATTGCCCCATCTGGAGCTAACCCGGGAGATTGCGAGACGGTTCAACTTCCTTTATAAAAAGGTATTTCCCGAGCCGGCCGCTTCGCTGACCCAGGTACCCAAGCTTCCGGGGACAGACGGGAGGAAGATGAGCAAGAGTTACGGCAATGCCATATACCTTTCAGATTCGCCTGAAATTGTCGATAACCAAGTCAGGCAAATGGTAACGGATCCGGCCCGCAAAAAGCGCGAGGACAAGGGCCATCCCGAGGTATGCCCGGTCTTTTTTTATCACGAGATTTTCAACGCCCGCGCCAAAGACACGGTGGCCCGGGAATGCCGCGAGGCGCTCCGCGGTTGCGTGGAATGCAAAAAAGAAATGGGTGGAAAATTGAAGGATTTTCTGGCCCCTATCTATGAGCGTCGTGTACAATACGCTTCCAGAAAATCCGAAGTGCTTGAGATTCTCGACCACGGCAACAAGCAGGCGCGCCAAATCGCGCAGGCGACGCTGGCCGAAGCCCGCGAGGCGGTGGGGATCTGAAGCCCTCGGAGTTTCAAAAAAGAAGAGGGCTTCGGCCCTAATGCTTTTTTAAAAAAGCATTAGGGTTACCTTGAATTTATGGACATTACAGAACCCAACAACCATTCACTGCAAGTCAAACTGGCCGCTTATGAGGGGCCGCTCGATCTTCTTCTGGATTTGATCAAGAAGAACGAGATGGATATTTACAACATCCCTATAGCGGAAATCACGCAGCAGTATCTGGATTATCTGGCCCAGATGCAGAATCTCAATATCGACATTGCGGGCGATTTTCTCGTCATGGCGGCGACGCTCATTTATATCAAGTCCAAGATGCTTCTTCCGGATGACGGGGTGACGGAAGACGATGAAAGCGGCCAGGACCCGCGCGCGGAGCTGGTGCGGAAGCTTCTCGAGTACCAGGCCTTTAGGGAAGTGGCGCATGAGCTTGGATTTCTTGAAAACGAGAGAAGCAAGGTTTTTACGCGCCAGATTTCCGATTATGTTTTTCAGGACCTTGAGCAGGAGCCGGAACTGGAGAGTTTTACCAGCAACTTTTACGATCTTCTCCAGGCGTTTTACAAGGTGCTCAAGTCTGTAGCCCGCGACCAGTTCCATGAGGTCTTTGAACAGGTCGTCTCAATGGAAGAAAAAATGGCGCAAATCAAAAATATTTTACAGGAGCGCGGAGAACTCAAGTTTGAAGATTTATTCGGCAGTGTTGTAAGCCGCAACGAATTGATCGTGACCTTTCTTGCGGTTCTTGAAATTGTACGGCAAAAAATAGCGCGTGTTTATCAACCCGAGATGTTTGGCGAAATCCGTTTAAAACAGGTGAGCTAATGGAAACCAAAGTCAAAGAAAAAGAACAGGAACAAAAGCTCAAAGAATTGCGCCGGGAGCTTGAGGAAAAAATGCTCGCGGAACTTCCCCAGGAAGGAATGATGCTCACCCTCCGCGTGAAAGTGGAGAAGCTGGACGAGGCCCTGGAGGTGGATGAAAGGACTGCGAAACGGATTGTGGAGGCCCTGCTTTTTGCGAGCGGAAAGCCGGTGACCGTTTCCGAAATCAAAAAGGTTTTGAGGGGCATCAAGCCTTCGGATATTGAGAAAATCATCCTGGAGCTGAAGGCGGAATACGAAACTGAAAACCGGAGCTTCCGCATTCAGGCGATTGCAGGCGGCTATGAGGTGGGGTCGAATCCCAAGTATGCGCCCTGGATTATGAAACTCGAGATGCAGAAACGCGCGCGCCAGGCCAGCCATTCGGCGCTTGAGACCCTGGCCATCATTGCTTACAAACAGCCCGTGACCCGGGCCGAGGTGGAGGATTTGCGCGGCGTGGATATCGCTTCCGTGATAGCGGCGCTGCTGGACAAATCCCTGATTAAAATTGTGGGCCGTAAGGAAGTTCCAGGACGGCCTTTTCTGTACGGAACAACGGAAAAATTTCTGGAACATTTTGGACTCAAAGCGCTTTCGGACCTTCCGCAGGTGGCGGAAATCCGGGAGCTGGTTGAAAAATCAATTTCCAAGGAAAAGTTTTTAAATGAGCAAAAAGAGACAGAACCAGCCGGATCGCCAGACTCCGCCGGCGTCAGTGAAGACGCTGGAGAACCTGCGCAAGAAGATCGATCAGCTTGACGACGAAATTATCAAGCTGCTGAACAAACGCACCGAAGCTGCGCTCGCCATAGGCAAAATCAAGAATAAAAAGGGTGCGGAGGTTTATTCTCCGGACCGGGAGAGCGAGATTTATGCGAAGCTTGACCGGTATGAGGATAATGCGCTTCCCTCGGGCGGCCTCAAGGCCATTTATCGCGAAATCATGTCCGCATCGCTCGCTCTTGAAAGGCCTTTGAAGATTGCTTTTCTAGGGCCCGAGGCGACATTCACGCATCTTGCGTCTCTTTCCAAATTCGGGTCCAGTGTGAATTATCTGTCCTGCTCGAGCATTTCCGAAGTGTTTGCCGAGGTGGAAAAACGGCGCGCGGATTATGGCGTGGTGCCGATTGAGAACACGACCGAGGGGGCGGTGACGCACACGCTTGATATGTTCATTGACTCGGATCTCAAAATTTGTTCCGAAATTATTTTTGAGATTTCTCACAATCTCATGTCCAATTCCAGTATGCAGCATATCCGCCGGCTTTATTCCAATCCCCAGGTTTTTGCCCAGTGCCGGATGTGGCTGGAAAGCCATCTTCCCAAGGCGGAGCTTATTGACACCTCCACGACAACGCACGCGGCCAAACGCGCGGCGCAGGAGGACGGATCCGCCGCGCTTGCCTCCAAGCTCGCGGCCACGCTTTATAATCTCAAAGTTCTGGCCGAGGGGATTGAGGATTCACCGTACAACCGCACGCGGTTCCTGGTGATTGCGCGGCAAATTCCCAAACCCACGGGCAAGGACAAGACTTCGCTTCTCGTCTCGATCAAGGATCATGTGGGCGCGCTTTCCGATCTTTTGGAGCCGATCCGGAGACACGGCATCAACATGACCAAAATCGAGTCCCGCCCCTCCAAGAAAAAAGCCTGGGACTATTATTTCTTTATCGACATCGAAGGGCATATCAGGGACGAGGCCGTGAAGGCGACGGTGGCGGAAATCGAGGAAAGGGTCCGCTTTGTCAAAATCCTGGGCTCCTATCCCGCGCTGAAAGAGAAGTAACCCGCGGAACCATGACCGCCCGCTTTCATTAAATTTTCATGGGAAGGGGCAGTCATGACAGAAAATTACAAAGATTATATCCGCGAAATCAGCCCCTATGAGCCGGGCAAGCCGATTGAAGAAGTCCAGCGCGAGCTCGGACTGAAAAGGGTGATCAAACTCGCCTCCAACGAGAATCCTTTGGGAACTTCAAAGAAAGTTTTGAAGGAGATCCGCAAAGCCGCAGAAAAAATTCATCTCTATCCGGACGGCGGGGCATACCACTTGCGGAAAAAAGTTGCCGGCCGGCTGGGCGTGAATGAAAATCAACTCATTTTCGGCAATGGCTCGAATGAAATCATCGAGCTTTTGGTAAAAGGATTTGTCGGCCCGGGTGATAGAGTTCTGTCCTCGGCGATAAGTTTTCTGGTTTATCCGCTGGTCGTAAAGACGCTCGGCGGCCAGTTTATCGGCGCGCCCATGAAAGATTTTCGCTACCAGCTTAAAACCATTGCGAGTTTAGTGGATGAAAGAACGCGGCTCATTTTTATCGCCAATCCAAATAATCCCACCGGCACTTATGTCCGGAGGGATGAGCTCAACGATTTTTTTGATCAGGTTCCGCCACAGGTGATTGTCTGTCTGGACGAGGCCTATATTGATTTCGTAGATGTGCAGGATTTCCCTGATGGCCTGTTTTATGTTAAACTGGACCGACCTAACGTCATCGTCCTCCGGACGTTTTCCAAATCCTACGGGCTGGCGGGACTGCGGCTGGGATACGGCGTGGCATGCGCTGAACTGATCCAGTATTTGCACAAGATCCGGCAGCCGTTTAATGTGAACAGCATGGCGCAGTGGGCCGGCGCGACGGCCCTGGATGACGTTGAATATTTGGAAAAAACCAAGAAATTGGTGCGGGAAGGCAGGGAGTTTTTCTATAAAAAATTCCAGAAACTCGGCCTGGATTATTTGCCCAGCCAGGCCAATTTTGTGCTGGTGAATGTGAGCCATGATGCAGAGAGCGTTTTTAAGGCCCTGTTGAAACGGGGCCTGATCGTGAGGTCCATGAGAGCTTACGGGCTGACTCAGCATATCCGGGTGACCGTTGGCCTGCCGCGCGAAAACCGGATATTTATTCATGAGCTCGGCAAGCTGGTGAAAAAAATCCGTAAAGGCAAAAGTATTGAGTGATAGTTCCGAAAAAGGGAGTCTGTTCATGATTATTGTGATGAAGCAGAATGCAACGCCTGAAGAGGTCAGCCATGTGGTTGAAAAAATCAAACAGCTGGGACTGAAGCCCAATGTTTCCAAGGGAATTGAACGCACCGTGATCGGCGTGATTGGCGAAGAGGACAAGGTCCGGGTTCAGCCGCTGGAGGTTTATCCTGGCGTTGAAAAAGTGATGCCGGTCACCAAGCCCTATAAGCTGGTGAGCCGCGAATTTCATCCGCATGACACGGTGTTTGAGATGATGGACGGAACCAAGGTGGGCGATAAAAAAATCGTGGTGATGGCCGGGCCCTGCGCCGTGGAAAATCAGAAAATGCTGCTTGAAATCGGAAAGGAAGTTAAAAAGGCGGGCGCGACTTTTCTGCGCGGCGGCGCTTTTAAGCCGCGGACTTCTCCCTATAGTTTTCAGGGGCTGGGCGAAGAGGGGCTTAAAATGCTTCGTGACACGGCAGATAAACTCGAAATGATGATCGTGACCGAAGTGATGGACACCCGAAGCGTGGAGCTCGTGGCCGAGTATTCCGACATGCTCCAGATCGGTGCGCGCAATATGCAGAATTTCGATCTTTTAAAGGAATGTGGCATGATGAAAAAGCCCGTGCTTCTCAAGCGGGGGCTGAGCGCCACCATCACCGAGCTTTTGCTTTCAGCCGAGTACCTTCTTTCCAAAGGGAATTTTAAAGTGGTGCTTTGCGAGCGCGGCATCCGCACTTTTGAGACCGCGACCCGTAACACCGTGGACATCAATGCCATTCCCGTGATTAAACGGCAGACGCATTTGCCTGTGATTCTGGATCCTTCCCATGGAACCGGAGAATGGCAGTATGTGCCTGCTGTGGCCAAGGCTGCGGTTGCGGCCGGTGCGGATGGCCTGATGATTGAAGTTCACAACAATCCGGAAGAAGCCGTCAGCGACGGGCCGCAGTCTCTTCTCCCGAAAAAATTCCACGCTTTGATGAAAGCGCTTAAACCGATCTGTCAGGCCGTCGGCCGCGAACTCTGACCGCCAGCCAATGCCTTTCCGTAAGATAGCCATCATCGGTCTCGGACTTATCGGCGGATCCTTGGGGCTTCGCCTTAAGAAACGTTTTCCCGGAACCGAGGTCATGGGAATAAGCCGGTCTTCGGCCAAAATAAAATTGGCTAGGCGGCGCAAAGCCATTGACTGGGGAAGCGTCAGCCCGGAGAAAATTCTTTCCCGCGCCGATCTCGTGGTGATTTGCACGCCCGTTTCTTCTATCCCCGGTTGGATCCGGAAAGCGGAAACGTGGGCACGCCCGGAAACTCTGGTGACGGATGTGGGAAGCACCAAGGGGGATCTGGTGCGCTGGGCCGAGCGGCAGAAATTTAAAAACATTATTTTTATCGGGTCGCATCCCATGGCAGGTTCGCATCATTCCGGAATGAAATTTGCAAATGAGAATCTTTTTGACGGATCCTTCACCTTTGTTACACGCACGCCCAGAACCCATCCGGCTGTATTGAAAAAAATCGTAACATTTTGGAAAAAAATTTCGGATAAAGTTCACATTTTAAATCCGCAGGTGCATGACAGAATCGTTTCTGAAATCAGTCATGCGCCCCATGCGCTGGCAGCTCTGATGGTGCTTACGGCGTCCTCCGCGTCGCTGCCTTTTGCCGCTTCGGGATTTCTGGACACCACCCGCGTTGCCCAGGGCGAACCCGGCCTGTGGCGGGATATTTTTACTGCGAACCGGCATTTTGTTTTGCGGAATTTGAGGGAAAAAAGGCGGCACCTCGACTGTTTTATTGATTTTCTGGCCAAAAATCAGACGGCTTCCATTTATCGGTGGCTTCAAAAAGCTTCCCGCACCCGCAGCCGTTTAAGCCCCAACCTTTAGCTTCAGGGGCCATGCTTCTTTTTCCGGGGGCATTTTTAAACCTTAACTCATTTATCTGTATTTAGTTAAGGAATTTGATGAAACAGTAATTAAGTCTTTGAAACCTTCCCGATTATTGATATAATTCAACCACTGCTTCCCAAAGGGAGGGCAGTCCCCGGCCGGGTTGATTGAACTGCGATTTTTCCCCGCTCGTTTTCCGGAGTATCAAGCCGAAGGTCATTCACCCGCAGGGGCCTATTTTAGTTAGAAGGAGGATCTATCAAAGATCATGATTCTTGAGGCGAAAGAAAAATTAACTGGTTCTACAAAAATTAAAGAAGAGGCGGCTGAACAGGTAATAACCGCTCTTGATTTCGACAAGTTGTACGAAGACACCATCAAGCGGTTCACGGAAGGGCAGATTGTCAAAGGCAGGATTGTTGCCCTCTGGCCCAAAGAGGCCTTGATTGACATCGGCTACAAATCCGAGGGCCTTTTGAGTCTTGAGGAGTTCCAGGATCCTTCTTCCCTGAAAGTCGGCGATGAAATAGAAGTTCTTTTTGAGTCTCTGGAGGATGAGCAGGGCATGGTGGTGGTGTCCAAGCGCAAGGCTGACCGCCTTAAGTGCTGGAATCAGATCCTTGCGGATGCCACGGAGGGCAGCATCATTGAAGGAAGAGTTTTTAAGCGCGTGCCGGGCGGTTTCATGGTGGATATTGGCATGGAGGCATTTCTTCCTGCTTCGCTGGTGGATTTAAAACCCACAAAAAATCTGGATCAATTTATCGGAATGGTGTCCAAGTTCAAGATCGTGAAGATCAATCCCAAACGGAGAAATATCGTTCTTTCCCGTAAGGATTATCTGGAAACGGAAAAGGACGCACTCCGCACCAAAAAACTGAGCGAACTTCAGCAGGGACAGATCCTCAAGGGCAGGGTGAAGAATGTCACGGATTTCGGCGCCTTTATTGATTTGGGCGGCGTGGACGGGCTTCTGCACATCACGGACATGAGCTGGGGAAGAATCAAGCACCCCTCTGAGATTCTCAATATCGGCGATGAGCTCAATGTCATGGTGATCGCCTATGCCCAGGACACACAGAGAATTTCGCTGGGCCTTAAGCAGATCGGCCAGGATCCGTGGAATGAGGCGGATAAAAAGTATACCGTCAATTCCAGGGTAAAAGGAAAAATTGTCAACATTCTCCCTTACGGTGCCTTTGTCGAACTTGAGAAGGGTATCGAGGGGCTGGTTCATGTGAGCGAGCTTTCCTGGACCAAGCGCGTGAGTCATCCTACCGAGGTGGTGAATCTTGGAGACGAAGTCGAGGCCATTGTGCTGAGTCTGGATAAGAATGAGCGCAAGATTGCGCTTGGTATCAAGCAGCTCGAAAACAACCCTTGGCTTCAGGTTGAGGACAAATATCCTGTCGGCAGTGTTGTGAACGGTAAGGTGAAAAATCTTACGGATTACGGCATTTTTGTCGAGATTGAGCCGGGCATCGGAGGGCTGGTGCATATTTCCGACATCTCCTGGACCAAGCGGGTGAATCATCCTTCGGATATGTTCAAGAAGGGGGATACGGTCACGGCCCGCGTGCTTTCGATTGACACGAATGCCAAGAAAATTTCCCTGGGGCTCAAACAGCTTGAAGAAGATCCCTGGCGCGAGTTCACCAAGGACATCAAGCTGGGTTCCGTGCTCAACGGGAAGGTCACCAAGGTGGTGAATTTCGGAGTGTTTGTTGAGCTTTCAGAAGGGCTGGAGGGGCTGGTGCACGTTTCCGAAATCCCGGAAAGGGAGGAAACAAAATTTCCCGACGCCTTTAAAGCGGGCGATGAATTGAGGGTCAAGGTTTTGCGGGTCGATGATGACAACCGCAAAATCGCGCTCTCACTCAAATTGAAGTAAAACCATTTAAATTTCCCCAAGCCCATCTTTCACGCATTTCCTGAGAGATGGGCTTTTTGTTGAGGCTTATGCCGCAGCTTGATATCCGCGACGAAATCAAAATTTTTGAAGAAGGCGTAGTGGATCTTATTTCCCGCGACGAGCTGGAAAAGAAGATTGCCCTTTCCCGCAAAGCCCGGAAACCCCTGCGCATCAAATACGGAGCCGATCCTTCCTCGCCCGACCTTCATCTGGGCCATACGGTTCCTTTAAGAAAGCTCCGCGCGCTTCAAGAGCTCGGCCACCAGATCATATTTTTGGTGGGCGATTTCACGGCTCGGATCGGCGATCCCTCCCAGCAGTCTGAAACCCGCCGCATGCTTACCGAAAAAGAGGTCAAAGCCAATGCCGAGACCTATCAGAAACAGGTTTTTAAGATTCTCGATCCGGCCCGCACAGAAGTGGTTTACAACGCCGATTGGCTGGATAAACTCACGCCTGCTGAATTCCTGACGCTCACCGCCAAATACACCGTGGCCCGCTTGCTTGAAAGAGATGATTTTAAAAAACGCTTTGACGCCAAACAGCCGATCGCACTGCTTGAGTTTTTATATCCTTTGCTGCAGGGCTATGATTCCGTGGTGTTGCGCTCGGATGTGGAATTGGGCGGCACGGATCAAAAATTCAACCTGCTTGTGGGCCGCGAGCTGCAGCGGGATTACGGCCAGGAGCCCCAGATCGTGATCACGCTCCCTATGCTCGAGGGGACGGATGGCGTCCAGAAAATGTCCAAAAGTCTCGGCAATTCCATCAGTGTCCGGGAACCGGCCAAGGAGATGTTCGGAAAAGTGATGTCGATTCCGGACTCGCTTTTATTCCGCTATTTTTCTTATTTCACGCAGCTGCCTGCGGCAGAGATTGCGTCCATGCAGAAATCCTTCGAACAGGGGAAAGCGCACCCGCGTGATCTCAAGGTAAGCCTTGCCAAGGAAATTGTAACTCTATATCATAACGCGGAAGACGCAAAAAAATCTGCCGCGGAGTTTGACAAGATTTTCCGCGACGGCGGCATGCCGGACGAAATCCAGGAAGTGGTGATCGCGCGCCACAAACTTAAAGAGGGGAAAATGGATATTTTGACTCTGCTTCAGGAAGCCCAGCTCACGGCCACCAAATCCGAGGCCCGGCGCTTGATTCAGCAGGGCGGCGTCAAGATTAACCAGAAAAAAATTGAAAACGAGAAGGAAGAAATCGAGCTTCCGCAAAAAGACCTCGTGGTACAGTGCGGCAAGCGCCGTTTTGCCCGGGTTCGCGTGCAGCCATGACTTTCATTGAGAATATGATTAAGGTAGTCATGACAGCCTCGTCTCTCATTCGAATTTTTATATGTAAGACGGGGCAGCCATGATTCAGGTTGAGAATTTAACCAAGTTTTTTGGCCAGCGAAAAGCGGTGGATGGGCTCACCTTTGAGGTGCGCGAGGGTGAGATTCTGGGCCTTCTCGGCCCCAACGGCGCGGGCAAGACCACGACCATGCGGATTCTGACCGGCTTTCTTTCGCCGAGCGAAGGCCATGTCCGGATTGACGGGATTGATGTGTCCAAGGAGCCGAGGAAAGTGCGTTCCTTGCTGGGATATTTACCCGAGGAAGTTCCTTTGTACCGCGACATGACAGCCGAAGGTTTTCTTGGTTTTGTGGCGCAGTTGAAAGGCATCCCTAAAACCGTGCGGCATGCAGCCATTGAAGAAGTGGCGGAGCTTTGCAAAATTCAGGAAGTGCGCAATCGTCTAATCGGCAAATTGTCAAAAGGTTACCGGCAAAGAGTGGGGCTGGCGCAGGCGCTTCTCGGCTCACCCAAAGTCCTGATTCTGGATGAGCCGACCAACGGGCTTGATCCCAAGCAAATCAACGAGATCCGGGAATTGATCAAAAGTTTAAAGGGAAAGCAGACCATCCTGCTTTCGACGCATATCTTGCCGGAAGTGAGCGCAGTTTCGGACCGTGTTCTTATTATTAACGAAGGCAAGCTGGTGGCGCAGGGGACGCCGGAGGAACTGGGCGAAAAACTGCGCACGGGCCAAGAAATTCTAATCACCGTGCGCGGGGATGTGAAAATCGTTAAGCCGGCGATTCACCGGATTCCGGGCGTGATCAGCGTGGAAAGGGTGGAGGCGCGGGGCTCGCAGGTGGAGGTTTATAAGGTGTTTTGCGACAAGACTCAGGACATGCGGGGGTTTGTGGCGCGCATATTGGTGGATTCGGGATTTGAATTACTCGAACTCAAAAGCGATACCATGAGTCTTGAAGATATTTTCCTTAAACTGGTCACCAAGGAGGAGGCGCCTCAGCCGGATGCTGCGGTGTTGACTGCGCCGGAGGTTTAAATGTCCAATATTCTGGCTATTTTTTCCAAAGACGTAAGGTCGTATTTTTCTTCCATGACAGCTTATGTGCTGACCACTATTTTTCTCATCCTTTCCGGATTTTTCTTTTCCTCCGCGGTGAGTTATTTCAGCTTTTATTCGTTTCAACTCTCAAGCCAGCCCTTTCTTGCCCAACAGGGGCTGAATCTCACCGAGGCCGTCATCGGAAATCTTTTTTTCAACATGAGCGTGATTCTCCTATTGATGATGCCTATTCTTACCATGCGGACGCTGGCCGAGGAGCAGAAACAGGGAACGTTTGAACTTCTGATGACTTATCCGGTGACTGAGTCCGAACTCGTATGGGGAAAATTCCTGTCCACGCTTTTTGTCTTTGGTGCCATGCTGCTTCCGACATTGGCCCATCTTTTGCTCCTTAAAATAGTCGGCGGAAATTTTGAATGGGGCGTGGTTCTGACCAGTTATCTGGGAATCGTGCTGCTTGGCGTGGCATTTCTGGCCCTGGGAATTTTTGCCTCATCCTTAACGGAAAATCAAATCATAAGCGCGGTGATCACCTTCGGTTTTCTTTTGATGCTTTGGATGATTGCCTGGCTGAACGAATTCCTGCCGCCCGAAACAGCTGCCTGGGCCAATGATTTTTCCCTGATACGGCATTTGGAGGATTTCTTCAAGGGAGTCGTGGAGCTTAGGCACGTTGTCTATTATCTGCTTCTTTCCGGATTTTTCCTCTTGCTGACCATCTGGCGGCTTGAATCGCGGAGGTGGGTGCGATGAACCGGTCGATATTTTCACGGCTTAATTTCTGGCTGCTGGGCGCTCTCCTTTTTTCTTTTGTCTCTCTTCTTTACACGGCGGCCGGTAAACACAATCTGCGCTGGGATTTTACCAAGGACAAGGTGTACACGCTTTCCGCCAAAACCGTGGAAGTGCTGAAAGGGTTTGGGAAAGAGGGAATTACGGTCAAGGCCTTTTTCAAAAACGACCAGACGGGCAAGGATGAGATGAAGGATTTCCTTTCCGCCTATGCGCACGACTGCCCTGCGCTTAAGTTTCAATTCGTGGACCCGGACCGCAATCCCGGCGAGGCCAAGCGCTACGGCGTGGATGAATACGGAACCGTGATTGTGGAGCGCGGCGAAAAGCGGGAACGTTTTAAGGAAATCAGCGAGGAGGCTTTCACCAACGCCCTTCTGAAACTCGGGCAGTCGAAGGCGCGTACGGTTTGCTTTACGCAGGGGCATGGTGAAAAGCTTCTCAAAAACGAAAAGGAAAAGGGTTATAAACATTTTGTGACGCGGCTTGAGTCTGAAAATTACAAGATCACGGGAGTGGTCCTTTCAAGAGATCCGTTGCCTGCCGACACGGATGTTCTGGTCATTGCCGGGCCGGTCACGGATTTTCTTCCGGAGGAAATGGAGTCGGTGAAACAGTACGCAGATAAAGGAGGGAAAATCCTTTTACTTCTGGATCCTTCGGAAATCCGGCTGAATCATCTGGAGGATTGGCTTAAAAGTTACGGCGTGACGCTGGGCGCAAGTGTGATCGTGGATAAATTGAGCCGTGTTTTTGGCGCGGATTATCTGATGCCCATTGTGACACAGTACGGCCGGCACCCCATCACCGAGAATTTTGGAGTGGCATCTTTTCTACCGGTCGCGAGAACCGTGTCCGGGGAAAAAGAAGTTCCGGAAGGGATTCGCGTGACGGAACTTGCTTTTACCAGTCCGGGAAGCTGGGCGGAAAAGGACTGGAAGCAAGTGAATGAAGGGAAGGTGAGTTTTGACCAGGGCGACACGCAGGGACCGCTCCCGCTTGCCGCGGCCGTGGAAAAAGAAAAATCACCCCTGCGTCTGGTTGTTTTCGGGGATGCAGATTTCGCGGATAACGCGCATTTTTATCTTTCGGGAAACAAGGACCTTATCCTGAATTCCGTGGCCTGGCTTTCGGGCGATGAAAAACTCGTGACTATCCGCCCCAGGGAAAGGGCGTCCACGCCGCTTGTTCTTTCAGACAGCCAGCAAAAACTAGTCTTCGCCATTCCCGTGTTTGCCCTGCCTTTTCTTTCGATCAGTTCCGGCCTGGGAGTTTTTCTTTTCCGCAAGAAGTACGCCTGAGTCATGTGGAATTTCAAACGCATTGCCTTTTTGGGAGCCGCAATCCTCGCACTCGGTTTTTACATCCATTACTCCGACCATCATTCTCATGAGGCCTCGGAGAGCCGCATCCGTTCCAGAAAAATTCTTTTGCTGCCCGATAAAAATCAAATCAATTCCCTGGTGATTGAGAAGAAGGGAAGGGATCCTATCGAGGTTAAAAGGGAAGGCGCCCGCTGGTGGATTGAGAAGCCCTTCCGCTATGAGGCGGAGGATTTGGTGGTGGAAGGGCTTTTGTCCGCGCTGACCTTGACCACCTGGGAGCGAAGTTTTTCAGCCGGGGATGTGAATCTTGAGGAGATGGGGCTCGAGGCTCCGGACCAGAAAATAACCGTGACGCTGACGACTTCCGCCGGGCTGGAGAAAAAAAGGCTCCTGATCGGCCGGGAGGTGCCGACCGGGAAATATGTTTACGCGCGTTGGGAGGAATCCGGGCCGGTGTACATGCTTTATGACCAGTTTGCCCGGTCTTTTGACAAGTCGCTTTATGCGCTCAGAAAAAAGCGGGTCTTTGAGATTACGGCGGATGAAATTTATGCCGTGGATGTGGCGCTCGAAGGAAGAAATTTTATTTTGATCAGACGAAACGACAAATGGCAGGCCGCAGCCAGGGAGCCGGTCGCGATGGAGCCGGCCAAGGTGGAAACTTTTATCTCCGATCTCACTAATCTTTATGCCAAGGAGTTTCTGGATGGGATGGATACCAAAAATCCCGATTTGGGTCTTGCGGGACATAAGTATGCTATCAATTTAACTAAAAAGGACGGCTCAGCCCTGACGCTCTGGGTGGGAAAGGAGAACAAGGAAAAGGAGGCTTTTTACGGCTTGAAAGAGGGTGAGCAGGCCGTACTCTTGATTCCGGCACAGAAAATCAAAGAGCTACCGCGAAGCGTGAAATTTTTCAGGCAGCGGGAGGAGTCTGCCAAGAAACTTGAGCTTGAGAAAGTACGGATTGAGAAGGCTGGAAAAGCAGCGAGCATGGTCAAGGTGGGAGGCAAGTGGCAGTTTGAAGCCGGCCAGATGCAGTCGGCCGGAAAACTGAATCAGGCCGTGAGTGAACTTATCGGATACCTTCAGGATGCGGATTTCGGAGAGCCGGATATCGAAATCAAACGGCCGCCTTTTCATTCTTCCGAAATTTCCGTGAAACTTCTCACCCCGGACAAAAAAATGCAGGAATATACTTTTTACAAAAAAGACAATACAATTGTAGCCAAAATTCCTTCTCAGCCGGGATTCTGCCGTCTGGATGAAAATGTCTGGAATGATGTGGATCAGTATTTTCAGCAGGTCTCAAATTCTAGGAAGGCTTGAGAGAGGATCGTCCTGTATGACGGTGAGAAACGGCCTGGCGGCGCTCAGGGAGCGAATGCAAAAAGCCGCTGAACGGGCGGGCCGGAACGCGGGCGCCATTGAGCTTGTGCTCGTGACCAAAAATGTGAGCGCGGAAAAAATCATGGAGGCGTATGAGGCGGGTGAGCGAAGGTTCGGCGAAAACAAGGTGCAGGAGCTTTTGAAAAAAAAAGGATTGCTTCCGCGGGATATTGAGTGGCATTTTATCGGGCATTTGCAGACCAACAAGGTGAAATCGGTGCTCCCTGAAGTGTCCCTGATTCATTCACTGGACAGCATCCGCCTTGCCGAGGAGATGGAGGCGAGAGCCGCGTCGGCAAATCAACGCGTGCCGGTGCTGGTGCAGGTGAATACAAGCGGAGAGCAGACCAAGTTCGGCGCGGCGCCGGCTGAGCTGCCTCAGATTTTGCAGGCTGTTTCTGGATTGGCGCATCTGGAGTTAAAAGGGCTTATGACCATCGGGCCTTTCACGGACAATGAGAAAAAAATCCGGGCCGCTTTCCGGTCACTCACGTCACTGCGGGATGCCTGGAAGGGAAAGGGATTTGCGGGGCTCAGGATGCTTTCCATGGGCATGTCGCATGATTTTGAGCTCGCGATTGAGGAAGGCGCGGATATGATAAGAATAGGAACCGCGGTTTTCGGAGAAAGGAATGTCAAACGTGCTGCATAAAAAAATCGGGTTTTTGGGCTGCGGCAACATGGGCAAGGGAATTCTGGCCGGCATGATCCGCAAACGGATCGCGAAACCGGGAGACATTAAAGTTTACGATGTCATTTCTGGAAAACTGGCTGAAATCAAAAAGGAATTTAAGATCGGGATTGCGTCCAGTATCGGAGGCTTGGTGAAAAGTTCGGATATTGTGATTCTTGCCGTCAAGCCGCAGGATTTGAGTTCTGCGGCCGGGGAAATAAGGCCGTGCCTGAATTCATGCCATCTTATGGTGACCATTCTGGCAGGCGTTCCCATCAAAAGGATTCAGAAGGAGCTTGGGGCCGGTGCCCGAGTGGTCCGAGCCATGCCCAATCTTGGGGCAACGATCGGGGAAGCGGTCACGGCCGTGACCGCTTCCAGGAAGAGTGATCTTAAAACCGGCAATGAAATTTTTTCAGGATGCGGCACCGTGCTCAATCTTCCGGAAAAATATTTTGATGCGGTCACGGCGCTGAGCGGCAGCGGGCCGGCTTACTTTTTTTATCTGATCGAGCTTTTGGAGCAGGAAGCGGTGCGGCAGGGGCTTTCGGAAAATGCGGCGCAGCTTCTGGTGAAACAGACGGCCAAAGGCGCTTCGCTGCTGGCCTGGAATTCCGAAGAATCCGCGTCTGTCTTGCGCCAAAGAGTTACTTCCAAGGGCGGAACCACGGAGGCGGCTTTGAATACGCTGGTTGCAGGGAATTTTCACAAGCTTTTCCATCAGGCCATTTCCAATGCGGTGAAGCGCGCCAAAAAATTAGGGAGGGGATAACCGATGTTTGTGCTGGGGCAACTTTTTATATCGCTATCGCTTCTTTTCAGCATGGTCTTCAAACTGCTTTATTTCTTGATCGCGATCCGGGTGCTTTTATCCTGGTTTCCCGTGGATCCCTACAATGACGTGGTGCGGACGCTTTATGCCATCACGGATCCCATTCTCGAGCCCTTGCGGAAGCTGCCGCTTAATATCGGCATGATTGATTTTTCGCCCATGCTGGCATTCATCTTGCTCACTTTTCTGGATAGTTTTGTGGTCGGCATCTTGAGGCGTCTGGCCATTCAATTTGGCGCCTAGCGTGGCTTGGGAGGTCAAGGTCATTCCCGGCGCTTCCTCGGACAAAGTGCTTGCCCTTTCAGAGTCGGCTCTCAAAGTTTATTTGAAGGCCAAGGCTCTGGAGGGAAAGGCCAATGAGGCCCTGATCCGGGTGCTGAGCGATCATTTCGGGGTTCCGAAAAGCCGGATCAAAATTGTGCGCGGCGAAAAAAGCCGCAATAAACTAATAGAGGTAGCCCCGCAGCCATAGGATACGGCGGGGTGGCCTCGAGAAAAAATTCGAGGCGCAAGATTTTATGACAGCCGAGAAAACAGAACTTAGGCAAAGAATTCAGGAGACCTGCGGCTGGATCCGGACCCGAGGAAAACCTCATCCGGAGATCGGGATCATTCTCGGCACGGGATTGGGCAAACTGGCGGAGCGGGTCCAGGAGGATTTTTCGGTCCCTTATGAAAAAATTCCCAACTTTCCGGTGTCAACCGTGCAGTCCCATGCGGGAAAACTTCTTTTCGGAAAACTTCACGGGAAAAACGTCATGGTGATGGAGGGAAGATTCCATTATTACGAAGGCCATTCGCTGGCGGATATCACGTTTCCGGTGCGGGTGATGAAGGAGCTGGGCGTCAAAGTCTTGATTGTCTCGAACGCGGCCGGGGGCATGAATCCCGAATATCAGCACGGCGATCTTGCGGTAATTACGGACCACATCAATTTTATGGGTGTTAGCCCTCTCGTCGGCCCCAATGACGCCAAGCTGGGGTCCCGTTTTCCCGACATGATTGAGCCCTATTCCAGACGTCTCATCGGTCTCACGGAGAAAATCGCCAAGCAACAAAAAATCACGCTCCGCAAAGGTGTTTATATCGGCGTCACGGGTCCCAATCTCGAAACTCGGGCCGAATACCGCTTTATGCGCATGATCGGCGCGGATCTGGTCGGAATGTCCACGGTGCCTGAAGTCATTGTGGGAGCCCACGCCGGGCTCGAGATCCTGGCCCTGAGCATTGTCACGGACATTTGCCTGCCTGATTCGCTCAAGCCGGTCAATATCGAGGAGATTATCCGCATGGCTGAGAAATCGAGCGCGAAGCTGAATACTCTGGTCGAAGGGGTGATCGAGGCGCTTTAACCATGACAACACAGAAAAATTACAAAGACACAATCAACCTTCCGAAGACTTTATTTCCTATGAAGGGAAATCTTCCGCAGCGTGAGCCGGAAATGCTCAAACAGTGGAAGGATGAGAAGCTTTACGAAAGAATCCGGCAAAAGAGCACGGAACAGAAGCAGAAATTTTTGCTGCATGACGGCCCGCCCTACGCCAACGGCAATATTCACATCGGCCATGCTCTGAACAAAGTCCTCAAGGACATCATCGTGAAATATAAAACCCTGCGCAGATTTGATGCGCATTATGTGCCGGGCTGGGACTGCCACGGGCTTCCCATTGAGCTCCAGGCACTGAAAGAAATGGGGAAGAAGAAAGAAGAAGTGCTCCAGCTTGAATTTCGGAAAAAGGCCCGGGCCTACGCTGAAAAGTATATTGGAATTCAAAGGGAAGAGTTTGTCCGGCTCGGTATTTTCGGCGACTGGGACAAACCTTACCTCACCATGAATTACGACTATCAAGCCACTATTGCCGAATCCTTCCTGAAACTCTACGAAAAGGGCTACATCGAACAGCGCCTCAAACCCGTTCCTTGGTGTTGGGACTGCGAAACCGCGCTGGCGGATGCGGAGATTGAGTATGAAGATAAAACAGATGAGACCGTGTATGTAAAATTTTTAATTGATAAACCAAATTCTGAAATTTCAGACTTAGCGGAAGAGAAACCTGTTTATTTTATAATTTGGACTACAACGCCATGGACTTTGCCCGCAAATGTTGGCGTTGCTGTAAATAAAAGATTGGGATACAGCTTTGCGGTTTTTAAAAACGAATGCTGGATTTTTGCGACCGGGTCACCCCTTCTTGAGAAAGTTAAATCAAGTCCGCAAATGCCGGAGAATATGAAACAACTCACCGTTGATTTTGCTACAGGTATCGATTTGAATGGACTTGAATACCGTCATCCATTTTTGAATCGAGTGGGTAAGGTCATTTTGGCGGATTACGTATCTGCTGAAGATGGAACCGGCATTGTCCATATCGCTCCGGGACACGGCGAAGAAGATTATCGATATGGCCATTTGGAGGACAAGCTGGACATTGTTTCTCCGGTGGATAGCCGGGGAAAATTCACCAAGGATTTTCCGGAAGGAGCAGGTCTTCGTGTTTTGAAAGAGGGGAATGAAAAAGTTATAGAAATTCTGAAAGAAAAAGGCGTTCTGCTTCATACTGAAAAATATTCGCATTCCTACCCGCATTGCTGGCGGTGCAAGAAGCCGATTATTTTCCGTGCCACAAAGCAGTGGTTTCTCAAAATCGATGAACACGGGCTTAGACAAAAACTTTCGAATGAAATCCGCAAGAATATCGCCTTTTACCCGGAAGGGGGCAAGAATCGCATCGGCTCCATGGTCGAAACAAGACCGGACTGGTGTTTGTCCCGCCAACGCTATTGGGGAGTTCCTATTCCTGTTATTTCCTGCCAATCCTGCAATAAAATTTTTGTTGCTGAAACCAAAGAAGAAATCGTAAAGCAGTTCCGGGAAAAGAGCGCGGATGTTTGGTTTGAAAAGGAGGCGGCTGAATTTTTTGGGAACAAAAAGCCGACTTGCTGCGTTTCCCCAAAGCTTAAAAAAGAGACGGATATTCTTGACGTCTGGTTTGATTCTGGCGTGAGCCATCAGGCCGTGCTCAAAAAAAATCAGGAGCTTTCTTATCCGGCGGATTTATATCTCGAAGGATCGGACCAGCATCGAGGTTGGTTTCAAAGCTCTTTGACCACGGGCATTGCGCTTGACGGATTTTCTCCGTTCAAAGGAGTTCTCACGCACGGTTTTGTGGTGGACGGCGAGGGTAAAAAAATGTCCAAATCCGCGGGCAATGTGGTGGCGCCGCAGGAAGTGATGCGCGATTTTGGTGCGGATGTGCTCCGGCTTTGGGTCGCCTCCTGCGATTATCAATTCGATGTGCGGCTGTCCAAAGTAATTTTAAGTCAGCTGGTGGATTCCTACCGTAAGATCAGGAATACATTCCGCTATCTCTTATCCAATCTGTACGACTTTGAGCCTAAAAAAGACAGGATTCCTCTTGAAAAACTTCATCCACTGGATCAATGGGCTGTGATCCGAACCGATCAGCTTGTCCTGGGAGTTGACAAGGCTTACGGCGAATATGATTTTCATGAGGCCTATCAGCAAATTCATGATTTTTGTTCCGTGATATTGAGTTCCTATTATTTTGACGTTTTAAAAGACACGCTTTACACGGCCGGGAGGAATTCCTTTTTCCGGCGCTCCGCCCAATCCGCACTTTTCTACATTCTTTCGGAATTAGTCAGGATGGCCGCCCCCATTTTAACTTTCACATCGGATGAGGTGTGGAGATCTTTTGCCATGCAGGAGGGCGTGAGTTCCGTGCATGGAAGTTTTTGGGATGTCGACGCCAAGAAAAAGCCTACTCCCAAGTCTTATTCTGATTGGACAATGATTCGCAGTTTAAGAGACGCCGTAACGCCGTTTCTTGAGAAAAAAAGAACGGCGGGGTTGATTGGTTCCAGTCTCGATGCCAAAATTTATTTACAGATTCATCACGCGGAGCTTGAGCGCGTGGTCACTGAAAATTGGAAAGAATTGGGGCGCGTTTTTATTGTATCGCAGGTAGAAAAGCTGGACGGCCCGCGTGAAGGAGTAGAAGACGCGGTCTTTCAAGCCGCCGGTTTATCGGACCCGGTAAAGATAAGCGTGGCGGTTGAAAAAGCAGACGGCCTGAAATGCGAGCGCTGCTGGAATTTTTCCACCGCGGTGGGGAAAAACTCAGAACACCCAACCCTTTGTTCCAAATGTATTTCCGCGCTCAAAGAATAAGACAGTTTTTTAAAATCCCTCATTCCTTTTTTATTTGCCCTTTTCTTGACATTCCCCGGTTTGTGGATTAAACTTATCCCACGGTGCAGTAAATAGTTAGGATAATGTACCTCCAAAAAAGAAAGCTCTTCCTCAAACGCTTCGTTATTTTTGTTATCCTCTCGTCCTTTCTCTGTATTTTTGTTTTTTTCCTGAATTTTATTTTCACGCGTCTGTCCTGGACCTTGGATCTTTACCGCAATCCCTGGCAGCTGATTCTTCTCACAGCTTTTGCCGCCACGATTCTCTATAAACCTTTTGATTATTTAGTGTTGGTTCTTTTCCGGCACGTATTTTTCAGAAAAAAAATGGCGCGTCTTCAGGCTCTCAAAAATGCGTCCAAGACCCTGCTTCACGTGCTGGATCTGAAAGAACTTTCCAATCTGATGGTGAATACCCTCGCCGAGATTTTGCGGCAGCGCATCGCGGTGCTCGTGCTTTGGGACCCGGTGCGAAAGTCTTTTTGGGTGGCTTCTTGCTCGGGGCTTGCGATCATGGCCCTCAATAAAATCCGGTTTGAGGAAAAGGATCCCATGGTCCGTTTTTTGAAAGAACGCAAGGGGCTGGTGGAAAGAGAAAAGTGCCTGCGCGAGTTTTCGTGGCCAGAGGTTTATGAGATCAGCAAGGGTTTTGAACTGCTCGGGGCCCAGGCCTTGATTTCGATTTTTTGGGAAGAAAACTGGATGGGATTTTTAAGTCTGAGCGGAAAAAAGGGTGGAGCCCCTTTTTCGAGTGATGAGGTAAGAGCCATTGAGGATTTTGCGGAGTCGGCTGGTTTTGCGTTGAGGAGCGCGGTGCATGTGGATGAGCTTAAGCAGATGAACGAGAAGCTCAAGGACCTTCAGTCGCGGCTTCTTCAAACCACCAAACTGGCGGCCATTGAACAACTTGCGGCCGGCATCGCGCATGAAATCCATAACCCGCTTACCATTATATCCGGCAAGGCCCAGATCCTTTTATTAAAGAAAAACAAACAGCTTGATGAGAAAACCCTGGACCAGACCCTAAAAACCATAGTAAAGCAAACCAAGCGAGCTGCCGATATTACCAGAAAACTTCTTATGTTTTCTGAGCCGACATCCTCGGGCAAGGATGTGATTGAGTTCGAAAGTGTGGTTGACGATACCTTGGCCTTAATATCCTATCAAACCACTTTGGACGAAATCACCATCCGGAAGTCAATTTCGAAAAATATTCCGCCTTTTACGGGGGAAATCAACGAGATTAGGGAGGTTTTTTTAAATTTGATTTTGAATGCCGTGCAGGCCGTTGAGAGAAAAGGGATGATTCATATCCAGATCCGTTATCTGGAACGCGACGGTTTTGTCGAGATCAAAATCCAGGATACGGGCAAGGGGATTCCTGCCGAAACCATTCCTCGGCTTTTTAATCCATTTTTTTCCACCCGGGAGGGGGGGCTCGGGCTGGGACTTTTTATCACCCAACAGATTGTGCACCGGTATCAGGGTTCCATCCACGTGGAGAGCGAACCTGGCAAGGGAACGGTGGTGGTGATCCATCTTCCCGAGAGGACTGCTTCCTGGGGAGGCGATCCGGTGCCTGCCGAGCCTCAGGAAACGAAGGTGGAATCATAAGTGATAAGGAGGAAATTTTTATGATGACCAAGATGCTTGTGGTGGACGACGAAATCGAGATCTGCGATTTTCTAAAGACCTTTTTCGAGGAAAGAAACTACAAAGTTTTCACCGCGCTGACCGGGGAGGTAGCCATCCAGCTTGTGGATCAGGAAAATCCCGCCATCGTGCTTCTGGACATCAAAATGCCGGGGCTTGACGGTATTGAAGTCCTCAGAAGAATCAAGACTTTCCATCCGGCGACCAAAGTGATCATGGTCACGGCCATTGAGACGCGCGACAAAATCGATGAAGCGACGCGCCTTGGGGCAGACAATTACATCACCAAACCGCTCAGCCTGGAATATCTTGAAACAGACGTCAAGGACAAGCTGGAATCCCTGGTGAAATGACCAGTTATCAGTACCACGAGGCGCTGAAGAACGCCGCGAAAAGCATGGTCCGGGTCAAAGACCCGAAGCGCCTCCTTAAAATGATCATCCGCTTCATCGACCGTGAAGTGGGGCTCAGCCACACCTCCATACTGATCTACGACCAGCCCAATCACCGCTATATTTTTATCGATTCCAAAGGAGACCGCCGGCTTCCCGTGGGCCTGGTGCGGCTTGACGCGGACAACCCGCTGATCGGCTGGTTCAAGGAAAAGGAGAAAAATTTTCCCATCAGCAGGGATTTTGTCACTCAACAGCAGATCCTGCGCCTTTTGGGCAATGACTCCTTCCTCGACCAGCATCCCGCGGTCGAGAAAAAACTGCAATCTATTAAGGAACAGATGGAGGTTTTCCGGGCCGCGGTTTGCGTGCCGGGTTTTTACAAGGGAGAGCTGCTCGGCATCCTTCTTCTCGGTGAAAAAGTGGATAAAAGTGATTTTTCACTGGAGGAACTCACCTTTTTTCAGACCCTGGCGAATGACGCGTCCATGACCATCAAGGCGGCCGAATTTCACGATGATCTTGCCAAACGAAACAAGGAACTTGAGGAAAAAATCGAGGAGATCAGCCGGCTGAGGAAAAAGGAGCAGCAGACTTATTACCAGATTATTCTCTCGCTCGCGCGTGAAGTTCACGCCCGCGACGCTTACACCTCGGGCCACATGGAGGAAGTGGAAAAGCTGGGGCTTATGACCGCCGAGGAAATGGGGTTGGATATGACCGGGCATAAAAAGAATATTCTCGTGGCTGCGCTTCACTTGCATGACGTAGGCAAAATCGGCATTCCGGACAATATTCTAAAAAAGGAAGGGAAGCTCACGGAAGAAGAATGGCTGGTCATGCGCGATCATGTTTTTAAGGGCGCACGGATTCTTGAACCCCTGGATGATTTCAAGGAAGTGGCCAAGATTGTGATGCTGCACCATGAGAATTATGATGGGTCTGGCTATCCTTACGGCCTTAAGGCGGGCGAGATTCCCATTGAAGCCCGGATTATCTGCGTGGTCGACACCTTTCATGCCATGGTCTCCTCTCGCTGTTACCGCAAAGGCCGGCCGTTTGATTATGCCATCAAAGAGCTTGAGAAGTGCGCGGGCAAGCAGTTTGATCCCCAGGTGGTGAAAGCGTTTATTTCGGCCATCACCAAACGGCTGCGGCCCCAATACGACGAGGAAACCGGCCTCGAAATCACGCCTTCCCAGCAGCAGGCTTCCTAGTGTCGCGTCAACCTTGAAATTATCAGTCTGTTCTTTTGATGGAAGACGCGTACAGTACCGTGCTCTCATAAAATTAAATTTGACACGGTACTAGATTTCTAACGTGGATATCTGATTGACTTATTGGAATCCGCTAAGTATAATCCACCACCTCTAAATTCAAGAAAGGCCTAATTTTGTAATATGAATAAAAAAGAACTCAAAGAATTCAAAGATCAGCTTGATCTGGTAAGACGAAAAATCATCGGAGATCTCGATCATATTGAGAAAGATACTCTAAACAAAAGCCAGCGCGATGCTTCCGGTGATCTTTCGGGCTACGGTTTCCATATGGCGGATGTGGCCACCGACAATTATGACCGTGAGCTGAACCTTGATTTGGCCTCGACCGAGCAGAAGATACTCAATGATATTGCCACGGCCCTGAAAAGAATTGACGATGGAAGCTATGGCAAATGCGAGGCTTGCGAGGAGAAAATAAGCGTTCAGCGGCTCAAGGCCATGCCTTATGCCCGCCTTTGCATCAAATGCAAGGAGGAAGAGGAAAAAAAGGCTAAAAAGGGCGGTTGACTCTCCCTTTCTGAATGTTTATTTATGTCCTTAGTTTTATCATTGTCCTTCTCGACCAGATAACCAAGTTTCTAGCCCTCAAGTATCTGGCCCCCTATAAAAGCATTCCTGTTATCCCCAATATTTTTCATCTGAGTTTGGTTCAGAATCCGGGCATTGCCTTTGGCCTTTTCGGAAAACAGGCGCCTGTGCTTACGGCCGTGGTGATGCTTTGCCTTGCCGGGCTTTTAATCCTTTCTTTCCAGATGAGGAAGGCAAATTGGGTTCAGCGTGTATCGCTTGCTTTTATCATGGGCGGCGCAGTCGGGAATTTGATCGACCGGCTAGTTTTCGGCCATGTGGTGGATTTTCTCGATTTTCGGGTCTGGCCGGTTTTTAATATTGCGGATTCCTTTATCACCGTGGGTGTACTCACTTTTCTTCTGATTTCCATGAGAAAGTCCTGACCATGAGGCCTGTTTTATTTCACATCGGACCGCTTTCTATTTATACCTACGGATTCTGCGTCGCGTTTGGTGTTTTGCTTGCGGTTTTTCTCATGCAGCGCCGGAGCTCGGACGAAGGGTGGACGGCGGACGAGGTCCTGGATCTTGTTCTTTTGTTCACGCTTTTCAGTTTCGTGGGCGCAAGGATTTTTTATGTAGTTCAGCACTGGGATTATTACGCGCATAACCCGTCCGAGATCATCAAAATTTGGGAGGGCGGCGTTGTTTTTTACGGCGGGGTGATCGCCGGACTTATTTTTCTTTGGGCTTATCCCCGTAAAAAAGGATGGCCGCCTCTCAAAGTCATGGATTTTTTTGCGCCTTTCATTGCCATGGCGCACGGATTTGGGAGAATCGGTTGTTTTCTGAACGGCTGCTGTTATGGCAAAGAATTTTTTTCCTCCTGGTCGGTTCGTTATTCCTTTCTTACCTTTCCTGTTCATCCCGTCCAGATTTACGAGGCCGTTTTTAATTTTATCGTTTTTTTCATTCTGCTCGGCATTCACAGGCAAAAAAAATACGACGGGGAAACGACGCTGGCTTATTTTTTTATCTATAGCGCCGGCCGTTTCTTTCTGGAAAATTTTCGCGGAGATAACATGCCTTTTTTTGCCGGCCTCACTCTTCCGCAGCTTATCAGTACGGTCTTTGTCGCCGCGTCGCTTCTGGTCTACTTTATTTTTTTTCGAAAACGAGCATGACGCAAAAAGAAATCCTCATCGAAGAAAGCATGGAGCGGCTGGACCTTGTCCTCGCCAGAAAATTTCCAGGAGATTTTTCAAGGACCCGCATCAAGGAGATGATAGCCGGCGGTATGGTTTTGGTGAACGGCAAATCCGTCAAGCCGCATTACCTGGTCAAAAAGGGGGATCGCGTGATTCTGGAGGTGGTGGAGCGTGAAAACGTGGACACCCGCGGCGAGGATATTCCGCTCGAAATTCTTTACGAGGATGAAGACCTTCTGGCCGTGAACAAGCCGGCCGGCATGGTGGTGCATCCCGCGTACGGAAACTTTGAACACACGCTGGTCAATGCCCTTATCCATCACACCCGCCATCAGCTTTCTTCGCTGGGCGGAACGGTCCGGCCGGGCATTGTGCACCGGCTGGATAAAGACACGTCGGGCGTGATCGTGGCGGCGAAAAATGATTTTACGCACCGCTCGCTTGCCAAACAGTTTAAAGCCCATTCATTGACCAAGGTGTATGAGGCCGTAGTCAAGGGCGTGGTCCAGCATGACGAGTTAAAATGCGAGGAAGCGGTGGGTAGGGCTTTTCTGAACCGGAAGAAGATTATTGTAAAGCCGTCAGGGGGCAAGGATGCGCTCACGTTTTTTCGGGTTCTCGAACGATTGAAAGGAGCCACGTATCTTGAAGCCCGGCCGGAGACAGGCCGCACGCATCAGATCCGTGTTCATCTCGCCTCGCTGGGGCACCCGGTTTTGGGAGACCCGCTCTATGGAGGATTTTCGCCTCTGATCAACCGGCATGCCCTGCACGCAAAATCCCTTGAAATCACGCATCCGCGCACTCAAAAGCGATTACGTTTTTCGAGCAAATTGCCGGAGGATATGAAGCAATTACTGATAGCGCTGCGGCGCTGAAACCGTTATAATCGCGCCCTCGGGGAGGTTTGTACTTCATACCTTATAATTCTCATTATCTATGCCCCAGTTTTATTACGTTTTTTTTATATTTTTTCCAACCTTGGCCGCGCTGGTCGCGGTGTATTTCCACCGTGGAAAAACGTTCCATTCGTTTTCCAAAATTGATTCCCAAACCCTATCGGGAGGGGCCCAGGCGGCCAAGTTGATTTTGGATTCGGAACATTTGTTTGACGTTCGTATCGAGCGATTGGACAGGGGAACACACAGCCGGTATTCCCTGCAGAAAAAAACCGTGATGCTTTCGCCTTTTGATTATGACAGCCGTTCCTTCACGGCCATCGGGCGTGCGCAGCACGAGACAGGTCATGCGCTTCAGCACATGGAAGGCAGCGTAGTCCTTTTTTTGAAGTCCCTCTTATGGCCATGGCTCAGGCCCTGCGGAACACTTTCTCTTGGGCTTTTGCCTTTGAGTCTGATGCGGTCTTGGCGAGGGCTTTATGCCTGGGGGGCAATATTTTTTACGGGTTACATGTTTTTTGCGCTCCTTATTTTTTCTCTGGAGGTGAACGCATCGCGGCAGATCAATGCCAAGCTCGTGGAGCTTCAGGTGCTTCCTCCGCAGGAACTTCGCCTGGTCGAAAAAGTTCTTGAAGCCGCGGCTCTAGGATGTCTGGTGAGTTTGTTTTTACCGTTTGAAAAATTAAGGATACGGCATGCTGCGCAATCTTAAAGAATTCATCGAGGCCTTAAAAAAAGAAGGCGAGATTCACATCGTTAAATCCGAGGTGGATCCCACGCTTGAGATCACGGAAATTTATGACCGGATTGTCAAGAAACAGGGCCCGGCGCTTTATTTTGAAAAGGTGAAAGGCTCCAAATTTCCGCTAGTCATCAATCTCTTCGGCTCCGAGCGCCGGATGAATTTGGCTCTGGGCGTGAACCGGATCGAGGAAGTGACGGACAAGCTCACGGAATTTCTCGATATGAAAGTTCCCGAAAAATTCACGGAAAAAATCAAACTCCTTCCGAAACTCCACCTTTTGCACAAAATGACGCCCAAAACCGTGAAACGGGCGCCCTGCCAGGAGGTGGTGGATTCCAATCCTAACCTGGATGAAATCCCCGTGATTCAATGCTGGCCGGAAGACGCTGGCCGTTACATCACCTTCCCGATGGTGATTACCAAGGATCCCGAGACAGGGATACGCAATGTCGGCACGTATAGGATGCAAGTGTTTGATCGGAATACCACCGCCATGCACTGGCAGGTGCATAAGGATGGAACCACGCATTTCCGGAAAACCAAAGAAATGGGGAAGAAACGCATTGAAGTCGCGGTGGCATTGGGTGCGGATCCAGTCACAAATTTTTCTGCTGTGTGCCCGCTTCCATTCGGGATTGATGAGTTCGTTTTTGCCGGATTTCTCCGCGGCGAGCCGGTGGAGCTCGCCAAATGCAAAACCGTGGATTTGGAGGTTCCGGCTGAGAGCGAGTTTGTGCTGGAAGGGTATGTGGATGTGGATGAACGGAGAATGGAAGGACCTTTTGGGGATCACACCGGGTATTACTCGCTGGCCAAGGAATTTCCGGTATTTCACATTCAATGCATCACGCGGCGCAAAGACCCGGTTTATCTCACCACCGTGGTGGGGCGGCCGCCCATGGAAGACGGCTGGATGGGCAAAGCCATTGAGAAGATTTTTCTTCCGCTTCTCCGGACGCAGCTTCCGGAAATTGTGGATATGAATCTTCCGGTGCAAGGGGCTTTTCATAATTGCGTTCTAGTTTCCATCAAGAAAAGTTATCCCCAGCATGCCAGGAAAATCATGTATTCCATCTGGGGGCTCGGTCAGCTCATGTTTGAAAAAATGGTGCTGGTGTTTGACGCGGATGTCAATTTGCAGGACCCGGGGGAGGTGGCGTGGCGTGCTTTTGCCAATGTGGATCCCAAGCGCGACATGGTTTTTACGGAAGGGCCGCTGGACGAGCTGGATATTTCTTCGTGCTATGAACTTTACGGCTCCAAAGTGGGTGTGGATTGCACGCGGAAGTGGCCGGAGGAGGGCATGAAAAGGCCTTGGCCTCCGGATATTGTGATGAGCGACGCAGTCAAAAAAAATGTGACGGAAAGGTGGAAGGAATATGGTTTTGGCGAGCCCTGCCGGAAATAAAGTCAAAATTTTCCTTCAGATGATTAAATTCGAGCACACGCTTTTTGCCCTGCCGTTTGCTTATCAAGGGCTTTGGCTGGCGGAAAGAGGCCGGCCGCGGCTTTCGGTTTTTCTTTGGGTAACATTGGCGATGGCAGGGATGCGGACCGCTGCCATGGCTTTCAACCGGCTGGTCGACCGCAAAATCGACCGTTTCAATCCGCGCACCAAAAACTGGGCCCTGCCGAGCGGTTTGCTTTCTCCGTCAGCGGTTGCGTTCGCTGCGGTTTTCGCCGCGAGCATTTATTTTATTGCAGCCTTTATGCTGAATCCTCTTTGCCTTTTGCTATCGCCGCTTCCGCTTCTTATGATCACTGCGTATCCCTATCTCAAGAGATTTACATGGTTCTGCCACTTTTTTTTGGGTATGATATTGGGCATTGCGCCTGCGGCCGGATGGATTGCAAGCCGGGGAAGCGTGTCCGCGGAGTGCTGGATTTTATTTGCCGCGGTTTTTTGCTGGGTGGCGGGTTTTGATATGATTTATGCGCTTCAGGATGTGGCTTTTGACAGGGAATTCGGCCTTCGTTCCTTTCCTGCCGCCTTTGATATGCAAACAACTTTGCGGCTGACTCGTGGCCTGCATGTCCTGACCGTTCTTTTGCTCGCGGCCTTGGCGCGGGTGGCGCATCTCGGAGCGTTTTACTGGACCGGATGGGTGTTGATCACCGGATTTTTGCTTAGGGAGCACTGGCTGGTTGCCAAAGCCGGTCTTGCAAAAGTTCAGGAGGCCTTTTTTTTAATGAATGTGCTGGTTAGCAGCGTTCTTTTTTTTGCCACATGGATGGATCTTTTATGAAACCCTACGTTATTGCGATTTCGGGATCAAGCGGAGCGATTTACGGCCTGCGCCTGACGCGTGTTGTCGCGGAACTCGGCTATGATTTGATTCTTACGGTCACGGACGCGGCACGTCAGGTTATGAATGAAGAGTTGGGCATGGACATTCAGGATATTTCAAATGCCGGTTTTTTAAACGGGCTTTTCAGTCCCAAGGCGCTTGAGCGGATTCGCTATTTTCATTATAAAGACCTCCTTGCTCCGATTGCGAGCGGATCTTTTCACACCGGGGGCATGGTGGTGATGCCCTGCAGCGTGTCCACGGTTGCGCAGATTGCAAACGGCGCTTCGCAAAATCTTTTGGAGCGCGCCGCGGATGTGGCCATCAAGGAGAGAAGAAAATTGATTTTAGTTCCCCGAGAAACGCCTTTAAGCGCTATTCACCTTGAAAATATGCTCAAACTCGCGCGGCTGGGCGTGGACATTGTGCCGGCCAGCCCTGGCTTTTACGGCATGCCGCAGCGAATCGATGATTTGATCGATTTTGTGGTGGGCAAGGTGCTGGATCTTTTGGGGATTGAGGCCGAACTTTTTAAGCGTTGGAGAGGCAACCCTTCGGAACATGCCGGCAATACCAACCTGTTCCTCAGGGTGAGTTCATAAGGGGATGCATGAATTCAGCAACCCAGCAATCAGTTCTCCGGCTCGGGAAAATAGACTTTTTTAACACCCTCCCGTTTTTTTATTCTCGGAACTCTGAAGAGCTTCAATCCCAAATTTCTTTTGTAGCAGGTTCTCCCCGCGAAATTAACGAAAAAATGCGGCACGGCGAGATCGATCTAGGACTTGCCTCCTCATTTTTCTATGCGCTTCATCCCGAAGACTTCCTCATTCTGCCCGGACTTTGCATTGGCGCTTCCGGCCGGTCGGGGAGCGTTATCCTCTACTCCCATGATCCCATCGACAAGCTTGACGGAAAAACCATTGCCCTTTCTTCGAAAAGTCTGAGTGCCGCAACGCTACTCAGGATTCTTTTAATGAAACGCTGGGGATTCTCAAACCGGTTTGAGAATTCCGCACTGCCGCCGGAAGAAATGCTGGAGCGTTTCGGCACATGCCTTTTGATCGGAGATGAAGCGCTTTTTTTTAGCCCGGAGAAGGCGTATGCCTATGATTTAAGCCAATGCTGGCAGGAATGGACGGGTTTTCCGTTTTGTTTTGCGCTATGGCTAGCCCGTAAGGATTATTTTGAACAGAATCCTTCTCAGGTCCGGAGCGTGCATCAATGGCTGGCTCGCAATCTGGGCCGCAATCTGGCGGATCCTGAAGGCATGGTCTCGGAGCATTCGCTTCCGCCTTTTCAGAAAACACTTGTGGCCGCATACCTGAAGAGTTTAGAATACCAACTGACACCGGCCATAGAGCAAGGGCTTCAGCTTTTTTTTAAGTGTGCTGCAGACTGCGGGCTGGCATCAGCGAACGTGCCGTTGAATTTTATTTAGGAGGATTGCAATGCCGGTTGCGGAAAAAGTAATTGAAAAGCGTTTGCGGGGAGAGCGCCTGAATCTCGAGGACGGGATCCTGCTTTATGAGGCGGATTTGATGCTGCTCGGCGCGGCGGCCAAGGAAATCCGCAAGCAGCATTTCCCCGGGAACCAGGTTACCTTTGTAATCGACCGGAATATTTATTACACCAATGCCTGCGTGGCGGACTGCTCTTTTTGCGCCTTCTACCGCCGGCCGGGTCATAATGAGGCCTACACGCTGGAGCGCGAGGAAATTTTTAAGAAGATCCAAGCGCTCGCGGATGTCGGCGGCACGCAGGTCCTGATTCAGGGAGGGCTCAATCCCGAACTGCGCATTGATTATTATCTGGAGCTTATCCGAAGCATCCGCGAGGCATTTCCCCAGATTCATATTCATTCCTTCTCACCCCCTGAAATTGACATGATTGCCAAGCTGGAGCGCATGACGTATCAACAAGTTCTTGCCAAAATGAAGGAGGCGGGCCTGAATTCGCTTCCTGGCGGCGGAGCGGAAATGCTCATCGACCGGGTCCGCAATATCATCAGCCCTAAAAAAATTTCAGCGGATAACTGGATCAAGGTCTGCCGCGCGGCGCATGAAGTGGGGCTCAAGACCACGGCCAGCATGGTGTTCGGCCATGTGGAGACTATTGAAGAGCGGATTATTCATCTTCTCAAATTGCGCGACCTTCAGGATGAGACCGGCGGGATCCGCGCGTTTATCACCTGGTCCATGTCCACCAAGGGAACACCCGGGCTGGAGCATTTGCCCATGGCCAGCGGCGAGGATTATTTGAGAACGGTCGCGGTTTCGCGCCTTATGCTCGACAATATCCCAAGCATTCAATCAGGATGGGTCACGGAAGGGCACAAGCTGGCGCAGGTGGCGCTTGAGTTTGGCGCCAATGACATGGGCGGCACGCTGATGGAAGAGCTGGTGATCGAGCCCACGGGCATCAAGTACAAGACCACGGAGCATGACCTGATCCGTCTCATTCACAAGGCCGGCTATCAAGCGGCCCAGCGCAACACTAACTACGAAATCGTCCGCCAAGTTTCCTGATGCCTTCTGCTGTTTTTTCCACACCGGATTCCTCGCGTATCAAACAAATTTTCACGGAAATCACGCCGCGTTATGATTTGTTGAACGGGCTTCTTAGCATGAACCTGGACCGTTCCTGGAGGCGTTGGGCAGTGCGCAGGACACTCGAGGGCGGGGAAAAGTCCATTCTTGATATCGGGACGGGGACGGGCAAGTTTCTTAAGGCCTTTCTCGAAAAGGGGGATTTTGAGAAAATAGTAGCTATTGATCTGTGCGAGAGCATGCTGAAAAAAGCGAAAGAATTGATGCCTGGGCGTGACATCGCATGGCTCAATACGGATATCTCCCAGGGTATCCCGCTCGAGAATGATTCGTTTGATCTGGTGACCGCGGCTTTTACGTTGAGAAGCATTCAAGGTGACCTTCCTTTTTTTTTCAGCGAAGCGGCCCGAGTCTTGAAACGCGGCGGAAAAATCGCATTTCTTGAACTCACCCGGCCGCGCAGCGTCTGGTTTCAAATGCTTTATTATCCCTACCTGAAGACCTATCTGCCCTTGATGGGCGCTTTGATTTCCGGGTCGAGCAAGGCCTACTCGTTTCTGGCCAATTCCATCCTTCATTTTGATGAGCCGGGGAAAATTCGGGGCCTTCTTGAAAATGCTGGTTTTACAAACGTCAATCTTCACAGTTACACGGGCGGAATTGCCACGCTTATCACGGCAAAAAAGTCATGAGTTTTGATCTTCAACTTAAAAATTTAAAAATTGAGCTTCCCACGGCTCCAAAACCCGTGGGGTCCTATGTTTCGCTGGTGGAGGAGAACGGTCTGGTTTTTTTAAGCGGCTTGCTTCCGAGAAGGGGAAGTGAGGTGGTGTATTGTGGGAAGATCGGCGCGGATTTATCTGTTGGCGAGGGAGCCCAGGCGGCTCGGCTCTGCGCACTGAATGCCTTGAGCGTGATCCGGGATCATTACAGTACGCTGGATAAGGTCGGACGTATCCTTCGCATGACGGGTTACCTTCAAGCGCATACGGCTTTTACCGATCATCCCAAAGTGCTTAACGGCGCCTCAGATTTGTTCCTGGAAGTCTTCGGCGAAGCCGGCCTCCATGCCCGGTCTGCGGTGGGGGTCGCCAGCCTTCCGGCCAATGCTGCCTGCGAAATCGAACTAACATTTAGGGTTCGGTAATCCGGATGAAATTCCTCAAAACCGTTCTCATCTTCATAGGGGTTATTTTGTTAAGCGCCTTTATGGCCCCTTTGATTTTCAAAATTGCACCGTTCAAATTTGAGCGGATTTTAAGCCGGCTCGTCATGGTTTTCTCGCTTCTCGCCGTTGTCTTTGTCCGCATTCGTTTAAAAGACCTCGAAAAGTACGGGCTTTCGGCCCGCGCAAACTGGCGCAATCTATGGTTTCGGGGATTTATCATGGGGTTTTTGATTTTAGTGCTTTTGACCGTTGTTGAAATCATGCTGGGCGGGCGGCAGATTGCGGCCAATCTTGATCCGTGGTGGCACATGATTTTGAGGACGGTGGAATATTTTTTTGCTTCTGTGGTGATCGGGACAACGGAGGAATTATTTTTCCGCGGATTTTTGTTTACCGAGATTCGGGCAAAGCTGCCTTCCGCAGTCAGTCTTTTAGCGGCGAATCTAATTTATGCGGCGCTTCATTTTTTTAGGGGCGGCGGCCATGTGGTTCCTCCGAATCCGGATTTCATGGACAGTTTGAAGGTGATCGCGCATCTTGCGGATTCATTTCTTACACCCTCGGAATGGTGGCCCACTTTTCTGGGGCTATTTTTGTTTGGCCTGGTTCTTTCCTATGCTTTTCTGAAAACCGGCTCTTTGTTTCTCTCCATCGGACTTCATGCCGGCTCGGTTTTTTTCCTTAAAATTGACAACTGGTTCATCGCCAGCGTGCCCCGAGCTTCTCCTTTGGTGTTCGGCGATAAAAATCTTCACAGCGGTTTATTGGGATGGATTTTTATCGGGTTTCTGTTTTTATGGCTTTACTGGACCAAAAATAAACACGTAACCGATTGATTTTAAATAGGTTATGTTTTTATAAAAAACAACCTTTCCCTCTTTTGACTGTTCCCCGGAAGTCAGGTAAGCTTCTTTGTAGTTACAGAAGTGAGAAAAAAATAGAGCGGTTGCTAGGAGATTCTATATGTTGCTAAAACGAATCGTATTGAATGCAGTCTTTTTTTTCTTTTTCACCGTTTTGACTTCAGGCCTGCCGCTCTATGGAGAGGATGCAAAGGCCAGTAACAAAAATGGAGATGCCAAAAATACAGGTGTGACAGGTGTGATAGATACGCATGACGTGCTAGTGGCCTTTGGGCAAGCTTTTGATCCCAATATTGTAGGGGCGCTCTCCTCAGTAGTAGAGAACCTCGGGCCGACAATGACCGTTGGTGATCTCGCCGGCCTTCTTCTTGGGGTTACGGGAGGTCAAGCAGGAGATGGAAAAGAAAATATAGCCGCATTGGGAACAAGATACCCGGATATTCCTCTAATAAATAATATTACCAACACGGCAGCTGCGGTTGAGCTTATTCGTGGTATAGGGGCTGTGCCCAATTCAGATCCGGCATGGGTAGTCATACCTGGAGAGTCCAATCCAATGCTTAATGCTACCCATCAGGAAGAAATGGAAAGTATCCGGAGCGCAGCAATGGAACAAACCGCGTCGGCATCAGACCAGTTGAATGACCATCAGGAGCTTTTGAGCGAGGCCTTGGAGAAGATAAAAACTGCGGTCGAGCAGACTCCGGAAAATGCTGCGCAAGTGGTTGCGGAGGTGGCGAAATTGCTGCCGAGGGATGCGGAGGAAATTAAAGATTTAATTAAAAAAGTAGTGAACGAGGATGCTAAGAAGAAAGAATTATTGGATACGGTTGATGCGGTTGTAGCGCAAGATTCGAAAACGGTTGTAGAATCGACCCCAGCCACGCCAATCCCGGATACGTCTAAGGAAGAAAAAAAAGTAACAACTACACCTGACCCAACAACTGAAATTGAAAGAGATCATACGCCAACTGTTGTGCCTGACCCCCCAAATCCTAGTCCAGCTTAATCGGATTAATAATTACGTATAGCTACTCAGACTCTAATTCCTGATCCCGATCCTTTCTTTTATCCAGGACAAAACAGCTTCCCTGAATAGCTTTTGCCTTTTCCTTGAGCTCCGGAAGGATGTTGGTGATTTCCGTGTAGCTTCCGAGAATGCGGTGCTGGTTGGTTACCCCGGCAAGGGAAATGGACATGAGCAGGAATTTGCAGATCACGCCCTGCCTGTTTTTGGCAATGATGTAGCCGGTTTTCCGGTCTTCTTCGCTGTAAAGTTTGGGCATTTCCTCATCAAAGCGCTTGAGAAAATAAGACGTGATAGTTTCCGCTTTTTGCGGAGTGGTGATGACCACAAAGTCGTCGCCGCCCTCGTGGCCGATAAAATCATCCGGGCCGCCGACTTTGGCAATGGTTTCTTTGAAAATCTCAGCGGTCTTTTTGATTGCCTTGTCGCCCTCACCCAGGCCGTATTTGTCATTGAAAGCTTTGAAATTATCAAGATCGGAGTGGATAAAAACGAATTTAGAGCCCTCCTTAATGCGTCTTTCGACGTCTTCGTGAATGGCCACGTTGCCCGGAAGTTTGGTCAGTGGGTTTGCGCTCTCGGCGCGGGCCTTCATTTTGACGAGCGCCTGCGTCATATCGTTAAACGTCACGCCGAGTTCCTCGATTTCATCCCCTGTCTTGATGTCCACGCGCAGTTCGAGTTTTCCACCGGCAATTTCTTTAGTTGCCCGGTTCAGGACCTGAATGGGAAGGATGATGGATTTGGAGAGGGAAAACCCCAGAATTAGATTGATTCCAATGATAGCCAGAATCGTGAAGATGATTGGAATATAAACTTGCTTCAGCGCCTCCTGCATGTTCCCGAGCGAGAAACTGGTTTTGACCAGGTAAAGTAGTTTGCTTTTGCTGGAAAGAAGCGGGATGTAAAGATCAATGGCGTTGTTGGTTTTGTCCGTGTAAGTATAAAACCATTTATCAATGAATTCTTTGCCGAGGATGGATTCGATCATGTACTTTTCAGATAAGGTGAAGGAAGAGCTTGAATCCACGGTCTCGGTGGAGGCGATTTTCTCTTTTTTCCTGTTCATAATCCAGGCGGTGTCGATGATTTTTTCGTCTTTCAGGGAATAAAGCGTTTCTTTGAATGCGGTCGCGGCCTGACTTTTTTTCCCGACCTGCTCCAGCGTGTTCTCCAGATGATCTTTCATAATCGCCGAGGCAAGCCGGGCCCGGTAGGCGTTGTAATTGGTGATGGTCTTGATCTGGTTGCGGACCTGGATGGTGGTGAAGGCCGTGATCATGAGAAAGGAGAGAAAAATCATGATAGTGGCAATCCGCTGAGAAAGGGAGACGTGGTTCCTGCGCTTAATGGTTTTTACCAAAGGAGTTCCTTTAGTTTAAGGCTTTGAAGTTTGTGCCGACAATATAAGAGATCGGCCTGATCGCATTAAATCTATATATACAATCGCATGATAAAATCCAAAAAAAAACCGCAGGCCTTTTATTTGCAAAGAAAAGGAGTGTCTCTCTCTCTAAGTTTGGGGACTCTCCTCATAAGTCTAATAATTATATTTGCTTTCTTCATGGTCTACAATAGATTTTTGGTTGATAACGCAATTGGAGATCTTGAGCAGTCCCTTTCCCGCGTGGGGTATGCCCAGAACGTTGATGACATGAAATCCATGCGGTTTTTCCTTGACGATTTGGTGGTAAGAGAGCTTGGGGAGAAGAATCTCGATGCCAAGCGTTATACCAGTCTTGAGTTTTCAAAAGGTATCACGTCTGAAGCCAAGGACTTCCGGCAAATCCGGGATGTGAAATTCATGCTGGAAGACGTGCTGTCCACAAGGCGCCAGCGAAGAAGCTCATGGCTTCAGGGGGTGGACAAAGTTATTTTGATTTTAAGGGGATGGTTTGGGTTGAGCGGCCAGATGTACGTGCCCTCTGCCGCGATCAGGCGCGGGCGGGAATTCACGGTTGCGGAAAAGAAGTTGTATGAGAAGGCCAAAAGTGATGAAGAGGTTTGGCATATGGCAGAGGCGATTCCTGCGTATGAGGAGCTGCTGCAGAAGGCCTATGATTGCAAAGATTTGGTGGACCTTCAAATGGACTTAAGCTACGCCTACATGAAAGTGGGCAATTATGACCAGGCGCAGTCGTTGCTTTCCCGGGTGCAGAGTCAGCACCGGGGAAGCCGGGAAGAGGGCGTGGCGGATATTCTGTTGCGGCGTATCGCAGGATTTATGGAACTTGCGAAGGAGCGCGATATTCTGCTCGCTTCCATTGCCCAGGTTCAGGATCGCGCAGAATTGCAGCAACTTTATCTTAAAGCGGGATTGCTGCACTATAAGCTGTTTGAACTGGTCAAGGCCGAGCAGGCGTTTATGAACGCGACGACCATTATCCCAGACAATCAGCAGGCCTCAAAGGCGCTTTTTTATCTCGGAATTACGCTGAAATTCAATGCGAAATACGACCGCGCCATGGAAGTGTTCCGGGAGCTTGTGGACCGCTTTCCGAAGAGCGAGTTCGGGATTTACGGCCGTTATCAACTGGCCGAGAGTTTGCGCAGGGCAGGGAATTATGAAAAGGCAGCGGATCAGTTCAAGACTATTGCGGTGGAGTTTGCGGATTCCGCGCTTGCTCCGATTTCCCAATTCAAAGCTGGGTATATTTATTTTTACGATATGGGGGATCCCCTGCGCGCCGAAGACACCTTTGAAACACTGAAAAAAAGTTATACGGATGACAAGTTCGGCCGCTATGCGGTCAACGAAGTCAGCCCTTATGTGCGGAGCACGGTCCGCGATTTTGGTTTTATCCTTCTCCAGAAAAAGCTCTACAAAAATGCGCATGATGCTTTTAAAGAGTCGATCCAGCAGGACCCAAAGGATTTGTGGGCTTACAGCGGCATGGCCACGGCTCTTGCCTTCCTGGGCGAGAAGGATAAGTCGCTTGAAATGGCACTGTGGGCTGTCAAAATGGGTGCCGATGAATATACTATAGCTGCTTTGGGGTATGTCTATGAGCTGACCGGGGAATATCTGAAAGCTATTGAGTTTTATGAAAAGGCGCTTAAGATAAAGCGGAAATATCCATCCGTCCTTTATAATCTGGGCCGGCTTTATGAAATTGCCGGAAAATACGATGAGGCTATTGTGAGATACCAAGAAGTGATTGCTGCGTCCAAAAAGGCCGCGAAAGATCCGGAGGTCTATATCAACCTGGGCCATGCTTATTGGTATAAGGGAAATTTTCAGGACGCGGAGAAACAGTTTAAGAAGGCCGTGAAATATAAGCCGGACAGCGCGGTGGCACACTACAATTTGGCCACAGCTTATCAGTCGGAAAGGAAGAATCAATTGGCGGCTGATGAATACCGGAAGGTTATGGAACTGGATCCTTCCTTCCAGCAGGCGCAGGTTGCTTTGGACACCTTGAACAGAAGAGGGAGGTAAAAACCCGATTGATGAAGACAAAAGGGAAGCGCATTAAGCGATATGGACCGATCCTGGGGCTTCTGGTGATGACCCTGTCAGGGCATGCTGGGATTCTGATGGCTTCGGAGAAAATCGGTGAAGAAAAGTTCCTGAGGGTGGATTATGCGGTGCACGACGGGGAGCTTGAGCAGGAAGCCGTGAATATGCTGATCCAAGAGGAGGAATTCCAAAGATTAAAAAAGGAGCAGCGCGAGGCGCGTCTTGAGGCGTTAAAAATCCAGCTTCAGAAAAAAAAGCGGAAAAGAATTTCCGAGCTGGTTCGGATTCAGACTTTTTACGACTTCAATTATTTCCACGAAAGAACCCTGCTTGAAAAATCAACAACGGTTTTTCACCTCATTCCCACCACCTCCGTGGATTTGGGAGGAGACGTGACGAAAGCATTAATTTCTTATGCACCCGCGGTTGAAGTTCCTACGCGGTTTCACGAAAATGTAGTGACCCGTTTTTATCAGGATGCTAAAATGAATGTGGAGATTCCGGTTGGAAAGAAAACGTTTGTCAGGGAATTCTACCGATTTTTCCGAGGCCCTGACCGCGCCACTTCGGAAACCACCAATTTCTCCCTGCGGACGGAAAATCATACGAGCAGTGAAATTGAATACTATTTGGGAAGAAAATTTTCTTTGGCCTTTGAGCACACTTATGATCAGCGCCATTTCACACAGGAGGTAGGAGACGCGAGCGGCTCCACAGAGCACTGGTTTCTGCCGCGCTTTAGTTATCATACCACACCCAAGACATCCATTTTTTTTCAGACCGGAATTGGAAAAGCGTTTGGCGGCAATGGGGCTTTTACCTCGACGAATTTAAGAGCCTCGGTGGGGCTCAGCGGACGCATTACTCAAAAATCAGCTGCCTTTATTAACCTTGGGGTGCTTAGAAAAAATTTAAGCGAAGAGCCGCCTTTTGTGAAAGATTACACCGGGCCTTTTTTAGAATTGATTTATGCTTACCGTTCAGGTGTGCGATGGTTTCCGGATCTCAAAATCCGCTCCGGATCCTCCACGGAAAATTCATTTGTCGGAGATCCCTTTTTTGCCGCCAAAAATTTGAGTTTTGACGCCCGGTGGATGCTTAAGCGGCGTCTGTATTATCTTCTGCGCGGCGGATTTCAGCTCAATTCCTATGCTTCAAAACAAAACACCGGGGCCAGTGAGCAGAGCGAAATGGGCAAAAGAGAAGACTTGTCTCTTGCGGCGGGAACGGGGGTCGAATATAAGTTGCCCCGCAACGCATCCATTTTTTTGAATTATGACCTTGCTTATAAAACGTCGAACATTAAAAATGCTCGGTACAAACAGAACGTTTTTCTGGTAGAATTAGCATTTGGATTTTAAAGGAGGAGGGCTCTGACTAGGCGCATTTTTTTTATTTCAGCAGGGGCAGTGTTTTGTGCGGCGGTTTTGATCTCGGGGTGTGCCGGAGTGAGTTCGAATATAAAAAGCAACCCTGAAGACTCCAAAGGCCTTGAGAAGGAAACCGAGTATCTGATCAATCCCAAGGACATTTTGGAGATTCAGGTTTATCCGGATGCCGACTTGAACCGGGAGATTACAGTCAGTCCCAAGGGCACCATCAGCTTTCCTCTTATCGGCGAAGTCCAGGTAGAGGGACTTAGTGTGACTAACGCGGAGAAAAAATTGACGGTACTTCTGGAAAAAGATTACCTTGTCTACCCGCAGGTTCATATCCGCGTCAAAGAATTTCACACCCTGACTATTTCCATTCTTGGAGAGGTGAATCGTCCCGGGCCCTACAAACTCGGCACACAGGAGGGCGAAACCACTCTTCTTGAGGCCATTGCCATGGCCGGCGGGTTTACCAATATCGCCAATATCAAAAAAATCAAAATCATCCGCGTGCAAGGCAGTGAAAAGAAAACCTATCAGGTGAATGCGGAGGAGGTCCTAAAAGGCAAGAAGAAAGACGTGCCCTTGAAGGCGAATGACCTCATTGTGGTGGAACAGAGCTGGTTCTAACCATGGGAGCAGAAAGACTGGAGTTTGTTGAGGAAGAGATAGACCTCCGTTATTACGTCGGCCTTCTGAAAAGGCATTACAAACTGCTTCTGAGTGTCATGGTGATTGCGGCCTCCCTGGCCCTGATTTATGCCTTCAAACTTCCCAATATCTATCAGGCGGAAAATCAGCTTCTCATCAATAGGAACCCCGACGCCACATCGTATGCGGAGTTCAAAGGAACGGACAACATCCCTGCCACAGAGGCGATTTACTATAATACCCAAATCGAAATATTAAAAAGCTCCAACTTTATCGGCAAGGCCATCAAGGATTATAATCTTCTGGATGCGCTGCTGGAAAATCGAAAAACAAAAATCAAAAGAGAATTGCCGGAAGAGGAAAAAATTAAAATCGGGACCGGCATGGTGAAAGGCGGCCTTTCGATTCAGCGCGTTAAAGACACCCGCATTTTTACGCTCTCCTACCAGAACACCAATCCCTTGTTGTGCAAGGAAGTGGTGAACTCCATTGCGCAGGCCTATGTGAAACAGCAAGTGGAGGAAAAACTTTATATTCCCAAGGAGCTTCTTCAGTTTTTTCCGGAAGATGCGGACAAAATTCAGGTCGATACTCCTTATGGCCAGCTTCAGCAGGTTTCCCGGGAAGATGTGGCCAAGACACTGCCTTCCGTCGTGAATGATCCTTTAATCCGTCAGCTTCAGGCCAAGGCGGCCGAGGCCGAGGCCAAACTCCTCAATTTACGGGAAACCTATAAGCCCAAACATCCCAAGGTGATGGAAGCCAAGGCCAGCCTCAAATTCATCCGGGACCGTATCAAAATTGAGACTGGGAATATCGTGCGCAATCTCAAAACAACATTGACCAGCCAGCTACAGGTGAGTAATGTCCGCATCTTGAAGGAAGCCAGTGTTCCGGAAGTTCCGGTCGGCCCGAAACGGATGCAAATGGTACTCATGGCTTCGCTGGGCGCTTTTGTGCTTGTGGCGGCGGGGATTTATATCCTTGATTTCATGGATGACACGATCAAAGGGCAGGAAGATATCGAAAAGTTTATCCAACTTCCGTTCCTGGGCAATATTCCCTTCTTCAAGGAAAAAATCAAAGACCTTCATCAGAAGGGTTTTTTTGTCCATTACAAGCCCCTTTCGGATGTTTCGGAATGCTTCCGTTTTATTAAAGTGGCGATTAATTTTTCCGGCGCGCCCGGCAGCTTGAAATGTATTCTGCTCACCAGCGCGGTGCCGTCTGAAGGCAAAAGTCTTGTGTCAGCCAACCTGATTTCTTCCTTTTTAAGAGACGGTGAAAAATCCCTTCTCGTGGATGCGGATTTGCGCCATCCCACCGCGCACCTTCTGACCAATACGGACAACCTTAAGGGATTGAGCAATTACCTTGCCACCAATATGGAGTTCGACCAATTGGTGCAAAAAACCCCGATTCCTCAATTGGATGTGGTTGCCGCAGGGCCTCTTTCTCCCAACCCGACAGAACTTTTTTCTTCCTACCGCATGGAAAATTTCATCCGTGAAGCCAAAGCGCGTTATGACCGGATTCTCATTGATTCCCCGCCAGTCGTTGGTCTTGCCGACAGTCTGGTGATAGGGACAAAATGCGACGGCGTGATCTTTCTGGTGCAGGCCCGGCATATCAGCCGCAATCTGGTCAAGAAAGCGAAACAGCGGATGCTTGAAACAGGTCTTAAGGTCCTTGGGGTGATCATCAACAAAGTGGATCTGGAAAGAGAGGATCCTGCCTACCGCTACTTCACGCATGGGTATTATCATGGTTACGGCGGAAAGCGCAAGGAAGCGGGGAGCGAAAGTGCTTAATTGCCGGGGATGATGCGCGGTCTTCTGAATAAACTTATCTGGGCCATTCTTTTTTTTGTTCTCTTTTTCACCCCTCTTGCGTTAGCTTCGGCCCAGCCGACCTCTTTATTTATAGTCCAGATCGTTATCTTTACAGGTTTTTTTCTGTGGTTTTTGAGAAGCTTTTTCTTTGAGGGGGCCTTGGCATGGCTCCAAAGTCCTGTCAACCCGTGCCTTCTCGCGTTTCTGGGCATCGCTTTTCTCCCGCTTATTTTTCCCCGGTATCTTTCTTCTCTCCTGCATCAAAGTTTTTACAGCCATGCCACCATCGAGGCCTTGTTTAAAGGGGTGAGCTATATTTTTCTTTTCTGGCTTGTCTTGAACTTCATCAAAAGCGAAAAACAGATATCCCTTTTGGTCCGGGCGATTTTTATTCTTGGATTTGCCACCTCGCTTCTGGGCATTATTCAAAAACTCTCCCAGACCGAGCAAATGTTCTGGCTCTACCCCGTTATCGTTGACGGCAGGCCGTTCACGCTTTTCTTCTCAACCTTCATCAACGCCAATCATTTTGCGAGTTTTATCGGGATGGTGGTCCTGCTTCTTCTCGGAAGATTTTTGTACCTCAATGCCAAATATTCCGTGAGCGGAGAGAGAAAACACCAGGAAGAAAAAATTTTTCTGCTTTTTGTTTTAGTGGTCTCAAGTGCGGGGCTTTTTGTGTCCTTGTGCCGCGGGGGATGTGTCATTTTCACCTTGTCGATTTTCATTTTTTACCAGGTTATCCTCGGAGGCGAGAAGAAAAAACATTCCGGGATTTTAATCACGCTTTTTATGGTCTCAACCGCTGTGATGCTTCTCTGGATTGGTCTTGAACCGATTCTGGCCGAACTTTCAACACTTCTTAAACCATCTGACGACGTGAGTCTCAGCTCGCGCCTGATTTTATGGCAGGCCTCATTTTTGAAACTTTTTTTAACGCATCCGCTTTTGGGCACCGGACTGGGTACATTTCAATATGCTTTTCCCGCGGTTCAGCCGGCCAATCTTTACGGATCTTGGCGCCATGCGCATAATGACTGGCTCGAATTTTTGCTTGAAACCGGAATTGCGGGTTTTTTGCTGGTTCTAGCCGTTATTTTTTTATTTTTACGTGAAGTTTGGCCGGTCCGTTCCAATGCCGTTGATCCTTACCTCAAATACAACGGTGCTGGCGCGTTGGCGGCCATTTTTTATATGCTCATGATGGAACTCTATGATTTTCCTTTACGGACTACAGCCTGCGCGGTTTATTTTGCCGTCATTGCGGCTCTGGCGCTCCGCCTGCGTTTTTTTCAGGATGAAGCCAACGGCATAGACCGGCTTCGAATAATTCCGCTTTCAGGCAAAGGGAAACGATGGGCGGTAGGCACGGCCGCGGTTATATTTTTTTTCATAAATTTCAGCGGCATTGCTAGGCCTTATCTTGCATTAAGGCAAATACGGATTAGCGGCAAAAATTCACTTCCCGATCTCGAACTGGCCATACGACTGGATCCGTTAAACGCTGATTATTATTTCTGGTACGGTTTGGCGTTAAGCGAAAAAGCTTTTTACGGCAAACACCAGTATGATCGGGAACAGATGAAAAAGGCCATGCAGGCCATCCAGCGAGCCGTTGAACTTAATCCTGGAGCGGGGAAATATGAATATGGGCTGTCCGTGCTGGCGCAGAGAATGGGAAATCTTGAGTCTGCCGAATATTATTTTCAGAAAACGCTGGCCAAAAATCCCAGTAATCCCTTTTTTCTTCTTTACTATGCCATTTTCTGTTTTAACCAGGCCATGGTGGAAAACGTGCTTTATGAAACGGATATGATGCGCTCGGATATTTTCAAAAAGGGACTTGAGGCCTACCAGAAAGCCAAGAAAATTTTGCCTTCTGCCAGTCTGGCGGAGTATAAAGACTATCTTGCCGGCTACGACAAACTCAACCAATTACTCCACGAAAAGGGCATTTTAGAGCCGAATACCTTGCTTTAGCGCCTGATAAGTGCTATATTCGTTTCTACCGTCGATAAAGTACAACCCTTCAAATTTCATAACTTATTTCCCTGATATGATTTACGTTGATAATAATGCAACCACAAAAATCAGTCCTGAAGTTTTAAAGGCCATGGAGCCGTTTTTAACGGACCACTACGGCAATCCTTCCAGCATTCACAGCCTGGGGCAGGCAGCCAGGAGGGCGGTTAGCGAGGCCCGGGAAAAAGTCGCTCTCTTTCTTGAGGCCCGCCATGACTCCGAAATTATCTTCTCAAGCGGCGGCACGGAGAGTAATAATCTGGCCATCCGTGGAGTTCTGAAATCCTGTCCCCGCAAGAGCCATTTGGTGACCACTCGCGTTGAGCACCCTTCGGTTTTGAATGTTTTCAAAGAGCTTGCGTCCGAGGGTTATGCCGTGACCTTTCTTGAAGTTGATTCAGAGGGGCGGCTCAATACCAATGAATTGAGAGACGTTCTGTCTCCGGATACGGCGCTGGTTTCCATCATGGCCGCCAACAATGAAACCGGTGTTATTTTCCCCGTGGAGGAAATTGCGCAGTATGTCAAATCCTGCGGCGCTCTTTTTCATGTGGACGCGGTTCAGGCTGTTGGAAAAATTCCGTTTTCTCTTAATTCGGGCTTTATTGATTTGCTTTCCATTTCCGGGCATAAACTGCACGCCCCAAAAGGTGTTGGCGCTCTTTATGTGAAAAAGGGTACGCCGCTTTCTGCTTTAAATGTCGGCGGCGCGCAGGAAAAAGACCGGCGCGGCGGCACGGAAAATGTAGCGTCCATTGTGGGATTGGGAGCGGCTTGCGAAATGGCGGATGCGGATTTTGAAACGAGAAACAAGCAACTTGCCATTCTTCGGAATGAATTGGAGAAGGGAATTTTGGAATCCGTGGAAAATACTTTTGTCAATGGCGGCGGAGCAAACCGCGTCTCGAACACCACGAATATTACCTTTAAAGGGCTGGATTCAGAATCTGTGCTGCTCGCGCTCAATGAAGAAGGCATTTCGGCGTCCAGCGGCTCGGCCTGCGCCACGGGTTCCGTGCAATTTTCACATGTTTTGCTCGCCATGGGATATTCGGAAGAGCATGTGCAGGGTGCGATCCGTTTCAGTCTGGGCCGTTATAATCAGGAAGAGGAAATCAATCGGATTCTCGAAAAGATGCCTGGAATTATTTCCCGTTTGCGGGCTATTCATCAACCATCGGGAGTTTAAGAAAATGGCGATTGCTGAAAGCGAAGTGCTGGAGGCTTTGAAGACGGTTCAGGATCCGGATCTTCATAAGGATCTTGTGACGCTGGGCCTTATCAAGGAAACCAAGATTACGGGGAGTAAGGTCTCGGTGACGGTGGAACTCACGACCCCGGCCTGTCCGCTCAAGGGAAAAATCAAACTGGATGTGGAAAACGCCCTTCGAACAGTCGTGGGTGTCAAAGAGGTTGATGTGCAGATGACGGCCAATGTGCGTCCCGCATTTGCCGCGGACAAAAAAGGAATTAAGGGAATCAAGAATGTCATTTCCATTGCCAGCGGAAAAGGCGGTGTGGGCAAAAGCACGGTGAGCGTTAATCTGGCAGTCGCTTTAGCGAAAAGCGGTGCGTCGGTGGGGCTGATGGATGCGGATATTTACGGCCCGAATATTCCTTTGATGATGGGACTTTCGGGAAAGCCCCTGGCGGAAGGCAACAGGATTATTCCCCCCCAAAATTACGGTGTTAAGATTATGTCTATGGGATTTCTGATTGCCGAAGACCAGGCTGTGATATGGCGCGGCCCTATGCTGCATGGCGCCATTCAGCAGTTTTTGTCGGATGTCAACTGGGGCGAGCTCGATTATCTTTTGGTGGATCTTCCTCCCGGCACCGGCGATGTTCAACTCAGCCTTTCGCAAGCCGTACCCATGACGGGTTCCGTGATGGTCACGACCCCGCAGGCTGTGAGTCTCCAGGATGTGCGTAAGGGGATAGCGATGTTTCAGAAAGTGCGCGTCCCGATTCTCGGTTTGATTGAAAATATGAGTTATTTCAACTGCGCTCACTGCGGCGGAAGAACGGAAATTTTCAGCCACGGCGGAGGCCGGCGCGCGGCCGAATCGCTGGGGATTAAATTTCTCGGCGAGGTTCCGATCGATACGAAAGTGCGGGAGGGGGGGGATACGGGAAAACCGATTGTGATAACGGATCCGGCGGCGGAAGCGGCCATGAGCTTTTCCCGGATCGCGGAGTATCTTGCGGCCGAGGTGAGTATCAGTCATTTTTCCAATCAGGATTCCGTGAAACTTTCACTATGACCATGAATAGGACGCTATCTTTGGGAAAAGAAAAAACATCGGGTAAGAAGCCGGAACCGGGCCAGCTCGGCCAGGCCGCCATCCGCGGTTTGACAGCGGAGGAAACCCCGGGCTTGCCCGGGGTTTCCGGAGCAGTACCTGCCCGTGGTTCCATGCTATCTCCGTACGGGACTTTCCTTGGTCCCGACGGAGTAGCACTGGCGCATAAGGCGCCTGTGCCACGGGCTGGTGGTGACCCGAAGGGTCGTCCCTTGAGGCAGGCCCGATCGGTCGGATCGGGCCGCATGGAAAGCCTGGTGAAGGACCTGCTGCTGAATCTGGGAGAGAACCCGGCACGCGAAGGGCTTGAGAAAACGCCCAAGCGGGTGGTGGCCTCGCTTAAATATCTGACGAGCGGATACCACAAGGACGTGAAGCAGATCTTGAACGGCGCGATTTTTGATGAAAAGTACGATGAGATGGTGGTGCTTACGGATATCCAGCTCTTCAGCCTTTGCGAACACCACCTCCTGCCTTTTTACGGCAAATGCCACGTCGCTTATATTCCGGATGGTAAAATTGTAGGACTGAGTAAAATTCCCCGCCTCGTGGATGTCTTTGCCAGACGGCTTCAAGTGCAGGAGCGGCTCACCAGCCAGATTGCCGAATGTCTCATGGACATTCTTAATCCTCAGGGAGTGGGCGTGGTGATTGAGGCCCTTCATCTTTGCATGGCCATGCGGGGCGTGGAGAAAAATAATGCGGTTTGCCTTACAAGTTCCATGCTGGGAGTTTTTCGTTCGGACCAGCGGTCCCGGCAGGAATTTTTGAGTTTGATTAATCATAAGCGCTAGAACTTAGTTCGCAAAGGTAATCCCACGTCGCCCGCTAGGCCGCGGGCTCCTGGGATAAATTCGCACGGGCAACTTGACGCTCCTTACAGTCGCGTAAGTTGCGTGCTCATTTAAGGAGAAAATCATGGGAGAGTTTTTAAATTTGTCCGAGGAAGAGAAATTTGCAGGGGAGGAGCGGAGGGAATTTTTGCGGCTTCCTTATGAGCGCCCCCTGAAATTCAACGTCTGCCGCAAGGGGTTGATCAAGGAATTGCAGATAGGAATCACGAAGAATGTCAGCCAGAAGGGCATGCTTTTCAAGGCCAAAACCATGCCGGCGATTGACGCCATCATTCTGATTGAAACGGATTTAAAGACCCTTTCCAACTGCATTGAAGTCGAAGACGCGCTGGTGGAACTCAATGGCCGCATCATGGGCAAGGTGGTGCGCGTGGTTCCCTCGGAGAATGATTTCTGCGAAGTGGGTGTTCAGTTTATCCGGGTCGGCGAAGAGACCGAAGAAGACGTTGCGAGCGCTATGGAAAGCGCGCTCAATGTCGAATAATTAGCGCGCCGGGGGCTGAATCGGATTCTCGAGGGCTTTTTCAAGCTGTTCGATTTTTCTGGCAAGTTCCCTTACCTGTTTGATGGTCTCGGCAAGGAATGGCTGGGACGCCAAAAGTTTTCTTTCCACATCATAAGGCCTGGCCGGCGAACCAAAATAAATTTGACGCGGCGGGATTTTTTTCTTGGTTGGAAGCCCTGCCTGAGCGCCCAAAATAGCCCCGTCGCCCACTTCGCAATGATCGGCAATTCCCACCTGGCCGGCGAGAATGGCGTTTTTACCGATTTTGGAACTTCCCGAAATTCCCACCTGGGATGAGGCCACGGTGTGATCTCCCATCTCAACATTGTGCGCGATTTGCACCAGATTATCAATTTTGACGCCCTTACGGATAATGGTGGAGCCTATGGTGGCGCGGTCAATGGAGACGTTGGAGCCGATTTCCACGTCATCTTCGATCACGACATTTCCGATTTGCGGGATCTTGAGATTTTCTTTGCCCGTGAACACATAACCGAATCCGTCCGAACCAATCACCGTGCCCGCATGGATGATGACGCGGCTACCGATTACGGTACGGTCATAAATGGTGACATTGGGATGAATCACCGTGTTTGCGCCGATGCTGACATCCGAATCAATGTAAGCATTGGCGCGAATCGTGGCGCCGCTTCCAATTTTAACGCACTCGCCGATAAAGGCGAAAGGTTCAATCGTTACATCCTGCCCCAGAACCGCTGAAGCACTGACAAACGCTTTTTCCGAGATTTTTCCGGGAAAAACCCTCGGAGGATGGAAAATGGCCAGAAGTTTTGCCCAGGCAATTTTGGGATGGGCCGTTAGAATCAGAGTTTTTTTGCCGGCCTGACTTCCCGGAGGTGCTAGGATGCAGGCCACCGGAGTTCCTTCAAGTTCCTGGACCCGGCCGGCTTCGGTTACAAAGGTGACACATCCTTCAAGAGGGGCGTCAATATTGGTGATTCCCTTGACCTGGATAGACTCGTCTCCCGAGACGGTGCCTTCGATTAAAGCTGCAATTTCTTTGACAGATTTGGTTGGCATGGCTTTTTTCTTGTGCTAATCATTATAAAAGTGATGTTTCTGGAAGTCAAATGAATACAATGGGTTTGAGTAAGGCTTGAGACTGTATTTTTGTAACTCATTTATTATTAATGAGTTATATAAACATCAAGCGCTAGCAAATTGTCAAAGGGATGAATAAGAGCTAGTAAATCATAAAAAAAACTTGTAACTTTTAACATCGGATGTTATCATATGAATAAAAAAAGGAACATTTTTTATCAAAATTGTATAAAGAGGGGGTGGCTTATGGTAGAAGTTCCTGAAGAGAAAGACGGAATGAAACGGAGAGAGAGAACCCAGATTATGACGCTCAAGGAGGTAGCAAAATATTTGGGGCTGCATCCCATCAGCATTTACCGCCTGATCAAGACTTCCGATATTCCAGCCATGAAAATCGGCGGGCAATGGCGATTCAAAAAAGAAGTGCTGGACGCCTGGCTTTCGAGGCAGTCCCATATTAATAAAGACTGATCATGAAACAGGAGATTTTTGCCGAATTATCGGGCACGGAGTTTGCCGTAGACGATTTATTCGTACGTCCTGCATGGTATGCCCTTCATACACGGAGCCGCCACGAGAAAGTCGTGGATGACTTGCTTACCCGGAAAAAAGTCGAGACATTCCTTCCCTTGAGGCACATCAAACGCCGCTGGTCGGACCGGATCAAGGAGGTTTCGGAGCCGCTTTTCAAAGGGTATCTCTTTGTGCATGCGCCCCTCGTGCGCCGCATAGAAATTTTACAGACCATGGGAGTGGTGCGCTTCATCGGATTTGGGAAAATTCCTTCCATGGTTCCGGACAAGGAGCTTGATGCTCTCCGCCGGTTCATGGAGGAGGACATTGAAGTGGATCCATTCCCTTATCTCAAAGAGGGCCGTCGGGTGGTGGTCAGAACCGGACCTTTTCAGGGAGTGGATGGTTTTCTGGTTTACAAAAAAAACAAATACCGTCTTGTCATCTCGCTAGACCTCATCACGCAATCCGCCTCCATCGAAATCGATTCCGCGGCCGTTGAGCCGCTTTCTTAGCCCTTCGCGTATAACTGCTTCCTAATTTTCCGTGTACAGCGTGGAGCTTGGGGGCAGCGGCAAAACTCATGTTCTTAAAAACAGTGAGATGCTTAGGCATTAAGGCGGATGCTCCTTTCTAACTCTCTATTCAATAATGAGTTAACGCTGTTTTCAATTTCACCTCTAAGTCTAATTATGGATTGACGGATGCTGTTTTAGATGTTAAACTTAATTTATATATCTTATAAAGTATTAATTTAGCCTTTCCACTAATACGGTATTAAATATAATTTTAGATTAAAGGAGCAAAAGGAAAAGGCATGATTTTCCAATCATTGTCGTCCAAAAATCGCTTTATTCGATGCCTGGCGCTGGCCACAAATTTTTTCTTTATCACCAGCCAGTTCGGATGGGCACAAACCCCTCTGCCATTAAACTCCAGCCCGAATATTTCAACACTGGCAAATCGGGACGAAATCAAAGCGGATTTTATCGCCATCCCTAAGGACCTAGGGGAAATCCTGCGCTCCTACCAGGGCAAAAATCGCGGCCTAATCGTGCACATTCAGGATGCGCACTCCAATTACGAAGCCCAGCGGCATATCGGAGAAATTCTCAAATATTTGTCGGACAGCCAAGGTTTACGGCTGGTCAATGTGGAAGGCGGGTCAGGCCGGATTTACACGTCTATTTTTTCAAGCTATCCCAGTGCAGAAGTCCGCGAAATAGTAGGGAAATATCTTTTGGAGGAGGATAAATTCACGGGCCCGGAGTGGATGGCGGTCACGGCCAGGCCCAATCTCGTCCTCAACGGTATTGAGGACAGCCGGCTTTACGAGGATAACCGCCAGGCCTTTCTGGAAGCTCTGAATTTTAAACATCAGGACGAGGAAACTCTGAAGCAAATCGCGGATCTTCTTCATACAGTTGCCACGTATCTTTTGCCGGAAAACGCGCGCGAGTTCTTCAAACAGAAAAAAAGATTCCGTGATAGTCAAACCGGATTGCCGGAATATCTTCAGTACCTTTCAAAACTGGCAGAGGGGCAGGGGGTGGAGATACAAGATTTTCACTCTGTGCGCAACTTTTTAAAACTCGTTGATCTTCAAAATCTAATCAATTATCAGGAAGCGGAAAAGGAGATAGCGCTTCTTGTCCCGGCCTTGAAGGAACAGCTTGATGAAAAATCCTTCCGCGAGCTGCGAGTGTCTTACCGGAATTTTAAAGCCGGCCGTATGAGCCGCGAAGACTTTTACGGATTCCTTGCCGGCATGGCTTCGGGTAGACACCTCGACCCAAAGCGATACAGGAATGTTTTCCGTTATTTTAAGTATGTCCGGCTTTACCGCCACGTCAATGTGGGCATTTTTGATGAAATCGAAACCATGGAAAACCGGATTGGCGGAAAACTTCTTCAAGGGACGGAACAAATCCGTTTGGGCCGGCTTTTTGATTATCTTGAAATTTACGAGAAAATTTTTAGATTCTCACTCACGCAAAAAGAAGCGGATTTTTTCTTTTCCAACCGCGGAGAATTCAGGGCTGCGTCTTTCAGGGAATTCCTCGATCCGTTCATGACCCGGTTTCATATCGAGACCCGTCTGCCGGACAATCTGGAGAAACTGGATGAGGATCTGGCCCGAATCGAAAAATTTTATACTCTGGCGCTCCAGCGCGATTCGATTTTGATAGACAATGCAATCAAAGCCATGGATGCAAGCGGCGAGAAAATTTGCGCTCTGATTACGGGTGGATTTCACACGCCGGGCATTGAACGCCATTTAAGATCCCAGGGGCTTTCCTATCTCGTGATTCAGCCGCGGATCAAAGAAAAAATCGATCAGGAAAAAGATACCCGCCGTTATGAAAAATCCCTGCAGGAAACTCCGTCCGAGCTTGAACAGTTTTTAAAACAGGCGTACTTCTCGCCGAAGAGCTCCAAGCTGAACGATCCCCGGTACCAGCTTGCCGCGCGTGCGCATCTTCCCGACGGCGAGGGCATGAATGAGATTGAAACCCAAATGGCTGCTGATGCTTCACGGGGTGAACTGGGTTCAGCCCGGATATCCGGTTTAGGGACACTATCCCAGAAGGCGATTCTTCTTGCTTTTCTGGACGCGCGACTGAATGGAGAAATTAATCCGCCCGAGGAATCAGATTTGTCGGCAGAAGAAAGACCCCGGCTGCGATTTATTCTCCCCATTCTTTACGACCCCTTAAAAAATGCGACCATTTTACAAGTGCCTAAAAAAAACACCACGGTTGTGATCACGCGCCCGCTGGCCAATGACCAAGTGCTTACAGCCACCGTTGAACCATGGAAGCAGAAGACGGCATCCGAACTGGCCCTGGCCGCGTCCTTGGGCCGCCGCGAAGAAATTCATCTCGGCTCCGATCGTTTTACGCTGGTTTCCATGGAACCGTGGGCCGCTGAGCTTATGAAAGAGCGACTGAACGGAGCGCAGGGAGAACAAAAGGGGGCGAAAGTTTTGGCCGCGTCCTTGGGAGGTATTCAGACCCAAACCATGATCACCCGGCTGAGCAAAGATCTCAGGCGTGAGTTTGAGATTGTGATGCAGCAGGTAGGCACTGATTTTAACGATGACACCGTGCGGCATGTTTTCATGGCGCATGATGTGGCGAAATTCAGGGAGCGCTTGAGGAGAATCAAGGACAGGATGGGGCGGATCGAGTCGGGATTTGAACTGCCGCCCAATGATTCTGATGTTTTCACCGGATTTGAGGAGCTGCAAAATCTTTTTAACGCATTCAAGGTTCTCAATAAATTCAACCGAACGGTTCAAAATTTAAAAGATGCAACACGCGACCTGCAAAAGAAGCTACACACATTCGACGAATTGGACGTTTCCGGTTTTGACAAGAAAACACTGGATAAAAAGATTGTCTCTTTGCGCTCCAGGATGGGCTCGCTTGAGGCGAAAAACAAAAGGGCGGGCAACGAGGTGCGTGAAGAAGCGGCAAAGATTTCATGGGCCATGCCTGGGGACATTGATTTTGAAAGTTTTGTGGAGCAAAAGGCCAATCTTTTCGACAAATGGTTTGCGATCGGCGGACTTCGCGGGGATATGCAGACCGCCATAAAGGCGAAAAGGGCGGCATGGAAAGAGAGAGTCAATGTGCAGAAACAAACCGAAGAAACGGAAGCTTTAGATCGGGTAATTGAAACGGAACCGCTTGTAGCACTGCCTTTGAATTTAGATCCACCCGCGGCAGCACCGCGAAACACTTTATCTCCTCCGGGAGTAGATTGGGCGTTGGGGGATGACTTTTTTGCGCATGACTGGTTCGAGCCCGGCGGAGGCGGCGATATCATGATGGGACTGGCAGCAGATGCCGCACGTTCTAGAGCTGAACTGATTTCCCTGGAATTGCTGCCCCTTCTGCCTGTTACAAAGAACCGCGTCTTTCCCGAATACGAAGAAAAGGTCGGTAGAATCGCCGCCATCTGGAATGCCATAGTCTGGTTTATCGGCATTTTTCTTTTTCCCGCTGCCTTTGTTTTGGATGCTTTGGAGAAAGGATTGGATAAATGGGGTGCCTGGTCTGCTTTCTCCGGCAGATCCGTCAGAAGAGAGATAGGCGTTCTAGAGCATCTTGAGAGGCGCCTGAACACGGCAGCGGATGTGGATTTGCATGGTCCGGGGCATGATCTCCATCTACCCGATCATCAAAGCGCAGAAATTTTTTTGTTGCCGCCAAAAAGCACTGAGGTTTATGAATATACGGCGGCGGTTGACGCCGCGGTCCGTTCTGCCGCGCTTCAGCAGATACAGATGCCTTCGGGTTCTCTCGTTGCCGACGGCACTACAACAGAGCCTTCAAAGGGTTTGGCTTCAGGCCCGGCACCCATGACTGGTAATGCGAATGATTGGGAAGCGATGGTGGACTCTCTGGCGAATGGCTCTACTGTCACACGTGCAGAAAGTGCCATTGATGCTTTTATGGCGGACTTTTCTGCTCCTGATAATAATCAAGGCATGCCTCCCGGCAGTCAGGTTTCCATGGGACCAAGGAGCGCCGCAGCTACTTTTGGAGGCGGGACATCGGATGTTTTGCCTGCCCCCAATGAAACTGTTGTTCCCGGCAGTGGCTTGGACAAAGTCCTGCAGGTGCTGGAGAGCGGCGACTCCCAGCTTGAAAGCTTTGCCGTGGTGATGCTCACGCATGTCTATGATGCGGACGGTGACGGGCAGGTGGAGATATTGCTGGGGCGTTCGGGTTTCACTGATTTTGAAAACCGGGTTCAGCAAGCCTACCATTTTCTCAATTCGGAAAGTCCCGAAGCATTGGCTTACGCCAGTTTGATCACCGGAGAAGGGCTTGAGGGAACTCCGCTTGGAGAAGTCCGCGAGGCCATGATGACGCAGGGATTCAGTACCATTGATTTTGCTTTTTTCCATTTCGGCCGGCTGCATGACGTTGGAAACGACGGCAATGTGGACATGAATTTTAATCCTGATGCCGTGGAAGTTGTCATGGAAGGCGCAAAACGCCTCAAATTTCAAACCCCCGCACGCGTGACCGCGGCGCTCCAGTTGCTTACGCAGCCGGAAGCGGCGCCCATCGGGCATTTGATAGCCGGGCATCTTCAGGAAGGCACGGCCGCACAGCATGTTTATACGACAACGACAACCGATCAGACGGGCGGTAAACGTGCGGGGATTGCGACGCAGATTTGGATTCATGGCCGTGTGGATAATACGGGGAAATTTTTTTATCAACTGGATACTAATGGTGATGGCACCGCCAATGGGGACGATGCGGCGTTTTCGGTCGTGACCGCGACGAATTATGCGGGAGCAATCGCGGCCCTGGATAATCCTGTCAACACTGTTACCCAAACCGTAGGAAATTTCTTTGCCGGGGAGGGGCTGGCCCCCGGCACTGCACAGGAAGACGCTTATAATCTCTTGCTGAATGACACGACCCAGGGACAGGAGCCCGGATTTTTTTTCGGGTTTATCGCCGGATTAGGAAATGCGGATGGAGATCCCGTGGTGGACCGGATCAATGATAGAAATGATGATGGCGTTGTGGATGCGGCCGATTTGCAGCAGACGGCCCTTTCTGGCAGCCATCTGGCTTTTGTCATTCAAGCTTTCGGGGATGCGGGTAATGCGGACAATCAACTCATCGGCAATTACGCGACCGGCACTTTGAATCCTGATACTCCTTTAGGCCAAATCAGAATGACGGTGGCTGCGGATCTAACTGGCCGGGTTGGCGGGTCCGTTGAAACAACCATGCAGAATGTTTTTGATTATCATAACACCGGCCAAGTTGTTCTCGTCAGGGATGGCAATCAAAACGGCACCATGAGTAGCACAGAATCAGAAACGGTTTTATTCCGGTCGGGAACTTTGTATGTCCAATCATTCCTATTTTTCGAGGCCGGCGGAACGGATGCGCAGGTGATTGCGGATGATTTGACTGGGAATGAGACTGGGCCGATGCTTGAGCTGCATACGGCATCGCTTGCGGATCCTGTGGTGGCCGGGGTGGTGACGAACTTTCTAGATACATTGAGAGATGATGATGGGAACGGAGCGGCGGATACGATTGTTCGTGACACGAACGGGGACGGAACCGTGAATGCTGCGGATAACAATATTCTAACCGTGACGTTAGCGAGTCATGCGGCGAGTATCCGTTATTTTGTAAGCGGCGGAGCGGAGGCGCAGGTGATTGCGGATGATTTGACTGGGAATGAGACGGGGCCAGCGCTTGAGCTGCACACGGCATCGCTTGCGGATCCTGTGGTGGCTGGAGTGGTGACGAACTTTCTGGACACGCTGAGAGACACGGATGGAAATGGAGCGGCGGATACGATTGTTCGGGACACGAACGGGGATGGAGTGGTGAATGCCGCAGATAACAATATTCTAACCGTGCCTTTGCCTGCGCATGCGGCAAGTATCCGTTATTTTGTGAGCGGAGGAGCGGAGGCGCAGGTGATTGCGGATGATTTGACTGGGAATGAGACGGGGCCAGCGCTTGAGCTGCACACGGCATCGCTTGCGGATCCTGTGGTGGCTGGAGTGGTGACGAACTTCTTAGATACGCTGAGAGACACGGATGGAGACGGAGTGGCGGATACGATTGTTCGGGACACGAACGGGGATGGAGTGGTGAATGCCGCAGATAACAATATTCTAACCGTGACCTTGCCTGCGCATGCGGCAAGTATCCGTTATTTTGTGGGAGGCGGTCTAGATGCGCAAGTGATTGCGAATGATTTGACTGGGAATGAGACGGGAGCGGCGCTTGAGATGCACACGGCATCGCTTGCGGATCCTGTGGTGGCCGGGGTGGTGACGAACTTTCTAGATACATTGAGAGATGGTGATGGGAATGGAGTGGCGGATACGATTGTTCGTGACACGAACGGGGATGGAACCGTGAATGCTGCGGATAACAATATTCTAACCGTGCCCTTACCGGCGCATGCGGCGAGTATCCGTTATTTTGTAAGCGGCGGAGGAGAGGCGCAAGTGATTGCGGATGATTTAACTGGGAATGAGACTGGACCCGCGCTTGAGCTGCACACGGCGTCGGTGTCGAATGCGACGGTGGCCGGGGTGGTGACGAACTTTCTAGATACATTGAGAGATGGTGATGGGAACGGGGTGGCGGATACGATTGTTCGTGACACGAACGGGGACGGAACCGTGAATGCTGCGGATAACAATATTCTAACCGTGACGTTATCGAGTCATGCGGCCGGGGTGCGGTATTTTGTGGGAGGCGGAGATGAGGCGCAGGTGATAGCGGATGATTTGACTGGGAATGAGACGGGAGCGGCGCTTGAGATGCACACGGCATCGCTTGCGGATCCTGTGGTGGCCGGGGTGGTGACAAACTTTTTGGACACGCTTGCGGACCGGGATGGGAATGGAGTGGCGGATACGATTGTTCGTGACACGAACGGGGACGGAACCGTGAATGCTGCGGATAACAATATTCTAACCGTGCCCTTGCCGGCGCATGCGGCGAGTATCCGTTATTTTGTAAGCGGCGGAGGAGAGGCGCAAGTGATTGCGGATGATTTAACTGGGAATGAGACTGGGCCCGCGCTCGAGCTGCATACGGCATCGCTTGCGGATCCTGTGGTGGCCGGGGTGGTGACGAACTTTCTAGATACATTGAGAGATGGTGATGGGAATGGAGCGGCGGATACGATTGTGAGAGACACGAACGGGGACGGAACCGTGAATGCTGCGGATAATAATATTCTAACCGTGACGTTATCGAGTCATGCGGCCGGGGTGCGGTATTTTGTGGGAGGTGGAGCGGAGGCGCAAGTGATCGCGGATGATTTGACTGGGAATGAGACTGGGCCCGCGCTCGAGATGCACACGGCATCGCTTGCGGATCCTGTGGTGGCTGGAGTGGTGACGAACTTTCTGGACACCTTGAGAGATGGTGATGGGAACGGAGTGGCGGATACGATTGTGCGGGACACGAACGGGGACGGGGTGGTGAATGGAGCGGATAATAATATTCTAA